>Ga0247810_10000045_pt1 | contig 218000 bp, 199 predicted proteins | sample UWRJL119311C1_FD_179918 | JGI IMG/M metagenome (GOLD analysis project Ga0247810, IMG submission 179918) | Plant litter microbial communities from Arlington Agricultural Research Station in Wisconsin, United States - UWRJ-L119-311C-1 | ecosystem: Environmental > Terrestrial > Plant litter >...
AGTCTCTGATGGCGATTTAATGGGGTTGACTCACCTTGCTCTCAAGCTCTGTCACTCCATTGATATGTCCCACATGTCCCCCGATGGGGAAAATACTCTTCCAACCACTAACAGGGTTTGTTCTAACTACAGGGTGTACAGCCTTGAGCTCTTTGCCCACGTTCGCCGGACTCCCTCTTTCTTTCTCATACAGACTCCATCCTCCTTTAGCAGCCGCTGCAATAAACGCTGGCTGTTCAAATGTGGCAGTCAAATTCTCCAGGAACTTTTGATACGGCTCACTAATCCGATCATAGATCTCGGTTCCACTAGCCCACAGAGTATCACCGCCAGTCGTTGGCAATTTCTCCAGGCGTAGAGAAGAATAGTCAGCTGGAACGGGCTCGAACGCGATGTCGGAATGCCACGATGCCGAACTTTGTTTTTTGCTGGCGAGTAGTTTGGCTGTTGCGTCGGTGTAAATCTTTTTATTGAGTTCGCTATCGATGGTGCTGATTTCGGGGTCCGACACACGATATCCCTCACGCTCGCTGTTGAGGATTGGATGGATGTGGAGACCGGAAGTTTCTGGTTTTCCGGACGCAAGACCGATACGGTGGACGAGCTCTTTTTGAAGGTCCGCTGTGAGATTGTCCTGGGCTCGGAAAAATACGACGCCTCGTTGTGAAACTAGACATGTGAGTCTTGGAAGTTGAAGTCACGGACTCAGAAACACCTACTAGTAAGAGCGAGCTCCCGTAAAAGTTCACCAGCATTAGGGGATTGTAACCATTCTACCAGATTTCCAGTCTTAAATTCTCGTCCAATCACTGGAGTTACATCGAAGTACTCGTATTTGTCTAAGACACCGGTGCTTTCAACCCAGGGTTTGGCAGATGTGGCCGAAGTAGTCTCTAGGCCGGGTCCTGTCGTCTCTACTGGGGTTTGTGGTAGTGCTGCATCTGGCTGAGTTATTTCTGTGATATTGGTAACAGCACCAGACTTTCCTGGGTGACTGGGAATTGCTGTTTGAGAATCGACTTCAGTTGCTGAGGGAGCCATGTTATGGGAGCGGCTAGAGATGTTCGAAGTAAGATAAGCGCTTTACTTGCTCGTGGAATTTCGATACTGATGGGTTTTATTATTCTTCAATACTTTGAGGACTCGAAGTGAATCTTATATCCAAGTTAGGAGAAGGCGTGCTTCGGGAGGCTTTCGACCAGACAAGCTCCTGGATAAGACGGCATCGATGAGGGAGAGGGGTAGATGCTTTGCTGTTGAGGTATTGGATCGTTTTTGCAATGACACAATAAGCAGGCACTATTCTCGTGGTCCAAGACTTGTAACAGTACTGTCAAGAGGGGCATTCGCTTGTCCTCAGTCAAAATGTGATCATTCAAACCCCACCTGACGCCATCCGAGATACCAATGACGACCTGCAGATTATGCATACTATATAGAGCAAATATAACAGGACTGTAAGACTCCTCTATTGGATAGTATCTTATCTGTTCTGCCGGTTGACTCATAGATAGGTTGCCTCACGGACAACAGAAATACTTTTGTCAGGAAAGTAAGGGGTAGCGAATGCCAAGACTTTTCAACTCTTGAAACCACAAATTCAATTACTCAAGATGCTAGAAAATAAGTCGAAGGAAGAATTTGAGACTATCGCTGTAAAATACATTCCTGGAGACTAAACAATAAAAGAAAAGAAAGAGCAAGCAGGATAGAAAGCACTAATAAATCTCCTATACCTGCGCTGGTTGCTGCACGACCAGCATCAACATCATTCTAAACATTACCAGAGTATCAATTATGGTCTAAATTCAAGACCCGCCATCTTTAATATTTTCAGGATGCTTCAACAATGTCTCAATATGATTATATTGAGTCTTCTTCTTTATGAATTCATCAATAAACCCATGCGGCACCATCGACGCACACCAAGCTGTTGTGGCACTTTGCCCTCGCCAGATCAGAGGTGGCGGATCGCTCTTTTGCAGATCCTGCACAACTTCCCTTGCCCATACTTGAGGCGACATACCACTTGCCTTGACCCCGTTTTGTCTTATCACGCCCTCAACAAAAGCTTTTGCTGGCTGGTAAATCGAATCCTGTGGCAATATAGGTGCTGACGCGCTTGATTGAATAGTTAAGTCGTTTTTGGTCAAATTGGTGGGCCCAACAATGCCAGTTCTTAATTCGATGACTCTGACTCCAAAAATTCCAAGCTCAAGACGCAGAGTTTCTGTTAGCATCGACAAGGCTGCCTTAGAAGCGCCATATGCCCCCCTTAAAGGAGCTGCAACAGATGCTGCAATCGATGTATTGTTGACAACCATGCCTTTTGACTCAATTATCAAAGGCAGAAACGCTTTTGTCACAGCGAGGGGACCCCAGAAATTGCTTTCGAACATTGTTTTTGCTTGAGGAATAGAAGTGTCCGAGATTGGCATGGTCATTATTGTACCGGCATTGTTCACTAAGATGTCAAGGTGCGGCACTTTTTCCACGCAATTGGCGATGGAAGACTCGGATTGTACATCAAGTTCTAAAGTTTGGATGCCTTGCGCCGCAACATGTTCCATTTTATACTTGTTTCTGGCTGTGGAGTAAACGTGAAATCCGGCTTCAAGGAAGGCAATCGCAAGTGCCGCACCGAGTCCACCATCTGAGCAACCAGTGATGAGAACAGACCGTTTCCTTTTAAAAGCTGACATAGCGTTATTTGAGAGTCAAAATAAGTACTTGCGTTGTGGGAGTAGATATTAGCATATACTGATCTCATAAATAGCCTGGTGGAATAAAGATGAATGAGCAGCTGAAATTCGAACTCTATTTCATGCTCGAATGACGGCAGTAAATTTGAGTAATAAAGTCACTTACAGCTATACACAGATGTGGAAGAATATAAGTAAAGGCGAAGGCGCCTCACCCCCTACGCAAGCCTCTCGGCCGTCCAGGAAAGCCAACGAAGGTCTTCTGAGTTCTTAAGGTCAGGCAGGTAAGATATATTGTGCATTGGCACCCAGTCATACGTGCAGCTTCGGAATGTAGATCATTATTTTAGTCTAGGTGATAAATTCGATAAGATTAGTGAGATCCTTAAATTGTGGATTACCAGAACCTTAACATGCATACGAGCCTCAATTGCGGGTGAACTATCTGTTGATCTGCGGACAATAATTTCATAACTAAGATGTCCCTACAGGAAATGTATATAGATAAACATATAGGCTTAAACTTCGTTAGCTACCTGTTTTTTATTAGCTATCAAAATGTCAGTTGCGATATTCTCAACTAATACAAAGTACAGGAACATTCTACTTTTAATCCTAAACGATCAGAATAAAGCTGATAGACAGCAAATAAAGTAAAACTTCAGATCTGTGTCTTTCAATACATGAATTAGGTATCATAAACACTATTATTTTTTACAGCTAATTGTCTCACGTTCCTCGCAATGATGTTGTGGCACGAAGGTGATCAAACCCTCTCATCACTCATTTTTCAAATCATTTGATTAAGGGAACGAAGAGTTCGATATGATAGCAAAAACGCCACAATTTAGCGTTCTGCTTCAAATTTAAAAGTCGTGGAAAGGAAAATGTAAGTATACGCTGCATTCTCAGTCCACATGTGGTAGTTTCAATGTTGTATTCGAAGCAGTAAGTCAGTCAGCCGCCATTATTGGTCAGCCCGGAACGTGGTTTGCACATTATATGTTGGATACATACTTTCGCAAACGCCACTCACGCTTCTGGCGGCCTATCATGCCTATACATTGTTGTGGTGATATCGTGGTTGAGCATGAATTTTCAGGAACGCATTACACTACAGTTTTCAAGTAAAAAACAATAGATCTGTTAACATCCCTTAAAGGGACGTATATTTATAGCGCTAGTTCCTCTCAAACGCCAACTACTATCCGTAAGAACCATAAATTTACTAAAAGGACTTCCCTGGCTCCCTCATATATCACGTGATAAAACAAAACGATTATCTTTCAATTAAAATGGCAGAATTCATCCTACTAACTAACTAACGAAAGCACAGTTCTGTCTATTAAATTATTTGAGAAGAACAAATCCTTTCAAAAGTGACCAGCAAGCTGAAGAGTTTTGCTGACGCAATATAAGTACTTCCGCATAAGGTAGGCGGACTTTTAAGGTAAGCAGAAGCGTCGTCAAAGTATTACTTAGCCACCTGCCAACCAAATATGCTTACTAGATGATGACTTGAGATTTGAGCATTAAATTCGGTCTTTGCCTCTCTCCTCTTCATACCGTCCAAACTTCGATGTCAATCAAGTGACGGCTGGTTGGGTGGATCTGGTGGCGTTATTAGTAAATCGAGAGCGGGAGTTTGACCCGTCGATTGAATAGCCGGAATTTATATCCGCGCATAGTCTAAAAAGAGGTATGGTACGACTGCTACTTAGTGTATGTTATGTAATTTGAAAGCTCGCCTGGAGGGAGCGATGCTACCTTTCTGTATATATAACTGTCTTTGGAGAAATTTTGATGTGTGTGGTAATAATTTCTCGCACTCATATTTTTAAACGAAAACTGTTTTGAATAGTAGATCTACATCTTGCCAGTCTATTTCACACAGAGAACACGCTATCGTAAGATTCTTGATAACATACTTCTTTATCAAGGGCAGCAGCTATCATGGCGCGTACGAGCAAAGTCCTTGTCAATAATCTTCTTAGAAATGTTGCCAATGGTCAGATATGCACTGCGAGTACCTCCCAAAGCCGCATCCTACTTATATCTAAATTCTAACACACAAGTTCAGGCACTCGGCGTTAAGGTAGTTCCAACCAGCGAGATTGTTTCTATTGCCTTGGATGCCGGTTATGACTCTCTCTTTATTGAGCTTGAACACTCCTCATTTTCCCTCAGCCAGGTTAGCCAGCTTTGCGCTGCAGGAATCATGTCGGGAATTACGCCGTTCGTTCGGGTGCCCCATCAATGCGGCAACGGGTTTGTACAGAGAGTGCTTGATGGAGGGGCCATGGGCATCATTTTCCCACACATAAGTAGCGTTGGTAGGTAATCACTAATCCTGCCGTCAGGCAGGAAAAGCTTGCTGAATCCTGTGCGAGATAGCTAACATTTTCTGCAGAAGAAGCGAAAGCAGCAGTCTCAATTTGTAAATTTCCTGCACAAACGCCAGATCAGAAGAAGGCTGTGTGCGGTGTGCGATCGCTTACGGCAGGCCTTCCACACTTTCAATATTGCCCTACCAGCCCTGTAGAGAGCATGACACAATTAGACGCCTTTGGATCCACAGTCTTCCTGATGGTTGAAACCGTGTCAGCCATAGACAATATTGATGAGATTGCTAGCGTACCGGGCGTTGATGTCCTTCTCATTGGAGCCAACGATCTCTCTCTTGAGCTAGGAATTCAGGGAGAGTGGGATAATTCTATCTTCAAAGATGCATTGGAGAAGGTTGCTGAGGCATGTAAAATGGCTGGTAAAGTTATGGGTTTAGCGGGACTATATAATCGACCAGATATTTGCCAAGATGCGATTGAGAGGTTGGGAGCGAGATATATTCTGGGCAATCTAGATATTGGATTGATTGCGCAGGCGGCAAAAGCAAATGTTGCACAGTTGAAGACCTTGCAGAGAGTTACACCGACAGCTGCGGTAACATGAAACAATACTACACAAAATAGTCGAGTACCAAGGTAATTTACATATTCAATATAGGTTGATCGACTAGCCTCATCCGTATGCCGTAGGATACATATTGAAATACTATGAAATGGAGTGCTACATTAATATGCTGTCTGGCTCCCAAAACCATTGTGCATCTAAATCATCAAGATTTGCAGCATTCAGACATCCGTCATCGAGAGACTGAAGCGCCGAATGCATCGAGTCAGTACCGATTAAAGACCTTACCGGTGGCAAGTCCAAATTATCCATTCCGCTGGCATAGTGGGAATTGGTATTTGGAGAGGTCGTGCGATGTCCCCGTAAGATTGAGGCCATATCGTATAACTCTCCACATTCCGCTTCATAATTGATTGCTTGCATGTTGCCTCGTTGTGACATGTTGTGGAGAATATATTTGGCAGCATCGAAGTATTTGAGTGTAGGTATGAATGTTGCGTCAACGATAGATGCTAGGATGATTGTAAACGCAGATGAGAATGTAGACTCCGAATCAAAGGGAAGAAAGAGTGCTTTCCTTGATTAGTTATTCGTGTAAATAAGAACATAGAACCCTCCTACCTATTAAGCTTTGCTCATGCAGAGCTGAGAGGATTCCAAGTGCGGCTTTCGCTGATTCTACACAAGTTTGAAGCAAGGCTCGAATTGGTTCTGAAATCTCCTTTGACATTTCACTCGTTCGACTCATTTCAAGCTTTTTTTGTGCCATGTAGAAGACGAGTGGCCGAATGGCAAGTATTATACACTGCTAATTTAGTTCTTTATTACATGAAGTCTTTTAGTCAAGTGCTTACTTGGTGGTATGTGAGATGAAGGGTTGCGGAATTCCGTGACACGATCCCGACCGCGCCGTTTGACCATAACGGGGTTTTAGTATTTAGTTCTTCAATAAGACCCGAGAGATCTGAAAGAACAGCCTGGATACCATCTAGGAACAGCAGTTTTGAGTCTCCATTCAATCGATATACTCCTACACATGTGATGAGCGGTGTTCTAAAAGTAGTTATAATAAGGTGTACTTTTCACCGCTTTCCCCATGATCTGAGCAAGTTTCACATGCAGCGTCAGAACAGTTTTGACAGGTTTATCTGACAAACACTCGATTTGGTCAGGTAGGGGAACATTAATATCTTCGTCATCATTTAGTAAGGGTGGTACTCCCATTAGCGTAGAAAGTCTTCTTTCTAAGATGTAGACTGTCCACCATAGCTTAAGACGATGTTCCTCAATCTGCGGTGCCGCTGCTCCAGGTTTTGTGACACGGTTCAAGCCTTGCGAGAGTGCAATACTTGTCGCTTGTCCAATCTGAAGGGAGTATTAGCACCTGAAGGCATCTGGCCCAACACGCATAGCTTACATAGACATAAGCGGCATTCCTCATATCGGCGCACTGAAGATAGAGAGCCAACAAACATAGAACCTCCACCCCTAGGATTGGTTGTTTGCAAAGAACATATATACTTGGGAGAGATCGTACGGCTTCAATGAAGCTTTCTGCTCCTGGTGGTCCATACTCTGTAGCTTGTTGTCCAATAAGAAGCTTCCCTAGTGCTATAATGAGACTAGCTTGTACTAGCCAGAGACGTTGATAGACGGTGCTTTCGTTGCGTAGTCCACCGGCGTCGGATGATTGGTGCTTTAGAGTGTTTAGAAAAGAAGCTTTGTCGAACAGATGCAAAACTGATCCAACATGAAATTCAATAGAGTTTAACAAGTATTCTACATACTCAATGGGCGGCAGCCCTGGCAGCAAACCAAGTGATTCGTGCTGGTTGGTACCGTTTTCTAGAACTGTAGACATACCATAGGCAGCCCCCTCGATACCAGCTATTTCGTCGTGCAATTGAAAATCATCCACATGTGATTTCACAAGCGTGCGAACATGCCAGCTGAACGACCAAGTAGAGGAATGTCCTAAATATCCTGAAGAAGAACACGTTAGAAGGTTGACAATCTAAAGGTTGGTATTGCATACTTTGTGAGCCTAACGGATCGATAGCAAACCTCGAAGGAGCACTTGTCAAAAGATTAGGGATGCCATCACCTGAAGTTTCGTCTGGAGGTTGTGACCATGCTGCACAAGCTGGGACACATGGTCTTGCTCTGCTGGTCGATGGCGAGGTATTCGGAAGTACATCTTCAGCTTGTGCTTCACAAAGCTGATCTATGTGATTTTGAACATCCCTTTGTGTTAGACTATTCGCTGGCGAGAGTTGCGAGGCGTGGCCCTCGCCATGTGTAACGGGCGGTGATGTTGGTGCCAGCCCCCCAACGAGTGAATCCACGTCTTCATTAGGCCGGCGCCCTATGCGTGAATCTGGAGAGCGTGATTCTAACGCAGTCACCTTTTCCTTGAGATTTCGTAACTCGCTGTTCGATCCCCTGTATTAGTACCGACAGCTTTGCCGCAAGCATTTGACTCACCTTTGCAAGACAAGCACTCGCCGCCCACCTTCATCAAACAAGCACTCGTGACGCGCCGTCTTGCAATGACGACAGGGATGCTCTCCGGAGCATTTTATCTTCCGCCTCTTGCATCTCTGGCATCTGTCATTGTTAATGATGGAGGACGCTCTGCTTCGCACGACAAGTCTATGATGCGCGGAAAGACACCTGCTTACGCTTTTTGGACCCGCCGCGAGGACCTTGGAGTATTCGCGCGAACAGTGGGCGATTGTGGGGTCTCCATATCCATATCCATAATTAACTTCAATGTATTGGCAATGATTTACGTCCTAGCAACGGCCAGGAGTTGGTCGCGTGTTGCAACGGAGCGGCAGTATTTCATGGACTTATCCGTCAATGGATACAGACAGCACTCGGCACTCGGCACTCGAGACCATCAAGGCAAGGATATCATCGTCGGCCTTAATTAAGCGTGTTCTTGTTTTACAATAGCCGTGTTCCTGAGATTATAGAGGGATTGTGTATAGTAAAACTCATGAAGTGTGATCCCCCAAGCGGGAATTGTGGTGCGGCGTTGCTTCCCGTGCGGCTCTGTCTTCCGTGCGGCTTTGCCAGCCGCACTTTGGGTGTCGGCTTGTGAGTGTAATTCTCTTTGTCAAGACGACTAGCTAAAATGCTTGCTAGCTGCATTTTCTCTCTACAGTTTACGAGTCACTCCTTGGAGATGATGTATTCCTGTTATCGGGTCGTTGTCGTGGTGGTAGCTTACAAAACGCTGCTTGAAGTTCTCCTCTTTGCCTGCAGTTTTCTCGATCCCATTATTGCCCTCTACATTTTCAGTTCTATCTACCCGGCACGATGGAATCCTCAAGTCTGTTTAGTAAAGTCGCTAATGGTCCAACCGACCCGATGTTTGATCTCAAAGTTCAGCTTGACGCTGATCGATCACCCCTAAAAATTGACTTAGGAGCTGGGGTGTACCGTGATGAAAATGGCGCTTATTATGAATTATCTGTAGTAAAGAAGGTCGAATAGTCTCTAATCTGAGATTTCGAGCATGACTGATCTGAAACCATAGGCTAAGAAAGTACTGGATGCTCGGGATTTGGGCCATGATGTGAGTTTAGTATGAGCATGAGTCAGGGTGACTGTTAACCACCTTCAGTACGAGCTCACAACTGGAAACATTGACTTCCTCAATGGCGCTCGGGACCTACTCTTTGGAGAGTTCGTTTCTCAAAATGTATGTGTTTAGCTCGAAAAGGTCACTTCAACACTTAAAACTCACAGAAAGTCTACAGATCGCAACAGTACAGACAATTTCCGGCACGGGAGCGAATCACCTTGGCGCCTTATTTTTAAAAAAGTTTCTACCTGAGACGAGTGGAAAGGTTTACATCGGAACACCGACATGGGGAAATTATCTTCCTCTTTTCAATCATGCTGGGTTTGCAACGGTAATCTACGAACACTATGATACGATTACGAGGCAGCTCAACTTTCCGAGCATCTTATCAGTTGTGAGAAAAGCGCCTGCAACTAGCATATTCGTGTTCCAGGGATGCTGTCACAATCCCACGGCGATGAATATGAGCAAAGACCAATGGAGACAATTGGCATCTGAAATGAAGGCAGCAAATCATTTCCCATTTATTGGTACCAGCCAATCAATATTACACGGTTATAGCATTCTAACATAATCAGATATTGCCTACCAAGGATTTGGAGAAAATCTTGATGACGATGCTTTTGGAGTTCGTCATTTTAAAAATGTAGGATTGGAATTTATGGTAAGGCATCTCATATCATTTCACAAATTTCTTTTGTTTTGGATGACTAACACTTAAGCTAGGCTTGTCAATCCTTTTCAAAAAACATGGGCTTATATGGAGAAAGAGTTGGGGCTCTCCACGTTATAACCAAAGCTGCTTCAACTGCTGCCGCAGTCGCAGATCAATTAAGATGTCTTATTCGCTGGGAGTTCTCTTCGTCTGCAGCATATGGCTCAAGACTTGCGACTATCATCATGTCTTCAGAAAACCTCAGGCGAGAATGGTTAGTAAATCACTCTATATCTATATAACTTGGTATTGAATGCTCATAGGATTGATGAACTTTCTATGATGAGGGACCGATTGATTGAAAATCGAAAATCTCTCTATGTTGCTATGAAAAAGTATAAGGTAAGTACTACCATCGTAGGGACTTGAAAGATTACTCACAAATTTCTCATAGACTCCTAGGAATTGGGATTATCTTCTCAAAGAAGAGGGTCTCTTTAGGTAATATATCATATGTTTAGGTAGTGAAAATAAGCTAATAACACTTGACAGTTTTCTACCTTTGTCTCCTCAAGAAGTAGCCATACTGGTAAATAGATATCATATTTATCTTCCAGCGACTGGCAGAATCAATATGGCAGGCCTCTCTCCTGCCTCAATGGAAAAGGTCGCGCAAGCACTTGATACCGTCATAAGGGAATCTTCTTTGTAGGAGTGTATACCAAAGTAAAGTGTGTCGCAAGACGGAGAAGTTGATTATGTTTTAAATTCACTCGCGCCTGGATATTGGTTAGCTTAATAGCATGATAAACTTCAATTTTGCCTCTTATATCCTTTTTGTATTTGAATCTAAACAGTTCCCTCCATATCCACTTTATTGCATATAAACCTATTAATTGATCATCATAAATGATGCTCCGGTCGCGCCCCCAACGCTGCAATAAGTTCCACTTCCACATCTGTCCCGGTAGGTAATTGATAAACTGCCACACAAGTTCTGCCCTGTTTCTCAGATTTGGTGATTAGTGGATTTTTCAGCAGCACAGGAACCGGTTATGACTATTGACATACCGGCTTGGGATCGTTAATGAAGACCGACTCGTAGGCGCGATTCATCTCGGCGAAGTTATCCATACTCGTCAGGAAGACATTAACCTTGACCGCGTTGCTGATATCTGAACCTCCTGCTTCAAGGATAGCACGCAGGTTCTGTAAACACTGAATCTGAAAATCTTCTTAGAAACTTCCCTTTTTATGGTTTCCCCACACTTTGGTGGATGGTGCGAGAAGATGATTGTATGCAAAAGGAAGTACCTACTGTCCTCTCATATACACCCCCCTCAACGAGTTTCTTTGTTAGAGGGCTTACGCCAATGCTCCCAGAACAGTAGATCATGCCATTACATATGACGGCCTGGGAATTGCATGGCCGAGGGGCAGGTGAGTCTGTGGTCAAAATTGCCGTCCGAGATGCCATTGTGGCAGGCTTCGTGGAACGTTATCTTTTTGAAACCGAATATTGATTTAGATAAGCTAGCGTTACTAATACACTAATGAGTTGGCAAAGATTGTATTTCGAAGTCGAGATTGGTGGATTTTTAACGAGATGTGGTTTAGCGTTATAATATATCTTCGAGAATGAGGATGAAGAGCGCGTTCTAAAGGATGATAGTGTACGCACAGGTCCCGGTTCTAGAATGTAAGATCGATCACCTCTTCTAAATTCTAAGTTTGCGCTGCTGAGATCGGGTCGTATAGTAGTGCAGTGAGAGCAGGAGTGGCGAATAAGTTTGCGGAAGAGAGATCCGTCCCTTACAAAGCGGAGTGCTTTCAGAGCTGGGAAATTGCTTGATGCGCATCTTACCGTAACTATCAATTTACCTGAATCGTAAGGAACCATCCTCCAACCCTAATAGATAATGGGTCAACACATTCTCACTCGGAGCATATGCGAGCTTACACTCTATGGTGACAAAATACCGTAACGATGAGAACGAACGCAGGTAAGGCCTATTCTAGAGTATTTTCCTACCTACGCTCACAAATGATATAGAGAAGACCAATATCGTCATCATTGGGTATGTACAAATACAGATGGTGTGATTAATTCTACTGGGATATTTTTAATAAGGCTCGTGGCTAACGACAATAGGGCTGGAATTATTGGATTGACTGCGGCAGTCACTATCCAAGATTCTCTACCTCGAGATCACTACTCAATCACCATTGTGGCTATCCGCTGGCCGACAGATACTTCGTGCGTAGCATATCCAACAACTCTCGCTGGTGCTCACTACCGTCCAATTCCAGCAAGCACACCACAGTTAGCACAGGAGGCTGAGCTTGCTCATATTACCTATCAAAAATTCAAGCTACATGCTACTAAGCACCCAGAGCTAGGAATCAAATTTGTGAAGAACTTTGACTTCGTCTCCGGAGCTGCTGTGAAAAACTACGAGGAGTTCCCGCAGGGATATCAAGATAGTGTTGATGAGTTTCATCTTCTGAATGAGACTGAGAAACCACCAGGAGTTGAATTTGCGGCGAGTTATCAAACGTGGTGCGTCGATCCAGTGGTGTTCGGCTGCCATCTGCTTCGTCGCTTCAAACTCAACGGTGGTTTACTCGTCTCGCAAAGGCTTCTAGCGGCAGAGGAAGCTTTCGAAGTAGCCCCAAACGTGTCTGTGGTTGTAAATTGTAGTGGCTTTGGATTTGGAGATCCCGACGTACAAATCGTACGAGGTTCGTACATATAATATTTAAGATCGCCCGGTGCGCTTTTGACATTTCTTTACAGGTCAAACGTGCCTCGTTGCTAACGAGTGTGATGTTGGTATTACGCAGCAAAACGCAGACGGTAGCTGGACTTTCCTGATTCCACGACCTCTTGGGGGTGGAACTATTGTTGGTGGCACGAAAGAACCTGGAGACTGGACCTCAACGCCTTCCCCAGTTTTGCGTGAAATCATTCTCGATAAGGCAGCCAAAATGTACCCTGAAATCCTGAACAAAGATGGAAAATTTGATGTCATTCAAGACATTGTTGGACGTCGTCCAATGCGTCAAGGGGGACTCAAACTGGAAAGACAAGCAGTATCTAGACAACGGACAATAGTGCACGCCTATGGTGCGGGCGGCAGAGGATGGGAATTGAGTTGGGGTATTGCACAAAAGGTAGCATCAATGGTAGAAAAGTCTTTACGACCGGAACTCTCAAGCCGTCTATAGATATGTTGATATAGCCAATTTACAATTCTTCATATGCCATCTGCGTTTACAGACTTAGTTTATCAAATAAGTTCAGTGACTAGTCTCAGACTGCTTCACACGTAATTCTATAAATTCATATCCAAAGATCCACAATACAAAGCTTGCCTAGGTACCCCGTATCTTCTAGTCTTTTGACGGTACGCAATCGGCTTAGGAGAGTCTCCTCTCCCGGTTGCTGAAAGATGGGGAACGGCTTCTATTCCCGCAAATTCGTCTGAAAGCTAGGGCCATCGAGCGACTATAGCAGACACGTATAGATAAGGATGATCAGGAGAGTCTTAATGTACTTAGGGGTACCTCTTTCATTTACGATATTCTCCTATAGATTGGCTTGTATCTCCCTCCACCCTCACTTCATCCTTTTCAATACCAGGATGGATATCGACCAGGAACCCAAAATGCTACCCACGCAGACTCACGAAACCAAAAATGAGGGAGAGGTTATTGATCCGAGCACCACCCTGGATGGAAAATTTAAACCTCGTCAAGTTTCCATGCTGGCAATTGCTTGTTCCATTGGTACTGGTCTCATTATTGGTTCTGGCACTGCCCTTACTCGTGGGGGGCCGGCTAGTCTTTTGATTGCCTACTGCTTGATTGGAGCTGTCGTCTATTTCGTTATGACGGCTTTGGGAGAGATGGCTGCCTACATGCCTATGTCGAAGGGTTTCAGTGGTTATGCTACCCGCACTGTCGATCCAGCTCTGGGGTAAGTTTCAAAAAATTTCAAAACGAACCTCAGCGTCAAGACGCATACTAACTTGACCATAGCTATGCAACTGGATGGAATTATTTCTTAAAGTATATTATTGCGATGCCGAACAATCTTACTGCAGCTGGTATCATCATTCAATACTGGCGACCGGATATCAATGTTGGAGTTTGGGTTACGGTCTTTGGATTTGTTATCATCGCCGTCAATGTTAGTGTTAAACTTCAGCAATGTCTCTTGATTTTAACAATATTTTAGCTACTCCACGTTTCCGTTTTTGGAGAATCTGAGTTCTGGCTCTCGGTGATCAAAATCATGTTGATCATAACCTTGATTCTTTGCTGCTTCATTATCTCCATGGGTGGCTCCCCATCTGGCGAGCGTATTGGCTTCGCATATTGGAATAATCCCGGGTCTTTTGCCGAATACCTTCTAAAAGGGAATAAAGGAAAATTCCTTGGTTGGTGGGCAGCCGTCGTCCAATCTTGCTTCGCCTATGCGGGCACTGAGGTGGTTGGAATTGCTTTCGGCGAGACCCCTAATCCGAGAAAGAACATTCCCAGGGCTATCAAGCAGACATTTTGGCGGATCTGCTGCTTCTATATCCTTGGCGTTCTTGTATTGGGAATGTCAGTGCCTTACACGAACAAACGTTTGGTAGGAGCAACCAAAGCAAAGACCAGTGCAGGTATAACTAGGCATTCCATTGGAAGTGTGGCAGTTTACTAAAATATTCTTAGCTGCTTCTCCATTCGTCATCGCAATTCAAATTGCTGGTATTGGAGTTCTTCCAGACATAGTAAATGCTGGTCTTCTGGTGTTCGTTCTCAGCTCTGCGAGTTCTGGTAAGAAAATTTTCTTGACAGCTTTTCCACACATCCAATATATTGACTACTTAATTCTTAGATATCTATTGCGCATCTCGCACTATTTTCGGGCTTGCAAAAGATGGACAAGCACCTGCAATATTTGCCAAGACGATGCGCAATGGTGTCCCAGTGTACGCTGTTGCAGCTGCCTCGATCTCTTTCGTTCTCGCGTATATGAATATCAACACCTCTGCCGCAACAGTTTTCGGATATCTCGTCAGCTTGGTCACTGTATTTGCGCTGCTCAACTGGCTCAGTATCTTGCTATCCTACTTTAGTTTCCGTCGGGCTCTCAAAATTCAGGGCATCCCATTATCAGATCTCCCATACCGAGCACCTTTGCAACCATATGGCGCAATGTTTTCATTATTCTGGACTATTGTAATTATTCTATTCAATGGTCAGTTATATCCTAGTTCTCCTGTGCACTTTAGCATTGACCTATTATCTAAGAAGAGTACTAACGTGAGAAATGACAGGTTACAATGCCTTTATACCTAAATTCGACGTGACAAATCTTGTGCTTAAATATATTGGTGTTCTGATTTATGTCCTAAACATCTTCTTCTGGAAAATTTTCAAGAAAACGTCCCGTGTTAAGGCCTCAACAATGGATCTGAATAGTGAGCAGAATAGATTCATTAATGAACAAGCCGAGGAGCTTTTTATGGAAGAATCTGCTGGAAAGTTCCCATGGTCGAAGAGAGTATGGCATATGTTATTCTAGCTGTTGCGATTGGCAGCAGGAGTTTCCTATGTCTCGACTTTAGATAGAAATTGAATGTGAAATTCTAGCGCAGATAGTAGTATTTAAAGGTGTATACAAAAATAAGCCTTCCCCTGCTGGATTAGAAAAGTAAAGTAATACATAAAGAGCGTAGTAAGCTGAAGGCGGGTTACTAAGTGTCAAGGACCTATATTCACGATATGGACAAAAGGAAAGGTTGCTCAGTGTATAACATGTGTTAAGGGTCTTGGATTATGATAAGTCTAGGGAAGGAAACTCTCCGTAGGGAGAGATCTAGGTATAGCTAAGCAATGGGGATATGGTGCCTGGGGCCACATCACCAAGACAGATCTAACAAGATTGACGTTTGTAATTATGGAGAATCACACACATATCTTAAAAAACTTGTAGAACAATCTTTGATGCTTATGATGATAAATTAATTAAGCGTGAATGGCAAATCGGTTACGTGGAAAAGGACGAAAACATGTTGTTGTTGACATAGTGCTACTTTGCAGATCCGAGTTCCTAATGAATGACACAGAAGAGCCAGGACGAGCATGAACATCTAAATACACTAAGTTTAATCATCCGAAACTCCACCCAAGCTCGACTCCACAGTTACTAAATTAGCAACATCATATGAGAACGGACAGGGTTTGAACTAAATGTCAACACGTGATTCCTGGAGCGGTTTCTGTTTTGATACTTAATATTCTTGGAAAGTATATGATGAATTTTGATGTTTCTTTTATTACTTTGGCAAAGCACTTTATGATGTACTATGTATGGATAAACTTCATCGCAAAATCTAAAAAGTATTTAGTGCTCTTAGGATGAGTGAGGCACGACTTTTGGAAGGCGAATATGTCTCAGGACAGTCCCGTGACAGCGGGTTCCTATGCTATAGGAAGTTTGTTTTGATGATGCGCTTAAGCGAGCGAAATGAAATGAGCAAAGGGAAGAACTTTAAGCGATCTAGTCATGTTCGTGTCAAGTGTGAGAAAGGTGCCCCCAGTATATCTAGCCTAAACTTCCAGCAGTTTCCTGCTGATTGAAAATCAGTTCGAAATTTTCCTGGTTCAGTTTTTCTTAAGTCCTGAAAGTCTGAGTCGTGTAGTCTGTATAATTCGGACTTAAGACTGGGGCATCTTCAAACGTTTTTGGATCCACTGTTCTAGATTCTAGATGACGACTCGGTGGTAGAGAGACTGCTTACAATAGCTGTGAAACGGTTTGTGATCAGTGCTCAGAACGTTTAATACCACGGTGGTTCACCGTCATTGCGGTACGTGCCGAGGCGATAGTGAAGGCAATCGATGAAAACTTTTAAGGTGACCACTAAAAGTAAATTACGTAGCATATTAATTTTCCTGCTCAATAATATATCCACTGGTGAAACATTATGCCAGAAACTTTAATGCTAGACATTGTTCCTATATAAACTCTTATTCCTCATCTAAGACAAATCATCATCCTCACGAAAATCCAACACACACAACAAGTAATTCACCAAGAAACCCATCAAACCTCACCAAACCTCTCAAAAAGCTCAAGTTAAAATGGTTTCCTTCACAGTTTTCAAAGGTTCCGAAAATGGACAAATTAAAGAGTCAACCACTACTCGGGAAGTAGGACCAGATGAAGTTTTACTCAAAGTAACTCATTCTGGTGTCTGTGGAACAGACGAGCACTACCGCCACACGGATATGGTTCTCGGTCATGAAGGTGTAGGAATTGTCGAAGTAAGCTTTGCTCCCCAATTCAACTCGATTGTCTCAACTTTCCTCTCGTTTCCACTTCTGACACCTATCTAGCAAGTTGGTGCACAAGTCAAGTCACTCGCTAAGGGAGACCCCGTCGGATGGGGCTACGTCCACTCTGCTTGTGGGTCATGCGCCCAGTGTTTAACAGGACATGAAAATATCTGTCCCAAAGCACAATATTATGGTTTTGCAGATCTCGACCAGGGATCCTTTGCTACTTACGGAATATGGAAAGCCGATTATGTATTCAAGCTTCCAGCATCGATTCCTCTTGAGCACGCCGCGCCATTGATGTGCGGTGGCGCAACAGTTTATCACGCACTACGTTCTTTCGGTATTCGCCCTTACGACCGCGTTGGTGTAGTAGGTATTGGAGGATTAGGCCATTTGGCAATCCAGTACGCTGCTAAAATGGGTTGTGAGGTTGTAGTCTTCTCTACATCTGAGAGCAAGAAGGAGGAAGCAATGGCATTAGGAGCTCACCAATTTGTTTCCACAGGAGGAAAGGATTCATACGACATCGGCGACCGCATCGCCCATTTACTCATCACAACATCTATGCCACCAGATTGGAGCAAGTTCCTTCCTCTGATGGCCCCAGGTGGTGTCATTTATCCCGTGACTGTGAGCGGTGGCAACTTCGAGATTCCATATATGACTCTATTGTCATTGGAGTTGAGAGTTCAGGGAAGCTTGGTGGCACCACGTCAAGTCCACAGAGAGATGATTGAGTTTGCTGCTTTACATAAGATTAAGCCTATTATTGAGAAGTTCCCACTTACCAAGGATGGAATTACCGAAGCTATGGAAAAGCTACAGGCAGGAAAGATGAGATACAGAGCGGTGCTTGTTGCCGAGTAGAGTGTAATAGACTGTAATTGTAAGAAATATATATGAGTAATGTCATCACGATAAGAAATATAAATCTGGCCAGAGTGAATTTTCAAGCTTGGCTTTTTCGCTGAGAAAATGAGCTCCCAGAAAATAGAACAAGATCAGCGTATTCAAAAGACATCACTCTCTACAAGAATGGTACTATCTCGAAACTTTGGAGCGTATTATAGAAGATGGTTCTGTTCAGCCTGTTATCCTGTTGAGACCGGATTCTGCTTTTCATTGCTCTCGACCTAACATTCAAGTCTATCTGGGCAATGTAAATGCTTATTAATGTGGTGCACCATGTCATGTCAATTTGAGATATTTTGAAGTCGTCGTACACTTCAATTTCCACAGCAGGAATGATTCTGGATTCCTCTGTGAAGTTGCTGGATTACTACGGGTAAATTTGCTTCGAGATTGGTGAATCTGCGGCATGCCGGTGTAATCGACATTCATATCGACTCATGGAGGTATATTAACCACCTCAAATGCATGAAATGAAACAGCTATGGAAGTGCATTTACAACATTCACAGCGTTGTTGTGAAAAGCCAATTTTATGAGTAAGTATTGTATCGTACCGTCTCAATTGCTTTCTCAGAGCAAAAGTTATAAAAGTCCCAGATGTCATATTGACGTCATGCGAAGTCTACAGTGGCCAGCGGGGTTATTTACACAGTACTGGGCAGCGACTTGAATTGCCCTCTTGTATAATGTTGAATAGAATGTTTCATAGTCAAATGGAGATATTTTTCTCTCGTTATACTCATGCACGTTGAATAGAAAGGCGAAACAAAAAATGGTGTTGTTCGCTTCCCTAGCTATCGCCACCACCACCCGCTGTCACACGTAATATGTTTTTAAGGTACCCGTGAAGATTGAGTGACTGCCAAGAGATAAAATTGGATAGGAAAAAAGTTTCTAAAAAAAAGAAAAAACATACAACAGTAGGGATTCGCTGGTGGTCACCCACCCAACTACTAGTCTACCGATCTGAGGATTGTGTATGGCAGAGCGGACGGGATGCCCAATTCTCCTCAGTCTATGGTCGTATGTATCAGTTATTCGTCAGTCGGTCTTAATATTGACTTGGAATAATCTGTACCTTACTAAGATAAGACGTAGTGGTGTGGACGGAACCAATACCGAAGTTTCAAGAGCCTAAATTCACAATGAGAGGATGGCACCTCAGCTAGGTAAAAGGATCCTGCGTGCGGGATAGTCTAGTCTAGATTAGAAGATGATCTTCGTGATGCAAAGATATCTAAAGTACGGTAGTAGTTGTGTCGGTGCCTGAGGCCATAACACGAATGTAAAGTTTCTAGGTAAGACGTTTTATGTCACTACAGGATCAAGCTTATTGTGGCTTCTATATGCTCATATTCGCTAAATGTCCACTCCCAAATAAATTGGCAACATTCAACCTTAAGTTCTGCCTCGGCAAACTACTATACTCTGATATGCTCCATATTTCTAGAAATTTAAGATGCTCCTAATCCCATGGCGTTACCTCTTACTGGATGATCTAATAGAAAGCTTTCTTAGTATAGTTAATTATACCTTTAATATGTTCCTCTTAATATTCAATACTTCTAGCACTTAATATTATCTCTGATTTTTAGAGATAATATCAAGTTTAATTGCTGGCGTTCCTTTTTTCTTTTTTTTTTAAATATATAATTTTCTTCTTCGCTGTAGGCTTATCATCCTAACTATTAAGCTTATTTTAGTATAACACTGTACTTCAGATGCTGTTATAAAACTATTTGGCCCTCCACTCATAACATATCTACAGATTTCACGAGATCTAAAACTGGATGGATATGGTTACGTTTTAGGACTCCAGGAAATTGCGGAACCGATTCTTTCTTTATTAGATTATGAAATAACTTTTCGAAATTCTGTTCACACCTAGGTCTGTATAGAAATCTAACTAGTCTTCCAGAAAGTCTGCATGAGCTCCCACCTTCACTCAAGCGTACTGACATGGTTTCCATTTTAGACCCGAATCTGTAATACAAAATATCTCTACAGAAAGTTCTCACCCTTATGAGTTCCTAGAATCTGAACACTTTGACTTAGGTGAAATCTAGTATACTTCCGGACTCGTTTCTCAATCTGTGTCATGCCAGCATGAATCATAGAACGCATCGAGCATCCTTCCTTCCCCCAGATCTTCAATACCTCGATCGACCGCCACAGGCTGTTTTCATTACGAGCTAGACAGACAACACAGTGAGGCTTAGCTTTGTCCTCCATGTGTCAATTAGAGCTTAAATAAGTACTGATTTGGGGTATTGTGAGCCCTCGTCCCGTCAAGTAGGGAAATTAAAGACGCAAGACGTAATTAAGTAGGTGTGAAACGTGTAATAGTATAGAAAGCGATTAGCGAGGCTAGGAACTGGACATAAAATGACCTGCTGAGTTAGCTGCCTGTTAAATTTTATCTCTTGATTCATTGTCGGTTGACTGCAACTCACTAAACGCCTAGTAGGCGAAAGTTGATATTATAGTATACTAGTTGCGTAGGTATAAGAAGAATGGTATTCTAGCTATAAAGGGAGCGAGGTTTATATAGCCTGAAAAGGCCACCTAAACCTCACGTGATTAAACAGACATTCACTTTCCGAGCATCGAATAAGTTTTGATATACAATAAATAAATGTAATCTAGGCATAGGATCGGAATGGCTGCTCCGGTATTGTAACTGCCCTCCGCCCAAAGCTTGTGTAGCACCCCTTAACATTACTAAAGGGTCCGACTATATAATTGTTCTACCTCCCGACGATAGTACGATAGTCCGTCAAGGGCGACGTCCTAATAGAGGGAGTGATTTCAGAGTTTGACATCAAAGGCCTAAGCTGAGGTTTATCTAGCGTTTTTAAATTCATTATCTGCTCTAATTCTTTACGGGCTTGTAAGTGGTGGGGTATCCAGGCCTCTTTGAATTATTAGACTCTCCAGGAATTAATCCTCTTTAGATCGATAATTGTCGTCTGATCAATTATATCAATAAAGCCCCGATGAAAATACTCGATTCGGCAGGTAACCTAGACCTTGCCAATGCTCATTTCTGCTCTAATGGATGCCTGCGTTTCTTGGCCATTTATTCTTAGCTGCCTTTCTTGTCAAAGCATATCTTGGTAGTACTGTAAAGAGCTGCGGTGAGGTAAGGTCACCCGAGAAATAAAAATAGAGGGCCTCTTCTACATTTTTATTGCAAATTGAAAGCAAACTGCGTCTCATCTTCTATAATGCGCTTCCAATTCTTCGTGTTTATTCTAACGTTGTTTGAAGCTTGGGCTGTAAATGCTGCTTTCCCCTTTGGTCGCGATGAAGATGGAATCGATCAGCTAGTGAAGAGACTTTTAAGGGATTGGCACACACCCGGAATGTCAATTGCCATTGTTGATGGAGAGAATACATGGTTAAAGGCAAGTCATTCTCATGCGATACGAGTTGAACAAATTTTATGCTTGTAGAATGAACAAAAACTGGCTGTACATACTTTGCTAAATATTTTCTAGGGCTACGGTCTCGCTGTTGTCCCAGACACTCCCGTCACTCCTGACACTTTGTTTTACATGGGAAGCACAACCAAATCACAAACCGCTGCATCATTATCTCTACTTATAGACGAGGGAATTCTCAATTGGACGACACCAGTCAATACCCTCATGCCAGAAGATTTTATTTTGTCAGACCCTTGGGCCACAACACACGTCACAATCGAAGACGTCTTATCCCATCGCACAGGATACGGACGACATGATTTGGCATCGCAGCCAAGTCAACAGGAGTTTGTTCGCGCTCTTCGTCATCTTCCCATGACATTCGAACCAAGAACGCAATGGCGGTACAGCAATCACATGTACACAGCCATGGGCTATCTAATCGAAGTTGTCACGCAAAAGAAACTTGCCGAAGTGTTCAAGTCGTGGCTTTGGGAGCCCATGGGAATGTCATCAACATATCTCTCATTATCTGAAGCGAAAAACACAGGCAAACTCGCCAAGCCGTATTGGTGGAATAATCAAACTCAATCTTACGTGACTCTTCCCTATCCCAAAGACCTGGAGAATTCCCAGGGAGCTGGGATGGTCATTTCCAGTGTGCGTGATTATGCAAAGTACCTGAAAGTATTGATTGACAACTCTGCTCCAATTTCCACGGCTGGCCATCGGGAGTTGACCACTCCTCGCATTATGCTAGAACCCAGCAATCCATATTTCACAGGGCCGGTATGGTCTGGATTAGGTTGGGAATCTTCAATCTTTGAGAACGAGGTTATTCACAGTCATACCGGTTCCGTTGACGGCTTTAATGCTGTCATAGTATTTATTCCAGCGAGGAAATTCGGGTTAGTAATTAGCACAAATGTGAATGCGCCATCCACTGCTCGAAATACCGCTTGGTGGCATATTTTATATGAATATTTCAAAGTTCCCGTGGAGAAAAGGGTTGATACTGAGGAATCGTAAGTCTCCCAACATCGCCCACAAACTCATCGTTGGTAGCTAAAGATAGAAACAAAAAGAGCGCGCCAACAAGCTGCCGCAGCAGAAGCAGTCTTTACCAATCCCAGCCCATTCTTGTTTCCTACCGTACCGTCGCCTCCTGTTGCTCGCCCTCTTCCACTGCCTGCCTACACAGGAACCTTCAACCACCCCGCTTACCATAATGTAACTCTCAAGTCCTACAACTCTACATCAAGCGCTACATCTCAACTCCACAGTTCACCCTTTGTGGCTCTGGGAATGCAAATTCATTTCGAGGTTGAACATGTCAGCGGTCAATGGTGGCTAGGGCGAATTTTCGTTGACGATCATGATCCCACAGCAGTCTTCTCTGTTTTGAGGTTCCAGTTTGAGATTTCTGGGGAGATAGTGATGAGATTGGGGATTGAAATGGAAGTTGGATTGTATATCTGGTATAATAGGATAAATTAGATTGGCATATAATATCATCGATAATCTAACCGAGCTTTGTGTTGCAAATTTTCCTAGGAGTCTACTTTTTCTTCATTACTCAAAGCTCAACTCAAAAAGCCATCTCACCTGTTATATTCTCTTATCTTTCTGTAATAAATCTACCAAGGCTCATGTATGCTTCTAGTCTCGTAATACCATCCACAATTCTCAATTATGCTTGTTATACTCTTCAAGCCTCTTATTGGGCTCGACATGGTTATCCAAAGCTAGATCATAGTTGTTACTTTCTTTTTGTCTTTTCTTCATTCAGAAAGTGGTTAGACTCAGTCCAATCGATAAAGATTAAATGGTTTGCCCATCAAAGTATATGAGATTTAGTTATAACATGACTACATGCTTTGATCGATGTGAATGTAAATAAAGTAATGTTCAATTTTTCGCAACATACGTGCCAGAAATATGAAACCCTCAACACGTGTTATGTCAGTTTGAATGATATTTGACTTAAAGTCAATATTCTACTCGATCGACTTTTTGTTCAATAGTTATCCTAGGGTAAAATGCGTAGACACGTAGATTTACCCATCCGGTATAATCCCAATTAGACCGAAACTAAATATTGTTGCCTTGGATGTGGTTAAATAGTAGGGTGAAGAAGGAGAAAATCATGAAACTGTAGTAATAGGTAGTAGTAATAATAGGAGTTGTTACCGTAGTAACCGAAGTAGTTAGTAATCTAAAACTAAGCTGTACTCATCAGCTGCGTATGAATATTACCCTCTGTCTACTTGTTATCAGTCTACTTGTTATCAGTGCAGCTTTGCAAGCTAAAAAGATAATGCCACAGCTGGATCACGTAGAAGTAGAGAAAATAGCTGGATATCAAATGTGTAAATACGCGAGGCAAGATATTGCTTTATATTACTGTAGAAGCTACAACAGAGTTGCTGTACAGATCACAGGAATCTTAGGAATTGGAGTAATAACTTGTATAGTTTTGAAGTGGTAAAGCTACGTTTATTTATGTTTAATATTGGCGTTTGGTAGGGAATGACTTTGAGTTTACAAAAACGCAATCGGCAGTTCAATTACTAGCATAACATCCTTCACGTTTAAAAGAAAGTGTAGTTCTCAATTCAACCCGCTTTACTCTCATATTTAGTAATACTTGTTCCAAAATACATTTCTTCTTCTAGGTCGCGTTGCAGTTGCCAAATATAGGCAGACAGTTCTTGGCCGCACAGTAATCTGTGGTGGAGCCGCAGTAATAGTTCTTTGAACAGCAATTTCCAAAGTTGCTTCCAATACATGTCCTCCCATTGAAACCGCAAATCCCATCCGCACTAACAGCCTGACAAGTTCCAAACGAAGCTAAGCAACCACTAGATGCTGAGCAGTAATCTGTTGAAGAGCCGCAAATATAATTTTTCCCGCAGCAATTCCCAAATTTGCCTCCTAAACATGTTCTTCCATTGAAGCCGCAAATCCCATCTATAGTAACAGCCTGACAAGTTCCAAATGCAGCTAGACAGCCATCAGATACTGCACAGTAATCTAAGGTCGAACCACAATAATAATTCTTCGAGCAGCAATTCCCAAATTTGCTTCCTACACACGTCCTTCCATTAAACCCACATATTCCATCCACAGAAATAGGTTGGCCAGTTGTTGTCGGAAGGCGTGTTGTTGTAGTTGGAGTTCCAGGCACACCGACGCAATAATAAAATCCAAGTTTCAGGGCAGTGCAAGAGCTTCCTACTGCTGAGTTCCAAGAATAAAAATTGGCGAGAGTGAAGGTGCCGTATTTATCAACGATGCCCAGGCAAGTATCGCCATCTTGGGCGAAATAAAATTTGTCGCACGTGCTAATAATTCCCGTTTGAGTAGGAGAGAGCCCCGTTGTAGTGGATGTTACAGGCCTAGATGTCGGGGTCCCGGGCACGCCAACGCAGACATAAACTCTGGCCTGAAGGCGTGAACAGCTCGTTCCAACAGCACTGAAAAACTCTTGTCAGCTGGCTCAAGATTATAAACTATGGATAGAGGCTATCGCGTACGGGTTCCAGGTATAGAAGTCGGCAAGTTTAAAAGTCCCAAACCTGTCTACAATGTCCTGACAAACCTCGCCTTCCTGCACCATGTAAAAGGCATTGCAGTTTGCCGCGAGGCCGCTCTGAGTTGGTGATGGTGCGGCAGAGGTGGTCATAGTGGCACTGGAGGTCGTGCTTGTGCTTGTTGCTGGAGGGTTGCCATTGTTTTCTTCAACACAGTAGGAATTGCCAATCTTAATCCCAGTGCAATCGCTACGGACCGAGGGATTCTCCAGACAATCAGCGTTGTCTCAAAGGTAGATGATGGGAATACTTACATAGGCGAAGAATTGGTCGAAAGTGAGGCCCCAGTAATCTTCGAAGTATTGGCATGTGTAGGTTGCGTCAACAGCTGTCTCCCAGTATGTGCAGTCCTTGATAGTTCCTGGATCAACTGGGCCAGACTGTCTCCCTTCTAATCCCCGCCAAACGTGGCTAGTCGCTTTAATAACGAGCAAGTTCTGCAGAGCAATATGCATCAATGATTGGAACTTCATTTTGCCTCATTCTTGTCAAGGTTAGCTGAACAAATCCCAACAAATTAGATGCGGAGTCAAAGAAGTACTTGACCTTTGCATACTCGGCTTGTATTTGAATTCTGTCTCGAGACCTCATTTCAGCTGAGTTGTGCAGTTCATTACAAACCAACATGGACCCCAGGAATCCAAGTGTGAATACTCTGTATACCCCCTGCATCAGGCATTTGATACAGGGCTTTCGAGCACGGAAGCCTGGAATGCATAAGCTTTCATATCAAAAATTGGTTGGATATCAAGAGGGGTGACCGATAGCACCTCATATATTGTATTGCCACTGTAGATGTTGGATGGTAATATATGTACCACTGTAGATGTTGGGTAATTAGATATGTGACAGACTTGCATCTTGTCCGAGCTCAGAGTCTTCCCTATAACCATTAAATTACACTAGGAATGGATGGTACAAATATCATTTTATGTCAGACAATTAATTAGATGTATGCAAGGCTAATCATGCACGGCACAGTAATATAACGAAGCTTGTACTTAAGTAGACAAGATATGGTAAACTTGTAGGAACTCGCTTAAAGTGTGCCTACGCGAAGTGGGGCACGTAGTGCTTTCATTTACCATAGCGTCAAAGTTGAATGGGAAATATTCCTACGATGCACATGTCAACATCGAGAACTTCATCTACCAGTTAAAAATCACTAACAGCACACCTACAACAGTTCGGCGCGCTTGGCTAAATGCCATTAATCTAGACACACTCATAATAGTAGTTGTACCAAAGGTGTACCCTCAGGGGTTGGCCGGATACCACTTCCAAATCTGTCTGGGTGCTACAGGAGGTATTTCTAGGCCCGACCCGGCTGCACTGTTCACATCCTCTATTCTATATTCCAAGTCGCTAGTAAGCCGACTATGAACGAGACCAGAGAACTCCGTCCAAAAGCTCGATACGGACGACTTCCGTTCGACCTTTACATTTTGGTATGCTTACGCCTCTTTAACCCCGCACAAATACTTGGACCAACTTACCTGCTTACTTGTAACAGGAGCAATGGGACTCCTCGTCGCCTGAAGACCGTGCTACCCAGTGGGCACGGCTTGCTCGCCAGTTCGTGGAACTTGGAACCGAAGGCCGAAAGGTATAATATACTCCTAACGAAGTAGATCCGCCAAGTCACACGTGCCTTTTGGATATGAACCCTCGCTGATGGCTTTCCTTTCATGCAGGTCTATCTTCTGGCGACCAGGAGTACGTTCGCTTCCGATGATAATGTCTTTGTGCCAGCCGCCCCGTTGAGCGCACTAATCCCCTCGGAGGCGCAAATCGAGTTTATCCTAAAGCCGTCACAGACAGTGCAGGAGCGAAATGTGAGTTCTGGCTGCTTTCATGCTGGAAACATGAATCCAATCGTATTGCGCACGTGTTACCTACCCGGCTCCGATGCGCGGTTTGTAGAGTTGTTGGATGGTGATTATAATCTTGATGGGATTTCTGGGGACCTTCAGCTCGACGCGCTATTGAATGATAGCGTGAGGTATGATTTTGGGCCCGAAGATGATGCCTGGGCAGGCATTTTGACATTTATTCCTGATTTAGTTGATGATAGTCAAGAGCCTGCCATCGATGAGAGGGATGCCCAGTGGAGGGCGGATATGTTGAGAAGTGATGAAGAGGGAGGAAATGAGATATATAGGTTAGACATGGAGATGCAACGGACTATATTTGTGCTAGATGAGGAAGCATTTAGGACGGGGAGGGTAAGGTTGCTATGGTTGGGGACAAAAGCGCAGATCATGAGGGAGGACCGATGGATGTCACCTGATATGCAGCTATTAGATGGGATGTATCAGATGTTTGGGTTTTCGGGGGTTGTAGAACGTACGGAAATGTTTTGTGATAAGGCTGATGAAAACATTGATGTTATCGAGTGGGAGCCTACCGAATAATCTCACGGGGCTTGATACATATATTAAAGATAGTACAGGCAAGTACGTCAAAAAACCCCATTTATAGAGCGTTAAGTTTGAATATTGTTATATAGAAATGAGGCCCAATTTCTTTATCGACACTTCGTATACTACAAAGAACTCATATCTATTCTGATATTTGTGATACAATGATCTTAGATAGGTTAAAGAATAATTGTAGGGTGGATTAAGTCAGGAGTAGGAGCATCTCCTGTCCTGACTGATGAACGCTCATCCATTCCCTCCCTTCTCATAGCCACTGTCGCTACCGCTGGAGTCGTTGGTGTAGCAGTCAAATAAAATGATGGCGAACAACTCGCCGGAAATCTGCGACTCGTCAATGTCGTAGCCGTGGGATCCCCCTGGCAGTACGGCATGATCAGATCCAAACACGTCTGAGTCAAATCATCCCAGTCAAAGCCATTCTCGAGGTCCAAATCCGTGACGGGGCAATACTGCGTTGCTTTTCCAAAAATAAACACCCCAGTCGAATTGTAGCTTAGAGTAGAAGTAGGAACAGGCGGGAAAGTCGCCCCGTTGTAGCTCGTCGTGAAATTTGTCGGAATGGTACCTACACTAGGGCCAGGAGCCCAAGAAGTGATGGAAATATAGCTAAATAGTCAGATAATGTGTTATAGATATTGGCAGTGCTTTTGAACCTTGTTGAGTTTGACGAGGTCGTTCCTATTCCTCCCCCGGTTGTAACAACGTATTTTGAAGTTCCTGGTGGTCTGTATTACAAGTTAGCCATGTAAAGCCTAGGAATCCTGCTGTTCCTAGAGCTTACGAGTTACATATACTACGACCAATCATTGTGTCAAGATTGTCGCAGTTCTTGTGGATAGTTGGATTCCATGACTGAAGCTCAACAATGGTATAGTCTCTACCCTCAACTATTTTAGTACATGTTTCATTGGCTACTATAGTGTGCAAGCTACAGCTGTCTCCAATGCAAACTGTCCGGCCAGCGACAAGGGAATTGCAGTTATAATCAATACTGTTCTCAGAGATAAATCGATCAAGTGCTAAGGAATTCGCAGCCGCAATCGATTTACAGGTGTCTCCCGCGGTAACGGTGTAAAGTTTACCTGTACACGAAGGCAGTGGTGCAGCTACTGAGGTGGTTGTAATGCTTCTAGAATTGATATTAACTTTGGATATTGGCGTCCATTGACACAATATTGGCTTACGATGAAATTGTCGAGTACGGGTACTTGGTCGGAGCAATACTGCAAGACGATAGAAGAGAGGAGAATGTAGGAGGGTCTATTCTGGTTCTTCCGTATGTTGAACCAAGAAGACCTGCTGCGTACTTAAGAAAGCAGTCATCACAAGCACCGACACTACCACTCAAAATGCTCGGCAAACAAAACCCAGAAGTTTTCCTTACTTGTTAGACCTCAACTCCCGTATGTTGTAGATTTGGAGGAACTTACGTATCTACAATACATGACACATTATACGCCCATACTAAAGGGTCAGCGACAGCATTACCAGATTGGCTTGTCAGATTTGAAAATGCATATACGGTATCACCACATCTTGTGTGGACAGCCGCTTGATAGGCCTATAGTTCTTTGTTAATAGCTTGATGATGAAGGATAATGTGTGGAACTTTACTAGAAGAGACTTTTGACAAGTTGCAGTGCAATAATGTTGTAGAAATGACTTCTCCAAGTTGACTTGGTTTGCGACCTGATTGCTACCAATAAGACTTGAACATGTTATATTTGTACTGAGGGCAGCACGACAGGACGCCGGAATGACAGAGGGTAAAGCCCCAGGAGCTGTCCAGATCTGAATGGCCATTGAGCTGTAAAGACAAAGAGAGACAAGAGCCCAAGTTGAACTTCGTACAATAGCCATTTTTGGGTAGCTGTCGGTTGAACTTTGCGATATAATACTCCTTCTACGTAACTTCCAACTACGCGAAAGAGACGAAAGGCAGACCCAAATTGTGATAGACTGATTAAGTAATTGAGTGATATTGGCAGCCGATAAGCTGAAGGACTGACCCCGATACCTATAAGCACTCGTTCTGAATCACTTCTGACGATCTCTTAACCCAGGCTAGCTCCCTATTTTACTAGGACCAACACGCTTGAACATAAAACCTAGTCTGTAATATCCACCGTTTTCTTTATTAGGTAATATGCGGGAGTTATCACACATTGTTGGAAGTTCCCAATGTCAATCTTTTGAGACAGGGTATCTGTATGAAGACGGCGTAATATCTCATCTTAGCGGTTAAATACAATAGAAACTGCAGAATGTGGGCCGATGGTGTGGCTAGTGGGATATTGCTGCCATCCCTGCATGAATATAACCAATAGCCGTGCTGTTGGATTCTGTTCTTCCATCAAAATCCTCGTCGTGTGATGGTAAATCCTGTTGGACCCACGCACCGTGTCGATATTCTTTACCACCCTGAATTTCAAATGTTGGTATCTGTACGGGCCTAGCTACCACACAACAATTTAATCTCATTAATACAGGGGTTTCTGTAGAAATGACATGGATCGAAGAGGGTGACTGTCTGTAATACAATCCGTAAAGATGATTGGAAAGTCTCCTATCGACGATCTCTTTCCTAAAGAATCGATCAGCTCTTTACTTGAAGACTTCACGGTCCATCTACTCTGGTCTTCCAGCCACCCGCTCTCTTTTTGGCTCTGCTCTAAATCGACAAGCAGCTTACTTCACGATCATTCTTCAAGATGCATAGGACGTTTTATATACTTTTCTCCTTTGTACTTAACTCCTTAGTCCGCGCTCAACAGGACTTTTGTAGTGCACTGGTTCCTTGTACAATAGGATGTTGTAGCTCCGAAGGACACTGTGGTTTTGGTCCAGACTTCTGCGGTAGTGGGTGAGATATATAACTATAGAGATTAGTGCCGCTATAGAGCTGACAATTTACCAATAAAGATGTCAAGGTAATTGTAATGCTGTTGCAGAATGCGGCAAATATGCGAATAGTGATTCTGCTTCATGTCCGCTCAACGTTTGTTGCAGGTGAGTATTCATCCAATCACCATAATATAGTTAGGAGATTCTGACTTTATCATCAGCAAATGGGGGTTTTGCGGTCAGACTGCAGAATTTTGCGGTGATGGGTGCCAGAGTGGCTGCCTCCCAATTGTGTAAGGTTGCGACCATACTGAATATTGAAATCTGACATCTGACATCTCCCCATCCCAGCCGGCCGAGTTGTACTGCCACGGATGATTCCAGTACTCTGTCCCGGAAGATTGCGTATTATGAAATATGGGCAGCTGACCGAAAATGTGACAAGTTTCCTCCTGAAAGTATTCAAGCTGGGGCTTTGACGCACATCAATATTGCCTTTGCTGTAATCGACTCTGGTTTCAGAATTACAGATACAAACGGAGATATTGTCGCGAGAGTATCGAGTCTCAAAAGATCAAATCCTGGTCTGCGTGTGAATATTGCAATCGGTAGGTTGATCACTTCGAAGGATCGAATTCTATTAACCCCTGATCAGGTGGCTGGACTTTCAATGACCCTCCGACACAAAGGATATTCTCCACTATGGCCTCAACTAGTCCGAATCGCCAAACGTTTATCAACTCCCTTGTTAAATTCCTGCAAAAGTACGGCCTCGATGGAGTTGATCTAGGTGAGATATAGAACTATAATGATGCGCTGTTATCTAACCTTCGTACAATAGATTGGGAATATCCAGTAGCGAATGACCGTGGAGGAAACGAAGAGGACTATTCGAACTACGTCCAGCTTCTAGCTGATATACGCCAGAGGTTCACTCGTACGGACTCTGGCTGGCAACTCACACTCACGCTTCCGTCCAGTTATTGGTACTTACGTGGGTTTGATCTTAATGGCATGCAGAAGTACGTTGATTGGTTCAATGTCATGACCTATGATATTCATGGGTTGTGGGATCAAAAGAATTTATGGACAGGTCCATATCTCCTGGGGCATACAAATCTCACCGAGATCGAACTCGGCCTAGACTTGCTCTGGAAAAACGGAGTTAACCCAAATAAGGTCGTTATGGGTTTCGGATTTTACGGAAGATCCTTTACTATGGCTGATCCAAGTTGTTCGGTGCCTGGTTGTACTTTCTCTTCTGCCGGTATCGCTGGAGACTGTACTGGTGAACCTGGTATTCTATCATATTCTGGTGAGTGGAAGTCCAAGCCAGTGTCTTCAACGTGATAGTTAATTATAACAGAGGTTGTCTCCCGGAATGGTTCGCTGAATTCTCAGACAACCTATGATCCTGTCACCACAGTCAAATATACTGTTTATTCTGAAACCCAATGGATCTCGTATGATGATGCACAGTCCTTCACCGACAAAAAGCGCTTTTTGACAGAGAGGTGCATCTCAGGTCTCATGATATGGGCGATTGATCAAGATACTCACGACTATCAAGCACTATCCGGTCTCCTTGGTGATGAAGCAATAACCGGTACTCTTTTGCAGGGAAACGATCTCACGACTGCACAGCTCTCTGAGCTAGCAAGTGAGTTTGCAGCATACACGGGAGAGAACTGTTACGTCTCACCCAAATGTACAGATGGTCGTTCATCCGATACGCTACTGGAACAGCATTGTGCCGTTGGCTTCACCGCTGTGGAAACAGCTCATGCTCCGTACCAAAATCCAACACTGTACAAAGCAAGCCCCGAGATTTGTCCGGAAGGCTCATATCATTATATTTGCTGTCCTACGAAAGCTCTGCCAAAGAACTGTGCCTGGAATGGTGCTCCGGAGCGTAGCCAGTTTGGCTGCTCAGGAACATGCGGGCACGATCAATTCCAGCTCAATACTGACATTTATACAGATGCCCGTGGGCAAGGATCATGTTTTACTGGTTACAGAAAGGTAAAAATACTCAAGTACTCCCATAACCTCTCTTCTAAAAAAGACTACTAGTTGTGTTGTGATGCTACCGCAGTTCTTCAAGATTGTTCATGGACCGGCTGTTTAAACCCCAGTACCAGCAATTGTGGTACAGGCACTCAGTATACAGTACGCTATGATAACGGCGACGGAGGTGAGCTCTGGGAGTGTGTCGTCTCTTGATATCCACTGATCCTGATAGTTTTATGTCCTGATAGCCAACTTCAATTCTTTTGTTGCCCCGATGCAGGTGAGTTGTTGCTCGTAATAGACAGGGAGTTGATGTTGAGATATCACAGACACGTATAAAAATTGTGCATGGACAACAGAGGAGGATATTAGTCTAGATGCTGTCTGCCGTCCAGGGCCTTGTAGTGAAGGGAAGATGCAAATAACCACAGCACAGTAAGTGATATTTCAAATCGCGCACGAGTTTTCTGATATTTCCTAAACATTCTTAATGCACTAGAACTTTTTATCTCAAGATTGGCATCTTGCAACTTCTCTGTTGGAGAAGCTTTACTAAGAGAAAATTGGCTAACATGGAAGTCTTACAGTGACCCCGGTACAGGTGGGCCTTTGGGATTAGGGGGTACTTTTACCCCATCTTGTCGCGGTTATTCTGCAGTCCCAGGTCTTGATCCAAACTTCAAGTTCTGCTGTAACCCACCTTCGTTATATAACAACCAGTGGCCGGTTAATCCTACATATTTATGGTCCCATGCCTATACAGATAAGGGATCGGATGTTCTCTGGCACACAGCAGACAACTATGGCAGTAACAATGCGGATATAGGACCTGATGACCCTACTACAAATCCTGGAGACGATCCTTATGGGTTTGTTATGCTGGACGGACCGCCAGATTCTCTGGACAGCACGTTCCCGTCAAATTTTGATGTCGTGACCACAAATCCCATAGCAGCCGTTACCAAAAGAACCATCGTTACTACCAACCATAGCATCATCGACAGTACTTTCGACCATGTTGAGGAGTTCATGCATGTATATTGCAAGTTTCCTGCCGACTCGCTCCAATGCCGAAGGGTCTTCTTGAACTCCCCAATTGATACTATCATCAGGCTCCCAAACCATGTTGGAGAAGGACCATTTGCCCGTATTGTTAGCATGGAACCAGTCTCTAATTACGAATTACCATTACATCATCTTCAAAAACGAGAGGCTGCAGGTAACCAGAATGGTATCTACAAGGTAGTTTTTGACTATGCTTTCCACGAGATAAAAAGAGATGCCTCTGTCTCGGGCCCAGTCAACTTGCGAGTCGATTATACCAATCTGCTTCCTTATTGGAAAGAAATGACCAACAGCCCTGCAGGTAAAAGAGCCGTGTTTGAAGGGAGTCAGACTTACGCCGATTGGAGAAAGCGTATTGACAATGCTAAGGTTGAGCAGAAACAGGTCCAGAAACGAGTTCAACTCAAGGAAGACAAAACTGCCCAATCAAGAGCGCTCGGCCGACGGTGGTATGGCATCTTTTCCGACTGGCTTCAGAAGCTCACTAAGGTTGAGAAGGAAGATCAGGGCAGTATATCCATGGCAGTTACCAGGTCCATCGTTCTGTATAGTGGCCGAAAATCATGCACTTACGGGAATGCACAACTTAACGCAGCCCTCGACGTAGTCACTGACGCAAGTGTCGCTATGGATGCTCGATATGCGTACTACTTCTCTGGCACAGTTTTGCCACTATCTATCACTAACACTTATGCATACTTTGGTGTGCAGCCATCGGTAAGCCTTGGTATTCGTGTCAACGGCAATGCCGAACTAGACTGGCAGTCCGACCGAGTCAAGATCATTGATACCCTGTCGTATCCTGGATTATCCATTAAAGGTCTTGCAGCAGTTGGTCCTACTCTCGATCTCTGGGGACAGATCAGAGGAACTATTAAGCTGTCAGGCCAAATGCAAGCCTCCACAATATACAAATTTCAGCCTGCAGAGATCTATTACGGGGACAAAGAGGAAGTCAACCAGCACTTCGGTGATTTAAGTGCACAGAATGAAGATAGGCAAGGCATGAAACCTTCATTTTCCGCAGGGGTGCAAGTAAATGCACAACTGGACGTTATGATTACCCCAGAGGCGAAGCTTGGCCTCAAAGTCGGAGGTTTGACTAAGCTTGGAGGCACATTGATGGATGCCCAAATAGTTGCCTTTGTCAATAGCACTCTACGTTTCGCTGCTCAGTTTGTGGCGGTGAACAACAACGGTGAAAACTCGGCCAGCGTGAGCTATGGCATCTATCTGCTGTACAACGTCGGGTACAGCTGTTATGCTCAGTTTCCTTTTGGCAAGGGCTGGCGGACTGGGCTCAACTACCTCTTTCCCAGCGGACCGATGGAGATTAGTATCTACCCTCAACATACCATTGACCTTGTGAGAAAGCGGTCTCCGTCACTTGATGGAATTTTAAACCATTTCAACCACCGAAGTGTACCAAAGCCAGCCCGAATATCTCCTCCTGACGATTCTCGTGACTATTCTCTTGAATACATCCCTTATGATCCTACAAGCAACGAGTCAACTGCGCTGGACTTGACAGGTTTTGGACACGGAGTGTTTAAGCGTGACAGTGGAAATACAGATTCACCTGGACTGAAATGTACAAATGAACCAAACAATGTATGTGCGGCAGCACAAAATCCGGGTGGTAGCAAGGCAAAACGGGTCTTCCCAGGTGGTGCCTCTCCAACAAATTGCTGGCGAACTCTTCCAGTGTTGACTTGTAGGTAGCTTCTCTCTCTCGCCTTGATTTTCATCTTCTCTTCTCCTTGAAAAAAAAGCTAACTTTGACAGATAATTGCGTAGGATTTTTCTATAATCAAGGGATAAAGTGAGTCAGTTCCTTTGACTCGTTCAAAGAGGCGCACGCTCACGAGAATATAGAGTCCCCACGAGCAAGCGAATCCAACTCATGAAGGGTATCTGCAATAACGTCCAGGAGTTCCACACTGCAAATAATATCCCCAACGGTGGGTTGACTCTGACATTTAAGATTGGCAGAACTCCCCAGGCTGCCGATTCTTGTCCACCAAAATTCTGCGAGAGAGACAACTCGGATTGGACACTGGATTATGGAGCCTCTCGAAGTGCAACCAGCTGCGACGAATTCCCCTTTGCGTCTTCAGAAGAAGGAGGAAATGCATTATTTGGACTCAACCGAAAAGGGGATCCAAGAGGGACACGCTCATCATGTGTTCCCGTTTGGCAGGTATGTGTTTTTCGGAGGCCCCTTCTTTAGGAACCTGTGCTAGACTAAACCGCTGATAACAACTGATCTAATAGCAAATACTTCAAGGCAACTGTAACGGTGAGTTTAAATTAAATTTTGATATATCAAATTTATTTTAAATCAACCACCAAGCCCATATAATGGACCAGCTCAACTGACACAGATTTATAGGCATCCTCCGCAAATTATCCCAGAACATCAATGCATTCAATGACCCCCCGATTGCAGCCAACTGGGTGCCATGGGGTAGCAGTGAGAGTACTCAGTGGTTTAGTCGCAACGTGAATTCAGTTGTCCAGTATCCGGCCAAAATGGCCCGATCGGATGGCATAACGACAGCTGTAAGTGCTGTTCAACGCCCAATATCTAGAATACCGCATTAATTTGACCCCTACCAGGAATTCAATTCATTCCAAAGTTGGCGCCACAAGCGCAACTACACCGTATGGCTCGCCAACCCTGTCCCTCCAACTGCCAATTCCGCTTTCACGGGCGGCGATTTCCAGTCTGCCTCATGGAACATTGCCCCGGCTGGCAACCCCGCCATCCTCGACGGTACTTTCATTGCCTGTGCAGTCAATATTCGTGGCCAGGAGCGCTTCCGGTATGGCAACTACAATGGCTACTGCTATACAGGGGGGTCCAACATCGACCCATTTGGCAACGAGACACCGGGCTTTAAAAGGTAGAGATATTTTATGCTTTATTCCTGAAAACCGCGCTAATACGCATTAGCTGTAAGATCAACTTTGTGGGCAGCATCGGACCTGCAAAACGAGATGTGATAGGAAGCTTCAATGGCTGGGATATCGAAAGTATGGATCCGTATTCCTAGATTCTTATTACTAAATAGGAGACTAGCTAACTTCTAATTACAGGCATCGAGATGATAGAAGATCCGGAGAATTTTGTGCCGACTCCTGAGCTATCGTTTAGCAACGTGAAGCCGATACCGGCATGGCGGAAACGGCGGACTGGAGAAGAAGATACACTATTCACGTAGAGGACTTTGCCTGGTAGATTAGGTCGAGTTCTAAGCTCATATTTTGGCTTGCACTAAAAGGACGAGCTCGAGAACTTGAGACCTACGTAATTGAGACTTGTGAACCTCTTTCCTTTATACATATGGTCTGTTAAATCAAAATCAAATAAACGAGAAAAAAACTTACTTGGATCTTGTGTGCATACCAATCAATAGCGAATAGTATTGAAATGCAGGTGCAAGCTAGAAATACGTATAGAAAACCACAAAATGATAAAATCGCTTTGAAAATCCAAGCGGCCATTTTTTTTAAACAAAACTTCGTGGGAGGAGACCAGATTGTTGCTCTCAGGCTTGAACTACATTTTCTGGCTCGTATTGACTTCCTCACTACACGATGTTCTCTTCCCTCTCGATCTCTTATTTACTATGAAACCACCTATCAAGCTTGTGAGACATTTTGCGATAACATCTTTCTCCCAGATTATCCCCAACTAGTAAGAAAGATGTGGCCTGGATCAGTAGGGAAATCCAGTTTAGTAAATGCTACCAAAATGATTGCGCCGGCTTGTAGGACGATCTTAGCATCTGGCATGGACATGTTCGGTTCCAGCTACTCTCCCTAATATGGAAAACTCAAGCTAGTGATTGATTGACAAGATGCAAAGAATTATGGTCGCTTGAGGATCTAGTCTCGGGATCATTCCCGGAGAGGCATCAACGACATGACAGGACCCTCCGAGTTATTGGTCCCACCATTCAGCAATAAAAGTCGCAAAAGTTTTACTTCTACTGTAAAACACAATCCAATTTATATCAGATTTGGCGTTCGGGTTAAGGTCATGTTCAAATGTATATATTGGTATCATTTTGGCTTTTAAAGAGTTGTGGGTTTTCTAAATTTTGAGTAGTTGGAAAACGCCCTTTTCCTGAAATGGTAAATATAACACCATTTGAAGCTTGAAATGCCAAGTGATAAAAAATGGTAATTTATTTTTTTTGATTGAAAAGTGCTGGCCTATTCTTTTTGGAAGCTAGTTTAACCTGGCTATTTCGAAATAGATAGTTTAATATCTTTGATATCTTTCTATCTATTTAAATTTAACCTTATCAAAAGTTAATTGAGCTTGTACCTTATGATATAGACAAGAAGTATAACGAGCCAGAAAGTAGTCAAAGTAGAATATCTAAAGAGATGGCTGAAAAACGTCGCGTTGAGTATATATAGGTTCACTTACACTCCGAGCATGTAGCACAACTATTCTCTTGCGTATATGCTAATTTCATTTGATCATTGATAATTGCTGCACTCTTGTCGGCCGCGTTCTGCTCTGAGGCGAGCCTCGAAATTGCATGTCCTAGTAAGTGCTTAGGCAGCAGCATGCAGTGCCAATCCACGTAATAATACATTAGACCACTAAAATCCTCGTTACCCAAAATCCCACAAAATTTTCGATATTAGTGAACGCTGGGCAGACTTAGAACTTGACAATTTTCGTTTAAGATCTGAGATGAGACTGATTGCTACTATACATATACCAAGAATAGAATAACTAGCATAAAAGGGAATCACATTTGTAAGCAGTACAAGAAAGAGCTTCAGCTGTTCAAAGTAACCATAATTCAGGTATCAAGCTAAGAAAATTCCCCATGTCAATCAATTGAGACAAGACCTGCATGGAAGCGGCGCAAGAACTCATTTCAGCAGTTAGATAGAAGCTGCAGGCAGTTTGTAAGCTTGTGGCGTGATAACGGTGCATTCCCAGTGTAAGATATGATTTGATTGGGATAGTAATCAAATCAACCCAAGCTGGCTAAGCTACTAATCAAAATCAAATCAAACCTAATCAAACTGATGATTAGTTATCAATTAGTTGATTATACTTTTCTCACACTGTACAGTATGCCCTATTTTCTGAGCCTCAGCTCGACCCAATCTAGGATATCCTAGTATGTTCACCATGTAGCGTAATTTAAACGACGGTCGAAGTAGAGAGATAAAAGGAATCTTTTAAAGATATCTAAATAGAAAAACTATGAATAACCTCGACAAATAGATTTCATGAACCTTGGCCTGGGAGTTGGTTCAATACATCATCAATCATATTAACATTCCCCTCCCGTCCAACAGAGAACAAAGCGACACCCAGGGTTTTTGTACGAAAACCCGCTTCACAATAACAAAAATAATACTTTGACCGACGTTAGCTTCAGCCCACTTAGCAACTGCGGAACTACTTACCTCCCATTTTCTCTTGAAGCTTTCAAGCTCTACATCGCTCATTGCAGGGTTTGCCTTTAGGAGTTCGGGACGAATACGACTTGAGAAGTTTGAAACAAAGTTCGTACGCCAAATCTTTAATGCTTGTTCATAGTGATATCCAATATTTTCTAGCTTCTCCAAAATCAACTTTCTACCAGAGCCTTTGTGCATCGAAGTCAAAAGTTGAGTGATACTAGGGACATTGGCGCCAGGAAATATCTGGGAACTGTTAGATGTATGTATTTTATCTAGCACCAACAGTGAGATGATGAGAAATAACCCACGTGTTTACGAATGAAGCTGAAAGTATTAGCAATCTTCCTCTACAAATTTTCTACTGGAGTACTCACTCTGTTCCTTTACAGTAGGAATCATAACGCTGAAGAAATTCAGTTGATACTCCAGAAGGTGAACTCAGATAAACTTACAGTTTCAGGCATTGTGCTAGTTTGGAAGACTGCAACCCCATGCTTGGCATTGAGAAGCTTTGAAACACAAGCGAAATAAGTTTCATGATTCTCTCGGCCTACATGTTCAAGCATCTCAATCGAAATTATCTTGTCGTACCCTCCTTCAACTGCTGGTGCTTGTCGGTAATCTTGAAGCAGTACCTGTATATTTTTCGTGAAGCCAGCAGCCGCAATTCTATCTTCGGCTTCTTCTTTTTGCTCTCTGGAGAGTGTCAGGCTGGTGACAAAACAGCCAGTCTGGCGTACAGCCTCGATTGCAAAACTTCCCCATCCCGTTCCAATTTCAAGAACATGGTCAGTTTGCTTAAGTCGGGCTTCTGAGATGATTCTGCGAAGTTTACGTACTTGAGCTTGCTCAAGTAAAGCATTCTCTTCAATAGTTTGTTTTTCTGTTGACCAAATAGGGCATGAATAGGTCATGTCTGGAGACAGAAATGATTGGAAAATTCCATTAGAAATATCATAATGAGAAGCCACGTTAGATAGAGATACAGAAAGGGTATTGGTTGCTCGATAGAGACCGGAGACTAGAGAGATAGCCATAGAGAAAAAGGTGCTGCAGTCAGACATTTCATCTCGGTTGACAATAAGTAGCTAAAAGTTTTCGTGAGCACAATGCAAAATCAGCTATCTTTAAGTAAAGTACGTACTTCTAACAAATTTGTCAATCTGCTGCATTGAACAGTTCCATCTATAAAAGCTTCTGCGAACCCCTAGACATCTTTTTAGAATTGATAACATACATAGAGATATGTGCCAATTAGTACCGTAGCTCCATAGAATATAAGGCGAGGCCAAAAGCTGTCATTTAGCACTTCCAGTTCACCAGAGAATCTAGGTAGTTTAACCCCAAACTTCTGGGTGGTATGCCCACGTTCTCTTACAACTAGAGTGCCAGTATGAATATAACTCAGCTTTGAAAGAACGAGTGAGCGGCATATCTCTGTGGAGTAGCCTGTAATTTGATTTGCCATGTCTTTTGATATTATACTGTGACAGAAGTACTGCTACAAAAGCGATGTTAGGATTTTCGTAGTGAATTTTGATTACTATATATGTTTGTTTGCAACGTAATATGGATTCAGTACGCAAGGCGGTTTTAAACTGTTTTATATTCGGTGGTTACCAGGTTTTGACCATCCTTCACAGTCCAGCCAATTAGGTGGCGAAATTTTAGCGGCGATGAAAAGATCCTACTTAATCTAGAGTTTCTAGATAAGTTTTAGTGATAACAAGGTAACATTTAAATTAATCTTCTACTACTTTGGCACTTATCAACCATTATGCAGCAGCCACATTTCGGCATGAGTAAGAAAATGGTAAGAAAGGGTGAGAACTCACCCTCCGTGCATCACGATTTTGCTTACTCATTCATTTGATATTAGAGATAGGGCACGGTGACCAAAGTGTCCATGCAGTAACGGTGGATTGCATCTTAACTAAATAGGAAGCTAAGCAGGGCAAGAACTTTTCCTGTATATAATACAGCAACACAGAGTCATGATTCGCTCAATGGCTAAATAGAAAGTGCGGTGAAGAGTCATGATTATCTTTTAGTTGACTTTCACGAAGAGGAATCGAAATTGATTATGTACTTCTACTGTCTAAGGTTGCTCGAGATAATTAAAAAGCCGTTCAAAGTTTTAGTTTTTGATTTTTCTCAAAGGCGTAGCGTCAATTTGAAATCATATTCCTCAATATGCCTAATTCTTCTTTGCTACTGGTCTCATACCTGTTGCAGCTTTCAAAACTGACGAAATCCCTCCAACTTCGAAATATCTTTGCCGTAATATTGCTTCCACTATGTGGTATCTGGTTGGCAATTGACACTCCACTAAGAAAAGAAACTGCTGTTTGGGCTATTACATATTATTTTTTAAGTGGTATTGGAATTACAGCAGGTAAACAAGCCGGCTATCTATACTCTCAGCTTTATACTAATTTGATTCAGGCTATCATAGATTATGGTCCCATAGATCGTTCAGAGCAGGAAAGTTCCTAGAGGTGTATCTATCGATCGCTGGAGCAGCCTGCCTTCAAGGATCCATTCTAGAATGGGCTCGAAATCACCGAGCTCATCATCGGTTTGTTGACACAAACCAAGATCCGTATTCTATCAACAAGGGATTGTTATATGCTCATATGGGCTGGCTAATTTTCAAGCAAGATAAAACCCCTGGGATAGTTGACACTACGGATCTAAACTCCAACAAGATAGTGTTGTGGCAGGATAGATATTTTTCCATCATAGCTATAATCATGGGACTTGCTGTCCCATCCTTAATCGCCGGCTACTTTTGGGGCGACTGGAAAGGTGGGATTGTTTACGCGGGCATCCTTCGTATATTTTTCTTCCAGCAGGCAACCTTTTGTGTCAATTCACTAGCTCATTGGTTAGGTGACCAACCGTTCGACGATAGAAAATCGCCGCGAGATCATGTTTTAACTGCTTTAGTAACATTCGGAGAAGGATACCACAACTTTCATCACGAGTTTCCCTCTGACTACCGAAACGGCATCAAGTGGCACCAATACGATCCTTCAAAGTGGTTCATCTGGTTTTGGGGGATGATAGGGCTCGCGTGCAACTTGAACAGATTCTCCCAGAATACGATTAAGAAAAGTGAAGTTCAGCAGAAACAGAAATGGCTCGACAAAATAAAATCAAGTCTTGACTGGGGAGCTTCTCAGCTCGAATTACCTTTGATGACTTGGGACGAATTTCAGTCTGCAGTTCGAAACGACCGTCAACTTATTTGCATTTCTGCTTTTCTGTATGACATTGAGCATTTTGTTGGTTCTCATCCTGGTGGTAGAGCAATAATAAGTGCATACATTGGCAAGGATGCAACAGCGGTGTTCAACGGCGGAGTCTACTGTCGTATGTGAGACCAATATATTTCGCTAATCCTCATGCTAACAATAAAATTAGACTCGAACGCAGCCTTCAATTTACTGGACGATTTTAGATGTGCTATACTTTCAGGGGGGGTGGAGCTAGCAGCAGAGAATGTCAGGGGTCATGTGACAACAGGCACATGTCTCTAGTTTTTATAGTAGAGGAAGCACCCGGATTGCGAAACCGAATATGCGCTCCTTGGCCCGTATATCTCAGTATTATAGCTTCCTCCACTACTAGTTCCTGACAGAAAACTCGAAAACAGCTGTGGGAAGTTGAAGTCATTTATTTTAATTTCAAACGCTGAACATTTGTCTGATCCCTAACCCAACGGGAGAATACAGCCGGACTATTCAAATTACACATATGGTCACTATTCAATTGCTAGCAGAAACTTTATTTTTATATAGACGAAATAGCTAGATTTTGTTCCTGGAATAATCCTGCAAATATTTTTCGGCTGATCCGTTCGTGCACACAATAAGAGCACGCATGATTATGTCTGTTCGACACGGTCAGCAATGGATAACGATTTGCCGAGTGTAAATTAATGATGAATTAAACCTCCTGGGTCATTATTCACAAGGGCGAGAAGATATGTAGCACTACAGCAGTTTATCAATCTGCTATACAAATTTGAGTATCCGCTCAATAATGTAATCTGATGTTATGTGGAGAGTACATCACTCTAGCTCTTACTACTACAAACTAAACCTAACAGGGGTTGAAATATTCTCCTCCTATACGCAAGATGAGAGGGCAACAGATATCTTAGCATCACGAAGGTCTTCTTCTCTAGACTAAACCACATATACAAGACCAACTTTCACTCAACGGAGGCACCTGTCAAGGACCTGTACTCACGAAACGGGCTAAAAGGAAAAGTACCTCAGCGTGTAAAACGTGTGATAAGGTTCTTGTATTCTGATAAGTCTAAGGAAGGAAGCTCTCCGTAGGGAGAGATCTAGGTATAGCTAACTCATGGGGATGTGGGTGCCTGAGGCCACAACAGCACCATTCCTTTTTTGTGATTGTAGGTCTTGACAGAAGTCCATTTCTTCTTCTCAAGAGCTCTAATTTCATTTTTGATTTATAATCCCAAGTCTACAATTGACAATCCCTTTTAGTGTCCCAGGTGTACGTCCGGACCTTGGTGCAAAAGCCTTTTCTTGCCTCCAAGCCTCGTTTGTCATGACACGCACCATAACCATCCTCAAGCTCCATTTTTGCGCGCTGGGTCCACTGAACTGTGTTTCCCAGGCTCGTGTAAGTGATATGATCACCCTTTTCGCTCAAGATCACATCGTATCCATCGTTACATTTAAATCGCCACTCTTTTTGATCGTCTTGGTGCGCATATGCGTCGTCGCACACGGCACCTCCATTGTCAGTAAATTTCATGTCGATTGACCAGCCGCCAATTCTGTCAGCTATTATAGTTCCCGAGGTTTGTATGCAAGCATATATTGATGGTAGGGCAGATAGAGACAGGAAAGCTATCCAGATAGGTATCTTCATAGCTACGGATCTAATATCACGGGAGCGATAAGTACTTTAATCGGATCTTTTATTTAAAGTATTGTCTTGGGATGTTGGCAATGTTGGATATTGATTCCAGCTTGTGATTGAAGAAGTATGTGTGTTGGAGATCTATTTGTTTGCACTATCAAAATAGACGGTAGAGGTTTTCTGTCAAGTATCATAGCATGGAAGCGATAGATACTAGCATAGAATTGACAAACAGTATTGCTAGGAAGAAGGTACCCACTAATTTATAGAAAATCCAGCTTGTCGATTGTGTCAACTATGATCCAAACAAGACTCTCATTGCGGTCAGATCCCTAAAATATCCTGTTGGAAAGATGTTCCTATTTGACCAAGATACCCGCCTGGATCCTGAGTGGGGCTTAACATCTATATAGTTTTAATTCATCCAAAGCTCTGACCATAAACTCATGGCGGATTCCCAGCATTCAATCCCACGGATACTCGATGTTCGGCGAACCAATAATAAGCGAAGCACACAGGCAAAAACCAACAAACCAAGAGATATCACGCCTCAGAGGCTGGAACCAACAAATAATTCACCTACCACACTGCCTACCGATTGTGGCGCAGTCTACACGTAAGCTGAGATATAGTGGTAGATGGTTGAGAATTCGAACACCGAAATTCGAGCGAAGAAAATAAACATATCTTCACCCCTACAATCAATCCTTGGAACTTCGACAGCAGAGAATAGTACCACCGTTCCTCTTTAGAACAACTTGCAATATCCTGAGTACAATTGGTACAATGATGCCAACCCTATCGCTGTAGATAGCGTTGGACAGTATCGAAATCAATTTGGCAGATCATAAAAAGCGAGATGATTAGCCACGACCCCTGAATATTGAAGGGCACAACCATAGAAGCACATCCTTTGTAAATGTTGTTACTTATGCACTGTGAGATTTGGGGCTACTTGGCTAAGGTCTGACCTGTACATCTGTTAAGAAAACGAGCTCTATTGATCAATTGTCAATAACCATGAGTGCAAGGTTTTTCTGGAAGATTTTATACTTGAAGTGATGGTATAAGTTGAGTGCTGTGTGCGATTTCCGAAGAACAAGTGAAAAAATGCATTTGTTTTAGAGAACAAAATGAATTGGAAAAATGCGCGGTAATTAAGAAAGACAACACGTTATATACAGTTGCATTTTAATAAGTAATAACAGTTTGTCCATTCCTGTTCCGGCCATATAATTAGACTGAATGCATTATGATGCGGCCTCAAGATTCCTTCCCGCTCTAACAATTTTATGCAACGATGTGTCTACTAGTCATTTCAAGTACTCTACTCTAAGCGCCTCTCCCAAATACCCTCCCCAAATAGAGACAACTCCGCTGCACTTCCCGCCTCCCTCAGCGCAGGCCAGAACTCTAGAATCAGACTCTCAATAGCAACCTCAAAGCTGCCAGTGTAGTCTTCATATCCCCCAAGAGGAATAGAAACGTCGACGGCTTTGATGAATGGTGGGGTGCGATTAGCTGTATTCGGTCCAGAATCAAGCATGGAGGCAATGCATTCTGCGTCGGCCATCAAACACATCTTTGTGTTCAAACCGGGCTCAACGTCATCTTCTTCCCTAAACATCCTAAATGCGCTAATCATATCTTGTTAGCAAGCTGTTGTATAAGAGCTATTAGAACACCATTTGAAAATATAGAATACTGCAAGAGCAGTCGGGAAAGAGGGAGATGAGAAGGGAGTGGACATACAGAGCAACATTCTCAGGTCCCATCTCACTCATACAATCATCATCCACCATCTTCGTGAACACCCTGTCCTTAATTTTCTGTAATCCAGTCTCAGGTAACGCCCTATCAAGTTGCTTGTCAATCAATAAATCCCACCCTGCAACGAAGCGTTTCCAGCGGGAGTCAGAAGTGAATGTAGTGCGAAATAGGACGAAGCCGAAATCTTCGTATCCAGCATCCTCAACTATTTTCACCAAAGGATGTTCTTTCTCCAACATCTTTCGAGGAGGCCGGCCAATGGCTGCATTCGCAGCTACAATACGAGCTTCCGTAGCTGCAGAGTTCAGATTAGCATATGCCGCCATGCGTTTCAAGTTTAGCTCAAGAAGCTAGCGAGGGCGTTGATTGGATTATCAACCAATGGGTTTCAAGTTATTATGTGATAAAGAACTATCATAACATCAGATGGCCAACACAAGAAAGAGACTGAGTAAGAGCGAATGAGATTTAGGGAGGATGGGCACGTGATGAACAAAATTTGATTATTTTTCAGAGGCGGAGAAGTATACAATACTGCAAAGACAGCATAACAATCAGGTTCAATTATCGAAAGAAACAACTTATTTCGTCCGGCAAGGTCTCCCAATCTTCATCCGTCGCGTTCGCATATTTCTCTTCTGTCCAACCTGGAGGTAGCCAGTACAATGTCTCCTGATCACTTATATTGGACTCTGTTATTGTCGTTCTATCAGGATACGTTAACGCAATAGGTTTCAGAATATAATCACGAAGGGAACTATAGGGAGTGAAACAAAGGCAGTTATAGTGGTGAGAGTGGTTCGTGGGTGAGGCGAACCAATCACTAACGATCCCCGATCTACGCGACAGCCAATTTAACTCATTTAATCAAAGAAATTGTTAGTCTATTACTATTTAACCACTCATTTTAACATAAACTCTGGCTTATGTTGTTGTTTTAATATATCTTAAAATATTCTCACAAAGCTGTCATTTCAAAGTTATTATCAAAACGTTGCAATGTTCCTAACTATTTCAGGTTCGTGCTAAATAAATACCCCTGCCCAGTAAATATCTTGGACCATCAGTTTGCCGTTCAAGAGATAACTTAGAAATCAAAACATTGAGCTAAAAATATCCAATACCATTAATCAAAATATCTTCGCGCTCAATGCTTGATATTCTACATAATATATACCAAAGGCTGGAAGCTCAATTGCACGTCTATGGTGCAGAGATTCTGCCTTACCTGCTAGGTTTGACGAAAAGCGTAGAGGACACGGAGGTAAGGTGACATTTACTCCGGGTTCAATCATCTCCGGCTTGGTAAATCAAAACTCCAACAAACCAAACAATTGCTGTGGTGTTGCTCGTGTTCTCAGCCAATCCCTGTAGAGAAGACGAGTACTCTGTTGGAATTAAAGATCCAGGCTAGCGGATTGGTCGGCAAATCTGACGTGTAATTTACGATATAAATTTGCATCAATTCAAACATTTTAACGTCAAGCACATACACTTGAACAATACCTTTAGGAAGCTAAAATATTTCCTCGAAATTTCACCATTACAACCAAAACGTCCAAATCTCTCAAAATGGCAGGACTTGTAATCTTTACCGGCGCCAATAGCTCGCTGGGAATTCCTGCTGCTGACTACATTCTGTCCAAATATCCTGATTATACTGTGCTCTTTACCGTACGAGATGATTCAATCTACGACATTAATACACAGAAGCTGCGTGAAACTATTTCTCGATTTCCGAAAGCAAAATCGACAGTTCTTGCTCTAGATCTTTCCAGTCTGTCTGCCGTCCACACATTGGCTGACACCATCATTTCCAGCATTCGAACTGGCGAATATCCTCCAATTGCTGCCATTGTTTGTAATGCCTATTATTGGAATCTTATCGGCGACCCTGAGATTACTGCTGATGGATATGATAAGACCTTCGAGGTGTCTCATATCTCTCATGCAGCTCTGCTTCTGAGGCTCTTGGGCTACTTCGGTCCTAGCGGTCGTATTGTGCTTCTTTCAAGCGACGCGCATTGGCCTGGCAAGAATATGTCGGAGGCGTATCCTCCCAGTATCCCTAATGATATGAATCTGCTAGTAAATCCTACCGTGGATGCTGATAAGCGAGGGCGTGGATTTCAAAGATACGCTACCGCGAAATTAGCTATCACTACATGGATGTATGGACTCAATCGATTCCTTGAGAAAGTTAGTTCGTGTATTTCCGCCGGTTGTATCCCATTACTAATAGTTCAAAGGATGAAAACCTCAAAAAGATCACGGCTGTCGCAATAAACCCTGGCAATCTAGCTGACTCACGAGCTCTCCGTTCTAACACTCCTCCAAACATGATCTTTTTTCAGAAATATATACTTAAACCGCTGTTACCTCTTTTTAAAGTATTAGCGGGACCAACACTACGCACCTCCGCTCCCGCAGGTGTTGATGTTGTCGAAATTGCCCTAAATCCGAAGTATGCTGACGAACGAGGCTTCTTCACACTCCTGCAAAAGGATGAGAGCTCCCCAGAGAGTCAGGATGAGAAGAAGCAGTCCAGCCTCTGGGTTGAGACGTTGAAATGGGCTAAGATTACCAGGGAGAATACGGCACTGCATGGCGCGTTTGAATGATTTTTACTTAAAGGAACAAGATGTGCATAGGTAGTGGCCAAGCTTTCAGATCGTCATACCGTGAGTTGCTTTAGTCTCGTACTCAATGGCTTTGGATTGCACACTGCCGGACCAGTCAATGTTCAAGAATCGAAACAAGATAGTGGTGAGTCACTACTCATGATACCAAAAGGTTCATTTGGATGGTTGGGATTTTAGTTTTGTCCCATGAATTCAACTTCTTTTACATAGGGTCCAACCTTGATTTTACACAGATACGACATTCTAATAGACATATCCAACTCTTCAGTGTGTAAGATCGAATAATTTATATTCAGCACTTCAAGAATAATACACTATCAATTGTTTTTATTGCCTAGCCTTAGTTGACACAGCCGCCTAAAGACGAACAAAGATTTGTGACCATTATTATGGGCTATTCGGATTCTCTTAGAAATACCTCATTTATTTGAACCAAAGTTCATAGTTGGCGTGCCAGGCTAATACAGGGCAACCAAACGAGAGAAGACACATGAACGAATTTTACACATCCAAGGTCTCTATACCTATAGTAAATATCAAGTCAAAAGTTCCAAGTCAATGTTACTCAAGTTAGCGCTGAAAGAAAAGACTATTTATTAGCAATTGACAATAGTAGTCCTAGATGTTGTTACCCTAGCCATATTTATGGAGAATACAGCCAGCTTCTCCACAGTTTAAAATTATCGCCCGCCCAGGATCGTGCTGCTTGAGAAAGTGATTCTGAGCACGCTTTTTCTTAGCTTGGTACACCATCTGTATTTACTCCAACTGGGATGTTTCACACATTCTTTATTAAAAATGATTTTCATCAATTTTTATCAAGGTAAACTCCAGACATTGGAAAAAAGCAAAAAGAAAAAAAACATACAACAGTAGGGATTCGCTGGTGGTCACCCACCCAACTACTAGTCTACCGATCTGAGGCTTGTGTATGGCAGAGCGGACGGGATGCCCAATTCTCCTCAGTCTATGGTCGTATGTGCTATAAACTTAAGAATATCCGTATATATAATATTAGGAGAACTTAGAGACTCGATGGACCGGTCCACCTTAACATCTTCAGTCTACAGTGAATCTGTTTTGAGTTTAGCTTTGCGAATCTAGATATAATTGCTTCATCGGGTTGACATAATGATAGGGTATAGTAATATTCCAGACAGTTATCAATGGGAATCAGAATCTCGATCATTATCGTATAATAAACAACAGATTTTAGTGTTTGGAATTGGCAACTTCACTTAATTCTGTATGTTTCAAAGTTGGAATCAGTTTCAGATGAATCAACTTAATTAAATAATTTTAAAATAGCTATTTTTTTTCTTTCTTATTGGGATGGTGCAAAGACTTTTCAAGTTACAACTGGCCATAGCGCCTGATTGACAGCTAATAGAATGAGCTATTCCAAACAACATGAGTGACCTGATTAGTCTAATTCACTATTAATACTGTTAGAAATGGTTGATATCAGGCGTGACATTGACCTTTAAGATACATTTGGTGCTTTTATACCGGTTTGGCGTTTATAGTGTTGCTACCACTCTTACATTTGTTTGCACTACCACCAATAATACAACAGACATTGCTCATTTCAAGTATATAACCAGTAATATACTTCAATGTAATAGAAGCTCACTTGGTTGCCTTTGTTTCATAATATTTGCCCACTGCTATGTTTCAATTCTTTGTACTCTTGTACCTGGCCTCCAGGTATAACAGGCACCCCAAACTATTTGACCGACCTATGATAAATGTCCTTTCCTTATATTATGAACTTTGCCTATCTAACTTGCTGAAACAGTTGATTCTTCATCTTCCGAGCTACACAGCTCTGATGAATCTTATTGAGTGTAATGAGCTTATTGGGCTAGCGAACCAGAGGTCTGTACGTAATGGATTTAGTAATCAGCTGCATATGGTACTTGGGTCACATACCATACAAATGGTTTGAACAGTAAGATTGCATGAAGAAGCACATTCAGCTTACCAGACCCCAGACATTTCTCCATAGAGATCGGCATGGCGTTCAGGAGATGGTAGCCTTTCCAATACAGCCGAGGATGCCCAGACGATGCAGGGGTCTAATCAATACAGGGGTAAAGTAGGCCCCAGCTTCAAGACGACATATGATTCTGCTGATGGTCCCTGGCTGAGCATGCAGAGCCCATTTCTGCTCCGTCTCGCCTCCAAAGGCCCCTTTCGCTAGCGTGACACTTATTCAAGTTTATTTGGGACTGCTTTCGCTGAGATTGTGGCTGTATCAAAGCGTATCAAAATGGCGACAATTCCAGTCACTGAAAAGTCAGTCGTCTTTAGCGCCAGCGACAATGATGAAATTGCCCAAGTTTGGAAGGATACCGAAGCTAAAGTGATTGAGATGGCCGGGGAAGATCGTTCGAAGATCAATAAAGGTCTTGATATAGAGGATGTTTTACGTTATCTCGACGAAGTCCAAAACAAAAACCAGAAGGCAGCAGAAAGGTATGGCACAACAAAAGAGATCTTTCGAAGAACACTTCAAGGAATCTCACATGTAGGAGGAATCGTGTCAGATGGAGCTTCAAATGTAAAAGCCCTATGATATATACTCTAGACTAAACTGACATTTCGAAAAGGTTTTTGGGCCAGCGAGTACATGCTACAATGCTCTGACTTTTGTCATCAGTGCTTGGCAATCATATGAAGGTATCTTTGAGAGTCTTGCAGCTCTACTAGAAAATGGTGGCGAGTTCTTCGACCGTCTCACTGAATATGCCCAGAGTACCATGAATAAACGTCTCACTAAAGTTGCATGCCAGTATCTCAAGCTCTTTGTAGAGATCTGCAATCAGAGCCTCCGTTTAAAGAAGAAGCGAAACAAATTTCTTGCCCTAGCAAAGGTATTCTTCTTGAATGAAGATGGCATGAAAGACCTTTTAGCCAGCATGAAAGCTCTAGAAGAAAGAGAGTACGGACTGGTTGCCGCGCAGACTTGGAGGCAAACCAGCGAAGTAGCTACCTGGACTAAAAAGGCTGATTTGCAGCTAGCCTCGCTTGTGAGTAATCTAAGCGAAGAGAAGAAAGATAAGGAGAAGCAAAAATGGAGAAAGACAGTCGCCACGGCTCTGGGGCTTCCTTCTTCAATCGTGGACAACGATAAAACAGTTGATTGGGAGGAGGCTTTTACCCATCATAAAAACATTACACTTGAGGGAAGCGGCGATTGGTTGGCAGAAGAACCGAATTTCACAGCCTGGATGAACAGAGATAGTTCAGCAAGGCCGATTCTCGGACTGGAAGGTGAAGATGGTGCCGGGAAGACAACTCTTGCTTGCAATATTATCACGCGATTGAAAAGGCTCAAAGTCGTTGACGGCTCTAGTAGTAAGTTATTTTCAATACGAAAGTTCTTTTGGGAAGCTTAGCAAGTCTGTTTAGCTCTGACTTATTGCTTAAGCGATTGTTTATCTCCAAACGGGTCAATCTTGAATATTAACACGTCGGAACGTCATGGAGACTGTGAAGCTTCCCAATATTTTCAGAGATGGCAGATTGAAATACTTTGAAATGAGCGCGTCACCCACTCGCTAGACATTATTCCTTATTGCGAAAGTATTTAAATTTAATTTTACAAGATACTAATATAAAGATAATCGTAGGCACAAGATCTGTTGTAGCTTACTATTTCTTTGAGAAAGATTCAAAGTCCAAAGCTTTTGATCAGGAATCTGCTTCTAACGCCTCTAAGACCCTTCTCTGGCAGCTTGCTATAGCTGACGACCCATTTATGAAGTCAATTGTTTCTATCTGCGAAGAACGAAAAGAACCTTTTGAAAAGATCTTAGATACCTGGTCAGAGTTAATCTTCCAAAACAAGGATCGGTCCAATATGAACAGTACATTCTTCGTCGTTATTGATGGGCTAGATGACAATGTTAAGAAACTTGTACCATTCTTGCAAAGATTGTCGAACTCACAAGTCGATAATAAGCTTTATATACTATTGACGGGGCCTCAAAGTACATTTGAACTTCTTGACAGTGCTGATATCCGAATCAATAAAATTACTCTAGGTCAACCGAATCAAGCGGATATCAAGATTTTTGTAGAGGATAGGATGGACAATATAGATATGCTGAAGGATATCAACCGTCTAGGGATATTAGATATGCGCAAGAAGATTCTCGAGAGTTTTATGGTCATGACAAAAAGTGACTATTACATGATTGGAAGAGTTCTTGACGATATCAAAAATACCGACGATATAGAAGAAATTGAACGACTTCTTGAGAATGCAGGATCAATGAGGCCACATCAAATTTTGGCAGATATCGAGAAGCTCAACCAGACTCGTACGGCAAAAGAGATCTCGGAAATTAACGAAATCATACTCTGGATAAATAGCGGCCGGTCTTGGCTCGTTCCCAAAGAGATGGAAGCTGCACTAGCCCTCAGAGGAGGGGACGGATTGGTCCTGACGTCTCTTTCGTCTTTAGAGGATAAAATTCGTACCAAATATTCACTGTTCAAAGTGGACGAGTTCAAAGTGATTGATTACAAAGTCGACGAGATAAAGGAAAACATCCCTCTGAAGAGAAGGTATGGCAGGGAAGAGGGAATCTCAGATGATATTACGAAAATTCAGCCTGCAGAAATCAATCTGGTTAAGCACTATCTGTCGACTGTATGCCCACCTGAAGTTTACGAAAAGTTCGGGTTCCAAGACTTTTTTGACCGCAAAATGGTTCGTCAAACAAGCTATATATGGCAGGATCCCGACAATGGCCATATTAAGATCTCCTTGCGGTGTATGAACTGCTTGATTGAACAAAGATCTGACAAGACCAATATATTCCTCAAATATTCAGTAGATAATCTGCTTTATCATCTGAATGAAGCCGATTTATCGCTCGCAGACCGGGATCTCAAGCCTGAAGCAGGAGTGTTGTTAGTCAGGCTATTTAAGGAAGACTACGCCGTTACTTCTTTATTTTGGAGTAACCATTCGAAGCAGGAGGAAACTTGGACAGAAATTAACATGGAGAGCCTGTATTACACGATTCAGAATGATCCTTATAGTTGGGGAGATTGGATATTTTGCGACACTGGACTTAAAGTTGTCAGCAAGTACCTCAAGGATTCAGCAGTCTCTGAAAAGATAAGAACAGAACCGCTAGTGATCAACTATAACTCGAATGAGAAAGAATCAAATTTGATCCTTTTCGAAGTGGTGATACGAAAAGCTGCTATGATACTTTTCAGGCAGGAGAGTACTAAGCATGACATGTTATATAGCTTTTTGTTATTGCTGGCGATTTTCACTAGAGTATGTGCTTCAGCGCTAATCCACACAAAGTACATGAGCTAACAATTATAGACTAACAAGAAATTTGAAGACGATATGGATAGATCTGCGATATTAGAATCTCTGTTCAAACCTAATTTACAAATAGTAGAGCTTGTTGAAACATTCTCATTGGATGCTCTACATATTATAGAAAAAGATGCGATCTGGGAAGCTCAAAAAGCAGCTCTCTTACTCTATATTCATAATGAGAATTCACAGATCACCGGTAATGATGTTGAGGCTCAAGCCCAGAAAGCGCTTAAGCTAGACCCAGACAGCTACAATGCGCTGTACACTATGGCGCGGGTCGTCAAACCTCAGGAAAAATCAATCGCGATATTAAAAGATCTCATTCAGACACTGACCGGTAACACCGATTGGCGTAATAAGAATGGAAATAATGCTACTCTTGCAGCGATGAAGCTGGAACTCGGAAGTAGATATTGGGAATCCAAAACCGAGACCCAACTGGCTATCCAAACATACTCTGAGGCACTGCAGATTGACCAGTCGAGGACAACTCTTCGGAGTTTTATATTCATACTTCAGAGGTATGATGAACAAGAACAATACAAAGCGGTTTTGAATTTTATACAAGATATTTTGGCCGAACAAGGTGACGATGCAGGAAAGCAGATAATGGGAGAATTCGCCATCAGACTTACATACGAATACGGATTCCGCCTTACCCGTGCTGTGAAAGCTGAAAACCGGTGGGACCTGGTCAGTGCTCTCTACGGAAAGGCACTGGCAACTGCTACAGACTATTGGGAGAAGTTGTATATTCTAATCCAGCATGGTCAAATATGCATGGCAAAACAAGGGTGCGAACTTGATGCCATAAAAATTTGGGAATCTGCCTTACATCAGCCCGGGGATGAAGATCAACGTCAATGGGCTATAGTTTCCGTTTCGAAATTTTTGGTATCGGCATATATCAGGTTGGCCAGATTGAAAGCTTCTGAAACAGATCTTGTCAAAGAATACTACGCAAAGATAGAAACCCTCTACCGTGAGTTCAGTTCTGCACAAGAACAGTTGAGTGCACAGCTGAGCAAAGACGCGACTATTGCATTTGTTCGATATTTCCATTTGCGCGGGGATGACGTGAGAGCAAAGAAAGTGCTTAAGAGGCATGTACTTGAAAACCTCGAAATGCTGTTTGACGACGACATTGAAAATGATTGTACCTCTTACTGGGACTTTATGGTAATCTTCTCAATAATGGAAGATATCTTCAATGCTCGGGTAGCTTGGGAAATGATGACTCAATCGCGCCAGGCATCGTATGCTGCATCTCTAGAGAAGGAAGTAGCCGAGGAGAATTCGACAGCTCCAAAGAAAATTCAAGAAGACACTGAAGGCATTGCAGACTTATCTGCTGCTGAACAGGCGAATATGGAAGGCACAAATACTCCCGCCGGTAAAGAGAAGGAAAATGAAATCGCTGATGCCAGAGCAGATAGATCGGGAGAGTCACAAGCCCAAGAAATCGAAAAGAAGGAAGAAGGGACTGCAGCAGAACCCGAGAAGCCTATCCTCTTGATTGCGAGTTGCGATGGTGACTGCGGCCATGACTGGCAATCTGCGAGCGAGATGTGGGTTTGCGCCGACAGCGGTGCTATTCAGTTCCACGAAGAATGCTATCAGAAACTGATGACAGGTACGCTTGCGACTAGTGTATGCTACAATGATCATCGATTCTATCATATTGGCAAGAGGCAGGAGGAGAAGTGCAATGCTGTGCCAAAAGGCTATGTACTTATTGATGATAAAACTGTCAAGCTGGAAGATTGGAAAGCTGAGATCAGGGCAAAGTATGTTGATTTTGAGGAAGTGATCCCAGTAGATAAGTAGCGGTCATCAAAGTGGTAGTATCAGCCATAAGTTCCATATATACCAATATAGCCCAATTTAAACGACTACCGGAATCTGACAAAGCAACGTTCCTCAGATTCTTATCCGGAAATTCTTTCAAATATTGAACAGAATTTAAGAAGCTAGCTTTAGTAGGATTGAACTTCCGATAACCACTTGCCGAATGTCCGATCTGTTCAAAGCTAGAATTACGAATACCTACGATGGTTAGACAAGCAGATCACGCCCGAAAACAAATCGGTCTCATAGTAAGTTAAATTGTTTAAAATAAACTTCGCCTTGGTTCGTACATGCAGCCTTTGGATAACAAATGAGCTCCTAAAGTGACAACCTAGCTCTTTGGCTCATTTTCCGCATACTAATTTGTGGGCTAGAATGAAGCATACCCCATTCATTTCTAGCTCTGACCTCCTGCTCTTCAAGTTTTCCGACCGGCAACTGTATGTGACAAGAGCCACATCACATTAATGATATGCTCGCCCAATGAAACAGAAAGACCAACCAACCGAGAAATCAAACTGGAGGACTCGCTTAAAAAGGGGGGGTCCACTAATGGCACGTGACTCTGATGTCTTACTTTTTTTTAGAAATCTTCATAAGCTTCTTAAATATGGTGAACAACAAGACGTCTTGCGATTTGAGCCATAGCGTTCAATTTCATGAATCAGGATTTTTGTCAAACATCGTAGAAAACATATTATTGAATGGTTGGAGACGCGTCTTTATTTTCCTTGGAAGTCAGCTTCGTACATATAGAGATTTTCTACCACACCAGCTCCATCTCATCGTACATTATTTCCAATCGAGAAATCTTTCTTCTTACTAGAGGAATTTACTTGGAAATCCACTGATCTTCCAGCCGGTTCAACAGTATCATAACTTCTTCCCGGTTCCTGATACCTCAGGAAAGATTGAGCAATGGTACAAATTTCACAAGGGATGAGATGAACTTCAAAACCTATTTCTTTAATTTCAAGCTTAGAAGGACTTTCTTACTAAGCAATGACTTACTAAGGTCTGCACCCTGAGTTAATTAATGACTGTCACCACTACATTGAGTGATTAAATACATTAAGATAATGAATGGACCTAGAGTTAATGCTTAATACAACTCAATTATCCTTCACAGAGTGCCCAATAGACAAAATTTAAGTCAAATAGCTTTGTTATACTTTCTCCCTGAAACAATCTTATCTTATGATTCATAGTCCACACCTTCTTCAAAGATGGAAGGTTTTTGGGGGCCTTCACTCTCTAGAATATATCCCAGCTCACATTTGTCAAAATAGACCTGCTTCGTGATCTTGTTCAGGTAAAAGGCATCATACTTTGGTGCTAATGCATCCTTTAAAGTAAAGACGTTGGTTGTGGGATGGATGACAGACCATGGATCTCTGCACGTTTGGCCGGCACACGACTTTGACACCATTAGGAGCGCGTCGAGGCGTGGAAGAACCTTAGAGAGAGGAAGTCCTAGCAGTTTGTGATGACTTTCTCTTGACTCTGAGGAAGGAGAAGAGGGGAATATATTCTGCACCTGGTATGGATCGTTCTGTTCAAAATTAGCAAGCAATTCATGAACAGTCAACCGGGAAAGGATACCGTGAGATCATAGAGCTCATGCTCATTTGTACACCAAACCGAGTAATATAGACTGTATTCCTCCCCAATAATACGCAGAGCTTTGTATGTGTTGTTCACGCCGTATGATACTGTTCCACGTTTAGTATCTACATCCTGAAAAGCGATATCAGACATACCCATTTTACCCTCATCTACATCAAATCCATAGAGACCTTCTGGAATAGCACGTCCCCAAAACTCAACGTTTACATGTTCTTGCCTGTGCCGGGGCCTTGTCTCCTTTTTTAAAGACTCGCTCGTCAGTGGAATGGGACTTCCGTCAAAATCACCTCGCTTCCAGTCACCCCTTGCAATTTTCAGAATTGTGGGAGCAAGATCAGTGTGCGCTGTGACAATATTTGCCTCTTCTCCGACTCCTACATCAGGTCCTCTTATAATAAGTGGAATATTAATGTCTTCTTCGTAACCACACTCCTTCCCAGGATTTAATCGATGCTGAGAAATATGAAAACCGTTATCCGTTGTATAAACGATATAGGTGTTATCAAGGATACCATGTGCTTCAAGACGGTCAACTATACTCTCGATCAGCTCGTCAACAGCTTGAAGTGCTTGTAAACGAGCACGATAGAAGCCGTCATTATACTCTACCACATTTTCCGTGAGTTGCGGAAGTCTCTTGATCCAAGACACTCCGCTTGCTTTATCTGGATTGAAATTAGGCGTTCTTGGTACCTTCACATCAGGGAAAAGATGCTTGTGGCGTTCAGCAGGGATAGGAGCAGTCATTCTGATATCATCGAGTGAATCTTTGTTGTCTGGAGGTGTGAACCCAGTTGCTCCCACATTTGAGTGTGGTGCAACTGGAGCTACTGTTAGGAAAAATGGCTTTTGAGAGCTAACACCTTCTTCAAGAAGCTCGTGAGCTTTCCGGGCGAGAACATCAGTCGTATATTCTCCTTCGTGGCTAACGGGAGGATGAATGTTTCGCTGGAACGTTGCATTTAAGTACTCATAGGTATGAGGATCAAGGAGGAAATCAGAAGACGTCCAGCCTGCTGGGTGGGGAGAATTCCAATTCTCAACTGTATGTGCATTGAAAAGCTTGCCAGTGTAGTATGTGCTATATCCCGCCTCCTGGAGCCAGATAGGGAGATAGTTCTCGTTAAAGCCTTGGGAAACGAACTTTGGGTATCCGCCTATTCAAATGATTAAACTTGGTTCGGCTGTTCCTAGGGAAGCTCACCATATGGAGGTACCACGTGAGTTACATTCGTGTTATGTGCATTTCTTCCAGTCCATACTGTAACTCGAGATGGGCAACAGATGGCCGTCGAGCAGTAATGCCTCTTGAAAAAGGTCCCTTTGTCAATGAGATGTTTCTTGAGCAATGGCATATAATTAAGAGAGTTCATATGCAGATCTTGGTCATCTGTTAGAATTACAACAATATTTGGTTGTTTATCTTGCTTTAAAGGTGCCTGATCAAGTGCATGGGCTGTGGCCGCAATGGCGAGTAGTACTCCAATCCAGTACTCCATGGCTATTATGACTCAACAATCGATGATTTCTGAAGTTTTATGATGCAGATAAAAGCGAATTCATAAAGTATTACAGCACTTGTAATGGTTTAGATTGTGTGAAATGTGTTGGCAGGCACATATCCCAGAATAAGCGAGGTGAAGGACAGTAATTTTGCTATCTGGAACCAGTCGGCCGAGATTGTTTGATTGCATGTACATGCATGACACTTTTCCACGCTATCTAGTATCTTCGAGCCTGGATGTAGGATCGTAGGTTGTTGTCTAGAGGGATGGTGATGGCGTGCTAACGAGGTTGTTATTTCACCATTAAGCGGGGCGTGGAGTGGGATGGGAAACTTTGACTTCAGCAATCCAGCAAACCAAGAACCTGCAATTAGCACGATCCAGTCGCACAATCTTGAAAATGTCTGGAGATACTTGTGATGATATGAAGTTGTAGTTCAACTAATCTTTAAGGTAGTCCTGAGTTCGGTTCTCTCTCGGACCTTTCACTATATAAGAACACTACCGTAGCACGAATATGTAAAGGCTACGCATCCTTCTACGGCCTATGAAGACCACGATAATCACACTGATCTTCTTAATTCGTGATAGGTCAGTCATAGTGCCCAGCTTTCCCGGCTCGGAACTCGACCGGCTTTGTGCCGATGACTCTTTACTCCGTGCTACTCGGTATTTCGGATTTTCTTTTATTGCCATCACTTCTTTCTACTTTTTCATTAAGAGTAGAAAATATTCAATAGCAATCATGGCCTATTCGGAGATAGATGTAGAACAACACCCCAATAGATCTACTAGCACATCGCTTGCACCAGAAAGACCAATATCATCTGAACGACTCCCACTTCTTGGACCGGGATTGGATTCTAAAAATGCGTAGATCTTTTCTGGGACAGTGTCCTATAATGCTTGTAGCAATTATTCTTGTGGCATTTAGGTTGCCAAATCCTCGCAACACTGGTGACACCCTTGGGAAAGGAGCGTCTTCGAAACTCAGGCGCATTGATTTTGTAGGTGCTTTCTTGCTGGCTATAACAATAGTTAGCCTCCTGCTGGCATTGAGCCTTGGAGGACAGAAGTTTGAATGGGTGAGCGCCCCGGTTTTGAGTCTTCTGGCAAGTTCCATTGTACTTGGTGGTATCTTCGCCTTCTATGAGTTGAAGTATCCGGTTGAGCCTGTGTTTCCACCTTCTCTCATCACTAAACGCGATGTTATCACGCCATATGCGATAATGGCCCTACAAAGTGGTGCTCAGGTGTCTGTGAGTACAAAATGCTGGCCAGGAACAAGGGGCAGGAAGTAAAGTCTATAACAGATGATGTTTTCCATACCGCTCTACTTTCGCGTGACTGAAGGTGCTAGCAATACTATCGCTGGTTTTCATCTGTTTCCAGCAGTTGTCGGTAATGCCATCGGTGGTCTACTAACTGGCAGGGTCATCCAACGCACCGGAAAATATAAGGCACTTACTATCTTTGCTACTCTCTCCTCATCATTCACTTACAGCTTGCTTGTTATACGCTGGAAAGGACGGGTTTCTTTCTGGGAGAGTTTAGAAATTGTGCCAGGAGGATTTGGTACTGGGATTGCAGGCGTGGCGACTTTCATTGCGCTAACAAATGCGGTTGAGCATGATCTGATAGCAGTTGCTACAGGTGGTTTGTATCTTTCGATTGCGATTGGGATGTTGACTGGTCTTGCAATCAGCAGTTCGGTGCAAATGAGTTCTTTAAAGTTCCTTCTCGGGCAAAAGTTGAACTTCGAGGGTGCCCAGAAAGTAAGACTATCATACATCAACATTTCAGGGCCGAATGGGATATATGAGCTAAAATCTTGTCAGATCATTGAAAAGGTGGTATCAGATGTAGGAGCCATCCCTGGCTTGGAGGAACCTCTTCAGAAAATTGTAGTAGGAAGCTTTGTGGAAAGTCTAGAGTATAGCCACAGTAAGTTGTACACCTTTGAAGAGTAGCAGAAGGCTTATATGTTATAGTGGTTTCAATTAGCTTTTCCTTACTCGCCTTACTGCTTAGTGCTACTATGCGCGAAAAAATCATGTGTTGATTGGCAGTCCGAGAGCCATGGCGAAGTAAGAGATCCTGCAATACCCCTGATTGAAGAACTTCAAGAATCACACATGCTAACGTTTCGATGAATTTATCAGGATGCTTTGGCTGCTAATCTTGGGTAGAAAAGTACATAGACTTATTAAGAAATACTATACCAAGTTACTTCGCATAGATGGGAGATGGCTAGTAAGATAGAATAGATATGTTTGACAAGATTTACTATACACTCTATAATCGCTCGCTTCGTCGATCGATGATCTATAACAACATTGGATGGACAGGTTTGAGTCCTCAAATCTTTACTCGATTCTTTTCTTTCCTTCTTCAGCATTTGTATATCGTGCCATGCTAAGATTTCTATCATGTCTGGCCATCATGCCACCGATAAGTTTGTCTTTTCGTACATGACTGATCGCATCGTTGTAGCCTTCTGTGACCCATGGTCTGGGGTTGAGTTTAGGCCAATTAACCTGCTGGAGTTAGTCAAAGCCCTTCATCTTTAAAAGGGTCGACTTACATATAGCATTCCATTCTTGAAGATAAAATTTGCACTCCACCCAGCTACCAAGATCCAAAATACGATGAAGATACGAACCGATAGTACAGCAGCGTCAGGCAATCTCCTCGTAAACATTCCAACAAATGCAAAGAAAATACTGAATGCAAGGAGATAGGGGATGCTCTGGATAAGCAATGGCCTATTGTCAACGAATACTGGAGCCATGCTAGATGCGCCAGGTAGATATGCACCGAGGAAAAGATCGAAAGCATCCTGTTTGGGTCCATCCAAGAAGTTGTTCTTTGCATATCTTGTAATCGAGTTTCGGAGATCTTGTAAGGCACCTGCCTTAGTACGGACACCGGTACGTGTAAAGTCAGTTTTCAAAGCTCCAGTACCTGAATAAGACTTCGAGACCACATCAGCATTGTCGGCCCAAAGCTTGCGGAAAAGAACTTCGAATGCTGGGTCGGCGGCTGTGAAGGTATCACCACGGGAGAGAACGCCTAAGTCGGTAAGTTGGCGATTGAGTGCATACCGAGCAAGCATACTTTGTACAACATTCGTACGGTCAAGACAGTCCATGCAATTGGTGCGTACAACGCTCGTTTGGTGATTACGTACTTCGAGGCGACCCTCGAGATTTGCTGGCATATCTATACCACGGAAATACTGCTGCTTGTCAAGTGCATCGTGTAGTTGATCAAGAAGAAGCTGGGCTCGGTGCCATTTCAGCCCCTTTGTCTCATTATGAAAATCGAAGTAGACATAGTGAAGCCTATCCATCTGCTGGCGTCGACCACTAGGCTCCACAATGTGGAACTTCTCATCTGATAACTGGTCTTGCTGCGATCGTTCCTTTGGCGCCGATACTAGGAGCTTTACCATTTGCTCGTATGCTTCTTTAACACGTTGCTCTCGACCTTTCTGGTTCACCAGATTTACTAAGTAATTATCTCCATATAGACGAATTTGTTCGTCGAAATGGGCGCGTGCCGCTGAAACTGCGTTTTCAACACCTCGAATCTGAAGCTTTGGGGTATAGTGTAGCGTGTTGACCTCCGCCCAAAATACCGGAACACTACCTCTAGTTTGGACATATGACATTATCTGCACTTCCTTGTCCCCAGAGCCACCAAGCTTCCCTTGTTGCATACCTCCACCGCCAGCAAAACCCCCCAAGCTGCCCGCACTATCGTTCAAGATAATAATCTGTTCGGTCTCATTGAAGTTGGAAACATTTCCTTGCTCATCAATGCCTCTGGAGAAATATCTCGTCCCAGCTCGATGCCTAGATCTTCGAGTAATCAGAACCATAGTCAGGGGGGTATTCTTTATCTTTGTAGAAACAATCTCAAGCATGCCAAAGATGACGGGCAATATATATGGATCTACGCTAGGCTGCTGTCCAAGCTGCTGTCGAGACCCTGAGCTCCTGAAGTCAATAAGATCTGACTGGAGAAACTTGTTCCAGAAGAAGCGATCATCTGCTCTCTTCCAAAGGGGTTGCGCTGTGTCTAGCTGCGATTGTCTTTGAAAGGAGTTGGTGATGTCGCTTGAGTAAGAAAAATACATTGGGCCTGATTTTATAAACGTCTTCAGTAATCCCAGATATGTATCTTCCTCGGGATCATGGAGGGGTCGTTCTCGTAGAGGGAGGAATTCTGTTGCAATAACCTTGTATATCATATGGCCCTTCAATCTTCCCATAGGCTGCGCTTTCGTAATAACAACAATATATTTATCTAGCCTTATGTCAGTTTTCCATACGGTTTTGACCGAATTACTTCTCTTACCTAGTCGCAACTTAATAATCCCCAGTATACCTGCAATACTCGACACTCGCTTGCCTCCCAGCAGTGCTCCATCATTCAGTCGTAAATCTCCACTGGGGCGATCAACAACCAATGTAGGGGCAGTGGGTGATGATGGTGATGTAAAGGCATAGCATGAGGTTGAGGCGTGTACATTGATGTCTCGAAAGGGCAAAACGGAAGAAGCCATGATTGCGAGAATAAGTGAATGCCTACAGGATGGGTTCTAGACGTGATTTATTCCCACAGGTTCATTCGAGAGAATGACTAGCGGCTTGTGATAACTGTCTTTAACTGCCCCAACCTCGTGGCTGTCAAGCTGAGAGCTACAGTGGGGATATAATGATAGGGGCACGCCGGCTCAACTATTTTAGTAGTATTAGGAACTGTCATTTTAAGCAAGGTCCTGTTCGAATGTTTGCTCACAGGTTTATAATTTTATCTTTATATTTACTAGTGTTTTAAGACAAATATTTTTGGCGCATAACTTGACGCAAGAGGTAGCAGTATTTTCAAGCCAATATTCATTTGATAAAGATATAAATTGATATACAGACCCTTGGTGCGAATTTAGCGTAGATTACGCGTGGGCTGAAATCGGGTAGCGCAGGCGCTCAATCGTCACTTCGATGTACAAGCTTGTTGATTTGAACACAACTTGAATACTCAACTACCATATTTGATCAACGCAGTTACGGCATACGACGGACTTCTAAGAGTACTTCTTCTCTACTACTCTGCTTTTATCTAGATACTCGCAGTCCCAATACACTATGGCTGCCAGAGGTCCAGTAGGCTCCCGTGGCGGGAACTCTCGATTTGCACAGTTCAAACTGGTATTGCTTGGTATGTTGTATCTGGAGTCGTGAGCGGAGTCGTTTATAATTTAGAAATGCTAATTTTAGCGACAGGAGAATCTGCAGTTGGAAAGGTGAGAATGGCGGTCACCCTGATCCAAAGTCACTACTAATATGTTGTTTCTTTTATAGAGCTCTCTTGTCCTCCGATTTGTCAAGGTTAGCTATCCCTGGCTCTTATATCACAAGATACCTTCTAACTGGATGTTTAGGATCAATTTGATGATTGTACGTATATATGGCTTCCCATATTAAAGTTCTTGTTATTCTTCAATACGACAATTCGCATTACTCGATCGATATCAGAGGCGTAATCTTTGCCCCGAATAACACATGGCTAACAGTATGTGACAGATCGTGAGAGTACGATTGGAGCTGCGTTCTTGACACAAACCATTTCGCTTGACGACAACACCACAGTGAAGTTCGAGATATGGGATACTGCTGGACAGGAGAGATACAAGTCGTTGGCACCTATGTATTATCGTAATGCAAATTGTGCTGTGGTTGTTTACGATATTACACAAGCAGTAGGGTTTCCACAACCAGGTGCTATTGGGTTTACAGTTAACAAGTTGAATAGTCTTCATTAGATAAGGCAAAGCAGTGGGTAAAGGAACTTCAACGACAGGCAAACGAAAACATCATTATCGCTCTCGCAGGTAACAAGCTCGACTTGGTCACGGATCAACCAGACAAACGTGCTATCACCACCGCAGATGCCGAGGCATATGCTAAGGAGGCTGGACTGCTTTTTTTCGAGACCTCGGCTAAAACATCTGAGAATGTCCGAGAGTTATTCACAGCTATTGCGAAGAAGCTACCATTAGACCAAGCAGGGCCGAGAAACCCAAGATCGGGTGGACGTGGAGGAGTCGAATTGAGACCTGAGAACCCTTCAACGCAAGGTGCTGCAGCTTCTTGCGGCTGTTAAGGTCAGGGCAGTTGTGTGTGTGGAATCGGGAAACCATATTGCAGCAGGCGTTAGACATTTCTATCTAAGTCGAGCAATCAACAGAGATTGCTGCACACATCGAATTTTCGTACGACATTGCTGGGTAGGAAAATGCCATATCATAATGCGGCTTTTCCAGACCTATACAGAGCAGTCTTTTTAATACCTCATGTCTGTTATTAGGCTATAGCCATGGTTGGGTTGCGGCAGGAGTTTTCTTGTCAGGCGCGAAGGGTTTTGTCTTGAGCTGTTCTTCGCATTTTGGGTGTACGATATGCAATAGAACACTTCGACTAAATTGATAGAGTTTATCTGAATCGTGAAATGAGTCTCGAGCAGCCAACATGATATTTGATTTCCGTCCCACCGTCAGCTATGTGTTTTTTTGGAAGATTTCGTGCGCCATATGAATTGAGTTGAATATGGGTAGGATTCAGGTTTGTAGCCTCGTCGAAAGGCTGAACTGGGAGTGGAAATATGCCAAGAAATCAAAGCTTGATGCGAGCTCGCTCCATCCCAATATTTCTTGTGACGACGCGCCTACATTGAAAGATCAACCTTAATCCCACATTGTCGCTCAACGCAGCCCGTCATGCTGCGAGCTTCTCTTCAATCGTCAAGGTCAATTGGCTACTCGGTCAAAGCAACCACTGCTGGACGCCGTTGCAATGCTATTGCAGCAGGCACACGGGTGGTTTCGGGTGCAAGAGGTTATGCGAATGGCAAACCAAGTATCTCAGACTCCAAACCCATTGTCCTGCCTGGGTCTGCCAGTCCTGCCACGAACGAACCAGCTCCACCTGGCCAGGTAGCAACTACACCGAGTGCCAAAATTTCGATTCCTTCAGTTGCTAGAACTCTCGAAACAGAACCACAGCAGATTCCCCTTATTCCCCAAACGCCTTCGGTTGTCAAAACCCCAATACAATCTACACCTATAAGTTGGTACCCTTTCTATCCGAAGCTCTGAACTGCCACGAAATGTGGCAGTTTGACGGCCCGAATGAGTGCAATGGCTAATATCAGACTATCTAGGCTCATCACCACCTCCGCCTCCGCCTCCACCACCACCGCGCAAGCCGAGCAGATTCTTCCGCAAATTCTTTACCACAATCTTCCTCTTAACGGCTCTCGGCTATGGTGGTGGTTTATACTATTCCACAATCAATGACAATTTTCACGATTTCTTTACCGAATACGTACCATTTGGAGAGGATGCTGTACTTTATTTTGAGGAAAGAGAATTCAGGAAGAGATTCCCATCGATCAGCAACCGATCAAAAGGAGCCCCAAGAGATACCGGTGATTTGAAGAAAATACCAAGCTCGAGCGGTGTCTCATGGAGAGTTTCGGAAGAAAGACACGCCAGTGCTACCATGCCAAATTCAGTACGAGATGCCAAACAAATTCCCTCAGAATCAACGCCAAAAGAGCAAGCAAAGACCGTGGAGAAAGCAAAAGTCGATGCCGCATCTACTCCAGCCAGTGATGTACGAGAACCTGCTAAGCCAGGACATCCAGTTGAGAGAGAAGCTGCCCCTGCCCCTTCGGTAGCTAAACCAGCTGCAACACTCAAAGCTGCGGAGCCCATGTCTCCTGAGGCCAAGTCTTTCACTGCACCTGAAGTCGACCAGCCTTCAAAGTTTCCTCCAGAAGTTACTCGTATTGATCCGATCAATATCAAGGACGCCAATGAGCCCATAGTGCAGGATCTGGTTAAGATTGTCAACGACATCATTGCTGTTGTTAATGCCGATAACTCTAATAGTAAATTTTCTAGCACCATTGGGAAGGCCAAGGGCGAGATTGCCAAGGTTGGACCTAAAGTAAAGGCCTTAAAAGAAGCGGCAGAAAAAGAAGCAGCCGCGAAGGTTGATGCTCTCCACCTGGATTTTGATCGTGGTGCTAAGGAGCTCATTAATCGGATACAAGGAGAAATGGCAGTCCAGGAGACTCAATGGAAAGAAGAATATGAGACTGAGCGTCAGAAGTTGCAGAAGAACTACGAGGAGCGACTGAAGTCGGAACTTTCACGCGCAAGCGAAGTCCACGAGCAACGATTGAAGAACGAGTTGCTTGAGCAAGCTGTTGAGATGAAGCGAAAGTTCATTGCCGAGGTTAAGGACCGTGTAGAGGAAGAACGCAATGGCCGGTTGGGTAAACTAAGTGATCTCTCCAACACAGTTACTGAGCTCGAGAAACTTACTACTGGCTGGAGCTCCGTTGTCGATGCAAACCTCAAAACTCAGCATCTTCACGTAGCTGTTGAGGCAGTTCGTTCGAATCTGGAGAAATCACAAGTTCCGAGACCATTCGTCCGCGAACTTGCAGCGTTGAAAGAAATTGCATCTGACGACCCTGTCGTAAATGCGGCAATTGCTTCGATCAACCCAACAGCCTACCAACGAGGTGTGCCATCCTCCTCCCAGCTTATCGACCGATTCCGCAGAGTAGCTACCGAGGTGCGAAAAGCATCCCTCCTACCAGAAGAGGCTGGCGTCGCAAGCCATGCCTCGAGCTGGGTATTGAGCAAGCTGTTGTTCAAAAAGAAGGGCTTGGCGACTGGAAGTGATGTGGAGAGCATTCTGACACGAACTGAAGTCTTGCTTGAGGAAGGCGATTTAGATGGTGCTGCTAGAGAAATGAACGGACTCAATGGGTGGGCGAAGACTTTGAGTCGCGATTGGTTGGGCGAGGTACGAAAAGTCTTGGAGGTGCAGCAAGCATTAGATGTAAGTTCTCCATCCCACGATTGAAAGATCCAATGCTAACTTGAATAGGTAATTGCAACGGAGGCACGACTCCAGAGCTTACGGGTTGAATAGAAGTTTCATTTGTATGTACAGACGTTACTTGCAGCAGGATGTTATGGCTGGGCTGTAGGAAGTAAAAGAAATAGATCTGTATTTTATCAAGCTCGTGACATTTCCGTTTTCGTGAAAGGTGACCTTTTTTTTCAAATCTGCATCCTGTTCGCCTCGTTCGAAATGTCCAGGACGACGAGACGGTGCTGGCCAGTCAGTCAGTCAGCCAGTCAGTCAGTCGGTCGGTCAGTCAGTCACCATCCCGTCATGACAGCGACGAGACGAGACGAGACGAGACGAGACGAGATGAGCCGAGCCGAGCCTCCAAAAAGTGATTTTAATTTGCACACCAAAACCGCTCTAATGCATCTCCCCATCTGATTCGTCATTCTCTCCGGCAAAAATCCCGGTTGTGTGGCAAGATGTAATACAGGATCGTTGCCATGTGGTTGATTGATGCATGTAAGAGTTCAACTTTGTGACTGTTCATTTCAGAGAGCTAGCTAGCTAGTTAGTTAGGTAGAAGGATACGTTTTGGAACTGTTCAAGGGATCTGATGTAATAAGAATAGGAATAGGAATGGGTATGGGTATGGGTATGTATAAGAAAATCCACACCATTACCCGAGGAAACGGCACTAAAGTCATTGCATGTTCACAAATTCGAATTCTTCACAGACGGGAGGGAGCTTGAAAGGAGGGATGTTGATTATCGTTCATCTATCTCATGACGCTTTCCCTATAGCAGGGTTCCTCTTCATCCACAGGTGATGTCCGGCTTGCAAGCAGAAACAGCGAGGCAAACGATGAGGACGGGTAACTAAAAGTCTATACAAAACGCTTCAACAGAAAACAACGGCAGGTGAGAAATATTAGGCACGAGGAACGTTTGGAACCTCGTCTTTGGTATCGTGGGTGTGGTGCGCGTGCCCGTGCTCGTGCTCATGTTCAGGCTTCTTCTCCTTGCCGGCCTTCTTCTTTTCCTTCTTGATTGCGGCCTCGGCGACCAACTGTTCAAAGGCCATAAAGTCACCTTCTTCTTCTGGGCTACGTTGTGCCTATCTCCTCGTTAGTATCGTTACTAGTAAGGTATATAAAAGGAGGGAAATACCTTGGAATAGATCTCTCCAGCAATAACCATAGCTTGCGCACGTTCTAATCGCTTAGCCGGGCTGACTCTCTTGTCATTCAATACCTCATCGCAAACATCTCTCAACACGCCCTGAATCTCAAACTTGCTCCCTCGCCACGCCGCAGTAAGAATCTTGCCGGTAACACGACGCTCATACTCGACCTTCTTCTCATCAGTCCAGTCCTCACCGCCTTTCTCCTCCATCTTAGCCATCTCCTCCATGGTCATCTGTGCATCAATGGCACTAGAGATTGTGTTCCAGGTCTCCTTTGCAATCGTTCCCTTGTCCTTTAGACGGCTGAAGAAGCCACCAATTCCGAGAAACTTCTGAGACTTCAGGAGGTTGGCAGCTTTTTGCGTATATGTTTGGCCAATGGCGTGTAGGATATCCAACCCGAAAGACTCCATCTTCAGGTTCTCTACTTCCAGTCTTGTCTTCTCTTGGAAAGCCATCGTGACGTCCGGGCCTTTGTCGGTTTCGGTCCATATGCTGATACGGTCTATTAATTTCCTTGCCAATGTATCAACACGTTCCTTTCGTATACGACTTCGCTCCTTCTCATATGCAGCTAGCTCCTCCCGTTGCGCCTTTGATAGCCCGGCCTTCTTCTTCTTCTTCTGTAGCTCTTTCTCCTCTTCTGTGAGACCTGCGGCGTTCATCTGGGCTTCTTCTTCGCTGATGTTCATGATTGCGTGTCTCATTGGGATACCATTGTTCTTGTTTGGCGTTGAAGTACCTGATACATCAGGGCTGGCAGCGGGAACTGCAGCGGGTGCAGGAACTGGCTTGTCGTGAGGGAAGCCATGGGAGTCTGTGGCAGCATCTGCAACGGATACCTTGGGTGGTACGCCAGTCGAGGCCGCGCCGGTGGGCTTTTCACCTGGAACGCCTGCCTTGGCCTTCTCTTCCGCGAGACTCGCCTGCTTTGCAGCCTCTTCTCCAGGGAACTCTTCCTCTGCTGCTGCTGCTGCTGCGGCCTCCTCTGCCTCTTGCGTAGCAGTGATATCCATGGTCTTTGTGAGATCCTTCATCAGTGATATCTCTCCAATAAGGTCGATAAAGGCCTCGCCGCCGAAGATGGTTCCGAAGAACTCTGCAGGGTCGGCGAAGCCATCGTTGGGAAGTGCCTTGTCCTTGCCGAATTTGTCGTATTGCTTCCGCAAGTCGGTGTTGGAAAGGACTTGGTAGGCTTCGCCGATGGCCTGGAATTTCTCATGTGCGGTATCGTCACCGGGATTCTTATCTGGCGGGTGTTAGCTGATGTATCTCGCGCGTGATGAGTGAATATGAGTACCTGGATGGGTGATAATAGCCAATTTCCGGTATGCCTTCTTGATCTCCAGGTCCGTCGCATCGGTCTTGACGCCTAGGGCATCGTAATATGTCGTATCTACCACCATCTTTAAGCTCTATGAAGTTGTAATCTTAGTGTAGTAAGATGTATAAAGTTTACAGTTCTCAAAACAATGCGTGGAAAGAAAAATGGTAAGGCTGAAAATGTTGGAAGTTGTGGTGGTAAGGTTTGTTGTGCAGTGGTGGGGCAGGCAAGGCAAGGCTGCTCGTCCACATGTGAGTATATGTCATTCTAGAACACAATCTACAGGATAGTTTAGATCTTTTATCACTTACACAATTCACTGGACCGATTCTAGATTCCTCGACTAAAGTTTGACAGAGATAATTTGATATTCAGGTCCGACTAAAGATTATTACTATACGGGTGAATTTAGTTAATGAACCACTTTCACATTATTTGCCACATACGCGCAGTGGTGCCATAATCGGCCGCGCAAGTCCAAGATTCCAAATTTTATATATCGGGTCTAGACTTAAATGCAATACAACAATCACCAGTCTGGAAAACATCAGTACGGAATTAGGCTCGGTTCTAGTTTTGAGATTTAGGTTAGTATTTTCTCGAGGATTAAGGGAATGAACTGGTATCAAATTCCGCTATCTACATAAAGTGTAAAGCAGCTATATTTTAAGGCTCTTTTATTTTAACAGATGACGCCCTATTTTTGGTATAACCTCTAATTTATTTGACGCCTGCCTTGGCCATTCTCTGGAAGCATCCCTTGTAAGCTTCGTGGATCTCTGGGACCTCGTAGTTGTATTCCTTAAGCTTGTTGATCAACTTGGTGGTGTCCAACTTGCAGTTGCTGCGTCCAGCCTTGATGACCTTGGCCTGCTCCTCGAGGGTGAAGTTCTTCCATGTGAAATCAGGGCGAACGTACTCCTTGAAGAGAGCAAGGACCTCGTTGTGGGAGATGGCACCTGGGTTGGTGAAGTTGTAGATACCGGTATCCTTGTGCTCAGCAAGCAAGATGGAAGCTGGGAGGAGGTCGGTAAGGATGGTGTTGGAGTTGGGGATATCGACGACTCGGTCGTATTTGGCGATCTTGGTGACGAAGTTACGGGAGTGCAAGTCATCGCTGACTGGCATTCTTAGTCTGAGGATCAGAGCGTTGCTGTAGAACTTCATGATCTGCGCAGGGTTAGCCAAGTGCATGATTTTTATCTGGGTTTAGGAGAAAATGACCTCCTCAACGTGGGCCTTGGTCTCGGAGTAGAAAGAGCCATTGAAGTTGGCCTTGTCGGTCTCGAGATATCCTGGACCTCCAATGGGGTGGGTCTCGTCGTAGGTGTAGATACAGCCAGTGGCGAAGACGGTGATGTGAATTCCCTTCAAGTAACAGCAGTCGGCCAAGTTCAATGTACCAATAACGTTGTTTCGGACGGTCTCCTCCTTGTGGTCCTCACACCAGTCGACATTGGGGCGGCCAGTAGAACCGGCAGCGTTGAGGACGTGGGTTGGCTTGACTCTCTCGAGCTCAGCAATGACCTTCTCTCTGTCTTGCATGCGGATGGTGGTGGTGAAGACCTTCTTTCCTGCAGTTATGTTAGCCAAAGCAAAACTTCCCACAGCTTGTTGGTCTTCTGTTGGACGTACCCTGGCTCTCGAGGAGGGCCTTCAAGTGACCGGCAACCCATCCCTCTCCTCCCCAGATCAAGAAAACGTTCTCGGAAGACATGGTTGTGTATTTGTGAATTTGGGATTTGTGTATATGAGAGGTGTTGAGGTAATTCGCGTGGAAAATGAATGTCGGTGAGAATGATGGAGGGGAAGGTGGGCGGAAGTCAGCTTTCGCGCTAGCAATGTGGCTGATAAATGCGAGGGCGAGGGGCAAAATATTCAGGGGTCGAGATGGGAAGATTGATATGTATTGGTGATACGGATGGAGTTTTTTCTGGTCTAGTCTATCTATATATCTATCTGTCTTACTGTCTTACTGTCCGAGGGTTGGGCTCTTTACAAGTCATTCAGATAGGGGGAATCAATTGCCACTGTATGGGAGGAGCATGGTGCAAAAAATGCAGATATTATACTTTTTGCCAGACCATTTGTGGTGGGGGGGGGATTTCTGCTGGTGAACGGAAAGGGAACAGACAACTGGGTCTCCCTTCACCTTTCTCAGCTTTCATCCTTCACTAAACTCATCACAACATGGATCTCAGGGGTCCAGCCAGCCATTTTTCAGCATTCAATAGTATACCGTATATGTATTATCGCTGAAATTACGGTAAATGAGGGATGGGTATTGGTAAAATCAACGAGACAATACATAATAAGAGTTGACCATAGGCGCGTCTATCTTCTTACTATAGTAACACTGGTAACACTAGTAGTAACACTGTTGCTTTGATTCAACTCTGAACCAACTCCAACTAAGTCTCACTCCAATCCTCGATACCGAATGTATCAAATGTGCCCGGAGAATTGCGCCGAGTGATGAAAGAAGTCGGTAAACCCAATCTTGCGACTATTTATTATTGATAGAACCAGTGTGCGTTTCCGTCCGTCTCGCTGCTGGTCTGTAAAAAAGCAATAGGAACCACAGGCCAACTCCAGCCTCTTCCTGTCTGTCCCTATTTCCAACAATGATCTACAGACATGCCCCAAGTAATCCAATCGTGCCGTCCATCCTGGCTGCTGGCCCCCTTTTCCCCTTCGGAATGAAGGGCTGAGCTAAGCCCGTTTTTGGGATTCTCTTGGGGCTTAATCTCGCGACTGGAGCGACGCCGCAATAAAATAGGCGGAGAGTTTTTTTAGTCAGATTGACAGCTTGGGGCTCCACGTATTCCGATACCTTTTTTGTTTCTCGACAGTATTACCTCCCTACCTCTTTCCTGTGCCCTTCCCCGACGCTGGGGATTCAATGAGAATCGATCGCGAGCTCCCATAAGCCATATAGCATTGTCCATTGAACCCGATACCCAGCAGCGCGTTCCCTCAGTCCTTCATCCACAGCCGCGTCGACACTATAATAGAGTAAAAGAACCACCCAACTCGGAAGACGTGTAACGCCGCCCATCACATATCACATGATATAGCCCCCTTTTCGCTCTTCTTCCTGCAAATACCCTTCAAGATGCCGGAGAACGATAAAGACAACAGCATCCCGCTGATGCCAGTCCATGGCTCGGATGAGGATCATCCCAAGATCGACGACGATGTCGAGGCACAACCCGCTGCAACGCCCGCCAGCACGGGCCTGGGACGGAGGTTTTTGATATGGACCATCATCAACATGGCCGCGACCATCGGCATTGTATTTACCAACAAGGCTATTTTCAATGATCCCGATTTCAAGCTGATGCAGACGGCGTTTGCAAGTTTCCACTTCGTGTGTACCGGCTTAACGCTCTATGTGGTCAGCCGACCAAGTATTGGGGCATTCGTCCCCAAAAGGGCTGGGTTGGTAGAGATGTTACCTGTGAGTCCACTACTGATTATCGTGAAATTTACATGTAGCTAATGATTGGACCAACAGCTGGCGTTGTCTATGTGTCTGAATGTGGTATTGCCTAATCTATCACTGGCATTCTCCACGGTCACTGTCTATCAACTGTGCCGGGTCCTGCTCACGCCCATGACGGCCGTGATCAACTATGTCTTCTACCAGCAAACCATCCCACGTGTGGCGGCTCTGGTTCTCATCCCCGTATGTGCAGGCGTGGGAATCACCAGCTACTACGACGTCCAGCCAGCCGCAAGTGACAAGGTGCAAACCACCAGCAGCATCGGAATCTTCTTCGCGCTCTCGGGAGTGTGCGCCTCGGCTGCCTACACTGTTCTCATCGGCGCCTACCACAAGAAACTCCAGATGTCGTCGTCGCAGCTGCTCTTCAACCAGGCCCCTATCGCCAGCGTGATGCTTGTCTTTGCTGTCCCCGTCATGGACCGCATCCCCGTGCTGGCCGACGTCCCAATGTCGAGATGGTTGATGATCCTGATGAGTGGTGGGTTTGCGTCGTTGATCAACATCTCGCAATTCTTCATCGTGCAGAGCTCGGGTCCCGTGACGAGCACCGTGGTTGGTCATTTGAAGACCATCTCCATCGTGAGCATCGGATGGGCTGTGAGCGGAAGAGGTGTCACGGACAGAAGTGCCCTGGGTGTTCTGATGACTGTTGGTGGTATCGTTGGGTACGTTGTCTCGCTGCGATTACTGAATAGTGCGATAAGAACTAACAATTCACAGATATTCGTACATTATGCTACAGAACCGAAAGAAGTGAGACCGAATCAACGACGGAGATGTTCCGCCAAGCGCGCAATATCTGAATTTCTACTTTCCTGCGCTTTCGGCTACTTTAGTTACTTGTTTTAATCTGATTTTAGATATCTAGACCGGAAGGCAGGTAGGGGCAAGGAGGGAAAAGGCTCTTCAAAAATGTACCAAAAACTGTCTCACTAGTCTACACGAGCGAGCATTTTTCTTTTGTATGCATTATATATCATTGCGTCTTATCTACTTGTATATATAAACCGTATTGTCTCAGCCCTGTGAGAGTTGGCTGTAGAGAGTAGCACCTCCTAGGGCTAAAAATATACCCAGAGAATCCTTGAACGTCAAGAGTCTTCCTTCGCTGATCCATCCATACGTAAGAATTATTATTGTTTTGACACTAGCGATTGTTAGAAAGGAGCATATTTGGCAAGGACAAAGCTTACTTGGATGCAACATTGAATGTTAAAGCACTCATGCGCCCAATTATTAAGAATTGTGAGAGATTCTGGTAGGCAATTAATAAAAATATATCTCATCAGGAATGGAGATCACTTACCAATAGAGCTGCCGCAAGACCAGAAAGAAACAACGCAATTAAGGTGTCACCTGGGATGGTCTTTACGTCGGGGACTGTGTCAAAGAACGGGGCCACAAATGCCAGCAGAAGCACAGCTATCGGGGCTTGGTTCAAGAGCAGCTGCGGACTCGAAACGTTGAAGTCCTTGATCTTCTTGCCTATCCAAACTTGATAGAAGGCAGTGACCGTGAAAGCCGCCACGGCTATGGAGACTCCTAGCGTCGTGGTTCCAGTCGCTCCGGTATTGGTCAACGCTATACCGATACACACGCTCGCAAGTGCGCCCATTGTGAGGCTCGAGACGGATTTTCCGAGGAAGAGGTATTGTAGGAGGGCGACGCAGGGAGTTGTCATTATCTTTGCCAATCTGTTAAAGCCATTAGTTGAAAGCAAGATAACGGGGGGCGAGCGAGCTTTACTGATAAAACCCAACTGAGTTATATGCCAAACTCAGATTTCCCAGGATCAAGAAGCCGGCAAAGAACGAGCAGAGCGGGATCATTTGCAGAAACGGCAGGCGAACGGGAACGAAGAGTCGGAAGGGAGGCTTGCTTGCCATCCACAGGACGATGGTGGTACAGGTGAAGTGCCACATGGCGAAGGATATCTGCATATTTTTCAATTGAGGATCCCGAAATATCCTGGACACCCGAAGAATTAGTTTGGCAATGTTAATATGTGGAATTTTGCTCGCACCATTTGTTCAAGAAGACAAGAGTTACAGTGCTTGTAATATTAAGCAGTATACAGGCTCCGTCAATCAATTGCTTGCGAGCACCTTGCGGCGCAACTTCTGGATGCTTCAAGCCATCCTTTTCTTCATCTAGAAGACGCTTCCCCATCTCTATATCCTCCGCCAAAGCTGTTTTAGGAGCCATGTTTGGCAAATGCGGTAATAAACACTAGGAAGTCCTTTAGATGGTGAAGATGTTCATATCGACTGTATAAAGAAGCAAGATAGCAAGTAGAATGTGCTAAGCAATGTCAAAGTTATACCGGCAGGTTGGATGTGCTCTGCATTGCAACGAATCCATATCTACCTCCATATATGGAAATCTTTGAAGCTCGAAGCTAGGAATCGATAGCCAAAGTTTATTTTGCTGCACTGCCTCACGGCAAGGCTGTCGTACCTGGATACACTTTAAAAGCGGCGACAGATTTCCCCCAACTTCTCCTGGACGTGTAATTTGAACTTTTTAGCCTACCGGAACTCTTCCTCTTGTCGGGGTATTCTAGCTGAAAAAGGAGCTTCTTGTCATTTTCACCTCCTCTCTACTTTATTCTTCATCTCTATTCCGTATCTCCTCCTCTTCTTCACCCAGTTGCGCCTTTTTAGTTCTCCACCTTTTCTCCTCCGCTTAAAAATCACACAACTTTCAGCACCACTTTTTCCAATATCGAGCGGGCAAGATGGGTTTACTTGGAACACTCCTGTACCTATCAGTGCACCCAAATCAATTGAGAGCAATTCTGCAATGGTATGATACCTATTTTCCGGCTTTGGTCTGGCTATGCTAATACGAGTTCAAGGAAAATATGGCACGACCCAGTCCACATCAGAGACCCTGCGAAAGAGTCTGCAACGCTGCGAGATTGCTTCAAATACCTTGATTTGACCAGCAGAAGTTTCAGTGCTGTCATCCAGGAGCTTAATCCGGAGCTGCTGGTTCCAGTTACTCTATTCTACCTCATTCTACGCGGATTAGACACGATCGAAGATGATATGACCATTCCCCTTGAGAGGAAAGAACCCCTTTTGCGGAATTTCCAAAATATTCTTGAGAAACAGGGATGGACGTTCAACGAAAATGGCCCGGCGGAGAAGGACAGAGAGTTACTGGTACATTTCGACTGTGTGATTACCGAATTCGAGAAAATAAAGCCCGCCTATAAAGATATAATCAAAGACATCACGGAGAAGATGGGTAATGGGATGGCTGACTATGCCAATAATGCCGAGCACAACGTCAATGGCGTCGACACGATCAAAGACTATGAGCTATACTGTCACTATGTTGCAGGTTTAGTTGGAGATGGCTTGACGAGACTATTCGTTGAGAGTAAACTGGCAAACCCCGCGTTGCTCCAAAGACCAGAATTGTCCGAGTCTATGGGCCAATTTTTGCAGAAGACAAATATTATCCGTGATATTCGGGAAGATTTCGACGACAAGAGACGTTTCTGGCCCAAAGAGATTTGGTCGAAGCATGTCGATAAGTTTGACGATTTGTTCGAGCCCCAACACCTGGAAGCTGCCTTAAATTGCAGTTCCGAGATGGTACTCAACTCGCTTCGCCACGCCGATGAGTGTTTGTTTTATTTGGCTGGTATCAAGGACCAAAGCGTGTTCAACTTTACAGCCATACCTCAATCCATGGCAATCGCAACTCTAGAGCTGGTCTTCCGCAATCCACAAGTTTTCAAGAAGAATATCAAGATCACGAAGGGAGATGCATGCGATTTGATGATGAAATCTTCACAGAACTTGAGAACAGTTTGCGATATATTCAAGCACTATGCTCGAAGGATAAGTAAGAGAAATAGTCCAAAGGATCCCAATTTCCTGGAGATAAGTATCGCGTGCTCGAAGGTAAGAATTGCATCCATTTGCAAGCTATCAAAATTTACTGACCAATATAGGTGGAACAATTTGTTGAGCAAATCTTCCCATCTCAAGATCCAAAGCAACTTAGCCTACAACACAAGGGAGAAGTTTCACCTGAGGATGCTAAGAAGAAGGCCGCCGAGTCAGAATCGAACAAGGATACCTTCTTCCTACTGCTTGCTGTTGTTGGGACCTTGTTTGTAATATCTGCAATGATGGTTCGTAACTCCCATGAAGCATTCCCAATCTCATACGGAAGCTGACAATCCTAGATGGGTGCTGCCTATCTCGCTGGGGCCAGATTTGACGTTGTATATGAAGAATTAAAAAAGGGCACAATGCGCCCTCAACACGTTCCAGGAGGGGAAGAGGCTCGGAAGATCGTCCAGCAACACGACCACAGGGAATTATAGATACTGCATCATCAGTCATCTTTCCTATACATAATATTGGCTGTATTATAGCCATTGCACCAAGTTCTCTGTAATATCATCGTCGAACGATTGTACTTATAGCCCCATAGCAGTGGCTTCATAACAATAAATGCTAATAATTGGATCACCCTCCTTTCCATATGTTGTATAATGTAGGTGACTGCAAGAGTGAGATATGGGTCATTTTGGGGGTTCATCATAGCACTTATGTCAAATTACAAGTACAGTCCTCTTTAATGACTGTTGGTTGTGCCGAAAAGATGCTGATATTAAATCTTTGAATTTGGGCTGTGTGGCTGGGCCGATTATTGCAAAACTCACTTTCCAGTGGAGTAGAGCGGTCGTCGGATTGCAAACATTATCACTCATATTAGAATTGGGGGTTTTCGATCTCTTTTCTTGTACATGTTTTGTTAATTGAGGTTTTCATTGGCCCTAATACTTAACGTTGAGACTTGATTTCCACGCGTATAGTAGTATACTTTAGTAAGTATTTGCGACAGAAAATAAATTAAAACTATGATTGTTAAAGCATCTTGCTCTGCTGTTCCAGACTGTGATAACCTTGGTGCTGCATCTACTTTCTAGAAGCATCATCAACGGTCCAGACATCATGCCTTTATCCGAACGTCCGTATGGGAAGTTCCTTTTTCGGATAATGACTTAAGTAACCACTTTATTTCGGATGTCAGATCACTTACTAGTTATTCATCCGCTGTAGTTCTCTACTTCTGGACCGCATACTTGACACGATTTGCATTATATGTTCTTTGTAGGTTTATTAGGTCTTTTAGTAGACATCTGAATCTAGAACCTGTCTTAGTCGTCACATCTTGTATCAATGACACATTTATGTTTTGCAATATTCCATGAATTCATCAGTCTAAAAAGATGAAAAGTATTTGGGATAACACTGTTCTGCATTTATTTGAAGTAGCCTAGAGAATACTGATAGCAAGCGTTTGTACTGTCCATACCACAACCGGCCCTTCATCAATGGATTATGAAACAGAAATGTTGAACTCTCTCCCTTCTGATACTTCACCACCCTCAATCAAATCGCCAGTACACTTCCTCCGCCGCCTTTCCTCAGGAGCATCCTCCATTATCTCAAGCGGCTCCTCAATTTTCAGCTATGACCGCCAACTGTCCATATCAGCCACCAACACTCGTCCCCGGTGCCATCCTTATCCAGTCTACGAGATCGACAGTGTAGCTTCATGTCCAACCAGCTTAGTTCTCCGTGAACGAACTAGTATGGGTGAAGCCTTCTCGAACACTGTTTATCGGAGCGTGACTTGTACTAGTCGAGAGTTAGAGGACGCAGATGCAGAAGGAGGGGAAGGAGAGCTTCGAGACGGGCGCAGTCTGGAAACTACGATGTTTGCGCCCAAGATGAGATTTTGGGATCGTTGGAGGGTATGGTGGAAGATGAGACATGGGACTAGTGCAGGAATAGAAGGAGCTTGAGAAGACTGTGGTTGTGTTAGAGGATCTTGGGAGGGAGTGATTCCTATGGCACCAGATCAGCTGTAGCGGATATGAGGAACGAAGAAAATAGGAGCGATATTTTCCTGGCTGATATGACAATGTGCATAACGTTGAAATTTTGCTTGTTTGAGAGAGATGAGTTTGTGCCGGCTGCTGGTCAGGTGAACAGCTCAAAGCCGCGAACGAAAGAACCAACTTCGGCGATGTGTTATGTATTAGACAACAAGTACAAGACGATTAGATAACGTACCATTAGCATAGACTTGTGTTGTGTACCCAGAGACCACAATATAGTAATGACCAAAACTTCCCACTCATACTAATTCGTGCGTTAAGTACAGACTTTGCTTCTCTTAACATAGACGTGGAAGCAACAAGCGGTATATGATCCAGGCGTTTCACATATGAAGCTGGGCATTCAGAGTTGTGGAACGAAAGATGAATGTTATTAATTGTTTATTATATCTGAATTATCTCCTTTCCTTTCATTTCTGGTCGTTCAACTTCCCATTCGTCCCTTAATACTGCGAATAGCACATCTGCTAACAACAAACACCAACCTAAGCCCCAAACTAAGGTAATGGCATAGAAAAAGTTGGCATTCCCACTACCTGCGTAGATCCAAAGGTAGTAGAAGGCTGGACCAAGGAATGTAGCATATAAGATAATAGAAGACTCTACGTACGTGTATTTCATGAGCGGAAATACGTGTCGATACAATGGAAGCATAGCAAGGAATAGCGAGGCATCTGATATCGATGGATATGGTTTGAAGATGGCAAAAACTCCAAGTACCATGGTGAGGATGAAAAGTGGCTGAGGGCGTAACCGAATCGTTAGGCCACCAACATAAGATGATAGATGGAGCCAAAATACCCCTAAAAAGAAGTTTCGGAAGGAGTCAAACATTTCAATGAAGAAATACCACCACAAACCTACATTGGGAGTCAGGTCTGGCAGAAGAAGTTGGACGCCGTAGGTAGATGCGATAAATTCCCAAGATCCAGTGATGAGGGACGACATTTGTAACAGCAAGAAAAGTGATCCAGCAACCATGCCCACACTTCCTACTGAAAATTTTGCAAGGGAGTCCACCCGTTTCGTATACTTCTGCCGATCGTAACAAAGTAGTACGAGCGGGAGAAGGAGAAGTAATGGATACATGGAAAGATAGGAGGCCAGAGAAATGGCAAGCATAGATTGAAAAGGGGAGCCGGTTACTGCCTTTGCAATGGCATGAAGTATGGCGCAAGTTGTAAAAACACTCGTCGGTCGACCAATACACGTCGCGATAGTAAATGGATTGAACAAGAAGCTACTAATATTAGCATTGGTTATTTTAAGATTCTTAGAACTTACGCAGCTGCCACCGCAAAACTACTCCATTTTTTATCCTTCCTTGGTGATGTGAACAGCCTAGATGACCCAGATTCACCAGAATCCGCAATTTGCATAAGAGCAATTGCACTCAGAAGGTCAACCAGTATGTAGAGAAGGTTTGTGAATAATGGATATGTTGACGAGTTTGGAACAAGTGAGAAGAGGGTCAGGAATAAAGGGGCTTGGTGATAAACTCCTCCATCATATGGTGAGACATTGTGATCATAGAGAAACAGCCCCTCCTGTACTGATTTCTGTCAGTTCTAATCTGAAGTTTCTAAGAGCAAACTCACATCTTTTGAAGCTTGTTACGGGAGTAGACACCTCCACGCGCCCTGTCAACAAATCTGGCAGACCTGGAGAAGCAAAGAGGAGAAGTCGCACAGCAGCTGCAGCGCCGAACAGACTAGCTTTTCCCCTGTCAAAATTCATCTCTCCAGTCTGATCAATTCGCAGCAATACTTGAATAGCAACTTCGTGTCGTTCAAGATTCCAGCCTTGTCAGACTGTCCTAACGCCAGATGTTATGCGGGCATGCGGCCGCTGTGGGGACATGTCCGCTCAAAGTGGGCCAAGTTCAAAAAAGTTTATCTTTCGTTTTACAAGATCTTCCCCACCAGTGACTTGCACTTCATTATTCCAGCTATCACCGCAAACATGGGAAGAATTAAGAAGAAAGGGACCTCTGGTCAAGCTAAGAACTTCATTACCCGAACTCAAGCTGTGCGAAAACTCCAGATCAGTCTTCCGGATTTCCGAAAACTCTGCATTTGGAAAGGAATATATCCTCGCGAACCTAGAAACAAGAAGAAGGCATCGAAAACTTCCAATGCTGCCACCACCTTCTACTACACAAAGGACATCCAGTACCTGCTTCATGAGCCACTTTTGGCCAAGTTTCGCGACCAGAAAGCTCTCGAGAAGAAGATTTCCAGGGCATTAGGAAGAGGAAATGCAAATGATGCGCGCAGGCTGGAGAAGAACGCAAACAGACCAGAGAAGACCGGAAAGACAAAATATACATTGGACCATGTTATCCGAGAGAGATACCCAACCTTCATCGATGCACTGAGAGATCTGGATGACTGCCTCTCTATGCTGTTCCTCTTCGCCAATCTTCCCTCCACACCTACTGTCCCAGCAAAAATGATTGCTAGATGCGAGAAACTATGTCTTGAATTTGAGCACTTTTTAATTGTCTCAAACAGTCTACGAAAGTCTTTCCTTTCGATCAAGGGTATATACTATCAGGCGACCATTCAAGGGCAGGACATTTTGTGGTTGGTACCATACCGATTCAATCAACGTGTCACAGGAGATGTCGATTTCAGGATTATGGGTACATTTGTAGAGTTTTACCAAACACTCTTGGGTTTTGTCAATTTCCGGCTTTATACGTCGGTCGGGCTCGTCTACCCTCCCAAGTTCGACCAGTCTATGGATGATCAAGGAGCGGAGTTGGGCGCATTCTCTCTAGAAGGAAATGGTATCGGGGCAATTGAGCAACCTAATCATTTGGCGATCAAAAATGGCGAAGCTTCCAAACCAGATCCCAAGCTACAGGCTGAGATTGATAAGCTCAAGCTTCAATTAAACGATGTACCAGAAGAAGAGTCGATGACTGGCCAAACGATCGCTGATGAGGAGGAGCAGCCAACTGAGACTATCGACAAGTTCGAGCCAGCATTACCCGGTGGTGACATCCTTCTCCAGCCATCATATTCCGCGACCGATCCATCTACACTTTTCTCCAACTTCACATTTTTCCTCTCGCGTGAAACCCCAAGACAACCTCTTGAATTCATTCTGAGAGCTTTTGGTTGTAAGCGAATTGGTTGGGATGCCGTGCTTGGCGATGGAGCATATACACATGATGAGTTGGATCCAGCAATCACTCACCAAATAGTTGATCGCCCACCACCCCAGGTTAGTTCCGATGAGCCTCAGGTGGAAGATAATCAGACAGCGCAACGCTTGCAGCCTGGATCTCGCGTTCCAGGGCGAGTCTACCTACAGCCGCAATGGATTTGGGATTCTGTCAATGATGAGGAGTTAAAGCGACCCGATTTATACGCACCTGGTGCACAACTGCCACCTCACCTAAGTCCCTTCGTAAAGAAGGTTAGAGGTCAATATGATCCAAGCGCTCCTCTTAATGAGCAAGAACGTGTGGGTGAAGAACTCGAAGCCGAGAGCGATGTGGAGGATGAGGTTGATGTAGAGGATGATGAGGAACTTGCTGTCCGAGAGCCTGATTTGATTGATAACTTGGAGGGTGCTGGTGGGATGGATGTAGCTGGTACAGACGATGAGGATGACTCTAACTCAGATGAAGATGATGTAGAGTCATTTGGCGGATTTACAGATGAAGAGGAGGAAGAAGATGAGGCCACTACTTCTGCAAAACAACGACAACGGGAGCTTGAAGCAGAGTTATCTGGAGTTGCTATCCAAGAAACTGCTTCAGACCCAGTTGCTGAGAAAAAGGCAAAGGCAAGAAAGCAAGCTGCAAAGAATGCTAAGGAAGAGCGTGAAGAGCTTGAAAGGGCAAGAATGATGATGAGCAACAAGAAGCGGAAGACTTTTGATAAGATGCAATTCAGCAATAAGAAGAAGGAGGGTGAGGCCGAGGTTCTCCGGGCAAAGAGGAGAAAGATCGAGAAGGGTGGAAATGCTGCTCCAAGAAATTAGAGTGCCAGTGTCAAAAGTGCGGCGTTATGGCGTGTTCACATGTATGGAGTTGCTGGCTGGTATATATGTGAAGAATAGATGATGTCTTATGCGCATTGTTGTCCGTCCCATGATCGTGAAAGAACAGACAACTTACGTCTTTAAGTCTTATAGTCATCATGGCTCCCCATTTCTTTCTCATGAGAGGAAATGCTCAGTGCATAAGATCTACTTTTACCACGAGCTGTAGCAAAATTTATATAATAGTTTCTCATTTTCTGGTATCGTGATTCGTTCAGAGCTTATGCGCCACCAGCTCAGATGGAATCATTGCTACTACAGATGTCGAAATGGCAAGCTCCAAATTCATTTATAGAATGTCTGACCTATTTTGAAGTCTGCCGTTTGCTAAATGTGTGGCGTGCGCCTATTTAGTGGGTGTTCAACAGTAGTCAATTCTTACCAAATTCTAATGGTTAAAGATTTCACAATAGACACAAGTGTACCTTACACCTGATAACCACTAAGCTTTAGCAAAATAATTATTCACAACAGAAGCCAAGTATAATCTAATAATAATTGCGCTAATCACTAAAAGGAAAGTCATACTATGTTGTAGCCGGTCAAATAAGACAGAGCCACTGCTTCTGGTAGAAAGAAGACGCTACATCTATGTTCCCAGTGTATGTGTATTGAAATAGCTAAGCCTTTACCGATAAACAAGCAAATTGCATACTAATCTATCCTAATCGAAAGATATCTGAGCTCGAATTTACAAGCCAGTTTGTATGACAAAAAAGCATTACACCAACATTCTTTACTTCAGAAGAATCATTACCGAAGTGCGAAGACTTTACATCTCAATAAGCTTAAGTCTACTTCAGCCACCTTTCTATCCTCAGACGTATCAGCTTCTCATTATATAGTCACAAAAACGTTAAAACACCAATGTATAGGAAATCAGGTTATCAGGTTTGACGCCATGATGTCTGAATCCCAAGTTGTTAACCGGAATCGTGCAAGTTGTATCATATCGCAATATTCTGGGAATTAGGTTGGATCCGTTATGCAAAGAAGGATATCAGAGAACATAACAGGTAATTACTCAAAAGGCTATTCTTCAGTATTATCTTCTATCCCCTGTGACAAATCAAACTCGAGTGATCTGTTGGTAGAGGCTTTAGGGTGAGAATTTGAGTCGCTTTAAATGTGATGGTTCACTACTTACCAGCATTAACATGTGGCACAAGAATAAATCTAAAGGGTATATCACCAAAACACCAAGCTCATTCATGTCTAATCGCACCAGGAGTCGAAGCTAGGTAAAGCCATCCGAATACTCTTACAAGTGAGTAAGTATTATAGTTTTACAATACTACACCTGGTTGAAGCCTGTACAAGGCACTAAGAATGCTGCTGTTCTTTACAGCATTTTTCATCGCGAAACCAACCTCTCTAAATTATCAATTTCTGGGAGAGCAGAGATGATCCCAACAGGCAGCAAAATAACAACATTCCTACGATCTTTGATATCGTTGGGAGTATCAGACCCGCCAACTTTGTTGCCACTACAAGGCACGTCTACCTGACCTCGTCCAGCTGAACATTGTTGGTTGACATGATATACCCTGCTGGGTCTATCTTCGAAACAATACTCACTTCTTGGCTTCATGTTACATGGTGTTAGCAACACTACCTTGCCTATGCACTCACTGGTAAATGAGCCTGAGTAATTTATTTTCATCTCAGCTATGTGTACAACACATGGGCTGATAGGTTCTCGAGAGAAGTCATCAAGGCCAACAAAAGCTACGCGCCCGAATCCCTTGAATCCTTCAGTTTCCAACAGGATGTTGGGGTCTGTGCTAGGTATACTGCCTGTTGCACTACGTGGTACTCTATCATTTTGTTTTGTTGATATTTTGGAGGCATCTATGATTGGTTGATCAAACAAACTTCTGGGAATCTATGCTGCAGACCAACTCCAACCGCAGCCATTCTCGCGTTGCCTTTTAAGCTAACAATCTACTGCCAATGGAACAAAACCTGGCTGCATGGGCAATAAAAGGAACTATGTTAATGAATTTGATATTATCCCTTTGGTCGAAAAGTTCTGCGCTTGTTGGTATTAATGACCAACTATTAATCCTATCCTGTTAGCAGCGACCAGGAAGAAATCCAGTTCATGCCTCAGGCTTGATTAGGGGTTCGCTTAATCTGTGCCCAAGGCGGTTAGGCTATTTGTACTAGGTTAAGGTCGCAGCTGAGGCTCATACACCAACAGCCAACACCAACACCAACGCGAGCTATTTGCGCGTTGTCCATACATATTGCTCATTACTTGCTTGCCAGCATATCAAGATGTCAGCTGAGCCTGGACAACACAGAATTTGAGAAAGATGAGCACTTGCAGTGCCACAATCCTACAGGTTATAAAATTTCCACTAACATTGTGGTTACCATTGCGGTTGGAAGTGCGGCTGAGGTAATGCTGTTTGAGAATGTTGGGTCAGATTGGGTCAGATTGGGGTCAAGTTGGATAGAGTTGGATTTGGTCATTAGAGTCTTTAAGTGACATTAAGATTAAGTGGCCAAGCCATGGTAGACAAGTATATAAAGTCTCAGAGGTGGTCCGGTATCATTCTCTCTTTGACATCGCCGAAAACAGTTCTCAAAGTAATCAATAGCTTTAATCCTTGGTTTTCCATAATCTGCAGTCATGGCTAATGTCATATCGAATCAGCTCATACTTGCTCTTACGGCTTCGGTGTTCTTTGCAGCTCCCCTTGTTGCACAACAACCAAATAATGCCCTCTGCGATGAAAGACTCAAACAAGGTTTTAACGCATCAGGGTCCACGAATCAGACGGACATTTTCGGTAGCACATTCACGTTTTCCCGCTTCGTAAACTACCAACAGAATGGCAGTGATGTCACTGTTCGGGAGCCCATTACTTTGAAGACCTCGTCGTACGTAATCACTTCTCCGATTCAATCCTTTGCATCACACCTTACTAACGATTGCTCTTCAGACCCAAATTGGACTTCAGTGCTAGCCTTTACGACGCGTGTATCGTCGTTCCCGAAATCGGCGAACTGAGTGAGGAGCGCCAGCTTCCTATCACCGACGACAACACGTGCAGCACCTATCTTACCTCTACATGCGTAAATGCCATCTTCAATAATCTAAGTGACTTCGACGCCAACTCTTCCGACCTCGAGGAAAAGGAGGAATACTGTCAGCAGTTTAGACAAAAGATTCGCGACGTCGTAGACTCAGAAGAAAATCCGTGTCCAAGTATCCGGACGCTCAATGTAAACAATGTTTCGTTCGAGCCGCAGTTCAACACATCAAATTGTCCGGTCTCCAGTAGCAGTGACCGCGATAGCACAATTTTGACTATTCCTGAAGCATTTTTGGTTGATTCCGGTACAGCCAGGGAAAATGTCTACAATGTTCAAATCGGCGCACCATTACCAGTTTTCATGGCGATGAGAAGATTGGGGACGGATGTCAACCCTAGCGACTTTCTAGGACTGACTTCGATTGTTTGTGTTCCAGCGACTAAAGTGGAGCCAGGTAGTCTCGGCTTAGATGGCAAAGTAGTCACTGGGTCTTCGACTGGTACAAATTCGGCAAATCCAGCAGGGAGCGCAAAACCATCCGGACAGGGAGCGCCTCCTGCTTCACCTCCCTCCACTCCTACCAACCCACCATCGGGTACAAATGGTGCTGCTCCACCTGCATCAAGTACGAGTAAAGCAGCTGCTCCTGGGCCGGTCGAGCTTTCTCACGGAGCATTTTACGGAATTGTAGGAGTGGTCTCAATGTTTGTGCTCGTTGGATTGGGGATTTAACTTGTCTCTATTAATGATGGAGGACTGATTGTTGAGGTTAAGAGATCAATTTGGGGATGTTTCGTTGTTTCCTTTCTGTGGAGTAGGTCTTTTTTTAATACAGGCTGTACTATAGATACATGCAATGTCTATAATTAAATTACTCCATCTACTGTATGTCGCTTTCAGGTTTCATTTAATCTTTACAGTGAGATTTGCTAAGGTATTCCTTCACTTCTGGATAAGACTCCACTGTGATTTATCCAAAGCTCCTAGAAAAAATACTCATCATTCCGATGTAGTCAATTACTGGTTCTCCGCATAGTCTTAGACTCATATAAACCTGCAGATTTCTGAAACACCGAGCAGATAAAAATCAATACTTCACTACGACATAAATTTAGTTTCACGGAAACAGATTAAGACGTGGAGTTCCATATCGTCTACGACATATGTGCAAACGAGATTTCAACATACAAGCCATTTAATAGATATGAAATAGACAAAAGCTCAATAAATGCAAGTTAATCGTAATATCTTACTAGTCAGATCTCTGTGTCAATTTCAACAGCTGGAGCACGACCGGCTGAGTTCTCTATGCAAAGAATTGTCAAAACGTCGTATCTGTACTAATAACAACAGAACGATGCTTTCCCATCTCAGAACAGTTTTATAATATATAAAACCGGCTTGCGGATACGTGACACCCCTTTCAAATATCGCTTAATCTGTGGTTATAGTCCTCTACCTTTTCATGAAGATATCAGCCCGTCGTGAATTCCTCAAAGCTAGAGCATCATCTGTATCTGTATTCTCTGTTTCGCGTCGGTCGATATCCGTGTAACCAACTGGAACTCAAATGAATTTCTTATAAATTTAAAGATTGAAAAGATTCGCCTGAGAATTTAGAAAGCATTGTCTAGTGTAATCAAGTCATAGATATTTAGATATGACGGGAAATTGACTCTGATCATCCCGTAGAATAATTTGCTCTATAGTTTGAGACCAGATTTCTGTAGACATCAATAACTATTCAATTGTGGAGATATATGCTAATAATGGCCTCCGGCCCATATTTATACATAACCTCACGCCTCAAAACCACATTTCTATACAAAGGCCCAGGGACCAAGAAAGTCATTAAACATGTAATTCGTGACCAGTGCTTCCCTTGGTGCAAAACTTGCCTTCCTAACCAATAAAATCTATACAACGCTAATTAATATCTCCATGCCACCAGCGCTTATAGTTTTCAATGATTCTACCCTGTGCAAGCTCTCCTCGAAGAGGACAGCAGTTGCTTCCATCTCCTTCTTCATCTGGGCGATTGTTCTCTCTCTTCTCGAAACCTTGCCTGCCAATCGCTTATTGATTCCTTCCAGTTCTAAATTCTTCGCCTTCGAGCTATCAACAACTTGCAGTGCTCGCCTCTCCTTGGTACTCATGATCAGTTGAAGCTCCCGCTTGGCTTCTTCCAACCCCTTGATCCTTGCTTCCATCTCCGAGTTCCTATTTTCTAAATCCAAGTTGTTCTGTTCCAAATCTATGGCCTTCCCCTGTAATTCATCAAACTGCCCTTCCCGTTCTGCGAGCTGGGCCATTGCTTCTGCCTCAATCGCTTCAATTCGAGCATTGCCTTTGGCCTTGAATGCCATGACCTTCGCGGTCGTCTCTGCCTTAAATTCCTCAATCTCCACATTCAAGGTCCCGCACTCCACCTTCAATCTTTCATTCTCTGATTTCAGTTTCTCGCTCTCCACTTTCAAATTTCCAATCTCCGCCCTTAGGGGCTTACATTCCATCTTCAATTCTTTGTTTTGGGCAGTCAGAGTGCCATTATCCATCTTCAATTTAGCATTTTCCGCTTTCATATTCTTGTTTTTGATGTTGAGTTCTTCTTTCTCCACATTCAGGGTCTTATTCTCCGTCTTCAATTTGTCAACTTCCAGTCTCAATGCCGCAAGCTCAAGATTATGTCTCTCATTCTCGGCCCGTGTATCGACAGCATTTCTTGGAAAGCTAGTCGTGGTGTACTTGTGCTTCGCATCTCTCTCGACGGTGGAGCCGATCTGCAGCGACGCTATTTCCGGATCGTGTCCCCGTGAAACAAGTGCTCTAATCATAGTTTGAAGTCGTTTGACTTCCTCTCTCGCCTCTTCGATACTCATGTTGATAACTTCCTCGTTCTTGGTCAGAAGTATTGTTTTTCCCTCATGGTCAAGGGATTGCTTGCCGACCCGGGTGACTTCTGTCGAATTGGTGATGGCAAACGCTGTGGCTGCAGAAGAATTTATTAGTATGAGAAATGGAGATACGAATGTCATACACAGGGACTGAAATACTCGAAGGATTGGTTACTCACCTAAGAAGTCATTCTCAGATAAATCGGGGACATTGTCAAATGAGATTGCTAAGCTCAAATTAGCACAAACCGTTCAGAATTTGCATTTGTTAAGCAGCTGAAACTTACCAGTCAGAGCGTTCACAATTGTAAACATCTCGGGTGGGGATTTATGGACCGGGACTGACTAATTAGCAAAAATAATTGAGACTTGAATGTTACGAATGTTGGGTAACAGGGTGAAGTGAACCTACTTTGGAGAGGTATTTCGGCAGAAGATTTCCTTGAAGTCTCCTGTGAACCTTCTGTAATCGTTGATAACCTAAGAGGGTTGCTGATAACTCTGCAGGATGCTTCCTCGTCATGAAGAATGGCGCCATCTGAGCAAAATGAATTCTGAGTATTGTCGTATTCGCTCTCACTAGGAAGGGACGACATGTAAGATTTATACGAAGTGTTGGTGTTGTTTTGTTCTCGTTCATCAGGCTTGGGAGGCTTCTGTACAAAGGGACTGGATGGTAGGGTATTTGTATTGTTGTTCGTCGGTTCAATTGTCTCTCGCATGATCGAGATGTGTTGGGATATCTGTTGGGTGTCGAAAAGCTGTGTACTGCCGACTGAGGCTCGTCGACGGCCGATAGGTGCTTTGGATGCGGTGGCATTGGTGGTAACATCACTCATACTGGCAGCACGTGCGCGTGCCTTTTGGCGAAGACGGGCAAGTTCCTCTCGGATTTTGAGATGAGGTTGAAGCCCGATACTGCTGGCGGTTGTGTCGGCGATGCTGTAGTGATTGGAGACGTTGGGGCTACATGGTTGTCGGCGTTCTGAAGGGGGCTGGCGAGGCAGCTCTGGAAGTTGCTGAGAGCTCGTAGAGGAGGCAGAGATGTTAGATGTCGTGGACAAAGACGTCGAGCGAGTGCTACGCTTGGTAACAATCGAGATGTCGTTGGGAGCTTTCCACTTTCGAACTGGCTTCGAGGAAGGGCTTCTCGGGGAAGGCTGTCTTTGACTTTGCGCAAGACCGAAAAAATCATCCAGTAATCCTATCGAAGCCTGTATGTATGAGACATCAAAATCTGACTCATTGCTTTCGTGAGAGAAAAGCGTGTCATCAGATCCAACGGTGCCGTGATCGGAACCAGTAGAGGAGATGACGGATCGATTAGAGTTATTCGTGATGTTTTGAGCCAGCTCGCGCAAGATGGCGGAGCGTTGAGATTCCATGGTCGAAAATACCGACGCCAGTGACAGTGGTAGCTATCAGTTTACAAGAGAGTCTGAGGGCGTTAAACGAAGTGCGCGAGAAGTACAATCGAGTAGAGAAGTATCCAGAGAGCTGTATGTTTGGGTGGACGACGCGAAGAAAGCGGGTTTGGAGACGCGACGACGATGCAGAAATCAAGTGCTTGAGAGTATCAAAAAGCGGGCTTGTAAGTCCAAGTCAAAAAGCAGTCTGCTAGTTGATTGAATGGTCAATGTAGAGTCCAAAATTCGGCTTTTGGACATTTATTGTGGTTGGGGGAGAGGTAAGATGAGGCTCAAACAACAACAAAGCTCGTGCCTAGGCATATGTCAAAACAAGACCCGCACCAATGCTAAGCGTGATCACGAGCTATGTGCCCCGCTTCTTCAAAGCCATGCCGATTCTAATTGGCTTGCAAAGATGAACAATCTGGGTACACTCAGGTCAAGCATTGGGGGTCATGCATGCACGACGGCCCGTCAGACCTTAAATCTATATTTAGATATGACATTGATTTTATATAGTTGGAAAGTTCATTCTACTCTTCTTCTACATTGCTACTCTCTCTTCGTAGCACTGGTTACCAACTTACCAGAGCAGCCAACCCGCATCCGATTCACTTCTAGCAAAGATCAATCAAAACAGAAGCAGATCAACCATTCGGAATACCACCATCTTTTCTCCTCTATTCCTCATCGAGAATCGAGCAAGTTCTTATTTCATTCATTAATGACAGTGGAAACTGTAGAGTATTTGCAGACCTGATGCGTAGGTGAGCTCTCGAATTTGGAGGAGTGTAGTGCCTTTTAGGAATGAGTTTATACTCAATATCAATTGTGGATCTCTAGAGGACCATTTTCTGCACCATGTCTACGCACATGGTCCTAATTCAGTACATAAAATTATGACCCATTGAAAAGTAATTGACCTCACGAGGTAGATGTAAAGGGTGAAACGAGCCCCCAAGACCATTGATGAGGGTCAAGGGGTCAGAAAGCCCTAAAGTTCGATCTTGGAACAGTAGATGCATGCGATGGTAGATGGTCAACTACCGCGCATAGTCTGAATGTCTTTGTTCCTACACAATAGGGCCAGCACGAATTTGATAAGGAAATCAAACGAAGTACAGGAATGAGAATGGAATAGAAGGTAGCATTGAGCTTATTTACAATGAAGACAGATAATTCACTGTGGCTGGCTGTGGAAGCGTCTAGGATCGTGCTAATCTCGCAGCCCTAAATCTACTCATCCTCTTTGGACCACCCTCTTCTTCTGTTAATGGGATAAGCTCGCTCTCTTCCTCTTTCGCGAAGCCGCCTTGTTTCTGGATCATCCGGTTCCGTATTCGATGATACTCTGTAGCCACTTCTTGATGAAGAAGTTGAGGTTCTAGTTCATCTGGTGCTGCTGCGGAAATGTTGGTGGGAACGTCGCGCTCGACAACTTCAGAGGCTAGGGTTCTACCTTCAGGACCTGTAGGAGCAGTTGTAGGTTCCTGGTTTTCAGCAGATAAAGAGATGGGTTGAGAAAATGGTTTCGGCCCCTTAGGCTTCAGAGGAGTAAGGGGTAGCGATGACCCAGTACTCATCAAAGGCCCATTAAGAACCTTTGGCGTCGTTGTTTGCAAGGACTTGAATTTTGAGACCTTCTTTGGCAATGGTGCTTTTGCCGATTCTACAACTTGTGTTCTCTCGATTATATCGGTAACAGGTGCTGGAATCCATTCCTTGGCAGGTCCTATATTGTCCTTGATAGGAGGCAAAGGGGCTGGAGAAACATCGAGATCCTCAGAAAACCTGACTGACTTTTTTGCAGAAGAGGCTGCTGAATTGTCTTTTAAGATCTTCTTTGAATCACTTTGCCTTGGAACTTCTGCAGGCTTGCTAATCGTGACCCTCCCAATACCCTCTTCAATAGTATCGGGATCAACGTCTTTTTGGCCCACATTCTCCATCATTCGCACCCCTAGACGTTTCTCAAGCTCAATCATCCTGTCACGCAGCTCATCATCAACCGCCTTGCCAGTTGTTCGACCAAACTGGTCTTCATCATCTGTACTTCCACCATCGTAGTCGTCCTCGGACCACTCACTCCCATCCTCAAGATCAAGCTCTGCCACCACAGACCCAACCTCGGACATCCCATACTGCAGCATTTCTCTTCGGAGGGCTGCGTCTTCTGGAGATTCGTCGGCAGGTATAATTGGGGGACCAGAATTTATTTCGTCAGATTCTTTAGCTTGTTTCATTATCTCATCCAGTTTTATCGCCATACTAGATTTTTCCGTCTGCGTATCGACAGGTTTTGCTTCTGTAGTAAAATGAACGCTCTTTTTCATGGATGGAGGGGCAGAGACATTTTCTTGGATTCGAGATGGGTCATCCTCAAGCTCTTCAACTGCAGAATGCGCAGTATCTGCTGTGCTGGAGACCTCCAAGTCTGGTATCTCCGTAACGCCAGCCTTCTTCAAAACCTCCAGTAGTTGAGGTCTTGCGCTGCCCGGAGTGGTAGTATGACTTGCGATCACGTTGCCTTCCTCATCCAGTTCCTCAAAGATCTCCGTCATTGGAAGCCCCTCTTCATTCCTCACATCTGGTGTGCTGATAACTGTGGCTGCAGCCAGCTTATTAGCCGCTGCCGTTATTTGTTTCTTGGTAGTAACAACATTCTGTTCTACATAGTCAATACGCCGATCCAACAGATTGACTACCTGGGCAGCAGATCTCCCGTCGGATCCCAGGATATCTTTAACCTCTTTTTGGGTAACAAGTTGGCCTTCATAGCTTTGACCGATAGCGACGAGCTGCACACGATTCGGCGGTGGCTCTGCAGCTAGGATCTCTTCTTTCAACCCCTCATACTCAGCTTCCCAGGTCTGCCAATGTCTTAGAGACTGTTTGAGCTTCTCTATATTCGCCTCAAGCAATTGTCGGTGCTTTTCGAGGTCAAGAAAACTATCTTTTAGGGATTGTGCCATGTTTAAGAGGTTGAGAAAAAAAAGGCAAAGAGCAGGCGCGAAGTTTAGCATTGCTTATGTAAGCTGGTGGAAGTTGGATCGCGGACGGAGTGGCGTTGGACACGATTAATACGCAACCTTTAGATTTAAATTTTAAAGTGATGCTTAAGATTTAACACAAAGCTTCAAAGTGGTAAAATAAACTTGTGTGCATCTTTTGATACAGTGGGATTTGCGAGTAGTCATTTGTGAAAGGGTCAGAGTGTCACGTAAAATATACCATTTAAAGCTGAAATATCATTCCTAACGCGTCTAAATCTAGAAGTATATCTAATATAGTAATAGAGAACGATTTTTGAGGTCCCCTTTTCCATACTTACCAGATTTGATGCCAGTGAATTCACGTTTATTCTAGAACACGGTCAACCTTCACCCATTCTGCTGAAAGTCTCCGAGCTAGTTCTTCTTCACTTTCGACAACCTTCGTTCGAACAAGTAAAGAGGGTGGCTCAAGGATCCCGACAGGTCTCACAATATATTCATCCGTCCACCAATCTCCACCGGCTGAAACATATTAGTAATTATTGGAAAGCAAGAGAGGGAATATATACTTCTCCACATTGCTGGACCACTATTATGAAGAATTAGTAATTAATTTGCAGAGAGTAAAAAGAGCAGGACAACAAGAAATTTGAGACTTACCAATTCGCTCTACTAGCTCCTTCTGGTGCATGGAAATGACCGAAACTATTGAACCGATTCCCGTAAGCAATTATCGCAAGTTTGTGTAAGCCCTGCGTTAAATTGCCTAAACTTAAGGTATGAGGCTGGAAAGCAATCATGCCAATCTTCTTCTCTCTCTTTGCATCGATTACTGCAAGCACCGGGCTTGAAAATTTAGGTACCGAAAGAGTGGCTTCGGGTTTGGTGGTTTCAGTGGCAGAAGGTATGGTGATTTCAATATCATAGATCAGATTCCCCACATAGAATGGAAACCCCTGATTAACTATGTCTCCCCATTTTAGTGAGTCGGTCTTGAGGGGTTGAAGCGTCGTATCATGAGCATCCACTTTGACAGAAAATGCACCTAGTAGATACACACGCTCAACATTGGTCAGTGCGCCAAAGTCGAATGAGAGTGTAACTGTGTTGGACCCTTTGTGAATAAGGTACGGAGGAATAGTCACGGTCTTGATATCTCTATCAACCCACCAGTCTTCCGAACTGGTTTCTTCAGGTACTGGGATCAATACATCGTTGATATGAATTTTAGTACGTTCGGCGTCTTCCAACGCCAGTTTGCAGCTTTCGGGAATAGTAAAGTCTGATTGCACAACAAAACGAAGTGTCAGGCGTGCAACTGGCTTTCGTTCTATTTTGGAGAAAGCCCAGGGTTGCTTAATTCGTTGTCCTTTCTCATATAATCCGAGGCGACGGCGAACAATGTTATCCAAACGGAGAACTTCTTCTTGAGAATTCCAGCTATCGTCATCATCAACTTTGAACTCAGCATAATCGAGAACAAGTACGTTCGGCTCAGACAATCTGACACCTTTAATTCCCAGTCAGTATGAGTGGTATCGAGCATCATTCCAATAGCAAAAATAAAGGCTCGTGTACCTTTAAGCTCTATTCCAGATCCTACAGTAGGATGATCAATTAGTGGCAGACATGGTTTCTCATACTCTGTTGACCCGACCGACAGCGAGAGGCGGAGCAATAGACTAGCACAGCCTTCAAATTTGTACTGGAAGGTTGTCCAGCCTGCTCGGTTGACATTCGCATCAATCCTCGATTCCTCACCTGATAGGGTGTCCATTTTGATGACATCCCATTTACCTTTTAATTTGACAGTGGTGTCTACAGCCGAGCTGCGGTCTCTATTACATATGAACACAAAACGTTGTTCACCCTCTTCTCGCATTTCTAAAAAGAAAATATTGTTAGTATCTTGGGTACAAGGTGTAGTACCTTTTCAAACTTGTTCATTTCATAGATACTGAGTATGAGGGGGTTGCTTACGATAAAGAAATTTGTCTTCCGAGATGTCTCCATTGATAACAATTCGAAGATCTCGATATGTCTCCAGCGCTGAAACAATGCTTTGCTCACTAAACAGGATACTCTTGCTAGTTGCTATATCCAGATTGGAGGTGGGAATGGCCGCATCCACAAACGACGGTGCACTACCAGTAATTATAACTTTACCTCCCGATTTCGAAAACTTTCGTAGTATCTTCAAAGTGGAAGATCTGATTGTTTTGAGGTTTGGCAATATTATCACATCGTATGCGCAAGCACCAACAGATAACTTTCCATTGGGGCCCTTTCGATATTGGTCCGGGAGTAAACTTTCGGAGATAAAATCGAAATCTATCAGTCCATGAAGAAGCCAGTTTGTTAGATCACCAAAAGCTTGGTCCCGAATACCTCTTTCATCGCCATTGCCATTTGGACCAAAGCTTATCCAGTAGGATTCAATAGGATGAATCACGCCAACGCGAGTAAGCGCTTTTCCTCGGGTCATGGCAACTGCCACACGTGCGAAATGGTCTTCAACATAACCATATTCCTTGTACCTAAATATAACATTATTAAGGCTCTCACAAGGGCGAGGGCAGCTTTTAGAAGACTTCGGCTCAAAATTAGAAAAGCTGAAAGATGTAAATATAAATACATACCATGGACTTTGATAGCCAATCGAGGCCGGGTAGTCTCTTTTCCCTTCTCCAACCATACTTAGCCATGTGAGATGATGCACTCTCATAGTAATACCTAGAGCAGCTTGCCAGTCTCCCGAACCTTTGTGTCCTTCAAATGAGAAGTCCCAGTGTGTAACGCCTATAGGATGTCATTATCCGTAATATTAATTGAGGTTTTCTGATCTCTCATCCCTCGTTCTAAGTCACTAACCATACAATTCGCTCATTGCTCCTCGAAGTCCATTCTGACGGCCTACGCTAGAAACCTGCTTTGCTGTATTGTACTCAGTCCAGTCCATCAGGAGGTCCATGCCTGGCATTTGCATTTTGCGATAACATCGCATTGCTTCTCCCAATGCACAGGTTTGTGAATGTAGTGTTGGTTCTTCCATCATGTGGCCATTGAGATATAGGTTATTATCCTCACACCATGTAGCTATCTGATCCATGAAGGCAGATACAAATCTTTCACATGCTAGCATTAATGTTAGCAATGTTAGCACTATCTGTTGGGCCATTTGAAGGGCTTACAGTGATCGCGATATCGAAACTTAGTCACGCTTGGCTTCCCTTCTGGGAGATTCCATACAAGCTCTGGCAAGAAGTTAAGGAGGTCCGAGTCGTATTCCGCTTTGTATGTCTTTAGAAAGTCACCCGTCCACGCGAAGAATACATCGTTTCTTGCTGTAGGTGAATCAAGTTGGTTCATTATAGTAAACTCCGGTTCGTCCGTGAATATACATGGCACCGTTGTTCCGAATTTACTTCCAATTTTGGATTTGTAGCGCTCGTGGGTCAATTCAATGAAACGGCCCATTGCCTCCTTACTTAGAGTATCAACATACGTTTCGCCGTTGAACCACTGGCATACGTCAGCTACACTTCAGTCAAATTGAAACGTTAGGGGTGGAAGTAAAATGCAAAATAGGGCTTACTTACCGCATCTGGACCATTTGTTTCCACAAATGCAAACCATATATTACTATCAGTGAGGTGTTCCTCTATGTGAGATTCCTTCAAAGTCCGGTAAGATTTCAAACACCCCTGATCATCTAATTCAATGATATACGCAGCCAAAAGATCACCGTCATAGTAGTTCGGGGTAAACTTCATTTTCTTCTGTTTGAAATTCGGATTTTCCTTGATCACTTTACCACCCGCTGTTCCTGATGGCCAACGATCTTCATCATAGCTATCATTTGTAAGCAATGCTAAGTTGAGTGGAGGAAAAGAAACGGTTTGCATACAGGCATGCAAGCAAATGCCTCTTTTCTGCTTCATCAACACAAAGACTAACTAAATCTAAAAACTCGGATCCTAGGTATTCCGTATCAAGGCCAGTCCTCGCATGCATATGAAAGCCCCCTAATAAGTATCAGTTAGTATGATGTGAACGAAACGACTACCTAAAGGTATTTTCTCGAGAGAATCAGATTCGAGAGCAAAATTGGACATATGAAATTGTGGTATTGACCCATTCCCATTTCCTCAAATACTTCAATTTGACGAATCAATTCATCCTTGTTCAGTTTTGTATTCCATGCCCAGAATGGCAGGCCTCGATACTCGGAGGTTGGATTTCTGAAGAGTTCACTACTGTATGCCTTTGCACTCTTTGGATAGCTGAGAGGATTTGGTGGCTTCTTCCCCTGCTGCTCTGTAAACCTATCTTTTCGTGTGCTTGACATGGTAATCTTCTGGAAAGCCGTCGAAAAACCTGGTGGAAGACGATCCATAGTGAAGATTGCACTTTGTAGTCAGTACATAAATACTATATAGTTACCCCGCTAAGCAATATATACGATCCTACGATTGTTAGTGGCTGGAGGTGACGTCCATAATTCATCACGTGCACATGCGCAACACAAAAGGATCATCCAATCGCGGGGGCATGAAACGCCTAATCAGTGCCCTGTTGCCAAGCAAGAGTCCTCATGGACGCGACGCGAACAACAAGAAAGTGGTGATTTGAGAATGCCTGGATAAATTCCCACCCATCGGTTTGAGAACGCAGTATGGAACCAAACATGGCAGAGAGTATGTAGCTCCAATATAACTAGGCCAGAGGTGAGGTTGCTAATATTTTGTAGCCCGCGAAGAGCGTATGCAGCAACGCTTACGAGGAGCACAGTTAGTTGGACATTGCTCATTAAATCTGTAGAACCTACTAATGTCAGTTGATAGGAGACGACAGGTGAAAGAAGTGGACTTTGGACTTACCTTCCCTACTGCGCCAGCGCAACCGCAGCGAGCTGTTTTGTCGCAAGACCCTCCACATCCAGCTCAACTGTTAAGTAGGACACCTGGTAGTGTTAGGGGACGTGGTCGGCCAAAAGCAACACCTGCTGAGAAAACTACCCGCCCTTCCAACCAGAGTATTAATGATGCCAATACGTCTGCCAAAAGACGACAACTATCGAGCAAAGAGCCGCCTATTTCATCATCATCCTCTCGAAGCACACGATCCTCATTACATGCTGCGGTACATGATATATACGCTTTGCCGGAAGACGAGTCGAACGAAGTAGCCGGCGGAGAAGCTTCAGACAATGAATTAAGCTACAGGATAGGACCAGAAGTGGTGGATCAAGCAGAAGCTGTGGCGTCTATACTGAACTTGAGCAACAATAAATCCAGATTTTCAGAAGCGCTGGATCAAGATAGTGGCGCGCAAATCAACAGTGAAACGCTTCGAGGGCAGCACTCCATACGAGAAGCCTCTAATGAACCAACTCAGCACGACACAGAAGCGTACGATAGCGTCCCTAGCACAGATGTTGCCGATATGAAGACAGTATCTACTGCTATTCCCATAACGCAGAACAAACGCAAGAAGGGTGATGCTGCACAGGGCAAAACGTCTTTAACGGAGAAGCGACAACGAACAAGCCGAAACGCTAGGCAAGGTGTAGATACTAGTAACAATAATGCAGGCCAGTCTTCTAAGACACTGCGATATTCACCGCGCCTCTCAACCCCGAGAAGTTCGTCTAGAATCGTCGAGGAAGCCGACGACCACTCAATGGACGAAGCGGAAGAAATTGATGATCAGGAAGCTGCGGCAGTGCTTAACAAGAACCAGAATCGTAGGGTTACGAGAAGTGCAGAAGATTCCTCTACAATTGAATCGCCAATTATGAGAAGAAAGAAGCCCACTAAGGCACCCAGGTCATCAATTACCAAACAACAACAGCCGCGCAGGATTCAGCCGGCAATATCAAAGCCGAAGACTGTTCCTAAAAAGTCCAAACAGTCCAAACAGTCAAGAAAGCAAAATCCACCACTGGGAAGCCCTATACCAGTCACTGTTCATCGCATGACCGAAAAGCTCTACTATGAGGAGGACGAAACAGATGCAGACATTCTGAACTCTGAAATTCCCTACACCAAAAGGGTTGGAGTGAATGCAATAGATGTTCTGAGCCAGATATGTGAGGAAACAATCACGTCTAGTCTAGACATGTTACGTGAACTTGGTGTCAATGCCGATGATTCTGCATTGAGACGAGAGTATAATACGAAATGTCGGGCGATTGAATCTTTCGGCAACGAGCTACAGACTCGTCTAATTGAGCATGTATGTATTTCACAGTGGTTCTGTAGTTTAGCACTGATCCCGGTCTAGACTATTAATCTCGACAACACCTTTGCGCTAGAAAAACGAGTTCGAGATGAGCAAAGAAAGAAATTAGCACTTCGTGAAGAGATATTGCGTGTTCGTGCAGAACGAGAGCAGGTCGCCCTTCGCATGGATGAGATCAGGATCAAGCACGAGAACGAGACGCAAGATGCTCGGGTAAGTAGACTTCCATGTGCAAATCCTTTTTATTTTCGGGGGGCTCATATTTACAGGAACGCGATGCCCTCAACAGCACTATTCATGATCTAGAAATGGCGGTAGAGCAAGGGAAAGCGAAGACCGCCAATCACGGAAAAGTTGAGTTGACAGGCATCGAACTAGTTCTCAAACGGGTGGCCAGCGAAGTTAGCAACAAGAGTAGTGATGGAGGCATACTGAAGCAGATCAAGGATTTCAACTCCTTCTTAGAAAGGACGGCTCTTGCTTTAGAAACAAGGCGGACATGATAATGATGACGATATAGATGAGAATAATGACACCAATTCCTACCATAATATTTTCTCTCTCCTGGTAACATTTTACCAAGTGTCTGCCGTCTTCTAGCAAGAAAGATTACTCGGCATTCAACGTTCATGGGTCATGTAGTGAAGATATATGGCCCATACCGGAAGTGAAAATATAGAAGGCTTGGAAACTAATTTGACATCGTAGAATTAGCTCTCCCGTCAGCTGGCTACGAAACAGGATAAGACCAGTACCCAAATCAGGCATCTCTGGACTTAGCAAGTGCGGTTTGAGTAAATAAATAATCATAGTTTGTAGTTATATTTTCCACGGGCTCCTGAATCACTCAGGTTCATACTTGTTCTGTTTCGATGTCTCGCGCAATTCGATCCCTTGGTAGGCATTCACCTCGTAATTTGATCCAATTGTACCAATAATTACCAAATACTAGCACTTGGTCATATTTGCAGATCGATCACCAAGGAAATCACTCAGTCGTAGTTAGACCTAGGATATTAAGATCACCAAAAAAAAACCACCACCATTAAGCGCTGTAATGTGTAGTGTGTGAGGGAGTTTCAGAGACCATCTCCTTTCAGATAACAAGAATTTGCCCACGTGACGTGAGATTTCGGATACGGAATACAGATACGGAGTGCAGATACGGAATTCTCGCCTGTCCGCTTATCAGATCGACAATGATTTTCGCGCTAGTGTAGCGTGTCGTAGATGGTAGATGGTGTTGCATTGGTGTTTTATGGTACTGTATGGGATTGTATGGAGCATGCTTAAAACCTCCATCAGTGCTGACGACGGAAGGTTTCAGGCAGCCAGTTAATGTACCCTGCGCTCCAATCACAACCAGCCGGGATGCTGACCAATACTCAATGTCACCTCGGTATCTAGACAATCTGCCCTTGCTTCATGGCGTGGCAGCAAAAAGTACCATTTCGCCATCCCTCGAAGCACGGGTCATATCGTTATCAGGACTTCAGACTGCGCGTCCTTCCCAGGCACACAGTGATTGTTCGTGGTGAACCGTGCCTGAGGAGCTTTTTTCCCAGCCACCCTAAGTCTTAGCGACTCTCGATATTGGCTTTGACGTGTAAATTAGGTGATGACATCGCTCAATGGGGCAGGAGTACTTCCCTAAAGCCAGTCGTTGTTCATCAGCTTCATTTTCATTTCTTTTCATACTTTACAAACGCACGTCGCTGTTGCATACTTACGTGGCACGACGCGTCGTAAGGTAGGTGAGAATATTCGGCTTGCTATCATAGAGCGGCCTCTGTTTCTATATCACTACCGCTCTTTTATCTACGATATTTCAGTTCTAGTTTAAGACATCACTTTCATATTCCATACTTGTGCCAATTGACTTGGCCATGGCTGTATCATCAGACCAGCGCGACTTGGAGGGAGAACCTCAAGAGACGAGCCATTTGTTGGGCACAGCACATGATGAACCGGCAAAGAGCAAGACCAATTACATCCACATAATCACACTTGTAACGATTAGCGTGTTCTTGTTAGAGATTGGCGACTACATGATTAGAGCACCCACGATACGTCTGATGGAGGATATAATATGTCGCCAATACTATAAATCTCAAGGCGACGCTTCCATAGATCTTACCCTCCCGATTCCTGAAGAAAGATGTAAAGTCGCAGCCATTCAGGGAGAGTTGGCCATGTTGAGGGGCTGGGACACGACATTCAGTTGCATACCAGGCATCCTGTTGGCCATTCCGTAAGGCTTCTTCTCTAGCTCATTGAAGAAAATCTGGCTAACTCAGTGGAATAGTTACGGAGTGCTGGCCGATAAATATGGAAGAAAACTAGTACTTATGCTCTCTTTATTTGGGTTATTGATGAGCTTATTTTGGGTCATATTCGTTTGTAAGTCCAGCAAAAACAATTTGTAGGCGGTTTCGCTAACACTCATGCAATAGTCTTGCTCGGTGACCTAATTAGCTTGAAATGGCTGTGGTTCGGAAATGCGTTTATGCTCATCGGTGGTGGTTCGGTAATTCTCAAGTCGATGTACTTTGCGATTATTGCTGATGTTACCCCGGAAGAAACGAGGTAAGATCATTAAAGCTTTCTTTGAGCCAGAAACCTTCTAACTCGAATACAGAGCCACAGTTTTCTTTCAGATAACTGCTGTGAGTTTGATAGCTACAGTTGTTGGTGTTCCTGCAGCCTGGTCCTTGATGGAGGGCAACCTTTTTATCCCCATGTGGATTGGCTCGGCGTTCATTGCTTCAACACTGCCTATTGTTTTCTTTATCCCAGAAACGTTAAGGCGAAGCGAGAGCCCGGATGAAGAAGACACCATATACGCCAACGCGGAGCTTTCAACACCACAAGATCTCTCGGTCAAGAGTAGGGTTTTAAAGTTTTGCTCCGATGCCAAAGAGGCTACCAGTATTATGAGGGCACCCATACTTCTGGGCCTTTCCTTTACATTTCTCTTTCAGAGCTTTTGGGGTCGAACTGGTGAATACCAGTATCTACTCGCTTCTGAAAGGTTCCACTGGAAGCTAAAAGATGTAAGAGCAATCCCAGCGATAGAAATTACGATTCTTCACATACTAACATCTGCTCAGGCATCATTTCTCATGCCGATTGGTTCAGTCGCCAACTTTGTCGTCCTAATTGTCATCCTTCCATACTTGTATCACCTTATGACGAAACGCAACTTTTCTTCCATGACCAAGGATCTTATCGTCGTGCGCGGCTCTCTCCTTTTCTTGATCATCGGCTGTCTCATTTTGGCATGGGCCCCGCTGCCAGCATTCTTTTGCGCCGGCGTGCTTATTAGCGGCTGTGGTGTTGGCCTCTATTCTGCGCTGCGGTCTCTAGTTACGTCTCTCGTTCACCCGGATCAAGTATCTCGACTATATGCCATTATGGCCATCGGTGACACGCTGGGAACGATGTTATATAGCCCGCTCGTGTCCAAGGGTTATGGATGGGGTATAAAGCTTGGCGGCCATTGGACCGGTATGGTGTTTTTGATATGTGCGCTCGTATATGTCATTGTCTCGATACCTGCTTGGCTTGTCAAAAAGCCAACGAAGGATATGGATGTTCATGGCTGAGGTCACTTGAAACAAATACATACATAATAGAAGGAGCACATAAACGTTAGAGGCGGTATTTAGAATAATTAGTCGGGCGTAATAGGTCCATGTATACACACATATTTCTAGATAAGTTAGACTCTCTGGGTATGCATTAATTTGAAGCACCTAGGTTACAGAAACCGGATCATCGAATTTCGCCAACTTGATAGTTGAATTATGTTGTTTCTTTAAGCAATGCTAAGAAACTCGTCCCAGCGTAATTTCCCTCGCTACCTTCCTGCCTACTCCCCAACCAAAACCCTTTTGTATCCCCACCATTCCTTCCCATTTCATCCACGCTTCTCCCTCTTCACTTCTTTGCAACGGCCTTTGCAAGGTCGGCGAGCGCCTCTCTGCGCTTGAACTTGGCATCCTCGATGACGCCGGCATCCGCATCGCTCGAGAAGTTGCCAGACCACTGGACGAAGGTGTGGCCCTCGTTGGCACCCGACGTGATGGGGAAGAGGCGGATGGTGCTTACCACCGACGAGTAGGTGAGCTGTGGCTGCGCCGTGATGACCGAGTAGGTGATGTAGTGATCAATTGACTACAGCGACGCACGGATTAGTTTTCAATTTTTTCTTTTGTCTTTCTAATTTTTTTTTATGTCTTTCTTTTTTTTTCCACTTCTTCGCTATTGGAATCCGGGGGGGGAAGGGGAAAAGAGGAAAAGGTGCGAATTTTTTATTCTTACCGAGTGAGCCTCCTGCTTAACCTCCAATACGGTGCCATCCTTGAATGTCCACTTGACAACGTCGGTGTCTGGGCTGGCGCCCTTGACAAAGTCGCTCGACTTGAGGTTGCTCCAGAAGTTGCTGAAGTTTTCGAGCTTGATCTGGTGCCAGACATCGGCGAACTTGGCCTGGATGACGGCCGACTCGGTAACGGACGAGGAAGTTGGGATTGAAGACATGTTGAACGATTATTGAACTTTTCTTGTGTGTGATGGCTGCTGTTTTCAATGATTTGTGAGGTTGCGAAGAAGTGGTAACTGGGAGTTGGAGATGTCGTAGGCGGGGTAAAGTTTAAAATATGCAGACCTGCAAGCTGATTGCCTATTCTGGGCAGCGTAGGAGGGGTACCTCGTAATTAGGTAAGCTGCATACAAGGTTATATATATGCTGGTAATGTCATTAATCACTTGGATGAGCTCGCAATTATCTTGTCAAATATCGTGACATGATACAAGAGGCACAACAACCTTGGTTCTTACTCTGCATCATGACTCCCGTTCTGATGGAGATGGGTTTCATCAGCTCGAGGTCTATTGTGAGGGGTTTCTTAAGACATATAAAATATTCTACTGTAGGATACGATATAATGATTTAGACTCATATTTCTTATTTCGAGATTGAGCTAATCAGGTAGTGATAGACACGATAGCCGTAGATCTCATATACTGTCAAAAGTCTGGGAGTAATCTATGAAGAAGAGGCTTCGGTCTAGCTTTTGATAATGGCCAGTCTGACATTGTATATGCATCTGCACCGGAGCAGCTTCCGAAACTGTCAAGATTGCTACACGTTCAAGATTAATAAAGAAATTAATCATCACTAGGGTAATCATGGACAAATTCCATATAGCAAAGTAGTCGGTATACCAACAATTAATGATTGGACTCAAAAGCTATGGACACTCTTAAGCAACAGTAACACCCCTCCTTTCCAAATCTCGGATTACGGCAAACGTTCAGAGCTTCTCCTGATTAACCTCTTTCGAGGTAATGCTGCTGTGCTCCTCGTCTGAGCTGCGGTTCGGTCCACCGGGAACAACAATGTCATCGACATGCACAAAGAAGTCCTCGTCGTCTAGGTGTCTAAACAGGTAGTAAAATATAAATGCGGTCCCGAAACCTATACCGCAAGGTACCGCAAATGCAATGACAAAGTTGGGGTCCTTCAGAGCATCAGCGGTGGCAAGGGAGATTGCAGTTGAGATGGCGGTCATGAAAAGTTGTAGCGACATGACGAATCCCTTCATGTTGGGAGGAGCACGGGAGTACGCGAGACCGAAAGCAGTAACATTGATGAAGACTTCCGAGCATGCTGTAACAGCGGTAGGAATAGCATAGAGCCAGAGCGAAAGTGGAGACACCCCATCACCGATGTCACAATCCGTAGCAAACTTGCCACACGGCGAGGTCTTGTAGATGTAGTGCTGGATAATGACATACGCGACAGCACCAATGGCGGCGATGAAAAACCCAAAGGTCATGCGAGCAATGGGACCAAAGCGAATTCCCAATCTCCGGAGTAGAGGGTAGATACCATGGTTCATAATAGGAATCAAGACGATGATGGCGAGTGGGTTAAGATTATCGAGTACATCATTGGGAACACCGTTGGATGTTAGAGCGGCAGACTGAGCGTTGGCAGCAGCTCCGAGACCACCGTCATTGATCTGTTGAATGGGAAAGAAGAGGAAAATAGCGCAGGCAGCCATTGTTCTGCGTGTATCTTCAACAAAATCATCGGTCCAGTTGACATGTCTGGTGTCACCAGAAGCAGCGAGCACGGATGGCTTTGCGTGTTCCCAAAACCCCTTGCGTCCGAAGCCTTTTAGTCCCGCCTTTCGAAGGCATAGCATGTTGACAGAAACAAAATCGCCAAGAGCAGTTCCTCCTGGGGGGTGCTTGACAAGCTTGTGGTTCACGAAAAAGAGCAAGACTGGAAGCAAAAAGTATATAATACCGGGGAGCAAGTATGCTGCCCAAAACCCAACATATTTGGCAAGATATGCTGTGGCAACACCGAAGAATCCGCCAATGTTAATCAAAAGGTAAAACCACTACGGCAATCGTAAGTAAGGAAAGCTCGACTTTTGAGAAACAGCTTACCAGCATTATGCTTTCGGACGTTGCCTCAGGGTCCACAATGACCTTCTTCCCACTCTTCTCCGTAATGACATGGGGCTTCAAGTGAGGATTCTGGTCCAGGACCGTCGGTGAAATGTTTGGTTTAAACAGACCTGCTCCGATAGCTAGAAGATACAGAGAGAGCGCGAACGGGCCAATGGCATGGCCGGACTGGAGAACACTTGGAATCGCGGCGATGACCATAAGCACATGAGCAATACCACAAATGAAAACGCCAATGCATATAGTCTTGAAGCGGCCAAGCTTAGCATCAGCAAGCCAACCACCGAAGAGAGGACTATAGTCTGTTAGTCGATTTATAAAGCGGGTGAGGATGTATTGACTTACATTGCGTAAGCTAGAAGCTTGAAAGCATCTGTCATAGCAGAGGCGATTACCGTGCCTTTGCCTAGAGCTCCAGCGGTCTTCTGACTTCCTCTTGGTGGTGCTCCAGCTCCGTTTCCGCCAACGGGAAGAGGTCCTCGAATGAAGTTCTTGAAAACTTGGTTACAGCCATAATACGAGGCACGCTCAGCAAACTCAACGGCGCAGAGCATGTAAGCAGTCCATGGCATTTTACCAGCGACTTTGGGGAGGATGGCTAACTCTTCGTCGGTGGGGATAATGTAGCCATTCCGGTCCATATGCTCGTCATTAAAGGCTTTGAGACTGACATGATGTTGCTGCTTTTCGAAGCTCTCGTCTAGACTGGCTACTACTGGGACCGGAGCTGTGGTCAACGTGTCGTCAATGACGCTTTCCTCTATCTTGTGGTTAGCTTAGAGCCCTCTCCAACTATCGAGCCACCCCAGCACCAGTTCTATCCAGGCATAGGGGAAACATTGGCTTACTCATGGTGGTAGCAGCTACTGATGCCCTTTCTAACAAGACGCGTTTCAATATGAGTGAAGGTTCGTCTCCGAGGTCAAGTAGCAAAGGTATTACAGCACGCTGTACGGTGACGTGACACGATACCCAGAGGGGGAGCACCTATATAAACCTCGTTGTTACACTGGTCTTCATGGGCGTGAAGCTATATTAAAGCACTGATCATGCGCGCCAAGGTGGGTGAAAGTCTGTTGTGCTTTACATCAAGCGGATCAACATCCCCTACGGGACAAAAACTGATTATGGATCGCAAGACAACTGGTTCACTGGATGTATTCATCTTGGCGGATTTAATACAACGCACAGGTCTAGAAGACTTGCCCTGATAGATGGCACCCCTTCTAGAAGAAGCACCGAAGAAGTAGCATCTCCGTGCATCGAAGCATATCCAATCGGCCGGCTCATGATAGGCACAAGTCAGCTTTCCCACATAACTATGCATGCGGTTCTCATCGGATTTCTTGGGGAAATACGCCATCTTGGCATATTGAGCGATAGGCATGCCAATCCTAGATGGCGTTCGAGTTTACACCGGAACAAGTAGGTAAGAAGCAATTGGGATCCAGGCTAGAGATAAGCTACTCGCTCTCGATTCGAATAGTTGACATCAGTGTCACTTCACTTCCGAGCATTTAAGAATCAGCGTGAAGATGCATGAATGTGCACAATGATCATCAATTTGCGTGCGATGTGGATGGGATGTTGTGCAATCCATCTGCCACCCGCCAAGCTAGAACGGGTGAAGGCTTTCTAGCCACGAGCAGGTTGGGGTTGCACTGCAGGCCAGCCTTGAAGCTTCTCGAAAATGAGTGTTTGGACCGGTTTTGTAGACGGGAGGTAGCAGTACGTACGGTGCTCGTGATGTTGCAACTCGATGGATGTAACCTTACCTTATCTTCGGGTTCACGAATCCTCGCTTCGCCGTACCAGTATCCAATACATCCCTGGCCGTGTGATATTCATCCGGGTGCACCCAGCACCCAGATTGTATATTGATTATCGTTCATGTCAAGCACAGGTACCATTTTCCCGTGCACTGTCGAGCAGCGCCATTGATACGGTGAAGTGTCGGTTTTTGGCTCCCTATCTAGAAGGTAAGGGTGTGTAGTTTGATACGACATGCGGTGTCCAATCCCTTTAACCTTGTTTATAATTGATAGGTATTAATCAGATGTTGTGGTCGGAATTGTCGATTTACAAAATAATATTGCAATGGTTCTTCTTGTTCTACGTAATGAATAAATGTTGTGCGTGAGGACGGAATAGAAATATATATGCTACGAATTGGTGACATCGGGGTAATTGGTGTTGTCAAGTAAATTGGCGCGGCATAAATAAGCAATAGCGAAGCATTGCCCAAGGTTACACAACCAAGAATCTCGGCGTGCTGCTCTGCTTGGTATTCATATTCATGTGCCTTTCTTTCATCGCCAAATTAGCAAGGAGAGCAAGGAGCGCAACAAAACTAGATGCGTGCCTTTTGGAAATGGAGGTGATGAAAAAGCAGAAGTAATCTTTTCCCCCATGTGCAACTCTAGATGGGACAAAGTTTAGAACGAGTATGCGTATTTAGAGTTTGATTGAGGGAAAATAGGGGAAGCCTGCTCACCAAGACTGCCAAAGAAAACCAAGCTCCACCAACTCGAAGAACCTGACCCTTCCAAGACCACGAAGCTTTTCCCAAGAGCTCTCAGAGCTTGGTAGACCCTATGACTGTCGGTCTTTTGTTACTTTTGTTTTTTTCTATTAAAAAAGCAATAAGTGACCTGAGAACTCACCACAGATACCACAGACAAGCACAACAAGCTTCCTAAACATGATGGGTGTCTTGAAAGTAGCTAGCGATACCTTAATCCAATCAATGCAGCTTTAGAACAAGCTGAGAACCCCAGAGAGCAGGAAGGAGAGGAAGCACGTCAAAAAGCAAGACTCATTACGTCTAGTTATCGCTATTTCCTATACGTAACTTCACATTATTCGGATTGGCACTAAGAGTGATGTGAAGTGGTTCTATTATCCTACATTTCTTTTGCTTCTTTCACTCTCGCTTTGTTGGGGTATCAATTTCTCCCCACACCCATAAATCTCCTCTGTCCTTGAACCAATTTCTAAGTCCTCCCCGTACACTATATGATTATCCCTTCTCGATAATTTCGACTCTCAAACATTTAATAGGAAATGCCGGCAAGGCTTCTCCTCTCTCCTTTGGGGGTATCGTAGAAACTGTGATTATTGAACAAATGAAAAAGACCGTGTTGATGTGGTGCGCAAAGCATTCCCGCCTATATGCATAGTTGCTTCCTAGCTTCTGCCCATCCCTTTCCTCCGTACCCTTCCAGGGTAAAACGCCAAATAACTCCCCAGCAACCTTGAATTTCGCCTGGAAATGCGGCCGTGTAAGTATGTTACAGTCCCGTGACACAATGAAATGGCGATTTATACATGAGCGGCGATTTGTTTTTTTAATAGGATAGTTCCTTTCCTTTTCTTCCTTGATTATTGTGGGAGGTGCTCGAAAGTACCCACAGGCGATCGCTGTGGGCCATCAACCTCAATCCCACTGTCTCGATCATCTCTTTCTTCTCCTCCCCATACAGCTGATGCTGCTATTCGTGCTTGTTTTAGGAGCAAGAACCCGGCTGGACTCATTCCCTCATTATCTTCTGCCTCTTCTAGTTCCTCAGGTAGCAAGACTCTTCCTCCAAGCGCAACATCAGATACTTTCACGCTATAAGCTAGGGCTTTCTTCCCCTCATCAATCAATACCTCTGTCCATCCAAGGCATCGCTTCAAGCTCTGATTCATCCTCTGGCTATCAGTAAGCAGCTGTTGGTGTTTTGAGAGATCCAATTGAAGTCTCTTTTCATCTCGTTTCCGATGCCGTAAGTCACTTTCCGCCATAGCCTTTGGACTTAGTGTACCATCTTCCGGGGAATCACTTTCTGAATCGTCCATTTCTTCCTCTGACTCCTCTTCTTCCTCACTCATATCCGAGAGCATAGTTCCATCTTCACCCTCTACTAAAGATAAATTGCCAGAAGTACGCCTTGAACCTGATGTGGCTATTGAAAGGCGGCCAGACCGAGATAATCGTCTGTATCTACGTAACTCAGCCGTTTGTTTCCGCATTTCACGCTCTAAAGTCCGGTTGATGGCTTCCAGCGACGAATTGGTGATCTCTAAGTCCAGTACCTTTCTCTCTCGTCTTGCGTCCGCAGCAAGCTCGTTCATCCTCTCCAAAGAGTGACCTGCTTTGATTGGACTCGGAAGCTCGGAAAGAGTATCGGATGCGGCCTCTACATCCTCTTGAGCATCTTCTGATGTCGATACTAGGGGGGAATTCAAAGCCGAGAGCAGAGGCGTTGGAGACATTGCCTCGAAAGATGATCCGCTAGATATCCTCCGAGAGTTCGCGCTCATATCTGGTGAGCTTACACTTGAAGAACGTCCATGAGTAACGCTTTTCTGTGTAGCCTCTATGCTTGCTCTCCTTGCTGCTACAACGCTATTTGCGGATTGTCCTCGTCCTACATGCTGCGGCCGAGAGACTAGCGGAGATGATAGATTGGGTATAGGTCTAGGTGATGACAGCGGCGGGGCTTGAGCTGATTTCGTGGGAGACAGAGGCCTTTGTGATGGTGGTGGTAGAGTATTATGGTGGGCTAGCATAGGTGATGTCATGCGGGAAGATGTTGATATCGTCGAGCCTGGTCTTTTTGGAGGTTGAACATGTAGCACTGGAGAAGGTTGCAGATCAGGGATTCCATTAGCATGAAAGAATTTGGGCTGCGATCTTTCTTCTCCCACGGTAGAACCTATTGCAGATGCACTAGAGCTTTGAGGTGTTGCAATGGTTTCTGTCGTGCCATTTGCGTAGACAAAGGATGAAGATGCCTTGGGCGGTAGCTGTGGCCTTGATGGCGGAACTGTCTTTGCTTCGCTTGCAAAAAAGAACTTGGAGTCCACCGAAGCTTGTGAAGTGTTGTTCGAAATTCCGCCATCTGGCACGTTTGTATTAAATGAGACAGTAGACCGTTTTGTAACATCCCCTTCACCTCCCCCCAGCCCGTAAAGGGGCGTATCCTGAGCCACTCGAAATAACTCGTCCGCAGGAGAGGCAGGGGCTCTCGACGGGGTCCCTATGGGCGTCGTGTTCGTGCTATCGACTCTCGAGTTCCTTTTACCTGATCGAGGGGTGATATTATTGCCCAGAAATGGAGTGGAAATCCCCTCCCTGGACGAAGTTGCCGGCGTAATGTTCTTTGTTCGGGTTAATGGTGTAGTCGCCGTCACTGGAGTTCCTGCCCCGGCCACTCTCGGTCTCAATGGTGTTCTAATGGCAGATTTGCTAATGGTAGGCATGAGCGGTTTCGCTCCGTAACCATTGGGTTTATCGTAGGACATGTTGCCGTTGCCACATGGCATCTGTCTCATTGCATTGTGATCGATAGTTTGCAATGCCGGGCGTGTTGCAGCAGGGCGTGATCTCGATGGCACGAATGCGTTCTCATTGGCTTTTGAGTTTATAGTTGTAGATGTGGAAGAGGGGGATGCATCGGTGTTGTTGTTGTTGATTATTTTGGAGCGTACGCCAATTGCAGCGAAAGCCCGCATCGTGCTCCCTGTGGATTGGCAGCCTTGCACACGGCTGAAGGGAGGCTCGGGAACACTGGGATGATGCTCATCTAATAGCACAATTATACTTTATATATATATACAGAATGAAGGAGGGAAAATTCACACACGTTAAGTAGGAAGAGTCACAAAGGGCATAATGTCAATAGTGAAGAAACGCTTTTTTTGTTTACATGCTGTGTAAGTAGATATCCCCTCGCTTCACTCTATAGCACTCGGCGTATTAATCCTCACGCGTGGATCTGGCACTCGACTGCTCAGCGTTCAGCTCTCCGTAATTGGACACGCCATCTGCATGTTAGATACGATATTCATGCGGTACCAAAACGCGTCTCTTCCTATGGTCCTGGAGTTTGCAGAGCGGAGCTGGCTGCCGTTGCCTGCCCTGTTACCGTCATCATATGGTGGGGAATCCTTGTGCTGAGCCTTGAAGCCATGTCCCGGTAAACTCTGAATTGCTTATAGTATAGTACAGTACTGACTGCACTGAACAGCAACACGCCGCGCAGAGAATAATAAAATATTCACCCCACCACCACCATCACCAAGCTCATATACACGACTCAATATACTACCATGGCCCTGGTAGGCTTATCTCTTTTGATAGCCTCCATCTCTTTTCTCTGCTATCGACATCCACCCTCCTCCTGGTCCTCCCTGCCATGGATTGTCCGCCTGTTGAACCGGGTGCCAAAAAGCGATGCGCCAGCAGCAATAACAAACCAGGATGATAGTGCAGATTCAAAAGAGATACTGTTGGAGAGGATACAAGTGACAAAGGAAATGCAGGACCAGTTTGCGATGCCACCACCACCGATCGTAGCAAAGCAGCAGGAAGACCGCAAAGTAATGCCGCCACCACCTCCTCCGTTCAAAAAAACCACCCCTCCTTCACAAACCACTCCTCGAGCAACGATCCCCTCGTTTACCCTCTCCGACTCACCTCCCGCTCCATCTTTCCCAGCTGCCAACTCCGCACAGCGGGCCTCAAGTGGAAATCGGGTCCCTCCCCCTCCCACGTTCGCGGTAGACGACCAACCATCAGTACCCTCCTTCCCAGCAGCAAATTCGGCTCAAAGGGCTTCAGGTGGTACCAATGGGCCTCCAAGGCTAAATCGTCTCCCCTTTCAAAACACCTCTGGAGGGCTCATGGCACCACCAACCCGCTCTCCACTACCTAATCGTGGCCCATCAAATTCCTCTTCTTCCCTTGCACCTCCTCCCACCCACTCCGCCATTCCGACAAAGCCACGCAAGAAAGTCCTTCTGACGCCCGGCCACTCCCCTCTAGACTGGGCTCGCGTTTCTTCATCTCCAGACTCGAATCTCCGGGGCCTCCCTCCCTCCACACCGTTTCTGCGTGTCCCTCCTTCTTTGTTACGCCAGATGACTGGCAGAAAAGGCAAAGATGCCTGGACGGTGTTGGGAGGTAAGGTGTATAACATGACACCTTATTTACCGTATCATCCGGGTGGGGAACCGGAGCTGATGAAGGCAGCTGGGAGGGATGGGACAAGGCTATTTGGTGAAGTGCATCCATGGGTGAACTATGAAGGCATGATGGAGGGGTGTTTGATCGGGATTGCGGTCGAGGAAGGGGATGTCCGAGCTAGCAGTGCTTTGGAAGAGATGGACTGAGAAGCTTTCCGGAACTACACAGATCGCAGGTGCTTCCAGCAGCAGCAGGTAAATTACACATGAAAGCTGATCGCGGCACGTCTTGATCATGACGAGGGTGCAACTTAAATGGCGGCCTCCGAATATCTTGACTTAAGCTAAGCTTGACTTGTGATTACTAGTCAGATGGGCGTATCACCTCACGAAACGGACCATCAAGATGAAAATGAACAGAATGAACAGATTCGGGCACGATTTTGTATGCATAGTCAGATTAGCATAGCATTAGAATAGATAGTAGCTTACGCAGCTACATGGAGGTATAGACCGATAATAGACATGATACCCAGGGCATCCACGCCCGCCATATACATTAGAGCTCCTAAACAATCAAAATTTATCTCCGTCTTCCAAATCTAAACTTCCCTTCATCATCACTGTCTTCATCACTATCTTCTACCTCTACCAGTTTGGTAGTTCTTGATTTCTTAGCCGGCGCAGGGTTTGTCAGAGAGGTTGCAGCACCTCTCTTCTTCATCGGTACTGAGCTTTGCGACGCTGATGTTCTCGTGGTGCGAGATGTGGAAGCAGGTTGAGGCTCATCGGACTCGGAAGCTGAAGAGGGTATCACGAATGGATCGGTTCCATCTCTCGCTTCTCGTGGCATTGTACTGCTCTGAGATTTGACCTGTGACTTGGCTTGGGATCTTGCTTTCGCCTGCGAGACCTGTATGGAATCCGGTGTATCTCTCTCGGTCCCTCTACTCCTTCGAGATGATTCGGTTTCTAGCCAATAGTCTTCCCCAACGCCATACTCCTTCTTCTTGTAAGTCTGCAATGGCACAATCACTCTGTGCGTTCTAGCAACGGCTTCTCCTCCCCGGCGTCGGAATTTCTTGAAATTCTTTCGTCCGTTCCAGGCATCATCCCACCGGTCACTTGCATCTGCTCGTGCCGCACGTGGCAGAGGTTCAGTCTGTCTCAGGTCCATCGGCTCAATGATGGTCAGCTTCCGGATTTCCTCGGGGTTGATACCAGATAAGTCTTCGTCCTCAAAACCTCGATTCGCGCGTGCCAGTTCTTCAGCTCGTTCCATGCGCTTACGAGCTGCCGCTGCATGGATGCTCTCCTTAGACTCTCTCTTGACTTTTTTGACGGGCGGTGATGGGTCCGGCGTGGCCTTTCGCTTCTTCGTTATACTCTCTTTGATGGTCTTGACAGCTGGCGGTGGAGATGGCGGAGGGGCTGGCGTTGCTGATTCTCCTCTTTGACGTCTTGCAGCTGCCTCCGCTAGCTTTCGCTTCTTGATCGCTGTAGCAGCCGGTGCCAATCTATCCATAACATTCTCTTCCTCTTCCTCGTCTTCATCGTCATATTCAACAGGTGGTGGAATTCTACTTCTCGTGGATCTCGTCACAGTAACCGGAGCTGCAGATAGCTCCTTATTGACATCCCAATCTGGATCTTGGGTCATAAAAAGCCCCTGAGACTGTGGCTCAACTACAGCACTGCTCTCTACAGCCTGAGCTTCAGGTAAAGAATCCATTACCATAGGAGTATCGTCATCATCGCTATCGAATCCTCTGAACTTAGGAGCGGCTGCTTTTCGAAACCGGCTCTTTTTTCTTTGCGAGTCTGGAGGCGCCACCGCCGATAGAGCCGGCTGAGATGTTACAACTGTAACTACTGCTTGTCAGTAAACTTTGTGGTGATTTAATCAATATGTGACTAACCAGCAGTTGGAGGAGGTGGGAGTACCCCAGATGACTCTACTTCCAGAGTTCTACGAAGTACGCTGGCATCAACACCGAGAATTGCATCTAAGAATTCGTTCTGCTCGACCAACCGATGATCTAAATGCAAAGATACGTCTCTATTAAAATCGGTATAAAAGTTAATTTCTTGCTCGTCCCCCTTACTAGGATTATAGCGGACAACCACCACGCCTCTCCCTTCACTGCCATCATCCAAAGACCCTAAACTTTTCACGCCAGCTACGTTCTTTACAAATCCGATGAAGTCATGCATATCTGTCTCGTTAAAGAGCACTTCACGAAGTAGAGCTTTGCCCCCTCCTTCGGTGATTGGCGCTAGCAGGGTATTAAATTGGTTTTTGTTGCAAAAGATAAAAGTGTAGCCCTCGAACATATTCTTTCGAGCTGAATTTGGGGCGTAGGAATCTTCGCCTTTCTCTGTCGGCTCTTCGCCGCGTGGTGGGAGATATCGAAGAGGATCCGGAAAGTTTCTATCCCAATCCTCTTCAAGCGGAGATTTGGCCTCGGGGTCAGACCGGGTGGCAGCAGCAATAACTGCTTTGAGATAGCTGTCATAATGAACAATGTATCTTCCGTCAACCAACGCCTGTAGACCCTTTGCTGTATTTCGTTTCGATACGATGAGATGGGATGTTACCCCCGGCTCGTAATGGTTAAGGGCTTTGATATCAAGTGGTCCGAGTCTTTCACATACTGCCGTGAGCGCACCACTGGCAAGTTCTTTCTTCGTAAAAGAAAATGAGAAGTTCACCGGAACCCAGGTAAAACTAAATCAATCAGAATTGCCGCATGCGCGCCGAATGGTGACCTACGTAAAATGCGACTTGTATTTCCCCACCGCAACCACATTTTCGACTCTGGTCAAGTCATATTTACGGCCTCTTATTTGCTCCCCGTTGACCAGTGTCCCAATTTTGGTGTTTAGATCCTCCAGAGTAATTCTCGATCGAACTAGATGTTTCGTACAGCCCGTCGCCCCTACGTCTTCAACCTCAACGCGTATATGTTGCCTCGAGACTGTCTTATCCACGATGGTGAATGCGCCATCATCACCGGGTGGAGGGACGACTCTGCCGATTATGTGCGCCTTTCCGGGCCGTAGCCAAAATCGTTTGCCTATGCAGTGTCAGCGAGGTCGGCGGAGTGTGCGTGTAGGGTGTCTATCTACCCTCAAACAGATCGCCTTCATTTGCTATAATCCACATATTGGTGGGTTGAAAGCACTCATATGTGGTAGAGTGGCAGCAACCAAATACTGGTTTTGCAGGTGCGTGTGTCCATGAAGTAGGGTGGAGTTTACTCTTCAAAGTCGTGTTTCAATTTAGGTTCCAACACACGCTATCACCTGACCTGACCTGACCTGACCTGACCTGACTGCAAGGCAACTAATTAAGAGGGAAGAAGCGATCAATAGGGGCCTTAAGCGAGCCCCTATTCAGGCACCGACTTGGGGGCTTGGAGAGAATAGGGGGCTAATATACGAAATATGCTAGCGCCGAAAAGATGTTTTACTAGCCTTAGAATAGGTAACAACGTATAGAAATACTGGGAACTTTTGCTCACTAGCGTCTGCCTAGTGACTCCACCTAGCTCCCCAGACTATTACATATAAGAGCACAACCACCAACTTCATACATCTTCCTTGGAAAATCACCTCTGAAAGATATAATGGATTTAAGATTCCAGGTGTAACTCTTCAGAGACTGCTAGCATGGTAAGTAACCGCAATTTCATCTGTATACATATCTTCACTCGTGCAAGTGGAGAATTCAACATACATTTTTGCTACAGAATTTTGCTGTAGAGTTCTGGTACTGTTATTCCTTTTGGAATTGTCATTTTATTCGTGTTGCTGATTAATTGTTAATACTCAATAACTTCCACAAGCGTGTAGTCCGGTCGATGTTGTGCAATTGCTGGATTAAGGACTTGGCGTGGAGGACTTTCCATTTGAGGAGTCGTCTCCTTCTGAGCGAACACAGACTGACAAGAACCATGGCATCACAGAGCAAACATGAAAATAGTGATACTATTGTGGGATTTTGGTCTGCTTAGCTGGAGAAGCGATTCTCTTCTCTTGGGAGAAGGTAAGCTTGATTCTCAGTACCAGTTCTTTCTGGCTGCAAAACACCAATACCACCACGTCCCTTTGAGTTTCCCAATTCTCTCTCACGCAATCTTCCACAATCTATTTATTCACCAACGTCTACTCCATCGCGCGCCTTCAGTACCAGCTCTCTTCACTCGATCTAATTCGTATTCAGGTCGTTCTGGCTGGCGTTGTTTTGCGAAATCGAAAAACGGGTCATTCTAGGCACCTTCGGATCCATGTGAGTTGTCGTGTTTCGCATCCTTTGCAAAGGAAAGCAGTTTGATCAGCTACATAATCATTGGCGTACTCTCCATCTACACCTCTACGTCGATTGGATTCACCTGCTCAGCCTTATCGCCGCGAGCCCTTCTGAAACCCTAGTCTCCTTATTGATCTTCTCTCGCAGAATTCTCCCCTTAGACTCTTTTATACACTCTTAATATCTCGAATACTGATCAAGGTGCTTACAGAGTTCACGATGGGGCTCTCCGAGAAACAGATGGTTAAGCCCGCCCTTGCAGACGACTTCTATGCTTGGTACGCAGAGTATAAGTCTACATGGAAGGTTAGATGAAAGCACCCTCAAGACTTGAAAAGCTTACTGATAGACTGTAGCCTCAGGTTAATTCTCATAGAGTTGCGAGCAGCGCACGACAAGCAACCCAGCTGCCATCTCTAACGCCAACTTCTTCAGTAGCTCAAGTATCTTCTGGAGTTGCGAGCACCGCCAGTCAATTTAATCAGGTGCCATCTCTAGAGCTATTAGCTACGGAGAAGTTGGCGCCTCTTAAGAGCTCAAGCTATTCTTTTTGCAAACCTGGCGCTCCTATCTCTCCATCAATCTCCCCTTCCTCATCCTTTTCCTTCTCGGCCGCACCTGCTCCCTCCAATTCTCCTTCTACGCCCGCGATATTCACTACAGAATACTTTGAAGCCAGACCATCTCCCAAGGGAGGAATTGGAGCTTTTGCTAGCAAGTCAATTTTGGAAGGAACGGTTATCTTGGCGGAGGAGCCGCTCATGCTAGCGAACATCATGGAGGTCTACCATTCATACGACAACCTATCCATCGAGAAGCGAAAAATGTTTAGGTCTCTATACGGCTGGCCTGGCGTCAACCCGGAGCCAACAATGGCAATATTTCAGACCAACAGGTAGATGAACACATTCCTATGGTCATTATAGAAGCTAATCAGGTATTCATCACCAGATTCGAGATCGAGGGAAAGGGAGGTATCTTTTACAAGACCTCAAGATTCAATCATGCCTGTCATCCTGCAGCGACTTGTACCTATCGCTGGAATCTCCGAGAGCGCAAACTTATTACAACGGCTTTAAGAGATATCGAGCCTGGACAGGAGATTACGATCAGTTATGGTTCCGCAGGAAGCTTATTTCAGAACTATGGCTTTCACTGCGACTGCGAGTATTGCCCACATCCTGAAGAAGCTGCCAAAGAAGCGAAACGTCTTAGAGGAACTGGAGATTGGATTTATTGGGAAAACCCTCTATGGCGATAAACTCTTCTCATTGCAGTATACGATACGAGGCGCCTTACGAGAAATCAAAATCTAGTTCTAGCCGACGGTGATGGTGATGGTGAATACAAGGAGTTATCTAGGGTGACTGGTTATTTGACGGAAGATTCTTTATTTTTAGCGGCCTGAAACATCAATATCAAATGGTATTCAAGTTTGACTTTAGCTTTATATATACCCATAAATTTCAAAACCTCCCCTAAATTTTGCCAATTCAGTATCACCTGTATCCGAATTGTCGTCGTTCCTGCTGTATCAAATCTTGAGAAGTTCAAATTTGCCAAAACTCTTCAATATATGAATATGTGATTCGACATAATATAAGGACCGAGCCTTACTCTTTCGTCTTCCAGCCTTCTCGCTATACAAATCGGCGAATATCTTTCCCGAAACACCACCGTGCTAGTGCTAGACTTCAGCGCTAACTTTTCGATTTTCTCCGCTGTTCAAACCCAAGATCGGAAACAGAAATTAAATGCCAAAATTCAGGCTGGAGAGACCGAAATGTCCCGTAAACACCCCCGACCCATGGACAGAAGATACGCACCCGCACCTCTCCGACTTTTCAAAACTCGTGACACGCGTCTTTTGAACACACTCGCCAACTGCGGAAATGAGGACTGCAAACACGACCTCTCGAAATTCGAGTTTCCGCCTCCTAATTGCCCCAGGTGTGGAAGGAAGACTTCGACGGCACCGCCATTGCCGCCGCCTGGTCCTGGATGGGGTGTGGACTATCGTAGTTCTGGGGGGGTGATAACGGATGGGTATCAGAAGCCAGAGGTGGAGGAGAAGGCATATGGGTACGGACATGGAGCACAGCGAGACAGAGATATATTTTGTGGTGATGGGAGGCTGGCAACTAGAATGGATGAGTGGACGCGAAAGGAGTGGGAGGATCGTGGCACCAAGTCAATGATTGAGAAGTGGAGGGAGGTTTGTGGAGCGGCGGACTGTAGAGGGTATCTCGACAATGGTGAGGGCATACAGCATGTTCGGTCTAGCTGGGATTGTCAGGAGAAATTGCGTGGGACAAGGCCACGCTCTAGAGATTTCTCGATTGGGCGGTCTCTGTCTCGGCCAGAGAGACAATAGATAGAAAGGCCAGTGGTTCTTCTGAAGCAGGAGTCGCAGAGAAGATTTGATGAAGCCCGGTAGGAATGGTGCGGATATCTTTTGTTAAATATACTTGAATAGGTCTGACAAATTGATCTGCAAAAAACCACTTTCTTTTTGATTTGTGAAATTCGGTGACAGATGAATAACGTTATTAGTTTCGGGTCACCAGGTCACTCTAGCTCTGTAATGACCAGGTAACCCGAAACTGTCACTCAAGCAGTGGAAAATGAGTAATGAATTATTGGTCGTATGTCATTGATTCACAAGCTGAGGCTTCATGATTCACAGCAAAATACAGTAGTGCGGAGTATATGTCGCTACAACATCTGCTATTCAATAATGTGTCGCAGAAATAAATATATACGATCCAAAAACATCTCACCATCAACTTCAATAATGTGTCGCAGAAATAAATATATACGATCCAAAAACATCTCACCATCAACTTCAACACTATCGTTCAACAACATGACACTTAACAATAAACCTACACTAGAGCCTATTAAACAGTGTTCAATATGTTCCCAGATCCTCTCCAGTATTGAGAGCCGCCCTCCTATCCTTGGAAAAATAAAAGCAACACAAGATCTGACTTCAAGTACTGGATCCAATGTCAACTCTGATGTTATAATTGGAAACAAGCCAAAGACTTTGGAGAGAGAGCCTTTCGACAAAGGAAATCTTCGACTCGTGTCGCTTGAGGATAGGATATCAGGAGCATCAGGTGAAGCACGAGTCGGAGGGTCAGACAAAGGGCATATTGATCATCTACATCCTACATACATCGATCTAGGCCAGAGCTTCAAGACTGTGCTTTTGGAGGGGATTTCAAGTAAAGTAGGCATTCTTCAAACAGAAGTCTGGGCTTTTATGTGAATGATCACTGACTACGGAATGAAACAGCTGAATGATAATAACGAAGAGATATACCCGCAAAGCCCCATGATTCCTAGTTCTGAGTCTTCCACAGCGCATAACCTAATGCGTGAAGCTTTGCCTGGGGAAGAGGATCTTCTCACCGAGCTTAGAGAGAGAAGTGAGCCCAGAAACATGGGTAGTGGAGAATGTTTCGAGGACTTGTCAGTCACCTATGGTGATAGAAGCCAGCCACCTCCATATTCGGCAAGTAGTTTGGAAACTTCTCGACTCAATTATAGAAAAAAGATGTATTTGCTAACTTCAAGTCACGCAGCCATCGCAAGGTGCACGCACTGAACGAATTCTCAACTTTTCGACTTCTGAGGTCAGAGAATTGGTCGGCATCAAAACGGAATAATAAATGTTTCTCGCCCCAGACTGATGGGGGTAATCAAAGAAATAGTTGCTAGCAGTATTTAATGAGAGAGAAAGGTAATAAGTGGATGGGTCGATTGGGAAAGCAGATAATCTGTTCAAGGGCTTGGAGACAGGCGCCATGGTATGCAACGACCAGCTATAAACAATGATCAATATGTCATGATGTAGGGGCTGAATCTCCGCAGCGTTGTGTTTGATAAAACTCAATAAAAAAAATCTAAGAATTCAGTTTCGGCGTTCAGGTGAAGTGTGATTGCCATCTGAACATTGGTAGAAATTCAAATTTAGCTTACGTTCCCGTTGTAGCCGTCTTGGTTTTCTTGTCTGTGGTGCTGTCGGATGCGACGGGTACCTTTCCTCCCTCACTCTTTTCATAGTCAAACTCTTCACTCCAGTCCGAAAGCTCAGAGACATCAATATCGCTTCCTCCATCATCCGCCCCGATTGGATCAATCCTGCTCTGGCCCAGATCACTCTTCGATATCTTCTTAACACGAGAACCACGCATCCTGTGTGGTCCAGGCGTTCCATTCCAATGATTTTTATTCTCCTCCTTGGCTTTCCCTTTGATTTTACCACTAACGTATTCGTGCTTATTTTTCCAAGTCCCGCCATAAACATATTGTCGATTATAATCAGACGGGTGAGTCGTGCCACCTGTGACGGATCTCCAGCATTTTCCCGGGCATAGGAAGCTCCACTGCTTGCTCTCGTCGATTTGGCAACGGATCAACACGTCTCGGCGGCGTTGGCAAAGTGAGCATGGCTTACTGAAAGGACTTGGCTCTTTTGCTTGAGCTTTAGCTGCATCTTGCGGTCCTGCAAGTGGAGAGTTGTGGGAATCCCCCAAGTTGTTTGGTAGAGCAATATCAGCCGCGTCATGATTCGAGTTTGCCACATCCATTTTGACAAGATTTTCTTTGCTAGATGCGAGCAGAACTTCTATATGGTAGTGATAATTAGCTTGATCAGTGAAAATCAAGCGTAACAGATAAAAATTGAATGTAGCTTGTCGTTCTACATATTTAAGCTTTTATGCACTATACGATGTAGTAGTAGCTTCGCTTGACCTGCTTAGGCCCGCTTTTAGAAAGTAATTGAGTATTGAGCTAGAATTCGTTCGCAACTGCTATCAACCAGTATTGAAAAGGGGTACTGCTCTAATCGTGCTCTCCAGGGGCTTATTTACCTTATAAAATGACTCTAAGCTGGACAGGAGGAGCCACGAAGTAGGCCAAGGAAGCTAAGGAGTTAAAAATTGTGAGCCATGGTATGGATTATTCTTTAAAACAGAGTTCATTTGTATCACGTAAACAAATGAACCATGCCTGCTACGTGAAAAGTTTCAGGAATACCACACAAGTAATGTCATCTTTGGCGTATATTGACAAGAGTTGATCCTACAGTGTCATGATCAAGTTGAATATTCACATGACATTCTTTTTTTTTGGTCTCATTTCTTGAGTAGTAGCTAATGAATTATTTCAAAACATGAATCCTTTATTGTTCAGAGCCAATTTACCTAATATCAAGCAACCATCACATTTATCCCAACGCTTGCTTTCCTCGCTCGCAGCTTACTCTTTTGTATTTAGCAGATGGGCGCAGTGAATTTGCAAACTACAATTACAACGCAAATGCTAAAGCTATTGCCAATAGCTCACCTAGTGTAAGGTTATAAATAAATATTTATTATAGTATAGCTTGATGCCTTCATAATATAAGCTTTCCTGCACTACTACAGCACATGTGAGCCCCACAATACCGGTATTGTGGGGCTTGGCGGCTGTGTTCCTGCACTGTGACGTGTGCTGCCGCGTCTAATGTGGCGGCAGAATCGGATCGGACGGGAGCAGTAGTTTATAACGAACTAATTCTGACTGACATCTCAACTACTCACTCTACCGTTCTCTAAACAAAGTTGACACGCACTCTCCTACTCCAATACGCTGCACTTCAAAAAGAATCAAAACAAGACCCAAAAGTAAAACTTAAACATGGCAACTGCATCATCTTCGGTATGTAGAGATAATCTTCTTCAAGGACCCCTAAATTCATCCCCACATATTCTAGCATACTTGTGGAGAAAAACAATGCAAACTTCATTGTGTTAGAATATTTGGGATACATTCACACAGTGGGAAGACTATCCAAGTTGCGAGTCTACGATTGCAAAAGCCGAGAATGGTATCTTATTCACATTACATGTGCTTGAATAGTCGCTGTCGTAGATGAAGCCTACCAAATAGTCTGAAGCAATGAAAACTTCAAATATTCCAAAGATTTTGCCCGTTCACAATACCAAAATTAATCCCTATTCTAACCACAAAAACCTACAGGCTGATGTTTTCGCATACGTCGTTGCGATATTCCTCCCACCTCTTGCAGTCTTCCTCAAGAGAGGATGTGGTGCCGACTTCCTGATCAACATCTGTCTAAGCATTCTTGGATGGATTCCTGGCGTGATCCGTAAGTATTAGGATGCTTACTTGGTTCCCGAGCACCAATAATAGTATCGGTCAGAAGGTGCTGACTTTTGGTTACAGATGCGTGGTGGGTTATTGGAAAGCATGATCCAGCCAAGTACAGGCGCTAGATCGTGGGAGGGGAAGGGCAGAATTGTTTTTTAATGTATGAACTAGAAGATGGGAGTCATGATGTTTTGCATGGGTATACCAAAGGGGAAGGATTTGAGGCTTTCGAAGGTTGTATATGGGACCTGAGTGTCTGTATAATGGCACATTTTCACACCATATAGCGAGGTCGGCTCTCTTTGCTATTCGTTACTGCATGAGTTCTTTTAAGGTGTAATTGTTCCACGTGTTGGTACAGATGAATCTATATGACATGAAGCTTGAAGGAAGCAGACCCTGGCTCAAATTGAAATGACAATCCGCTTCCAACGCCATAGCTGCACGCAACATAATGTGTCGCAATTCTAAGTTAAATTAATTAGACTGAGGCTTGCATCTCCTGAGTTAGCCAACCTTCGCCAGTTGTTGTTGCGGACCAAGTTAAACTATTCTGTAATAGAGCTGCGCTACAGCGTTTCATTTTAGTACTGCTTAATATAAAGACTATGAAATGTGGTGAGGAACACAATAGATGATGAGCTGTTGAGTCTCATTCTTAGGGAACATATGGTACAATGAATGCTTGGTATTGATATAAGTAATGCAATCATTTCATTTCAGCATGCGTATATAAAGATGCCTTTTCAATAATTATACAGCTTGTGCTTGAAGTTACATACAACAAAGGTTACTTGACGCAATCATAGCATATATGTACCGCAACTAGATTCTTTTCACACTTACACCATGTTTACAAGCAAGTGTCTGAATCCAGCGTACGTCTCGACACCGCTAGGTAAGATCTGGCTTGCAGGGAGCACAAACCCATTGGTTCCAGTATCTCTCAGTTCAACGGTGAAGACATACTTGGCCTTGGTCACGTCCTGAACGTAATCGATAGAGCCTCCAGCCACTTGATAAATGGTGTTGCACACAGGTCCGTACTGGAACGCGGTGCCATAGACAGCTCTTATAGCAGCTGCAACTCCTGCAGCGAGGCTTTGGAGGACTGAGTTGTTTTGAGGCTTAGCCGAGCAAGAGTAGCCGTATGCTGATATATTGGTTAGTAGATTATTTAAAAAATGGGTGTCATGGGGAGTGTTACGGGTCATAAATAGTTGAGAGTAAGAGTGTACATCGATGTACAATTGAACTCCTTTACCAGCGGCAAGTACATTGATTTGTGCAAGGAGACCCTTGTTCTCTGGGGAATCGCCGGCAGCGGCACCTCTGTAGGTCTCGTCACATGGGTTTGTTGAAGATCCGGCGCCGCTCCATCTGTCAGTTCTCATTAGTCACATGATATGTAGTATTACTCAGTTAGAAAACCTCGCTCATGCAGCTTCACTTACTGGTATGGCCAGTTTCTGTTGACATCTCTTCCTACACACGTCCCCGATGGTGGACTTTGACGGTTCTTACGCCAGAGTCTATTTGTTGTCTGTGTATAGACAAAACCTGGGAGATATTAGAATCATATGCGAGATGGACTTGGATATGAGGCACATACCATCTGGATTCACGACAGGGAAAATATAGTAGTCGTACTTGTCCACAAAGCCCTTGATCTCAGCTGATGAAGCGTAGTTGGAAAGCAGATTGTAAGCAAAGTATTCAGTGGTCATGGTCGTAATCCACTCGCGAGCGTGGACGGTTCCGTGGAGCACAACTGCTGGCTTGCTACCCTTACCGCCACTACCCCAGAAGTGAATTCCGGTGATTGCTCGGCCACCAGAGGAGGTTCCAGCAGTCACAATCTCGGCCTGGGTTGGATGAGCAGCAACCAGGTCATTGAGGAAGAGCAAGTGATCAGCATACGAGTGGTATGAATTGAACCAAGTCGCATTTGCGGACCCAGCTGGCAGATAGTTAGACGGTGCAATTATGATTCCTTCGGATAAATGAGTTACGCACCACGGTAGACGGACATTTGCCCTTCATCTTCAATAGAGGCTCCAAGATCTTCATGCATGACCTCTGTAGTCATACTTGCAGTCATCTGCTCGAATTCCGCGACTTTGTCTGCTGGAACAACGAGATCAACATGACCATTTGCGATCGGAACTCCATCAGCCCTGTCATAATAAAGAGTTAGTAAGTGGGTTTGAACCAATTGCAATTTACAGATAGCAGAAGCTTATGATTTTAAATTTGCCGTGGTTTTCAAAGTGAAAGTATGGTCGAAAGGTGATAACTTACAAACCCTTCCAAGTGGGAAGTTCTAGCCCCGTGATGACATCCAAAAGAGGTGTCACATCTTCACCAACAGCTGAATAGGTTGTAAGTAAACACTGTCTCTAATTGTGAATTGAGGGTTGCCCTACCAACTCTCATTGCTTTGGCTCCAGCATAGCTCACCTTTGCCGAAACGGCAACAGCAGCATTCAGGATCAGGAGGGTGACTGTAGAAGACTTCATTATTGGTGTGATGATGTGATGAACATAGAGAAGAAGGACTTCAGTAAAGTTTTATAGCACTGGCTTGCCATCTGGCCTGCCTAAGGTGGAATGTTGTACCCAAGACTTTAGGGGATGATCATGACGGTTCATACCCAGAACATGTCATCATCTCAAATACCCTAAGAGTAGGGGTCTAACCCGCCTGGCTGATCATGTGAGCTCAAATGAGGGAAATATCTAACTGGTATCTCATGTATACTACCGTGTAACCCTGAAAATCTTAGCTCTAAACCTTCCTGTCGTGTCGATTTGTAAGATACTGTAGGAAAAAGACTACCCCAATTTGGCCGGCTGCAGTCTGCCCTGAATAGGATATCTCTATTTCCGATATCTCGTAAGTAAGAAATGATTGTTGGGCATAGAACCGAGATCTGATGGTAGCCCTTATGGATCTATTGAAACAACATGCGAGTTTATGTCTCTAGATGAGTTTGCTCTTAACACGGTGTGCCTCGAGTGTCTCTGATAGCCAGAAACCTAGAAACTTATGAAATATGATTAAATCTCTTAGGGGTGTTAAAAACAAAACACCCTAGAATTAAAGGGCACCTGGGTAATGCACTCGCACAACGCATGTACCTGGCATGTGTGGACAGGAATTGGTAACGGTGAACGAATATATCGCACGGAAGCTCGAGGAGGCTCGGATGAAGCTTGGAGTAAAGCTTAGTTGACACAGCCAGCCAACTGTGAAAGCATAGCTATCGTAGCTAAGCAAGCAATCTTTGTCTCCTTCTTTGTTCGGTACATACAAGCCGGCAAACAGGGCTGATGCAGATGCATTGTAAAGTCGTCCGAAACTGGAAGGCCGGCACGATATGCAGAACATCTACAATACAACATTGGTCCACATAGCAGACGAGTGTGTGAGTGCCGGACCAGCATAGCAAATCAAAGGGCATGAAGGTGTAGCGGATAAACAGGTCAAAGGCTGTTGAAATCGTGGGGAATCTGAAGAACTTCCGTAACAAGGAAAGATTAGAAGGGGGGTCGCCTTGGCGAGTGGAGGGACCTGCCAGATGTGTGATAGCCGAATCTTCAGAGTACAATAAATACCTAAACACATGATATTGTAAGTGTATGGGATGGGTTGGGCACTGAAAAGAACATCACTCGTCAGCCGTACCTTACCTTACAATATGTCTTAAGTGAAATGTGGGACGTTCGCAATCTTCAAAATTATGGTATATTTTGCATTTATATAAAAGGCAGATATGTCTAATAGATTGACTTTCAGAAAGACCATGTTTTCTCATACAATTTTACTAGCTGACTGGTCTTCTAAATCAAATATTACGGCAGTGCCAAACCACTCGCAGTGCGTTGCAATGTGACACTCTCACTAGCCACAGAGCCATCAATATGCAGTCAACGTATATGCATATGTGCACAGAATCTTCGTGTGACTCAGCTTCGCAACCATATTGTTGTGTGGCATGGCGGTGCTTGCCTATCAATGTATCTGATAAGATGTAACCTATCAAACAGTAAAACTCATTATTCGAGCGAGCCGATCCGTAATTGGCATGATGTTGCAGCTACAAGCGTCAAGCGCAAATGTCGCACTGCTCAAACATCTACTTCCACAGCCTCGCTCAAAAAGTCACCTCGCATGACTCCATCTTCATCTGTTCTTAATTCTGTATCATCACTGATGCGAACATGCATCCAATATCCCTTTGCGCGAACCGCATATCGTTTTTTCTCTTCCAACACAACTTCCGGAGCTTTTACTTCCACATTCGTTTCAGCTTTCCCACCTGCCTGAATGCGTATGGTATCTTCGGCAGAGAATATTCCTGAAGGTGGAAGCATTCTTTTCAACTTGAGATTCAGACACTCAGCATCTTGTCCATCAGAAACTGAGGTGAAGACAAAAATACCCATGGGCACAGCCTTGGTATCCAAAGGAGTAGACCAACGTAGAAAAGACACCGTCTTGTCCGGAGACGTGTTGGCAATAGTAACTTTGAAAGTGACCTTAGGCGAATTCGATTCACTCTTTGAACTTGACACATGCGTGAGTGTGATTTTGAGCGGGATCTCAGGATTTTCAGAATATTCCGATGACGTCATTGTGATATCTTTGGCGATAAATCGGTTTGTATACAGCAAGACTGAAAGAGTCGCTAAAATAGCGATGGTGATGACGAATGAAATTCCTAATGTAGACTTGGGGGAATAAGCTCTGCGTTTCAGTGACATTGAAGGACACAAGTATTAGGACTGGAGTAGATGGAAGCTGGATATGGTGTTGAGAGCTTTCTGATGGTTTCTTCCCATTCAATGTTGCGAAGAACCACCTGCACTTTTCGAAAGCGGGGTTTCGAGATTCTAGATTCAGGGTTCTAGAATTCGAGATGCAGGCCGAGATGGGCAAATCTAACTTTATGCAGGAGATATACTATATGTTGCATAAAGATACCGGGAATAGCTCCCGCCTGGGAAGGTCGAATTCTATGAGAACAAATCGCATATACCGCAGATTAAGCAGACAGATCATGCACGCGCTGCAGTCTGGCCGGGCGTGTAATGAGGAAGTGGTGAGCAGGTCCGAGCAAAAGAAACAACTATGACTACTCCTGCCGACGTGTTTCTCAGCTGTTGATTTGAGTTGACGTGACGGATGACTCGTGGTTTGTACTCGGATCTCATTTTCTGGGACACCGTGGAAAAGCAGAATTAGCCTGGTTGCTCTGCTAAGCGTGAGCCTTCACATATCCGGTAGAGAGGTCTAACGCTTAATAGCAGGTGGTCGCAACTACATATATTCACGCTCTTATTTCAACGACACCTCGCTTCTCTCCCCACACCTTGGCTCTTGGCTTTTGTCCTTCGTCGATCATCGAATACCTTACGGTCCTCTAAGAAGCTGTATAGTTGAAACAACTTGAATTGCCGGGAAAATAAGCTTTAGATAAACATGCATCAGTTTAGACGATGCTAGTTTGGACCACAGCTTAGAAGTCCTGTGAGATGTGGAATTTCAATGTCCCCAATTCCATGTGCTGATTAGACATTCAATTAGTGCCGGACCTTGCTGCTAAAGATGGATACTCTGATCACCCCGGGCAAATGGGTGGGATTGAAACAGTGAAGACTGATCATTCTATGCCGAAGTCACAGGTGTTCTGAAAGCTTATCTAAGCCCATGTACCTGATCATGGGTAGGGTGCTGCAAGAACGGGAGTGTCCTCCGACGGAATTTTAGCTCGATTGTGGTACACACCTCCAGGATAACGAGTTAAGGACCAAATAATGCTATCTAAATCTGAAAAAAAAATTCGAATGCGGCATGGCTTAAGCCTCTCCAGTTGTCAAACGCATGCGCACCTTCAATTTGCCGGTCCCTGATATATCATGTGCATTATATTGTCAATCAATACCAGAATGGGAATGTGCCTGTTTACAATCAATATCAGATACGCGCAATTGTATAGCTCCGAGTAGCTTCAAAATCACCAGCTCATAGACTAGGATTTGGTAATGGCGTACCAAGAAACAGGAATAATTCTGTGGTGTGGGATGTGTGTAGCGTTTTATAAGTGGGTTGGGAAGCAGACCATCTGAAAAAACATCTATATATACAGGTCGATTTCCTCGCCAAAGAGGAGTTCTTTCTATCGGCATTAGTAACAGGTTGACTTAATCTACCTCCATTGTAATTGCAACCTCAACCCTTCAGCACACTAGTCAATATGCAGACCTTCTCCAAGTTGTTGGCATTCGCCGCTCTGTCCCAGGTTGTTATCTCCGCACGCTTGGATCTATCAAAGAGAGAAACTCCTTTGGAAGTTACTTTGACAGAGGTTGAAGGCGGTGTTGTAAAGGCTACGGTCACCAATGTTGGTTCAGAGGATCTGAAATTGCTTACTTACGGAAGCATTCTTGGTATGTAAACTTTAAATAAGAATCTCTGTTTCCAACATGCCTTGTAATTTCATTAATGTTCCAAGATTGAGCACTCAGGCTGGCATTACTATGTGCTTAATCTGTCGATCAAAAGATTCTATAGGAGCATCCCAAACTCTAGCTTTTAATATCCACAAGGGTAGAAGATAACCCTACTCGTGTTCTCTGTTACTAGTGTACAAGAGTACATCCAATCTTGCTGCAGATCTAAGAACTGACTTAGTATAGACTCTGCTCCCGTTGAAAAGTTGTATGTGTCTTCTGCTAGTGCGCCAGCAGATTTTGTTGGCATTCGCCGCTCAGTCAGCCGCACTGGACTCTCTGAAGATGCATTTATTTCCATCGCAGTAAGTCAAACATCAGTTTGCATTGTTTTGAAATCACTTCTAAATGTAGCGTTACTCAGGCGGGATCAACTTACGAGACTACTATCACTCCAGCAGCAGTCCACGACTTAACTTCCGGAGGCACCTTCTCTATGGTCGCTGAAGGCGCGATTCCCTACGCTCATGCCGACTCCACCGAGCTGACTGGGCTTGCCGTACCCTTTAAGTCGAATACTTTGAAGGTTGAAGTCGATGGAGCTGCAGCTGCACTTGTTCCACGTGCGATTAAGCCCATTGACAAACGTGCCGCAGTTCAATCGGACTGCACCAGCAGTCGTTTGACAGCGACTCGTAACGCGTTGAGCAATTGCCGAACTTGTAAGTAGCTCCCATATTTGGCCTATCTTGATACCAACCCAAGGCTCAACCCTGAAACATTTGCGCTGGCTAGAATTGACTTATTTTATAGTGGCCCTTGCTGCTGCTACTGCTGCTCGAAGCGGATCCGCAACCAAGTTCAGCGAATACTTCAAGACAACGGCAACCGCTACTCGCACTACAGTTGCCAACCGGTTAGTTTTATTTATTGTGTCACAACGAAATGGTACTGACCTCTTATAGTCTCACTGCTGTCGCCAATGAATGTGGATCTACCTCATCAGGTGCCACCGACTACTATTGCACTGATGTTTACGGTTACTGTTCCTCTAACGTTTTGGCCTACACCATTCCTTCCAACAACATTGTTGTCAACTGTCCCATTTACTACACCGCTATTCGTAAGTGGACTTTTGACAAGCATTCATAAGTTGTTCAGTACTGATCTCGTAAATCTATAGCCGCTTTGACTAGCACCTGCCACGCTCAAGACCAAGCTACCACAACACTCCACGAGTTCACTCACGCTCCAGGAGTTTACTCCCCAGGAACCCAAGACTATGGCTACGGCTACTCCGCTGCTACAGCTCTGTCGGCATCGCGCGCCCTCGCCAATGCTGATAGTTACGCACTCTACGCCAATGGTATGTATTTCCACGCATATAATTCCTATGCTTTTTTCCACAAACAATATGCTAATGAATCATCATAGCCATCCGTGTTGGCTGTTAAATACTCTAATTTACCTGAACTTTCGGAGGGAAATCATAGTGTTGGAAGCCTTGTGGAGGATTTGGTAGTGTACAAATCTTTGTCAAGTACTTTTCATAGTGTAAATACAATGTGGTACAATCAAGTTTTCATGATCTCTATGAGATTATTGAGATATAAACCCACCTCTTTTCAACGCTTATGACATTGTAACTCTACCTTATATCAATTAAACTCAGGTCATCTAGTATGTTGAGGCTTTGATACGTTCAAGTATGGATAATTTAAACCTCGATATGAACGGTGTTTCCATATAAAGAAGAATATAAGCTCAAACTTGTTAAACTCTGTAATGAACTCAGAAATTCAAAAAAAAATTCATGGAAAATAACCATACTTACTTATTTTATGTATGTTTATGCGGCAAGTATATGTACCATACCATATCATATCTTATTTACTCACACATTCAGTTACTGTGCTTACCTGAGTGAGCCAATAAAAGTGTAGGCTGGCTCCAGCTTTCTGATACGTAGATGATTAATATTACTGATATCACTAACTCAACATAGCGTAATTCACCGAGATATCTGTATCATGTACCTTTCATACATGTGACTATTTGGCATTGCCACCGTAATAATTGCGTGATGTAGCACTAGTGAAATGCTGTTGTTATTGTAAAGTACGTAGATAGATAGGTACCATCGAGTAAACGTAAGGATCCACTTATTACACCAGCGGCCGCGGCTAGGTGCATGGCTGGCCAGTACCGACAGCTTAACATCTATACATTACATCTTGCCTCAATTCCACTTTGCCAAAGCTAGGAGCGTCGCGTTTCCCGGCCTGTATCATGTCACATCGAGCAGGCTCGGTTGAGTGACAATAATGAATCCCATCCAACAACCCAAGAATGCCACCACCCATATTCCCCTGGAACGCCAAATTACGTCAAGCACACATACCGGCTCAACCATGGAATACAGCACTGGGGGAAGTGAAAATGGCGAATCAAGTACGGCAGGCAGCAATTGGAATAGCGACATCAACCAAAACGATAGACCTACAGATGAGGGTAATGATACACTCCTAAAAACGTCCTACCAGAGAGGCAGCCACAAAAGTCATCGAAGTAGGAACAGCGGCGCGTTTCTACTCTCTGGATCAACCTTTCTGCCCCCTCCCGAACCAACTAGTGTGCCAGGACAAAACAGAGCATCGCAGTTGCTTCAAGATCAACAGGGAAAGAAAGGGTTGAGCACCCAGGAAAGAAGGCATACCAAGAAGCGCGCAAACATTGGGCTGGGTATTGCAGAAAGCCCCGTAGCTACGAACGTGAGCAACACTGGGACGAAACATGCTCCGACTGGATACGCTGCAAGAGAAAATGAAGTTAAACCTAAAGTTTCACAAGAAAAGGCATTATCTGGTCTCGACGTAGACTCTACGCAGATTGTCAATCTCGCTTTAAATCTCAGTGAAAGCAGACGGAACGCTGCTAGGCGAAATGTATCGACGCCTCTTCCTCCACTGGCCAACACATTTGGGGACGGGTTCGCTGGTGGCAGCCTTCGACAGCATCTGCAGCAACAGCGGCGTATACCCAGGAATGTCTCTCCTAAACCTCAACGAGCTTCAACCGCAACTCCTCGGATTGCTCCTGGACAACTCTCTAGCCCTTTACACTCAAACTTCGATCCGCGCCCGAATGAATATCAATATCAATTCAGTGCATCCACGTTGGCACGAGCGGAGAAGGCTCGAACTCAAATTGAGTTAATGGCACAATACCGACGCCTGTTACAATATGTTCCCCCGCTGAGGCCAGAAGTCAATGCTACGCATGGAACTCCGAAGAAATCTCAGGTTGAAGACCAAAAAGCAAACCTAGGGAGAGAATATAATCCTTTACAATATATAAGAAATAGAAAGATTCGTGCACGGGAACGGAAAGCTATTGATGGAGAGGCACAAGGTTTTGCTGATCTGGCAAAGGTTGTGAAATGGGTAGACCAAGTATCAGAAGGAGCGTGTTCTGGAGCAAGCCAAGGAGACAATTGCAAGGGCATGCCGGTCTTCCCCCAAACAGCAGAACAATCTACTTCGCCTAGTGCTTCATCTCCGAAGCCATTACATGGTAAAAGTCCAACAGTGTTGGCGAAAGTCAAACGGCCTCGGGTGGATTGGGATACCAATCCAGCAGACATGCTAGCAGACTTGTTTTGGCTTGAACAGGATGACAACAAGAAAATAGTCGAAGACCCAACCGGAAGAAGAGTTTTTCCACAAGATGTTGATCTCCAAAGACCAATGTCCAGGAAAAGTGAAAAAGCTGATGAACAAAAGCCACCAGACGTGAAAAAAGCGATGTCACCTAATCTCCGCATAGATACAAAATTTCCTGAGTTTAGATCCGTAAAAGCAAGTACGGAGAAGCATGATAGTACCACAGACAGAGTACGGCACAAAATTCGGGATGCAACCCGCATCCACCATAATGGAACACGTGAATCACGGCAATTCTTACATGCTCGTAGCAAGTCGGATTCCGATTCTTCGGAAACTGATACTGCGAATCACTCAGCCTATAGACGCAATGGTAGCGCTGAAGCTCATGACCGTGCTGTGGATATTCTCAACAAGCAAATGAGAGAGTTACTGGCTAAAGAAGCAGGAGAAATTGGTTGGAGGGCGCGAGACAGAGAAGTCCAGCCAAGTATCCGATCTCTGGAGTCCGAAACAAGTGCTACCAGAGACGGGTCGCATAAAAACAGGGATAGCTTGGATAATCATAGCACCTCTGGTTCGGTTGTTGCGATTAAGGATATCAGATCCAAGCGGGACTCTGTGATTTCATCTGGTCGGCAAAGTCTTGAAGTCCCTGGAAGGAGTGGCCGACAATCATTAGATTTTCTTGAGCCTGGAGTACAAGGTTCTCCACGATTGAGAGCCACGGATGTAGCGTCTCTCCCTTCAAGAATGAGTGTGGATTTGACTACTCCAGAACGTCATGTGTCTCCGTCTAGAAACTCTCTTGCAAAGGTCAGGTCCAGGATCAACCCTTTTGAGCATATTCGAACACACAGTCGGGGCCGTGCTGCCACAGACGTTGCAGCTATTCTGAATGCTAGCGAACACACTTTGGAGAACATCGATGCGGTAGAACAACGACCACGCTCCACGAGTCCTCTCAAAAAGAATGTCTCTAGACCTTCTGCTGATGGCGGCAAATCTTCCAGAAGAGGGAGCTTCCGTAGAGGCAAGACTTCTGAGGACAGCTCGGGAATACGTGGTTTGTTCAAGGGACGGCGAGGTCCAGTTTTGGCAACTAGTGAACTCTTGGGAAAGAAAGATTCTCGAGAGTCTGGCGGACCTTCTGGTTTTTCGACTGATGACTCTGACCTTGATAGAGGGATAGACAGAGGTTCGCGTGACAGTTCCGTGGACCCCATTAAAGGTCGTAGTGGTTCTCCCCGGGCAAAAGAAAAGCCCAAGTATGACCTGCCCACTTTTGTCTCTCAACGAGATCGCTTTGCGGGATCTAGAAGTGGTAGCAATTCAAATGGACGCGGCGAGAGAAACCGCTCCCAGGGCCAGCTTCTCAATACGCCCAGAATCGATATACACAGAGCATCTCCGGGATCATCACCTGATGTTGTTGCCGAAGATGTTCGAAGTGATTCTTCGGTCTCTGATATTGGATCTCGAAGAAGCAGTCGTGGAGTTCATGGGGCAGATTCTCGTCTCCAGGAAATACCGGGCATACGTGGTCGCCGTGGTTCCCAATGGACAGGCATGCCGTTGCCTACAGGTGATTCGGGGGCCAAGCGTCCTTCTATGGAAGGTAAACGGCAGTGGAGTATATCTGACCGCGATGTATCTACCCACCAAGGACCCATGAATAAGCGAGAAATTGCTCGTGTACGCGCATTACTTCTTTCATCCGGTGTAAAAGCCAAAGAGATTTCACGACGAGCTGGCGAAACTCAGTTCCTTCATCTCACCACTGAACCTGCATATAAAGGTATTGCAGATTTAGCACCGGACCGGGTTAAGCCGATGGCAAAGCACCAAATGCATATTGTAGCAGCCAAAATCCTATCTGATGACGTTGAACTTTCGAAACGGGTGTGGCAGGATTCCGCAGACACATTCTGCAATCCCACGATTCAGGACTTGGTTTACAGACTTGAGCAATTGAAAGGCACAATACAAGAGAGTCTTACACCGATGGCAAGAAGGGCAGCCGATGAAGCAGACGAAGTTTCCAAAGATTTAGTGACCAGCCAAACACTAAATGTCAAACGCATCACGGATGTAATGGATACCATGCTACGAAGACGTAGAAGAAAGTTCAGGTGGCTCAGACGAGCGGGATGGGTATTAGTCGAATGGAGTCTGGTAGGTGTGATGTGGTTTGCCTGGTTGATCGTGGTATTTCTGAAAATATTCACGAGTATAGGCCGAGCTTTAGCAGCCACTACGAGGTGGTTGTTATGGATGTAGGATAAGCATGGATTTAAAAAATTATGGATGGAAGCGCGGATGTTTGATACCCATTACTTTTTATTAATATACAATTATTCTTGCTATAGAGTGCCTCTGGGAAATTTGTTTAGTGAAGAGAGACACTTGTTCCCCCGTATTTCTACACTCATATTCCTTATGCTTGTAGTCACCTCCTTCCTTAAAGATCAAATAATGGCCACGATGTTTTGGGTCGGGCTTACTTATTTGGAGGTAAGTCCACGTTAAGGTCACAAATAATAGTTCTAGAAGAATCTCTAGTTCTAAGTAGAGGTGTGGAAGTCTTCAGTGTTTTGTTGGGTTCAAGAAGTGGAATAGTGGTTAGGCAAGCTCACATTCTAGATCATACTGAGAACTGGATCTAGAATACCTTCAATTCTGGAAGAAATGCATGTTTATTCGCAAGGGATCATAAATGTTCACCACCAGCTGCTTCTTGGGTTTTAAAAGATCAGAGGTAGACTTCACTAACTTATTTTGCAAAATTGTGGAAGTATATTATTAGGTTGATTCACGATCCATGCTTGGCATCTCGGCAAGAAAAAAAAAATCGCACCAAAAGAGAAGGGAAAAGAATGTTAGGCACAATCACAGCCCTTAGAGATCAATTGACTCGATTCCCTTCAAGGAGATACGCCTAGGACCACTTCAGCCTTTATAACAAGGACGTAAATGACAAAATAATTTCTAAACCGAAGCAAAAAAATGAACAGAGTGGGACTCGAACCCACGCCACTTTCGTGACCAGGAAATTAGATCTTGCGATCCGATGATTAAGGTAACCTTAACCTGGCGCCATAACCAGCTCGGCCATCTGTCCGATTAATTTATGTTTCAGCTTTTCTACTTTTACTATCTATACCGTAGTGGCGCTGCCCACAAATTTTCTACCAAGGTTTGCTGCTTCGCTTAACGGAGTGGGGCACCCCTATTTCTCCTTTGAACGCTGACTATACTAAGGTCAGGTTGTGATTTTCTTGGCTAATCCGGATTATTTAGTTGTAAATCTAAATTTGATAGTACTGGTTTGTAATGCCTGGCTGGAGTATTTGTTCTGAAAAATGAAGCTGCTCGCTAGAACTTAAGTTGTCAATTATTGCAAAGTGTGTGGAAGCATGCTTGATCATGCACTACACAGTAACTTCACAGTTTGCAAGACGATGCTAAAGGTTCTTTTCTAGATAAACAGAAATCCTTGAGATAGTAATATTGACTAGATTGTTGTACAGCTTGGATCCATATTATTTAGAGCAAGCTGACTTGTCTGATGTCCTTCCTCCAGTTTGCAAGCGAAGATGGATCTGGAGGCTACTTTTCTATTTAACTCTTCTCAGCTGCCAAAGAGATATTTTGAACGTGTTTCAATCTTGTTTATGGTGTTTCATGACCTGCAAGCAAGTCACGTATCCGAATATAGTGTTTATATCTATGTTGTCAAGTTCTCTCCTATGCCCTATTAGAGTAGTATTGCTACTGGGACATAAACTGTGGTTCTCAATACACTGTACATAAATTAGTTGCTGATTTACATCATTCAATTAGATCATCTCTTTTATAAGAAATCGTTGTTGGTATAATAAGAGGTTCGTATTTGACTTCTTCCAAGTATGCTAGTAGCCGACTCAGTATTTCTAGACCGCACAGTTAAATAGTGCTACACAATATTCCAAGAGTACATTCCATGAGGATCCATATATACGATGGCTTTGATTGGTGTTCTACGTATAATTATCAAGGAGAGAACACAGCCTAGTGACTAGACACTTCCCAGCCTGAGTTAAAAAAGATCACCTCAATGGCAACTTGGACTGCCAGCACTCGAGATATGATTCCTCTCCAATATGACAATGAAATAATTGAAGTCTTTCTCTTTTAATAATATCTCTGTTTATAGCAAAGGGACAAAAATGAAGACAATACTCCTGCTTATGTTCAAGTTTAGGTGCTGTTTCGTCCAAGATCTGTTTCAAAAATTTGCCCTCATCTCCACACTCCAGTACTGCAAGTATCAAACAGACTAATATAATTCTCTCTCATCTTTACAGCTTCTCTTACCAATATTCTAATCCTATGACGTTATCAAGCTAGTGAGAGAATACACTGCAACACCACAAAACTATAAATCTGCATTTTAGCCAATCACAACACTCAATGCTCCCAAGCTCAAAGTCACCTGACGTATTCATTTGTCCCGAGGTGTGATGACCATATCTAACCATCATCAAAAAACTGCCCACTTCAACACCAGGTTGGTTCTCACAAAATGGGCTCCACGATATCCAAAGCTGTGAAGCCACCTCCCAAATTACCCTCCGCCAAGCCAACGCGCAAATACCCAACCCGTTCTCCTCCACCACCACCTAGACGTCCAGCAGCCGAAAAAGGATGGTTACACGCAGAGTCTCAATCAGACACCTCTAATAGAACTGCGCGTACGTATATACACTACGCTGTGCCAATTGGAATTCTACGGATGTCTAGTTCACGGCCCCCAAAATCCTATTACATGCATAAATTTAGTAGCTAATACAATCACAGCCCCGCCAGAACCTCAAGGTGCAGAGCCAGGTCTCGCAGCCCGTCTCCAATCCCTCGGACCTGTTTCCACCCAGCCCTCACCCGCAGACGCAATCTACAACCTTAGCCCGCGCGCCCCTCTCAGCGACCCCAAAGCGCCGTCTTCGCCGTTTCCCTCGCGGCCCCAAACCGACGCCCCCGCGTCCCAGTTCACCCACTTCCAACCGTCGGCCTCCAACCCGTCGCAAGCAATCTTCCCGTCACGAGGCCCGGATCCGAGGCAGAATCCCGCTGTGAGCTTGTTGACGGCACGATATCGGCTCGCGGCGGAGGCGGATGCGGAGTTTGCGCGGACTGGAAAAGCGGCGGACGAGGGGAGGAAGTTTGTGGATGTGGTGACCATAAGACAGGTTTTGGTATTGAGGGACAAAGGAGTGCCGCATGAGCAGATTGAGAACCAGTTTGGGCTTGCGGAGGGGGTCGTTGGAACGTTGGGCAAAAAAGGAGTGTTTGGGGTGGTGTATGGCTGAGACAAATAGTCGGAGCAAAGAAATGGCCACTGAGACCATGGGATAAGTTGTGAGGCTAGATGATGGTCTAAAACATGACGGCATGTACAAACAACTTTATGAAGCATAGCGCGGCGTTGGGAAAATTGGGAATGATTTGGCATATGGCATCACTGATACGAATCCAGAGCGATGATGTAGTTACTACTTAGCTCTTTCAAATACCACTCTATTAATATGAAGATTATTAATATGCAGATTGAAACAGTCCGTAGTACTAGATGTGTAGCAGTTTACGAGTTTTTAAATTAGGTAGGACTAACTAGGGAACCAGATCCCATGATCTTCTTGTGTACAGTATGCCCTACGTCTACAGTTTCTTGATTTTTTCATCCCTCGTCGGCACTTTACCACGCAGCATGTCCACCATCCACTAAAGTACAGGTTAGCTGATACTCTAGAAACAATACCGAAAGCGGAGGAGGTTCAAGGAGTTCCTCCGGAACTACCTCGAATCTCTACGGGGAACTACTTACTTCTCAGATCAGCACCAGTCATAAAACTACTAGCATCACTAATCAGGAACACGGCAGCACCCCGATACTCATCCGGCCTGCTCAATCGTCCCAGCATATTCTCTTTAGGCCACTGCTCTTTGCGATCGGGACGCTTCTTGAAGAGCTCCTCCACCATGGCAGTGACGATATAGCCCGGCGAGATGGTGTTAACCCGGATATTATGAGGACCCCATTCCATCGCCAGGTTTTTGCCCAGTTGTAAAACTGCTGCCTTTGAGGCGTTATAGAGAGAAAACTCACTACCCTGTTACTAATCAGTCTCGACTTCTTGCAAGTAAGAGAGGTGGGTTAGGGGGGAGGATGGCCAAACCTACCCTATTCGCAATATGCGCACTCATGCTCGCAATCATAGCAATACTACCCCCGTTTCCAAACTTTATCATCTGTCTCGCCACCGCCTGCGCCGTCAAGAAGCACCCGGTGACATTAATTTCCAGCATGCGGTTTGCCTCCTCTTTCGAATAATCAATAGCCGGCGCCTCGTAGTTGATTCCGGCAGCAGCAATCAAGCCATCCATACGACCGTGTTCATCACCTATAGCTTCGATTATTTTATTGAGAGCGTCGACCTCGCGAACATCAACCCGGCGGTAATGGAGTGCAGTGCCGAGCTCCTTCTTTGCGCGCTCTTGGATAACTGGGAAGTCTGCTGCTGGGGTTTCGTGGAGGTCAAGGGCGTATACTGGGATGAGATTAGCTCTGCGCTCAAGAAATGGAAGACCAAGGAGTAAATACCAATGGCACCAGCCTCCAGCAAAGCTTCTGCTTGAACGAGCCCGAGTCCTCGTCCTGCTCCAGAGACTACGACAACCTTCCCAGCCAGACTGAACTCTGCGAGACCCTTTGGATTGGTAGCCATCGTGCGATTAATGTCAAGAGCTTGGAGTTAACAGAGTATAGCAATTATAGATAAAGGGAACGGGTATTACACAGAGTGGTGAGAAGTCAAGTACGGTAGAGCGATCACAGAGAGAAGATATGTTGGGGAGGAAAGGAAGTGGTGGGCGACCACAGCTTCTTATTTTAAAAGGGAGCAAGCACGGGAGGACCAAACACTCATCCCCTGCGAGTCCGAATTCGCATACCCGACAAAAGGCACCAGGTGATATTGGATACGCATCAAAGGTGGTCTAGATGGTGGTAAATAGAGTCTCTATAGGGTCTTGGAGTCCAAAGTCAATAATGCGGAGAGCGGAAGAAAGTAAAGGTGGGGAGTGAGGGGGAGTCGGGAGTCGGGTTCCCCTTTGCGGAGAGCCGAAGTACGGCGAGCGGGTAAACATCGGGTCTTGGGATCATGAAAAGCACATCGTACCAGAGAATAGTCTATGGCCTGATGTAATGTTATTTTGGATGCTTTTAGAGGGATGAGAACTAGATGTGTTATTTATGAGGCATCGAAAAAATACCACACTATTCAAAAAGGGTCTTGGTTCATTCAACTGTGTATGAATCCAACGGGAATTAGATATAGTCTCTACAACAGGCTCATCGCCAACTTCTTATATATAAATGTGAGTGACGTGGAATTGGCTGGCCAATAGCCACACGAGATTAAATCTGCAACAAGCGCTTTGTATTCTTCAAAAAGATGACTGAACTAATAACTTATTGTGGTATCCAGAGATAGGAAGGCCAGTTTATCTGCACGAGGTCCAGCTAACATGTACTTCTACTGACTGACCCGTAGGAGTTGATAACATCAGTCGTCGGCGAATATCTCGCGCCTTTCAACAACATCACCGTGCAATGCTGAGCATGCTCCCATTCCTCGGATTTCTTGTCTAGCTTCGCCTCGGGGTGCGTACGCGTATAAGCTAATCTGTAGAGCATGTACGCACAGTGAGCCATGTGCTCGTACTCTGTAGTATAGTATGTCCCACGGTACGTCGAGATATCGAGAATCTCTTGCTCTCCCGTCCAATTAGTCCAATAACGCCACTGGCCTTGCCACGGCGTACCCTGTTCGCTGGTAGCAAGGAACTCGGCCAGTCCGACCCGAGAGCAGTGTAAAGGCAGCCAAACATTGGCGACTGGGTCATAAGCGCAATTGTTACGCTTTGCCGTCTCAAACGTGTCGCCACATGTAAGATTGGCAGGCGTTGCAATAAGATGATTCGAATTTGTTCGTTGCTGGGATGTGGTAAGATGTAAGAAAAGTATTATCATCACAGTTGTTGTAACAATGCTACCCAAAACACCTACTAACAACGCCTTCAAGATGACTCGCTTGTTGCTCGGTGGTAGCTCAGAGTACTGGCCCAATTTCTCTTCATAAGTCGTTGCCTCAGGTAATTTGTGAGATTTCCTTTGCCAGTCAATGCTTGATCTTGCATCTGCACACACCATTAGATTAGATCCGCAAAAAGGCATGGCTAGCTAGCTAGCTGAGGAAGTACTTGGATATAGTAGGCGTTTGTTCGATCCAACTGTATCTTGATATGCCTCATAGCTATAACTAAATTAGCCAGAAGCTCAGTTTTGTCCTCGGAGGCGAGATGCTCACGTCTTTCCAAAACCTAAAGTCATATTTGATGTAGGAGTTGATCTTTCCTCGATTTAATATCAATTTTGGGGTAGAGAACGAGGTCGCAGTTAGGTTTGGATTTCGAAACCAAATGCTCTGTCCCTTGTTGGTAAATCGGCTGGCTTTGCTAAAGGATTCAGAGAGCTGGTGTCCAAAAAATGGAGAACAGAGGATGTATTATGCCCTTAGAAGTGATATCGTCTGGGTATGCTTGGAGGCAGTTGACTGACACCCTATTGATCTACAAGTTTCAGGTCAGGAGGTCATGCAAGCAATCGATTAAAAATAATCCGGGCTTCGAGATCTTCATCAATATGCTGTTTCTCCTTGAAACTGCTCCGAAAGAAGTATTCTTTAACGAGAGAACGACGTGTAGGAAAAGAGGTCTGAAGGACCTTCCTGATGTCGCCATATTTGGACTGAGAAGCTGACTGGTGCATTTCCCAAAAGCTAATCTTGCTGCAATGCCATATTTGTAGTAACGGGCATGTTAATGGATAACACGTTACATTGTGTAGTATTCCTCTGTAATACTCTAAATATCTCTGTTCTCTGGGGTTGTCTGCTTCTTTGTGTCGATCGAAGTCCCATTTGAAAGGCTAAATCTCTACTACAGGTCAATATCACGACTAAGGACAATTTGTTTCACTTTTATTGGCACTCTCGAAAATCTATGTGCCAATCATATTGCCTTAACAACATACTTTTATGCTTGTGATGTGTACAGAATAGACAGAATGACCAAATAGCTGTATCATCATGCCAAAGCTATGCAGTAGCGTGTTAAAGCCATGCATTGTACTGTACAAGGAGATCAGAACTTATAGTTCGATTTGTAAACCAAACGCCAAGTATGCTGAATAGATGCCAGTATAAAGTATAAGAGGTTAACATCTTTCCATCTATCTTCCATCCACACCGAGAAACACAGAACATTTTTAAGCAGCAATCAATCAAGGACCATCACCATGAAGAACTTCTCAGCACCCTTTCTTTTGAGCATTCTGGTTGCGGCAACCGGAATACTTGCGGCTCCATTAGGTGAGTCTTTGGTATCTAATTAGCCAATGGAAATGAGCTGACTCTGAGCGAGCCTATCCTGATGCCAGCGCAGCCGTTGCTGCTAAGACTCCAATTCTCATCGAGAAGGGACCAAGTGATGATTTGGCGGTTGCGAAGACTCCAATCCTCGTCGAGAAGGGACCAAGTGATGATTTAGCGGTTGCGAAGACTCCAATTCTCCTCGAGAAGGGGCCAAGTGATGATTTGGCGGTTGCGATAGCTCCCGCTCTGATTGAGAAGGGTCTGAATGATTAAGTCCTGGTGAGATGACCCGGTTCGTAGGTATCTTGAAACATGTCATAATAAAATTTGCTTAGGGATCTTGCCTATGACTGTTCTTGGCGTCAATAATTGCTTCTATGGAACATGACTTTGAAGAAATGGTTGGTAAAGATGGGCATTGGTGTGATGAATTATGATTTTATGGGGGCCATGTTATCGCCCATTAAGAATTTCATCTTTTAGTCTTTCATAGGAATGAACACTGACTTGATATTATCTCTCTACGTTCATTAAATCTGCACACGTGCTGTTAGAAATAGTTGGCTCAACTATGATCCACTAGTGATTTTTGACACATTGGGAAATTATTTGCGCCGTGGCTTTGTGAAGACGCTCTCTTAATATATGGAAACAGAATTCATGTCGAGCACTAGTCGTTGAAGCCTGCTGCGGATCAAAGGTCAGAAGTCGTCGAAAACGAAGCGCCTTTCATTGTAGATCTATTAGAAGAATGATTGGCTATTAATCACTTCAGACATGAGTAGCAGTTTATTGGATAAATTCAAAGGCATGGTAACAGTATAGTGAGAGAATGCGGACTAGGTATCTGCAGATGCTGTGTTACATTGCAGAGACGGCAGCAACACGTCAAGTTTCACTGATAATGGTTCGAAAGTCACTTAAGACCTAGCAGACCAGTTTCAATGATCTACATCTCATACCTAAATACAGACTTGACCAAAGTAGAAGTCACATTATTCGTGTTACACAACATCAATTGCGCCAGAGCAGTCTCATGACCTTTGTATAGAGCTCTGACGTGGACCATTCCGTATACAAAGAACACCCCCTCCAAGGTGCTTTACGTTCTTGGCTTAAAAGGTCAAGACTGTCACTTGGCACTGTTGTAGTCTAATTTGTAAACTAAAATCATTTTTCATCTATGCATGGTTACATTGTACTGTAAGACAAACAAACAGCTTTGATGGCCTCCTGGCCTCGCCTCTGTGTACTTCCCGACGGCCGAAGCAGAATGGGAGAAGAAAGAAGCCATGGATAGAACACCATAATTTTTATTCATCAGAGGTTCTATATAAAGGTACCGTTTTTGAAATTGTAATGGATATGGCTTGGGTATCCGACTTCTTTGGAGCCTCCACGGTGGTTTCCTGCTGAGCGTAGAGACACTAGGTTCAGTCGACCTTTTCATGGTCTTTCATGACTTAAAGCCTCAATAATCGTATCGAATCAGTCGATGATCTTCTCTTGGCACTGAAATATTAGTCGCCTTTTTGACTCAATAAGTATAGGTTCAGTGGTGTGAGTCTTATGTACAGCCCTATCCTACCATTTCTGCGGCGCAATTAGATATCTTGTAGGACAGAACTTTGAGATTATTGTTCGTTATGAGACACCATCAAGCTCAGGAAGGATTAATGAAATAAGATAGATCATAAATTGCATGTCTTGCCTATCAATGGGAAATACATCAGGTATCGTGCAACACGATAGCAAAAGGTGGTATGACAAGCGATGCCCAACTTGGACGTTATCGGGACAGTTTGTAAGCATAGTTCTTTGTATCTCCACACACCGCTCGAGTTACCATGACTTATGAGATCTGCATGCATATTCTTTCACATCGTCAAAAGACCTTTTTATACCTCTTACGAAGGATTTGTAACTTTCTGGCTCACTCGCCGGAAAATGATGGTATTCGGATGGCACGTGACAGTAGCACGTAATGAAACTGGGAAAACTGAAGCTGGTTTTGTAAACACCAAACCCGACGCCAAACCTGATTCTAGATCTCAACTTTGAGGGGTTAGGAATTTCATACAGTCGATACCTTATACGTACCGTAAATTGTATGGAGAGTGGATATTACTGTACGAGTAGAGCCTAACCAACCTCATTGATATGGGAAGCAAGTTAGGATACAGTCATATATTGTTCGACCGTATGAACGTGTAAGTATAAATACCTCGGGGTTTTCTACGAGCGGACATCAGAGCGGAATAAAAGCTCGCAGATAGCTACAGGACAATTTGAATGTCCGACCATGAAATTGTGTTTAGTTTGATCTATGTTAAATTGATATACTACTTTTCAAACCCAAGATCCTTTGTGAAGCAAAGAAATATCGTCCGGAGTAGGCTCTAGCATATTGACAGCTCTTGCATGAAATAGAAATCAGGGAACGACTGTTCACTCGGAGTTTTACTTCTCGGTTGAGGAGGATAGAGAAAGGCCTCAAAAACGTCTTCCACATCACAACGTAGAGATTTTGGCTCAGGACTTTTGACATTGAGACGAATTGATCTGCTTATCTGCTTGTCTCATACATATGTACTGTCACCGCTCACGAAAACTCACAAATATACGTTCAGAACCGCCTTCACGGCAAATGCAATATCAAAGGTTCCTACTGTTTGATACTTGGCTGTGCTGGATTCAAGTCACATGTGTTATCACTTACACGTTAATTCAATAGTTTGTAGAAACAGAGATGTAAAGAACCGTTCTTTCATTCTTCCCCACACGGCTCCGTTTTTGAAGTTTATATAACATCTTACTCATACAGCTTTGATTGATCAAGCTATAGCTACTGAATCTCTTCAGTTAACCTTGGCCTGAGACAAAGAGGTAATGACCTTTGCTCCATCTTGTAAGTTGCCATTAGCAAGCTTGGCACGGCACAAAGGGTTGCCACGCTCGATGATGGAGGCATCGCACTCCAAGTTTGTTTGTGCTACGCAGCTGAGACTTCCACCACCTGGATTTTGACGGTAATTAGTACTCCTTCACCACAAAAAAACACAGTTTGCGAGGAGAAAGAGAGCTTACAGGCTTGACCGCCGGGTACACAACGACCAGTAGCGCCAGCAGCGGTGGTGCAGGTATCCTGCTTCACGCTCGTGCTTGCGATACAGCAGTTTCCGGTAGGAACTGGACGTCCAGCATTTTGACGGCTGATCAAGATCGAGTCGCGGGGAATGTTGCGGACACCCTCGACATCAGCAACCGCGGCGGAAGTGATGGTGGCGATGGAGAGCAAGATGGTGACAATAGAGAACTGCATTTTGAAAAGATTGTTTGCCGGTGGGTGTGGAATGAACGAATAGTAGATACAATTAAAGATTGGATAAAAAAGACCGACCGGCGGAAGAGAATTGGAATAATATGGCTGAGATGAAAAAGATATTGACAGTGTTGTGGTCGTAAGAAGAGGCGGCCATTGATACTACTTTATAGTCTCCATTTCTGAGGTATCATCTCGAGAATGGTTCCCAATCGGAATACATTTCTCCATAAAGATGTTTGGGCAAAGCGCTACTACTACCAAGTCGTCGATTCAAAACAAGTGGGACTCCGAAAAGGATAGCTTTAACATGCTCTCACGATATATCCTGTTTCACCTGTGTGTCGGTTCTCGCCTCGTTGGAGATGTGGTTCTCATGAGACAGATGCACGGACCACATCGTCTGATGTTAAGCTGGCTGAATTCGAGGAGAGTTTATCAACGACATGCGATATAACCATCCTGGTGGAAACAGTACATCCCCAGGAAAAGGGAAAAGCCCGGTCAATTTTGCCGTGCCGAGAGTAGGATATCGTAGAACTGGTTTTGGTCGGGGTGCAGCACGCGCGATCAAGCGCTTCGCGAGACCCATGTGGGAAACACACCCTTGCTCCATGAGTCTTAGACTTCAGAAACCCGATGGTCGAAAACAGATTCCTGGCAACTGGAAGCGATGATTTTCTAACGGCCGTGAATTCGAGCAGGGTTATGGTCAAGAATCGGAAGTTGTGGGGTATGAACAAGCCGGACCTCTGGAACTTATAGCACTTGTGGTTAGTCACGAAATCATAAAGTAATATGCATGTCTTGCACAGAGACCGCTCTACTTCTTGAGAACTGCTTCCAACACTTCACTTCAGCCTCAGTAACATTCTGTCACTGGTGGAGGACTCTGTGGCGGTGGTGGGAATCGTCACTTGCATCGTCCAGTTCGTTGGCTATATAGTCCAATCCTGGCATTTTAACCACGCTGCAGACATGTCATTGCTATAGCTATTGGATGATCAGTATCTACAGAGTATATCTGGCTCTCAACAACTATTGATCATAGATACAAAACTTAATAGAAATAGTTGCTAGCTCTCTACCGATTACCAGAAAGGTCTCTAGTTCGACCAAACCAACAGTATGCAGAACTTATAGTGCGGTCGCTGGCTTCTCAGCTTTCAGAGCAATGCATCAGAATGATTTCCGTCCTCGAAGCATTGTATTCATTCTCAGACCAGGAAAACCGGCACCCTTCTCATGATGCATTGATTGGTGTCCTACAGCAGGTGCTACAAGAGATGTGATACTAGATGCCTTAGACGAATACGCCGATCGACCCGAGATAAATGAAAGTCGTGAACAGATGGCTGGGGCGGTAGGAAGTGGGTCATGCACATGGAGCAGATATTGACCAAAGTGGCAATCAAGCTAATAAAGAACAAATTATTAATCGGGCCAAGTTTTTAAGAAAAAGTAGCACTAAAATAGAAGACAAAGTTGATATAGGTCTATTGTTGCATGGTCTGTACTGAGATGTCGAAAATTGTGCAATGCATATTTGAAAAAGAGGTTTCAGAATTCATTTCTCAAGCAATTGAGCTATAAATGTAAGTATTTAGATGCTAGAGTAACGAGTTGCTTGTATTTGTAGTTAGTAACTACATTGGCTAGTTGCTGTCGAGTATATTCAAGAGCTTCGCTAGAATAACGAATAGCATATATCTATAATTAGTAACTATTTTTGGCTATTTCTTATCGATCTCTTTAAAATTCTTCAAGCTCGCTATAAGTTCGAGGTCGTTAGGCTTGCTAGAATGTGGAATAGGATTGCTCGTGAACAGTTTGATGAAATAATAAGGCATGCCCGTGACATCCAATGTGTAACCAGGATCGTACCCCGACAAAGATCCTACCAAAGGACGTGACGGTGTAGGGGACGAACGAGAAGACCTGACTGCAACGCAATACATTCCTGCACCTGCCAGACTCTGGGCAAGTTCTGATTTGCCTCCAGCTTCAACACCAGTGAGGATTTCACTATGTGTATAGCCAGCTGAACCATAGGTAGCTGCGCCTCACAGGTAGCGTTTCCTAGATCATCCCGCCACCACACAAAGCCGCCAGTGTTGCGTAGCCTACTTGTCTCCCGATAGCCGACACGGAGAGCGTGTTTTCTGTGCGTCAACTGGAAGTACGAACATGCAATTGTCGATGGACATTTGCATCATCGCATCAAAGACAATCCAGCCTAGAGGGAGTATCTAGACGGCTTGCTTGGGAGTGAACTACTATACCAGTGCATGATTCATCGGTTCCTCCTCCTCCTGCATCCTCTTGAGGTTTCCCACACCAAACAGAGGCTCGTAGGTTGTCTGGCCCTGCCTCGCATCATCCCACCAGTCGTATATTCCACCCAGCGTGGATCTGAGAGCTGTTCCTCTTGGGTAGCTTAGCTAAGCTAGTGTGAGATTCCGATGATGCATCCTCTATTTTTATGTTTTGTCGCCGTCTGGTCAGAATCGGCTGGTGGAGGGTAGGTGGCCTGTGTGGCGGAGCGGGTTCGTTGATTGGACCACGAGCGTGGTTACAGCGGGGCCAGCTCCATATTAAGTGAGCCAGTAACGGCTCCTGGTCTTGGCGGGGCCAAGTCGTCAAGAAGGCTGCTTCGCGCTGATTATTCAGGTCGTGCGGAACCCGTCCAGTTGTTCTTTCTTTTACCCAACCATCACCAAACTCTCATACAATCTCAAGCACAGCATCGTCGCCATCTACCTCCCAATCTAATCACCAAACTTCTTCATACCGTCGGCAGTTGCTAATCAAAAGCTGGTCTTTTTGGGGACATTCGCTGTTGATCGAAATTGATTCGACAGGGGCAAAACAAAGCTAGCGTCAAGGGTTGAGCTTGTACAAGATGAGTTCCGTAAGTGCCAATCATTGTTTCAACCTCCTCTCCATCAAAGACCTGCGACAGCCACCACTTCACCACACAAACCGTCGCTTCTCTTCCATCATAGTCTCTCTTTTATAATTTCCTGTCTTTGCTCTGCTCGCTCTCTCACTCACTACTTTTCTACGCACAAACAATTACCAACACTAACAATGGCACAGTACGGAGGCGGGTTAGTTGGCCCCTTTTTTAAAAAGCGTGCAGAACCTTTCCTGCGACACTTGCACGCCCCTTTGCGCATTCTCACTCCCACCAGCGTTATCGTGACCATCGCTGATACACTGTGATTAGATATGGAAATTCCAACCCTTATGATCAACGAGGTAATGCTCCTCAGCATCAACAAGGTGGTTATGCCCAGCAGCCACCATACCCTTCGTCACCAGGATATAACAATGGGCCAGTTGGAGGTCGAGATGAATATGGTGAGCGATATCGGTCCAATCTGCGGGCTTGCTGGCTAACGTGCTAGGTCAAGGTCAAAATGTAGAGATGGATTCGCTGACCCAGAACGGAAGCCAATATGGACAACAGCAACAAGACCCAAACAGAATCCTCAACGAGTGCCGAGAGATCGATAGGGGAATTGATGAGATCCAGCAGAGCCTGGCCAACCTAGCTGCCCTCCAGCAACGATCGCTTGATGATCCCGATTCATCGGCAAACAGCCAGACCAACAGACAACTCGATGCCATCTCCACCGATACCATGAGCATGTATCGCAACTTCGCAGGCAGAATCAAGACAATCAAACAGAATCGCGAATCTGGTTCGCCCAAGAACGCGCCACAGGTTGGAAAAATTGACCGAAAGCTGAAGAAAGCAATTCAAGACTATCAAGCCATGGACTCAACTTACAGGAAGAAGCTGCAGGATCAGATGGCCCGACAATACAGAATTGTTCGTCCGGAGGCTTCTGAGGCTGAAGTCCGGGAGGCGGTTGAGGATACTTCCAACCAACAGGTGTTCTCACAGGCGTTGCTCCAAAGTGATCGCAGAGGCCAGAGCAGAGCTGCTCTGAGCGCAGTCGAAAACCGTCATGCCGCTATCCAGAAGATTGAGTCGCAGATGATTGAGCTTGCAGAGCTATTCCAGGATATGGAGGCACTGGTTGTGCAGCAAGAGGACGCAGTGACGAATATTGAGATGAAGGGTGAAGAAGTAGTGGAGAATATGGACAAGGGGACCCAAGAGATTGGTGTCGCAGTCAAGAGTGCCAGAAACGCACGGAAGTGGAAGTGGTATTGCTTGGGCATAACTAGTATGTGTTATCCTGATTTTCTGTGATGATGATGCTAACCCTGTTTAGTCTTGATTATCATTATTATCGTTGTCGTCATTCTTATTGTCAAATTCGTTGTCAACAAGAGCGATCCTACACCAAAGGCTGCCAAGCGCTTCGAGCTCAGCAGCGGAATAGCTGCACGATCTATCGCTACTTCTCCGCAAATTGAGAGGAGACTAGCTGCTCCAGGTCTCGAGTGGGATGGGGAGAAACTTGCACCAGTTGTCGAGCGGAGTAAAGCTACGCGAGAGATAAAATTCCTCGCGTGAGGCTATTGGATTGTACATTTTGATTGAACATAAACTGCGTTGCACTTTTCCCTGCTAGCATTCCGAGGCGTTTTATTTCCTTTGTTAGTTCTGGAGCCCTTCTTTTACCTGTAAAAGTACCACTCGTTTGGTCTGTATGTGATGAAGGTATTTGGGAGCCGAAAGCTTAAGCGGATTTTCCTTGTAACTTTCTCGTTGTGGGAAGGACTTAGAGCTTTAGCTAGTTTAATTGACAATTACTTCATACTAATACGTGGAGCTAAGTAATTTGTGCCCCTTGTTTAAAATCTACACATATCAAGGTCAGATATGTATGTCCCTCTTGAATAAATATGCATTTCCCATCCCAATGCATACCCAAAGTATTCACAACTCCGAGGCCAACCTGTTTGTTCCCTATTAAATTAACTAATCATACATTCATGAATTCATTTCTTCATCGCTCGTTACACTCCTGGTAGTCATCCCTTTTCCACCTTCGCACCTGCATCAACTACACGTCTCAACATTGCCATCTTCCGATCAAAACTCTCCATCAACTTCTGCATTTCCTCATCTTCCCCCTCTCCACTCTTCTTCCTCTCAGCATCTGCAATCCCCAAACCAACCCCTTCTTCTATCTCCCCATGAGCCCCCACCCCTTCAATTCTCAGCATCAAACCCCCCTCCTCATCACCCGTCCCCTCCCACGTAGGCGCGTTCTCCACACTCGCTTCTACAATTTGCCAGCTCTCACTCATACTCGCAGCACTCAACACCGTATCACCACCCGGACCCATCTCCACAACCACAACCCTCTCCTCTCGCGTGGTCCTCTCTTTCTCTTTCCCCTTCAGCGAAGACTGAGGCGGGGCTTTGCGGAACGTGGCCGAGGAGGATGAGGAGGTGGAAGAGTTGCGCATCGAAGCTTCAGGCGAGGCGGGCGGACCGAGAGAGCGTAGACACGCGGCCGTGAGGAGGGAGTCGTCGTCGTCGCTGAAGATGTAGTGGAGTCGGGATGGGTGGCAGGTGGTATTTGTATTTGGGTCATGGATCAGCGTGAACAGCGGCGCAAACGGTGGTCTTTCCTTTTGCACGTCCGCTTCGGACTGCTGTCCTTGCTTGGACGCTTCCACATCTCCCGCGGAACTTGGATGGAGTGAATCGGAGGTGGGGTTTCGCAGAGGAGAGGGACGCAGTGGTTTGGCGGGTTCGGGGTTGGATGGGAGAACTAGCTGGGGCTTTGGCGACGTCTGCACATCTCGAGCTGGAGGGGAGTTGGAGGGAGAGGGGGGATCTTTGCCCGGCGTTGGGGACTTGGGTATTGAGGATGGGCTTGACATTATGTTTGCATTCCAACGAATCTTTGCTCAACTTCACTTGTGGTCAGGGACCAGGCTGAGCTTCATCCGGTCATGGATGGGAGGTTCACGATAAGAGTCGTATCGGCACGTGATATCTGATCATCATATCACCATATTGAGTCAAATTCATCCTGTATCCTTAACCATTTGGTGATCATTTCGAAGGCACCAGGCCAAGCCCGCCAAAGGCATTCTGAACGTTGAAATTTGTCACGCAGGCGAGCTCCTCCGTCCAAGCCAGTAGAGCGAGCAGCCTGGTCTCGTAAACTCCGAGGGATTTCAAGTTTGGGATTCGCGTCCGTTAGTCGAGTCCTACGGGTTAGCTATTCCTACAGGAGACAATTTTAATGCACCGGTCTTTCCTAAGAAAAAGTCATGCGCACATTCTATTTCCAAACATCATCTTTTCAAGTTTTGACTGAATATTACGCTTTGAGGTAGCTGGTTTGCTTGGACAAAGTTGGTCTAAAACTATGTGGAATTTGCGCATTGCGCCGTGAGCTTGTCTCTGTTAATATAGATGACCTATCAAGCGTGGAGTATATCCGTCACACTGCGGACTCACATAACGGCTTTTTTACCGCATTGTGTTGTATGTATAGAACAAGCTGAGAAGCGTTGGAACACTGCACTCCGTTTTGGCATATGAATTATGGATCATCTGAAATTTGTTGTAAATACACATTTTGTATTGAGCAATTTGGTTCTGAAAATACTGCTATGGTCAAACTAGACCCAAACCAACCATAAGATCTAATCTTTAGGCTACCAAAGTCGTGATCTCAAAACATACCATCTAACCACTATGAATTGGTACACTAGTCTTTGCCAGCACGCGAGTAGCATTTTCTGTCAGTCCGGCGTTTTCTGTAGCTTTTCACCGTAATATATGAATTCCAACACCACAGAATGGGACTTTCACTGCATATTATACAATGGAATCTTCAACCCGACACAAATCAAAAATGAAGCTCACAACCGCTGTGGTTGGCATTCTTGCCACTACCCTTTGCAAGGCACAAATTCCCCCTGTGTGTGCTTTGTGTTCTCCCCAGATTCAGAGTTTTCTAATATTTTATAGAGAGGCATAATCCCGTATGGTTCTCCACTTTCCACCGATACCGATCAGTTTGTCTACTACCAGGTCGACCCTCGTGAACCAGATGAGTTTGATTACTACGAGGACGAATCCCAAGATGAACCCACACCTATTCCCGCTCCAGCTCCAGCCGACGCTCCAATTCCAGTACCTGCGACTACTGAACCACAATCCCAGTCTGGGCCGACAATTACATCTACAGCTCTAACTGAGCCTACAATGTCAGCTTTCTCTGGAGGCTTGACTACTTCCAGAAATAGAACTCAACCCATAGAACTTGATATCAAGGAGGAGAAGTCGGGTGTGGATGCTCTTTCCAGCTCTTCATGGATTCATGCTATGACTGGATCACTGGCAGCTGTTGGTGTAGTCTTTTTTGTTGCCTATTAGGTATTAGCACTTTGGGTTATTAATATCTGCCGATTACACTATACTTTTCTCGTCTAATTGTATTTTATACTTATTATAGCCTTTAGACAATACAGTATCATTATCTGTTTAATTTCCAATGCACACTAGGAGCAGCTGCATCTTCTTTCACTGCCGTTACCAAAGGGGGAGAGATTGATATACAGGATATGTCCAAATGCCTCAGGCAACCATTTACTGCTCTTCATGCCAACCTGTATGAACACATCTGACGCCAAAGTTATACCCATTATCATGGGATATTTCAGTGATGATATAGCTTATAGATCCGCTAACAGTTAGATTTCTGGCTATGGATTGTCAAGCAACTAGTTGCAGTATATTATTTCTAGGGTGCGTTCGTCGTAGAGAACATCAGAGATCACAGCATCGTTCGCAAAGCTCATGTTGAATTTGGGGATCGGATACTTTCTTTTAGAGGCACTTGCCGTCGTTGTCAAGTTTGCTGAAAGCATGCGGTAAGGAACATTTATTCTTCCCAAAGACAGAATACCTCAACTTGTAGTTTATTTCTCCAGCTGGATTTTTTTTATCACAATAAATGTATCAGCTTGCGCTGGCAATCGACACACTAATAAATTGGAAGCAGATTAACATTATGTTACACTACGCACCACATCGAAAATGTCTTTGCAATTAGCTCATCTTAGCCAGTATCTAAGATGAGTGACCTATGAGGTGCATTTCCAAGAGCAATCTTCCAATGTCGTAGTCAGAACTGGAAAGAATATCTCATGAAACTAATTTCTTGCCTCTCGATCCGTACCCAAATCTATAGTTCGTATCTTTCCTTTCAAGTTTGTGTATCCTCTTGTTGTCCTAGTTGACTATTGAAAGGAGGCATTTTGTATACCCTCGGACCCTCTCTTGAATGCAAATTTATTCTCTTCTACGGTATGGCATAAAATCCATTGAAAATTAAGCTAATGGTATCGGTAATGCTCTTTCGTTACTGAATCTCCACACTTCTCGAAGATATCACGAGCCCGAACTCCCATGAAAGTTATCATATATTAGATGAATTCAACAGATTATTTACTCGATCTGTCATGATGCATGGTCATTTGAGAATTATTGTCTTTTATTTACTCTCATTCTGTAGATGTCTTATGGTGTTCAATGGAACGAGTATATCCGGGATTCGCGTTATTGTCTGACCAAGTATGTATTCGACATCTCAAATTCTGGCCTTTAATCATATGTAACTTTTCTTTCGATTTGCAAATAACGGTGTCGTGCATCCTCATTTCTGATTATAATTAAGCGGTGACGCCTGGCCACATCGCATATTCCAAGAGGCTTTATGAATCGCATATATGTATTAAGACGCATCCCACTTTTCTTTTCATTTATATATTGCTCAATCTGGAGCAGACCACCTACAATTTCTCCCATTGGTTAGTCGATCAGGAAAGGTAACAGAATTCCTCAAGCGGGGCGGCGAGGTAATGTTTTAACTCGGCACAATTTTCGTTTCTTCGGCTGTCCCTGGCGGGGTCAATTAGGATGACCAATAGATATATTCTGACCTTTAGGTCCTATGACTATGGCAAAGATTTCAAGCGCTCTTGCCTCATCTATATTCTCTTTTAGCATTGTTAAATATGTCAAGGTGGTAAGAAAAGTGGATTGATACCATTAAACCATACTGGATACCGCAGCAGCAATAGGGACGTTTCTATATGTCTGGTACCGCATCAAAGAATTCTAGACCTTTAGAGTCAGAATCCTTTGAATATGATGGGATCTCTAACAATGAAACTCCAGGCTCACCGGAGATTGGAGCATCTGTTGATCCGGAGAAAGGCAATCTTGCAATCCAGGTGGTGAAGGGCGAATTGACAGCCATCGAACAGGATCCAAATGAGTCGAACGTAGTAACTTGGGACTCGCCAGATGACCCAGAAAACCCACTGAAGTATGAATACCCAGAGTGAAGTCTCTACTTCTCAAAGTCTTTCTTTTTTCCTTCACTCTCACGACCATAAGTGAGGAAGACATTTGACATAAGAGCAAACAACTTTCGAGATCTTGTTCCAGTTCCACGCATTTACTGGAGGATGCAAGCTAATTCCAATTTTGTCTCTCAGTTGGCCTACCTGGATCCGCTGGACACTCATTTGCCTTGTCAGTGCCATGACGCTCATGACAGGACTCTCGTCATCCATGTTCGCTCCTAGTATTCCGGCACTATTGGTCGAGTTCGAGTCAACGAATGCCATTCTTGGTTCTCTTGTCGTTACCATTTTTGTCCTAGGCCTGGCAACTGGCCCCCTCTTCTTCGCTCCCCTCTCAGAGCTCTATGGCCGCTCATACGTGCAGCATGCTGGTTGTGTAGGGTATGTATGGTCGTTAAATTTTCCTTCCAGACAAGTTTTTGGGGGATAATTTCTTATTCGCAATATAATAGGTTTCTAGTTTTCACCATTGCATGTGCGTTCAGCACAAGCTTGAATATGTTGATAGGGATGAGGTTATTGCAGGGCATGTAAGTTCAACATTTCATCAGATTTGTACTCTGGAAGAAATCCAAGAAGTATTCTGGCCAATATATATATATATATTTACTGGAAGCAACCTATACCACGTTTTTAAGAGCACGAAGATCCTGCGATTGCGGCGCATGCTAAATTACTACATTAAGTAGAATATTATTATGACTGATACTTTTAGGTTTGCTGCTGTCCCGCTGACAAATGGAGGTGGCATCATTGCCGATATGGTCAAGCAAGAGGAACGAGGGTTTGCAATGGGTTTGTTCACTACAGGCACACTATTAGGTCCAATCATTGGTCCTATAGCAGGAGCATTGCTTTCATCAGTCAAATCATGGCGGTGGATATTCTATGTTATAGCAATATGTGTATGTTGCCATTCTATTTTCTCAAAGCCTTGATACAGTATTAACAGCTTTCGTGTTTTAGTTAGGCGTGATGACTTGTTTGTGTGGATTTTTTTGGAGGGAAAGCTATGCTCCGGTACTATTGGCACGTAAAGCTGCCCGACTTCGTGTACAAACTGGAAATCAGGATTTACGATCTATGTACGACCAAGGTCTTTCACCCCGAGTTTACTTCTTAAGAGGCATTATACGCCCAATATATATGCTCATATTCTCACCGATTCTTGCCGCTCTTTGTTTACATATGGGGCTTGCATATGCGTACTTCTACCTTCTGTTTACCACTTTCACCGACATCTTCACAAATAATTATCATTGGGAATTCAAGTTGATAGGATTGAGCTTTCTTGGTGTGGGATTTGGATTTCTTATAGGGTAAGTTCAGTTAACGCCTTTTGTAGCCGATTTGATTGCAGCGCAAATACTGACCACCTGGCTCTTAAGACAAATGATATTTGCAAAGTTGAGTGACAGGATCTTAAAGGTGTTGGCGAAAAAGGGAAAAGGAGATATGATGCCCGAATATAGACTTCCTCTAGGCTGTATAGGAGGTGTATTCATCCCTCTTGGCTTCTTTTGGTATGGATGGTCAGCGCAAGCTCAAATACATGTGAGCTACCAGTTAATACAAACTTAAACATGTATACTAATATGTCTCAGTGGATTGTTCCTATCATAGGGACTGGAGTTATCGGCTTAGGAAATTCTCTTGTTTTTGTGAGTAACTTCACTGCAATGCCACACATTGCGTACTGACAACTCTCTAGATTAGTATCCAAGCATACACTATTGATGCTTTTACTCTTTATGCCGCCTCGGGCTTAGCGGCCAATACAGTGATCCGTTCTATCATGGCAGCGCTGATACCTCTGGCAGCGCCAAAACTTTACGCTGTGTTGGGACTGGGATGGGGAAATTCGCTGTTGGCATTTTTGGCATTGGCAATGGTGCCAGTCCCTGTGCTGCTGTTCTTCTATGGGGAAAGAATGAGAGGCTGGAATGTGGAGAGGTTGAATCGACTTTGAGAACGGTAAATCGGATATCAGTGTCCCTAATACGTCGTGCTACAATTCAGAACAACACATTGAGCAGCCGGCAAGACTTACGAAAGAACCAAAACGCACCACTTAAAAAAGGTGTAATGCTATTCATCCAGCAGTACTCGGGAAAAGATAGTTTAGAAGTGGTAGGACGAACTTAATAGATAGGAAGTAAAACAAATTGAACATAAGAACAGCTAGACATCTTTTCAAACTTTATCTACTAGAGTACAACAAACTCCCCTGAAGCTTTGCTGTTTTTCTTTCAGGAATCCTTACGTTCCATCTAAGCATAGACTACAATTCGTAGGATCATTTATTCTTGTAGCAAGCAAACTTTAATGAGTAAAACAAGATACATAAGTTATTTAGATATTCCGAAAAATGCTATAGTAGTTATACAATCGAAGCTAGAATTCCAGATACTGAGCTGACCTGAGATCATCCGTCCAAAAGCTCATCATATACCGCCCAATGCAATGGTTTTTCGTGTGCTGATCCCCGTCTCAAACATCAAAGTCTAGAGGGTCAAATCTCTCATTGACCAAACTGTCAACCCCGGAACGCTTAAATCCCAAAGTCCGCTTCGATATCCAGATTGTTCAATCCATATTTGTAAGATGTTTGACGTACAGTATCTACGTCAAACCAGATTCTACTCCTAGACCATATTTCACTATTTAGGATGTCAAAGCCCGTTGTAACCCATTTTTCTTATCTAAAATCTCAGGTATAAATCAGGGTGACAAAGCGATTACAAAATCAACATGTGAAGGGACGCGCGTGTTATGGCAATTATTACAGGGACAAAATGTGGCTCGAGGAAAGAGCAATTAGATAAAAAAGAATTGCAGTCATAGCAGTTAGTGACTATCAGACTGCCGAAAAATAAATGTAAAAAGATTCGAGCGCGATCTTTCGGATAAAGAGACTGGTTCTAACTCCAGAATCCTACACGATAAAGTCTGTATAACAAATAGTGACAATTCAAAGACCCGAGTCATACTTCTAAGCAAGAAAGCACGGATAGATGCTTCTTACGATTGAGATATCAGGTCACAAACTATCATATAAATCGAGCGTTTGGCGACAAGTTTGGGTCGCGGCATTCTTACGGTGTATGCAGTAAGATGCTGATACATTCCGGCAGATACAGCGAGCGGTAAGTCTGAGTTGCTTTCACATCTGTGACCAAATGTTTTAGATGCGTAAATTCAAGCACCCGCATGTAGCCATTAGTAACCCTGACATTGTCGTTGAATGCCAGCGTATTCCCAGCCTCATCACGTTGACTGAAACACGAAATCTCTACCGCCCACTTCTCATATGGAGGTTCCCAGGTGTTTAAGTAGTAGGAAGAGGGCCGTAAGTTTCATAATCGGATAGTGGAAGTCCGGCTGTCAACATTAGCTCAAACGGAATTGCTCGTATTCAAAGACCTTTTAAACCAGGGGTGCGATGGAGGCAAGAGATGAAGTGATATATGAGCTTAGGAAGACAGGTCCGACAGCTCGTAGTCACCCCAAATCAAGATAGGAAGTAAATTAGGGGTTCTAAATCTTGGGAAAATAAATCTATTTCTTATTGGGCATCCGCCCTTGAATGTGGGAAAATTAAGGATGACTACGTACGTGCATTGTAACCCCAGTGTCAAGCCATCCGTTGAGAGTTGACGTTGTATTGCATGGAGAACACACGTGGTGATCAACACAAGTCGAGCAAGACCCTGAAGAGCAAATTCCCAGCTGGCCCCTTATGACTGTTCACCTGCTAAATCTGGGTGTACGTCCCGATTTACATACTGCACAACATCGATAGAGATCTGAGAATGCACATTGAAGATCTTAATAAAGAGAAGCTTGCGAGGAAGATGGGGAAATTGTATGGAACGATACTTAACTACGAGCAGAACCTAGTTAGCAAACCGAAAGTAGAGCTCCGTATAAAGTCATGTATTGCAACTCTAATCATGTCAAGCAGTGCGATCTGTTCCAGAACTCGACTTGTCAGATTCCTAGCTTACAGGTAGGATGACACAACCCGAATAAGCTAGTTGGGATCTGTTCAAGCAACAAGTCAGGTACTTTTCGACGTGGATAGATTAGCTGCTAGCTCATTACCCAAGCCAACAAGTGTCCGTTTGCATCCGTATCGAGTCTATTAGAATGAATTACGAGGTAGACGCGACACTTAAAGTGTCGCGTTGGATCAAGAAAATCCCTACACAACATGTTGCAGTATTGTTGGCATATATGCAGTACGATGTAAGAAACTACTTTGGAAGAATATAAGCGCAGCTCATCTCCGTAACTACCAGAAAGTAAGGGGAAGTGGTAGACCAAAGTTAATATATTTGCCCTGCAGCGCGTGCTGTGAGGCACGTCGGTACTTAATCGGACGAGATTCTAGCCCTTGACAGATGGGTTCACCTCGTGAAATTCCTGTACGGGCTTTGAATCCTGACGGGAGATCGAGATGTATTCTATCAAGACACGCCCTCGATCCAAACGCCAACAAGGGCCGGGCAATTAAAAAGATAGATCAATACCCTCATCTGGGAACGAAGCACGCGCCGCCTATCGGATGTCGCAAAGCTTGCGTGAGAAGTGGGAAATTCCCAACAAATGGTCTTAACTCCGCGACATGGTTTCGGCTCATCCTCCACTCATACAGTTGCCGGTCTTACTTCGTACACGCAGAGAAAATATCGCCGACGGTGTAACAGACTTGTTCCGGAGATGCAAACGAGCGCTTGAACTGAGACGGACCAAGAACCACAAACAGCAACCAGATGAAAGGATTCCGGACCTACTGCTGATTGAGCGGGTAAATCGGACCAGGAAGCTGATGGGAAATATGGAAATGGCGTCCAAGAGCTCGACCGTCATATGAAGCTTCCGAAAAGAACACAAAAACACAGGAGATCTCAATAAGTCTGAAGCCAGTACGGAAATGTGGGCAGGGTCTAAGAGAATCCTGTTTCTCAGTATCTAAACAATAGTATCTGTAGCCCTTTTAATATTGACACTTTATTACGCTTCAAATGGGTTGCTATAATATATCTGGCAACACTGCACCCCGTGGGGTGAGCACTGGGATATAGGCTAGCACAGACTACCATGGTATGTTTACTTCTCCTCGTCACTTAAATGCTAAGGGGTTTCTATTGGCATGTGGCGCCAAGCTGATACTAAACTAAAATGTAGTAGGCAAGTAGTCAATGTTCCTACCGATTGCATAGTGGAGACTCAATGTATGTATATATTGGAGCATTCTTTAGGTTGGTGGTGAAGCTTATCTTGTGGTAACGAATGATGCTTGTGGCGTGTGGCTCTACCGTACTCTCAGCCTCAAAATATTTAAATGGTCGTATACTGCAATAACGGATACGTGATGTCTAAGATTGCAGCATCTTCCCTCGACAAGAGCCCGGTGAATGGTGCTAGAAATTTCGATCATAGAATCCGATCAACACGGAAGCGGGGAGTTCCACTTTGCACTTTGAAGTGGACACTACCAATACTTGGGAGTCGCACATATGGAGCAGAAACGAACTCACGGGCCGGACTAAGCTACAAGCCATATGATAACGATGGAGTAGCGGTCATGGACTTGGCTTAAGCTTGTACAGTATCTCCGGATGTGCCATCACTCGCTGTTCCAGATATCATGACGGACAGTAATAGCAACAACAATGACGGATTTGGAAGCTGGTTCTTTCAAGCTAGGACGCACAGATATCACAGAAGGTAGACGTTGGCCATGAAATCAAACAATGCAAAGCTGTTGAGTGTGTCGAGCCAATAGATGTCTAAACATGAGAAATAGGCTAAGGAGATTGTTGGAAAAAGGCGTGACCAGCAAGAACAAGTCCACCATCGACTTTCTGACTATATATTCTTATCAATCGCCCAAGAGCCCCCAAGTGATTGAGATGAGATTCAACATTGCAGGGAGATAAGGATATAATTATATCCCTGGTGGTTATTCCCACGCGTAAGCACAGGCATTAGCAGCCTCTTGGTGGCCACTACAGCAAAGGCTAAGCCAGACTTTCCTCGAGATTTCCCTCGCTAACGCACGTTGATTGACAATAAACCCAGCATTGCCTATCAAGCCAAATCAAACTTTATCCACCAGTGGCGGCTGAAGTCGTTGCCTGTCATTTCGCAGGTGGGTACGGAGTACAGTAGGAAGTTGGTACTAAGAGTATTGTCAATGGTATTCCACACCCTACTATACGAAACCATGGCGGGTTGCCGATGAACCGTTGGGTGCTCCCCATGTCAGCTCCTGGCCACGCAGGGCAGAGGCTTGTGATATGCATAGCTGTAGTATTGCGCGGGAAAGCCCCCTCCTGTCTGATGTCCTGTCATGTCGTTCTTAGCAAGTATTCCCTCCCTCCTTTATCACCCCCTTCACCTCTCTCTACTTGGTACCCAGCCCCCAAGAAACCCTGTCGGGCTGCATTGGGAACGAAGTGAATGGCCACTGAGTGGCTCTGCCACATGCAACCAAAAAGCAATACCCCTTGGCTATATTGGCGACTTACCCACCACTTCAGAGCTTCACCATATTTTGTTTCCGTTTTTGATTCTTCCTCTCCATCAGCTCTATCCAGCTTGGCGTAAGCTCTAATATGTACTCCGACCCAAGTTTTGAGGTCTGAGACGGAGAAGGCTTTGTTGCTGATCTTCTAAATATTTGTCCGACAGCCTCGCCGACTCGACGCAAGGCTCACGAACGAAGTCGTGTTGCGATCGGTTGAATTGTGATAGTTTATGGTTCCTTTTAATTCTCCAGCTGATTCATTGCTGTGGTTATTTTTTGGTTTGTTTTTTGTTTCGCGACTGGGTACGAAAACACCACTCAATGTCGTAGAGCCGTCCGAATAGTTTATGGTTCAACTTGTTTTGAACAGCCCTTGCTGATGACATTTCTGTAAAAGTAAGCTTCCACGCCTCTTCTATACCTTTGTTGCAATATGAAACTAATTATATATACTAGATATTAAATCGAAGTTCCGTAATACTACTTGCGTAACGTCTTGATCATAGCATTCAAACTCAGTTCACTCGTCACTATCGACAATCAAGCTCCTATATAGAGCTTTGGCTTTCTGAGCCCTTGCAACACATCCCTTACTATATGGACCCAAATTATAGGGTAAAGACGCAATATATAAGACACCTCCAAGATGTCTGGAAGGAGTGGTTTTGTGAGGAAGAAGAAGGAAGAGGAGAGCAAGAAAGCGGCGCTGAAGACAATCGGCAAAGATGTAGAGAAAAGCCGCTTCACCACACCTTCATTAAGTGAATTTCCTGCACCTATCGAACCTACCCTGGCAGAGTTTTCACCCGTGAAATCAATTTCCTCGGGGTCAGATGGGCAGTCACAGGTGGAACATATCAAACAATTTGGCCATGGAAGCTATCAACAAGTAACAAAGCCCATTGTCCCAGTCATCCTGAATTCGCAAATTGAGAAGTCGTCATTTAGGACATTGATGGATAACAAGAGTGGAGATGTGAGGAAAGGACTAGCAAATGCTTTTAAAACCAAGAAGAAAAAAGCGAAAGACGATGCTGCTCGCCCAACGACATCGCAAACGACACGATCTGGTGGTTTTAGAGAGCCTTCATATGAGCTCGAAGGTAGAAGTATGCAGCCTCCTCCTGCTTATGGAAAGCAACCTCTCATCCCAGAAGATGTCCGGCATGGAGCCCCTCTTAGCAATCCTCCCCCACTCCCTGCAGTACCTGTCTATAAGGAATGGCTAGGTAAAGGGCTGGCACCGCAATCCTGGCATCATAGTAAGATTCGACAAGATCCTCAGCTATGGGATGAACTTGGTGATGTGCTAGTGTATACCCAGCACAGCTTTCCTTCAATGGGCAGAGAGGACATAACAGCCTCATTCCGAGTTCAATCACATATAATACAAGGATCACACATGAACTATTTGAGAAATGCAATGACGTTATCCAAGCAGCCGCGTATGGGCATGCCACCTTCGCCTGTAGGTTCGCCTGGGTTCGCTGCTCGCCAACCATATCAGCGTCGGGCAGGACCGCATCCAGGAATCTACACTCCTCCGGCTTCAGAATACAACCCAGATTCATACGATACAGCAGCATCATATGAAATCTTCTTGCCACTACCTTCGGAATTTATGAATAAGTCGGAAGCTGAGATCCTACATTTCAACGTTACGTCTCGAAACGCTCTAGCAATAATATGTAAAGCTTCTCTAGTAGGCAAGGATCTTTCTAAAGGACTCATTGAGGCGCAGCGACGACTAGAAGGGTGGTTCGGCGAGGAAGGATACACCGCTGCGGGATTGCTGGCGGAATACCTTCATCACAGAGAACTTGACGATATGAGAAACAATCCGGCTATAGCAATTGCTATGATGGGCTGGTCAGAATCCCCTGGTGTCCGTTGGTCAGACATGTATCGGGAGTCGTTCGTACATCTCGCTGGAATGTATGGCCGTACGCAGCTGTACTCCGAATTCAAGACAGCTGTCTCTAGAACCACCAGAGAGTTGTTGAATCATGCCAATTACAATATGCAGATGCGAGTGAAAAAAGCTGAAGACCGTCTCAAGGACCTTGATTTCTCTGATTTATGGCCACCGTCGTCCAATCCTCCTCCATCATATGGTGCTTTTGAACGCATCCGATCATTCTTTTTGTCGGAATTAAGTGCAGTTCATGGTTCATGGCCACCACAGACGCCCATCGGTGAGGATTATTGGCTTACCCGAGATGTTACTCAATCTTTACAAAAAGACTTTGGCGCATTGTATGACTATTTAGTAGATCGGGATGTGGAATGGGATTGCGTAGAGGAAAGGCCAGGGCCAAAATGGGGATTCAAACGGGATGGAAAGCCTATCGAAGGAAATAGTCCAGACTTACCACTCACAACTCTGCTTCTTAATTGGGACAACAAGGAAGAGCTTGAACACATTCCAGCTCCTTACCCCTTGTTACCGGAAAGTATACCAGTTAAACAGTCAAGCAAAGATAACCTATTCAAGGTCAATGCTTCCAAAAAGCCGCTCCCACCCAAGGATGATAAGATGGCGCAGCGGAAATTTGCACTCGCGTACACACAAAGTACGAATATTTTCAAGCTCGATCCCGATGCCCCCCCCAATGCCTGGGTCGAGTCTTACATGGACTTTGAGAAAGCTGATCAAGCCACTTCTGTTGATCCTCGAGATGCTCGTCGTGGCCGGTGGATATTAATATATGGGATTCTACAGGTCCTTTCTGGTATCTCAGTTGACACCCCAAGAATGAAATATCCTCAGGTTGGATTCTGCTATCATATATCGCCAAGCCTAGCGGGAGTACCACCTTGGGATAGATCTAACGAGCCGATGTACGAGGCGAACTACCGGCTCTCCTATTGTTGGAAAGCTAGGCAATCATGGACCATGGGAGCCCCAACCCAGGATTTACCTTATCGTATGCGTCTTCCTCCGAGAAGTATACCCTCTCGAGCACCTACTGGCTCAGTGAGCGGGTCTGAATACGAGGAATCTGATTATGGTCGTCGCAATTACGATCCCGCACCCCGAGGCGAGTGGTTTCCATACATCTCACCCAAATCACCTAGACGCGCCCTTCGAAATCACCAGAGTATTAGAGAATCGGAGAGGCTGAATAATAATAGAGAACGAGAACACCTGGATGGAGGAAATCCAAACTCCAGATATTCTCCTGGCTTCGAGAGAGCAGATGAATGGTCCGTTGCTGAAGAGAGCCGCATGGACATGGAGAGCCGTCTTGAGAATCACCAAGCTTACCATGTTGTAAGCCCAATCACCGCTGAGCCTCGTGGTATGATGACACGCAACCATAGCCAGACTTCCGATGAGATAAGTGTCAATAACCGTCGGGATATGCACGGTCCGACTTCTCCAGGAGTGCGCATTCCGACCAACATCCGCCGTCGAAGCCGCAGTCCACCGCCCAGTGAGACGAGCACAGAGAGCCGGTACGAGCGAGGTGCGGATATGAATGGATTGCGCGCGAATTCCCGATCTGGAAGTCGCAATCCTTCTTCTGGTGGCGAGACGCCAACTCGCAGAGATGCTCATGCCAACCCACGTACACAACGTCTGGAAATTGAGAACCCTAGACATCATCTTGAAATAGACCATCGCCGACGTGTACCTCCGCAAATCCCCAGTGGAATGTCCAGCGACTTCTCTCCCCAAGAAGGTGACCATAAGGGCAAGTGGATTGACTTTGACGACGCTACCTTCGATGATGGGAAGCTTATTTACAGCGAATGAGCAGTAATTTGGGAACAGAGGTTGGAAAGGACACGAGAGTTTTGCATGAATCACCGTAATATCAAACATTAGCGATTGACTCGATTATGAAGAACTATATGGATGATAGATGGTACTTCACTTGAGGGAGACTGCTCCTATTAGGGGTGAGCTTACTTAATATAAATCTGTAAAATATAACTTTACGTCATTGAACTCTGGGCGGTTCCTAGGCTGTCTTTTGTCTGTGGGCAGCTTTTCGTCTTGATATCCCTCGCCCAAATACTATATGATATCCTCCTCCCTGACGTAGCCTTTCATCAATCTCTGTACCTCATCTCTGACAATCCCAGCTCATACGCCCGCCCGCAAGCCATTGAGGTCCAGCCACAATCCCCCAATAGTCATGCATTGCACATCTTGTCCCGACGAATGAACTGCTGAAAATATTCTTTGTTAGCATTGCTAGAGCAAACAGGATCTTTCCGGCAGTATACGGCCCGGTACCGAGATTTGAGACATGCAACAAAACGATCCCTTGTTATCCTTGCAGTCTTGGTCCCTGTGAAGGAGATACTTGTACAGGAAACATTAGAGTACGAAGGTCTGATCAAAGTATGCGAAGTTGCATCATAAGTAAATAAATAGATGGGTATCATGTAAAGCTTTCTTTTTAGGAAACAAATATCTCAAGTTCTCTCCCCACCATCAACGGTATATCCTCGGGCAATGCCTGATCTACCCTCCTCAATGTCCTGTGGTGCCTCGACATCATTGAAATCACTACCAAGCCCCGTCCATGTTCGTTGAGTCCTCAAATAGTCAGCCCCAGGGCTTACCACTCCGTTAACTGTTGCGAGATCCATTTTCGCTCTTCGGGCAAGGACTTGAGATGGCTCTCTTGCATCAGTTGGATCTCTAAACAGTTTTGATGTTGTGGGAGTCCGCATCGGTCTTGAGTGTGATACATATCGACCGGTTCGAAGATCGTATTCTGGAGGTGCAGATTCTTCATCGCTCACTTCAGATTCAATACCTTTCTCTATCGCCTCTCCCTCCTCCGTATCAAACACGTTTCCCTCAGGGGCTATAGCTACAGTAGCTGAAGCATCCAGAGAGTTAAAATCTCCTCTCCATTCTCCAAGCCATATCCTCTCCGAATCACTCTGGAGTGTTAATTGTAGTTCGAATGGCGTAATTATAGGTTTGTAGAACTCGTTACTCTCTATCAAACTGCTTTCCCAGCAGCCAACCACCACCCAGCCTCCTATTTCTGAAAAGTTGGCTATCTTTGCTGCATTAACCTTCCCAACAACAAATGTGTAGCTTTTCTTTCCCGCTTTTTCAATCATGTTCTTGACTGTGGTTACCGTTTCGAGATAATTACGAACCGAGAGGGTGTTGATTAGAATCCCAAAGATGGGGTTCGTGGAGAGAGATGTGAGGAGAGCGTAGCGGCGTCGAAGAGTCATCGTAGTGTTTGTTTGCAAGATCGCTGAGGAGGAAGTAGCATGGATTTGGAGGTCTTTAACTCTAGAATTTAGAGTTAACAGTAACGCTGGCGGAGGATCCGAGATATGGAACACAGAGTATGTCTTCATTTCTTCCTCTCCTAAGTCGATTTTTCGGTTGGGAATTAAAGATGAAGGATCATGAATGACTTCAGGTGCAAGCACATTCATCCAGCTTCTTTCCTTCAGTATTTCCAGGATTGTGACAATATGTGAATTGTAAACAATATCGGCAACAAGCAGAACCCGCTCTTCCTTGCCTCTCTCTCTATAAGTTTTTTCGAATGATTGTACGACATTTTCTAGGTCCAGTGGCCTCGAAGTGAAAATGTAAATAACAGGTAACCGTGCAGTAGGACTTAAACAACTCCTCCCATAGTGTACCACCACTTCCGCATCAGCATGCTCTGCAGCAATCTCATCCACACAGCAAGCTCCATAGCTTGTGTCTCCCAATATAAACAGCCGGTGCTTCTGTCGCGATTTCGACGTAGTGGATACGTTGGCACTGCTATTAAAGCTCTTTTCTAGCCCTTCCTCTTTCTGGACGTCTTCAAGTTGCCCCTGTTCAGAACCAGTATTCCACTGCTCTAACGCCTTCTCAAGAGCGTCAAAAACTCGTGTTCCATCCCTCAGCATAGAATCTGGAAATTGCAGTGCCACCGTCTTCCATTGTCCTCCCAGAATTTCTCGGGCAGTCCGCTCGACTTCATAAACCGTTTGAATTTGAGCATCGTCAAGTCGAAGGGAGGAATCTGGCTGTAGGATCGGGGTGGGATCTTCAAATATATGTGTTTCTGGAGTGGAAAGAACAGGTGCTGTGCTCAGAGATGTCATCTTGGTTGCCAATATGTATGCGGTTACTTTTTTTCTTGTGGAGGGGCAGCATTTCACGGCGGGGTCGCCAAGGCGTCCACATCTATGACAGGCACCATCCGGGTACCAGTCTCGTTTGGGTACACAGGATTATTCTTCGGAGACATGAAGCTAATATATTTGTGGGGGCAATTTTTCTTTAATTGAGATAGCATAAACGTACATGCTCATTATCATTGACTATTTATCTGTATAGGAAGAATACACACAAGAACTGCCTCACATCATTGCTCATTCCTGGTATCAAATCGGCCGTTAAACTCCATATCCATTTCCTGATCCGGACTGTACTGTACTGTACCCATATCCACTATTATCGTATCTTATCTACCATCACCATCCATCTCTAAACATATGCGCGTCGTCTGCCAGAGTGTGAGCTGTGATGACTGCGATGGCTACCACTGCGGCGGCTTCCATGTCTCGAGTAGTGCGTCTCTCTGACAACAACCTTTCTCTCACTGCCTCTCCCAACCATCAATGCGAGGATTGCCGTGATCGCAAAGAATATGCAGTTCATGATACCAAACGCCCACGAGGCCTTGAGCATCGCACACTGCTTGTCGGTTTTGAAATCGACACCCGGCCCACTGATTGCAACGCCCGCAAGGTTCACTGCCCACGGTTCAGAAGAAGATTTGGTGCAATCTGCATCTCCAATGAAGCGCAAGACATATACGGCACCAATAAAGGCGCCAACGAAGCCGAGGTCGATGACGGAGACGAACAAAGCATTAGTCTTTGCGCGGTGATAGGTAAAGAGGGTCGCAATGGCCCAGACGGCACCTAGGACGGAAACGATGAACAAGATGAGGATATGGTCGGGAGTAAGAGCATTCGCACGACGGTACTATTGACAGTTAGTGATCTGTTGATCTGCTCAAACTCACCAGTCACGTACAAAGTCAACGAAGAAGGCCAGCATTCCAAGCGTAGGGATCTATTATGTATTAGCCAACCATCCTATAGATCGCAGATCAGCAGAGCTAACCAGTGTGATGATCTCCATGAAGCGCCAGAAGGCGAAGAATATTCCGAAGAGCATGTTCACGGTTGACTTGCGATAAACTTGTGGACGGGTATGCTACTATTCGCGCAACGATAATATGTGTCCTTGAGATAGCGTAAAGTAGACCAGCGGATGAGAGTCTCTCGAGGGATCGAATCTTATATAAGGTTTGCCCAGATTGGCTTCTCGGAGATTTTGTTTTGGCAGTTTTGAATTATTGGCAGGGATAATCTTGTTTTGCGCTGGCTCTGGTTGTCGTGTCGATGACGTTAGTGAAGCATCCAAGGAAGTAGACGATGGAGAAGAGAGGATAAACGAGGAACAAAGGAACGAATGGTTGAAGTACTGGGTAAGGTTCAAGTCTTGTGGTATGGAATATGCAGGTCATACAGGTTTTTATTGTCGTGTCCAACCAGGTGAGTTTATGGAGAGGCTGGGAGGGGGGGCTGGGTGGTGCATCTAGTAACAGCCGTCAACCATCACCAACCTTACAATGTATGCGGGGTGACGCTATGAGGCTATTCCGTTTCATTGTAGCACCATCAGCACGGAAACAATCATTTATACCTGGCTCTCGCAATTTGCGCGGCCATTTGCGCATTGTATTCTTGCGCTCGATTCTGCATTTCCGTTCCATGGTACTGGGATAAAACGAGCTAATTTGAACCCTGCGAAACTAGCTTAGAGCCTCTCATATTTCTACAGGTAGCGAAAGCTTTCTGTTCCAATGTCCAGCTTAGAATATCTTGGCTTTTACATCTAGTTGGCAGTATAATACGAACATAGAAGGATAACTTAACCTACAGCACGGGTATGCCTGGGGCACGGGTATCGTGAGCTGCCAAATGGCTGCCAATTCCCAGCCACTTATTAAATAACCAACGCTAAGAAATTTATGCGTCCCAATGTTGAGTACAGTACCAGGGAAAGGGCATAGACTCATTTTCGGTTCAGAACCCTGTTAACCAGTATCCGTCATACAGAGAAGAGTTCCTTAGCTTCCCATCTACTAATCTGTTTATTTACAACAATTCGATGCCCCACTTCCCCTTTTTAAGCGAGGGGTTTTTTCATTGTTAGCAGCCACCAACGCCATAAGTAGGAGCGCTTCATACTGGTTTCATAGCAGAGTCGCTGGTAATGTATTCGGTCTTACGGCGGTTGTATGCGGTTGTACGCGGTTATTTTTGTGGATGGTCCTTCCACCAGAAATGATGTTTCTGAACATCTAATCTCAGATGAAGAAGTGTCAAAAATAAACTGCCTGTTGGATATCCACCTTCTTCAACTTATTCATATTGCAGCATAATTTTATTATATTATTATACCATCCAAGAGAATGTTTCATTGATCGTAAATTGTGAAACTTCCTAGGTGTTATTTAAAGAGAATATTAGATAGCTTATAGTCTTAGAAAATATATGTTAATGTCTCATATAAGTTCTTAAACTCACACCATAATGTTCCAACTCTCGTTATTTAACGTAAGTCTAGTCCGGCCTTCTATTTTCATCTAGATAAGAGGCGCAATCTAAGTCATAATTAATTGTATATATAGATTGTTGATCTTCGTCTAAGATAGGAAAGCGCTTTCGGTATATGGTGCTCCCTCTAACTTTGTCTCACCCACTAAGCTATAGAGTCTCGATATCGGCGTTTGCTATCCTCTTACATGAAGAAAGCAGGTATGTTATACAGGAGATGGTGACTCTAGCCGCTTGAGGTGTTTCCTGAAGTCTAGTCTGCTGCTATCTTGCTATTTAGCTCACCATCTCACCTCCTTATTGCATTTGACTACTGTGTATGTTGGCATCTAATTATAGAGTAGTATCTATATTTACTTGTATAGTAGTTCAAAGAACCTCCTTATCGTGCCCTACCGCAAGTGTACTTTGTATAGAGTTGTTATTGTAGTAACCATTTCAGCAGAAGTTTCTATGAGGTATATGAACTTTGATAATACGCTTGGTAACACCAAGGATGTAGGAGCGAACTGACATCAAATAAAATCACGCAGCCTATCGGTAGTGAGAGAGAGCAGGCAATTGAGTCCCCACAACCCATCATATTGGGCAAGGCAGAGGACGAGAAATGCTAAATTGCTTACCGCAATGAAGTTTTCCTATGCAATAGTACATTCTATGGTGTCAGGAGACATCTTGCCATCCAACAACCCTCTCTCTTCTCCTCCAATAACATTATTCTCTCCAAGTTACTACCTACAGCATTGCCAAACAGACGGAACCCATCAAAACTAACACATGCAGCTCTGGGGAAAACAAATCCGGGGCAAGGAGCGCCGCAATCCAAGTTACCCACGCGTCAGTCACCGGAAATACAAACAGCAATCCAAGGCATAGCTCCAAAAGAAGCACCGAATACCTGGAGAGACATTGGCGAGTGAAGTCTATTGGCTAGAGGTACTACAATCACGGCACAATTGTGCGCAACAAGAGAAGGATTACCTGTCTCGGGCCATCACGATCCTCCGACAAGAATTGAAATGTATTCGCTGAGAGGCGGAAAGAAGAAGAAAAGGGATTGTTTGCTAGTAACTATCTTCTCCAACAGTAATAAACTACAACTGGCTGCTCTCAAGGCTCACTTTTCAAGATGGCTACAATTCAGTTGCACCCTGAGCCCCGGGGTTCGTACAAGTCTCCATATAATTTTGTATCTATATATGACAAATGGCCAATTTTTGATCAGGGGGGAATGAAAGATACTGCTCGCAACGATTATCGTTCCCCTCGCTCTTCGCACAGTACAGCTCAACTAATATGAGCAACGGTTCCAGACACGACTCGAAGTAACGAACCTCCTACTCACGGTCCTACTTTCTCTTGTTACTTTGTCAATAGAGAGCAGAAGATCAATAACTTAGCTAGCAATCCTGGCTAGCCACGGACCTTCCATTGTCAGCCTCCCCTAGTCACGGGCCATCCGCACACCAGGCCCTAAATCTACCATCTCGATTTCGGGAATACTCCACTTGCCTAGGCGATGATTTTAGCTTCACCAGACCCTTTTTTCGCCTCCTCGTTTTCTGGCTTAAGCATGATCTATTTTCTCTCCACTTGCTTCGCTTGAGCCTCTATCCGGTGTTGCGTCGACGTGATAGTAGGGTTGATTTGGGGTCGACTTCGTACTATTTTGCTCTGCCAGAGGACGGAGGAGCATGTGAATACTTAATATGGTGTATCACGGCCCATCTCATAGAGCTATTCTTAGTAGTATTTTCCAATTGACAAATCTAATTATCTAAACAATATTATTCATTATGTTTCATGCCTCGTATTGTTTTCAAACCCTTGGTTCCACGCTACCCAAGATTGGTCCGCGAAGTCGGCCATACACTTCACTTGCTCAGGTGGCTTCTCCTCCCATACAATCTTCAACGAGGTATCATTACTGCTTTCGTCTTTCACCGCCTCCGAGACATATCCGTGCAGCTTTTTAGCTTTCTTAGCAGATTTATCCGAGTAGTCCAGATTCACAGATGGGACAACCGCGATCCGCGAATAACCCTCCATCCAAAGGTCCTTACAAAACAGTCGAGGTTCGCCTTGATAACACTCTCCTTCCTTCGGCCTGCGAAACCTTATCTTCCTTTCGATGATCGGCTTTGCGGTAAAGACAACTGCGCCATTCCAGCAAGCGAAAACTTGGAACGCCTTGTGTTCGTCATAACGTTTGCGAGAAAGTGGGTGGTTCCAGAACAAGTCGGAGGAGAGATGCCATCCTCCATCTGGAGGTATCTGCCAGAAAGTGTCTCCATTTATGGCTCTCGCGATCCAAATATCATAGAATATTGGTGCGGGATCTATATCTGACCAATCCATAGCACATGTCATATCTGCCTTTTGAAACACCCGTTGGTGTACCAACTCCAATATATCCTCCATACAGATGGCGACATCATTGATAAAAATCACCGCTGTATCTGTCGAATACTGATCCGGGTTATCGAGAAGTGGTTTAAGTGCTTCGTTTCGAAGAGCTGCGAGACCTTCGATCCGATCTCCGACTTTTAGATCATCATCGCTGTGTTGGAGGTGGTAGGTCAGACCAAGGCCCCTCATCTTCGTGCGTAACTCCCCCAGTATTTCCAAAGTACCATCATCCGAGTGTCCCTCCACAATCGACAGAGCACAATTTTCGGGACCCAGGAAACGTACGGTTTCCACGATAGACCCGAGCAATCGAGGAAGTATGCCAACGCATTGTCGCAGATTCAGCGCAAGGAAGTATTTTGTCTGCTTGGGTGTTGTATCCCTATTGCTGCGAGCATCACTGAGATAGGCGTAGCGCTTTTCATTCGGTTTGGGGCATTGGAGTCGGTCAAAATGTTCGTCTTTGGGATTTAATATGGCTTGGAGATAGCTGGGTCCGAGACTCTCGAGAAGGGTTGCATTTCCAACTGGAGGGACTTTTCAGTGTTAGTTGGCCAAGTTTCTATTACTACACGACGAAGGAGCGAAAGTAGAATAGAAGACTGCTCACAATTTGGTTCTTTTGTAGTGTTGCGGTCGCTGGAGTTGGGTAATGGTAGCCTAGAGAGCTTTTCGGAGGAGCGGTACTGCAGATTCAGAAGAGTTGTGAAGACAATGATGAGGGCGACAGCAGCAACCGCCAGCCTCTTCCTAGATGGCCATGATCCGCTTAGCATTATCTCCGGATGAGCGTCATCTAAGATATCGATAGCGAGGAGAGATATGTCGTGGAAGAAGTGTATGCATAATCGTCAAGGGTTTCATGTGAAAAGAGAATGAAGCGCGCGTTTGGGCCAGAGGTCAATAGCAGTTGGCATTCTGTTGGCGCAAGGCAAGACTGACTGTTCCAGTCAGTGTGTAAAGGAGTTGACGGGGGCTTGACGGGGCTGGCGACTGGCGCATTCAATCATCAATGCCAACATTTTCCACTGGGGCGAAGATGGGCTCTGAAGCCTGAACCGCGATAGTGACCAATAGTGTGCTGGCCTTAGCGCTGCTGCACGCTTAAGTACTAGCGTTATCCCGCTTAATCCACTATTATCCGCTGCGCCTTGTCCCGTCAGGTGGCTTGAGCGAGCCTGTCAACCTGTCTCGCGGTGGACAAAAAAACCGGGACACTTTTTGCTGGTGCACGTACCAAGAGTTCCGGTTATTTTGTCCTTGAGTGTTACTTGCGTGTCATTCTATCTCTGTTTTGCGTGTTTCCTACAAATATGCGTCGTCTCCAGGTGTCCACAGGGCTATTGAGTGTATTTCTGGTCCTCGTTCTACTTCCTGCGGTATTAGCACAATCGAATCCCTCGAAACCCCTTCATGAACTCGGCGATTAGCTCGATAAAGAGTCATGGACGAGGATTGTTATGATCCCGGATAAGACTTAACTTGAGATAACGGTACTAAAGTTTGATTGCAGCCTCGAGACGATTATCCGTAATGCCTATAAATTAGTAAAAGAGGATTAACTAAATACGAAGCTAGCTAAGTTGAAAAGTCATCTCTCTTATGATTAGAAGCACGTGGGTGAATTCGGCCAGATCCTTAACATATATTATAACACTCTCTCGCTTAAGCTCCTTTTTCTTTGCGATAATCTTAAGAACCCAAGGCCAGTTAGTAAGAGACACCGCTAGAAGGTGTGCTAAAGCCTATGAGGAATCTCACATCTTGACCATGCACTTGAACCATGCTATCAATCCTTTCACTAGTCTTAATCCTATACATTATAATATATCATTTCCAAAATATCTAAAACGAGCTTACATACTTGATTCCAGGTCGCCTCCGTTCCTCTTTCCCTCGTCGCTGATCGCAGACCCATCATAGGAAGCCATAAAGAAAGTTGGCCGAGACTTCTTAAAGCATTAAGCGGTTAGTTATCTAATAAAGATGCAGTATCTACGAGCTAGGCAACGTTAGCAGAACCTTCTTAGCAAGGTCAATTTCTATACACATACTTATCGTAATGCTCTAAAACTTAGTCAAGACGATCTGGCGTCTTCGGGTTATAACGCTTCTGCCGGAGTCGTCCTACGTCGAGGTTGGCGGATGCGGCAATATAGTACTCCGGTGGGTGTCGCACCTCGCTATCGGAGGTTGTCGTCGTCGTTATCGATGCTGTTATCGATCTCCTGTAGACGACTCTTTGAGCCAGTATCGCTTGCAGTATCCGCCTCATCTTCGCTGCTATCGCAAAGATTGTCCGGGTCGGAGTCGCTCGTGCTGTCGAACTCATCCTCGATAGACAGGTAATCTTTATCAATGAAGGGTAGGCAGGCTTCATCATATCGATGCGGGTGTATAATATATAGAGGAATGGCTTTGAAGGTCATACAATGACTTGGGAATCGCTGGCAGAAGAAGCAGGAGTCAATAAAAGAGGCCAGGAATATATCTCAGGCAAAATGGTACAGCGAGCTTTAGAACAGCGTAATTGAAGGCATTGTATTGTCTATTATAAGTTGTATATATCGCCATATCACGCAAAACGACATGAGAAATAAGCAAGGGATATGCTAGCTAAATACCCTCTTAAAACCGGCTGGCAATAAGTATGATTCTCAGACAACTGAAAGTTCACTTTTCATCCAGCCCTCAAAGAAGGCTTTATATACTTCGCAAGCCTAGAGAGCCTAATTGCCCTAACTATATTCAAAAATTGTAACAGTCTAAAAATAAGAAGTATGCGAAAGATTTAGAAAATGAGCTTGAATTAGACTTTTTTTTTATAAGTGTGAGAAGCAATAATTATAATAATACAAGCCTCAAATTCATATTCTAATATTTTAAGAAGATAACCTATATTATATAATTTTCCCCTATTTCTTAGTTTATATATTCTAGCACTTTATCAGCGCTCTCCTAGCATTACCCTAGCATAATAATTATCTCTGAATTTGAGCCATGTCACCATATGTCAGAATTCAGAGCCTTATAAATTTAAAGCCTCACTATAATATTCTGCTAGGAATATGTACAGGATGCACATAAGGCATGTAAAGAAGTGTGGAAAAAGCTAAAGATTAAACTATATATCTAAATTGAGTAATATCCTTCTCATATTATATAATGATGATACCATGACACTCACAATAAGCTTTAGGCTCCTAATAGTTATCATATTATATATTAATACTAAAAGAAAGACAATAGGTTATTAGATTTTATTTTAGAATATGTATATAATAACTAAATTCTTACTTTTTACATACTTAAATAAGAGGGGGTGGTTACTACTAATATTCCACCGCGAGCATGTTTTATTGATCCTCGGTACCTGACACGTGACGAGGCAGCGTAATAACAGATATCAATTCCGTATCAATTCGGTACTGTCCAGCTCAACAAACTCTCGATTTGCACAGCCAAACTGAACATGCGATTCAATAACTCCCTATTTTCTTCTCTGCTGCTTGTGGGCGCTGGCATAGCCCAAGCAGCTTCATCATGGAGTTTTGACGAAGCTGTCCTTTCCGTAACCTCAAAGACTGGTGCTGGCTTCAAGGACAAGTATGCTCCTACTCTATATAAATAGCCAGGTTTCTCACGATACATCTGCTGATTTCGATTGTACCAGGATCTCTAATAAAGCTCCCCTTAAAAAGCCAGTATCTCTAGGTGCCTCGGATACACTCAAGATCATTTTAACAACTACAGAAGATGGCAAGGCCAAACGCCCGCATCAAGCTTTCCTGTTACTCCAAGACCAAGACACTGGAGTGGAGGCTACTCTGCCATTTACCGTGAAGGATAGTGGAAAGGCGAAGGTGGACATGGTACGTCTTCCGTTCATTTGGCTGTTGCCTTGTAGCTAATATCCGCCATAGACACAAAAAGACCTACCAATTCAGCTTCTTACCTCAACACAACCGCTCCAGGCAACCCTCATTCTTGCTTCGTTTGGCGCCTCGCAACCACTCAGCAGCCATATATTTAGTCTGGAATTGAGCTTCGATCCCAGCGCACCCACACCAAAATATGAGAAGCCTTTGCGATATGGAAAGTTAGAGGAGATCAACCATATCTTCAAGGCAGATCCAAAGAGCGGCCCAATTGTCATATCGTTGTTCTTTACTGCAGCAGTGTTGGCTACGATCCCTATACTACTTGGAGCAGTATGTTCTCGTTGGTGATAAACAGTAAAGAAATATGCTAATCCTGTAAACAGTGGGCATACCTCGGGGCCAATCTTTCACACCTGGGAAAGGCAACTGCCGCAGCTCCAATCTCACACACACTGTTCTTTGGCTCAATTATTTCCTTGGAAGGCATATTCTTCCTATACTACTATAGCTGGAACTTGTTCCAGACATTACCCGTTGCTGGTCTCTTTGGGGTTGTGGCTTTTTTGAGCGGAAGCAAGGCACTGTCTGAAGTTCAGGGTCGACGGTTGGCTGGTGAGAGATGATAGCAAAAATAGTGGGAGGGGTGCGAGGAGATGATGAGAAAGATGATTCCTTGGACTGGCAGAAAAAAGTATCGGCGTGTAAAAAAAGGGAGGATGTATAATATCGAAGATACATTGCATGATTGTGAAATTGCCAATTCAGTAGATTGCGACATGGTCCTTTCTTATCGGTAGGAGAGTCATGTATATCATAGATCTTCAATGTGATGCCGGGAGACTCAGAAACATGACCTTACCAGTCTTGATAAAGCGAGCATAATAGTAAGAAGAATACTCTTTAGTACGATATAGTGGTTGAAGTGTCGTTATTATCTCCTAATAAATACATTCTACCATACGAAACAGGAGCCAGCATCGGTTAGTATAGAAACTTTACTAGTTAAGCCTTCCTGGGATATCAATCTTGAAGAGATACGGACCAAGAACTTGGTCTCAGATTGCAACAGTCAAATATCAGATCGCAAATATCAGGACATGAGAATAATGCCTGTCCCTTTTTAGAAGCTCTTTTTTAATCATACAGCTATTGCTCATGAGCCAAGATCGCTTCCCTTCCTCTGCCATACATAATTCCTCAATTCATCTTCGCGTTACTAAAGTCCATCTCTGGATGTTGACTAGAGATTCTAATTAGTTTTTTGGTACGCAAGGATAAGAAAAGAACGCAAGCGCATGTAAATATTTTACAGCTAGCATCCCCAATCTTTAGGAGGGTGTCTTACTCCATAAACTTCTTTAGCATATCCTGTTTCTTCTGCTCATCACTCGAAGGTTGTCCCATTTCCTTTTGCCGTTGATCATACATCATCTTCTCAACCATGCCTCTCGTCTCCCCATCTAAATCTCCTAGCTTACTACTCTCTGGCGTGATTTTCGAAACATCAATCTTAGGAGCTGATGTAACAACGTGAGCCCACCACTCCATTTTATTGACCTTATCGAGATGCAGCTCTAGGACCTTAGTGCCAGCAGGAGATGAAGCTAGTGTCCAGGTGGACTCATCAACATGTATCTCGTAAGGAAGGTCGCCCTAAATTTTCAGAAGTTGCTATAGCAAAGTAAATAGAAGATACGAACAGATATAATGGGATCCTGGCCTTTAATCGCTACTGAGAGTTTCTTCTTCTTGATATCAACAACAAAGTCCCGTCCTTTGAGGTTGCCCGGCACCTCGATTGTGAGGTCGAGTTCACCGATTGTCTGAGTCCATTTGTATGGTAGAGCTGCTTGCTCTTCCGTCTCCTTTGCTCTTGCTGCTGCTTCCTCTGCGGGGGTAGGCTCTGTTGAAATTCAATCAGTTTCGTTCATGGCAGGTAACAACGAAGAGGGGTTGCGTTGCCTGGCTGATTTTGAAAAACGCATGTAATTAAAACTAAGTACCCGAAGGGCACAAGAGAGAGTCCAGAGACGCTAAAGAATGTATTTAAGCTTACCTTTGTCTGCCATGTTGACAATGGTAAATGTACTGGGAGAAAGTTCTCGAATGTTGATTTGGCAATACCAACAAGGCCGAGAGGATTTCAAAGCCTTGTATCACGACCCCACATTCTCTGACACCAGTTCAAAATCGCAGCCTCGTCAATAGTTAACGTTATTGACTTCCATCTTCACATTTTCTGTCTATGATCCGGCCAGTCATCTCAAGATGTCTAAAGCAAACTCAAAACATGGCATAAATCCCTCAGATGATATCTGCCCCGTCTGCAAGTCAAATCGCTATCTTAATCCCTCTCTCCAGTTCCTCATTAACCCAGAATGCTACCACAAAATGTGTTCTACCTGCGTGGACCGCATATTCACTTCTGGCCCTGCCTCATGTCCCGTTCCTCATTGCGGTAAAACTTTGCGAAAGAAAGGTTTCCACAAAGCGTTCTTCGAAAGCCTACAAATCGAACGTGAGGTTGATATCAGGCGGAAGGTCGCCGGTGTTTTCAATAGACGGGAGGAGGACTTCGAGACGTTGATGGCTTACAATGATTATTTGGAATATGTGGAAAACCTCATATTTGATCTGGTGGAGGGTAGAGGGAAAGTGAGATCAGCAGCCGAGAGGAAGTTGGAGGAGTACAGGTTAGGTAACATAGGAGAGATTGAGGAAAATCGACGGGTAGGACTGCAAGAAGCTGAGATGGAGCGAATGAGGGAAACGAACCAGAAAGAAGCCGCTAGAGAAAGGAGACTGGCATTGCTCCAGCAAGAGCAAGAAGACAAAGCAGGTGTCGTTCGAGCGGTACGGGACACAATAGATCAACTGGCCAAAGACGATGGTCATGCCGAAGAAATCACAAGGAGAGCGGAGAAGATCATACTAAAGAAGTCTGGAACAAGACGGAAGATCTTGGAACCGGCACCAGTCGAAGATAATGGGAGTGCAAGGGAAGGTCTAACGATCAGGGGGCTCAAAAAAAGAGAAGCCCCAGTGGCAGAAAAGCCTTACGACCCTTTTGGAGGAATACGTCTTATACCTACTAAGTACGTCTTGCAGGATAACTATGAAAATATGTGGCTGCAAGGTGTTAAGAAGAACGAACAACAACACTTGACTGGTGGATGGAGCTTAGCGGAATACTATTCTCGGACAATGTTTGAGGCTTTCTCAGGCTTGTCTGTGTTCGTTGAAGATGAGAAAAATGCAGATATACACCAAATTCCATCAGCGGATGTGGCTACACAGGCTGCAGCTCAAGCTTCTGGAGGCAAAATGGAAGTGGATGATATTTTTTGAAACAAATATTAGAATCGCCTCTGAGGATGTCATCCTTGTAACTAATGTTGTTACGCTTACACGTATGTGGAGGTCAAAACAAACTCGGAGGTCTAACTAGTACCACAGAGAGTGAAGAACGGGGTGAGACTAAATTAGCGTACCATTTGCATCAGCAATATTCTACCTTATGCAGAAGAAAGGTTTCGTACATAGAACTAAAACATACTGGCATTATTAGGGGGGTCTTGAAAGGCAATGCAAAGCCGCAGGCGTTTTGTAATAGGACTTTAAATCTACACTCTTCGTAGAATTATTTAGTCAACACAAAGCCAGTGAATCAAATAGACTTTGAAAATGACTTCTAGTATATAATAGGTGTTACCAGCGTATCGTAGAACATGAAGGAAAGTTTCGTTCTGAAATAATAATCAAGCTACAGAGTTTGCGAACATCGAGCCTTTGCAGTTTTCGACCAATTTTTGGGTAAATCACATGAAGACTATCGACCAAATTTATTCATTGAACGGCTATGTTGAAGCGGCTGGTCTCTCAGCGACTCATACTTTCACTATATCTCATCCAGAATAACATGTAATACAAGATTTGACCAAAAAATCATCATCACAACTCGCACCTCTCTCTCTCAAACGCTCTCTAGACGCCATGCTTAAAGTCCGTGCAACTTATATCGAATTGTCTGATCATATTACTACCGCATTAATTTCTGTCACTATGTGATTAACATCGTGAGCCTGTTTATTGCTCCCACGGTTGCTGTTGCGCTGGCCTAGGAAATACAGGTACTGTTGGTATACCATCTAATCCGCCTCCTATAGCCTGTTGATTGTTTTGCCAACCGATTCCTGTAGCAGTATTCACAAACTGACTTTGCCTAAAAGGGTTTGTGTTACCTGTAGGTTGGGGCACGAGGCCGCCACTGGTTTGAGGACGTTGCGTATTATTCATAGCCATATTCCTTGCGAATGGATTTGTACCAGTCTGCATTGGCTGTTGAAATTCAGCCGATGGGAGAGGCGCACTTTGCGGGAACGGCTGCTGCTGAAAGTCCGGCACTGGCGGAGAGAAAGATTGCTGAGCCACTGGAGGAGATGTTGACTTCGCGAATGGATTCGTAGATTGGCGTTGCATTGGAACCGTTGCGGGTGGTGCTGCTGTATACCCAGGTTGGGGCGCACCAGTTGTGTTTGGCATCATAGATTGACGAAAGGGGTTTGTGGTTTGCTGAGCTCCTGTCTGCATTGCTCCAAGTTGATGAGTGTTCTGCTGTTGGAATGAAGCCTGTGATTCTTGGGGGATTGAAGTGAGTCCAGCATGTTGAAAGGATTGTTGGGGAGTATAATTTCCAAATCCAGCACCAGTGAAATTTGGTTGTATCTGTGGCTGTTGTTGCTGCTGCGGTTGTTGCGGTGGCGCTTGAAACCCTGTATTGAAAGGTGCCTGCTGTTGAAATTGGCTTGGACTTTGATACGGATTTGTTGGCGCACTAAAGCCGTTTTGCTGACCATATGGCGACTGATGTGCTTGGAAAGGGACACCATTATTATATTGGGAGCTAACTTGTTGCTGTATATCTGCCTGAGTTGCCTGAGTTGCCATAGGTTGTTGGTTTTGCTGGATTGAGTCGAAAAAATCTATCAGATCAGGATCTGGCCCTTTCGCTGGCTGAGCTGGCTGAGCTGGCTGACTTAGCTTTGAAGCTGAAGGTTGAACGTTTGGAAATCCAAGACTTGTTGTTGCTCTTGATTCAGGCTCACTTTTGGCTGCACTTTTACCGAATTTGGGTTTGCCAGACTTTGATTCCAACTCGGCTAAGTACTGTCTTCTGTTGATCTCGAAATCAGGATCCATAAGATAGTCATCTAACTGTTTACCCAGATTCACTGGTGCGTGCTTTAACTTTGGCACCTCCACTCGTGTTTGGTGCTCGTATTGTCGTGCGGTGCTAAGATATGCTACCACAAAATCTGTTTGCTTAGTGAAATTTTTGTAGATAGACATCGCACGTTCTGCATCTGGTCTTGACATTTCGAAGAAGTGACCTGCTTTCTTGTTAGACCTCTCTTGTATATGCTTTATTCATCTTCCTACCCAGTATATTTATCATAGCTTGATTCATTACATGAAACATTGCCAAAAGATCAAGTACAAGCATTCGAAATACTGTTATCGTAATCTCGTTATCTGGGTCATTATCCAGAACCTATATGAATCAGCGAAATACCCAAAGTTAGCACGGCTTGGCCATACATCACATTTCAAAAGTGCCGTTATTTGGTGCTGAACGGTCTCCGTCTCTCGAAGTAGCCCCTTCTCCACCGACATCTTCTCCAGGCGATTATCTGCACCTCGTACATAATCGCATTTTGTCTCCCGATAGGCTCTTGACCTCTCACTCAAATAATTGGTATAATGCCGGATATTCCGTCCTTGGGTTTGCACTTTGCCATGCTCTGTCAGCACGACTTCCATAAAGTTGCCTGTCACGGCTTTAAGCTACCTGCAGAGCATAGGTCTGCAAGAGATGGGCGAACATACCATCGGAAAAACTACTGATAGCTAGCATACTCCGATGCCTTGCTAGATATGCCAATGTTACGTCTGGCGATCCTTCTCTAATCATCAAATGAACCGTAATCAAGCTCTTGAATACCACCGTCCACGTTGAATCTCGCAGCCGGTTTTGCAAAGCTCGAAACACCTCAGCAACGCCATGTTCACCGGAATGTGTAGCTATCAATATATGCTCTATATACCTGTGTAAGAGAGGGTCAGCTTCGCACTTCCAAAAGCATTGGCATGGGCTTCGCGCTCTCACTTCGACTTTGGTGGGGCTGCCTGTTGTTATCGCAGTTAGTAATAGGAAATCTTGTAGGAGGCTTGTTTCCTAAGTCGCAGGCCTTACCTTAATCTTGGTCGCCCCCTTTACAGATTTTTCGAAAGAACTCGCCATCTCGCATTAGGATGAACAGAGGCAATGCGACAACAACGAAGACGTGTCGTACAGCTAACTCCTGGCACTCGGGAGTGCCGTAGTTGATCCGAATAAAGGCCTGGCAACTTTTCAACGCCTAATGGGCAGGTGTCTTAATTTTCGACCAGTAGCATTCCAAACGGAGAGTTGTATTGAGCTGCTGTCGCGGAGGTTGGATAGTCGCATCAATGGAATTAAGGGCCGCTACAAGAACACGCGGATTACGACGAGCCCATGTCCAGAGAACAATTGGATTAGAAGTCGAAAGGTTATATCATTCCTGCTGTCATTGTGCTGAGTAGATTTGCAGAGAGATATAGAGGAATATTAAGAGTAAGAGTCCGGAGGAATTGTGCTGGCTGTGAATGCGAGGTTCAATTTACAGTATACCTTACGCAGCTGAGTTCAAGAGGTCGGTTGGAAGTGGGGCTGCTTTCTGACTTGTCGGGATCTGCTCTGCTCTGTTGTCACCGTCACACTAGCGTCATCAACTGGATGAACAGATGCAATCGCAGGGGTTCACAGCACGAATATCAGTAACGTATCAAAAGGTTAGAGCTTTCTATTGATTCCTAGAAATTAAATACCTAGAAAGCTAGAAGCTGTATTTCTGCATCCTTATATTGGACCGGCTTTGTTTTGTCAACCTGGATGTGACAATCAAAAGTCAAGGTCAAGTATTAGACGCAACAAACCAAATGACAAACGCTAGATTGAAGACACATTGCATTTAAATCTTGACTATTGCCCAGTTATAACAATTTGATCTATATATCATTCGGTAACAAAATGCTAAGCCTTAAGTATGACGCTCCATACAGTAAACGATAACCATGGCTGGATCCTTGACCACGCCATCTCTCCGAGGAAAAAATATAATACTCACCGCAAGAGCGAGTGACTCTAATAAACAAGATGCTAATTCTGCAGATCCCTCTATGGCTATCACCGGTAGAGCAAATTTGGGCTCTGGGCGGATCCTACAGTGCAACGTGGTGTATCTGATTCTCCCTACAGCCAGCCATTCTGGGTCCGTCCACAGGTATGCATTCTTGCTTAAATTTTAGCAAGCCATGTGTCCCACCATGTGTCCCACTAATAAGATGTCCTACCACTAAACAATGAAGAGAATAAGGAAGAAATCTTCTGTGGTATAAAGAGCGCGAGGACGGGCCATGGAGAAAGACCTGCTCGACACTCAATTCACCCATTATATCTATAGGCCTTCCAAGATTAAAGGGTCAGAGATGCCTTCATCGCGTCCGAAATTTAACAAGATAGGGTGTGTCGAACGCTTATTTCACTCTTCCAAATCATCCCTTACAACCAGACCACTTAAGCCCCGTGAGGGGAGAGTCCGAGAGCTTGAGAAGCAGGAATCGCACTCATAATAACACGCTGGCTTTTCATCATCTGTGAAATAAGTCAGTATACATTTGTGAGGTATGCAGGTGTCGCGTAAAAACTTACGTGTTTAAAACTTGGAAGGATGAAGAGGAAAGGAAAGTCGAGGCAGAATTTTTAATACAATACCAGTCATGCGGGGGTAGCGGCCGCATCCGCACGCTAGACAACGTTCACCATAAACTGCAAGTTCAAAACATAGAAGTAGTTACTTTTAATTACTCATTTTTGTTCTATGCCCCCCAAATACTTTGGGTCGGAGATGGTTCACTGAGCGATGTCTGTGCCGCGGGCTGTATATTCTAGCCGGTGCTTACCAACCCATTTTCCTAGGGCTAGAAATATTCCTGGTGTCTTTCGGATTGTGCTTGTCAGGCAAATTCCTGTCAGTAGTTACCACGCGATTCGTTCAATTCACTCCAACTCTGGACCTATAAATACTGCAGAATTACCAAAATTCTGGGCAGAATACAAAAATTCCTGTTTGTTCTTATACTTCACAAGGAGAAGCTGTTTTCTAATCGTTTCGAACAGTCATTGCACCGAGACCTACCTTCGAATTCCTGGAGAATGTACCACGCTCCTTACTTGGTACCGAAATTACAGCTGTAGGGTTTCTTGGGGAGAGAAGGGATGTTGGCCGTCTCCATTTTGTTTCCTTGAAGGGGGGGAATTGTTTCCATGATATTCAAGTTGTTTCTCACTCGAAGTTTAGTGAAAAAGCACAGGAAGCATTGAAGAACATATCAGCAAACAGTGCAGTCAGCGTTACCGGTATCATCAATTTCAAAAACACGGGTAAAAATGAAACGAAATCTCCTTCTGAACTAGACGATGGGAAGGTTTCCATTGAACAACTAGAGATCCAGTTGAAGAGTATATTATGCTTAAACTCTTTCCCCAAAGATCTTGTTCCCCCTCCAAATCAGGACTATGGATTAGAAAACAGACACCTTCAGATTCGGTTCGACCACAAACTTCGGGAAAGACTCCAGTTTCGTTCAAACGTTGCGGAATTTGCTAGAAAACACTTCTCTGATTTTCAAGAAATGGAAACTCCGCTTCTGTTCAAATCTACTCCGGAGGGAGCCAGGGAATTCCTTGTTCCCACTCGGATCAAAGGTCACGCCTATGGATTACCGCAAAGTCCTCAGCAATATAAACAAATTTTGATGTCAAGTGGAATCAATAAATATATTCAGTTTGCCAAATGCTTTCGTGATGAAGACTATCGGGCAGACCGTCAGCCAGAATTCACTCAAGTAGGCAGTCCTCCTTTTTTAATTGCACACACTTATGTGACTAGATTGATCTTGAGATGGCGTGGTCGAACGGAGAGGATGTCATGCAACGAGTTGAGCAATTCATCAAGAAACTTTGGGCCAACTTCGCAAAATCAGGCACGGTGATAGATAGAAATTTATCAGACTCGCCGTTTCGGAGGATAAAATATCAAGATGCTATGTCCAAATATGGCTCTGACAAACCTGATTTAAGAATTACAGGACAGGTAACGAACCACATTTGTCTACTTTGTGCCTCCAAAATTAATGACTATAGATTCATCGTGTTGATCACATCATTCCACCAAACTTAATTACTATGCTTACATCTTTACAACATCCGATTATTGATTCTTGGAAGATTCGGCTTGATGGTAGTCCCTCAGAAATACAAAAATTCATCTCCACGTTTTTGGATTCTCCAGAGGGTGATAATTTCACCAAGAACGCTGCCGGTGCCCCGGGCGTGTTTGTGTTCAATTCTCAGAGACCATTGGAAGGTCTGCAGGCATTCGGTTTTGAAGGTGCAGATCAATTGAAACAGTTGTTTGCAGATGCAGCCGAGTCAGAACCTACTGCAGAGATGGAGTTTGAGGATGGGGATTTACTATTTCTCCAAGCTCGCGAAAATTTGCCGCATACTGGTGGCTCTACTCCGATTGGACTACTTCGACTTGCTGTCCAGAAAGCGGCTATTAAGCAAGGGCTCATAACACCCGATCTGTCTCACCAGTTCGCTTGGATCACCGACTTCCCGCTCTTCACTCTTAACAATGGAACTGAACCTGGACAAGAAGGACATTCGGGGTTTTCAGCAACACATCATCCCTTTACTGCACCCAAAACTGCCGAGGACGTTGATATGATATTGACTGATCCCATGAAAGTCGTAGCTGAGCACTATGATCTAGTATTAAACGGTGTTGAACTTGGTGGTGGAAGCCGTCGTATTCACAATGCCGAACTACAAGAGTTTATCTTAGAGAAGATTTTAAAAGTCGATCCTGAACGCATGAAAAGTTTCTCGCATCTTTTCAATGCTCTTCGAGCAGGGTGTCCTCCCCATGCTGGTCTTGCCATCGGATTTGATCGCCTTCTCGCCATGATGCAAGGAAGAAATAGTGTTAGAGATGTGATCGCATTCCCGAAAGACAAGAATGGGAGAGATCTCATGGTCCAGTCACCCAATCAAATAACCGATAAACAACTGGAGCAATATCATTTACAGGAAAAGCTTACGTGACACTATCACAATTGCAAGGCATAGGTGCAATCTTAACAATTTCTATCAGCTAGAAGCGTGTAAAGATGGTGAGAGTAGAACCTTATCCCAATGGTCGCCAAAAAGGGACAGTAGTTGCTGTTGTAAATATGATGTAATAATAGTGTTTATTGTACTCTTGACCAAATGCGGGTTCGAGCTCAGTACGCCGTCCAAATTTGTCGAATTTTAGATAGCAGTCGATATATCTATAATACGTGTACTTTCAAATCATATCTGATGATATAGTTTACGGTGAATCTTTCCTGCAGTGACAGACAATTCGTTCACCATGGCTACTCGGTTCAAGATTCGTTTATGCAGTACTATCCCGCATCAAGAGCAGATAATATGTAGCTACGATATCCAAACCATCTGGCTTCATTCTCAAACACGTCTTCCATCTCTATAATGCTGCATATCTTGAGGATATTAGCCCCTCCAACACAAAATTGAAGTTCTTAAAATACTGATTGTCTAACCTCCAAAATGGTGACTCATACCCCGTAGGGAGTTCTTGTGCCTCTGGGTTCATTAAGACAAGTTGACGTTGAAAAACAAGTTGTTTATTCGTCTTCGGTTGTGTATAGAGCTTCCAGTTTATGGTGGAAATCCAGAGAAGTTCCATCATATTGCAATAATTCCTTCCCTTCTTGGATAATACACCGTTTCAAAACCCTCTACAATGTTGCCGAGTCCCCGCCGCCTTTTTCTTGTAATAGCATACAATACCACGTCTTACCTCACTGCACGGCGTCAAGTGCACACGAAAGAAAGTGCACAGTGATTCAGTAGTTCGGTGGTAATATGATATAAAATTAAGGTTTGCTAAACACAAAAGTTCAAAATATTGCTCTATAGCCAAGAGCATTTGGTCTGTGTGACGATGGAAACATAAAATACTGTTCAGCACATTGTTCGGGTTGACTAGTGAGCTGGACTATATATTACCTATTTTTCTTCCCTCGCCTGGAATGAAAGTAGAATTAAGATATCTAGATACTGAACTACTAATGTCTGTTTAGATATCTACTACAGATGGTGCTAACGCCATAACGAAGCATATAATTACTCATCGACATGCTCAAGTATCGCACTCACTGAAATGATAGCAAGGCAACATTACTCCATCGCTGCTCCAAGCCACTATCAGACTAATCCAATAGCCACAACCAACAGGAATATTATTTTCAAAACCTCTAGACTCCACCTACCCAACTCCCTCTGTTCTTTCTACCGTGATCTTCTTTCACATATATGTTATCTCTCGCAACAGATCATTGGCATATCCAAGACACTTCTGTTTAAGCTAGTATGCTTGCCGTACCACATAATCCAACTCCTTCTGGTGCTGGTCGCGAGCGGCTTCTTGATACGAGTCGTACTCATGAATATGCCATGACCTTACATCCCGAACATCTTCAACAAACTGCTGAACCTTCTCATTTTCCCATGATGCTGATTCTTGGTACGAGATATGTTCTTGAAGGTTGTAGTGGGAGCTGTGGTCGGCATAGTTATAGGTGTTATGGTGAGGTGGATCATTGGTGGTGGTGGTTTGGCACGAGGTTCTTTCTTCCAACGAACCATGGTGGGCTTTCTTAGACGACTGGGAGGATGCCTTATCTTTGCGATACTTATGATCGGAGTTGGGTGTTGTAGAAGTTGTTTTGGTCTTTTTGACATTGTGGTAGACTTTGGAAGTAGAAGAACGGTGCGTCATGGCGTCCTCTAGAAGTGCGAAATAGAAGTATTTTGTTGAGTAGTTGATTAAAGCTGTGCAATGTAAATTCTATCTCTTACTTCTTTTCAATCATCTAAGACGAGTTAGGTATTTCTCAAGAGTCAGCTACGAAGGTGTGAACTTGATATCACATATTTATACCTCTTCAAATGCCACTACTGACCGGGGGCGACTAAGATTACCCTCGCCCTCATCTCAAGATGCTTGTAAAGGGCGGTGTACTGGTAGGTTGACGAATTTTTTGCTCATCTCATCTAGGGCAACATGACCTTTCTCCGTCAAATCTGGAATTCCCATAGGCTGTATCTTGTGGGATAGCAACGTGCCGTAGCACAACATGACTACGACAACATCGGCTGTAAGATTGACAAAAACAAAAACGGGATATAAGCAAAGAATGGGATTTCGAATATGTAAGGTTAGACATGGGTGTGCACGAAAACCCATCGTGGAAAGAGGGCGGCGCTCATTAACGAGGGCGATAACAGGGCGTCCGTGGCATAGTCACAGATGATGTGCCAATCATCATACATCAGTTATCAAATTATGTTCACCTAGTTTTGAATTTGCAACAAGATCAAGCAGGTTTGCTGGAAACACATATTAAACAAGTAAGATAAGATTAAGCCGCAGCCGGAACGGGAGCCGTAGTGGTGCAGCGGCCTTATATAACACACGTGCCTTCCACTTGTATGCCAGATCATTGATTCATGCAACTAAAGATCCGGATACCCTTCCGGTGGCTGCGCAAATATTACTAGAGGTCATGAACCAGCTCCATGGAATTTTGGAAGTTGTACAAACTGCCCACCTAGTTCCGTGGGATCGGCGGGAATTGTTCCCCGGGTCGCACAGCATGAGGGCGGACGCAACACGGTTGCATACTTAAAGAACATCTAATAATGTTTCTATTTTCTATGCCGTGTCAGGTCGCATATTGGGTCAGTTGATCCTCCGAAAGAAGACAATCTAGCAGGTGAGACCGCGCAAGACACAACACTAAGATTGAACGATAATCCACATGGCTCTCATATGAGAAGGTCTACGCGATGCATTGCTTCTACTATGTAGGCGGTAGTAAGACGATATCTATTACGCGTAGCCTCGTATCAACGATAACACAAGTTGTGATACAACGTTGGTATTCTAAGCAGACACGTAAGATTTGCTTTCATCCAAGTTGACGTGTTATGTCGAGCTTACAAGATAAAAATCTCTGACTTCTTGGAAGAGTTGCCATTCTATATACACAAAATCGAGATTATGGTAAAAACCCTAAATTTATCATATTACCAAATCTATGCATTAGCATAAATTGTGTAGCTGGGTTAGAACATCAAAAAAGATAAAATGATCTTTCAAAGTTACTCTACCGAGATCTTTATGTACTACTCCAAACTCAAACAAACATTTGTCGCTAATACTTTTGTTCATCGAGTCCCTTGGGTCCTTCGCTTAATTCAGGGGTAATGTAATAGAGACAAGCCTAATTTTAGAGAAATCTTGCAGGTCTAAGCTCGTGTTGATATGGTCATCACTGTTCGCTACTATAACCATGTGTTGAGAGACCATATCTCACTCTTGATGCCTAGTTTTGACTCCCACGGAACTATATTGGTGGCTGACTTTCACGCATTGTACCCCGCCCACGTTTTTCGACCAAAAAAAATAGCGAATGAGGTTTAGGATATCTCGCTTAGCTCCAGTACTTTAGAGATAGGTGCATGGGCTCTTCAAATTCTACCTGCAAAAGAACTAAGTCAGCAGTCCCATGATACACAGCGAGCCCTCCTCCATTTGAATTACAATCTTTGGAAATGATCGTTTGATCAAGTACATCTCTAGAAAATAAACTGAAGTCGATTTCCATATAGACACTACAACGGCTAGAGCCGAGTGGAGGCTTCATGACCCTTAACAACTCGCAAAAGTACTCCTGAATAAATCACACCAGCAACAAGACAAAAAGTCAAGAATTCTCTAAATTTTCATCACTATGCCAACTTAGCTTTATCAACACTAGGGACATGATAATCAATCATAAATACAAGAAAGACTACAGACTCGGCAGCATCCTCGGCAAGACTTGTCTACATACACGCTTACTTTGGTGTTTTAATGCTATTGATCAAGATACAGTCTCTGGCCCTGGTCTTTTCAAATAGCTGAGCACGTTGTTGCTTTACTAGATTGAACGAGCAAAGCTCCCTTGTCGAGAGTTCTTGAAGTCAAATCATGCATTATTTGATATCTACGAATAGAATAAAACTGAGTGGGATACTAAATGCATTGGCTACCGTGTTTAGTCAATCTATGCGGCGAAGTCTCCCTTAATGTTAAAATTGTGTTCTTTATAGTCTCAAAGGCTTTGAGTCGATTGGTAGTACCAAGTTTTTGGCAGATATCATGGCATGCCGAATTCTTTTGACTCTACATCGTCAACCATCCATCAGTTCATTATGCTCAATAATGATAGCTTAAGCGTTTTAAAGAGAGAGCTGCTCATTGGTGTCTCGGTACAAATTCATCCCGTATACGTATGAAGAATTAGTCCATCCAAGAGTGTTCGAAACTGTACAGTGCCGATGCTGCCTCGGGGGAATATCGAGAATCGCAGTCACAAATACTACGAGATGTCGCGTATAGATAGTCAAAAATTCGAACTGGCACAAATCAGGTATAATTAGTTTTCATTATCCTGCGGCAGTCCGCCTTGCAGGTTTGTTTGTTTCCTTGGTATAAATACACTTTATGTGTTCTGGAAACCGAGAACGAGACCGGGTAATGTCCGGCATGCATCGCTAAACGCTATGAAAGCATGCTGTCTCTCGCACCACTATATTCAATCCCACAATGTCGCGATCATGGACGCTGATGCCTGCTCGTTTCATGGCCATCTTGCTTTCTCTGGCCTTGGGTATCATGTCATTTTGGTCTTATAAATATCATTTACGAACCCAGTCGCTTGAACTGGTTCAATTGTTTGGAGCCTGTCTATCGCCTTCGGGTGTGTTTTCTCTAGCAATGTCCTTCTCTTTGACCAGTCGAGTATCTCCCGAATCTAATGAGCCGGATTCCTGATATTGACCTGGGGCTACTGTTGGTGGCGGGGGCGAACTCATCATCGAGGCTGTCATGATTGCCGATTCTTCTTCCCAGCTGACAGTCTCTTTATGCATCTCAGCACGTACCCAGGGCACAGTGATGGCCGCCCATATACCTGCCCAAAGGAAAGGAAACCCCCAACCTGTATTATGATTAGCTTGACGAGAACATACTGGTATTAGCACCGACTTACCAATTCCATATGCGATTTCTTTGGGAACTTCCTGAATACAAACGACAATGGTGCATGCAATGCCAACCAATATACCTGCGACTGACCAGAACCAGGATTGATCTCGGAGCATCTTTCGAAATATTGGACTAGCATTATATCTAGCGGCCCAGCCCTCTCGAAATGGACGACCTCCTCCCGAATTGACTGCTACGATATCTTCTACGATATAATATATGCCAGGAAGAACCACGTCTCCTTTCTTTGTTGAGCTGATCTGGAAGGGCGCTTTCCATCCAAAGGCGTTGTACAAGCTCATGAAGAATATTGGTCCAGCCAGACAAAATAGAATGGCAGGGCCTGGCATGGATAGGACTCGTAAGAACACGTTGTGAGGTGCGGCACCGACGATCAGTATTGCTGTCACTGTCGCGATGGTCAGGACCAGTATCCAATTCGTTATATCAAAGGCCCAGCGTTTTTCAACTCCAAGCGGCTTGTAGAAATGTTCTTTCTTTATCAAACGCAAGGATCGCACAGCAAATTCGACATATGTTGGCCCTCCCCATATTGCCGTAACAATTGCAAACACGATGAATCCTTCAACATGACCCCCAAAAGTCATACCGTAGTAGAGGACAATGGGAACGACGCAAGCGTCAATAACCATCAATGTTATATATCCACCAAGCCTCCATCTCTTGAAACCATGCCGGAAGGTGAAGGGTAATTGAGGAAGCAGATCGGGGTGGTCCAGGTAATATGCTTGGAGATTGCTGGCTCGTCGTCGAAATTCTGTCTGTGATGCTGCTCGACTGTCATAGTAGGCATCCCGTTCTTCCCGGTCACGATGCGAGGATCGTCTGCGTTTGGATATCCCTCTTTGAGCCGAGTCCGGACTGCCAATATGGCGTATGGAATTATTGGAATATTCTCGGCTGGCTTCGAAGGTCACCCTGGGATCGTGAGAAGGGCTTACCGGCGTGCCGGAATTCGGGTTGGAGTTCGATCGTATGCCGCGGACTACTTCAGGCATATTGTCCGTTTTGTATAATGATGGGATGGAACAACAAAAGGAGATGGAGTGCGCGTGAGATAATCTGGGTTGAATGTCACAACGTTTTGAGACTATCGGGTGGTCGGAAACAACATGACGTTGTGCAATTCGAGTTGAATACGAAAGGTCAGGTTCAGGTTTGTCTGAGATGAGAGTCTTTGGTTCAGCATTCATGCTTTGTGCAAGCAAATTTGGCCTGGGCCTTCGTCATCAGTAAACATCATTCGATTGGGTCTAGCTTGGCCGCGTCATGGTGATTAGTCAGGGGTGCGCATAGCAGATGAGGACCCGCTTCTATTCAGTCCATCGACGATCGTCTTGGCGTACACCCCTTTTTGGCCTCGCTTGACGGTTTCATACGGTGTGAGTTAAAGAAGTCCAGATAGCCCCACCCCTGTGTGCCAGTATCCTTGCTACCCAGGCTTTACTACGAAAGCTTTTAATACAGACAGAAGCTTGACAATTGATAAGTATGCAAAAGACTATTTGGCTCATCCTTTGCCATGTTGCTTGCAGCCAAGGTCCTGCTTTCCTTAGGCAGGTATCTTACCTAACTAACCTACATATATATATATCTACAGTACATATACAACATGCTTGAACTTTCGCTTAGCAACCAATCCCACCACGTCCTGCTGCCAAGGCTTTTGGCAAAAGTTTCGCTGCAAACGACAAGATACCCAACTTCAAAAGTCTCAACAAGCAAAAAAGATGAGTATGTCTGAGTATATGACTCAGGGTCGTGAACTCAGGAGAAGACTCTCTGACGGGGAGTCGAACCCCGATCTCCCGCGAAACTTGTTAATTGTAACCAATTGACAAGCGGAAATCATGACCGTTAGACCATCAAAGATATCAAAGATGTTTGATTTGTGCATTAGTGTTTTAGTATGCTGTTAATATTTGGTAGAGAATGGTGCGTCTTTGCGAGAATAAAGTGGGCTTGTTTGTAGACGACCGAATTCATTTGTGGAGTGCCTACGTGGGTCCTGGAGGTATTGGCGGTGGATACGAAATAGCCCTTGAGAAGTATACATACGAGGGCTTTAGGATTTGGTAGTGCTTTACATCATAGTGTTAGAAATAATAGTAGCCTGATAATGAGTTGGTTGCTTCCCTAACTAATGGGGATCTGTCTTACTCGTCTTACTCTATATACACGATGGAAAGTAAGAGGACCGTGCAGGACGTAGGTTTGACCCTCCAGTATTTCGACACGTAGGTGAAGCCATGATTGCTTAAGTTTTTACTATTCAAAGAAGTTTGCTGCAATAGGAACTTTTAGATTTGTCTTATGATACCCTATATGTTATTGAATACGCCATAGAAATAATGCTATATACATGAGCCTTGAGGCTGTCCTTTTGAATTCGTCGGGCTTCTAAGGATGCATCTCTTGCATTATATGGAGATATAATAAAAGTCGTATTAAATGGCTTGGAAATTTTTCACTTCCAGACCTTCTCTTCCGCCTCAGATAAGCGGATGTTTTCAAAACCAAGCTCCTCGATTTTTGCGATCAGCACAGGAACATCTTCTAGGAGATTTTCTGCCTCTATATATTTGTTACAACGTTCGCTGGCAACAGTACATCCTCGATTATAGATTGCTGATATCCTGTCCAGTACCAGTCCCATGAAGGAGATTTGCTGTGAAAAGGTCAAGGATCCATGATTATCGGTTCACACCATACGCATAGCTATTGGGATTGATCACTTCGAATATGGGGCACCCCACGCTCATATTAGCGTAGTGCTTGTTATATTTCAGTGGGATCAAGTGTATTATATTGACTACATACAAAGGAGTGTTTATATACCCAAATGGTATCATATAGTCATGTAACTAGGTCACATGACTAATATACACCAACAATGATATTCGTGCGCTCCCCTTATATAAATCCCCAATCGAGCCCTTCCAGCGCACACAAGTTGTCTTCTGAGCCACATGTCTGAAAGAAGCCTGCGTTTGGCATTTGCAATGAAAATGCTCTTCTTGATAACGACTGGCATAAGCTGCAATCTAGTTAATGCGAGATCCTCTAACCCCTTAATAAATATCTCTTCATAGGGTGCTTCACATTTATACCAATGTTTTGGGGCTTCCCAGAGCTGTATGTCGCCCCAAAGAAGCCGACATCTCTGCTCCAGCTCTATTTCTTGACCTTTCCATCACCAAATCACGTGAGTTGTTTCGAGGGATGGTTTCGAGACCACCTCCTCTCCTACTTTACCCCTCAGCCAGCAAAGTTCTTCGCGGAATGTATCCGCATGGCTATTCCAGCCACAATAAATATCGTTCACATCGCCTAGAGCTAAAATTTTAACTTTTTTGGTTAAGTTCTCATCGAACTTTGGTCGTTGATAACGTGCCAGATCACGGAAACTAGGTAAACCCCTAGGGTCGGGTATAGACTCTGTGAAATGTCGCGGTTGATAATGCAGAGTGTGAGGTGATTTGCAAAAATCCAAATACAAAAAGTCCTTATTAAAGGAAAAGCAAGTTGATGAAGCAGGAAATAGTTATGTAATGCTCTCTTTGTTAAGGCATCGAAACTCTTGACACGTTTGTAGAAGCGAGAGAATCTGGTCACTCGATGTGGGTGACATGATATACGTAGAATCGTCAGAATAGAGCTCTTCTATATCCTAGTGCGATTGGTAACAAGGTTGTCGTGCAGCCCAGACTTCTTCTAGATCTCGGCCTGAAGAGAGACATCTTTGCACAAAGACAATTCGTGGCCCTGGAAGAGCCTCCAATCACTGGCACACAAGTTAGCTGGTCTCTATAAACACATGATGTAAGTATCCGTACATAATAGAAGCGCAACTTTTTAGAGAGATATTGGAAGTGTAAAATAATCTGGTTTGGCATTTCTCCAGTAGTTTCACGTCAACAGTAGCGTTATTATCAGAGTACTGTTTATGTACGAGAATATTGGTTGTAGACGTTAACATTCCCTGTTGTTTTCTTGGCAGTTTTAAGCGATAGGCAGCGTGGTATTTGATGAATTTGACGCTACATAATCACTGTTGATAGATTTATGTATTGAGCATATAATTGTTAGCATATTCAAATGGTAGTCATGTAACATAGTCACATGACCCGCGATTGAGTATATAAACACTCTCTTCGTACGTAGTCAATACAACAAGACGATCCCACTGAAATACAACGAGCACTACGCTATTACGAGCGTGCGGTGCCCCGTATTCAAAGTGATCTCACTCCAATAACAATGCGTATGGCGAACCGACAATAAGAGAAAATTTGGTAAGTTGAATTCTCCTTCGCCCAATATGCAAGATTTGTCCCTTTCTTAGTAGCAGCAGACCCTCCAACATCTTTAATCCCGAGATGCGATTGAAACCAATCTCTATGATCCTCGGCAAATTAAAGCATACAATTTCCAGAGTTCTAGCACTATGAAAACTGGCAGACTGTGCTTTGCCGTTGGCGCATCTTTGTATTGGTTTATCCTACTACTTCAAAGTGTCCAAACAAAGTTCTATCTTTAAATCATCTTGATAACAACACAAAAATGACGTCCTTACCCGATAATGGCAACGCTGGAATTCGTCTACAGTTCTTTCCTCTTCCCTGCACTGAAGATATTTCTGTATACACTAAGTATCATAGCCATATCATACTTGTACTTATGTGTCAGGTCATTAATAGCTTCGTTGAATCATCTGAGATATGTGACTGCGGAAAAATCTGGACTCTCGTACAGCACAAATCGCTAACATTTTTTCCTAGACCCACTCTCCAACCTATCACTGAGTCACCTAATGAATTCAGTGGAGAGAAAATCGCCAACTTAGGCCAAATGTGTAGTGGAATCCATAACCCTGACCGGAAACCCATCTGCCAAGGTTCATTCGCGGTTCTCGATGAGAGCAGTACTGAAGATAAGACTGTACTACTGGTAAAATGGGATTTCTACATCCCAAATGATGAAATGCGACAGAATAAGGAGGCAGAGTGGCCATACAATGGATAGAGTTCGGAGTTTGCTTTGCAGCAGCAGCAGACGTCATGTAGTCTGTCGATTTTCCAGCATGCAGGAGAATTCAGACCAGATGGCGATATCGATGAGAGGTTGTTATAGAGATAAAATTTGATCACTTGTGAATAGAAATAGATGTTGAGATCATGCATGACTACCGCCAGTTGAGGTACATCTTGTATTCCTAAAATTTGCGTGCACCTCTATATTTAAGATGCGAAAGTAGACCCAATTTCCCCCCACTTGATCTTGCTAAATGTAACAGCAGTGTCTGGTTGAATCGCCTGAATCACTTTAGGGTTTCCCTCGGTGGCATTACAAGGGCCAGCATTTCCACTATCGAGCCAATTCATATTACCTCCATCATCCCACCACACGCTCATAGCAAGGACCATGCCTCTCGTTAAAGCATTGCCCATCTCCTCCATCCCACCAAGATCCAAGAAGCGAGCAGCACCCGTTGCAGTGCAATACTCGGTATCAATGTGGTTCCCAGGTGGAGGACCCGTGATGTTTACCGAAGCGTTCTCGATGACTTTTCCATCCTGGACGTAGAGGCGACGGATTTGGGTGAGCTTGCCATTCTCGGCAGGAAATTGAGTGACAACAGAGAAGGGCCTTGTGGTGTCTACGGTGAACCCAGGTCCGTAGTATTCCTTATTACCTAGTACGTATGGGTTGTGGCCACATCCGTTTTTATCACAGACACCATCGAATGTACACTCTGCCCCTGTACATCCGTAGACTCCTGGATGACTGCATACATGTGGTGCAATCTGCTCGGCCCGGGCGTTTGCTTCCCAAATGTCCATCTCATTACAGCAAGCCCCTTTACCTGCAACATTGCCCTAAAATTCCATCAGCAAACTTCTGCAAAAGTATATCCAGATAAGTACTTACTTCACCATTGACGAACGGTAACACAAAGCATTGGGCATCACAGTAGCCAGTACCATAAGCGGCTCCACCAGTATTGAGATCGCTAGCCCCTCCAGAAGCACCCATTTCCGAGAGATACAAAGCTCCATTCATGCCACAAGGCAGCTTCGAGACATCAACGTCAAATGTAAATTCATTGCCAGTCAATTGAAGTAGCTCATACTCCTTCTCATTCGGAGCAAGAAGATAAACTCTCGGGCTCGCGACAGACCCATCATCTCTGAGTTGCTTCATTAAGAGACTGTCACCGTCGGTCTTTATGCCGTAATTAGTATAATCTGCTATTCCCTCAACAATACAGTTCTTAGCACATGTAGCTGCATCTGGACACACGGTGGCATTTGGAGGGTTTCCCCAGTCGCCACACCCTAGCCTTGGGTTCTCTAGCTGGTGGACAGGATGGGCCAGTACATCAAGCACAATTGCACTAGTTTGCTCAACACAACCACCAGACTTTGAACATTTCCATGTCTGAATTTTAGGATGAACTTCTGGCGACGATCCAGGAGTCTGTGCAGTAACGAGACCCAATAGGGAAAGAGCAAGAATCAGGCAAGACATTATGAGCTATAATTTTCGCAATCGAAAGATACTCGCCTCTGATACCGAGTGAAAGATCTCAGAAGAGACTTTCGAGGGTTCTTGTACTTGTGAAAGACCATGGTAATTTGATGCCGGATATACATGATACAATGGTCATTGATCCATTCTGGGTAATGCCCATTTCGGCGCGCGACATGGTCCGAGATCTTCTTTAATCGATATCCACGAAACTAAGGAGCAGGATTTAATTGATCATGTGCAGATCTCGCATTGGCTTGCAAACGATCGCCGCAGAAGGATAAGAACGGAAAATCTCAGGAACCGACAACAATTGCCAGACGGCCCATGCCTCGCCAACTCAACTTGACATGGCACTGGGACACTTCGCGGCTAAATGGCTCGCCTGCCCTGGCCCGGCGGGTGTGGAGTTTGAAGCCTTTATTAATTAATCATATATTGCGGGGAACCATTCAACCGGGAGACATTAGATCAGACTACGATGTACAGTAAGTACCAAAGTAACCAAGAAATGCGGAAGAACGAGCAGCAAACCACTGACTTGGTAGGTGTACAGATTTGGAGCCCGCCGCCTCATCTGGGGTAGATCGAAATGCCTTCTCCTTAGAGGATAGCTTCGGGATCTCCTGTTATTGTTTTCGCTGCCTGCTGTTACGAGGGAAGGGTTTATCTGAACAGGGCTTTTATGCTGGGCTCATCCCGTAGGCGTTTCATGCATCGTAGACGGAGTCCAGATAAATATGTTGGACAGCGCCAGGTGTTGACGGGCCACCAGAGCGGTACCTCATTAGAATGAAAGGAGAGACTGGGTAGAGAGGTATGACATTTGACATACTAGCGGGACAGTTCATCACGATGATGCGTGATACATACATCATTTCTACTAGTCCTGAGCCGACAAAGGGCTTTGCCAGGCTTCCAAGACCATAAACAACCGAATTTACCTCTGCTCCTTCATCAATAACCTCATTCTTCAACCTAACCCGAAAACGCTTAATTGTAAGCCTTACGGTGACACTGAAAGCACCTCACAATATTACGAGCAAAACTTGTTGTCCAGCGGTCAGCTGTAATCTGTGTCCCCTATCAACCAGCCACCCAGTTAAAGCATGACCTTGGACATCACAAACTGAGACCAGAGATGCGATCACAATCACCGCCATTCGTCGTCCAACCGAACGATTACTCGACTAGGAATAATCACAAACACGCTTTCCAACCACGCCTTGACCTCCGCCGCCAAGCAAAATTATAATGTATTGGTGGCACTCGAAGCTGAACCTCTATCAGCTTGCTATGTCGTCAAAACCATCCTTTCATTTGTCAGTCATGTCAGCCATACCAAAAGCGTGTGAGACTGACATTTGACCGTACTCCTCAGTAAGGTAGTACAGAGTAAGCACATCCAAAGCTAGGGCCTGTTATTTACTCAAAATCGGATAGGGCTGAGCTGAGTGTGATACGCCGCAATACTACATAACGTATGTTTATTTCCCGCTGATTCCCCACGCTTTGTTGCAATATTTCCTTATTCCTTGTCTCGATATTTCACACTCAGAAACTGCCAATATTGAATTGGTATAAAATATTTGTCTATTGATACGATCAATTACACATCATGGCAGGAGGAGAAGAACATGCAAACGGGTCTTCAAAGGCGGAGCATTTAAATGGCTCTTCAACGGCGAAGCAAGATCACTCCCCTCCCGTTGCAGGATTGGCCCGCAAAGAGACTTTTGATTTCCCTATACACCCAGTAAGGACCCTGGAAGCTACGGAGCAGATTAGACTATGTCGCGCCATCGGGGCAATAGGCCATGACGAGGAAACAATGGCGAATAACATCAGCTATCGTAATCTGCCCGATGGGTTGTATAAGAGAATTCTGCATTCACGGCGTAAGAGCGAGATGAACTTTTACATTTGTTCGGCTATTTACAGCACTTGTGTTGTGCTCCAAGGTATACAATTTTTATTTTTTTTGTGGATTTTGACTAATTCATATGTTGTACTGTTTAAAAAAGGTTCAGGGGGCTGTTTCAATCACTCAATATCTTGCAGTTTGATAATATAGCGTCAATCACTTCTAATGTCTTTTCTTAGTGGTCCTGGGCGCCATCTTAACCGCTTTGGGAGCGTCCAGTTCTTTGAATGGCATTCCGATCACCGTCCTCGCAGCCGCCAACACCGTCAATGCCGGCGTCATTGCTCTCCTTCATAACTCCGGACTCCCAGGTCGGTTTCGAAACGACTGGAATGAGTTCAAGAAGGTCGAGATACATGTAGTGGAGCTGATACACTCTGGGATTGTAAGAAAGGATATCACTGTTGCGGATGCGATTGAGAGGTGCTGGCTTATGTATCGCGAGGCAACGGATACGGTGCTGGGGAACAAGTCGGAGAGTTATATCGGGACTCCGCCGGCTGTTACAACGGCGGAGAATCGAGGCAGGGAGGGTGCTTGAGGCTGTAAGAATAAGGAGGTATAGAGTGGAAAGCCTGATTCTGTTTTGAGAATGTTCACTGAGATCTCTACTGGTTCTTTATCATTCTCTATATGGTGGTAAATAATAGAATGTAATGGAAGAAGAAGTGTAGTAATTCGCTAATGGTTCGAATCCTTCATACACATTGATCATGGGACACGGACAGGATTTAGATTGTCGTAGAAGGCTTCTCAGTGTAACCAGAGCTAGAAGGCCCGTATGTATTGACCAATTAGTCCATCAAAGTAGAGTTGAGATGGTCAAGGTACCTTGCAATTGGTTACCCCATGAGTGTAATGGTACAAGCACAAGATGGTGCACGTAATACGATAGACTTTAAGTAGAGAGTATCGACTTGTCGACTTTTCAACTTTCATGACTTTCGCTTCATGACTCGTTTCTCATTCTCTAAGAGTTCTTCTGGTATCATGATTTAAGAACAAACATTATCATCTTCCGGGTGGTGGTCTAGGCCCCACAATCTGTCTCCTCCCACTTCCGATACCCTGCGAGCCTTTATTCTGCCCATCTCCTCCTGTGTATCCTGTCCATTGATTGACATCCCACTTCCCTCCTATGCCACCACCTACTCCATCTACACCAGTACCAGTGGGAACCTTCGTTTTGATCTCTTTTTGACTCTCTTCCCATTCTTGTTGCCGTTGACGCTCGTTTTCCATTTCTCTCTCTAATAAAGACTTTGATGCCCAACCTGATGCTTTAGTCTTTGTTTGTGACGCAAGGCGACGCCTATCTTCAGCATCACGCTCAGCGGAACTATCAAAACCACCAATCTCATTTGAATATGTCGTCTTCGGTTGTGGCTTCTGTGGAGCCGGATTAGAGGAGAGGAATTTGTCAGTGCGGTTTGAATTCGGAGCGGCGGGTTGTAGATACGTTGCGGGATCTGGAAGTGGCCGTGTCGAGGGGCCTGTGTGATTGGTCTTTACCCGAATTGGCACAGTCGGCTCAGGTAACGGGCGTGGTGATTTTGAGGGCCCGTCACTACCATGTGCATGTTCATATGATTGATGGGAGCTGTGTTGTTGGCGCAAATAGTCTCGTTCATCCTTCCGCCATTGCTCATCACTGGATTTCCGCTCTGGTATTCGTGGGCGACTGCGGGATCGTGCCCGAGCCTTTGACCCTTCTTTCATCCGCTCCGAAAGATCGTGATCCTCAATAGTGTGCCGGCTCTTTGATCGTGGCTTTGCTTGCCGTTCTCGCTCATACTGACGCTCCCGTTCTCGAGCCTGCTCTAGTTCTCGCTCCAGTTCTTTGACACGGCTGCTCTCTTGGTTGCCAGTATGGTCTCTTTTCACGCCATTTTCAGCTTGATACTGACTTAGAAATTGACCCCGTAAACGAGCATCACTGTTTCCGCGTGCTCGTCGTCTCTCGTATTGTAGTCTAGACTCTGCCTCCTGCTCCTCTCTCTGTCTTCGCTCCTCGTCTAGTTTCCATCTTCGTTCTTCTTCCTCCCATTTGCGCCTCTCTTCTTCCGCCTTTTGCTTTTCTCTTTCTCTAAGCTTCCTCGCCTCATCAGCCCACCGTTGCTCCTCTTCAAGGCGAGCTCTTTCCTCCTCGGCTTCCATCTCCTCACGCTGGATGCGCTGCTCTTCTTCGGCTTCTAAGCGTAAGCGTTCATCTTCTGCTTCTTTTTCCTTCCTCTTCTTCTCCTTCTCAAACATGTTCGGGACGTGCGGGCCCGCGCTAGTGATCTGTCGTCGGCCGCCAAAAGAAACTCCTAGATTGCCCTGACTTGCACCACCCATGTAACCATATTGAGATATGTTCCAAGCAGGGGATGTGGCACCTTCATCAGATTTCTTACTCCAACTACTCACACCAGGTGAGGTGGTGGTATTTTTCGTCGGGCTCCATCGACCACTATTAGATTCGCCAGTTCGAGTAGGTGTCAAAGAGCTTGGAGGACGACCGGACGAATTGTAAGCAGACGATGAGTTACTAGCATTGGATATCCCTCTTCCTCTGTTGTTTCCAAAGCTTCCGCCACCAACCTGCCCAGTTCCGGTATTCTGCGGACTCATAACAGCACCCCTGGACTTGCCACCGATCGGTGCCGGAAATATTGATGGTTGAATTCTATGCGCCGCTCTGCTAAAAGCACCGAGGCATTGCAAGACTTGTGCGGGGTCTTTAGATTCGTATAGGTCAACCGTGAGAAAGACGTCATGCGATTGGAGTCCGAAAGGGGGCTTTTTGCAGGCTTCTAGAAACAAGGAGATATTCTCCATTTGTACAAATGGCATCACGGCTTTGGTTTTGAATCTCAGGGTATTTGGTGCCGCCAGATTAACAAGCCTGAAAAGGACGAACAGTTAGTGTCGTGCTCTCAGCAGTTGAATCGTTTGATCGCATACTTGCACAGGGCGACTCCATCTTTAAGACTGTCTATGAGATCTGGTTTGGCGAGGGGTTCTCCCAAGGCGTCCTCTATGAAGGTTCGGGCTTCTTTTGAAGCTTGAGGAGTGTATCTATCTAGGCGCAACTTCCTCATATCCTTGTCTAGGGAAGTTACGGAGGCCATGATTGCAACGGCTTTGTATCGATACGTGACTATGTGGTTTTTGCGTGCAGCCGTAGGTAGAAGTTGTCATCGGTTCCATAAGTTGATTGCGCCGCATGCAGCAGCCTCCCGCCGTTCCTTATCCTTGGAATGAAGAGGATGTCACGTGCTAGAGACAGCCTCGGTTTCAGATCATTGAAGACTGGCTGACGATGAAAGAACAAAAGAAGCCAATACAGTACTAAAACGCAGACTCTTTGAAGAACCGACGTGGAAAGAAGGGAAGAGTGTACGAGAGCGTGGTACAGACACGTGATATTTCACATTCTCAATTTGGTAATGGTAAAGTAAGCCTCCCGGGCTTTCACAAATATAGTAGAGAATTCTATTTCCTAGTTGCTGCTTTTCATACCTGAAATATGAGGCTTTTAATAAACTGAAAGGCAATAACAACAAACGTTGTACTGTAGGATTTTGACAGGCATGGTCGGTTTCTGCCTGAGGACCGAAATGTTTGCCAAGAATGATGCGCACCCGTGACTGTTGCAGGGGCCATTGTGTTCTCCACTGTTCCCCGCATCGCCGTGGATTGGATGGCGACAAAAGTCATGCAGTGTTACTTTGCGCCTTTCCCTTTTGTATCTAGCGTAGCCGCCAGTCCTCTAATTGGATCTTTGTCGTGAATTACTGGATCCCCTGGCTTGGTGAGCTTGCCCGCCCGGTCCTTGTTCTTCCCCCCAAGCCGCCCACCTGGCAACTCCCGGCATCCAGCTCGTGCTGTGCTCACTGCGCTGCTGCTGCTGCTCTCTCTCTCTCTCTCACACACCTTCTGCTGCTTCGCACTCACTCACACTTCTTCTGGTCCTCTTCTGCTACTTCTACTTCTATTTCTACTTCTACTCCCCCTTCCTCCTCCTCCTCCTCCCACACCAACTCTTTTCTTACCCCTTCTTCCCTTCTTCCTTCTTTCACTTCTGGATACTCTCAATTGAACTATCGACCACTCCAATTCACCCTACCACCTACCTACCTATTATTACTACCTGCTACCACTACCGCCTACCAACTCCCCATCCCAAAATGAGATCCTTCAACAACAAGTCTCCCGTGATGGCCCTGCAGCCTCAACATCCAGCTCAAGCATCCCTCAATATGAACTCAAATCGTCCGATCTTCTCCTCTCCCTTCTCAAATCCAACCTACCAATCCCCAACGTCGTCCTCATGGTCTACCCTCACACCCACCGGCGCTGTTCCAAGTTCTGCCGCTGGTCGCAAACGCTCACGCGACGAGGCTGCGCCAAACTTAGAAGACGACTACTTCCCTAGTCAGCAGCCAGTCTCGATGCCAACTCCACCGGAAAATGAAGATGACTGGGTATATGGCGAAGGCATGGTTCTTATCAAGCCGGGTGGTCAGGGATACATCTCGCCGGAAAGTCAGAGTGGAACATGGCTTGAAGAAAAAGTAGAGAAGACGCAGCCTCTTCCAATCCTACCGGTCTCCGAGAGGCCATTCATGCGCTCAGCAAAAAGTCAACGTCTTGACTTCGGATCCACACCTTCGATCCTGGAAGAACATATCATGAGCAATGGCACACCAGTCGCTTCATCACCGACTAATGGCTATACTGAACCAACCATCGATGACTTTACCAGACACTTGGGTATTGGCTGGTCGCGGATCAGCACAGACGAAGATATTCAAGCTGCATCGAGAGGCTGGGAGAAATATATCAATAACCACTTCCCAGTGACTGATGCAAAAATTAGACTTCAAAGCAAAGGTCTTTCAAGCTACCTTGTGGATGCCAACGAAGGGTTCTTCCTTTTTGGAGATGATTTGAAGCAGGGCCGGTTGGTGAGCACAACTCTGGACCAAACCGTCGCCAATCTCGCTGGACCGACACCTGCCTTCGACGGCACTACCGTAATGGAGGCTGGCCAGACCCCAAAGCTCGACGACGGATCTCAAGCAATAAGCAGTGATGAAGCACTGACAATGAAAGGAGCCGAGGGAAGTATTACCCATGTTCAAACTGACAATTTAGCACCCTCATTCGAAGTCGAGATGGATATGAGCTGAACATACAAAACTCTATTATTATTGCGATGTCTAATAACGGAAATTTCTTTCACTACATGATGGAGTTGATCTCGGATGGCTTTGATTTTCTGGGGTAAAAGAGGCGGGGCATCCTGGAAGGATAGCATATGTATGTATTATAGCGCGAATTTCTGACATGGCGGATAGTTCTGCTTGTGAGGCGACGAACCTCGATTATCATCAACACTATCACAACAATAACACAAAAGCATTGAACCAGTCCGTAGTAGTTGCCACATGATCTTGTACACACCGTGACCCGATGATAAATTAACGATACGTGCGATGGATTGCGAACACCACCGTAGCAGAGCTCGATATAACACATTGCCTCCCTCCAATCAATGACACGATGCTAGATAACATGCCTAATCTTTCGACCATGCAGAACGAGACTACAAAAAGCTCTTCGCGTTGGAGATTCTTCGTGGCCTGGTTGTTTCACACTGTTGGTACGATTAATCTTTGTATCGAGGAAGCTGCTTAATTCTGGTAACATTCTGGAGTTGACTCTGTCTTCGGCTGCTTTAGCATTTGGCTACCAATTCAACTGTGTATTCGACAAGTTTACTGGCAGATTTGTGGCATCCAAATGTGACGCTAATGCAGAGGTAAAGAATATCCATATTAAATAGAAAATTCTTGCCCAGGTTAATGGAGTTTATTGGGCAAAGACATCTCAGCTTCAGCTCGAGCCAAAAGCCAGTGCCTGAGCCAATGCCTGCAGCGATGTTGAACGCAGAAAAGTGAGTGGCCCAGCGGTCTCGAACGAATAAACACACCTGCAGAACAAGAACAAAACACAGCATCCTGGACGATCGACCAACGCACTGGCGTCCGCTGCCCACTGGATTGTTGAGTACCATACTGTACAGTAAGGATCAGTAGAACGATTGGTTCCCATCCCGGGGCGCTGGATCTCTGGGTTCTGTTCTTGCTGTTCTTGCTCCTGGCTTCTTGTGTGCTCGTGATACAGTACTATGTCGCCACCAGGGTGCACCGACACCATCAGGGCCACCAAAGTATTTGTGCTGCCGGTGCCTCATTGTTTTCAATTCTGAACACTATGCGCGTGCGTGTTGCGATCTGGTATTTATGAACGCGCGCTCCACTTGGGACTCGATGGGAGACTTGAAGTCTAAAATCTATCATAAATCCATTGCATACTTCTACCGTGTTCGCGAGGGGAGCGATAGCTAGCTAGCCTTGTGAGCGCGCATAGGAGAAGCCATCGCGAACGGAATTTGATTGAGTCTGCTGAAAGACTGGTACCAGTAGGGGCATATATCTGGGTGCGTACATGTCTGGTGTCTATAGTCTCTGTTATGAAGTGTCTCAACTCACGATTGCGACTTACTGATATTCTACAAGACCATTTCCAGCAATGGTGTCCCAGCCTTCCCAATCACATGAAATCACAGTCCGAGGTCCTTCCTCCGTGGTCTCTTCACGAAGCAGACGACACCATAGAGGGAGATCGCACGCTGGAGGCTCTTCATACCTTCCACAGAACGAGTTTCCGGTATTTACGCATACTGGCGATGTTGAGATATTCGTCAAAGCAGGAACCCATACAAATAGATACCTGTTGCACCGGCTTATTCTCACCCAATGCTCGGGGTTCTTCGAAGCAAGTACAAGTCAGGAATGGTCTCGGGCTACAACTGCAGACGGAGGGGCTCTTTCGAGAATAGGGGAAGATTCCGGAAGTGACTCAGCAAGGAGAGAATCTTCCAAAAAGAGATGGCGATATGAATTAGACTCGGGAACTGGAAGTGATGATATTCCAATGCTGGTACAGAAGGAAAACACCACAGTGTCTGTCTTTGGCTCGTCCGATGCAATACCTCCACCCGTGCGGAATAAACCACCAGCATCCAGTACAGGGTTTTTCAGATCCGTTGTAAATCTAAGTCTACCATCAACAGCTACAGCTACGCCTCTCTGTCAGGAAGACCAAGATCTGCTCAATGATTACGACAACCTGTTTCGGGTATTCTACAACTACTCTCCGGCTCTGGATCCCATTGATATAGCAAATGCTTACATCCAATGCAAATCTCTTCTCACTTTGGCAGATTTATATGATGCTTTGGCTGTGGTCGGTCCTCGGATAGATCACCACCTCCTACAATTTCAGTCTCGTTTATGGAAGCAAGTTGCCAAATATCCTTCTTCTTACCTCAAGCTTGGGTATATGGCACAGTCTAAGACAATTTTCCAAGAAGCCTTAGTACATGTGGTAGGCGGATGGCCTATAGGTGAAAGACATATCCGGCACCAATTACCTGATTCTGTCCTTGAAATCATTGAAGACAAGGTCGAGGATCTAGCCGATATGATGGGGAAAGTTGAGGGACGATTGTTTCGGCTCACACTTACAACATCGAAGGGTGAGAGAGTTACACCACAGAATTCATATTTGGATTGGCTAGTAGTCTCGCTTTTCCGACAGTGGCTAGCAGACAGCACCTCCCCGCCAATACCACCACCGAGTCGACCACCACCAAGCAGAAATGGTGGTGGTCAGCACCGACATGTGCACTCCAACAGCACGCAGGCTAGTTCAATACCAGCTGTTTCCGAAACCTCACCACAGACCTTCCCACCAAACCTAGGGCAAGTGTACCGCAGCCTGGGTACCTCGCCAAGTACTTATCTAAATCACGATGAGTGTAAACGTTTTCTAAAGCTGACACCAGAACTATACTCTAGAGAAAGCCTTAAGAAATTCGAGCGGAGACTGGAGGAAATAAAAGCCATGGCAAGAGAAGCTGTCCGGCCGCTGATGCGAAGCAGTCTTCTGGGTGAAGGCCATAATGCTTCGTATCTGGTGTGCTCAAGTATTGACGACCCAAGAGATTTCCCTTGGCTCGAGCCCTCATGAATGTGAAAACGAACGAGAAAGGAAACGCACATAGAGTTGTGCAGTATATGAAGATGGACTTGCAGAAGTCAAGATGCATAACGATTTAACGACTTCTTTGATTGATTATGATAGTATTGAGCGCATGTCACGGATACCCAATGGTTAATTTTTTTTTGCTATTCTAGAGTTGGATACCTGGGAAATGGAAGCTCTGGGCTGTATCTGAGTATTTAACTTATAAAAATACAGATGTCTCTTTTGCAATAAGATTCTATCGCATGCCAGAACACAAGTTCATGCGAACAAACCATAATTACGTGTGACTATGTGCTTAGCAAGCAGTTGGATTCATCTGCGTAGGTATATGTTATTTCCACCATCGTAGGACATTCAAGTAAGAGTCGATACCCCAGTACCAGGATATGAGAAAACAAACTAAAGTTTCTCCTTAAGTCACATTCTCTATCTTTGTATATCAGATTTTGGTTTACGAAGATCCGTAAATACGACGTACATAAGTAAACATGCCGGCTAAACATTCCTTTGCTGTTCCTTCCCTTTTGCCCTCCTCCTCATCAAACTTCGCAAGTAGATCCCTGCCCAAAAGCATTAGTATAGTGAAAGTGTATTCTTTGTGAAGGAGCCAAAAGCTTAGAGCTCGGTGAAAGTCGCTGGTTTTGGTGAGGAGCTTGGCTAACCTTTGGTAACATTTTCCATTTCCTCTTCCTCGCCCTGCTTCTTTCCAATGTCCACATTGCCCAATAACGCCATTAAAATACACCCAAACCACAAGAATCCACTAAGAGCAAAGAATGCAATGGTGATACTCTCCTTCGCCTGCTCCCGTATGTTTTCCTGCTGTTCTTGTGGCAGCTGCGCAATACTCTTGAAAGATGAAGAGGTGCCCGATGCAAAAGAAGCCCCATTTGTACTCATGCGGCTATTGAAGATGTTGAGCATAATTGTCATCCCGAAAGTACCTCCTAATGCAACGGAAAGCAGTATCAAGGATACAATGGATGCAACTTTGTTTGGGAAGTAGCCAACGCCGTGAAGTGTGCCGGGCATTAATCGAATTCCGGTACCCACGCCTGTCAAAACGAGCATTCCATAGATCAAAGCGGTAGAACGCGACGACAGAGCGACAGCTAGCACAGTGATACCGATTGGTTCAACAAGTGTACCTAAAAATAGTGGCCACCAGGTCTGCCTAGGGTAAACATTGCAGAGGAACATGGCGAGAAATGCACCGCCGCCGAGACCTGGGAGATAATAAATTATGCTGGTGCCGGCTTTGGACGCCCCGTATTTGAGGACTAACATGAAATATAGAGCTACAAAGTAGAAAGCGGCGTTCATTGCCATGCCAGTGACGAAATTTATATAGATAACAATTCCGGTATTTCGTGTTATGAGGAGGTCCAAAGGAATCATGGCTTTTTGGTAGGGCCAGCGAATTGCGAGAGCGCGGCCCGGCATCATGAAGAATTCCCAAATAATGAAAACGAGTATGAGGATGGCACCTGTGATGAGTGGGGCGAGGACGTTAACATGATTCCATATGTACTCAGATCCTCCCCATGTAAGAGCAAGGACTAGAAGCCCTATTCCAAAGAGGAATAGCAACTGACCGCCGACGTCGAATGTCGAGAGCCGTTGTGTGAAGGCGGATTTGTGACTCGGGACTAGATCTTCTGATTCCTGGATGCCATCGTTCCGTGTGATTATTCCGGGACCTAAGAGATCTTTACGGAGGAGAGAATGGGCTACAAATATGCCTGCAACACTTACTAGGGGTTAGATATTAGAAACTGTCTGAAACCCTTCCTAACCCACAGCATAAATTACTCACAAGGAATATTTATAATAAAACACCACCTCCACGTAACCTCCGTTAAATATCCTCCGATAACAGGGCCAACTCCATAGGAAGTACCAGCTACAAGAGTAAAAAGAGAGTTATTCTTTGCATTTTCCTTTAAAGAGACCTTGTCTGCTAAACATATTCTCACGACTATGTTCAAACCGGCGCAACCCATTCCTTGAAGTCCTCGGCCAACTAACAGCATTGGAAAGGCAGTAGTAGGGGCACCGGAACAAAGTGAGGACCCCACCAGCATGATTATGAGTGACGATTGAAGTGCCATATATCTCCCATAAACATCGGCTACTTGCCCCCAGAATGGAATGAAGGTTGCTGAGCAAAGATTAAACGCAGAAACAATCCAATTTAACTGACTGAGCTTGTCTTTAGTAAAGTTAGCCCTATGTACTACAAGACTATGCGAGGACTCACTGAAATCAGAAGCTATAATCGGAAGTGCTCCAGCGAGAACAGTTGTTTCTAGTGCTTGTATAGAAAATGGTAGGAAAAGGCCGACTATGAGTTTCCATCTGTACACCCTCATGGCCTTCTTTTTGTCTGTGGTGAGTTCTGATACGGCAGAAACAGCATTTCTTCCAAATCCGGATGTAACATTCCAACTATGTTTAGCATCTCCTTTTGAATCTTGTGCCGCTTCATGCTTTTCCGATACAGCAGACGGCGATAGAGCCAATTGAATCCCCTGCATTAGATCTTGTCCAGTGTTCGGTGATTCTTCTGCTCTATTGGACTTTGCGACAGAGTGTGCACTCCCTCGATTAAGATGGATATCGAAACTCACCACACCTTTTTTCCGGCTGGCACAATTCTTCTGAATATAGTTGTAAAGAGAAAGAGCCATATCAGATGGTTTCAACTGCAAAATATTGCATTGAAGGAAACTTTCCTAGGTGATTAAAAGGAATAGACCAAAGGGTTACTGAGTACTTTCAGTAAGTATATAAAAATCACACAAGTACACGAGAAATCAGAATTCACTCTGCCAACGAGTGTAGGTTAGATGTGCTGAAAGAACATTAACAGTATGAGAAATGTAGGAAATACATATATACATTTTCAATGGTCGTAACGGCCATACCAAGGAGTTTCCTGAAATTGATTCACATTGCCACGCGTATCAACATCTTGCTAACCATTTAATTCTTAGCAAATTTCAACTTTGACATCTTGGCGATAGGGCTTTAATTTTTGTGAGTATTCTACGAGCTGGGCAGCCAATACTATGCGAAGCAATTTACGTCCACTTACCAGGTCGACTACTGAGGCTGGAAGGAAACCCAGAAAAGTGGGAATAAGCTTGTGTACATCTTGCTGCCCCTATTTGGTTAGCGCGTCTCGACTCGTCGGCTTGCTATTCGCCTAGGCAATCTGCGCGACGGGTATGCGTGCTAGAAACGTCAGCATCAACACAGTTGACCAAAGTGGTTTCTAGGGAGCTTCTATTACCATCAATATTGATTCGGTATACTCTAGTTCCAATTTCAAGTTTTCAGCGCTGCTTTGTTGAAACTCGAGAATACAAGTGACTCACCTGCTGCGTAAGCCTAACCCGGTTATGGAGGAGAGCTGCAGTCAAAATTTCTATGCCAACTGATTTGTCTTTTGAAAAAGAGAGACATGGTATATTGTGGAAAGCCGTCTGGCAGCTGTCACGCTTGTAGGTTGTTCCTTAGAGAGTATTTGAGTCTTCCCATTTGCGAGATATGCTAACTTTCAATTTCTTGTAGGTCGGGAGAGGAAAACCCGAGTATGCATCTTACCCTTTCCATATGCTGTTGCTTGTCATTGCTCGTTGAACAAGCCAGCCTATTACTGCTAACCAGGATTATGATCTATGTCTTAAACGGGCTATTGGCTAACGAATTACGTCAGTGTGATCAGAAAGCTCTACCAGATGGCTGCACTCAGTGCTACCGGGCCAAAAGGACGTGCCCAGGGTATCGAATTCTCGGGGACCTCATTTTCAGAAATGAAAGTATCAATGTAAGAGAAAAGCACAAAGCCAAGGAACTTCGTATCACAGCGCAACATGCTGGCTCGAGATCTGGTTATTCGATTCCGTCCTTGGCTCACTCGAAAAAACCTGAGAACAATCAAGATGAGAATCTGGAAATTGTTCGGCAAATTCATTCTCCAACATCAGCATTTTCATTTGTCCCCAGCATCGAAGACCAAGCCACAGCATTTTTTGTCACCAATTATGTTATGAATAGTAGCGGACCAACAAGTGGATATCTAGATTATGTGTCCACAATTTGTAATCCTAGCGAAGATATCGGCCTACTAGCGGCGATGAAAGCCGTTGGTATAGCCGGTATAGCGCATTCTGTTCAGGAGCCGGCCTTGTTGAACGTCGCTCGCGGTCACTATTTGAAAGCAATACAAGGCACAAATGCTGCTCTCAAATCCCCCACTATGGTCAAACGAGACAGCACCTTAACTGCCATCATGATACTGAGCATTTATGAAACAGTTTCTGGAAGCAACCACAAGTCCATTCATGACTGGGCTGAACACGTTAGAGGCGCCGCCTCATTACTAAAGCTTCGCGGCCGTGAGCAATTGAAGACTGTGAGAGGAAGGCGAATGTTTGTCCAAATCGCATCTACGCTAATGATAAGTTGCATACAACGCGATTCACCCTTGCCTGACTTTATCATCGATTGGATAGAAGAAATGAGGTTCGGAGACACATCTCAGACCAGAGCCTTCAAGTCACAACATGCCATGATGATGTTTACGCAATTCCGAGCTGGCTTAAAAGATGGCTCTATCTCTGAACCGGAAGATATTCTTGCTCGGGCACTGGAAATAGACGGAATTCTCGTGAGGCTCTACAAACAGGATGTTCCAGATGATTGGGCCTATGAGACAGTCTACACTGATCAAATTCCGGAAGTTGCTTGGAACGGTCGGTATCATATCTATTATGATTATTGGGTAGCTCAAGTTTGGAATGGGATGAGGTAAGAAATTCTTAGAACAGTGCCTTTTTTTCCCAACGATAATGTGAACTTGTCGTGTACAAAGCATGTCACCTACTTTAAACAGTAAATCCAACAACCCAGTTTCTTAACCTCCATAGAAATATATGACTTCATGGAGCTGATTCTGTGAATAGGACCATACGTATCATGCTCAATGAAACAATCAGAAGCACTCTTCTCCAAGGATTTTCCTCGAAGCCTCCACGTTTCACTTTACCAGAATATACACTACAGTTTCAACATTCCACCAATGTCATCTACGAAATGCAAGCTGATATTCTTGCAACTGTTCCACAGCACTTGGGATATGTTTCATCACCGACTCATGGAACAAACTCGAATGAAGGAGGTCGTTCAATGATACGAATGCCTTCGAAACATTCCAGAAACTTGTCGAACGATGAATCTCCAATGATTCGTATGTCTGGCCCTTACTTTCTTCTCTGGCCACTTTGGTTTGCAGGGATTATAGATTTTGCTACCAGTGAGGTACGAGAATTTGCCATAAGAAATCTGAGGGCCATGGGACGTGTGATGGGGGTTCGGCAGGCCGAAGTATTGGCAGCCGTCATAGAAAGCCAGAATACGCAAGCTATCGCGAGTTGGTGAGACTAAGTATCGAAGTACACCAAAGCCCCAATTCGTTAGAAACCACGACTTGACTAGCTCAAAGTTATTACAGCCTACTAGGCTCATGACTTATACTTCCGGCACCAAGCGTTTGAAACTCATGTGCCAAACGCTCGGATCGAGGCATAGATGACTACCTCAATAGGTCAAACGAGAAACACTGTACGTAGATCGTAACACGGTCGAATTCTGTTACGAGCACCTCGTCACTATCACAGTTGTTCTGACCTCGATAAACCACCAGAACGCTTCACACTATAGCTACAGTATCTTTGTTTCTCCCTGAGGTTGACCCGTTCCTCGCAGCGATCGGAAGAACACCAATTTGGATATAAATATCCCAGTGAAGGCGTTGAAAGAGGCACGAACAGCTTGTGACCCTGGACGCTTTGGTGCGAGATGGGAGCAATTAACACCCTCTCAATTTATTCCAAGTGTTGCTGAATTATCCAGATGAGAAGGGAAATTGGTACCGATAGGGGACCAGTATGTTCCACACTTTATTTAGAAGATCAGCAAGATTAATTTATCCATTGAAATAAATTCTATGCTATTAGAGATGGGTGGCAACTAAGTGATTTTCTTCTCCAAATCTCTGTTAGTGATAACATGTGTATATACTTGTTAAGAATTCACGGAATCGGGTGATGCTTAATAACAACGTAATGATACACACTCCACAAAAGTGCATACATTAGTAGGAGCTAATATTTCCTATAATTCTCGGCATAGATGGTAAATAGTATTATGGCAATATCACTTCTTAGCCAAGTCCACGAGGGTTTTCATGTACATGCTCATGCGGCCTCTCTCCATCCACACTTTAATGTTTTGTCAGTTCTTGGCCAACGTAGAGCCGTTAATATGTACTAGCTATGCATATATAATCATAGTGCAATTAATTAGCATCTGGCTTCTGTCAGTCTCGTATTTCGAGTTGGTTGGACTTAGTGTATTCATACTGACTGTTTCCGTGCTTCGTATGTCAGTAGAACCATGCCGCTCTTGATATAGACTTTTGCAAACTCAAATGAAGACTATGCTTCTTGAGCAGATTTCAGTGCCAATTCACCTGGAATAACTTGCCTATGACAATAATCTACCTATGATTTTTTAATGATTGCAAGACTGGAGGTTGTTCTACGAAAAGTGAATCTAACTGCTCTCGAGTCGCCCAGAGGTCGAACTCTTATTATCTTCCTGCCTAAGATCGGTATCTCACTTCATCAATATCAAAAGAAAGGCAACCGAGCAATAATCAACTTACCCTGGAACACAGGAAATCATATAAGGTACTCAGCTTTTGCAATGGATTTGAAATCAAAGTGCAAAATGGTTGTTTCTAAGAAATACCACAGATATATAGAAACATAGACCTTGAGCTTGATTTCATACTATTACACATGCAGCCGCGGGATTATCCATTACTCCAGATGTGGACTCCATCTTCTGTGATGACATGAATAGATATACAACCTCATAACTAAAGCTAGAGGAAGCCCGCAACTTCCTCTGAAAATCTTTCATAATAAGCCAATACGCCAGTGTGCATCACAATCATCTGCCTCCCGATATTATACGATATTGAACCCACTTACCTTACATAACAACACAGCATCCCTCGAGCTTCTTAATGACCTTGGGCAAAAACTTCTTTGCCAGTTTCTCGAGTTCCTCATTATTGTTGTTGTTGTTGTTGTTATTGTTATTGTTATTGTTATTGTGGTTCTGCTGTTGGCCTTGGTTATGATTTTGCTGATTACCAGGGTAAACGCCGTGTTGCTGTGAGTTTCCATGCTGTGGCTGGTTTTGATGATTCGATGGGGGCGCAACTGCTGGTCCGCCTTGAAGATTCACATACATGACTCCAGCATTAGCTTCGGTCGAATACTGTAGGCCTAATTCCTGGCAGACTTTCTCGACTCGAGGTTTGATCTTTTGAATATGGTTATCGGAATGGTTTCCCTTGCCAACAATTCTGCAGGCTTCATTAGTTCCAACTCAAAATATCCATCCGGGTGAACATACACATGAAGATGCGTTTGGCCACTCTGCCGCGCATATTTGATCCGCTCCTCCAGGATATCTTCTGCCTCCTCGACAAACTGGCCATGAAGGTCAATCGTGTCATCTGGGACCCTCCCATTGGCATTGTTCTCCCTGAAGATAAAATCCGAGGCTTGCTTATTGAACTGCGCCATTTTTGCGCCGTGTGCCTTTCCCTCTTCCGACAGGTCATGAGCTGCTGCTCCATCTCCGCGTTCGTAGGCTTGACGGGACTAATACCAGCATTAGATGGGTTAAAGAAGAATCGGAAGGAGATAGAATACTCTGTCAAAGCATGCTCCCCTTTTCGAGCCTTCGGCGCGTGCAAGATCGCGCAGCCGGTCGTACTCTGCTTCCGCATCGTTGCTTGAAGAGTGGTTGAAAGCTGCAAGATGTCAGAAGTCGAACCCATGGGGTAGTTGGTCTTGGCAGGCGCTCTGAATTGATTGCGTACCCTTTCCCCCAATAGGGCCCATCTTATACGAAGACATGTTAGAGAGTGTTTTAAGCCCAGATTCTGGATCCTTAGTTTGGTGTTAATTGCGGTGCTGTTGTTGCTTGTTAGAAAAGGCTGTACATTAGTCGGGTCAGGTTAGGGGAGATGATGGTCAAGGTCACTGGCAATCGTACAAGCGCGTTCGTTAGCGGATCTTGAATTCAGGGCCAGGGCAGAACAGGGTAAAGCGAGAGTCGTCGTCGTTGTCCCCCATTGTTCAATATATTTCAGCTTGCTACAGGGAATGAAAATAGGTACAGTGTCTGCCCCTCCAAACTCTTCACCATGCCGCCACTTCGTCTAACCATGTTATCAAACAAGGCACCAAGTAATCAAGCTGATAAATTGGGGCAGCCGTATGCCATCGTGCTCACAGTCAATTCCCAGGGTAGCACACTACATGATTAGGTTGG
>Ga0247810_10000046_pt1 | contig 216556 bp, 197 predicted proteins | sample UWRJL119311C1_FD_179918 | JGI IMG/M metagenome (GOLD analysis project Ga0247810, IMG submission 179918) | Plant litter microbial communities from Arlington Agricultural Research Station in Wisconsin, United States - UWRJ-L119-311C-1 | ecosystem: Environmental > Terrestrial > Plant litter >...
GGTAACGGTGAAGGTGCTGGTAATGGCGGATGGGGCACTACCGATAGTGGTACTGCGGAAACTTCTGCTGGTAACGGCGAAGGTGCTGGTAATGGCGGATGGGATACTAGCAAAACTGGTGCTAGTTCTGGCTGGTAAACCTCAACAGCCACTCAGCAGATTGTAGCAAGGTGACTGCTCTCGTGGTTGACATATGGCTTCTCTTTCTATGGAGATATGTCTTTTGTGATTGTTAGCAAATCATAGCCATTATAGCTGCCTTATTAGATAGTGATGATGAGTACGAATCCAAAAGTCCATCAAGAAGTATGTTCCAAATTCAACCGCTTGTAGATAGTTTGTGCGCCGGACAAGCTACAGTACTGCACATGATATATGGCTTGATATATGGCTAGTGATTACACTTTCAGCGTAGCCCACACCTTACTACAACAATTCGAGACTGGAATCACAACCCATTCAACCAAGAGAATCGTCCGCCACGCAAGGAGTGAGATTCCTTTCTATATCGACTGCTAGTAGAACCAGAAAAGCATCAGTCTGTAGCTTTACATCATTCATTTTCTCATTAGCATAATATTACTTATAGCAGTCGTCTTCTCGCGCACACAACACCATCCTCACTTCCTCCTCATCTACGATACTTTGTGAAATACACATGCTACGTCTATATCAGAAAATAGCCATGAGTTCCTCGAAAAAGCACCAGGCGCCGAAGAAGCCTTCAACATCATCAACAGTTGTCAAGCCTCGTCAAGGTATGCGAGCTCGATCAACCACTCCACCTGGTCTTGGAACGAATTGTGGGTTCCTCGTCAATTACAGGCTTGCCAAAATAGAAGAGTCTTATGAGAAAGTAGACGCGGATATTATGAAGGAATCTCGAAATATATGAAAGAATCTGGAGGTGTACGTTTTTAAAGGAGATTTACGAAGGATGACTATCCACATACACAATGCTGATTATTAGCTGGGTTAAGCCCTAATGGTCTTCACATACATTGATAGCGCAAGATATCATGAATTTACAGCATAGCATGGTAGCTCTGAGGCCTAGATTCCATGTTCGATGTATTTTCGCTGTGAGTCGAAATAGTGCCGTTTACAGTGCCGTTTACATGAGAGGCATTTTCTTCCTTCGATGTCGTTTTGTGGGACCATTTGCATGTTCTCAAACATATAGCTGACTCTGGATACCATGATGGATTCCATGACTTTGCTGAGTGTATGGAGTAGGGCGATTGGCTTAAAGAACTTTGCCTTTTTCCCGGTTGTCTTAGCGGGCTTCTTGAGGGCCATTGTGACTGATATCTAAAGTGCTGGGGCTAGTATCCCTGTGTCTAGGCTTGCATTGAAGATCTAGATGAGGTAGGTGACCAGCTTGTCAATATGGGCCTCCAGAACTTATTAGTGATCCTGTCGTTTCCTGTCGTTTTGCCGGTCTTGAGGTTATGGGTGGTGTCTATTATCTATATGAGTGTCAAGGACTTCTACTCGCGATAGGTACAATAGGAGAGGTACATCTGCGTAAACGTGTGATAAGTATTTGTATTCTCATGAGTCTAAGGAATGAAACTCTCCGTATGGGGAGATCTAGGTATAGCTAAGTAAAGGGGATGTGGATGCCTAAGCCCACAACAATGAGTGTGATCTTCGGACTTTCCTGTGGGGTTGGGTATATTGCTTCTGTGGTGTCGGTCAAGTCTGCCGTCATAGTGGGAGGGAATAAATGTCGGCTGATGATTTCTACCTTCTCTTTTGCTATGGACGCCGTTGTGCTGTCTGGGCTATTCAGATTTGGAGTGTGGGGCTGTGGCTTCGGATATCCGTCTTGACCGTTTCTGATGCCCCTAACTAGTTTCAAGAGCTTTTTAATATATCTGTCTGTATCGGCCATATCCTCTCGCTATTGGGGCCGTTCGATTTTCTGACCGCTGTGTGGGTTTCGTTCCTTGCTCTTTTGTAGTCCTCGTGATCCTCCTGACCTCTGCGTTGCCTTCATCCCAGGGGTGAATTCCTTTACGAAGACTTTGGTGATATGTGCTACTGGGACCGATTTTTTTATTGCTGCTTGGATGGCGAGTATCAGGCCGGAACAGACTAGGTCAATCTGGTCTGAATATGGGTTGTCCAGGCGGGAGACTGCATCGAGTGTTTGAGGGTTGTCAGGTCAGTCAGTGCCTTTTTCAGCTGGTCTGTTTTTACCGCGTTCCATTACAACATGGTCTCTGTTAACTCCTCTCATTCTGCAATCGTCATCCAGTTGACGATGCTTTTTATGGGTTTGTAGTCGGAAAAGCTATATTTTTATTTGGCGACGCTTATGTTGATAGCTTAGTCGGCGAGGGTCTGGCTGGCCCATATTAGGTCTATGGTTGAGTCTTGCAGTCCCGCAGTGTCTGACTCACGGGTTATGGTTCCTGGAGGTAGAGGTCGAGGGAGTTCCAGCTAGTTCGTACCTTTTATCAACTTGTCTCCTTTGTTGTCGGTCTAGTCCTCGCCTTCCCCCGCGTTGTGGTGGGCGTTGAAATCCCCCACGATCAGTAGGTGTTCCAAAGGCAGTTCAGCTTGTATCCAGTCCGCCATCCATTAGGCGATGGTGCTTAATGTCAACTGTTAGAGTGTTGCTAGTTCCAAAGGTGCTTCCATTTGATGAAGCTCATATAATTTCCATTTTGACATCTTCTGGCACCCTTTCTCAATCTCGGTCTTGATTGCATGTGGAGAAACTAATGTTTGGCTCTACTTAGACTGTGGGATCATTTTATTGACATATGTGGCCTGTAAAAGCATTCTCCTGACTCACCCGGATACTGTTGGATCAGCCATAAATTTGAGGCCTATTAACTGTAATGTGTATTTTGGATCCTGCTGTCTGGGTGTGGTAGGCTTGGTTTCTATATACACATCAGGCTGTATTCTTGAATTATTGGGTCTTCAAATAATGATACTTGGATGCGTCTATACTTTCTAAACATTAGGTTGAAAGATGGCTAATTCTATATGCTTATGCTGGCCTTGTTCTTTCAATTTCGCGGTCTTGGTACTCTTTGTAGTCTCATGCTCTGGGGTGCGGTTCTCTTCTATAGAATCTTGTTCTGAGAAGCTGTATATGTTAGATGACGCTATCGAGGCTTATAATGCAATAAATATCAGGTTTTTTACTTTGTATCCTGTAAAGAGAATGTTTGGCGTGGCGACTCTGTTAATGCGTCTCCTCTTCGCTTGTAGGCTAAGGCTGTCATAGGTGAGTTCTTTCACCTTCGTATTTTTAGCTATGAAGATTGCATTTCAAGATAATTATGCCGGTTCTGAGGAAGTGGGTGGTGATATTAATACTGCTGAGGAGATGCCGGTTGAGGAGAAGGAGATGTATAAGGAAGGGATAAGAGCTGCTGGCGTCTTTCTGGCCTACGCTTTCCGGTATCTCTGGATGTTATAGACCTTGGTCCTTCTTTTCTTGCATGGAGGGCAGCTGAGTCTCCATACCTCTATTATTATTTGCACAGCTCTTTTCCTTACCTCTGCGATGATCCTTTGCGCTTCCAACTCGAGCTCTTCTGCCCTGACCCTTTTGGGTGAGAGCTCCTGGAGCGCCGCCAGCCTTGCCAGATTGGAGTTTCCGGGTTTGTGATCTGGAAGCTCTTCAACCTCTATATTCATTCATGTTGGGCTGTGGTCACTATGAGTTCAAGAACATCTGGCTCGATGCTTGCGTTGGTCAGAAGTTCAAGGTAGCTGGAGTAATTTGGCATGAAGGGAGACGGTATCGCTGTGTTGGCTTTTGGTTTCGGCCTCTTGGTGGCTTTATCCATACTAAGGTCCTAGTATATTCCAAATGCATTCAATAGTCCTGATGGCGTAGTTTTCGAGTAGGTGTAGGCCTTAGCGGGTTTTATATTGATGTAAGGGGCCGTTTATTATTGCTGTTGGATTATCAGATCCTTCTGGTTCAGCGTTTTCAGCATTTCTACATCTTATTCTACTTGTATTTGTTCGCGTCTTAGAGCTAGCTTTCCTCTAGAAGTGAGATTGGGGTACCTTCAGATTATAGGGAGCTGGGAGAGGAGATATTGTGGCGCCCCTGCTTCTGTGACTCGCAGTTAACACTATAGAAGGTACTTTCGTCATTACAGTTTACGTACTTTTTTAATTATTAGCGTCGGGCAGTTGGATTTCTCATGTTGTCTTGCGCAAAGAGTGTATGTAGCAGCTGCCCGGCAGCTGGTTTTATTGTGTCCACATTTGTGACAAATCGAGCATTGCAGCAGCCGCAGTCGAGGGTCGTATATTTGGCATGTTTTAAGTTCCCCTTGTCATACAATGCAGTTATCTAGTGCTGTGTTGGCGTCTTCTAGGTGGTCGAATTGTAGGACCAAGGAGTGGCTTGCCTTCCCGCCACCATACTTTTAGATAGCCAGCAGATGTGTATTATATAGGCGTCTTAGTGTATAGTATGCCGGTTTCCACTGCGGATGATCTGGATCGTGACTTTGCCCATCAGTGACATGTCTATTGTAGAGACACTGATTCTGTGAAGTACTACCTCATAGGTAGATGAGATTATCGTTGCTCCATGATCGAAAACATAGATCTTAGCTATTGATGATAGCAGAGTGGTTTTATCTTTGAGGGCGTTCGCATGTATATCAAGTTCCCTGATAGGAGTTGCTTGGCGGCGCTGATTTGCGCCTCCGTGGCTACCTTGATAATGGTTTCATTGATAATGTTCCTAATGCTACCTGATGATCGAGAGAGGAATGCCATCGTCTGGCTGGTTGCTTTCGTGGGGATGGAGATACGGATGAGGATGTCTTCTGGGGGGGTCGCACTATGCGCGGCTCTAGAGGCGAGCAGTTAGTTGTATTGCGACGATAACCGCATCTTTAATCATTTTCTTAAGTTCTTTTGGTTATCCTGGGCTATTGATTCTATTGCTGCCATTGCGGTTGTACTGGATGTATGCCATATCATCGTGGATCTTCTGAACGCTGTTTGCCAGCTATACCATTGTATCGCTCGATTGATGGTGGCATGCATACACTTCCATGAACTTCGCGATCACTTCGATTTGGTCTGTAATGACATAGTATGGTCCTTCTTCTGTTTGGTACTGTCTTGGTGTAACTGCAGTTACTTGCAATGAAATTGTATGCGTATTGCATGTCTTGTAAGGATATTTATGGTGATTTCGTCGTATTTTCGCCATGGAGCTAACATTGTGGAAAACCCCCTAATGCAATTAATTCGAGGCTGATCTTAAAACGTTGGTATATTCAGTCTGATTATTATGGGCCTTAATGGAGAATTTAATGTTTAGTTTAGTTGTGGGATTTCAACAATTGAGGTGACCCGTTTTGCGATGTTTTTCTTGTAAGGAATACTTCTATTTGTATATTAAAATGCGATATTTCCAATCGCAACCAATACTGTATTATGGCCCTGGTTGAAACTTGTTTGGATGAGGAAAACACTCTCTACATGAAGTTCGGTAGCGTAAATGCTGCTTGATGCGCATGTGCGATTCTCATAACCCGGCTTATTTATGAGTAGCTATTTCTATTCTTCGAAAAAGATCCATTTGCCAGATCATTTGATGAGCTTAAGCTCCCGCTCTCCCACGCCCTCCTCTAATCCCGCGCAATCGATATGAACCAGCCTATATCCCTTCAGCATCACATCTTCGAGATAGAGTATTTGGAGCCCAGCAGGAGCGCCTTGCGGCTTTGATGAACCAGGCAATTACCATCCTATCTTTTAGTAGATGGCAGGTCGTACCAGACGACAATCGGGCGGATGAAGTCAACGACAAGGTCGATAGCAGCGTTAACAGCTTTGACATGACCAAAGCTCACAAATTAAGGATAGTTACATATATATATATATCAAATATGGATACATGTATGAAGAACATAGTTGACTCATTTATACCAGACCGTCGACGGTCCGTCTTCTGCAATAACAGGCCTCACCAACGATCCAGGATCTCGTCTTTCCTGCTCCTAGCCAGAAGTGCAGCCCTGACGAGATCGAGTTTGACATGTCAGAGAACAGCGATCCTGCTTCTGCTTCTCTTCCACCAACGTACCACCTCTCTCTCTCCACCCTCGAGGCGCAAATCACTCACTTCCACATCAAGATACTCGCCTGTTTAAGGGTCACCAGCAAGCACATCAAGCAGGATCCGTAGCCGGTATCAAACACGTGGACTATGTAAACAACGGGGACAGTCGTTCCATGTCCGATTATAACTCCAGAGATCTGTTCATTTCAATGAGTACAGCCAGGAAGTGCCCGTTTGGGAAGGCATTGTTGACACAGATGGCCATCAGTCTCAAAGCACGTCAAACAAAAGGTAACTGATAGTGGCCTTGACAACCAGCCAGAACGAGGAGAATGATAAGGAGGGCAAGTCAGGTTCAAAATCTACGGATGAATACGAAAAAGAAACTGGTGCACTCAAGCGTCATTAATCAATACGCACTTCACGTGAAAACGACTTTCGCAAGGAAATACTGACCCTGTGAAGCACGAGTCCGCAATTATTGTACAAACCACATCACAAGTCGTTCGCCAGATTACTGATGTCGCTGTTCTTATTGAGTACTGTACCGCGCTGTCTGTCGAGACGCCGGTGTCGATGTTTATTAGTTCCATGAAGAACAATAATAATTAGAAGCAGAGTAAGCGAAAGTTTCTCGAGGGAGTACATAATTATATTAACGACGATAAAGGCAGTTGCATCGAGGATTCTACACAAAAGCCGAATCGTGTTATGCACAAAATGTGCGGAATTTTGAAGAGCGAAAATCCCATTATCTCATCTCTTGGTAGCCTTCTAGCAGAATTAAACCTGAATTGGGGAGTGGTTCACAAAGAATTTTCATTATACTACTGGCAGTCTGGTATTGGTCTAGTGAGGATCCTTAATCTAAAGACTGATACCTTATCTGGCGGATTTTTGTATGTATCGGCAGCAGCCCGTACCATATGCAAAATGCTTAACAGTAAAGACCAGATTAACCTTACCATACAACCAAAGCCTCGTATCTCTCGCAACAACTGGACAGCTAACGTAGACAAGTTTGCAGAAACGAAGGGAGGAACGTACAACTACAGCGATCCCACGAATGGCAACGACACCAAGACGGAAAATAGCGAACGATGAGACCAGAGCGAATTCCAATGCAAAGCATGCAGAATGATAATTTTTCATATTTCCTTTCTTTTACCTTACTCGTTATAAATTGTTTGATCGTCGAAGACGATAGTCTAGGGTTTCGAGTGGATAGTCAATTTAATCACTCCGCAGAACTCGTAATCTTAGTGTAATTCGGACTCTTTACTGTTATCTGTCAGAGACAGACTTCGCGCACATCACAGGATTGACGCTCATATGCCATGCAAACTGCGCCACCATCGCTATACAATCAACGACACCAAACAAAAAGTTCTTTCACTTATGATAGGAGAATCTTCACTTAATCACAATGCATTATATTTGCCGCACATTTTAGTAACAGTGAAACCGCCAGTCTTAAGTAACGCATGTGGTTTAAAACATGTAATTTGGCTGTGTATATGCATTGTTTCCAATCATAATTTATGTTATTAGCGGGTTTTCGAACAGATATTAAGAAATATTGATATGTGCGAGCCTTGGTCTGGTGAGATTCTCATTCACTTAAATTGAAGGGAAGGAACGACGAAAAGTCTTGGCACCCATCTGCCTCGTTACACTTAATGTTCCTTCTTTTCATGGGAAAGTCCCCAGACTAATAACGACACTTCCCTTTATCATACACTTCCATCTATCACACACTTTTACCTACCTCATAAAATTTTAATCTTTTCGTAGAATCCGACCCAACTTGCCATCAAAGGCCCAGATCTAGAGGTACTGGAACCAACAGTATCAGAGTCTCTCTGGGTAGCTACATGCCGAGAAAGGAGGAGAAAGTGAAAAACATACGAATTGCTGTAATAATACTGTGACTCTTATAACTGTAAGTATTATCACTACCTCAACAGATTTGATGGACTAAAGTGTTTATAGCAGATGAGTATCAAAATTTAAAGACGGAAACAACAATCTCGAGCATCGCCTCAACATATCAATGTCCATCGGCATAACACGAGTGACGTGACGGCTCAGCCATTGCAGTTGATTTAGTTAGAGTATGTATTCTCACTACATATGCAGCTTATGAAATGCCATTGCTAATCACACCTATGTTTGCTGCAGCCCACTGATTTTCTGGTTCATCTCTCAATTTCATCGTTTGTCCAAGTCAGCAGTCCCAATTTACCAGGCATTCTTTGGTAACACGGATCGTCATTATGAAGGACTTTATTGACGATTTCAATTCATCGGACATTGAATTCGAAACGGTTGTTAAAAAAGGTAAACGCAAGCGTGGCGAACGCAGTATTCAAGCAATAATCGAACATGCGGAAGAAGATAGGATTTCGTCGAAACGAACTGTCAAGACCTTAGAATTTGGAAAAGGAGCTCCTGGCACCATTGCTATATCGCATCTCTGGGTGCAACGTTTTACTGCATTCCGCGAGTATACCCTCAGGCAATCAATCGAGAAACCATTCAGTGGTGATGATTTGCTCCGCTTTTTCGATAGCATCATCAGTAAGTTGAAGCCAAACATTAGAGGGAAGGTTGCACCTTCAAGTGAGTACATTTGTGTCGGTCATATGCATCTCAGCGAATATGGTACATTCACATACACAAAAGAGCAGGGTTATAAACTCACCGAAAGAGATACACTCAGATACAATACGTGGATGGATGATGCAATTAAGGCTGGTCGACTTACAAAAGGCTTGTGGAAAAAGAAGGTATGGCTGAACTATACCATTGTGTCCAGGATGGCAAAAGCATGGCTCAATCACTTTGAGAAACGCGGTACACGAAACTGGGATTTGGTTATCGCCCGACTTCTTTCGATTGTTATGGTGACCAGTGTGGGAATGCGGGTTGGAGATGTTACTCGATCTACATCTTACGTCGGTGAAGAGTACGTTAAATACAAAGATATCGAAATGAAAGTTGAGGGCGATGGCACAGCCAAGCTAAAGAACCTAAGGGCTCGAGTCACCTTGTCATTCCTTAAAGACAGGAAAGACATAAAGAACGATGACGTTGAGATATATTTCCGCACGCTGGAAGACCCAAAAGAAAACCAGATGTGTATCGTCTCTCTGATCCTAATACATGCTCTTAGGCATGGCATGGTTCGTGGATCAACTATAGATGAAGTACTCAACAATGCAATTAGAACTCCCGATTCGCACATCGCTTGGTTGTATCCACATCGACCGCTCCTTACAGCTATTAAGGCAAAAACTATGAAGACCGTTAATCTAGATCAGCCAGCAAATCCTTCGCAGATGCTAAGAACGGTCAAGGAGATGGGGCTTATCAGCAACCTTCTGTCGCCTGTCACATTACATGCGTTACGGTATGGCGCCGCCCAAGATGTTGCTCACCTCCCTCGAAACCACGCAGCGGGATTTGTTGATGACACTGTTCGGCAATCACTTGGGCATTCAAACGATGCAATGCATCGTGGTGTAACAGAGATGTATGCTGGTTCTCACACTCGGGAGACCTACAATGACCGCGCTGCAGCAAAATTCAGCCATGTCTGGGGAGCAAAGTTCGGCGAGGGGTCTGCGCTTGAATTTGTGAAACGCCATGTACCCTATCATGAGATAAAGGAATGGCAACGGCTCAATGAGCCTGACGCAAACCATCAATCTAGGGCATCACAGTACCGCGCAAGGGAGGCTATTCGAAAAGTGCGTCATGAAGAATTCATAGCCACGGCAGCTCCAGAAAGAAGAGTGTTGTCAGATAAACAAGGAAATGTCCACAACGCTCCGCCATCGCCTCAATCCAAGTCGTCCGGAGAATCAATACCCCCAATTCGCGCCGGATCCAAACAAGCCAGTGTCCCGCAGCCTGGACAAGGTCAGTCGAAAAATGGTGATCCTGATACACATCTCCTTGAAGAGGATGATTTGGACAATGTAGAAGTAGATCTAGCTGCGCTCGATCTATTACAAAGTCAGGTGGTACTGGATATAACCGATCAAGAGAATCACGTTGGCAATGACGATATCGACGATGGAAATCCGACAGCTTACGAAGCCTTACTCGCTGATGCCGGTTCATCTGAACTGCAGGAACCAGTCAGCAATTATGACTTCATCACTTATTTTTCAAAAATCAACCTTGTCAATTGCACTCGATTTGCAGATCAGTGGCCGCACTACCAGAAGGGAGCTCTGTACGCAGACAGTATTGGATGCTATTCTGTTTGTGGAAATTCTCGCAGCCCACCAACACCAATGATTTTTAAGTGTCAAGCAACATCAAAATGTCCCTACACTTCTATTCGCAAGCGTCAAGTAACCGCTCACGAAGCTACATGTTCTCCATTATATGTTTCTCGAGAATTATATCGTGAGGATAATGGGGAGAGTTTCCATTGTACTCTATGCAAGAGATCTTTTTTAACACAACATTCACTCAATATGCACATCAAAAGTGTGCATGAATTCACGAAGATACCTTGCCCACGCGGTTGTGATCCAGCAAAGATCTATCCTTCCCAGCGAACACTCGACGCTCATCTCCGAAGGGAGCACAGTGGAATCTGGCCAGCCCGCTGCCTATACCCTGGATGCGAGGATGATACTATGTTCAAGTCTTCTTCCTATTCAAATCACTTGACGAAGGCTCATAACTTGACACGAAGAGAAGATCGAGCTCCATACTTTCCCGCAACTATGAAAAACACTTGGACACCAACAGCGTGCCCTATTGACGACTGCACGTCCATTCATGAATTCGCATATAAGGCTTCCTTGACCAAACACTTAGTGGATGCACATGGGTATGAGAGAAAAGCAGCTAATGATTTGACAGCAAAATATTGGATCACAGGTCTCTCTATTGAAGTACAGGAGCAGTCTATCACTAGAAAGCCACGTCGTAGGGCATGGGAAGTGGATAGAGCTAATGACGAAAACGAGGATGATGAGTACGAGGATGATGGGATTATAGTCATTGAGGATAGTGAAGATGAGGATGAGGATGATGAGATTGTGATCGAGGATAGCGAAGTTGAGGATGAGGATGAGGATGAGGATGATGATGAGGTAGTACCTCTAACAAGGAGACGCAGAAGATAGCTGCCAGAATTAGGGCTGCTGATTTTCTGCAGACGTGAGCAGCATTCCGTGCAGGAGGATATGAGCATACGACTTTCATCATTGCTTGGTGGAAACGAACATTAATTATTAGCTATCGGGAGTTGTCTATGGGTGATAGGCATCGAGGACAGGTTTTCATTTGGCGAAGATATTATCAAAAGAGATAAGTCATGGCTAGAAATCGAGGGGATATGAGCCGAAGCGCTACGGATTTTTTTCCGGATATTGCATGTATATTTATGCTACACACAATTGAATGAGCTGGGCAGAATGAAGCAGAGAATAGCAAACTATACAATTCATAATATAGCAATGAAACTATACAAATATAATCGATGCCCAGCCTTTTGGAGGTCGCCAGATGCCGATACTCTGAAACTGTCCACAAAATCCTTTGCCATATGGCCATACCCCATAGGAAAAAATCAAAACATCACATTCTTGATAAGAATCGCATGCTATCTATACTCTAATTGAGTGGTTTTGGTTGGAATCAGCGCCGTGGATTTGCATATGGTTAATGACTGTTCGGTCTGACTGAAGCGCTTTAATCACTACAGTACTGATTATCTAATCGCTATGTATCATAACGCATGAGCTGTGAAAGTGAATTAATTCTCAGTACACATATTCACTTTGCACTTTGAGTCATAGGGCTATGTCACATGACCATTTTGGATTTCGATTTGGGAATCATTGACGCTCGTATGTATTCAATAATATACCACCCATGACTAATATCGACATAAGCCTTGTGATTTGAGACCACATAGAGATTTAATTTGAAAGTGAACTAACGCTGCAGTCTAAGCTCGAAAAACAATTGGTAAGTTCCCCGTTTGATGAATCTATCTTTGAAGTTTCTACTCATTAATGCAACCATCTAACTTTACATAGAATAACATGGAAACTTTGAGAGATTCAGCAGCCCAAGCAAAAAATTCTGAAGATGAAGAGGAGACTCTTTTCGTTCCAGGTTCACCATCTGCTCGACCACGTCATCAAGCACATTATCAAACTTCCATAGCACGAGGTAAGTCGCGAGAGTCAGATATGAGCGACATCAGATATTACGAAGCCTCACAAGGAGAAAATTCTAGCCAGGGTTTAGACGAGCATGATTTGGTAGGTGGAAAACGTCCTAAAATGGTTCTACAACTCCCCAGAACCTATCCGAATCTTTATTTCTCAGTATTCTAACTCTTTGATTAGAATCTCATAAACGCTTTTCAACGGTCATTTGCTAATAATGGTGACGACAACATGATTTCCAATAAAAAGATTGCACGGGGCTCTAAGCCTCGTAAGAAGCGAGCAAAAGATGCTAGAGAAGTCCAAGCACAGAAAAGAGCGAAGGAACTTGAGAGAGCCGAAAAGCGACGAGAAAAGGAGCGTGCTAAGAGTAAGATATCCGTTACAGCCTATGATGTTTTTTCTTTTCCCCAGGAGATTGGTGCTGATATTTGGTTAGCTCAACGCAAGAAGGCTCCAGGTGGTAAGCCGTGTGCACCGCAGACTCGTGTAAAGAAAGGCTCCACAGCAAAGGGCAAAACCAAGACCAAAAATATGCCCAACCCCAAACCCAAAGTTAAATCGGATTGTTATAGTAGCTACAGTGGCTATGGTCAGAGCTATGGTAATGATGCCATTGCCCAACGGATTCTCAGCGATCTTATAGAAAATGACCCTATTTCTGATCGAGTTCGCAACCCTGTCTTTGATACAAGCTCTGAGCCTCAAATGGAAGAGAAGATTAAAGGAACTCAGCTGCAACGCCTTTTTGCGAATATTCCAGAGGGAAGCAGCGAGAATACCGCCAGATCTGATAAGAGAAAGCTCCAAGAGGCTTCCAAGAGCTTTGGTTTTGCAAAAGTCAAGGCCCGTGATGGCAAGTGGTTGGTGAAGGGCATGAAATCAACTCTCTACCATCACCAACTTATCGGAGCTCAGTGGATGCTTTCTCGTGAACTCAGCCATAATGCACCATATGGAGGATTGTTAGCTGATTCGATGGGGCTGGGGAAAACAGTTCAAGCATTGGCGTGCATGGTAGGCAACCCTCCATCAGCAGATGATCAGAAGCGCGGTCTCAACGCTACATTGATCGTTGTTCCATCATCTGTCGTCAATCAATGGATGACTGAAATTCAGGTCCATACGGAGGAAAAGACATTTCCAAGAATTCGTAAGTACCAGTGAATCACCTCCCTAAATGGAAACTTTACTGAATTTGTCTTAGTCCATTATAGATCTAGAAGTAATATCTTGCCGCCAGTTTTGCAAAGTAAGTGAAATCACTCACTCAGTTGATACTGCACTCACTCTTCTGTGTAGGCTGTGATATTGTCATAACAAGCTACACCGAGATAATGAGACAATTTCCATTTCCAGATGCCAGAGCTAGAGAAGAGATTGCTCATTTGGGCTACAAGCAGTGGTGGAAAAATGCCAAAAAGGAAATTGGCGACCTACACAAGGTTTCCTGGTAAGCTCAAATAGCTTTTCTGTATTTCAATTTCACTAACGATAATTAGGTATCGTATCATATTGGATGGCAAGCAATTCCTACCTTCGTTTGTCCCAGACGGTTACTAACTCTAGTATAGAAGCTCACGCAATCAAAAATAATTCCTCAAGAACCTCGCTTGCCTGTCAGGTATGTCGATGCATCATACACAAATTTACATTGCTAATTTTTCTGGTGTGTAGAATTTGAAGGCTATATATCGTTGGTGTCTCTCTGGTACTCCGATCTTGAACGGCTTGGAAGAGCTATTCCCTTACCTACGCTTTCTTAAGGCAAATTATTCTATGGACAAGAAAACTTTCCAGAATTACTGTAAGTTACTGCTCCCAGATCTTTCTGGATCTCTACTAACCGAACCTGCTATAGTCTGTGACCCCGAAGTATGAGCCAACTACTTTTTATTTTGAATAAAACTCAGATTGCTGACTTCATAAAGGCTGACGACTGTCACACTCGCATTGCCACACTTCTCAGGTATTTACGAATGTGTTCTCATTTGCCAGAAGAAGATATGAGATTTGGGAGTATTTTGAGAGCCGAGACGAAAGTAAAATACATTTAGAAGTGTCTTGACTCTTGAATTAGTCTCTGATTCTCAGCTCATCTCGAGTTCTCTTACAGATTGTGATGCTAATGTTATCTTAGCTACTGTATGATCCGTCGAACTATGTCCACTACCATTCTGAATAGACCTATCATTCAGCTACCGGAACCACATCCTTTCATTCAATATGTTAACTTCTCAACTCAGGAGCGAATCATCTACCGTATCGTAAGTATACAAGCACTTGGTGTTATCACAACCCTCTGATAGCTAACCTTTAATACACTTTTAGACTGAAAACAGATTCCGGGCAAATTTGAATCAATATCTCAAGAATAGATCGAAGACCGGCAAAACTGATGTTGAATCCAACTATGGTGCTTTTCTTGTTCAGCTTCTGCGTCTTCGGCAATGTACCTCTCATCCTTTCATGCTTGAGCGCACTATCAAGGAAGCTTGGACTTCAGCAGACCTAAAAGAACTCAAGAATAAACTCTCGGAGCTTAAAGGCGATAGCCGACGTTTCTATGAGCAATGCAAAGTCTGGGTTGATCAGTCTGTACAGGCTCAAGCATTATTCACTACCAGCGGTGCAGCCTCTACGACCGGTGAAAGTGGCCTACTCAATAACGAGATTGTCACAAATATCCTAGCTGATCAGGACGGTGATATGCCTATGCGTTTTGGATCAAGCAATTTCGGCTACGAGTTCAATATGAAAAAGGCTTTCAAGTCACTAAACGAAAAGAACCTGTGGTCTCGCGAAATCTGCCGCTTATGCTCTGATCTACCCAGTCGTGCTCAGTCCACTGATTGTGGTCACGTCTTTTGCTTTGATTGCATTACTACATACATGCATGACCAGGCTGCCAGAGATGCCGAGCACGAGGATGTAAGTCGCTTTCTCATTTCTCCATCCCTTTGTGAACTAACACTGACACCGTTAGGCGACATTCACCTGCCCAGCTTGTGACAAGATGTTCTATGAGCTGCGTCCATACAAGGGAGCATATGAAGATGAAGGTGAGGATGATGACGAGAGCTCCCCAGAGACTTCCGCTGTTGGAAGCCAGTCAGACCGGCAGTCCTCACCACGCAATATCCGTGGAGCTCAATCCAAAAAGAAATTGGGCAAAAAGTACAATAGCAAGGGACTGGATGCTTTGGGTTTCGAACCAAGCACAAAAGACAGTACCTGGGTACACCAATCAGATGTAGACCCAGATTTCCCCCTCGCTCCCTCCGCAAAGACAACTGCATTGAAGGCTATCTTGCTGAAAGGTTTTATAGAGGCACCTACTGATAAGGTAAGTTTTGTACAGTCCCATTGTCTCACCCATGCATGTTTTGTCTGGTCTCATTAAGTCAACTCGGTGTCTTGACCGTACCGAACGTTCTGACATATCCAAATAGGTCGTTATCTACGTACAATTCCGCACCCTCGCCAAAGTTATTGGCCGGATATGTGCCTCTGAGCACTGGGGATACCTCTACCTCACCGGCGATTCCTCTCTTGAGCATCGTGCTAAGGTCGTCGAGATGTTCCGCCGAGACCCCAAGGTCAAGATCCTGATCGCCGGCCTTAAGTGCGGAGGTCTTGGTCTAAACTTTCCCTGGGCAAACCGATGCATCTCGTTAGATTTATGGTGGAACCATGCAATTGAGCAACAAGCGTTTGGTCGTATCTTTCGTATCGGCCAGAAGAAAGAGACATATATGACTCGCATAGTCGTGCGCAACACGGTCGACATGCGACTTCTCAGCATGCAGATGTACAAATTGAGGGCCTGCGAACGTGCTATGCAGGACGGCGACAAAAAGGACAACCCTCCATTGAACTTTAAGGATTTGGCAAGTTTGTTCGGCTTCTTGCATACTGACGAGGACGGTGAAATCATCGAAGTTGTCGCTGATTATGACGACGAACCCCAAATCCAGGACAACGGAGAAGGCAGTAGCTCTGGCTCATTCTTCTATAGCACTAATACTCATGCCTCGCCTTCTTGTGTGTCTGCCGAGGAAGTTGAGGAAGCTGAAGAAGTTGAAGGTGGCCATATGGATGACTTGTACAATTTTGAATAGCATTGCAGGCAGAGCTGTATGATATATGGCGCAAAGCGGGTTTATTATCGAACACTGGTCTCCTTTGTATCACCCCTTAATGATTTTTTAACCTGCTAAGGCAGTATGGGACGGCCAAAATTCACAGGGTTTCTCTTTTATATAATCACACAGCACGCTACCACCTAGCACATAATTTAGCACCGATTTTAGCATAGCAAATCAAATCTTCAACCCGGATACATGATTCTCAAAGTTCAAGCCCAACTATCTCCAAGTAAATCTAACTCGTTAAAGCGTGGGTCGGTGTAAGACATTGAAAATGTCTTGAAATGGTTAATTTATGAGCTCGCAAGATGAAGTTGAATTTGTGTGGAACAATCTGGTGCATTGGCATCTCACTTTGACTTGAGCTTTGGAAGCCTACTAGCTGAAGTATCATATTGTTGAAAAGTTCATAGAATTCCCATAACAGGAACTAATTCCAACGCATTAGAGGATGTCATGCAACGTGAGACTCTTGTTAATGGCACCTGACTGCAAACAAAAGAGCCAGGGTTGTATGTAATTTCGTTCCTTCACAAATGCATCTTAACCTTTTTGATTAGACTTAGCACCATTGACAAACATAATGGCTGAAATGTGAAAGCGCCTCTTGCTTATATGTAAAATGACCTTTGCAGGCTAGGAAACTTAGAGAATGAGCGAAGACGTTCACTTATAGTTTTTGTGTCATACAGATCTTTACATTCTTTGCTATGTATATCATATATGCTACTTCTTCGTCTTTGACTTTTTGTTCTGGGGCACATCAACTTCTCCATCTGATTCTCCACCTCTACGTTTCCTTCCTTCCTATAATGGGGTCAGTGATCTGGTTTATGTTGACAATAATGAGTTGCAAGTCAATAAACAACTTTTACATACCTCAAGTAGCTTTGTCATTCCCTCAGTCTTCTTAAATCGAGGACTACGTATGATTAGCAAAGGTCAGGATAGAACAAGGCTAGGCATAAACTTACTTGCTGGTATCGATAGCAAACTCGTGACTCTCAAACACCTTCGTAAATCTAGGATCCTGTACATCGAGCTGAAAGCCTTCTTGCATACCACCACGCTTGCTGACCACATTATCCTTGCCTTTCTTCGCACGCTTCTTCTTCTTTTCCACTCTGGCTATCTCATTGATATCGAAGTGGTTCAAATGAGCTTGCTCTTCGTTGCCATCTTCTTGCATTAATAGCTCAAGTTCTGCACGCTTTGATTCTTTCTCTATCCTCTCTGCTTCCTTAGCTGCATGCTTCTTCTTTCGCTCCTCCCTTTTTAATGTTTTGGAGGCATTCTCCTTAATGCTATCGTCAGCTGCAAAGAATGGGTCATCGAAACCTAGATCGTCCTTCTCAGGCTCGACTTCCTCTGTAGGCTCAGGAGCATCTGGATCACGGCCTTCACGAATGGCCTTAGCTTTGGCCTTCCGTCGTGCTTTTCGTTCTCTTTCCTTGCGGACGTAGGCTTCGGCTGTAGTTTCTTCGATGACTGGCTTATTGGCGAATATGCTACCTTTCTCCTTGAGACTAAGCCCGCTCGAAAACGTGATTTCCATGTCGCCAACTGGACCGGTCTTTTTCTTTGGCTTTGCTGTGGGCTCATCAGGTAATCCGAGTGCGGCGCGCATCTTCTGACGTGCTAGGTCCTTTTTGGAGAGTGTCGGCGCCTCCTCTGTATTTTCTATCTCCTCGTCTACAATATCATCCTCCTCGGAATCGCTACCAAGGTAAGCCTTGAGATCATTCTCTCCGATATCAGCACGGCTACCAGTGAATGCACGCTTGATCGCATCCTTGCGGGCGGCTTCTTCTGGGTCTTGATCCCATGTCAGCTTGACTTTGGAGTGTTGAAGAGCATCGGTGGTGAATTCTGTAGGTCTATAGTCGGATGGGACTTCGTCACATTCATCTCTAGGCTTGTCGTCAAATTCAGTCTCGTCAGGAACAAATCGCAGGTCGAAGAAATTCGCTGAAGAGAGGTACTCCTTGCCATCTGTGTTCTCGTAGATCTTCTCTGCGGTATCTTTGTCGGAACAGACAACTACGGCATAGTAATAACGTAGTCTTTCGAGTTGATATTTCCGTAAAGCAGTCCCATCAAAATCAGCCCCCTCGTCTTCTTTTATGAGCTCTTTCCTTATTTTCGCATTCTCCTCCTCGTCGCTTTCTTCCTCTTCTTCGGAATCAAATCCGGAGTCTTCAGAGTCTTCGGATTCTTGCTTCGCGAAGATCTCTTTGGGGGGCCCTTCTATTTCCTCTTTTTCCATACGCTCCTTTCCAAATTCACTTTGATATATCGAAATCTTTTTGATGCTTCCACCGATCGGAACAAAGCTCTGGAATACTACCATAAGATCGACCGCACGGATATTGTCCCAGTCCAAATTCACAACAGCGATTCTCGCCGTGACTTCTCCTGTTTCTACATTCTGTTGTTCACCCGCCATATCTGGGAATTCGGGTTCCTCAATCTCGACACCGCCTTCTTCCTCATCCTCCTCGCTCTCGTTATCGCTCTCAGATTCGGAGGATGGCAGTTCATCGTCTATGTCAATTAGCAATGTTCTTGAATTATTATCGTGCCATAGTCATAAGCTTACCCAAGCCTGCAGCATCAAGCTTGCTCAATTCCTTCTCGACAACGTCGTCGTCCTCAACTTCAATGTCGGGGTCTTCCTCATCTTCTGGCACATATAACCGTTCCAGAACCTTCTTCTTTCCTCCAGAACTTAGCTTACGACCATATCGACTATGTGCAAAGGTTAGTAAATTCCTCAGAGAAAGCGACCGCCCCTAAGAGAAGGCGAGTAAAAAAAAAGTACAAAGGTCGCTATTAAGAAGCAATTGACAACCAAACACCCTTAACACTATATCCCAGTGTAGCTAACTTACTCAACTTTTGCCGTATTCGTAAAGTCGTCATCATCCAACATGCGCGAAAAGCGCTTGTCGACCTTCGTTCGAGTCTGCTTCTTGGAGGGCAGACGAAATCGCGGATCCGTTGTGAAATTGGAGAATCGTGCATCGCTAGATCCAGAAGAGGCAGCTGCAGAAGCAGAGCCTTTTGTAGTCTTTTGCGTAACCATCTTTTTGCATTAGATTGAAATACTGTTTTCCGATGTATAGTTCAGCATTTTATTTATGATTCTGCCGAGGGGAGAAAGAATTTAGTGATATGTTGGGACTAGCGAATGTTGCCCATATCTTCACCGCTTTTTCGAGATGGAAGAATTGTATTTTTGGTGGCCGTGCAGATCACGAACTTTTCCATGAAGATTTTGTGTTGCTTTGAATAGTTAGTAGTTATAGAACTTTCTTCAATTACATGTACTGTGCGAAACGCAGGCTTCAAAATTAATATGTTTGGTTTGAATCCCTTTTGCCTATATATTTGCAGCACTGGACTAGCAAATGTATTCTAGGATGAACAACAATGTCCAGAGGTAGTAGGGATAATAAGCACACAAAGTCATCGATTTCTATTAAATTCTACATGATTGGGGCAAGTTTTTCTACGATATATTCACCTAGCGAGATCTCAGAAACGCTCAGCATCTTCAGCAGATTGAGCAGCTTGCAGCATTGTTAGGAGAGATACATAGCAGTGCATCTGACGCGCCGCTACTCTTATGGGTTCGTGTTCTTCTTCTTCTTCTTCAAGACCCAGCACGAAGCTGAGCATCTCAATGAAAAATAGATGGGGTTGCATCATCTGGAGGCAGTGTAATTCCAGAGACACGGTGAGGAGGAACATGAGCAAGCCCAGAGGCCCCTTCTCGAGAGACAAAAATAAGAATAATCAATAATGACCGACTATGTCGGTCTTTCAGAGATTAAACTGAAAAGAACAGATACTACACTTGATCTAAGCCAATAGGCAAAGAGAGCTAAAGAGAAAAGAAAAGAAGAGGAAACGGACGGGCGACGCGCTGAGAATTTATATTGCCAGATCGCTAGAGAAGACACTAGACTAAGCGAGATCACGTGGTTGACCGGCCTGGTCCTTTCGTAGACTGGTCCTGATTAGGAAATTAATTGAATTGCTGCTGATGCCTTGTTGCCTGGCACGTTCCAGACCTTTTCAATCAGTGTCTGCCTACAGTACAGTGTTTCCTAAATTTGCATATTTGCCAAGTGGAAAGTTTGATTTCCAGTTTTGTGCCGCTGTAAACAGCAGCTTCTCTGGTCAATTTGAAAATGTAAACATGGAGTACCGGATTGTATTGAGCACCTTAAGAAATCCACAGGCCGCTGTGAGGCTAGATGAAGGTACTTTGAAGTCTTCAAAACTCACAGGGATAAAACTGAATAGAAAATATCATGCAATAATACACATTATGGTGTCACTTTTGTCATTTATCGAGAGATCATGATGCTCATTTGCTCGCCACAGCCGGCAAGCTCATCTACCTTCCCACGCTACAGGATTAAACGCCGCTTAATACCAAACTCCAGCAACCACAAGACCATACTACTTCTGTTCTTCGATATCGAGGTGGTCCATATCCTCCAGTAACTCTGAAATATCTATGCCAGGAGTCTCATCAACCCCATCGTCGGTCTCCATAACACTCATAGCATCAGCATCCGCCTTTGCCTTTTGCTGAGCTTTATACAGCGCTACCGTGCTTCTGAATTCGGAATCTTCCTCAACATCTCGTAAGAACATCTCGTAATCAGTATCCATCTTTTCTTGATCCGCCTTCTTAGGTAGGATATCAGCCTCTTCTCTCGCCATGCGCTTAAGTCTCCAGGTACGGTTCTTCGACTTCTTCTTACGCTCGTAAAACTTCTTAACTAGCATGACATCTGGAATCTGCGACATATAGGTGTTTGACTCCTCCAGGGCCTCAAACTGAGGACTGTTGAAGTTGGTGCCAGTAAGCATATATCCCATAACAGAATCTCCCACGTGCAAGACGTTTCCAAGATGTGTTCTAGTGTAATATTCTTTGGTGTTTGATCCCATATCGGACGCTCTTGCAACAGTAGCTTCTGCTAGTAACCATCTTCCCTTCTGAACACCCAGCGATGAGATATCCATAATAACAAACTCAACGAGCTCTTGCACATCTGCCAGAGTTGTGAAAGGTGCACGCCAATAAATAGGTGTACTGATTTCAGCGGTTTGAAGTGTGCTTGGATCGAGGATATTAAGTGATGTGCCAACACGGTAGCACAATCCTAAGGGAAAGATATTGCCGGATTGTTTGGCAAGTTTTATGGGCATAGCAACTAGATCGTCCTTGCAAATCGGAACCAGTAAGACGGAAAAGGAGAATTTGTATGATTTGGTAGATGTGTGAATATCCATGGAGATAAGTTCTTGAGATTTCTTTGACTGAACAGGCGCAACAGAATGTAAGAAGTCGACAAACTTCTCGGCTTGATTTCTGTGGGCGAAGAAGAAATCCAGGCCATCCTTCACTTCTTTTATGTTGATTGTGTCTCTGTGAGCGCCATGCTTCAGGATGAGTTGTTCGAGATAAAGGAAAGTTCTCTTATGAGAGACCTTCTGGCGGACTTGCACGCATGCTCTCCATGTATTCGCAGTGTATGACTTTGCACAATCAGGACATTGTTGATTCGCCACAACATATTCCACCTCGAACGTTTGTTGTAAAATGACACCTTCCGAAACCGAGTCTTGGATCGTAAGCTTGACCTTGACTCTCCTGGAATGTTCTTCTGTCCAGATAAAGCTGGCGTCGATAATCCTGACTTTGTGTAGACCTCTCAACTTCTTCAAACATAGAGCCAGGAGTTCTCTTGATTCGGGGGCCGCAACGATCCAACTCGAGGGTGGCAATAACCAACGATTACAATCTCTGCAGAAGTGAATGGTTGCCTCTCGTTGTATGTTACCGGATACATCGATTTCAAGCTTGACACAGTCGTAGCAGAGGGCTCCTGCGGAGGTTGTGCCATCTATGGCAGCGCCGCAGTTGCAGCAGAGAATACTGCGGGGTGATTAGAAGTAGTTCTGTATAGAATATTGATGTGTACTTACGTTGCATTTGTTACTTGTTGAGTTCGAAACTGGGAAGCTATCGAAACCGGCGCATCCATATCCATGGCCGACATTTTGACGGATATGTAGAGTTTTTATTAATGGTGAGTCTTTTGACAAGTGATGCTGGATCACTCACGATAACTTTTTTTTCTGTGGATGAGTGATGTGGAGGGGTTGATTGCTACGGCGGCCGGGGAAGATGCGTCATGTTGCTCGCTCAGCAAACGCCACCTTGAAATTACAAATTTAGCATAGAAATACTTACTCTTACCTTGCTGTCTACGCTACGCTTGACTAATTTATTTAATTACAATCATGCTCTTAATAATTTAGAAGCCTCACAAGAAGGACACGTCATGTCACGTGTACTGACACGTGACTCGATAAGCGTCTGGCCTACTTTCTTGAATGTAGAGAGAGTTACAGATTTTAAGGGGCGGGTGGTCCCAGTGTTAGGTAGAGTTAGACTTTACCTTTGAAAAGCCGGGTCTTAGTCGTCTACAGCTATCACTCACCTTTCGCCATATAATTCGAGTATGGCACCATCTCCTTGGACAACCATTATCCAATTAGCAATGACCATGTTCAATCAACAATGGAGATTCCACTCTTGCCACACTCCCCAACTCCCTTATTATGTATATCCGTATCTTGTTCCCGGGATCATGGGGCTCCAATTGAATACTATCCAACCGAGAAGGAGGGGTCAATACTGGGCTTGACGTCGAAGCATACCCGAGACGGTTAGGCGGCTTTCAGTGTATATACAGCACAAACCCCCCACAATGTGTTGAACTTTCTATCTTGTGCTTCATCTGTAATAGTACTTCATTAAGTCCAAAAAATGGCTCCTTCTGCAACCGAAACAACAACATTGCCAAATCGAACTGTTGAAGAATCAACAGTGAAGTTGACTGCTGACGTTGGTACATACAAGGGAATTGCACCTATTGGGTACGAGAAGAAAGCTGAAGAGGAAGGGATTGATGGCTTTGCACCAGCAAAGGTATGCAGAGGTTCATAGTGAGGTGGTTTGCATATGTTGATTTCACGTAGTATAAACATTATCTTCCACATTGGGAGGATGAAACATTTCCTCCTCTAGAACCATTTGAGCACCGGGATCACGGACTGGATGCTGATCCTTCATATCCTGAGCTCCTACCCAGCGGAGTTGTCACGAACGATCTGACACCATCTATTGGAACAGAGGTCACCGGTATTCAGCTTAGCAAACTCAGTCCAGCGGGCAAGGACCAACTTGCTAGATACGTAGCAGAGAGAAAAGTGGTTGCGTTCCGCAACCAGGACTTTGCTGATCTTCCAATACCTGAAGCGCTTGATTACGGCCGATATTTCGGGCGTCCACATATTCATCAAACTTCTGGTGCGCCAGAGGGCTATCCTGAAGTTCACCTAGTGCATAGAGGAGCAGGAGACAAGACTGCCGAGCTATACTACCAAAGAAGGACAAGCTCAGTACAATGGCACTCTGATGTTTCTTTTGAGCTCCAGCCTCCGGGAACCACATTTCTATACATTCTTGATGTGCCAGAAGTAGGTGGAGACACTCTTTTCGCCAATCAGGTTGAGGCATACAATCGACTTAGCCCTGGTTTCCAGGAGAGACTTCACGGTCTTAGGGCAACACACTCTGGAGTGGAACAGGTGAATGCCTCAAAGAGTAAAGGGAGTATCGTAAGAAGGGAGCCGATCATCACGGAGCATCCGGTCGTGCGCACACATCCAGTCACTGGCGAGAAGGCATTATATGTAAACCCTCAATGTGAGTCTAATAAAATCAAGCATTGAAGTCGTACTAATTTATCGTAGTCACTAGAAACATCGTTGGTTATAAGCAGGAGGAAAGTGACGCTTTGCTAGTAAGTTATCATCATTTCTACTGAAGAAAGTTTGACTGACATATCAGAAATTCTTGTTTGATCATATTGGTTATGGGGCAGATTTCCAAGCCCGACTTAAGTGGGCGGAAAAGACAGTTGTGGTGTGGGATAACCGTACAACTGTCCACTCAGCGCTGATCGATTGGCAAAGTGGGCAAAGAAGGCATTTGGCTCGAATTGCTCCTCAAGCAGAAGCTCCTTTTGAGACTCCATTCAAAGCATAAGCGGTAATGACCGCCAAGTTGTATTCCAGAGCCCAACAATAGCACATAGCTCAGCATTCGAGCATAGAAGATAGTCAGAAGTGTATAGCAGTAAACTCCCAAAATCTGCCATATCTTGACATGCAGGTTATATTCCTATGGCTACGTACTGATGCCAATCAGCGAATGTAAGGTTGAATCAATCGTAGTAGAGTTATCATGCTGTAAAGTCATCACCTAGAGTGCTTAATCGGAGCATCTAAGTCATCATCTTCATCCTCGGGGCCCACATCCTCATCCTCATCCTCTGTAGATATGTCAAGCTCAGGCATAGCCAATTGGTCTAACCTAATCTGGACCTTAGACTTTGGAGACTCTGAAAGTCGTGTTTGAACAGTCATCTTTTGATCAGTACTCTCTTTATAACCTGCGGCGGCCCTCGTAGCCGGTGTCCCTCTCCCGATCCTCGCCAAAGCCATGTTTCGCTTTCTTGGACTATCCATCAAGCCATGAAGCGTCGTTCCCATGTACGGTAACTCTGCATCACTCTCGTCGTCATCCTGCCCCTTCTTCCCCAATAAGCCGCCAAGAGCTGCTTTTTGCTTTTTCGATCTCATCACAGCTTCAATCTTGCGTTTCGTATGGTCGGGCATTTTTCCAGTCACCGGCCGTGAGATGAAGTTGATGGTGTCAGCATTTCGGGCTTTCACATCTTTGATTTGCCTTTTGTATTCCGCTGTGTGGAGATGAACAGTGAATTGTTGAGCAACGGAGAGAAATTCGTCTTCTACCATCCGATATTTATCATCATGGAGCATGCCTTCATCCATGAACCTACGTAGGTTAGGACGGTATATAGCACGGTAACTCAACAAGCTTACCTTTCTGTAAGTGCTTCTGGTGGGGGTGAGGTCGAATTTGCTCGCCCTTGATTACTTGCTGAGTATGAGCTATCTAGAGGAAGGTGGAAAAACCTACCGTGTTGAGCTGGTACACTAACAGGTACACCTGTCTTAGAGTCTTCGGGTGTATCACTCTGTTCAGCGTTGTTGATATCTGAAGCAATCTTTGCGCGTTTTGACGGTGGCGGTTTCGGAGTTGCCGGCTTTGTCGTTCGCGATAGTTCAGGAGACTTCTTCTTTATTACCCAAGGCAAAGTTCTGGGCATTTTGAATCGGGTTCCATAAGGAGATGGTGTTCCTAGACAAGTTTGGCTTCTAGTTACTTTTGTTCGCTTCTGAAAGTTATAGAATAATCATGATTTCAATGAGAATCAATATAACTCAGTCTTACCATTCGAACCTCTAAAATTCGAATGCTCAATCTAGCGAAATGGCAGCCTGTAGCTTAGAGAGATATTCTTTTCCTGAGTTCGGTTTTGGTATCGAAATGTCTCGAATTGACCACGTGAGGAGGTTAAACACCAGAATCCAGGGTCCGTGCCAAGAGAAGCCAGTAGAAGACGCCAAGCTTTTCCCGAGTGGTCAAAGATCACTAGGTGACTCGATTTCAGCCCTATACTTGACATCACAGGCAACTCCCCAGAGGACAGATAATCAGATCATTGAAGTAGAGAATCTGAACCCGAGACAAAACGAGATGAGAACATCCGTGAGTCCAAGAAGCCCCATCTTCAAGCATTCACAATAATGCTACCTCATCACCCCTGTCTATCCAAATTAGCAGTTCGCTAACTTCCCTGATCAAAAGTTATATATATCGACCGTTGTGGCACTGGTCCATGGTTTGTTGCAATAGACAACTCGAAATATGTCGCTATTCCGCAGTTCAATTGAAAACTCTTCGGATTCGGATGAGGCCTCGTTAGACAATGAAGCTTCCGAAGCGGTCAGAACCAGCAATGGCAACTCTTCTCCTTCTATGATTGCGGGTCCTTTAGCCAAACTGGATTCTTCTGGTCTGCCGCTGAACATTGAACAGAGGAAGACTCTATTTTATATCTCCCTCATTGAGCAGCGATGCAAGAGTCAAGCAGCAAGGTCTACCGGGTTGCCCGAGGATCATCCAAATGTGAGCTAAATTCAATATCCACCCCAAAGAAGTTGATTCGGAGTTGAAGTCTGCTCAAATCCATTTTTTCCAAGACATCTCAGCAAACCCCGAATAGTTACCTCTAATTAGGGGAAGCCCAATTAATATTGTAAATTTTGACTACTTGGTCACCTCTTGACATCTATCAAATGATAACTGAACCAAAGTTGGAAGTACACATGTTCTATTCTGAATTCAAGCTAATCTATATATTCAATACTAGGTTTCTGAGCTCGCGGGTCATCTCTTTACTGATATGGCAAAGACTTTACAGCAGGTCAGTCTCCTAATCTATCTCATGTATTCATCGTGTCAGATCTTTTGACACATTCCGCAGGCTGGAATGTTGCCTGATGATTTCGCTGCAGGTCAGGATCTCAAAAGGCTGAGAAACCAGTACATGATATATTTTGATTCCATGCTGCATACAATGGCAAGCAAGCGTTTGGAGACCCTCGACGACAGCTCATTGCAGCCATCCCCTGTCGATCAAGCGCCAGCTGACATTCAACCCGTTGGACTTTATTCGTTTATGCTGAAAGGCAGCGAAGATGGCCGTGAATTGTCTAGATCGATATATGGTACGGAGTATAAGCAGATTGCCGTTCTTGGCAAAGGTGGCTTCGGCGAGGTCTTCAGGGCTTTCAATTATGTCGATGGTCAGGAATATGCTATTAAGAAAATTATCATTACAGCCGAACGACTACGAGCTAGAAACGAGCAGGTAGCCAGTCTGTTATCGGAGGTTCGAGCACTTGCACAGCTGCATCATCAAAATATCGTACGATATTATCATGGTTGGATTGAGTTTGTGCCCAGCGCAATACGGCGAAGCATTGGTCAAGGAGATCAGTCGTCAACCTATAACTCGGAGTATGCCCAATCTCATTTTCTATTGTGCTAATCCCTCCAATACTACTTCAACTCAATTATTATACTTACAAAACACAAGGTCGAGGTTTGATTCTCAAACCGATGATTTCGAAGCATCCATTCCTAACTTCAGCAATATAAAACTCAATGATGAAGTTGAACTTCTGAGAGGTGACAATGCGGGTTACCAACCTGCCTCAGCGGATTCTAGAGATTATTCAGATGTTTTCGAGCGAAGCCAATCCAGGGGAAATCGGTCTTTCCAGGTAATTGCAGTTCCATACTTGCAAGCACTGTGACTCTTCAAATCACACACTTTTATAATTGTAGCTAATTTGAGGCAATTTTAGTCAAATTCGCAATTCGAAGCTCAGGAAAAGTCAAAGGCTTTGGTCAGGAGACCAATCTTGGGAGAGCCTACACACTCTAGTGTGGATGAAGAGATTCCTAGAACTGACGCGACCGGGTTCGATGCCGTGCTATATATTAAAATGGGTCTGCATCCTATGACACTTGAGGATTATATTTGGCCAGATCAACAAAATGATCTACAATTCAGCCACTGTTTTCACATCTTGCCTGCAGTAAACATGCTGCTTGCCATTCTCGAGTATGTCACGCTCCTTTCATCTATAAGCTAGATATCTAAAGTTCGGATGCTGTTATAGAAGCCGAGATATCACCAGAGGAATCAGGTCTATCGTTCCAGAATTTATTCACCTGCGTGTTGTCTCCGGCTTCTAAATATTTTTCCCGCTCTTGGATATATTTGAAGGGTACAAGTACTGATTTCTTATCTAGTGGTGTTGAGTACATACATACTCAAAGTATCGTGCACCGCGATTTGAAACCAAGTAACGTGTTTCTTTCGACTCATCGCAGCTCGCTTGTAGGCAGTTCTCTAGGCGGTTGTGTAGATACGAGTAAGTATGAACTAGGCCTGGTAGTTCTGAACCATATTTATCTTTATACCGGTGCATCAATACTTTTGGTACCAATGGATAAAACGATAACTTGAATAATACGAAAAGCTAACTAAATCACACAGGACGCTGCAAGAGCTGTGCAGCTGACAATTCAGAAAGAGTGTTCATCACTCCACATATAGGAGACTTTGGTCTTGTAGCCGAATTGAAAGACATACAAAAAGGCAACCACCAAGAAGACGCCACTCCCAATGCACTAGCAGCGCTATCATCTACTGAAGGTCAACCCGGAACACGATTTTATCACCCTAAATCCTCTCGGGCGATATGTCCTAAGCTAGATGTATACAGTCTCGGCATTATAGCGTTCGAGCTCGTTTATCAATTCGGAACGAAGTCAGAGCGCAGCATTGTGCTTGACAAATTGGGCAGGGGTATATTTCCAGAAGAATTCAGAAACCATGAGATGGCAGATGGCATCCAAAAGATGCTTTGTACAACCACAGAAGATCGCTGGGCATGTTCCGATGTGCGGAAGTGGCTGAGAACGATTATTGCAAAATATGAATAAAATCCCATAGAGGATGGCATGTGAATACCTAAGATACCCAAATACAGTCAAGGAACAGTTCACATTGAATGAAGAATTTTATTTCTGTCGGAACCCACTTGTTCATTAAAATTGACTACAATCATTACTAGGCAAATTGTGGCCGTCATAGGCTTTTCTGAGCGGGTATGGATTTCGGAATTCCCAGTGCCATGGTTTGAATTCCTGCCTAATTGAATGATCTCGATATCAGCGATTGGCAATGAAGATCTAGTCACTAAGGTAGCTAGGCGCTGCTTACTATACATGTCAGCACTGATCAATGATTCGGGTATTGAATTGTAGAACTGATGATCATAATTTGCTTGGCTGTTTTGGGGTCAAGCTTAAATCTAGCATAGTTAATCTACAGTCATGATTCACCTGTACAGCATTTTGGGGTGGCGATGGAGACAATTCGAGTAAATCTTGCTTGTTTTATTCTCAGTAACAGTTATTACCAATTGAATATAATTCTGAGGTTGGCCTCATGAGAAACCTATATCACACGTTCACGACGTGGCTGAAATGGACCTCGTATCTAATTGGTATTCAAGACAAAATTTCCCGAGTCCAAGTCTTTTCAGCAATTCACGAGAATCAATCAACCCCAATCAGCATACTTAAGACTATGATATTTCCTGAGAACATGAGAACAGGATCTGCGAATAGGCTATGAGTGGAGAAGACTGAAGCCAAGATATCTTTCAGCTGAAAATGATAAAGGTTGATCTGCTTGGCATATCGAGTATATAAGAAACTTCATTCATGTAGTTAATTTCTTATCTTCATCTTCTTAACATTCACAGACCTAAATCTCCAAGACTCATACCCAATCAGCAATCTTCAACATGCAGTTCTCCTACTCAACTATTTTCGCCATTTCGATGCTCCTCAAGAGCTCAGTCGCCATGACGCCTGAGCGAGCATCCCAAATCTTGGCTGTCTCCGAGCCTATCTTAGCAGAACTGGCTGCAAACAATGCACCGACGTACTCTCCACGAGGGACATCCGTTCTTGGGAAAAGAGCTGAATGCTGGGGTAGCTGTGATGGGTAAGCAGCCATACTCTCCCTCCAACGAGTTGCTTGGAACTGCACTTTTCTTAAACATGGACTTTCCATTGATGATTATTTGCTACAGATGCTACGACAACTTCTCCTACTGCAAGGCATTCGACAGGAATGAAGATTGTTTCGCATGCGGTGCAACCTGGTACGTGTCCTCGCAAAGCTTAAGGGAGACATGTTCTCTCCTATAGCCGACCCCAATCCACTTACTAAATACTACCAGCATCGCATACTGTAACAGCAACTGTTGTTAATAGGAATATAACTCCAAAGATAGCCATGTGAAGGCCGGAGAGATGGACATGTCAAATGGTGCTGGGGAGCTTTGGCAAACTACAAAACCTGTAATTTTCTTCGTTGCTTTGAAAACAGTTGCTCACTCCATTCAACATTCTGCCTGAGCTTCTGTCTTTAAATCGCTTTCTTTTCCATAAAGCTCTGCCATAAGATATATACTTCTCAGAAGCCATAGTTGTATTATTCTATAGTCAATTATATTTCGTTTCAGGCGGATTTTAAGCTGAACAGCATGAAGAATTCACAAACCCGTCCACATTGCCCTGAATCCTACTGATTCTCCATTGCTTTGATCGCTTTAAATGCTCCAGGTTAAAGAATCACTGCGTATCTGACGCGTACCACATAAGGTGAAATTGATCTCGCTTACGCGTAAATAGGGGTAGCACGTGTTATGGTAGGTTCCACAAGGTCACGAATGATGCTTGCCTTGCATCGTAAAATCTTGATAAGACTAGCGCTAGTCTTTCCAGGCTACCTAGAATCCAAGTTTAGCCAGCTTGCAATTGCACCATCTTACCTGAGTTTGTGATAGCAGATAATTAATATGCCTAATCGTAGAGTAGGACTATCACACTAGCTACGGACATTTTTCGAGATTTTTGTACACTTTTATTATTCCATTTAGATGTTCAATAACTATGTGTACCTTGTCAAGCTAGGACTTCCTGCTGCGGCCGGTGCTGAAAATTTCGTTTGAACGAAGACTTTCTGCATGTGGTCGGCTTTCGCTTCAAATTTGTAGTATACTTCAGCCATTTCCTCCATGAGCACACGATGGGAGACCATCTTCAAAGGATCGATTTCACCACTCTCAACCATCTTCAAGAGTTTCTCCCAGTACAAATGTACAGGAGCTTGTCCGTTACCAATCAAGCGAATACCACGCTCCATCAACGCACCGATGTTGAAGTGGTTGGTCTACCAATGTAAGCTTTTGCATCTCATGTTAAGACCGGGAAAGAACTTACGAAGCCAACATAAACTCCGGTAATACCACAACGACCAAAATTGCGCACTGAGGTAATCATCTCATTCACAATCTCCGAGGAATCCGTCTCGAAGCCGAGCATTATCTCGAAATAGTGGGCCCATCCCTTAGGATACTCACCCGCAACACACTCAAGAGCTACGTCTGGTCCACGACCGTCGACCATTTCCTTGAGTTTTGAAGTTACAGATTCTCCTTTAGGAAGAGCACTGAAGTCGATAGTTTCTACTTTTGGGTACTTAGACTTTATGTACTCAAGTCTCCAGCTAGAATCGATGAATTAGTACTCATTCAGAGAATCGCTTGGTTTGCCTAGATGCAATTGGTAACATGTAGTAACTTACTTGTCGTCAATCATGATAACACGAGAAGCGCCATTCATAAATGAGAAATCGGCACACATCTGACCAATGGGACCTATCAATTTGAGTTAGCAAAATTCGCTCTTGCGATTGATATTGACTTACCAGCACCCCAAATTGCAACGACGTCACCCTTTTCAACCTTAGTATCCACCACGCAGTTCCACGATGTAGCCAAAACATCCGAAAGGTACAATCCCTTCTCGTCAGGGACACTATCTGGGAGCTTCAGAAGATTGACATCTCCATAGGGAACTCTGACGTATTCGGCCTGTCCACCAGCAAAACCTCCAGTGAAGTGGGAGTACCCAAACATGCCAGCAGTGTTTCCTCCATACATTCCGTTTTCAATTTTGTTGGAATTGGTCCTCTCACACTGAGATGACAGCTTCTGTTTGCAGTAAAAACACTAGTAGCGCAGTACTGTTAGGTTCAATTGTGTTCAAGGAAGGAGAGGGTCACGTACGTCGCCACAGGCAATTTGGAAAGACGCTACAACTCGATCTCCCGCGCTGAGGCCTTTAACCGAACTTCCCATGCTCTCTACTACACCACAGAACTCATGACCTAGGATATCACCCTTCTGCATCTGAATCACTGAACCGTGTAATAAATGAAGGTCGGATCCGCAAACTGTGGATCCCGTGACCTTCAAGATCACATCTCTGTCTTCCACGACCCGAGGTTTAGGGACGTCACCTAGATATTGTAATTAACTTCTGTATCTAATTTTAAATTAGTTTTTTAGAGAGAGCAACTACTTACGAACTTCTACTTTGTTTTTCCCCATCCATACTAAAGCTTTCATCATTTCCCCGCTGGGGTCTGCATATTTCTGACGGTCGATACCAGGGTTAGTGATATCTTGCTCGGTGGTGTTGTTATCATTATGACCCAAGAACTTCTCGGCCGAGAACGCTGCTTGTGAAAGTGCCATGTTGAGTTATTATTGTGAAGAAAAAGGTAGGATTTAATTGTTTAGGATAATTGCTGCTGAGAATTGAATTGTTTGTTACATATAAGCAATTGCCATTGTGGAGTTACGTCATGAAGAAGAACGACACTTGACGACGTCACGATTTGCAAATGGAACGAAAAGTGGCTCTTGTGAATTGAGTTACCGATTTAAATAAATTGATAAGCTTTTAATGTGACATGACGAATAATTGACATGTAATCTTCGGAAATTCTCTCTCTGGGGGAAACATGTACCCCGGTGGCCTAAGATGTGCCGTGAAGCAAAGTGGATGTCTCAGCGCTCTAGACCAGCACTACTTCAAACTTCAAGCACTTACGGTGTCAATTATTCTGATTAGCTATAACCTAGCGGTGTCGTTTCCAACCAGACTTTTAGTTATGTTAGATACAGGTCACTAAATATAACCCCATATTTCTCCGTACTGGAAGTAAAGCACAGACTTAGGCATACATTCTACCCATCTTTTTACTACTCAACATTATGCAAAGACCAAGTCACCTTGAAAATCTCATATCATTAAAATACAATAGTTCATTCTTACAATTTTGCTAAATTCTTCTTAGGCATCCCGTCTGCTTGAGCCAAAATCCTCTTGAACCACGCCAGCCTCGTTAAATTTGTTGATTTTGACAAGAGTGAATCTGGTGCCATGGTATCGCTAGAATGCCAACTGCCAGGCCAGACATGAAATTCGACCGGCACTCCACACTCCGCAAGTTTGTTAGCATACTCTGCATCCTCATCTCTAAACAATTCCGCGCCGCCAACATCTAACCATGCTTGAGGTAAACCGGTCAAATCCGTGGCTCGCGACGGAGCTGCATAGATAGGAACGTTTTCTGACCCGCGGCGCCCCGGAATATACCAATCCCAGGCCTTGATGTTATTAACGCCCATCCAAGTTCCTTCGTTCATGAACAATTTGCTAGATACTGTCTTCATCCGATCATCGATCATGGGATATATGAGACACTGGGCTAAGATTTTAGGTCCGCCTCTGTCTCTAACCAGGAGAGCGAGAGCAGCAGCCAATCCTCCACCTGCTGAATGGCCAGCCAAAATTAATCTCTCAAGATTTATACCAAGTTTCTTTGCATTCCCGGCCACCCACATCAATCCCGCATAGCAATCATCCGTTGCTGCGGGATATGGATGCTCTGGTGCGAGTCGATACTCAACACTGATCAGAACAGCATCTAGTTCCTTAATCCAATCAAATGTACTTTGGATGTTGATTAATTTGCTTCCCAAAATCAGACCACCCCCATGAATATAATAGATTACAGGTCTTGGACCTCCCAGTGAGTTTTTCTTGCGTAGGATTGACAAATCAAGCTTTCCAGCTGGCCCGGGGATAGATAACTCCTCATGTGTGACTTCTGGGTCAGTCATGACTGCTTCAACTGTCGAGAGGGTTGCCAGTGAGCCATTGATTTGCGTGACCAACTCCTTGGTAAGGGGAGGTAATACGGGTGTGGCATTGAGGACTTCGAGGAGCTCCGGATCATAGGGTGGTTTGTGTGGTGCCATTGTTGTGTATGATTGTTTTTTGTTGCTTCTTCGATACCTGAAGATTGGAAAGTAGGCTTGTTGGCGAGATTTGAAGTGTACTTAAGCCAGAAAACGACCGGATTTCAATAACTACCTCGGCGACATTTGTTCTAATTCCTAGACTTCTGATTGGAAACTGTATGTCAAGGTGGTGATTTCCTAGGCAATTGTGGGGGAGGTCGGTTAACAATTTCCGAACAAGCCAGTACTGTGAACATTGATCCCACACTTATGCTTTGTCTATATGCTCGAGATTTGGATGATTGACTCATTTTGTTATATAGCCAAACAAGGGATTGGATGTAAGAAAATTATCGTTATGGTAGTATTTCTTCTCATGGTAATGTGTTTGCAATGTTGTGGAACCGATCCGGGCAACCCCATAATCGAGTCAGGAGTTCTTAACCCGGCACTCATTATGACTCGGGAGTAATTGACCCCGTAAGCATTATGACTCAGCCGCATATTGGTCTACGTTCACAGGAATAGGTGAATGGAAGCGAAAATTACTGGTAAACTAGTAAACTAGTAAACTGGCAATTAGTTTCCTTTCTTTGCACTTGTATCCGTAGAATATACTGGTCGGTGAAGCTTTGCTGGTTTAAAGACTCAGGACAAGTTGCAGCGTAAAGGTAACGAGAAAATGATGATCACAATAGGTGCAATAGATTCGCTCAGCAAGCGAGCCATTTTCACTATTAGAATATTGCTCGGCCCCTATGATAAACCCATAAAATAGAAGTTGCTAAAATTTATTCAACTGCTATCTGGCTCTTACAGTCAGAGGAGAAAGTTGTTTATTGGGGTAATTTCCTACCTGAGGAAGTCAAGCCAAGTTCAAATTGGGCTGAGGTTTTCAAGGTAGGAGGTACAGAGTGTAGAACTTCCAATCGCACTGGCACGTTATCCAGCTAAGATTAAGATTCTCTGGATCGGAATTACAAATTAACAACTGAGCTTGATCAGGATGAGGAGAACTATGAGGCTAATGAAAGGTCTGAATTATGCGCTGCAGAAAAGATAGATAGAGTCAAAATGTAGGAATCGTAGGTGTTAATAGATCTCTGATATTAATGGAATCTGAAGCGGAGTACATCTGAGACTTTCCCGGTCCGGGAGTATCAAGATGCAAGGAACTGAAGAAGCCGAACCATACTCAACACGTGATGCGGACAGCTGGTATCCCAAGGATGGATGTTACGAGAACGAAAAAAAAGGTTATTGGAAGCAAGATGCATTGTCTTCATTTTACTCACTGTTAGATCTTGCCACTATTGAGCGAGTCGTGGTTCAGCTTTGCAAGGCATAAAGCAACTTGGACCCGATGAAGAGGATTGGGGTTTGATAGCTTCCCAGCTAGCAAAACTTGAATTCGGTGGCATTACCTCACATCAGACGATGCTCCTCTCGTGTCATTCCAAATATGTTACGAATTGGTGGACGTATGAATGTGCGAATTTGCGAAGAAAGGTGCAGCCTTTCGTTCTCAGAGTGAAACATTAAAGCAAGTCACTATTGCATCTGGTCTCTAACCATAAAGAATACCGAGATGAGTTTGAAGCTAACCAGCTCTCCGACGTTTCCGTTTCTCCGGACTTGACGTCCGTGTGAGGCTTGCTTCAATGTCCGTTGAGGACTAAGATAAATCATGGAGTAACTTAAAGTTCTACAAATTGGGTCAGCTGGCAAACAAAGTTAATTTTCAGGCATACTGTAAACGAAACACGAGAGTGTGGTGGTCCGGGACGCTTTGCCGCCAGATCCAAAACGTGGAGTAAGGGATGTCCTCCCGCCCTATACAATGTCATTCATACATATGGTTCCTGGGGAAGGCTGCATTCAAGGAGACGGATTGCCACGGTCCTTCCGACCGTGATTCGACGAAGGCGAAAATCTGATTTTCTGCTCGAGATTCAGGAACGCTGTATCAGATTGAGGTCAGATTTGAGTCGTAAAGCAAGGTTAAGCATTAACATGCATCGTCAAGCATGGCTGCAATATAAACATATAAATCGTGGAGAAGCGAGTTCGGCTCTCACAACCACGGGCCATATTGCGCACTTTCAGACAGGGGCCAATAAGACCTTGAATTTGTGCATTAAAACCCCTCAATCTGCGGAGATCGAGACGAAATGCCTACGAGCCAGGTCAAGGATTGGAGACAGCCATGCCCACCTGACGGGCTGAGCCAGTCGATCATAACACTTGTTAGATGAAATGGACCAGTTGTCGAACTTCATCTGTTCCCTTGTTTCACCGTGAAATCTTTCTCGAAGCCAGCGCAGCAGCTTCGATCCCTATGCCATGGTACCTGGCCAAGACTGCGGACTTTATATTCCCATTGCTCAGCACCTGCATGTGGCAGTTATCCCCAGTTTCTCCACGCTCTGACCAGGGGTTTATATTGCAACGGAAGTCGTCAGAGCCATGCGGAGGGAGGAAGGAGATTCTGGATCCGGGGTAACACCTTTACAGGTCTAAGTTATGCATACGGTTCAGCACATACTAATGCAGCAATTGGCGATAGTGATTCTGGTCATAATTCCTGTCATGATTCCTAAACGTGACAGCGTGAGGCCATCAGGCCTCCAGCATACAGATTAATGGTGCCAAGAAGTTGCCGTCGCAATATATGGGAGCCGTTACCAAGAATCGGTGACTTTTAGGGGCGAGATTCTCGCCGGCACATCCTTTGCGCATAAGGAATATCGGACCGTTTCGATGTATGTGGCGGCGGGAAGAGATGCAATATCTCGTCCGTCCGAAACGGGACTCCCAGCCCAACAACACACACATGTATTATTGTATTACTCTGAGAATATGATATTATTTTGAGATACTTGCGTACGTACATATGGGCGAAATACAGCGTCAAACCCAATATCGGCATATCATTTACAACGTGCTTCCCACCCGCTGGGCTCGGACGATGCTGTGTCACATGCAATGCTGATGAGGCTTTGATAGCGTTATGACTCCTGTTGGAGTTGAAGGGGGTTTGTTGATTGGGGTAGTCTCATCAAGAGGGCAGGCCGGAGAAATTGTTAGGCAAGAGGAAAGCGTGCAGTGGTTTTGTTCCGTGTTTCGGCGTATCTATGGGCCTTTGAAATGGTGGTTTGGATCTTCCACACACTCCATCAGGTGCAGCAGCAGCAGTAGCAGCAGTAGTACGACACCGTAATCCCACCAGAGCCCACCCTGTATAGGCGCGAAAGGACTGCAATGGGAGGGAAAACTAACCCAACACGCACGGTGTAGATGTCATTGTCATCACGCGAGGTGAGATTCGCGACGGTGCGCCTGTGCTACTGTGCTATAGTGGAGTGGTGAGCAGCGGTCCTGACCAGTGCGAGCGTGTACCACAAACAGGCGCACCAAAGGGAAGCTGCTGATTTTCGACCGAGGCGCAAAAGAGAGATGGAGTGCGCGTGGAGTGGATCCGGAATCGCGCCCCTCGTGTTAGCTAGCGTGGTAATAGGAGTAGTAATACCGGTAGTGCTGGTACAGTTGAGTACGTAGTGCTGGTGGTGGTGGTAGTAGCGGTGCTTGGTGATGCGGTTGATGCTGGTGATGCTGGTGATGCTGGTGATGCTGGTGGATGCTGGTGATGTTGTGTGGTTGATGCCGGGTTTGGAGCTCGACGCACTACCACTACAGTAGCCTACCGACATCTCACTAGCCTACCCGAGGTGAAATACCCGTTTGGGAGAAGCGCGGCTTTGCGTGGTCGTCGTTCGACGTGTCGAATCTCAACCCTCAGCTTCATAGCTTCAATAGCAGGATTGTTATTGCGCAACAAACCAACGCCGGCCAACGCCCCAGCTCTCAGACCACGTTCCCGTGAAAAGGAGACCCGGAATGCCTTGAGTTGCCCTGATTGATGATGCTTCAGGGAGCGGCCGCCTTTGGCTGGGGCACCGATGGAGGCCGTCGGTGACCTCAAGAGTTTCCCATGTCGGGGCCAAGCCGCTCATCAGCTGCCAATCGCAACTTTTATAACATCGATCATCAAGGGATGGGTTCAAAAGACGATCTAGTGATCGCTAGCACTTCTACCAATTCGGGCGTGAGAAAATGGCATGTCTAAACTGCTTCCTCCGTCATGCTGCTTTGGAACTGAGCAGAGCTAGATTTGTCCACGATCAGCTATATTATATTAACTATTTAATTCCTTTTTCACCACCGCTTGTTGCCATCCTGTGGCCTGTGGCAATATTTAGATTCGCATACGTAAATACGAAGCAGATTCTCGTTGGGGCAGCACAAGGCACTCGTTGTACGAGACATTGCCGCACTTTGCTTCCCTATGAGACCAGTATCTACCTGAGTGCCTTTCTTGGTAGAGAGCTGATGTCGGTGCTCGTGGTACCTTCACCAGAAGAAGCTTGCGGCAACACTTTTCGGCAAGCATCTAACACCACACAAGTATCCCATGTTGATCTGAGCTGGTGGCGTGTAAGCTCGCGTAAGCTTTTTCTCCTGCTCGACATCATAACGGCCTGCAGCCTCAGCCATTCCGTGGACAAGCAGCGACCGCAACATAATAAGCACGTTTCCCAAAAAATAAACGGATATAATTTCGGCATCCATAACAGATTAAGTACCGAGTCACGGGAAGTTTTGTACTTGTACGGAAATGGGGTAGCCGAGCAATTAAGTCAGAGTCTCGGAGGGCAACCCGCCGGAGAGCCTGGTGCTGGTTTTCCCTTCAACCCAGAAGTGAACTTTCATGTCACGTTGTAGCCAATTGCCCTGCTCGACCGATATGAAGCTTCAAAGATCGCTATTGCTACTCTATCATATTGCTACAGTCTTTTGCTCGACACTTGGGAGCGGCTGCAGCTGTGCTGATGTGGGCTTGCGATATGGCACGCTGGATCGGATGGACTGTGCTGCACATCACTCAACAGTCAACAACGGCCTTCGCCCAGGCGCTGCTCCTAATCCAATCCATGCCTCTCCACACACCATTTAAATCAACGGAGGCATGCGCTTCTGTTGTTCATGCTATTGCTCCACATCCCTACCGATGCACCCCTACCTTACCGACCTTCCCTCTCCTCTTCCCCTGGTCCCTCACCCCAGACCCCAAACCCCGCCATTCGCATATCCTGTCTCAATATATTATGGTTCCGTAACCTCTTGTGCTTCCTTGTTCACACTTTGTTTGGTGGCGTCTTTCGTGGTTCACAACTCTATTGCCAGTTTTGTTTCCCAGCATCCTCTCTGCTCCTGCTCCTGCTCCGGGACCTGGTCACTTCTCCACACGCTACTGCCGCTCTTTAAAGGGCCTGCTGATGATCAGGAGCTTGTCCTTGGTCCGTGTATCCCTTGTCAAGCAGTTATATGCTCCGACGGCACATCTTCTTTAAGTTCTCCAAGACCCCTTCGCCATACGCCATCCCGTCGTTTTTCTACATCTATCAGACTGAGCCTTGTTGACCATTCTTGTCTATTGTACACACGGAAGTCTACGAGTTTTTCATCATGCTGTCCAATCCACTTCACCGGTTCTCGGCCTACAACACGCTGCCTTCGAGTAGCATGATGGGCAATGCTCACCTACAATCTAACCACATGCATTCGGGCCTGGATACGCTCGCTCATGGCTCCCAATATGCCCTCCAGCAGCTTCAACAACATGTCGACATGCACCAAAACTCGCAAATCCATAGGGGCCACAATCAAAAACATCGTCAACATCCCTATGGTGGGGGTGGTGTTGGCAATGGGAGGTCCAATGGTGCTGGAGCCTCCGGCCCGATTCGGCGACGTATCAGTAGAGCTTGCGATCAGTGCAATCAGCTCAGGACGAAGTGCGATGGCCAGAGCCCATGTGCTCATTGTGTTGGTAAGTTGTTCTTGTGGCAGTCGCATGAAACTATCCTAACAAACCCAGAATTTGGCTTAGGCTGCGAATACATTCGGGAAAGAAAAAAGCGAGGGAAAGCCTCCCGAAAGGATCTAGCACAGCAAGCTGCCGCCGCTGCTGCTAATGGTCAGAAATCTCCAACAGGGCAATCTTCAGATGGAAGATCGCCTACGGAATCGCGCAATGAAAACGCTTCCTCCACAACATCTGTTACTGAGAGCACCGAGACAGCTCAACGTCCTCAATCCACAAGATCCCTTACTCTAAACACCACTGGGCTTGATTCCAGAAGAGAGAGTATGAAAGGAAGGATCCGGGCAGGAAGTTTGGAGAGTCTTACTGAGCTGTCGAGTGCTCATGAGCCGCACATGACTAGTCGTTCCGAAAATGATCAAATCGGAAGCCCTGCGTCCCTGAATATGGGCGGTTATTCTAGCATGCATGGCTACCGACCCGCCATAAATACACACATGATGAATGGCAATGGGCATTCTAATTTCAGTGCCGGCCAAGGTAGTTTATCCGGAGCTGGTTACACGGAACTCCCATACGCTATACAAGCGCAGAGCCCTTCATCTCATTATCCGGCTCACACTCCCGGCGGCTTTCGTTTAGCCGAAAGCCCATTACCCGGCTTTCCTACAGATGCGACTTCGCCTGGGGGATGGATGTCGCTGCCATCTCCCTCAACTCAGTACCAACAACACGTGACACAACATAACTTCAACAATCAGTTAAGGTACCCTGTCTTGGAGCCTCTAGTTCCTCACTTAGGCAACATCATCCCTACTTCCCTTGCTTGTGACATGATGGATCTATACTTTGCCAGTATGTATATACCTAGAACACTCTCTTTCTTGTTCAATCTGTTTCAAAAGGGGTGAGACAATTCTTACTTACTCTCAGACCAGGTTCGTCTTCGGCGCTGATGCATCCTACCTCGCCATACGTTCTGGGCTATGTATACCGGAAACAATCCTTCCTTCATCCTACCAAGCCAAGACAGTGTACTCCAGCATTGTTAGCCAGCATGCTGTGGGTTGTCGCCCAAACTAGCGATGCCGCCTTCTTAACGGCACCACCGTCATCACGTGGAAGGATATGTCAAAAGCTTCTGGAGCTTACAGTTGGTTTGCTCAAGCCTCTTATACACGGTCAAGCAAACGGTGAAACATCGCCCAACAGCTTTTCGAACACTGTTATCAACGGTGTTGCATTAGGAGGTCTTGGGGTTGCTATGCCTGGATCAGTTACCACTGACGGCTTGAATGGGGAAACGGGTGCTTTTGGAGCAGCTGGATCTCTGGACGATGTGGTTACATACATCCATCTTGCGACCGTCGTCTCAGCTAGTGAATATAAAGGTGCCAGCTTGCGCTGGTGGAACGCTGCATGGGCACTTGCAAGAGAACTGAAACTTGGTCGAGAATTACCCAACTCAGCTAATCCAGAACAAGCCGAAGGCGTGCCCGATGTCGATGCAGATGGAGAAGCCGACGAAGACACTCCAAGCGCAGGTGGCATTATCACAGAAGAGGAGCGCGAAGAGAGGAGACGTATTTGGTGGATTTGCTACACAGTCGATCGTCATTTGGCACTGTGCTACAACCGACCACTATTTTTGTTGGACATTGAGTGTGATGGCCTTTTGCAGCCAATGGATGACATATTGTGGCAGGCTGGTGAATTCTACACTGGTGATTCAAGCATTCATATTACCTCCCCGAGTGGTACACCACGGATTAGAAGGAGAGGACCTAACTTTGAGTGTACTGGACATAGTATATTCGGATACTTCTTACCCCTAATGACTATTCTGGGTGAGATTGTGGATCTTTATCACGCCAAGAACCACCCCAGATTTGGAGGATTTCGGTCTGCTCAGGAGTGGGACGATCATGCTAGCGAAATCGCCCGTCAGCTTGATGCTTACGGCGAAAGTCTCAAGAGTTTCGAGGCGAGGAACATTAACAATCCTGCCGATGAACAATCCGATACGACAATGGAGAATGCTACAACCACCGACGAGCATAATAACATCAGCACTCCATCAGCACGATCAGTCCACTCGGTCCATTCTATTCACACCGCGGCATCGCATCACAGTCGTGAAGCTGATATTCAAACCCGAACCGTGGTTGCTTATGGAACCCACGTAATGCACGTATTACATATCCTCCTTACAGGAAAGTGGGATCCCATCTCCCTTCTTGACGACAATGACCTCTGGATCTCCTCTCAAAGCTTCATCAATGCTACCGGCCATGCAGTCAGTGCCGCTGAAGCTATCAATAACATCCTTGAGTATGATCCAGGACTCGAATTCATGCCTTTCTTCTTCGGAGTGTATTTATTGCAGGGGAGCTTTCTGTTGCTGCTGATTGCAGACAAGTTGCAAGCTGAAGCATCACCAAGTGTAGTTAGAGCTTGTGAAACAATTGTTAGAGCGCACGAAGCGTGTGTGGTCACACTGAATACAGAGTATCAGCGTAACTTTAGAAAGGTCATGAGATCGGCGCTTAGTCAAGTTAAGGGACGGGTACCAGAAGATTTCAACGAACAGCAGTTGAAGCGCAGAGAAGTTCTGGCTCTGTATCGGTGGACGGGAGACGGGACGGGTCTTGCCTTATGAGCTTGATGCTCTATTGATGAATTGGTTTGATGAATTGGATAACGACTTGTTGTGCGAGGCGTCTGGCTGGGATGAATTTTGGTCAAGGGGAACCTGGAGGTTGGCGTTAAATACAGTTTATTTGGCATATGATTTCGACGCCTATAATAAAAGGAGTTTGGTTTGAGGTGGAGCTACAACGGTGGAGAACACGCTGTATACTCTCTATTTAAAGAAGCTAGGCGCTTATAAAATAAGATGAACATAATTTACAGAACTTGCATATTTCCTACCACTTTTCCTTTCCCTATGATCATAATCAAGTGCACCATAGCCCATGAGGACTGGGATATTGCAGATGCAGAGGAACAGAAGAGACCAAAAACGTGATAGAGATTTCTGTGGGCACCCCGATTTAAATAATTTGATATATATTTTTATCCATGAAAAGTGGAAGCATCAACAAAAGCAAAGCTTCTGTGGTCCAATGGTTAGGATTCCACCCTTCCAAGGTGGAGGTTCGTGTTCGATTCACGGCAGTTGCATAAGCACCTTATTAATTTTTTCTCCTTTTGCCCTTTCTTGAAGATCGAAATTAGCCTATGCAAGCACCTCATAGCTTTAGATCCTTTGCGGTCAAAAGGCCAAGGAACGTTCCCTTTCAAGAGAGAGTGAATCTTTTTTTTTTTTTTTTTTGTGGGGATCGGTGGGGGTTGGTTGGGTTAAGCGAGGATATTTAGGGGAGAGATCACATTCCTGGATAACGTCTGTCCCCGCGTAACGAGATACATCTACAGTTTGAAAAGCTAAACTTTTTCCTCCGAAAATCTATAGACTTATTACTAATATGTTGCTTTCTCTGACTAATTTCCCTTAGGTACTCCGTTAACAATAAAAAACAGGTATGATTGATTATGATATTGCTCGTTTTTATAGCGCTACTGATCGCCGCTTCAGCTGTTAAACCCTGTTTGGTCACGAGCTTTACAACCCTTTTACACTTTTTACTACCTCAGCAAAAGTGCCATCACGAAACAACATAACTCTAAAGTCTAAAGATGTTCAGAGCGAAAAAGTATGCAGACTCGGAGTTATACTAACGCGATGGAAGGGTCCATGTTTTGGTGCTCAGTGAACATGAAACCGAGAGAATTTTGTTATTCATAGCTAGTGCTCGCTAAATATATTCTCAGCCACCGTTCAAGAGTGCCATACGTGTGGCTTATGCATGAGAATGCTTCTCGAACCCTTCTCTCGGCAGGTGGCATGTACACTGAGAGACTGGATCGCCCTCACTCGTCACCTAATTCATCATTAAGCTGCTCTTAATCTTGTGTAGAGAATGGAGTAGAGAGATGGTCTCATTGCCTAAGCGTGCTCCTAGACTTAGTCGCCTATTCGAAGGTCGCAGTTGATAGCTTGGATGGCCTAGAGGGCTGAATGGTGGGCTTATTGTTCAGCTCATTCGTGCCATTAGCCTTGTGCCGTACGGGTTTTTGTTGACTGCATTGCGCCACAGTAAAGAAATTTTTGATTTGATGTGATTAGAACGGAGCGATAGTATAGTAGTATAGAATTCCCACATTTCTATATCGAGGTGTTGATTATCTTCCGATTTTTAAAGAATCTCGATTGAAAAGGTAAAAAGTGGAAAGACAAAACAAATAACCTTTGTAAAACACGTAATTCAAAGCATCTTAGGACTATTTTCGTCCGTCATTTTTTCAGCCTCGAACTTTTACGGTTCTCTTTACTTTCATACGAGTTTTTACGATTATTTTACTTTTCATGTTCATCAAAACGCGCGGACGTTTTATTAAGGTTGAGACAGGACCGTAACGAAATTTAGCGCTTTTCCATTTAGTTCAGAACTGGCGGTGAAAACGCCTCATAGCCGCACGGATTTCAGCTCGTTACACTAATGAAGTCAAATAAACCGCTTCTGTCATACCACTTTCTCGAGGGTGGGTTATACAGCTTCCTTGTGGCGCCACGAATACCGCACTGAGTCAATAGCTTAAGCCCCTGTAGCTAAAAGAGGTAACGAACGCACTAGTTAAGCAATTCCGTGAAGTTTGCCGAAGGAAATGGTCCCAGAATCGTGAGTAATCCAATAAGACAAAAGAATAGACAAGTTAATATTCCTCCTTCAATCTATGTATTGACAGGTAGCCAGCTGAATTATAGAGCACTGGAGATGTAGAGATTGGAAATTGGAAACAACGGGTACGAACACACTTGGCAGAGAAGAACTGACTTCGTCTATAAAAAAAAGAACTCCCTCCAAACTGTCCTCAAGAATTGTACTATTTAGACAAGTCATCTTAATACTCGGTTAGAGGTGTTGTCATAATTCATACCTTCGTTTTCACCTTGTAGAAAATTTCCTGCATTGATTCGTGAGAGAAACTCCATCGAATATGCCTTCATCATTACCATCCTCATCTGTCGAGAGTCTAGACAGTGGCATCAACGCTGCAAAACTAGAAGCAGCCAACCGCTATGTCCGCTGGAACATATTGTTTCTCCTAACAATCTTCATCTTTCTTCTATTTCCAATATGGATGCCTCTTGTTCCCTATGTCAACCAAGCAACCAACATCGTCATCATAATCATAATCGGTCTTTTCCAACTTATCTGGCTGATAGCCACCGTTTGCGCCATTCGTCGAACACTAGCCATTAACTGCAGAAACAAGCTCAAAAACATAAAAGCCCGAGATGTCGAATCAGCCGACACCACAGCCAACGACTACTCAACTATTCGTCACATAGTTGCCATGACCTTGTACAAAGAACCCATGAGCGTATTGCAAACCACCCTGGACTCTCTCGTGCAGCAAAAAGATGCCAAATCCCGCCTCTCCGTCATTGTTGGCATGGAATGCCGCACACCTGACAAGGAAGCCAAACGCGATGAAGTCTACGCAAAGTACGAGAGCAAATTCCTCCGTCTCATTGTCACCTTCCACCCCTCGGGCATTCCTGGCGAAATCAGCGGCAAGTGCTCCAACATGAACTACGCCTGTCGCCAGGGCCTACAGATCCTCCGTCAAGATATTGACTACAACTATGAGAAATACGAACACATCTTTACCAACTGCGACTGCGACGCCGTTTTCGATCCCGAATACATGCTGGAGTTAGAAACCCAGTACTCCAAGCTAGATTTCGCCGACCGCCACTCCTCCATTTGGCAATCCATTATCATCTACAAGCGCGACTCCATGCCCTTCTTCGTCGACATTACCGGTGTTTTGCGTACCTTTTTCTTCATGGGTGTTTTAATTCCCTGGAACATCAATCCCATGTCTCATTACTCTCTCAGTGTCAAGTTGTTGGAGGAGGGTGCCTTTACCCACCCGGCCTATCAGATGGAGGATATTATTGCCTTGATTCGCTACACCATCATCACGCAACAAGAAATCCGCATCCGGCCCTTGAATCTCATTTCCATCAACGGTCCCACCTCTGGCGCTAACTACGCAGATGAAATCCGCGAATGGGCCCTTCAGGTTCGCCGATGGACCATTGGCGCCGGTGAAGTCTTCCACTACTTCATTGTCAAGACCTACCGAATCCCTCGGCTCCATCTGTCCATCAGCTGGGCCACTCGCTTCTTCATCTACTATGGCCTCGTTCTCTGCGCCAGCGCCATCTTCTCTGTGATATCCCCTATCATTGTTCAGCTCATCAATATGGTTGCCGCCGAACATGATCGACTCTTCATTACCGATTCTCTTTTCTCAACTATCTGCTTCATCTTCTTGGGAACGCAGTATGCGTTTTTGCTCATTGTCACCATCCTCGTCCGTTGGAACCTACCTACGCCCGGCGATAGCAACAACAATTACAACAAGGGTCTTCGGGGGGTTACAAGAGGCCTGTTGCATTGGATCTTGATGTTGCCGACCATTCTTGCCTACAGCTTTGTAGAGCTCTACTCCTTCTTCGAATTGGCGTTTAGAGGAAAGGATGTTTGCAAGCATAATGCTGCTAGCAAGAACAATCTAGTCCTAATAAAAGGTGCCGGGAATTCTTGAGATCGATACATGTACCTGACTCATCACCTCAGATAGAAGATAAATAGAAGATAAATAGAAGATAGACAGAAAATAGATAGAAAATACCATAAAATGACTAAGGTTTTGAATCTGACGGATTTTATTTTATTTGTTCATATTACTCTTTTTTGACTCGTGTAGTCGTTACGGCCTCCCCATGTTAATCATAATCTCATCGAAACCTGAAGATTGTCCCCCCGACCATTATAGCGCCCTTTTGCTTCTCTGCTTTTAGTGTGCCGCGTGTAGTGTAAGTGAGGGTACGGATATTGTTTTAGGAGGCGTAAAAATAAGAAAAAAGAAATCCGTGTGCAAAATGGGGCCGAGAGATGAAGTCAAAAGAAAATGGGCACGGCCGGATCAATATAGCTCATCCTGACCACTCCTTCTTTCCTTTTACTATATTTTCTTTTGAGGCTTAGCTGATGGAGTTTTTGCCGTAAGGAAATTCAAATTATTCAAGTTTATCTTACCAGCATAGAGTAAAACTACCTACTGATACCAATATGTCCACCCCCCTTTTCCATACCCTTATATACGAAGTGTGTATCTAACTTCACTACCATCATCTTGACTCCTACTCCATTGTTTCATATAAACCCTTCCATAGACTCAAGTAAAGTTTTCGGTGTGACCACTGTTGCCTGGCTACAAGGCAACTACGTATCCGCCCATCCAATCCATAGGGCGAAACGAGGCGAAGCGAGGACTAGCGTCACCAGCCTAATATCTCACAACCAACATCCCTCAGCCACCTCCTCATAACTACCACGTCTTTAAGAGAGCTACAGTTCCAACCTTTGATTTATTTATCCCCTCTATCTTTCCCCAAAGTCAGCTATCAGGTAGCCAAATCCTAAATATATTAAAATGATACTAAACAGATTTAATCGCCGTGGTCGCCGTAATGCCAGAAGAAATGACCAGCCTAAAGTCCAAGCTGAACCGCTCCATAACCTCGACTTATCACCAGATCCCCAGTCCGCTTCGCCTCTCTACAACGGACGTATTCCACCTGAGATTAGAGATCATATCTTCGCCTACGCATTAGCGGAATACACCAAATCAGACCCCGACTCCCAGTACCCTCGTTCAACCAATTACACTCGTCCAGGTTACACAGGAAAACGCACAATTACCTTCGCTCTTCTCCAAACCTGCAAGAGAACATATCTAGAAACGTACCATTTACCCCCCGTAACCAAAGAACATGTCTTCTGGCATCAGAGATGGCCGGCTGATAACACCATTGCAAATGTGTTTGGGGATGACCAGGAAGTCGAATACTTTAAACAGCTTACTACTTGGCAACTCAAGCTTGTGAAAGAGATACATCTATTCACCCAGCTCTTCTGGCTGGAGGGTAGTTTTGTTGGTCTTAGCAAGCAGCCTTTGCTACAAGGAATTGAGAAACTCAAAATCACGATCCGAAGAGGTGATTGGTGGTGGAACGAGAGCAATGAACCTCTTGGTATCAATCCCCAACGAGGCGATGGATCGTTTGCGCAGATGTTGCAAGATTGGAAATCCTCCTCTCCGATTCCGTGGAGAGAGGATGGGTGGGGTTGTGCGTTTCGCAATCTGAAGGGCTTGAAAGAGTTGGAGCTTGAATTGGAAACGAGCGAGGATAAAGTGGATGAGTTGAAGGCCATTGTGAAGCACGCAAAGGAATGGAAGTTCCCTCTGGGGGAGGGAATGTGCTTAAGTGCAGACGGATTAGAGCCAAAGTCGACAGAGTGGAGGAGTACGGACATATACTGGGCCGAGACTTGTCCATATTGTAATAATTCAAGTAAGTGTCGAGGAACGTCGGGATTCCTGGATTTGTCGTTGAATGAGAAATGTGGTCAAAAGATGCAGTTGAAGAGGCAGGGTCTGGGGCCTATGTGTACAATTATGAGCTTACGGTATAAACTTGCGAAGGTAGGAGGAGAACACAGCCGGGCGGAAAGCTCAGTCGCCTGACCATTTGCCATGTAAATTTGGATTTGTGTTTATCAGCGATATTAAAGTTTGGAGTTCTTTTTTTTTACTGTGGCGTATAGGATGAACAAAGCCTGCATTATGTGTAAGTATTTGTGTTAAGGGAAGAGTGTATGTCTTTAAACAAGACCTCTTATATCATTTGACTCAAGACTCTGTCTAGATGCAGTTCGCCTCATCCCTCTTAGCGAGACCTGTGAGATATTATACCATGCTTCAAAACCGTCTCGCTACATTTTTGACGCAGCAACAAGCCGGGAACTAGGAATGCTGATAGGAGTCCAATGAAAACTTGTGAAATCTCTATTGTGCCATACTCGAAGTGTTCTAGGATCTTCTTTTATTGTAATAAACTTTCTCTACGCTTCTCTGGTTTGTATGTTTCTTGTCTGTGCCAGGTTTCGGTGTAGAGACTTCTTGAGGAAACAATGATCTGTGAGTGTATTGAAGATTGATCTTGATTGACCACCGTAACATTAGCATGCGCAGTCTTAAGGTTTTAACCTCTCCCTGGTGTCAGATACTTCCATGTTAAGCAAGCACAAAATATCCTCTCCAGATTTTTGCTACACCAGAAGGTGCTCTATATAATATTTAATATACTTAAATCTGCATATTGCAGTGGTTGACTTCCACGCCCTCAGTCCAATATACTTAAATAGCCCGCCTCTCAAGATTTGAGACACAGCTTGAAACAAAAGAAATGCGCCATCTGATAAGGCATGTCAGAAGGGGGGTAGTTAAAATTAATAAGCCTGAAGGATTGTGATTACTTGTGCTCTATCGCGAGACTGCGAACAGCCACGGCAAGTTTGGCAGGTAGGATTCATATAATAATGTCTTCCTAATATATCACCAATAAGGGAAGGGCAGAAACAGAAGTATGCTTGTGGCAAGACAATTCTATTGTTCCAAGAAAGCCCCCCAAGGCGATGAAATGATAGATTCGCCAAAATAAATGTTCAATATCTTGCGAAGATCAGCAGAAGGGCTCCAAGTGTTTGAGAAGGAACCTTTTCCGAATACACGAGCCGGTAGCTGTAAACACGCTCAGTCAACCGGCTGGAATGAGTAAGGGTTTGCACATCTCAGCCATAATATGAAATGAGAGCAATTGCTACACATATCAGTATATTGAGTCCACTTTAGTTCAAGGGAGACCATAGGGATGGCATGATTTTGATCTTGTGGCACTTAACGCTAACGGTATACTTTCATGGGGCAATAGGAGCTCTTTTATATGTAACTAGAATACCCAGATGATTCTGCAAGATCGAAATATTCTTTAGATGCTTACTATTGGGCATTGTCACATACAGAGGTTGAAATGCAAATGCAAGTCACAGCCATGATGCTGATTGCAGTATTAACAAAACAACTTTACATTAGAAGCAAGAAAAAGAATAATAGAGTACTTTAGAAACCAAAACGAGTCCCACAATGTATTCAATTTGTCGTTATTGAAAAATCACACCTATGAAATAGGACTTGATTTGAGGATAGAATTAAACGGAAGCATTGGCGATTACTTGGGCACGGACCATGCCAACGACCTCATACTTTTTTGGATATATTCAATTCTTGACTCACCCCCATAACCTCCTTCCAACACCCCACCTCAAAAAATCGTCAAACTGTTTTCCACTCGAATTCTACCACGCGCCACTCGGCTCACGAACACTTTCCGCAGAACCATGGCGTCCTTCGAAAACATCACTTACACCGACGGTGAAAAAGCCGAGATTCAACAGTGGCTCACCACCTCCACCCGGCTCAGCACTGCCAGCAACGAAGACCAGAAATCGCTCCTCGATACGCTGAACTTGCATCTTTCTTCTCGCACCACTTTGCTCGGAGCGAAGGCTTCAAAGGCTGATCTGGCGCTCTACGAATCACTTGCGCCTGCTGTCTCGAAATGGACCCCAGAGCAACAGACTGGCGAACATGGTCATCCACACATCATTCGTCACTTAGATTTCGTTCAAAACTCTCCAATTTTTGGTCTCAAGGTTGCAGAGAGTGAGAAGATCAAGGTCGATGCGGATGAGATCCTCTATGTTAAGCCACCGGTTGATGCAAAGGCTGAGAAAGAGAGATTGAAGAAAGAAAAGGCTGCCGCTGCCGCAGGTGGGGTCGAGGTAGCCGATCGCACCAAGGAACCAGGAAAGAAGGGACTTGGAGAGAAGGTCGCAGACAAGGTCAAGGATGCCAAAGATACCGTTGTTGCAGCTGTTGGAGGAGACAAACCAAAAAGGGAGAAGAAAGAGAAAGCCCCAAAGGCACAGAAAGCTCCTGCTCCTACCGCACCTCTTTCACCATGCCTGATTGACTTGCGGGTTGGCCATATCCTAAAGGCAATCAACCATCCGGATGCCGATTCGCTGTTTGTATCTACTATCGCTATGGGAGACAAGCCAGGTACGGATGATACGACTGAGTATGAGGGACAAGTTGTTAGAACTGTATGCTCTGGCTTGAACGGTCTCGTTCCATTAGAGGAGATGCAGGGCCGCAAAGTCATTGTCGTTTGCAACCTCAAGCCCGTCAAGATGCGAGGTGTCAAGTCCAGCGCAATGGTTCTAGCCGCTTCTCCACGACTCAAGGAGGGTGAGGTAGACAACCATGCTGGACCAGTTGAGTTGGTATCACCGCCAGAGAACTCCGTGGCTGGAGAGAGAGTATTCTTTCAGGGTTGGGAAGGTGAGCCAGAAGGTGTATTAAATCCCAAAAAAAAGGTTTGGGAGACGATACAATTGGGCTTCTTGACCAATGATAAGCTGGAGGTTGCATTCGACGCAGGTGTGGTTAAGGAACTCAGCAAGGAAGGAGAACCACCAAAGACTGATGTTGGGAAGCTTGTTACTAAAAGTGGTGGCATTTGTACGGTCAAGAGCTTATCTGGTGCTATAATAAGATAACAAACGCATGGGTAGAAGATACGTGAAAATGATTAGAGATATTACTTCTGGCAGTTTGCTTAATGTAATGCTTGTCGTGCCTGCTAGCTAGCAAAGTTGCAAATGTTATCTATAGATAGACACAGAGGCCAATCAAACTAGGCCTGTATCTAGTCAACACACGAGGAAGCAAGTCTTCAGACCACTACAACATGCCATATAGATTTCAAATAATTGCATTATGGTTTCATGGTTCCGTATATAAATTAAACTAATCTGTGACCTAACCTTTTCGTACCCAAGCATATGATCTCCGAATGCTAAAAAAATCCGTTACTCCATCCATATGGCATCCAAAATGTTTAAAAAACCCAGGTTATCTTTTTGGCGCCGTTACTCATTTACCTCCCTTGATATGCGATACCTTCCTGAGTTCTCCGAAATTGAGTATGAACAGTACAGTGCATCTTCTCACCCAAACCAATGCTTATGCTCAATACCCTATATCCCTTGACCTTTTGAACACCAGCTTTGGAGGTTCTAAATCTTCCACCCCTTCGTCATCATCTACTTCCATTGCATTGTCATCAACTTCCAGAGTTGGACTACTATAATCTCGCCGTAATTGGATAGATTTTGCTTGCCGTGGTTTCGACACTGGTACATCTCTCTTCAGTACTTTTGCAACCTTGGCTTTATCCAATCTCTCCAATTCTTCCATGCCAGCTACCTTGACCTCCAGCAGCCGTTTCTTAATACTCTCTATTTCCGTGCTACATTCTCCTTCTCTTAAAAATTGGTGGGCCGCATGTTCACAACGGCTTTGACACCATTCCAATCCTTTATCTAACTCGTCAAATATGCTGGGAACGCTTTCATCGTTCCTTCTACCCCTCAACATCCCAAGATTCATGCTGCTCCCAATGTCGTCTGGGTTACGTGGGTCCTTCGGCTGATAAGATGGTCTCGCAGATGTATATCGTAGTTTTGGCATAGGTGCTCCAGGACCAAATGCGCTCGGTGTACTCCCAAACTCATGCCCCACCATCTTTTTGTGTGCGGCATATATATTACTACCTGGTGCAAGTAAGGCACCTGGTGGGTTTCCGTCAGCATCATCTTCTCCCTCTACCTCTAGTTCGGCAGCCCTACGCATTTCTGCCATCTTCGCAGCCATCTTCCCCTTCCGCATTGCATTCCTACTTCCGCTCACGAATTTGACCAATTCTTCGAAAGCCGTTTGTACCTCACTGTCGTAATATACAATAATCATAGACCGTGTCCTGTACTTGGGAATTAGCGACTCTCCCGAGGCAAGTGACTCTGTTTTCCGCTTCCGAATGTTCGGTCCTGTCGTCCTAGCTTGTGCAGGAGGTGTGGGTTGTGAGGACTGTCGTGCTAAGGCATTTGGGGATGCGCGCGGATTCGAATGTGCTTTGAGAGGAGGGGGTGTGGTGACCGCGTCCGCTCTTGCGCGGGCAGCTTCAGCAGAACTCGGCCTTTGCCCAGGCTTACTGACCGGGTTTGGATGGGTATCGTCAGACTCGAGAGGATGTTCGTCGCGGTCTTTGGGGCGCAGTGATTCCGTTGAGCCTTTATTTCGCATCGAACGTGCTGTTGGGGGTCGGTCTTCCGTCAGTCGAGCAAGCTCGATCTGGCGCTCTGCGATCTGGCCATTGAGCTTGTCTAGTCGGCTGTTCCAGCTAGGAATGGCACTGCAGAGCGTATCAAGAGCATCTTGCACCTGGTCCATAGTGAATCGTGGCTCAGCTAGAGCTGTTGCTATGGGATAAGGGTATTAGATTGGTATGGATGGCGTGGGGATGGCGTGGGGATCGTTGCGTGACGTTGTACCAGTACAGAGATGAAGTAAAGAGAGGTATTGCGCATTCAGGTGGTCGTTAAATTCGTTAAGACATTCATTGCGGACAAACAATGAGGTTGGGAGAAATTGTGGACGAGAATCCGATCGTCCGAGAATGAATATGGAAGAGAAAGGTGGATGTGCTATCGTAGATGAAGCTTAGATATTGCGGCGATCATAGAACGACTTCCGTTCGGGAACTTCAACCCGGAGCATTAAAGTGGAGACCGGGTCGCTAGTATTCAATGCCCTGGAAGCCAAAAACAGATCGTGTGAAAAAGAGGGGAACCGCGCGAGGAAACATGTAGCCAGTGCCTTTGATGGTGGAGGGTGAGGATGTTTGAATATTGCCTGCAATTATAGCTAATTGTGTTTAGTTTCGGTTGCTGTTGGTGGTGGTGGTGGTGGTGGTAGTGGAGTCGCAATGTTTTGTGTCGTATTGTGTTTGTGTTGTTTCGACTAGGACCTGAACTCCCTTGAACTTTCTTCTTCCTCGTCGTCCTCGTCCTCCTCCTCGTCCTCCTCCTCTCATTTAGGATGTCAGCAACGTCGAAGATGAGTGGTCCTAGGAACGACAGGCTCACCCTGCCCTGGTGGGCGCCAGGGGTGCAAAAAGCAATGACACTTTAGACATGGTCACAATAACATGACCAAGCGACAGCGACTGGTGCGGAGCAGAAAGCAACTTAGAAAGTCCATCATCGCCTGCTTAGTGCTGACTTCAGATGAAACAACAGGCGAGATGAGATCCCCGATGCAAATGTGGGGGAAAAAAGTCCCTGAATATTGGAGCCGTATGGAGGATGTCACAAATTTATAAGTTATAGGTAAGCATTGGAGCTTTAAGCCCCCTTGGCCGATGGCCATCTGGGTGTATTTTCCTCCATAGTAGCCATATAGCTCGAAGCCGAGCTCAGTCTCAACATGGCATACGAAGCTAATTAGTGGAAATCTACATGATTAACGCATGTTCTCAGTGACGAATTCTGCTTGCGCAACGCCTCAAGCGCTATAAGCCGAATATCTTTTGCAGCGCCGCGCAGCACATGTACAGCATTGCATGCAGTTACGGTAACCAAATGTTGCGGCATACTCCGTCTTCGTTTCGAAATATCGAATCACGGCCTCAACTGATTCATGACAAGCATAGCCTCTCGGTTTGCGCATAAAACTTAACGGTATTCAAGGAATATCCGTAGAAGCACAACAGCGAAGAGCGGTTAGCAGAGCAGTCGGCTGCACAAGGAAGCGAAGTCCTAAATATTAATGGTCATGGGTCCAGTTCTAATGTCGCCGACCATCCGTATACTATAACATGCCTGGATGCGAGGCTCTTTCATATGACGAAAGAGTACGTACTGTCACGCTGAGTTGTCATTATGATTGACATGATAACCGGGAGATCTTTCCATAACCGTACCTGCGGTGAAGCACTATCGTATCTAGTGGTTCTTACAAAAGGGGTTGGGGAAGAAACGGGAACCAACTCGTCTGCACCCCTACTTTCGTAGAATCCCATTTCCACAGGTAACTATCCAATCGAAGGCACCAATTTCAAAGTGGCTGTTCTGGTTTTGTCTTGCATATGGCCTCTGTAGTATTTGCACCAAAGGCTCTCCTCTCCTGCCATGACGCACAAGAACTACCGCGCTTTCACGATATGGGTGAGTCGCTCAAGTGATATGCAACTGCGGTACGGGCCATCTCTGGCACATCTGACTAAGCTCTAGAAGCAAATAAGCCTTCGGACGGCGTTGAGATTGTGGCTTTTAGGCGTATCGTTGTGGTCCATAGGGCCTTGGCTTCGTAGCCGGAGCTTACACGGTGTTTGGTTTCACCAAGCAGCGTATACAAGATGATCAGAGCGGAATCAATAAATCTGGGAAATAGGGCATGAACTTCGAAGTTCCGATCGCCTTTTATCCGTTTACAGCCATCAAGTCAGTTGCACGGCCTCAATGTGAGACGAGTTGAATCTGAAAATCAGAACTCGTCAATCTTGCTGATTGAGCCGACGAACTTGTAGGCACGGTTTTTATGAGATGCCTCAATGCAAAATTCAAAGACGATGGTTTGATGCAATTATCCGCAGTTTCGAGTACTAGAAATCTCCCTTGTTGCTACAATCAAGTGCCGCATCCAGTGCCCGCAACGCTTTCCGTTCTGTTTCCTGTCCCGGCGCTTCAGACTTGGTGAGTATCAAAGACCAAACATTGTCTCTTTTTGGTTGTGGTTACAAAGTCCAAACAAAACTTCCCCTCTGGTTTACCCCCCGGCAGTCATTCCTGAACTGCCGTTAGTTTGTTTGCCTGTGCGGGAGAGAAATGCGTCTTCAGTGCATAAGTCTCAGCGCGGGATCCTGTTGCCCCGATCCGGACCTTCTTGAGGGGTTTGTGAGTTTCGAGAAGTGCGCTAGAAGCGTTCATGACCTCGTGGCAGTCGTCGTTTACGGGGGGATGATGGGGAATTCCAACACAAAGCAAGGGTCGTGTGTTCGTTGGACAAGAGCGTCGAAGCAGGCCGGGAGGCGGCACAGATACAATTTGTTGGTGATCGGACATCGCACCAAAAGAGAGCACATACAGATTTCTATCAATATTTAAAATTTGAAATCGTAACTCGACCTATTATCGCTGTGTTGGTGGCTTTATACTTTCATTTTCAATCCGGCACAACATAATAATCTAGGTTACAGGGCTGCTAAACGCACAGTTGCTGCGAGTCCAACTTGCAATTGTCATGTCGCTTCGCTTGCATCGAGGCTTGTCAATCATTCAAATTCGTTTATCTTATCTAACCGACCGTCTGAGTTGATCTGCAGGTCCTCCAAATTCCTTGGGCAAACCGGTTTTTACTCCCGTGTCTTGTGCGTTGGTTTGAGATTTTATGGCCACAATTCCTCCGTTTTCCATTCGCCATGAGCACTGCTATCGTTACGCTCACCGCTACCAACGTAAGTAAATCTCCATCTTCGGGCCTTTTCCGGGTCGGTCAGGTCCAGTTGCTCAACTTCATTCGGCTTGATAATGACCACCCGAAAGTGGCTCCTAGCTATCTCATCGTCGAGATCATCTACTTTCTGTCCCAATGCCAATCCATCTGCAGGAGGAATCGATACCGAGGTTCCTGGTGCAGGATTCTTAAAACTAGAAGCTTGTTAGTATCCTTAAGAGATTCCTGGCTTTAGGAGGTTAGAAGCCATTTCTCCATCTTGAAAACGTCAATTGCTTCGATAGAACTACTGTAGAACAATGTCCAAGATGGAACTCTTTGAATATTGGAATTCTCCCGACAGGATTCACATACCTCCCTCTCATGCCCGGGCTTAGATTTCCAAAATGGGCTGTGAGTTCAGTGGTCCAACTCCAACTGTCCTTCCCTTCCTCTTTCACGACCCTCATCCTTTCTCCGATCTCACGCTTTACAGTAGCAACACCGCTGGTACCTTTACTCTCTGTGTGCTCGATGTCCGGACCAACAACATACGCCTTTCCTCGGAATCTCCACTGGGTCATTACATCTTTCACCCAAAACACAGCTTCAATTGGTCTCCCTCCACCACTCCCAGAAACTTCTTCATGATTTTTGGAGCTTTCTATAATCTGAGGGATCTTATCCATTCTCACATCCGTGGTGAAAGTAAGCAAGTCGCTCTGATAAATAGGCTCGTTACGAGGCGCTTTATTATGCTTGTTCTCAGGCAGTTCAGCCCACATGCCCCGAAAGACGCAAGTTCGCGCTCGCGGAACATATGGAATTGGAGCATCTTTATCCTTAGCCGCTTCAAGTGAAGTTAAGACGAATTCCGGCGAGTCCATTTTGGATATATGGTTATTGAACAAGGGCCGCCATGATGCCGTGCTTCCACGAACAGACATTGCTTGTCTGAAGTGCACGAGACGTCGATTGGCGATGGAAGTAATTTTGGTGGTTTTTGGTCACTGTTCAGGGTGTCCATTACCTGCCCGTTGAAGTGATGTATAGTATGGTATGTATTCAGAATATGGACGAGGCTGACACCCAACGAGCCTATTGATGACGATGACATACTATTGACCCCGCCAGTGCTTGCCCCTCATTGAATCTTGGCGAATATTCGCTTAGCTAACCGAATTGATATTGTCAGTACAATAGCAGCTTAAGTTACTATAATATACATCTGGCATGGGATGAGTTTCAGATACCAGTCAATAATTTCTCATTTACTAGCGGTCTTCACTCCTTGGCCTCATCCTTTTCTTTAAGCATGTATTGTCGGCTGCTACTCATTGCAATTCCATCGTTAGTGTCTCGTTTCAAAAGTGTTTGATCATCGGACAAGTTGCCTACGCAGATACCTTGACAGGAACGCTCTCAAGTTCAATTACATTACTCAGAGTTTCCCAGCCGAGCTTCTCCATTTATGATGTTTGTGTGCCGAAACTATGATGGCAGAAACGAAGAGGACCATGAAAATATATGATACGCATATATGCCTATGGGATGAATTTTCGAGGTAAATGGATTCAACAATAAGTTTCCCAGTGTCCGTTATCCACATTATGAACTTGTTGTTCAGCTCCCGAAAAACTTCTGTTTAGGGAAGCTTCATACGTGATCAAAGATTCCATGATCCAAGCTGATAGTCGCGATTTCATAATGTGAAAAGATTTTTCGGTATTTCGATTTTTCCGTGCAAAATACCAATTGCCAAAAGCGATTGCCCCACTCAGAGTGTTCATATGATCAGCGTTATTGTAAGGTCCCAAAAGCGCATTATCATCATGGAGCATGGTCATGGAGTACGAGTACCGGGCAAGAACAAATGAACCCAAAAAATTAGTTCTACCCTTCAGCCAGGATAGGGCCAGTCCGCACCGTCAGTTTTGTATTCCATCGACTCAACGGACAATTGCGCTTTTGGTGCTAGGCGCATGCAAGTGCCAAATGGTGGTATCTACTGTGTACTTACAATGGTCGGTGTTATCGCTCATATTTGTAGAGATGATACTTGTCCAAATCGCTCCCCCTTAAACTAGCACTGGCTTCCAGCCCGCGTTGGGAAAATGGTAAACAAACATAATCATCCAACAAGCGAGAGGCGAAAATTACGAGTTATTAGCAACAAATCGAATGTCGCCTTTAGTGTATTCAGCAAATACCGAGGTTTCTTATCTCAAAATGGATCTGTTCACAAAAGGTGGTCAGAACGTCGGAGATCCACCTTGATCCTGGCCAGAACCATGGTGTTCCGTAATCAACGATCATTCCTGTAAGGTTGCTATCCTCGTACCTTCTTCACACTTCATCCACCTCTCACATTCCTCACCCAGCAAGTTCAGAATAATAGCTTAACTTCCCTATGCCTACAGTTTAATTATTTCTAGTGGGTGGATTGAGTTCATTCTCTAAGGTCATCCAAGTATCCATCAGAACTCGACAAAGGCGGGGGTTGCAAAATGCCCAGGTACCCTCCAACCTCAGAGCCAACCAGCTCGGTGGCATCTCCAGTGACAGCTTCTATTGTACCCCCCATGTCTACGCCGGCATATAAAAATGCTGGAAACTTTACAATATTGGCAAAGGCGCGAATCAAGGCGCACGCCCTATGCATACTAACTGTCAGTAAGTCACAACTGCCTGCTTCGTTGTCCCGCGCAAGTTATAAGGGAATCCGTCGAGCTCTGCATGAGCTATGGCAGGAACCATGGCCAATTAGCCTAAAGATATCAACATGTCCAAGTATCCACGTACTAATACCGGTGGTGCAGTAAGAAATACGAACGATTGGCATCTCTGGAACACCTTCTCGCCCATATGCCGCATAATTGCAACTTCCCCGAGTCCACCACGTCAACTGCACCCAGATATTCCAACTGGAAACGAGGGCTGGTTAGAAAGTAATACCCTGGCAAAGCTAGACATTTTCATGCAGGGCAATGGCCTCGAACCCGGAGCACGTAAAAACAGAGATGTGTTAATAGCAGTGACCTTGCTGGAGCAGTCCGAACGTGATGGGCATACGGTATATACACTTGCTTGGAAGAACAATCAGTCCCGGCAGTGGAAGTTACACACTGAACGAGTGGTCGAGCTTGTTGATACTGGGGATGGATGGACAGATTACACCTGCCATGAGACATTTGGTGGATTTTCTAGCTCATTTGTGAAGAAATTGGTGGGCAACACCTTACTGGACCGCTCGGGGGATATCGCATCAAATCTCAAGACGTACATGGAAGGTGGTGAGCCGGTAGAGCCAAAAGGAAGCTTGTGTGATGGCCGAGGAAAAGGAAGCATAAGGGGTGCCAAAAAACCTAGAAGGAAGACCAGACTACAAATTCGCCAGGAGGAGCGGCGAATGAATACAAATAGCTCGAGGCGACAGAGCTTCTGACATGGAATATTGAAGGAGGCAGATGGCTGGAGAGGCGAGTGAATAGGATTACTGGAAATGGAGTTACAAAAAGACGACCGGCACGAATAGAATTAGAATGATACCCAGCATTGAAGAAACAATCACAAAATGCATAACTTACCCACGAGAATCCTCATTGATGATGATGCTGCTACAAGCTTCGGTAGGCATGTGTCTGTACGTTTCAATAAGTCACTTGATGATACTGGTTCCTCGTCTTGAGAGACGTACAATGACATCAAGCTTGGGAGTTCTGGCTGAAGCGAACAATGTGTGAGCAGCAGCAGGATCTTGCTTTTGACGAGAAACCATACCCAACAAATCACAGGTCTCATATTTGAACTGAAGAGGCCAAAATACATTAATTTCATTGATCATAGGGATACTTAATCCACTTTTCCAAATGGCCATATGTCCATGTCCAGGTCTAAATCCAACTCCCTCGCTTCATTTCCCATCATTTCGCTCAATTACATATGTTATGACGCCGGCGCCAATATTTATCACGCAGCTAACATCCACAGCTGTTGGAGGAGTCTAGGAATATCCGTTCCAGTCATCTTTTCCTTGCTGGCCTAGCGATGGCATATAGAAGTCAGAACCCAGACCAAGGTCAGGAGAGCTGGCATTTCCACCAGTCTCGTTTGCGGTTCCACTACCAGCCCCGTTCCCTGTACCGTTGCCATTAATCATTTCCACACCAGGGTTCACCCAGTTATCAAAGCCAAGGACTAGACTTGCTTGGTCTCTTAGCCACCAGTCTTGACTTTCCACGAGCGCATCTACTCCCCCAAACAGGGTACTCGGGCTGACTTGCCGCGTCGCAGCCTGTGAGTTCGTGTTTGTGGTCTCCGACATGGTAGCGGAGTCCGCACGGGTGAGGTCTAAACCGGAAGTACCCACTGGAACTGATGACCCATTGTTGTACGAGTAGGGACCATAAGGAACAGTGGAGAGAAGAGACTCTTTTGGAATATTCATTGAACCGCCGCCGTTACGCTGTTGTGAGTACGGCGTTGGGTTGAAGTTGTTATTGTATGCCGATTGGCTTTGAATCGGGCTAACTGCTACAGGTTTGGCCTCGGGTAAATAACTATACAAGCTTTGCCGTAATTGATTATGAGTTCCAGTTGAATTGAAGCCGTTTCGAATCTGCCGAGAAACCATTGGTGGAGATGCTGCTGATGGTGGCGTCGCTACTATTAAATCAGAAGACTTTGATGGTGAAGGCACATCAGCAGTACTAAAGGTTCCAAACTTGCTGTCCGTTCGAGAGAATACCGTAACTGCCTCTTCGGGCAGATCCACCTTCCATTTTCTAGCCAGAACACTGAGAATGCTCAACGTTCGTCGAGCACAAAGCCAATCTTCAGCGATTTCTTCGAGATTCTTGACACCATGGACTATATCTCGTTTGGCGGTTTTTTCTGGTAAATTGAGAAGGTGAATCGTGCATGCTGAATGAACAATGTAGACCGCCTATTACAATCTTAGGATTAGCATGTTTATTTGGGATCTCCTGATGGCTCTATAGACTTGCAGAACAATAAACAAGCAGTACAGATTCTGAAGCGTTCCGAACCAGAAGCATTTGTTGTAAGAATGCAAATACTTACAATATTACAAATTTGGCGTAGTCCATAAGTTCGCTTGTAAAGCCGCATCAATTTTGATATCGCAGCGGCTGCTTGCGTACACAACTTCTTAGGAGAGACGTGTGAAGGAAGAGGTGAAGTTGTCGGATTGTATTTCAAAAAGGGACGAAAGAGGTGTATATAGAGAAGATGGAAGAACATGCTGTAAACAAATTAGTGAAATTGATCTCTAGATGCGAATACAAAACATACTGCATAAGAAGAACATTTGGAAGCTGCCCTTCCTTGGCTTCGAGCTCTTTCGGTAGGTCTCTGCGCCATGCTTCTAACCTCGTTTGCAGCTCACTTAACTTTTTCAACTCTTGAGCCCTACCTATCGATTTTTCGAGATGTTGTGGATGATAGAAGAAGATCAGCAGGTCACTGCTGATCTCGCAAAGGTTTGAGAGCTGCAGGGCAACAGTCCTAGTCCGCGAAGCCTGAGAATGTAGCTGACCAATTCCACTGTCAGTGTATGGTGACCAAATGTCGGCGTCTTCGTCAGGGAAAACATCGTATTTAGGGGCGGTGATATTAGATACTGGTAGTTGCGGAAGCCTTCCTAGGTAATTGGACCAACATTTGTCGAATAGAAAGCAACCCCAAAACGTAACTCTCCTTGCATCAATTTCTCCCTCATCCATAGTTTCTTTGCTATTAGTCATTCCACCAGAGTCAAGGTTCAGACCCATATCTTGGGCCATTCTGAAACTCATACCACTGTAAACCCAGCCCTTTGCTTCACGGCCACATCCTGCTTCTCGAACAGACATCAAACACAATGCTTGAATGGTGGTCAATTTAGGTTTCTCATACTCATCATTTTCAACAATAAGCCTTTTCGCTTCGGCAAAAAAGTGGTCTCCTTTCGTGGTTTGATCAGTGGGATCCGCGCAGCCAGCAGGGCTACTTGTAAAATGGCATCCTAAAGCTAACATAGCATTCACTAATAGTGAAGAACAGTACATGGTTCGTTTAGGAGTACCTGGGGGTTTGCCCAGTAGAAAATCCCGATAGAATAGGCTCTTCGAAAGTGTAGTGAAATAAGGATAATGCCAGGTGAAATACATATTGATGAGATGCACAACAACCTCTGTCTCACTTGTCACCGTTGTCCAACTCAGCAATGGCTCATCTTGTTGCTGGTAGGCGTCAAAGCCAGTATGTCCATCATCCCCGTCCACAGTAGGCTCCAGATATATGAGATTCGAAGTTCCTCCCAAGAACCTGACGGAACCATTCTCAAGTCGCAGCTCGCCCATTTTTCCAGATAGCTCGGTTTCAAAGGCCGGTAGGGCCGTGGTGGTGTAGGCTGCATCCTCATAGTCCTCCTCTTCTTCTAGTAGTCCTTGCTCTTGACGCGCAATGTTATCTGCAACCTCATCTAAACTCTCACATGTCCGTATCTGCCGTATCAATGCTGGCACGTCGTCTTCGGCTGCGTTCAATATAGCCTGTATCAGCGTCTGTAAAGTTGCGCTCTTTGTTTTCAGGGTATCAACTTTCTCCTTGTAAACCCCCTTTCTCCTGTGGTCACTATTCGGATCATACACACATTCTGTAGGCAGCGAATTAGTCCAAAGCCCTTATCTTGTCATACGGTAGAGATGAGCTCAGTTACCAGTTGCATATAAGATCGTGCAGCTTGAGCACTTCGGTGTCTTGCCATCGCACTTTGACTTCCTCCTTCTACATGCAATACAAGCAGTACTGACACACCGCCGTTTGCTTGCAATTGCGTCTCTGCTGTTCCGGCTGCGCGTCTTTTCTGTCTTCTGTTTCGGAACCCCACCTCCATCTTCCCCGGGTCTCGTCAAATCCATCTCCCCAACCCCTCCATTGGGGATCTGCATTTCTGCATTTCGAACTTCGGCCATAAGGTTGAGGGGCCAAATCCACTGCGATTATAGAATCATGTATCGGAGCGCTGAAGATGGTGGAGGAGGGAAGCCAGCAATACATACAGTAGTAGCTTTCGAGGAGTGGTGGTGGTGTTGTGGCGGTTGAACTAATAACTTCCCACGGTGGTTGCTGACAAAGTGGTTGGATCCCATCACTGGCGCATGCCAGGACCGTAAGATAACCTCGCGCGTTCCAATGCCAAAAGCAACTGCGGCCTGGTGTGTGAGTGCTTTGATTCTTTTGCTCTCGTTGAATGGTGCTTTATCCCCAACTGATAAGGAGTGCGTGGAGTAATGAATTGTGGTGGCCATGATTGGATGGTTGAGCCACACGTCTGGTGGCCGGCTCCTAGGTTTCTTTTGCTACCAAGAACGCTTTGCCTCCACTGCAGATAGATAGCGGGATAGGGCAGTCTGGTACTGACCAATTCCACGTTACTGACTTTAAGACGCATATCACCTTGGAGCTATTCTTATGAAGTCAGGATTTGACTCTCATACTCTCTAATATGATGGTTCGACTATGTATGCGTCGTGTGCGTCTTTAGCAGTCTTTCTTTATTTGTATAAGCTTACACAGAATCCTCATACTGTTCGTCTGTGTTATATCAAGTGCATTCTCTAGTAAAGAAACTAACCCAGCAAATCCCTTGATTTCTTACAATTACGTAGGTGTATCAGGTTATCTGAGGGATATATCCTGTCGTAAGCTGATTCGAAGATGTGTCTATCTGACTTTCTTGTCCACTTTCCGAGCTCTGCAAAGAGAATCTGACCGTAGACAAAATAGTCGTAAGGCTTATACGTCTCTCTCAATTCCAAATCTTACTCTCCATAATGCTGCAGCAGATTATCACGCCGACTGCAGCCTGAATTGAATCGCGATATTATATTCATTTGACGCGTATGTTCCTTCATTACACCGAGACTGACCTATATTACTAATTCATATATCTTATATATCCTACAAGCCTCCAGATAGTGCTGCTCACCCTAATTAAATTGAGCAAAACGAGTAAGTGAATTGTTTCTATGTTCCAGTTATTATACAACACCACAGAACATCTACCCGGTAAGCTAGTCTCTCGTCGTGCCACCGCAAAGAACGTACCCAAGAAAAAAAGTAACAAAAGTAACTATGTCAGGCTACGATAGCTGGCCTATACATTGCTCACACCAGGAGTTCTGTGGAACCTAAGCTGAGCTATTGGTTGCGCCCATGTATCCAGATTTATCCAGCAGCGTATGGACTCTTCTTTCTCAGTATTGCTCCAAATTTCCATAGCAGAATTGGAGCCGGCCAACCCAAAACAATCGCAATGAATGCCAGAACTGAGTTTCCCCAGCCATAATCCAGCGCATCATAGAGATATGGTGCCCATAATGGAAATCCAAACGCACAAATACACCGCAGCACGGTGGCCGAGCCAATTGCGCTGGCCGCATACGTTGAATACGCATCTATAAGATATGTTTGTATACATTGGAAGCAAATGATAGTGCCACCCGCAAAAGTTGCAGCGCCAATGTTTGGTAATATCCAATGTGTACGCGCTTGTGCTGACCACCCATAGAGGAAGAGGCCGATTGGTATCAAGACTGCTCCCGGAATCATGAGTGGTGCCCTGAACTCTGGAAGTCCCACGTCGTTGTTTTTCTCTTTGAGTTGGCGATAGACTCGATCTTGTAATCTAGCACACGTTTGGGATGCGAGAAAAAAGCCTATTCCAAGAGATAGATAGTTCAGACCCCCAGTACCTATGGACTGATGGTATTTCTCATCCCAGAGCCTTGGAAATGTGCTGAGCACCAGGTATATCACACCATATAGAAAAGCCAAGTACACTGCCGCAACCTGTACAAGGATTTGAGTTCCCAATAATTTAAAAGGTCGGATGAGTGCAGTTTTCAATGATGTCGCAAGTGTTCGATTCGGGTCATCCCATTGAGTGTGTAGTTCTAGATTACCGGTTTCCTTGATGAGCCTCTTCCTTTTCCAATGTAATATCACAGGAGCATAAGTCTCTTGCAGTAACCAGAGTCCCATAATTTGGATTAAAGCATCGCAGATTGAAGTGGCATAGAAAATCCATCTCCATGAAGTGTTCTCGGTAATGTATCCACCCGCTATTGGTCCAATGGCAGGACCCATCTAAGAGAAAAGAATCACGGAGTTAGCTTCATTATATATTAAGCTTTTAGAACTATTGCTAGACTTCTTGAACTTCTCTACCTATGGACGTACATTCTTCTTTACTAAAAATGAGTCTTGCAAGTAAGATACTCATTGTATTTACTAGTATGGGATGTTTACTTCAAGAATTTTACACTTACTAAAGGTGCAAGAGTATAAAGACTGACCGCCTTTCCACGTTCATGAGCATCAAAGAGATCACTCATTACACCACCGCCAATAACCATGGGTGCTGAGCCACCTAATCCTGCGAGGAATCGAAATATGATCATTTGAGTCTTGGTTTGAGCAAAACCACATGCGGTGTTGAAAACAAGATATCCTATGTTGCTAAGTTGGAGGACTATAACTCTTCCATATACTTCAGAGAGAGGTCCATAGAACAATGGACCAACGGCGTATGCCAGAAGAAAGACAGACATCGTCATTGCTTGGATAACTGGGTCTGATATCTTGAGATCGTGTGCGATGTTATTCAGAGCAGGTGCTACCATCGAACTTGAAACTGGGCTAATAAATGTATAGAAAGAAACTAGAACTAGTTAGCACAACCTTGACACTCAATGGAATTTCAAACCGATAATAGTAGCCGCCCACTTTCTCTTGAAGCTCCAGTTTTTGGGATTTGAAGGGTCATTGTCATCATCCCAAGTGACTAGGTTTGGTGTGCTCGCACTTTCTGCGCTATTGAAGTTTTCTGATTCAGGATCACCATTATCGTTTTCTTTTTCCTCATGTCCATCTCTTCCATTTGGAATTATATACTCACTCGAACCTCGTTCAAGATCAGGCCCCTCCAGTTTGGCATGTGCAATGGCGGTATCGTCAGGAATATCATCACCAGTTTTCCTTGGAGTAAAAGAAGAGATTCTTGAGCCAACTTCAGTCGTCTGGGACGAGCTGGTTTCTGGATCCCTGCTATTGTTCCCCATACTAGCTAGCCTCCAGATACAATTTAGCCATAAGAAGGGACCAACTGGACTAGAAAAACTCGAGCAACTTATGAACTGGGGTAAAGGAAATCCATATAAAAGTTTGAAAGACCTTGTATATACATTTAAGGTGACTTTTCCAACATTTCTCGAGGGCTAATCAAATACTTATAGACAGACTACCGGAGTTATGACCGTTGTGGCCGAGCCTGAGCACCTGCACATAAATGCTTATTTCATAGCTTAAACCCTCTGCCGCCGACGCTAGTATCGGAATACATCAAAGGTGGGTCGTGGGATCTGTTTGGTAGCCCATAAAGAGTAGATCGCTCAACACGTAATAAGCCATCATGTACCTGGGACAAACGGTTATCCGGCACAATATAGCGACGCCGCATCTCGGCACTATGTCCGAATGGTAGGTATGTCATAAAATGAGTCCCTAATTCTACTGAACGGGCTCTTTCTGACTTACTCTCATTCAGAATGATACTTTCATAGCAATTCTCAAGTATGAAAAAATGGAAAGTCGAGAAAGCAAAATGCTCGAAAATCAAGTTAAAAATTGTACCATTCCACCATGCTCATAAACCCTATATAAATCAGTCAGAATGCAAAGTACATGATAATGACCAGACGACTCATACCTTCCGAATTTGAGTATCTTGTTGTGTTTCTTCATGAGAATCTATATAGTATGAGGAGTATTGGACGTTCTCAAGATAAGAACTAATGTATTGGCAGTATTGAAGTCCCAAGTTGAACTATTTTCTCTGCCCTGATTGAAAACGTTCAAGTCCTCATCAAGACCCAAACATGAGTCTAAAGTGTGCAAAACTGCTTCCATGCATTGTTTCTATCCAAAAAGAAGGTAAAATCTAGCATGATGAAGACACTAGTTCGGTGAAACGAGATGTAGACCTTTTAATGCAAATTAATCTCTGAGAGGTTCTGTAGGAGATGAATATATGTAGTGCCGTATCTTTAGGCAGTATTTGACACCAATTTAGCGCTTGAGTGAATGGTAATGTTACGAATAGCGTGAAGTTGGTCCAACCTACATAAATTACACTGTACGTATGTTGCATGTGATGCCAAGGAAAACCCAAACCGCAACTGGGTCTGATTGATTCTTATTGTGACTCCAATGCACCTCTATCCTTCACAACGACAATGTCGCAGGACCTTGCACGGATAAGGGACAACCAGAGACGCTCTCGTGCTCGGCGGAAGGAATATATTGGGGAGATAGAGACCCGATTGCAAGAATGTGAACGACATGGAAGCGGGGCGTCGTATGAGATCCAAGTTGCTGCAAAGAAGGTGGCGCAAGAAAACAAACAACTTCGAGAGCTGTTGATAAGAAATGGTGTAAACAACGAAGAGATTGACGCACACCTACACTCGTCGTCCAATGCTCTTTTGTGCGAGGAAACCCGGCAGGCAAGCACCTGCGTAGCGGTACGAGCTCTCGAAGAAAAGCTGTCAGCCCGAATTAATTGCGGCGGGCGAGTACTTACTGCACAAATGCCTAAGTCCAGGGCTTGTGATAAAGGGGAAGCAAGCCCAATTTCGCATCAGATGGCAGCCTTTGGGAGTCCAAGTTTCAGTGACTGTGGAACTAGTGGTGAAACAGGGAGGTGCTCGTTAAATGGACCTCTTCAATCACTCCCACTTGGCTCCGAACAAGTCAAGCTCGGAGAAATCAACGAAGATGTAGTTCCAAATTTGAATGATTGTACGGTTGCTGCTGATATAATAATTACTATGGCAGGTGGAGACTCCAGCTCCGTCAAGGCCGACCTAGGATGTCAACCTGGAGTTGATTGCGAGGTGGATAACCAGCTAATTCTAAGCATAATGGACCGTTACACAAGGAATGCTTTCACAGCTTGAATGCTGATGCGGGATTTCTCCCTGATTTTTTATGTCGTCAAAGGACGAGAACAGCATAGGTACAATCGAGCACCCAGATGCCACAAAAGACTACAATCATTAAGGGGTCGCTTATGTTGCTAGTCGAAGACCTTATGATCCACTCAATCCAGAAACGTCTACGGTAGAACAAAGAATTGCAGAGATGTACATTTACTAAGAACTGCAGGTGAAGTCCATTGTTTCGCAATAAAGAAAGCCAATGATGTTGCCTTCTGCAGCTTCTCAGGAGTAGTTACTGTTTTCTGAAGACAAGCTCTACTACTATATGAGGCTTGAATTGCAGATTAATCTTTCCTTCCCGTCACGTACCTTTTGCGAATCCGGAACTCACACTCAATTGATTTAATATCGGGAATCATCGCAAGCATAATAGCATGTTGCCAACTAAGTCGAAGAAATACATCCCTCAGACTGCTAAATCTAGCCAAGTTAAGATTTCCTACGACTTCACACCCTTTAGCCATGGCCCTCCGATAGACAGGAAATGTCTTCCAGACGGAAGATTGCGTGTCGTGAGAATTCCTGAAGCTACCATTCCATCGCCAACAGCATCAAAAATCTCCCCTGCAAGATTGAAGAAACTGAAAGATGAATTGTTGCGAAAAAGAAACTCTGTTGGTACTACCACCGCAAGCGGATATTGGGGAAATGGAAAGGAGATATGGGAAAGTTGGAAGCGAGCCTGGAATCTGTGGAACAATCATTATATAGAGGGGCGTGTAAATCCAATTTGGATTAAAAAAGAATGGCCAATAAGAGCAGCAGCTCTGCAAGAGCTTTTTGAGACTTTTCAACGGACTAGGAGCATGGGTGAAAGATGCGAAGTATGGGAGATAGCTAAGTCGCTAGCAATGAGTAACACTGATCTAGATGGGTCTAGCGGTGGATATTTTGCGATCAAAGATTTGGAGGACTACAAAATACTCGAAGATGACGGAGAAGGAATAGAAAACGGCATGGACGTGTTGGAGAATAGCGTTTGGATGCCAAAGAGAGTTGGCGAGAAGACATTGAAAATTGATCTTGACATGAACTACATTGAGTTCTTACTATCATCTAAGTTTCATGTGAAAGGCGGCATCGATTGTGGACGAAGTCCATATCCTGTAAGCACATTTAGAGTAAACGAAACTCAATGTCTAACCATGCGCAGGTTCTGAGACCGGCCGTTAAAGCAATTGTAACTAAGGATGGTGCTTTTATTAAGAGAAAGATTTGGGATGGCGTAACAAGGACTATCTTCAATATACCTACCCAGCCGCTCGAATCAGGGGACGTATCAGAAAACACAGACTTGTATCTCACTCAACAGAGCCTTTTTAGTCAAGTCGGGGAAAATATATGTGAAGATGAAAGTATGTTCCAAATAGACATCAGGAGAGTTGAACGAACCCGTCGGCCTTCTAAGAGTAGAAACGAGACACCCCTTCTACTACCCGGCGACGCCATTTTAGAAGATCTAGAATCATCAAGCATGGACAAATCGGGTTTTAAATGGGTTACTGATGCCAAAGAACCACCAAGGAATCATCCTCCTAGAGTTTACCCATTTGAGAAACCAAAATATGACGCAGAGTATTTGGTTATCGATGATGTTATTTGGAAAGAGCAATATCGGAAGGACCAATGTCTTGATACACGATACTTCCTAACAAATACCAACAGCGGGGTATTATTAATAAATGGAGTGGAGGTTCAGCAAGGTGATATTGCAGGCCCTCTTCCACCTTTTGCTGTCATCGAAAGTCCAGGTGGCCAAGTATCTTTCTGGTGGGGGATGGGGGGAAGAACATACGGTGAAGGTAAAGAACAAGTAGCAGAGTATAGTTGGCGCAATCTACGAGAAAAGAAAGGATGGGAACATATTGGCATGATTGCAGGTGAGGTGTGGAACATGAAGATTAGGGATAGGTGGGTGAGGGAGATGTCAGGGAAATCTTTAGATGACGATGGGCAGTGGGGTTGTTGGAAGGCTGATACTCCTAATTCCCTTCAGAAAGAGACGTTACACAACAATAGAAACGGTAAGAGATGCCTTCTCTCGATCTCCCGTAATTCATTGGCTCAATGCACATGCAAATAGATATCTCAATTATTTTACCACCAAGTCATCGTTATCCAGGGAGTGAATTATTGATCACAAATTCTTTTGATAACGAGGATGACGAGCTACGTTTCCTGATTCAACGCTACAGGATGCGGCGGATCAATCAAAGCACAGGAAAGACAACAGCTGGACTGATTATACTTCCCGACCATCTTATTTGGCCTGGTTCTGAAACTAGCTCAACGACACTTACAATCACCGAGGAGGAATTAGTTTTAGCTAAGAAGAAAATCAAAGAAGCAATTGACCAAAGGAGTAACGCAAGGAATCCTAAGACTGAACAAAAGCAGAGCCATGATCGAGCTGGTCTTTTGAAACGTAAATCAAATGGAACGAATAGCTTACCACCACCTGCAAAGCGGCTAAGAACTGGTGAGCTCCACGAAACTGTGCAGAACAAAACCAATATCACGAGGCGACCTACAATAGAGGAACAGAGGCAAGAGTCAATTGCTACTAGAAAACATCGCGGTCTAAATATATATGTTCCCGTTAATGCACATAAAACTCAAACAGGAGATCCTAAAATACAGCAAAAGATGTCAAATACTCAGACAAAACTTTGGGGAATACAGGCCAAAACAAAAAGAGGCCAACAGCTGGCGGAACCAAAAATCAAGGCCCCACAGGAGATCGGTTATCGAAAGCAAAAGCCGGCACACATACAAGAGCATGGTCATCGAAAAGCGAACTTACAGAAGTTCGGTATAGGCTGCATCCAAGAAAAACATGTTATCGCTGCAGGAAAGATGATAGAGCAACAAGCTGCGAAGGTTAGACGAAGACACCCCAATCAGGCAGCACTTGAGATGGAAACAAAAGCAGCTGAACAAAGAGCGGATGAGTTTGCCGATCAGATAGCATTGGGAGTGGCCTGTTATTCCCAGTCATCACCAGAAGCAACTCATCGTTCTTCTTTTCTAACCAAACCTAAGCCTACTAAACTCACATCTCCGTCCACAACTCTATCCAAGGCTTGTTCAAATAAGAGGTCTCCACTTCTAACACGAGAGAACTGGCATGAATGGCGGCTACGGTCTGGCGAACTCGACTCAGACTACTACCGTTGGAGGTATTGTCTACACGGAAGCTCCTCAAGAGGACAGAGCCTGTGCCGATATCTTGACTGGGAGTATGATATATGGCAAGTCGTCCAACCACTCATAAACCAGGAGCCGATGAGCAAGGAGCTTCATGAACACCGCCAGCTGCTTCTGCCAGAACTACTTACAGGCCTGGCTGACCGAGCATGGTTGAATCACGACCTCGGAGTAAACACCGAATCCACCTACAAGCAGGCATATGCCGAAGTACAAGAGTATTCGAACTTCGAAACTCTCGTTTTAGCTAAATGGGACAAATACAAGCTAAGCAATAGCGCGATAAGAGGTTTTGGGGGGTCTAAGCAGGCTGCAATGCTTCGATATGAAGCAGGGGACTGGAGTGCTCAGATTGAGTTGTCTTCTGGGTGGGGAAATGCCCCTGCAACATTCCCAGCTGACGAGTCTCTGGAAGATCCGCGCCCGGCTGCCATATTCTAATATATTCTAAAAGTATTTTCTGGAAATCAAGGGGAGAAGTTCTAGGAGAAGAAAGAAGGATTTGTAATACCTAATTTCTTTTCGGGTTCAATACAGTCCTTCACGCCCCGATTTCTCTGCAGGCATGCTAGGTATCGTCATATATACAGTTTTATTCGCTCTTCAATATCGTATCATGTATCACGGCGGTTTTGATCCCTTCCCATCACTACTCGAAGGTTTGAACCCAAGTATCTCTCCTACTAACCCTCCCGGCTTCGGCACAGGACACTCTCTCTGCAGCATTGGCGTCTGCGGTAATGAGCCCGATTCCCTATCACTAAACTCCTCCGCCTGAGCGCTTTTGAGTATCACTGCCTCTCCGTCTTCAGTCTCCACAGCCTTTCTCCTTCTCCGTCGCCGTGGCGTTCCGTCTGGCATTTCTCCATCTGCGCGTACCAATCTAGGGGCGGGACACGGAAGGGCGTGTGGCAAAGCAACGACAAAGAAGCTGGCGAACAGAGTTGTTGCGAATAGAGAGGACGTGAATCGACTCCGAGGATGTAAATGGGGTGGCATATTTGGAGGAACTCCGGTCGGTTTAAATGAGTGGAATTGTGCTGCAATTGATTAGATAAAGCCATTGGCAAATAACCAAAAAGGTGATTGTTAAATACCTATATATCGCACACGTACATGAACAAGTGCATCTGTGTTAAAGAAAAATGGTGGTGGTCGATGTGAACGTGGGTGGTCCAACCAGAATTGGGAATTAGCAAGGGTCCAAGAGCCTCACTATCACAAAGTTAAAAGGCTGGGTACTCCACTTTTATTACACGCTTATTCTACAATATGCAACCCCACGCCTCTTGTAATCCGAGGCTGAAATACTTGGGAATCTCTTCGCAACAAACAACTACCAAAACAAAATAGACCTCCATCCTATCATATACCCTTTTACGTTAACGAAAAGATAAAGCCTCATCCAAATCGAAACAACGCTATTTCATTTACACTGGCCTCATAATTATCCTGCAGCCTTACAGCTTCTTTCTACTATCTGGAGTTCATGCCCATGACCAATTTTGATCGTAGCAACCTAAAGTAGTCCTACTAGAAGCTCGAGAGGAAGCCAGAGAGACGCGTCTTTGGATTCTTGAAGGCGAGTAGGGCCTTGAAAATGAGTGATCTCGACAAGTGAGTATTACTTCCGATGGCGAGTCCCATACACTGATCAATTACTTAGGGCAATTGCGCAGCTGCGAGCATGCCGGCCCATCCCCGAAGCACAAGTGCGCGAGTTATGCCATAAAGCGAGGGAGCTTTTGATAGAGGAGGGCAATGTGGTGACCGTGACAGCTCCGGTGACGGTATTTACTAATTATCGCATATGGACGAGTTTATCATGCTAAAGGTCTCGATAGATATGTGGAGACATCCATGGCCAGTTCCATGATTTGATGGAGCTCTTTAGAGTAGGTGGGGATGTACCAGACACGAATTATCTTTTCATGGGTAAGAGTCGCATAATCACTACCCTTTGCACTGCTAACCTTCACAGGTGATTTTGTTGATCGCGGTTTCTATTCTCTCGAATCTTTCCTTCTCCTGTTATGCCTCAAAGTACGGTACCCCGACCGAATGACATTAATACGTGGAAATCACGAATCGAGGCAAATCACCACAGTTTATGGGTTCTATGATGAATGTCTACGGAAATACGGAAGTGCTAATGTATGGCGATATTGCTGTGAGGTTTTCGATTATCTAGCTTTGGGCGCTATTGTTCTAGGAGCATCCAATCAATTACAACCGTCCGCTCCTCGTCGAACGCAATCCAACAGTCTCACGTCGACACAAGAGTATATCGATCCTGATACTGAGATAGAGGTTTTGAATTCTGAAGGAAATCTGATCAGTTCTGTTCGGAGGAGACCCACTGAGCCACTGCTAGCTAGCCCAGAAATTGGTCGCGCCAATGGATCGTCGATAAAGTCAGGCCCACCAGGATCGGGTGCATCTGGCGACAGCGGTGGGACAGTTGGTAATCCTGGGGGTGCCATTTTATGTGTTCATGGTGGATTGTCCCCGCTCATTGGTACCGTGGACAAGATCAGACTACTGGACCGCAAACAAGAGGTACCCCATGAAGGAGCAATGTGCGATCTTTTATGGTCTGATCCTGATGAGATTGATGGCTGGGGTCTTTCTCCACGAGGAGCAGGATTTCTGTTTGGTGCAGATATTGTTAAGGAATTCAACCATGTCAACAACTTGTCGCTCATTGCACGGGCACATCAGTTGGTGATGGAAGGCTTCAAGGAAATGTTCGATAATCAAATTGTGACCGTTTGGTCTGCTCCTAATTACTGCTATAGATGTGGAAATGTGGCAGCAATACTCGAGTTAGGTGAGGATGGGAGTGGCGATGGTATTATTGCGCGGAGTAACGGCGAGATCAATCGAAGTGATGGAGGAGTTATGAAGGAGGCTAACAGGACGTTACTTGCTGGGCCTGCCAGACGATACAGAGTCTTCCAGGCAGCCCCGCAAGATTCGAGAGGAATGCCAGCTAAAAAGCCTGTCGCGGATTATTTCCTCTGAGGCGCAATTTTACTAGGATCGACGTTATGGAATTCTTAAAGGCTTTGATTTCAAGCGGGTACTGGGCTGCAATTTCCAAGATTTTGTAATATAAAAACATTATGTCATAACTGAAAGGAGAAAGCTTATGAATAGCTTCACTGATAAGAGAGCTTGAAATTGTGAGCTTGATGATTGTTTTGATGCCGTCATCACTAGTTTATATGCTCAGCCCGGAGTATGTTTGACCATCATCGCGGCGGCAAAAGACTAGGCAGAGACATCAAACGCGCAATATGGATGAGCGAGAACACGTATTTCACTTATCGAAACCCCAAAGAACTACATGTTATACACCAAGTCTTCTCGTGCTTGCTTACTACTTTCTTATCACTTGAGCCTATTTTTACGCTAGTGGATAATTAGCTTTCTCCGTAAGCGAAGATAACTCAGGGGCTACTAAGCAAGATTTTGACGTAAGGGCATTTGTGAAGTCGCATAGATCAGACCTTTGCAATTTAGGAAGATTCAGTTGAAAGGGTGGACAAAAGAGAATATATTTTTGTATGCGTCTCGTTATAGACGATGTAATTTAAGCTAATCACCATAAGCACTCTCACGAGTTCCATTAGCGTTAGCTACGTCGCTTCCTTATCATGTTAGTTTCAACTGTAGTACGATTTCTGCTGAATGCTATATTGATACTGCAAACTCTGGCCAACTAATCTCCTGAAGCTATCTAATCCATGCTGAGAACGTTTGTGTTTGACTACACTAACTCTATTGGATCAATGGTAGCCGGACCGAGTTAACCTAGCCTTTGGTGTCGCTAAGGAAAGTTTGAGATGCCATCTAGAATAGAAAATTTAGAGGCTGCTAAGTGAGCACCTATCATAAGTACCTAGGAATGCCATGAATTATTAATGCCTCGCTGCTGAAATGCGTGGTTAATATTCCATGACTTGGATTTGAGATCTATAGTTGTTCTCAATTTATTTCTTGAGTTCTTTCAACTTCTCTTTCGATGGCATTCTCTTCTCTTTGATAGTGCTATTCTCGAGTTTAGAAAATTTCATTTCATTCCACTTCATTTCTCACAAACCACTGTTTGCAGAATCCACTACTTGCTTACTTTCTTCTTTCTCGATGCATTTGTAGGTTAAGGATGTAAAGTCATTAAAGCTAGATAAGAAAGGCATCCCTGAGGATCTATTGACATCTGTCTGATTCTAAAGCTGATAAAGCAAGTATTTAGAGCTACTGAAGACTAAAATACCTCCCCGTGCTACCTGCGAATAGTTCAGGTCCTAACATGGCACTTTGACCAATCCGGAATACCTGTATAATGATTCACTAGAAATTTCGATCGCCATTGGAAAACTGGTTTCTGGATGGTCCCCCTCCAAACGCTAGATCACGGCGGAGTGGAATTTCATAGTTAGGATATGGGCGTTGAGTAGCTAGCAATGAGGTTAATAAGGTGATTTTGGTTGTTCTTTGCCCCGATTGGAGTGACTTACCCTTTGGACGGATCACATGATTTGGCAAAGAATTATTTACCATGCCGGTTGGGTTGCTAATTTTGAGACCAGCACTCATTCCATATCCTGCAAACCCAATATTGCCGCTGAGATTGGCGAGGGGTGATCTGCCTGTAGGATTGACCCGGTGGGTAGGCGTGTTATTGTTAGCTTGAAGGTTGATCATACCCACTCGAGGAGTTGAAGTAATGTTTCCAGAGGCTAGTCGCTGTCTATGTGTTGATGGTGTTTGTATAGGTGGGTCGTCTGAGGGAATCTTAATATTAGCCATAGGTTCAGAACGTGGATCGGTGACTATACGCTGAATACCATAACTACCCTGGCTGCTAAACCCTGCCCAATTATGTTGTTCATTCTCGTTTCGTCTCGTAGCAGGAACCATGTTGCTACTTAGATTAGAAGGAACGATGCCAGTATGTTGCATACTGCCCGATTGGGGTTCTGGGAATCGAGAAGGCTGAGGTGGGCGTTGATTTGGCTGACCACCTCTTTCACTCAACCGATTAGCCATGACCGATGCCTCAATGGACTCTTCAACGGCATCAGAAGCTGCGGTTTGAACCTGACCAAGCATCTCGTTACGTTTTGACCTATCGAGCATTTCTTGAGCTTGTAAAGCTTTACGACTCTTCTCTCGATAAGCTTGAATTAGATCTTCATGCTTCTGTTTGAGATTATCTTGATCGATTGCCATACCTAAATTAATCGTCAGTACTGGCCAGTCTCGACAGGGTAGACTAGACTATTGCCATACGAGTCATTCGAGTCTGCAAATCAATGATTTCGCTATTTGCATCATGAATAATCTTGTCCAATTGTGAATTAAGAGTACCGTATTTTTCCGTCAAAGTTTTGGCAACATGTTCTTGATAGACACTGCCGACTATTAGCAGAGTTGAATACCATTGTACTTGGAAAGCTCACATCTGTTGAGTAGCTTGGTACGCCCAGAAGCTCAATGCTCGTCCCGCACATTCCATTATTATATTCGGACTAAGACCGCTGAGAACGCTAGTCTTGTAATCCTCTGTTGGATTGAGATTCGCAACCACTACGTCGTCGGGGTTCGTGAGATGTATTTTGCAAGCGGGACAGATTGGACGTAGGCCGTCTGAACCGCCAGATAGTTCATCCTGTCTTAGACAGTCCAAGCAAAATATGTGGCTTACAATTTAAGCCATTGATAATCAAAAGTAAATTATAGCTGGAAATGACCATACCTGCATGTTGTGACGATAGCATGGTCATTTAACACCCTCCGACACTTTAGCGAGTTGCACCTCAATGTGTGCTCCATTACGGATGAAGGCACGATGCCAACAATTTAGCTATGTTGCTGAGGGTAGCCAATCTGAACTTGAAGCTTCGAGCCTTGAAAACTGGTAAAAGCAAAATATGAAGATCAGGCAAGACGTCATGATTAACCAAAAGTTATGTGGTTGTCGTGGAAATAAGGTTGAGCACCACCTTCCGGCTGGCTCAGCTTCTAATGAAATGCCAGCAACCTAATTTGACATCACTGAATCGTCAACTTAACTCCTTTGATGTTATCGAAGTGACTCTGATATTTCCAAAAAGTGATAGCGCCAGCTCTTCGCTCAGATCACGATCACAAGCGTACTACTAGTAGGAGATATACCTTGTACAACTCGTGGTTGCCAAGAATATTATAACGTACATAGAAACTCCCAGAGACATCGCATGTGGATGGTTTGCATTGGTCAACAACAGCAAAGAAAATCAGAGCTTCTCCAGTTCGCAAATCGTTGTTCAAGCTTTGAACTCCGAAGTTCTCATCCAGAAAGACTCTTCAGAGCCGTACTCACTAATCTAAAGTAGCAGTGGCTGCTCTGCTAGAACTTTGTACGAAAGTAAGATATGATGAAGTTGTTACAGTACGCCAAAAATATTCAATCCTAGTGCTCTGAAAACTGTTTCAATATTCTAGGCCTCTGTTGCTGAAAGATGATCTTTTCAAGTCTCGATGACATGGCCAATCCCTTCTGATTGATGAGTACAGTAAGATGAAAGTACTTCCCTCTGACAGCCCTTCACGATACTTCACTCGAGCTCCAATCGAGTTTTTTTCGGCCACTACAAAAAAACTCGATTCCTCCACACGGGGTCGTGAGTGCCAATCGTCATTGGGATTAATATTCAAAGCAGTTATGGTGCTTCGCAAGGAAATGAAACAACACACCAGGGAAGGGAAGAAGCTTCCTGCTTCGTCTACCAATTCTGGTCTGGCTTAAACGCAGCAACTACCTACCACAGTTCCAAGACCGTCACGAGTAGTCTTTCACTTTCTAGACCGCTCAGGCAAAGTTCGGTCGTTGCCCGGACTATAGACAAATTCGGACTAGAGTCTCAACTCGAAGTTGTAATACCTGAGGTGGCTATTCGTAAACGCAACCAAGAGCGATATTTGCATGACTTACCAGTCATTCTATAGTACGGGATGCCCCATAAAACATGGATTTGAAGGCATTCCCGCAAACATCATAAGACCGAGCTATATTGCCGTGAGGCTTGATTGTTTTTGCTACAGGAAGCAGGAACAAAGGCTTGATGCACTTGGAATATGTCATCACGTACCATGCCAAGACGATTAACTCAGGTGTCACTTCAATTCGTCGGAAAAACTCAAAGTTTCGGGTAAAGAGCCTAATAATCTAGCCAAATCACTGCCGTAGGGTTTCTCGGTTCATTATGGCACCTATGTGTGATGCAAAGACCCTTAACCCATCATCATTAAGGCGATCAGTTATACCGTGGGAGTCAGGGGTTCTCCGTGCTCTCAAAGATCGAGTGGACAATGCGATGTGGGGAGATGCTCACCCCGCAATTTCCCCTGCTTTCACGGTCCTGGTGGTATGTTTTGCAACCCATGTGCGTTGCGCGTGAGCTTTTGAAGCAGGAACAGAAGCTTTGCTGCCTCGTCGTTGCGCATCCCTCGTCTGGCCGGATCAGGAAATCTTAACGAGGGCCGGGAGTCTGTTGCGAACAGACGGCACCCCAGATTCACTTGGCGATGGCATGGTCAAAAATATTTCGATCGTGGTTGATGCTAATTCGTCACAGAACCTCTACGGACATTTTCTAGGTTCTCGGTCGCGGCGGTAGCGGTCCTTGGATATTCAAAACTCTTCATCCTGGTCCCGTAGACCTTCCCGAACACAACAGCAAGCTACCATCGGCCATCCCCTTGTCCAGAGGAAACGGAAGAAAAAGGGCAACGTAAAACTAATAATATGGTGGACTATTAATCAATGGCCGTCTCACCTGCTCCCAAAATTCATGTTTGCTGCCGTCACGCCAAACTGGTTGACTTTCTACACCACACCTTTACTCAAGTGGTTACCGCAACGAGGGTAGCATCGGGAATGTATCCCTCAGAGAGTGCCATCCTATTTCCTGTCATACGTCAAGGTGCTCCAGTACAGAGCAGATGATGATGCGTAAGCAATCTATCTCGTCTAAATCTGCTGAAGATTGACTTTCACAACGACTGGGAACTATATCTTTATTTGTGTGGGCTGTCATCTGAAGCACTTGTAACCCCTTCTCACGTAATGATTACTTAGCCCAATAGTGATGGAACTACTGGGAAACTACTATAAAAGAAATATATTCAGATGCTACAATAAGCGATCGCGGAAACTAGTGGTCGTGAGTGAGCGGAGGAGCATCCTAGTACCGCTATCCGCGGTACCGTAATGCATAACATGACAGGGAAGTGATATGAGGATGGTCTCATGAGTAATGTGAGATTTGATGGATGGATGGCTGCCAACAAATAATTTGAGCCCTTCCTAGTATGCTAGCTTGTCTAGTGGTGAAAAGAAAGACGGAGCTGACAAAAGTCAAGTTCGTCCGGCACTCGGAGGAAAAATAGTTTTTCCATGTGCAAGTTCGGTTCGCCTTTGGGAGAAAGGTGGGTGGGAGTAGGTAGCCGTTGGTACTGGACGGCGACTAACGTTGCATGATGAGCACAGCGCTTCTGGGGAAGGCTTGGAGATGGAGGAATGGCCCGACACGAACAAGCATCAGATGAAAGGACTTCCAAACTTTGATAGTGATATCCAAGTTGACAGGTCGTCGGTGTTAGAGCAACTCCACATATACGGGCCTGCACTGCAATATACTGTGATACACTTTAACGGATAGCTTAAAGATATATCAAGCCCTATATAATATCTTGTGATAGACCATGCACGAAGCCTTACCTTACCAATCCGAAGGACCGTTTAATAAGAATCCGGTCATATAGCGGCAATCTGTTCCACTCTACTAAATAGTCGACGAATACCACCGCAATACAAAGTGGTGCAGCCATTGACGTTGCTCTCTTCTGATTTTATTGTATTGTGCAGTTCTTTATAATCATCCCTCACCGGCTCCAGAAAAAGACAAAAACCCCCTTTTACCGCTGTGGACAGTCAATTACGCCCGCACACTGTACGGTGCTGTCTTCTAATAACAGTACATGTACAGATATGCAAGTACATCCCCCACCCCAGTTCATCAAATCAACGACGAATCCAGAAAATACCCAGCATTTCCCCGCCACCGCTTCTAGAAAAAGAGTTCAAAATTCTTCCCAAAGGAAAGCTAGATTCGCAGTAGACTCTGCGGCACTTGGATTTCCTAACACCAGTTACCAAAGGTCATAATTAGGTGGGCCTCCAAGGTTCCTTCCTGGCATCTGGACCCAACAGTCAAAACAATCATATTCCCATTTATCTCTAAGCGACAGCTGAAGGCAAAATAAGGACGTATATACTCTTGTCCCTTTGAAAATCACAAAGCTGTGCCAGATTGCGAACTCTCATCACCGACGGAAGACCTTGGTAGGACTTTTAATCCATGTCTCCATCTGTGGGTTCATCGACGATGTTTCACACATGTAAGCTGCACTCCCAAATTATTGATGTTTGCGATGCTGACTTTTGTACAGTTCAAGGGCTTGCGACGCCACGTCCATCTTCAGAACAGTCGCAAGATACGCCTAAGCATCCACCTAATGGTGTAGCCAAGAGGATAACAACTCCACATGCTTGCGCTGAGTGCAAACGACGAAAAATTAGATGTGATGGACGTCAACCGTGTGGTCAGTGTTTAGGGTGTAGATCTCCAAAGCCATGTTATTATGATAAACACCGGCAAAGGGTTATTCCATCAAGGAAGTAAGCAGCTTCCGCCTAGATACTAATCCTGACCATTACTAACAAAACCAAACAGGACTCTAGACGCTCTATCTCAATCACTTGAAGAGTGCCGAACAATTCTCAAGCGATTGTTCCCTAATAACGAGGTGCAATCACTATTACCACTTAACCGACAAGAACTTATATCACTTATCGATGTGCCACGTTCCCAAGGTACACCTTCCCTGAGGTCATCCACGGGCTCTCACACATCGCCTCACTCGCAAGACTTCCACTCTCCTATCACGTCTACACCAGATGATTGCCAAAGCCTTGCAAACCTCGAACAGATCCCAAATCATGACTCGGAGTGGGACGAAGAGCGCCGAACTCGAGATTCAATACCAGCTGAAGCAGATGATGTGAATGCATTGTCCCTTTCTGTGGATCGTCAATCGTCTTACCTAGGTGCAACTTCAATCAAAGCAGCATTTATCGTGATGCTGAAAGTTGCACCAGGACTACGAGCCTTCCTAACACCATCCAACAATGGTCCCCACAAACAACTCGCACCCAGTAGTAATTACCCTACACCTCGGCCTAGTAATGACTTTTCACCACAGCCTGTGAAAGTTGGATTCTCTCCCATTACTTGGTCATCTGAGGGCCAGACTCTGATCGATGCATATTTCAATCGAGTTCAAATACTGATACCTATGCTCGATGAGCCGTCTTTCAGAGCAGACTACCTAAGCGGTAGACGTAACGATGCACCATGGCTGGCGCTACTGAACATGGTGTTTGCAATGGGAAGCATTGTGGCGACGAAGTCAGATGATCACAACCATATTGGGTACTATAACCGATCAAAGGAACATCTTGGAATCGACAGCTTAGGGAGCAGCCATATTGAGACATTGCAGGCTATGGCTTTGATGGGTGGCCAGTATCTTCACTATATAAATCGCCCAAACACAGCGAATGCGCTTTTAGGAGCAGCACTACGGATGGCATGCGCACTAGGTCTTCATAGAGAGAGCCTACCAGAGGAAAGCACCGGGAATGCTTTTCTCGTAGAGCAGCGTCGACGAACATGGTGGTCTTTGTTTTGTCTGGATACGTGGGCATCAACTACATTAGGGCGACCTTCAATGGGTCGCTGGGGTGCCGCTGTGACAGTTCGATCACCTGATGGTTCCATGGACATGGTGAGTTGACTGTTATCCATTCACGAACTTAGCTAATCATTACAGAGCATACTTGGCCAGCATACAGGCATAATTCCCTTGATTGAAAACATCAAGTTCTGTAAGATCGCTACCCAAATACAGGATGTTCTTGCCCAGGCTCCACTCCTACGAAGTGACGACTGTGCCAACTTGGATAGCCAGCTAGTCGCATGGCACGAGAACCTCCCTTGGGTTCTTAAGTCCACCGAACCTTGTCCCGAGTCCATATATACAGCTCGATGCGTAATGAAGTGGCGTTATCAAAATCTGCGGATAGTTCTTCACCGGCCTGTATTACTGAACCTCGCGAACCGCGGCAATCAAGGTCATCCACCAACCCAAGAGGAACTGCTAGCTCTTGCAAAAGTAAGAGCAATTGCTAAGGAAACCATCGAAGATATTGCTCGAGATTGGACTCCCAATCAGATGCTCGGCTGGAACGGGGTCTGGTTTATATATCAAGCTTCTATGATTCCTCTTGTTAGTATGTTCTGGGAGTCATGGAACACCCAGCTGGTTCGGGATTGTCAGAACCAGCTCGAAATCATAGTTGATGCCTTGGAGGGCATGGCAGATTGGTCTCTGGCCGCAAGACGAAGTCGAGAGGTTGTGAGCAGGATGTATGAGGCTAGCAAAAGACCTCTTACGTGCCAATTAAGCCCAGGGTTAGGGCCGTTTATGGGAAATGGTATGAAGTATGAAAATGGGATGAATGTGATCACTAGCATGAATGGTATGACTATGAATAGTGTGCCCGGGCAACTTCATCCTATGGATGGTCACGAAATACACCCCATGGAAGGGCTTGGAGAGGAGGGAATGATGATGCAGGATCAAGGCATTTGGGACCTTGATGGGATGTTATGGGGAAATCTACCAGATGGATTGGACACTCCAATGTTTGAAGACTTTGGAATGGGGTATGACGGCAACTTTCTGATGCAACAATGATACGTTCAAGGGGCTACTTATTTAAAGAGAAGTTCACTGGAGTTCGATACCCCTTAGGACAAGAAGTTCCTTATGGTACACAGCACGTTCTTTTGTAAATACTAGCATTGAGATACCACAAACAACAGAATATACACATTCTACTTGGCACACAAAACTTTGAAAGAATGAAAGTGACCTCGTACTCTGCAACCAATCGATGGCTGCCTGTGATGTAGAAAACAAAAGTCACCAGGAGGCTCGTGGAGGGTGGCTAACTTGCACGATTATCTCAGCTGGTACTTGTTATGCATTCAACAGTATCTTTCTAGTCACTTATCGGAAAGCCTCCCTAGACACGACAACAAGCTTCCATCCTCAAATTCTGACTGGGACGCATGCCTGCCCTAACAATTTTGCTTGGTTTCTGATGCTCTGCTCCGACGCTAGCCAGCCACAATCACATTTCAATACCGAACATCATAACTCAACGTTCAGGGTCCAGCCAGCCACGCCTTTCCTATTCATTCGCCTCAGCCGCAACCCCAGCACCTGAATCGTGGTGGCGCACACGCGATGCGAGGGGAATCGACTTCAGCCTGTTTTCCTATTCTTGGCTGTGGGGAAGCGAAGCGAAACTTTTTCTGATTACCGACATGAACGAATGCCACTTAAATAGCAACGGATAAACAAGGACTAACACGCCACTACTGGTCTAAGGCCTCACTGCAAATTTGAAGGTGATATAAATTATATTGAAAGAGTGGACGGATGGAAGGCAGGACCGAAGAGTTGTCGGTAGCGACCGAGCATATACGACTTTTGGTAAGACAACTTATATGGAGGTGAATGTGTGTGGGGAAGCGCTTGAAGAAAGCCCACGTTTGCGTAGGAAAGGAACGTGGAGAACCCACCTGTCATCTTACAGATGTCGTGTTGTGTATCATGTAGGTATGTTGGTTTCTGCATTTTTGATTGCGTGCCCCTTTATGACAACGTCCCGCAGGAGAGCACAAGATTGGCCTTTCGCTCATCAAGTACTGTACCACTGACGTTTCCCTCAAGCCGCTGGGGATCTGTCGATCAAACAAGTGTAAGCCCAAAGGGAAGCACGCCTCCGACATCGTAGGTAGGTTTGGAGGGTGGTAGTTGGAAGGCTAAGGATGATCTCCTTCTCCCCGATCGACAGATGGCACCCTGAGATCTGCTCTACAAGCCCAGATATTCCGGATTGTGTAACACAATACCTGAGGTGGCTGGCTTGGGCATGAGGGTTTTCTGTGCTATCCTGAGGACCTTCTGCAATAATTTGCACCAACAGGCGTACAAAGCAAGGTCCAACTGACACCCCTAAATCTGCGTGTATCACCCCATATACCAGAACCTTCAAAATCCGGTAAGACATTAATCCGCGGTTCCAGCGCTCGAAGCTAAGGCTGTTGCGTGCATATTCATGCACGTCGTCTGTCTGCTTGTTGTGCAACTTCGACCGACTGCAACAGTGAACCTCTTCTAAGTACCGGCGCGAACCGAGACTTAACAGCTTTTGATATACATTCCCCACACTCTTGTCCTGCAGATTGCAGAAGCCTTCCTGCAACACATGCACTCCACACATGACCGGATTATCCTAAATGCCGAGCTAAACGAAGCTTCGGCTGCAATGTCCGAAAAGTGGTGTGGAGCTCCCCGCAATCATCGAAATAACCGGCCCTTGCACAACTTACGGTCGTTCGGCCCGCTTTGCTTCGAAGAAGAGCTTCTTTGAACGTCAAAGCACTGGAGTCAAAGTATGGTACGGGACGATGGGAAACAAGAGTTGAGGCTGGGGGATTGAAGAAATGAAAATGCAGCAGGACAGAATAGCTTGAAAAATGCGCACTGTTGAAAGACTGAGAAGTGATCAGATGCAGAGAGGCATGTGATGCTACAACCATCCTCGACAATGGCATGGTGTGAATAGACAAAGTAAATCTTCTCCAGTTTGAACATTCTTGTACATGCATTGTAGTGCACAACAATGTATTTTGTGGCGAGAGGAATCAATAGTGTGATGTACTTTTCAGGTGCTAACCGCAAAAAAGGGAAGTGGTATGGTGGCAGAGCAACTTGCCTCCTTAGAGTGCTGTCTTTTGATTAAATTGCCTTGGTGGGGTAGTGATGATATCTACTTGCCAGGTGACTGGAGATCATGTGCTTCCCACGCTTGCAAAATATCTCCATCGCAATATAACAGTCCCATGCCACCGATGCAGATGCAGCCTCAGGGCCGAGTCTCCTCCGTGTGCCTCTTTTTTCATTATCATAAATCGTGGATCATGACGCGTGCTGTCGATAGTCATGCATACTTCATATGCGAAAAATCTGGGTTCTGCTTTTCACTCCATCGAATACACAAGTGTTGTCGATAGGAATATATTGCTTGGTGATGATCTTGATCACTTCCTGAGAGGCCATACCGCCTGTCAAAGCGGAAATGTTATGAAGTTCTCCGCCTCGCGCTCTTGCCACTTCCTCGGCCACTTGGATGACTCTTTCATTTGAGGATGCGCCCGGAATTTCGTTCTCGATAGTGGCAAGAATATCAGATGAACTGGCACTGGCCACGTGGGAGGTGGCAACCAAGGATATATATATTGGGAATAGCGACAGTGGCATCATCGTCAGTGGCGAATTTTCATCAGCTTGAAATTGCTCATCTATTTTTGCGTCAATATAGATTAGAGTGGAGCAAGATCTTATAACCTACCAGCGATAGATTTCAGATTTCTAGGAGAAGTATCTGCACCATGTATGAGCTTGATAAAAGCAGCGTTCTTGCAGAATGTGTCCACCTCCGCATCGTCAATGTATTTGCCTCCCTCATGAGCTCGAACATTCTCTAGAACCTCGGCGGCATCTTGCTTAGCCTTCGATTTGTAAATGGTCTGCAGCTTAACGTATACATTTGATTGTGCTTTCATATCCGGAACAGATCCTGGTAAGGGGAGCTCATTATGTTTTTCATAAAACTTCTTGATGGCGTCCGCGATAATCCAGAAACTTGTCTTGGATTCGGCCTTATTCCTGTCAGCTTGATAGTAAATATTTTCAAGGTTATTACATACATCGGTACGATTGTACTCGAATACTTCTTTCACATGGCTTGGGAGACTTGAAGCAGAAACTGTCTTCAGAACAGCGGCGACAGCTTCATCGAAGTTCTCTTCCCCTCCTTCAGGAGTGTTAGTTCGGGCTTCGGCAGCAACCAGATCTCTGAAGGCTTTCTTCTCCTTATATGAGTTGGGATACTGGCCATACGAATCTTTCCACTCTTTCAAATAGTGTAGTAACAGTACAATGTATGGTATGTGTCCATGTTCATGCGGTGGTAAATCTTTAATATTTTTGGTCAAATCTTGTGCGAATTTCGATAGCTCTGGCCAAGGGGTGAGTAGTCTGAGGTCGGTAGTGGCAGTTGAGTCTGGGTGAGTATCGACGATTGGGAAATTGCCAGGCAGATTGATTCGGAAATAGGAATAGAATCCGGCAGAGTGAAGTGATATCAGTGGAACCTGGTGTTCTCGACTGTAATTCTCAATCAGGGCCAAGGTGGACGGTTCAATAGGCAAGGCGTATAGCACTAGCGTAAACTTTTGGTTCAACAGGCCATCAAATGTAGCCGCCTGCGCTTCTGTTAACTGATTGCATCCGTATATTTTCAAGTTAGTGGCCTACCTCGGATTTTGGAAACCACTCGCCCTTCACGTCCGGATTTAATTCTTGTAGTAGCTTAACGCAGACTTCAGCTCTCGACTTTCCCAAACTTTCCTCATCTAGGAAGAAGTTCACACCTAGATCTTCCTCGGATACCAAGTTCTTATCCGCAATTGTAAACTTCCCAATACCTACCAGCAAATTAGTCTTATAACTGAAGCTCTGCATGGATGCTTACTTACCAGGAAGAACAAGGTTCTTTAAAGTCTCAATTCCCACGGTGCCAGAACCCGAGTTCAGAAGCAGGATATGTGCGTCTTCCAAAGCTTGCTGTCCATTGGCAGCCCAGAGTCGTAGCTGGCGATCATACTTCTTCTCCTTGTCTGTTGGTCCCTGGAGGATAGGAGGTGTCTGCTCTCCTACTATGTCCGTAGACATAATTAGGATAGAAGATTTGGTTGAGAAACTGGACAATTGGAGAAAGCCAGCGTAAAGCTCGAAATTGCCTGAATTGCCAGCAGATAAAGAGTTACTGGTATCTGAGGTATAATGGGTCTTCTGGTGTGAGCTTGATATAATTTACATGACTGAGTTTAGACGTTGCCTACCTACGCGCCCCCTGTTGGAGCTTGTCCATGGTGGGGTCCATTATCCATGGTCACGTGTTGATCTAGACCCCGCGCCCACGCTCTTATCGAGGATTTTCTCGCAAGGCGTCACAAAACTTATTCAGCTTCGTACTGGTACTAACTTGATTGATATGAATGATTCCCACGTTATCCCACCTTCCTCCTTCCAACCATATCTTTTACTCTGTTGCAACTTTGATGCGTTGTGATATTACTATTTCTCTACATCATAGTGGCCCAGCTTCACTCTTTATCCTAAGGTCCATCCAACCTCGAGCCAGATCAAGATTGGGTAAAGGTACACTCAGGTCATACACTTCTCACCTGTCTCCAAGCCCGCTTTGCCGACAACCGGCCATATTATTTGCTTCTGTTCCCAAGGATAACATCACCACATCCAACTTCTCTAGAGGTGTTTATTTGAAATCAGTTTTTCCCTCAAAAGCCGCGTCACGTCTCAATATTCATTCAATGTCTAAAGCAGGTGTTCCAGCTCCACATGGAGCTGCTTCTACCCCAGTACCCACCCTATCTACTGTAGAAGCATCAAAGCGTGCAGCCGCCTACAAGGCAGTTGAGGATCATTTTGATCCCTCTTATAGATATGTAGGGATTGGGTCAGGAAGTACTGTGGTTTATGTTGTTGAAGCAATTGTTGCCCAAGGTCCAGAGATCACTTCAAAAATGCGCTTCATACCCACTGGCGAGTAAGTTTCTCCTTACAGGTATCTTATCACCAGAGGATTATCTATCACTCTCTCACCATAAGCTTCACGTATCAGAGCAGTACAGTACCTGACATGTCTTATAGTCAGAGCAAGCAGCTGATTCTAGAGGCTCACCTTCCTCTTGGAAGCATTGATGCAATGCCACCAGTAGCAGTTGGTCCATACAGCGCAGGAATAGGGTTTGATGTAGCAACTGGGGTTAAGGACTTGGGACTCAAAGGAAAACGAGAAAGTCTTGACGTAGCTTTTGACGGTGCTGATGAAATTGACGAGGATCTGAACTGCATTAAAGGTGGTGGCGCCTGTCTCTTTCAAGAGAAATTAGTGGCAACATCGGCGAAAAAGTTTGTTTGTGTAGCTGGTAAGATCAGTCTCGGGTACAACTCAGAATCGTCAACTAACTGCCTAGATTTCCGCAAACTCTCGCCTCGTCTACTCACCGCATGGAAGGCAATTCCTATCGAGATATCTCCATTGGCGGCGCCCACCATCAAGCGAATTCTTATAACCCTTGGTTCATCTGATCCTAAGATCCGCCAAGGAGGCTCTGCCAAAGCTGGACCTGTGGTAACAGATAATGGCATGTGGATCATGGATGCTCCATTTGCGAAGTTACTGTTACCATCTGATCTAAAGGATGGCCAGAAGGGGGACGGCACTGATGGTATCTGGGAAGTTCAGTAAGTAATCCAAAAATTCCCGACGATACTTTTATGGTCTAGCGCAGATAAGCAAGCTGCGTCTTCGCGTCTTAGACAATTTTCGTCTGAAGTTGTACAAGAATGACAGATACTGACCTGACATAGCCAACTTGGCCGAAGGCTCAAGCGAATAGTCGGGATACTGGAGATAGGTCTATTTCATGGGCGTAATGGCTTGCAAGTAGCCAGTGCCGGAGAGGAAAGTGGTGGCCAGAAGCCAGTAGCTGCATATTTTGGGATGGAGAATGGTGAGGTAGAGATCAGGGCAGCCAAAGAGGTTGACGCAACAAGTGCCCGCAGCTAATCAAGCGAATATTAATCCCTCCATATCAAGACTCAGTACACGTATCTTATAATTCCAGGAAGAGAAATTTATCTCTCTCGCACAGCACAAGTGATTAACCTCTGTTGAGTATGTACTAGGATATGTGAAAGACGCTAAAATAGACAAAATTTATAAACCAACGATGATTCGACTTTTTGAATGTAAATGTTAGCGTCAGACACTTGCACAAGTCGTCCGCCGTGAACATCCTATCATATAAAATAGGGAATACTGCCGGACTTAAACTACTCGTTCTTCTCCATGTTCTAGCTGGCGAAATCACACCTTTTACCTTTCCTGTTTTCAAGTTAGATGCATTTACTAAACCAGTGCTGTTCTTCTGTTCTTCGCTGTCTTCTGTGTTTGTGGAATCCTTTTCCCCCTTTTGGAATTAGGTTGAATGGATTTCGAGCATAATAGTACGCATCCGCATATCCACGCCACGCGTATCTCTTACATGGTAATCCAGATGCCTAAATTTATGAGACTGGTATGAGTGCCCATCTAATATGGGACAGCCCAGAATGTACAAAAGTTCTGGGTCAACCAAGAAATCGTAGGAACAGCTTATGACTTTCTTCGGTACCTGTCTTCTAAAAGATAAGTATTAGCAGATCAGTTGACTGACTGTATCACTGAATCTAAGAATAGTTTGGCAATTCTCAATATTTCCCAAGCAGTAGCCAACGGAAGGAATCAAAACTCTTGAGATCAGTTGATTTTCAATATCATGGGCCCCATGGCTGTGCACAACATCTTGTGAGACTGATAATTTCAGAGCAGGGTTTTGCTCTTATGATACTACTAGTCCACACGTAGTCGAGTGCTATGGTTTCTTTCTTTTGCCTACTCCTCCACAAAAGCAAAAAGGCAGGCACCTACCTGCCATCTACATGCAGCTGGTCTGAGCAGTTACCGTACAGGAAGATAGTCATACCAAGGTAGGAGGAGAGAAGGGGAAGATGAACATGACAACAGTCTCGGTCTTTCATTTCATTTATTTGTCTACAGAGTTCTCTTGGATGCGGTCCTTTTGTGCTCCTTATCTGCTTATTCCCTGAATACACTCTCCATGTAATGCACTAAGGAACTCAAATGACATTGCCGAAGTGGATACTTAGAGTCTCTGTTTGGGAGCCGATCCGAAGACCCACTTCCTAAGGGCCGACCCGTGCGCCGGCTCCGACATGATCTTGCCGATCAAGCTAGCTTGCTAGTTTGAAAAAATGATAGGAAAGAATTTATGGGATGTAGCAGTCAACCAAGAACTACGGATAAGCCTCGTTGAAAAGACTGTGTGGAGTGCATCAGTGTTTGTTCCTTAGAACTGAGTATTAAAAGTTGCAAATGGAGTTGTCATTATTTTTGGGGGGGGAAAAAGGGGTTAACAGAATTAAGCGAGACGAGGTTAAGATCTGGGAGGAAAAAGTAAACATCAATCCGGGAAAGAATAGGCTATTATCCTATGAAGCCATATACATGAGCCACTTTTGATGTGAAGATGTGTAGTCTGTAGTCAAGATGTTCAGACAAGACGTTACAGATAAATGACAGGTAAGGTTGCCGGGTATAAGCCGAAAGTTTATCCTCAGCTATATTTGACATCCTAAAACCGTGATGTTTTGTGGTTTACGCCAGAATTATGCGCTACAAAGCTGCCTGTGTATTATGCTCTTATTAGTATTCAAGGCAGATGCCTACATGGGAAGTCGCCCTTTGTTATCACTTTTGGAAGTTTCTTATCCTAACTCTTTGGACCTGAACATATAAAAGGAATGGATTTGATTTACTCTAGGCTTAATTGAAAGGTAATATTCTCAAACCAAAAGTAGTGGGTAACACTAAATGGCTAGCATTCATCCTCCCCAGCGCTGCAGCCCAAGAGAGATCCGATCTTGCTGTCGGATATAATTGTCCTGTATATTTGAGATAAAATAAAGTTACGAGCTTAATAGGTTGTAATAGAATTCAAATTAAGCTCACATAATACATCAATAAATTTTTTAGAAGTTCTATTGCATCTTGGTCTTCTCCTCAACTCCTCCCGCAGCTCTTCCTTTTATCAACAACAACGTCGATAAATCAGGCAACGTTCTTCTATTTTGTTCGAGCGGAATGGAAATTCTTCAGTAATTTCCATTTATGTCGACCAAAGGAGCTGGGATCTCAACGACCCCGGGGCTCATTACAGAGCAGGTTATGAAAATCATAACTTTCTAATGGAGACTACTGGCACTGGCATGGCCACCGCTAGCAACTCTGAGCTCTTATCAGTCAGGTTGTCTCCTAAGCCTGTAAGCATTGCTCAAAGGACCAATGAACGATATTTTCCTCTCTGTTGAAACCCATAACCCCGGTTTGCACAGCCTACGGTAGACAGGGCTTTGGCCACGTTTCTTTGGTGGCAATACTGCACAACATAAAGCCGGCGCACAAACGTATCTTTAGAACCACGCGTGAAAGCCAGAAATCCAACAACTTGGTACCGCAAATTAAAGCCGACATTATTTTTGCTTCAAGTATAAGGCATCGTGAGTAGTATACCGGATCCCTCTCCATTGAGATTATCATTTTTTTAGGCAATACAGGTCACCGGACTTGTTCAACTAGTGGGACGAAGAGCTTCTATACTATCCCTAGGGGTCAATCTTTAATGACACCCAGAAATGTTCAGATTGCATCTTTAGATACTCAGATTTCCACATGTAGGTGACAAACAGCAGAGAGTAGCTGAGACTTGCCGTATGGTTGCATGTAATAGCCGGATGTGACCCCCAAGATGACATGCGTAAGATGTGATTTACATATTCCAGATGGAGAAATTGTCATTCCAAGGTGTTATACCGGAGTTCCAGTGAGCGAGGCTAGCCTATATATATTCGCTATGAAGGGTTGCGCCACTCATTCCCAATTAGGGAACAATCTAGACCATACAATAGTACTTAGAACTATGTACAAACCACTTTAGTATATTTACATGCTGCGCAATACCTCGAATAGGGATTTGTGCCTTCACGCAGCGCTATTACGATCGAAACTCTAGGTATTTCAGCCCTGCGTTTCAAAGTCTCCTTACAGTGTCTAGTGAGTGGATGGGCCGTATGTGCAGGCTAGATGACATGCAGTGAGCCTGCACTGCTCCGAGGAGTGTTTGTTGGGGTCGGTACGGTATGTTGGTTCGGCTTCTAGAATCCGGGCCGCTTGCATTCTGTAAACATTACTCAAGCCTAGGCCTCCGAAACCAGGGCTGCACCGTCGTGGATGTTTTGCACCAAGGGTAGGAAGGGTGCCTGTCTGGTCGTCTGGTCGTCTGGTCGCGGTTAATTTAAGTTTCAATTGGACAGTTCCGAAGCGAGATATATCTGGTGCTAAGAACAGCCGACAAGTGACTTCTGAATAACTTCTAATACATGATGCTAAAATATGAGGATTAGGACACAATTGGAAGACGAGACAAACTTTGTGGCGTCAGAATTCACGTTGCAGCACGGCACGCCGCAAACTGGAAAGAGCATTGAATGCCACACATGAATAATTGAGGCATCAAAAGAGACCTACTCGGTGAGCACTATTGCAACTAATTGGGTGTACTCGAAGGGGCTTCTATTGGTTTAGCAAAGCATAAGACTTCTCTAGCCGCTAAATTAGACGCGAATAATAATTGAGCCTCACAGTAATTGTTCGGTGTCCCCGAGTTCAAGATGGATTTCCCCAAAGAATTGAATAGTTGACTATAATAATACAGATTCTTGCAAGGACACACGTACTCCTAACATTAATTAAACATTAACCCGATTCCATTCCACTTTAACCGATATCGCTTCTTCCATTGCAGCAATAGATAGAGAAATAACATTTAGCACAAAGACACCATTTGCAGGAGACCCAATACTGATACAATGAATCCAGAGAAGGAATGGGGTGTCACAAGGGGTCAAAGACCCACCCAGTTCCGAAATTCTATTAATCCCAATGCTCACACCATTTCACTTCGTACAGTCGTCAACAAGAAATTAACTTCAGCACGTTCCGTATCTAGGATCGTCTCAAGACGCTTGCATATGCAGCTTGCTGTTGCTCCTCGCTTTCCCAACGCCTAAGTCCAAGACGGAGTCTTTCCTCAGTCAGCTGTTGGGTAGACCAGCTACTAGTGACAGAGAGTGTTTCGTCTAGATCATGTGTCTGTGATTGAGTATTGTGCAGCTGATTCGTGGCCGACCAGTCTTGGTCGTATAAATTATATGTCGAATGATTTCCCTCTCCCGTTGAAGCAGCCATTTGTTGCTCTTCATCGAGTGTGAGCTCTGGAGGATATTGAATATCCTGAGATTCTATGAAGCTGGAGGAAAGGTAGTGGCTTTCTTGAGGCACGAAAGACTGGTTGTCGTACCGGAAAGCTTCGTTAGAGTTGGCATAGAACTCAGAATTTTCTTGAGCAGCACCCTGTTTGTTGGGTTCACCAGCTGAGGAGTATACATTGCTATGTGACCTCTGAGTGCGATTGATGCGTTGCCTTGCGCCAGAGGAGTTATGATTCCCTGGAGCATATTGTTCATGAGATGCGAAGGTAGAGGTGGAGGTGTGGTTTCTGGCATTCGAATTATATGCACTGTGACTATGTTTTGTTAGTATTAATAACATACACCAGAAACTATCAGTACCTATAAGAAGATGCCGCAGAGCCGTTGCATGCCTCCATTGATGAGGAATGGGATATTCGAGACATCGATAGGTTTTTTTGCACGAGTTGAGTCATTGAATTCGAACAATGAGACTTGATTGTTCAAAAGGAACAAAGTCTGGGAGTGTTAGACGAACGACAAGAGCTGGGCAAGTTAAATTTTGGATATGAAATTCGGTTTGTGTTTGCTGCCATTCAATTGGGCTTGCAAGAATCCTGTCATGAAAGCACAGAGAATGGCCAGCCGTGCGTATTTATAGTATAAGGTTTAGTGGAATAAAGTAGTAGCTTCACGTTTACACTGGGGGCCAATGAAGAATTATATTTCAAAGAGGTTTCTGCAATACAATATCTGAAACGCGAAAGGAGTACCTTACTGCGAGGCAACGAAGCTAAGCACTCTCAGCAACGTATATGGGAATGGAGACTGGCCTTGAGGGGGTAGCTCTCTCATGACCCTTGTCTAGGCCCTCATGCATTGCCGGTGCATCCTGCAGTACAGACGGGTCACATACATGCCATCGCAAGGCACAAGTGAGCTTCCCAGACTGCTGGGTATTCTATACGGTTGGAGGTTGCATGCAGCTACGATAAACGGTGGATTCCCGGCACATGATAGAAGCCTTTTACTTCCATCGAATGTGATGTGTACTACATTGGTTGCTCCGATGGATGTCATTCCAAGTGCCAGAAGCAAGAAATATATGGCACTGTGCTAATACGCAAAAGTTTATCCTCTTGGGCCTCTTATTTTATAAATATCTACGAAATGAAGTTTGTCTGTAGCTGATGGGGAAGTCTACAGCCCGTTTTCGCTATGGAATATCACCTACTACAGAAAAACATCATCCAAATACCAACAAGCTCTATTTGATGGAGACGAAGGCTCGGCACTAGCTTCTCAAAATACCATGCCTTGCTGGGGATTCAAGATGCGCAGTTATGATAGGGTAATTCAGGAAAGTAATAATTTTAGATTTGTGGCTGTCTTTTGGGATGGATGAATGACGTCTGAAGAGATCAGTCCAGTGCACGGGCTTACTACGTACCACGTTATTACTGAAGTAAAATTGGGGGCCAAAAGTACTCAATTCACTGTAGAGTTTCGCTTTAGTTGGGTTTAGGGGTTTGTTGATTGCCGTCAAACTCCCCTAATGCTGGTGACGATACTACCCGTACAAATTGGGAGACGAAGACCCCCAGGCATTACTTTGCTACCAATACACCACCCTTTCCCATATTTGATTACTTCTTAGCGGAAATTACAAAAACTGGAGCTTCGTGTGGTGGTGTTCTTCTCATGCGAGGACGCTGCATTCTCTTGTTGCGGTCGCTGATCAGTGACCACTTCCAGATCAGGTACAGCAAGCGCAACTGCATCAATTGTCAGCACATCGGGTCACACATTCATCGACCCTTGTACAGCTATATGATATGCTTGTTTAGTTTGGAGCGATCTCTGAAGTGCCATCATGTCTAGGTTGTGGCTGACATGTCATGAGGTTGCTGCCCCAGGCTCTGCAGTAGAAGCACTTGAGGATCAAATACGACGGCATAATTATTGGTTAACAATACTAGAGAACAGACCCTAGTCATGAATTCCTTCTCACCCTAGGGTTAGCTCTTACCCAGCCCTACGCCCGCCACTGTTTCAGGAACATATATCGAGTAAATGATAGATCACAAGCCGAGCCAGGGCATAGCCTTGCCTCACATGATTTCCGGAAAGCGGTCATTTGAAGAGAAACACGCTGGGACTTGCGGAAGGCATATCGACTCGTGAGAGGCTCTCTACTGGCTCTGTCAACGGGATTGGAGTCCGCATATCAGTATCTCAGGCTCATGGGTGCATTTAACTTTCTTGCGCAAATCGCTATGGCCCCGATACGCTAGACGCATGCTAATCAACTGAACATGTTGCTTGTAGAAGCAACGCGTATATTGGCAGGGGTGACTTCGGCCGTTATCAACAAGCGGAAAGATCTCCCAACTATTCAACAGGACACTTCAGCAACAGGAGTTTTAGGCTTCTAACCCTGATGAGGAATATATACCGTACGTGCTTAGCCCCTTCGTTACATTGTTTAGCGCTTCTGAAGCGCGGAGACACCTAAAGGGGCACATAAGGACAACACCGACCGTTTTCAGACCACAGCACTATAAGGACCAATCCCCGTAACTGGCTCCATCCCTCTTCTTTTCAATAACTCTTTCTCTATCCCATGTATGTGTCGGCAAATTGCCGACCGTTTGCTACTCATATTCTGGTAACCGACGGCCTTTGAGTGCAACACAGGGGGTGCTCCCTGCCCTGTTCAGATCCAATCGAGGGTTGCATTGTGCCTGCTTCTGTAAACCTTCTAGAAGCACATACTTAGTTCCAACAATATAGCAGAAAGCACCACTGGCTAGCCTCTATAATTTGATCTTGCAACACCAAAACCTTACTTGGGGACAAAATTCAGAGGGGATTCGCAACTGCTTATCTGCGCATCTTCTATGTATCGATATACAGCTTGCTCCTGTGGCTATCAAACTTCCAGTGGCGCTTCAGATTTGGATGATGTGTGTATACGTGGAGTGTGTTATGACCATGTGCCACTTTGAGTGCTAGAGTACCATGGAGTACCATAGACTACCCTCCCACAGCATATGCCGGCAACGCCACCTATGGACCAAGCCAATTTCATATTCAAACGATCTCTTATCATTTTACATTACAAGGATAAGGTTTAGCGATTTTATTGGTAGAATCGTATAGAGCATAGTTAAAAGTAGGGGGGGGGTCTAAGACCATCTACATTCCACAGCATTGTAACGACTTTGAGAGGCGCCGTCATCTACAGTATTACCTTCGATCTCTGACTTGACTCTTAGATATCATTGACGGCGAATTGTCACCAAATCAATACTTCCTGGGTTACCTTGATGTGCGCCAATAAGTCTGCCGCATTTACTCTTGTTGATACCATCTCTAAAAAAATCTCAGCGAAAATCGTGATACCACCAGCGACTGGGCTATTGTTTCGGCTGCACTCAAGACCTGGCTGATGCTCCAAAAGATGTATTTGCTGATGTGTTCTAAAAAGCCATCTACTTCTTATTATGAGATGTCGGAGGAGTCTGGCATAAGTAGATTGTGGACATGACTGGGTGTACATTTAGCAAGATATATTAGGCTTGACTAAATACTAAATTCTTAGATATATAGATACTGATGGAGGATTAGGTGAAACCAGAGAGTAAATATCCCCTGCAGTGGCAATGGCTTTTTGCTAAATATAGTGTTCTTGCACGATAAACTCATAAATTTCAGAGCTGATAAAGAGGTGACGATTACTTCTTTGGTCTAAGACTAGCTAGGGCTTCCAATTATCTAGACGAATTTGGGGGCCAAAACCCAGACTCTTCATCCTGAACACCAAATCTTTCACGCTCAAACATCCATGCTGCACACTTGAAGACTTGCAAGGAAGATTCTTCAGTCATCAATCACCATCCATTAGTATGCATGAGTACGTTTGCATTACACATCTACACGAGTTCTGGTGTAGGGTTCTATGGCATCGCCGCCCCTATGTAGCACAAGATCCCCAGCCAGAATAGGGATCATGCATCGGGGAACATTTAAAGATGGTGCCAGGCTCAAAGTTCGGACACAAATCGGTCGGTAAACATTCTACTCCCGAGCTGCAGCAGCCACGGCACCTCAGCATGCCGACTTGATCCTTCGCGGGCATAAAGCTGGAAGAGGAAGGATAGCCTTGAGCAGCGCATCAGCAGGCCAAAGCGCGCGGCTACAGGTTTCTTTGTGTGACCTCCAAGTAAGCTTCAATATAAGCGGCGGCGCTTGGCTGCAAATGACATCCATTTTGACAGAAGTTTCCCGAGCCAAATATATGGCACCGATGCATGCTTTGCGGGCCCTGAAGAAAACCACCATTTTGCCTGTATCGGGCTATGGCATATCCGTTTGTGCATTTAAGCCACGGACAGCATATCCATCATTCTGGGCGCCCATCTTCGGTGTATAGCCCAATCCTTCTACCATACAATATTACCCTGGTCGCTTCATATGGAGTACATGTCAAGCGAGAAGAATGCTTGTCGAAGGGTGAGAAAGCCATGCCATTCAGCCTTACTCTGACAAGGACCTCAAGCACTATTGAACTCACTTATGTAACGTTAAACGTGATGCAGGTTGCTGTTAGGCGGTACAATCAGGCAACATATATATACATGACACAAAGGCTCCAATCGACCGCTTGTTGTCGATGTATGTGATCGAATGTATTATTGTTAGAGTGATTGATGACAAGCATTAAGTCGTTGCTGACCTTATGCAGATGTGTCGTCATAACTAGCGGGCATTTTGTCCATTTGGAGACTTCTACAATACACTGACGATTGAGCAGCCCAAACATCCAAACACACCTCTAAACTAAGTTGTCATACCAATCTTGTAATGCTTACCGGGTACTGTTTGGAAGCCGTATCTCCATTTGAATGCGACCGGACGCTGAAGTAATCAGCAGGGTAAAAGAAAATTACAAATCTCTTGATAGTACCCGCCGAAGGGCAATTGTATAAATCTCTACAGCTACACGTCAACGATGTGTCAGCATTCCCGCGACGGTCCTGAGCTCAGCAGAATAGGTTTATACTATGTCGTTGTTGATTACCCCTAGTCAAATCCAGATAACCGCGCCGGGCCGAGATTCGGTAAACTGTGGCGTACTTCCCGTGTGGCACTGGGGAAAGCTCCCCAACATTTGTAGTAGAACGTCGCGTGCCCATTTGGAGCTCACCAAATCCCGTCTGAACATCTCAGAAGCGTGAAAGCAATTGCTCTTCTCATACGTACAAGCTAGACAAACAGCTTTGCCATTGGCACAGATTTACGACCCCTGCCAAAAAGAAAGAAAAGAAAAAGAAAAGAGATATGGCGCGAATTACGCAGGGTAACATCTTTTCGTAAGTTATCAACCTTCCCACTTGCGCAGTACTGTTGAGCTACTTTAGAGGCTTTGCTATCATATTCTAACTGTTATTCCATAGACGCCAGCGTACTCCTCTTCTACTACTAGCTTTCTTTGGCGGAGGTGCTGCGTTCGTTACCTTCAAATGGAGAGCAGTCATGCAGCGGAGCAAAGAGGCTAAAATTGCAGGCACAAAAGATATTAACTACTCGGTTGCTCCTGGACGAAGTGGTCAGTGACTCATATCTGTTATTCAGTGGGAAGATATTAATATCCTGACCGAAGGTGGTGGCATTTGAATGAGAAGAACTCTAGGAATAGCCTGTGTGACAACAATCGATACAGCGAACACTCCTCATGGAAAGATGATACACACCACTTTATTATGAGATACGGAAATCCTTGGATTAGATACAATGGTACTGATATGCGACTGGTTTGGCGTTGGTGGGCTTTTGTGACGCCCAGATGGAGAATCGACTTTTCCAGCATCGGGATATAGTTATAATCAGACAACATGCCGAGCAAATGTCTTAGGCCCGCTAAGTACTACTTGCATGTGCTAATCTCAATATAAATTCTATACAAAATTTGAAGTTCTGGTCCTAAACATAGTAAATGTTGAAAGGTAGCAATTATAAGCTTTGCCATAATGGGTACAAAGCTATATACTTCTGTATACATATAGAAAGCACTGAAGTGGATGGCTTTTCTTTGAAACAACAAAGAAAGTCTGGATCAGAAATGTTGCTTAGGCATCAATCTTTCTGTTGCAGCACCCTTACAAAGCTTCCAGCTTCAGATGCGGGGTACTAGACCCAAATTGTGTTGCGTAGGGTGGGGTCGTCGGCGTACTGTGGTACACATTGCGTGATGTTTGTTGCTAGCACACTTAGCTAATCCATCACATTACAAATACTCGTGTCTAAGGTAGAGCTATAAGAAGGGAGCTGCCCACGCTGTGCAGACTTCCTGATAAATGTCCTTGCGATTCACATCTCGTCTTCTAACCTCCAATTCTCGCAGCACTTTCCGTGTCCGACAATTAAACTCCCACCTCCGCAAGTACAGCATGGCTTCCATACCTGCCACGCAAAGGGGCATATTAGTTGAGAAGACTGGTGGTGTCGAAGTCTTAGAGTACAAAACCGACCTCCCAGTGCCAACTCCCAAGGAAGGTGAGATTCTTGTCAAGAATGACTTCATTGGCATCAATTACATTGACACGTTTGTGCCCTTCTCCGTTTCAAGCTCCCGGTTAACACGTTCATAGGTACTTTCGCTCTGGTCTCTATCCCTCCCCTAAACCGGAAATCTTGGGCAATGAAGCAGAAGGCACAATCGTATCGGTCGGTCCCTCGGGAAACTTTTACAATCTCAAAGTCGGAGATCGGGTCGTGTTCTTGAAAATGGGTGCATATGCCGAATACACTGCAGTTCCGGCGCTCAAGGCTCATGCCATTCCATCGAGCATTGGTCCAGGAATTGCTGCTGCTGCTTTGCTTCAGGGACTCACAGCTTTGACTTTGATCCGCGAAGCACATCACGTACAAAAAGGAGACTGGGTACTGGTCCATGCTGCAGCCGGAGGTGTTGGTCTGCTGCTGGTGCAGTTGTTGAGAGCGGTAGGCGCAAAGGTGATTGGGACAAGTAGCACAAAAGAGAAGCTTGCTCTTGCTCACGAAAATGGAGCGGAGTGGACGGTAAACTACAAAGATGAAGATGTTGTGGCTAGAGTCAAGGAGATCACGGGGGGAGAGGGAGTAAGAGTTGTGTACGACAGCACGGGAAAAGATCAATTCCAAAATGACCTCGAGGTTGTGGCACGTAAGGGATCTGTTGTTAGCTACGGTAACTCGGTATGTGTTCTTGGTCGCTGCAATGTGTCATGATACTAATGTCGAATTGCTATAGAGCGGTGCAGTGCCTCCATTTTCAATTGCAGCTTTGGGCAGCAAGAACTTGAAGCTACTCCGGCCCCGTCTTTTCAACTATATTGAGACCCGAGAGGAATTTGAGCAGTATAGCGCGGAGCTCTTTGACTTCATCGCCAAGAAAGAAATCAATGTGAGGATTCATGAGACATATCCTCTAGCAGATGTCGCGAGGGCACATACAGACATCGAGTCTAGGAAGACGACTGGTAAGCTGCTATTGAAGACATGAAGGCTGGCTTGATATAGGCAGAGCATTTATGATATCAGTTATGACGAAGTAGTTACAACCATCACATTAATCTAAATAAAATGAGTAACCTGACTTCGTCGTCATACGGCATCTTTCACAAATATGACGTTCGCATTTCTATTTTATGTCCATTACCCCAATTGTCTGCATTGCAAATACAAAATATTTCATGCATGTGGCCACGAAAATATACATAGAGAAAAAGCCTAACGGGTTCAATGCGATGACAACAGTGATAATTGGAAAAGGGCGTTTGCTTTGATTTTGAGAATGGAAAGTAGGGTTTCTGTTGGAGCATCGGAAGGAAACTTGGGGGAGTGGAAAGAAGGCAATGCATGTCGGCTATGAAATGAACGCTCATTTGAAGTGCTGGCATTGTCAAGTCTATGTGATCTGTTCTAAATTACGCACCTACTCAGCTCTAGACTTCTTCACAGCTTCAAGCAGAGCTGCTGGTGGCTCTTGGCGGTATCCTTGAGGGTTATTGCTAACCCATCTCCAAAGGTCTTCACAGGCATCCTCCAGGGTAAGCTCCGTCTTCCAGTTCAACTCCTCATTTGCTCTGGTAGGGTTGGCGGTTAGATCAAGCACATCTCCAGCTCTTCGCTCCACAACCTCGTAGTTGAGTGGTTTGCCCACAGCCTTGCTGAAAGCAGCGATCATCTCTAACACTGTGCATCCACGTCCTGATCCCAAGTTCCAAGCCCGGACACCGGGATTCTTCTCTCGTAGGTGATTGAGGGCAGCCAAGTGGCCCTTGGCCAGATCGACGACGTGAATGTAGTCACGGATTGCGGTGCCATCTCTCGATGGGTAGTCTGTTCAGGTTAGCTCGAGAATACATAGCAGAAGGGAGAGTCCCACCATCTCCGTAGACAAATAGCTTCTCCCTTTGTCCAGTTGCGACTTGGCCTAGCAACGGCAAGAGGTTGAATGGAACACCCAGTGGATCCTCGCCCAGAATACCACTTGGGTGTGAACCACCAGGGTTGAAGTATCTCAGTAAGGCACCATTCCACTGCTCAAATGGCTTGCCATCCTTCTTCAGATTGGTCCGTTGCGCATTTATGAAGTCTTCAATGACCAGTTCGATTGTGCTCTTAGTGCGTCCGTATGGGTTGGTGGGGCCTATTGGGCAATGTTCTGGAATTGGGATCATGTTGGGGATTCTTGTGACATCGCCATAGACCGTTGCGGATGAAGAGAAGACAATGTTGCAGACATTGTGCTTTTTCATAACGCGAAGCAGGGTGATGGCTCCTCCAACATTGACGCGGTAGTATTCGAGAGGGTTCACAGAGGATTCTCCTACTGCCTAGCGCAAATCAGTATGTATTAAAGCCAGAAACTCAGGTAGAAATACCTTGAGAGCTGCGAAGTGAATGACACTGTCGAGCTTAGGATGTGCTGCAAACACCTTCTCCAGTCCTTCCTCGTCCGTGACATCTACTTGGTAAAATGTTGGCCGTTTTCCACAGAGCAATTCTATGCGGTCAAGAGAGACCTTGGAGGAGTTGTAGAGACTGTCAACAATCACAACTTCATAGCCATGCTGGAGAAGAGCAAGGGTGGTGAAGGAGCCAATGTAGCCAGTTCCTCTGTGCATCAATGGTATATTAGCAACCCCTCATTATTTTTCATCTGCAGGAGAGCTGACGGCGGGGTCCTCCGTTCAAAATTGAGACCTACCCAGTGATGAGGACGGTTCCCACGGCCATAATAACTTTGCTGAGAGGCTTCGATGAGATCGCTTGATACGGTCACTCAGTAATGAAACAGCGAGACTGGATAGATAGGGATGGTAGGCAGAGAAAAGGGAGTCAGAGAAATGGGGATGTGGAGAGTGGAGGGGCAATGTATCAATGTCGGGAAGCTAAAGGGCGCGCGCGCTCTTATTTTCAGGGGAGCAGCTTGGAACAGCTGTTGTTGGCAATGTAATGGTGGACCGCCACATAATCGTACCATCTGCCTCGGAGACTTTTTACATGCAAGTACTGGTATTTGACGCACACACCGTTGGCCGTGAAGGAGTGCAGCTATTCCCAGTTCCTACGTCGTAATAGAAGCAATACCACAGTCATGGAACGGAACATAGCGATGCTTATGTTATCGTGGGGTTAGCGCTATAATCAATACTGGGAGTTCAGTCTGGCCGCCCGGCAAAACAGGGATCTTGCTGCCGTAGGAAAAAAGCTCCCCTCAGATCGCGTCTGCGATGAGCTTAGAATTGATCTCAAGTCACATACTTCACAAAGTACTGTACTGTACAGTGCTGGGTAATCGCTCCTCTAAACCTCAATATCTGTCACTCGCCATTTTCGCTCTGAAAAGGCTTTTGCCTTGCTCCGTTACCAGCCTTTTCTTTATCTGTAAATAAACGCGTCTTTGTCCGGCTACTCTTGTCATTGTCTTTGTACCTTGAATCTCAACACCAGAAGAATCAACTTGCGCCCGACATTATCACAATACCTCACAAGCTCCAAAAACCTCATCCATGCACCACCTAATGAAGAATTGACTGGGCTGTCTTCTGGTACGCGTAATTTCCATATTGGATCAGAGCTTGCAGTGCTATTGTTCTCTCATATTGTAACTGTTTGAAGAGGCTGGGGTCGACAGGTCAATTGACTTCCTTCACAATAGTAAGTCTTCCTATTTTCTCCACTAGCTCACACAAGCCCTCATGTCATACACATAAGACCCTACTCTCCAAACTCTTTCCCTTCTGGCTCTTCATCTTAATACAAGCTGTGCATGATGGCTAAGTCGTCTCTCTCTAGAAGCGACCAAAACCTTTCCGCAAGTTGGTAACCTTTGACCCAATTGAGTTGAGTTCCTTTGCTAACTACGTAACACATACAGAACCCAACGTCGACATTGGACCTTCTTCCAATAAGCCCAACCCTTCTCCCTCAAACTCACACTTGAGCACCGTCTCCAAAGTACCCACTACCATGTCTACCAGACGATCCACCCGCGCTACAAGCAAAGGTGCGAGCGACCTAGGTGGAGATACTTCATCTGTAACGCATTCCATGTTAGCTAGTACTCCAGCGAAACGAAATGCCCGGGCCCCAAAATCAACTACAAGCACATCGAAATCCAAATCCAAATTGCCCAAAGTCGGAACCAAAGGTACAACTGCTTATGGTACAAATAATGAAGTACGTCCAGCACAGATACATGCGAATGAAGGCAAAGAATCTCACGAAGATATCCTGGAAGATATTCTTGGCACAAAGCTTCACAATGTCACAGAGGAGGACGAGGAGGAAGAAGCAAGTACCAGTAAGTAGAGTTTTTCTCTCTATGCAAACTTCTACTAACCTTTTCAAGGTCGTGTCGGTAGCCTGGTTTCCAGTGTTCGTGGCCGTCGTACGCGCCAGAGGAACTTAGATACACCACTCTCGGTAGAATACAACGAAACGTTCTCTTTGGAAAGTGACCTCAATATGCAAGCCAAATTAGACTCCTCATCCGTCGACGACCTGGCTCTCGGAGAATTGAGTTCGGGCTTTGGGGCTCGCAGAACAGCGCCTAGAAGGCATGTTGCCATGTCTCCAGTGCCTTCAGTTGAGGAGGAGTCAGAGGAAGAGATAAGAAGCGATTCTAGAGTCGACTTAATTCAGGATACGGAAGTAATTGAGTCTTTGGGCCCTTCGGTATGGGAGATCTTTACAGAGTCGCTTTCTCGCACCACGCAAGTCGCTGTTGATAATATTGCGGGAGTTTTCAGGAGAGCAAAAAGGTAAGAGAACCGTCTGTCTGAGTTTTGAATTTACTGACGAAAAACAAAGATTCATAGCTACAAACCCAGGAATATTCTGGCTGTGCTTCGTCGCCGTGCTTCTTGGTGGACTCTTTACAGGACGCGGCTATGAAAAATATGGACAACCTTTGCTACACGGCAGCTGGCTTCCTACATTTTCCGGACCAACCGAGCTCTGGGAGCCTGCTTTGGCTAGATCCTATCAACAAGAGCTCCGAAATCTCAAGCGAGAGATAATCCAGTTGAAACCGCACAAGCAGCTGGATCCTACCACTGTTGAAAAACTACAGGACATCCTTCCAGACCTGGTTCTTTGTAAAAAGGATAAGCAAAATAGACTCCAGATTCCAGACGACTTTTGGAGGGCTTTGCAGGATAAGATTCGTAATGATGATACTTTGTTTGAAAAAGACACTGGTGGCCAAGAATCGAGAGCTGGTCTTTCCAAAAATGAAGTTCAGCACATTGCCCAAGGCGTCGCTGAAAATGTAGTGAAGAAATCGGACAAGATCTGGGACAAGTTTCTGGACAATAACCGTGAACGAATTACTCAGTGGCAAGAAGCTGCTGTTTTCGCCAAAAATGGCAAAGCCTACAATAGTGATGTTGTTGAGCGACTAGAGCTCATAGGGAAGATAAAAGAGAATTGGGAAGCCAATGAAGAAGCACATCGAGTCCTACAGAAAAGGGTCGACTACCTAAGCGAACGAGCTCTAGGCACTGTGTATAGGCGCCTCAACAAGGTTGAGCATGATTTAGTGACCATGGATCAGCTCAATACCGCAGTGAGCCAACAGATCCGGAGGATGGTGGCAGCAACACAGCTGGATACTCTTTCCAAAGCAAACAACAAGCAAATCAGTGACCGGGGGCTTGACAAAGTTAATTTCTTCTCGAAGGGAACAGGAGCCCGAATCATTCCCTATCTAACTGCACCAAACTTCGTCTTCCCCAGCATGAGAATGAACTGGTTCAAAAGAAAAACTCTTGAGTGGACTCTCGGACCCGTTGCAAAACCCATGCCCCCCGAAGTTGCTCTTGAACATTGGGAAGAGCATGGCGACTGTTGGTGTGCACCTTCCAAAATCACAGATGGCCCAAATGAAGGCTTTGGTCCAAGCATCGGAGTAGCACTTGGCAGAGAAATCACACCGGATCAGGTAATCGTTGAGCATATCAGTCCTGGTGCATCGTTAGAGCCAGGAGCTACACCAAAGGAGATGGAACTCTTTGCTGAGATCTTGGATCCCGTTGCCTTTGACGAAGCTCAACATAGGTCTCATCAGTTTTTCCGCGAGCATTTCGATTATCCGCCGTTTTACAACGCGCCTAAGAATTTTGTTCGCTTGGGAATGTGGACTTACGATGCTAACATGTTACAAACTGCCCAAAGTTTCCCGCTCCAGGTAGATTTGAGCACCATCAAAGATGCATATACGAACAAAATTGTTGTGCATGCAAGGAATAACTGGGGCGGCAACCAGGTGCCCTACACGTGTATGTACCGAATCAGAGTCATGGGAGAGGTTAAAAAGAGAAAGGGAGAGGTCGAGAGCGAGAGTGATTCTGGCAACTAGATAGCTAAGAGCTGAAATTTGAGGTTTGAGCATTGGCGTTATATAAGGCGAATTGGGGCGTTCGGAAAATACCCAATGTACTTAAGAGATGAACTTCTGCTTCCAAGGAGAAACTATTACCATTACCTAGAGCATTGCGATACATTTGAAGCAGATCGAATTTGATGACCCAGGCAGTAGTATTCCATTGTTCCAGACCTTTAGGATATTCTCGACTCCTTTTTAGCTGCTTTCGGCTCGAATGCAATAGGCAAAACCCTAGCAATTGCTAACGGTTACGCATCTCTACTTGTAACAGCGTTTGGTAAACTTGCCAGCATGATACTCCCCCATTATACATCCTCCTTTGGTTTCAGAGCAACACGACGGCACCAATCATAGGGCGCAGCTATAATATGGTACAAATCCACGAATGACTTCTAGAAATTCATTCCTTTTAACTCAAAATCGTTTCCACAATGTAGGTACTCTGTATCCATGCATCGCTATAGAATTCCATTAACACATACAAGTTTGATATGCAGTAGAAGAAGCTTGGTAGCCGTGAGCGCTTGAAAGCTAGTGGTTTTAGCGCTCTTAAAACTCATTCCGCCTGGTGGATTTCGGAGGTTGGGTCTCGCTTAGTGGAAAGGGGTAACATGGCACCAGTCAAAGAAAGCCTGCTTTTCCTCAAACCTCAATCAAAATTATTCGTCGAGCTAGCTATGTCTAGCATTATGTATGCTGTAAAAGTTGAATATATCGCTGAGTAGAGACTCTCAAAACGTACGATTAATAGTCACGAATTATCTGCAGCTTCGGTTACAATCATGTTCATTATTATGTAATTTGATATCACAACAGTCATTCCGACTCTGCTTATATATATGATATATGGATATCGAACAATATATTATTTCTAGCCAAGAAGTCCTGTAGCCAGCACCTCCAAATCCTCCACTGTCTCGGGTTCATCTGCAGTCTCGATGATATTACTATTTGTTTTCGCTGCATCATCATCCGAGTCATCCTCAAACCACTTCTTAGGCCGCTTAGAAGGTCGGCTCTCTTCCGAATCTAAATCTGATTCCTCTCCAGCCACGGGTAGCGACGCTAGGAAAGCCAGAGACTCTGCAGCCGCTTTACTATTTTCTTCCAAGTCTGCCCCATCATCTGCAAGCAAAGCTGCTTTTGCCTTTTCTTTCTTCTTATCCTTCTTTTCCCGCTTCTTCTGCTTCTCGGCCTGCTTGTCGTCGATATCGGCCTGTCGTACCTTCGCAGCCTCATCCTCGACGAATTTATCTCTTTGCGCTGCCGCAGGTCCTCGTCTTTGGAAGTCCTCCTCGTCCTCTAACTCGTATACTTGGTGTGCTACACCTTCCTCGTCAAACACCAGCTTGGTTGCGTTTCCTTTCAACTTGAGAGCCAGCTTCTTGGAAGTCATGACCTTCTCACGCCGCTTAGAATCAACGATGAAATCTTCACCACCAGCTCCTTTAATTATCTTGACGCCATTCTTAGAAGCAGAATCAGATTTGTCAACCTCGGATTCGTTTCCGTCATCAACAGCTATGGTCCTCTTCACCGAGAGGAAGTCTTCATCCTCATCAGCATCGGCGAATGCGTTATCTTTTCCGTCATTCGTGACCATCTTCGCAAAGTGACCAGACAGGACATCTTGATTACGCCGCTCGAACATCCGATCATATCTGGTACGGACTTCCTTCGATTTGGGCTTCTTGTCCTCGCCTTCGACTTCACTTTCCTCGTCACTAGACAAAGCAGCCCTTGGTGCATTTTTGAGCTTCTTAGCATCATCTCCTTTCTGGAACTTGATATTTGGAGTACCAGGAAGGCCTAAACTTGCAGCATATCCCTCTAAATCATAATTGTTGATGTTGAAAACAGTCTTATCTTTCTGAAGGTACACCGATCGAGCGTAACTCGCAAATGCTTTCTGTCCCAGATATTTGAGTTCTGGGTCCTGGAAGCACATATTTTGTAATTGGTTGCCAATGTCATGAAGGTTCTTTCCCTGTTTGATCTTGATATTTTCGATGGGTACTTTCTTATGCTCTAAGCATTTCAGCATGCCTGATTCCTCACTCGGGTCCAGCATCAAGATCGCTCTTCCGGTTTTGCCGTATCGGGCCGTTCGTCCAACACGATGTATGTAAGTGTCTGCATCTTCTGGGCAATCGTATTGAACAACCCAGTCCACTGCCGGGAAATCAAGTCCTCGTGCTACAACATCTGTTGCGAATATACAAGCATTTTTTGAGGCTGAGAATTTAGCTGTAGTATCTAATCTAACAGACAACTTCTGGTTACCAAGGAGGTGCATTAGTGGGATACCAGGTTGTAGATGGCGGAAGCTCTCGTATACAAATCGGACCTGTTTCCCCGACGAAAAGAATACAACGATCTTAGACTTCAAGGATGATTTTATGAAGCCGTATAAAGTATTCAACTTCTCCGGAAGAGGGCATACTAGGTAATGCTGGACGAGGGTCTCTGGCGTAGCACTGGTTGCATCCTCGTGCACACCCACATACTCTTGATCCCGTAAACTCAACCTTGCAAGGTAGGATACCTTATTTGTCTGGGTCGCACTAAATAATAATGTCTGCCTCGACTTGGGTAAGTGTTCAATTATCGCGTCAACCGCAGACTGAAATCCCATATCCATAATTCGATCTGCTTCATCAAGAATAAGCATCTCCAAGTTTCCAACATCGAACGCGGCTGTCTGGTCCAAATGCTGTAGCATTCTTCCCGGTGTACAAACTAGAATGTTCATCCTTGCCAGACGCTCCTGTTCTTCGTGTGTGTCTTTACCTCCTATGACCAAGCCAGCGGAAAAGGAGTGGTAGCGCCCGATTTTTCGCAGAACCTCAAATATTTGAGCGGCAAGTTCTCTTGTAGGTGATATGATTAAGGCCCCAAGCCCATGATCTGAACTCCATCTTTGTCTGTAAAGATTTTCTAGTACGGGAATCAAAAATGCGAGAGTTTTTCCGCTTCCAGTTTTCGCTGCACCTAGTATATCCCGACCTCTCAGAGCAAGTGGTATAGCCTTCGATTGAATCTCGGTAAGACTCGAAAAGTGTGAGGCTTTCAAACCCTTAACTGTTGCTTCCGATAAAGGCAGATCGGAGAATTCACCAAACTGTCCTTTAGGATCCTAAGTATGTGAGTTGTGCTCAAAGTTGTTCATTAGGATTTTGCATACCAACTCTTCCACGGCTTTTTTAAGGCCGGCGAGCTCATCGATTCCCCGCTTCCTCTTCAATGACCGCGGGTCGTTGCCTTTAGCTCTTGCAGGTTGCCGCGACTTTTTCCCGACAGATTGAGAACTCATTTCTGCAGTAATGGCAACTTACGTCTGCTAGTAGGAAGAGTAAAACTCGGTATTCAAAGACCGCCGATAGAGTCTTCAGAACTTTAAAGTGGAGCTACGCCGAAGTGGAGAACCCCGCCGCTAGCGCCCGCAAAAAAAGTTCCTCCAAGTGCGATAAGATCTTGAACTTTGATCGCAAAGTCAACAGCTTCGAGAAGTTGGGATTGTCAAGATGCCACACCGTGCTGTGTCCCCTACTGCTTCGGAAAATGACTTCGACATCACCAAATCCTTGTTCCACGACGATACAAATGCTGAAGACGACGATTTTAAGTTCCCAATCACGAAAGATGTAGGGACTCTGAATGCGGGAGGAATTCTAGACGGTGATAGTGATGGAGACGATGCCTTTATTGCAGCTGAGCAAGCTGCTTCAAATAGAAAAGGTTCAAACTTAAAAGGAAAAACCGTTAAGAAGGGTGGTGGATTTCAGGCCATGGGTATGGAAACTTCACAAGTGTGGTGATGCGAAAACCTGCTAATTAATCAATAGGATTAAATGCCCAACTGCTGAAAGCTATTACCAGGAAAGGATTTTCCGTACCTACTCCAATTCAAAGAAAGACAATTCCTCTTGTTCTCGACAATAAAGATGTTGTAGGAATGGCACGAACTGGTTCGGGAAAGACTGCCGCCTTCGTAATACCTATGATTCAAAAGTTAAAGGCGCACAGTGCGAGAGTTGGAGCGAGAGCATTAATTTTATCTCCTTCTCGAGAACTTGCTCTGCAAACATTGAAAGTAGTCAAGGAATTTGGAAGAGGTACGGATCTCAAATGTGTGTTACTCGTGGGTGGAGACAGTATTGAGGAACAATTCGGGTTCATGGCCGGGAATCCTGACATTGTGATTGCCACACCTGGTCGATTTCTGCATCTCAAAGTAGAAATGTCACTGGACCTAGCATCTGTGAGGTATGTAGTTTTCGACGAGGCCGATCGTCTCTTCGAAATGGGTTTTGCTGCTCAACTCACGGAAATTCTTCACGCTCTACCCGTTGCTAGGCAAACACTTTTGTTCTCCGCTACTCTACCAAAATCTATGGTAGAATTTACGCAGGCTGGCCTTCAAGAACCTACCCTGGTGCGTTTAGACGCCGAGAGCAAAGTATCGCCAGATCTTGAAAGTGCATTTTTCAGTGTCAAAAGTGCTGAGAAAGAAGGTGCATTGCTTCACATTCTCAATGATTTGATCAAAATGCCTACTGGACTACCAGAGGCTGCAAAGAAGATTGCTGATAGCAATGATAAGAAGAGAAAGCGGGGAGATGATGGTCGTCGTCCAAAACAAAAGCCTACAGAACACTCCACGATTGTCTTTGCTTCTACGAAGCATCACGTTGACTACTTAGCGTCACTACTTCGACTGTCTGGGTTCGCTGTGTCTCATGCGTATGGCTCGTTGGACCAAGTTGCCCGTAACATGCAGGTTGAAGACTTTCGCTCAGGAATGACCAATATTTTGGTGGTGACCGATGTTGCTGCTAGAGGTATTGATATTCCTGTGCTGGCTAATGTTATCAACTATGACTTCCCTCCACAGCCAAAGATTTTTGTCCATCGTGTTGGACGTACTGCGAGAGCAGGGCAACGTGGATGGAGTTATAGTCTTGTGCAAGACACAGATGCTCCATATTTGTTAGATCTACAATTGTTTCTTGGCAAAAGACTACTTCTTGGGCGCGATAGCGGCTCTACACCCAATTATGCAGAAGATGTCACGGTCGGTACTCTACTTAGAACAAACTTGGAAAGCACTTCTGAGTGGATTACAAAACTACTGGGAGATGATGATGATTTGAGTGCTCTCCGAACCGTTGCTGGAAAAGGAGAGAAGCTCTACAAGAAAACCAGGAATTCTGCATCGAACGAGAGTGCGAAGAGAGGCAAGGAAGTTGTAGCATCAAAAGGATGGAACGAGTTACATCCTCTCTTTAATAGCGAAACCAACACCGCTGAACAAGCACGAATCGACATGCTAGAACGTATCAATGGCTTCAGACCTCAAGAGACTGTTTTTGAAATTGGTACTAGAGGCAAAGCAGGTCACGGCGAAGCTGCAGAGATGATGAGACATCGTAGAGAAAAGATCGTTCCTCGAAGACAAAAGGAAGAAGATGACAAGGCGGCTGCAGCAGCTGAAGAGGCAGCATTCGAGGATACAGATGCTACTCCTGAAGAGGGTGCCGACGATAACGATGACGATGAAATGGAGGTGACGGTCAGTGGTGGAGGAGCAGACATGGAAGATGCTTCTGACAACGAAATTGAACTTGCGTTCTCGAAGTCAAGCCAGAAAGGCAAAGGAAGATCTTTATCATGGAAGGATTCTGAGAATTTCATGTCGTATACCCCAAAGAACATCAACGCAGCTGAGGAGCGAGGATATGGAGTTCACTCCGGATCTTACAACACTGCGTCCCAGAATTCTAACTTCATTGAAGCTGCTAGAGGCGTCACAATGGACCTTACGAACGACGATGGAGCCAAATCATTTGCGGAACCAGCTAGAGCGAAAGGAATGCGTTGGGATAAAAAGAACAGTAAATATGTGGCTCGAGTCAACGACGAGGATGGTTCCAAGGGCAAGAAGATGATTCGCGGTGAGAGTGGACAGAAGATTGCTGCTTCGTTCCAGAGCGGACGTTATGATAGATGGCGAAAGACCAATAAGCAGGACCGCCTTCCTCGAACTGGTGAGGCCGAACGAGAAGGCGCAACTGGCGGAGTAGGCCGCGGGTTTGGAACGAGATACAAGCATAAGCAGGAGAAGGCTCCTAAGGAGGCCGATAAATACAGAGACGATTACCATGTGAGGAAGAAGAGAGTTGCCGAGGCAAAAGAGAAGCGTGTTGGTGTCTTCAAGGAAGGTTCTGGTAAGAGAGAAATCAAGAGCACAGACGATATCCGAAAGGAGAGGAAAGTGGCAGAGATGAAGAAGGCCAAAAACGGGAGAGCTCCTAGTAAAGGAAAGAGATGATGTTGACATAAGAAATATAAGATATCATGTACTACGTTATTTATAGCTGAATTGTGATAAGCTTGCTCAACCCGCAGCAGGTATTTAGATGCAATATTGATTCGTCTTTCATGTTGAGTAATTTCCCCAAGAAGGTGGTATGCCAAGCCAACATGAAGTTTTTAATAGTCGACACCATGACCTCTAACTCTCACAAATCATACAGTTAGCATATAAAGAAGGCGGTTTCCCCTCACCTTACTGGAATGCAAAACATGTTACACGGGTGCTCAAAACCTTTGCTAGGGTCTGATATATGAATTGGAGAACGGTTTGTGATATTGAAAACACTCATGGCTGTATTAGTCTCCTACACAATACCCAAGACTTTGTTAGCGGCCTAAAAAAGTCACAATTGCATATAATTGGAAGTTCCAAACTATTTTACATCGATAGTATGCGTTGGTGACCGGTAAACAAGAGTTCCAACAGTGCTCTATACTCCAATACCACCACCATTTGAGTCATCGCGATCTCCTCTTCCACCCTTGTCGTTTCCGTATTCTTTCCCTTTGTTCCCACCATTATAGCGGTATTCTTTCGGGAGACTCCTTGTCTTTCTATGCTTCTTACCTATCCTCTTGTGTTCTGCATCTCGTTTATCTTCGGGCCTGTAACATTATGATCAGCAAAAGACTTCTTGTTAAGAATCTCTCCAGATCCAACATATAGCTTCAACATACTCGCTTCCCGAACTCTCTCGTCCCCTTTTGTTCAGCATACTATTTAGCTCACCGGAGAGTTTATCGATGGGTGCTGTTTCTTCTCTAACCCATGCTGAGTCTCCCAACGCACCCCTCTTCTGACGATTTCCTGCTCCTTCCGTTGACCAAGGCACCTCATGGTCTTGCGTGGAACGTCTGATGGCATCGCAATCTAGCGAAGTTCTATAGGTTCTTTGGGGCGGAACTGATTGTCGCCCTGGATGAAATGGCACGGTCTCGCTGCTTGCAAAATGTCGATGGTGCTCAGTAAGAACCTCGTTTACGGAGGCAGATGTCGTTGACGCTACATATCTGCGATCTGTATGTTGATCCCCAGTTGGCTCAGCATCGGTCAGAGCATGCAGTTGATCAATCACCCTTTCTGTACTATCATTGGGAGGAGGTGATAGGGGTGTCTGAGTTATTGATTGTCTCGATGTACTTTGAAAATCTCTTCTGTATGATCACTGGTTAACTTGAGTACCATTATTTTCAAATACTAGTTCCCCTTCAGACCGGCAAAATGTTTCTTTAATCAGTCAGAAGGCTAACGTGAAACTACATACTGGCCAGGTTCTGGAGATCTTGTTTCGAGTTGCCTTCGGTCTAGGTTATATTGTTGCAGCGAACCTGATAATAAACTCGGAGTGATAATCGTATCTATGGGGTAGGCGTCCGATATATCTAAATCGTGATTTTGGCTGGGGTTGATGCTGGAAATACTGTCCTAGCTGTCATTGATATGTCAAACTCTGGAGACCATGAGCATTACCTCCCTGTGGTTGGACTTCCTATGGTGGCACCAGTTGGGCTTAGAAGATTCTCCTCCCCGTCTTCCCCGTCTTCCGCCTGCATTTCAGAAGATGAGGAGGGAGATTGGTCAACAGATATCACTGGTGCATCAACGTTTCCCAAGGTATTTCCACTTCTTGTCTCCACCATGGTCAAGTTCTATGTTGTATCAAAGCCCAGCAAAGGTAGGGACACAAGACAGAAATAGTATGGATAGGCTTTGATTTCAAATACAGAATAAGTAGTTAGAACAACACTAGGACAAAGTGACCACAGGTCATTGTATTGACGAAGGCATGAGTCAAAGGAACCTCCTTAATACAAGAACGACTTCTTAAGATCCCAGAAAGGCGCATCCTCACCAGACATATCTTGTCAAGGCACAGGATTTGGTCAACACTGCCGACCAAATGTTTTCTCTCACCGAAGCCGGGGGAGTTGGGATGCCTTCAGTGCCCCGCCTGCCCATCCGGTGAGGTTAACTTCTCAAACAGTCCCTGGCTCCTGAAGAACGCCCATAAAAGAACAATTCCAGATTCGAGATCATGACTATTTACGGGTAGCAACCGGACTGCTGGCACAGCGGCTGTAATGTCAACCTGCAAGGCAATGTAGTGCAAGGCATGGTGATCTGGAAAGGATGCGGTTGGAACGGATAGGCAGCAAGAAGCCGGTGAACAAGAAAGGCCAGGGATACGAGTGGGATTATGGTGGCTCCTTACGAGTTGGATGTCTCAATTATCGAGATCGACCCCACCACCAAAAACCAAAAATCAAGAACTACGCTAATATCACATTCTATTCTAATTCATTACCTCAACTAATTATCTGACTCAAAGTACTGCTGCTAGAAATTATGCAGTATGCCAAATAATATAATTTGGCTTTTTTAAAAAAAAAACTTGCCAGAATACTTTACTTTAGTTAGATAATTAATAGAAGTATCGTAATTCGGCTTCATTGCAACTACAAACAGCAACTACAATTCTTACCTACTACCTTAAGTAAAATCTATATTATTACCATTAGTGTATGTTCCATAGTACTTAACCTTATACTCATCACTTTTAATTATTACCTTACTTAGTTTTGGTTTATATTATAGTTTAAAAACATATAATATAGCTCAATAGTAACAAGACTTTCCGTCGGTCGAACACCACCATAAATCACATATGAGTGGTCGCGCTCACTACTCCCTTCAACAAAATAAACATTGCCGAATATCATTCTACAGTATTCAGGCCAAGAGAGATTCAACACCCATATCCAACTGCAGAACACAATCCATGTTCGATGCTAACTCCTTTTCCCAAAGCAAATCACATAATGCCAAGTACATGCCCATGATTCAATAGTATATTTACAACACAGGACAACCTACTATTGCAATAGTGTTCGCAAGATACTATATAAGGAGCGATGCAAACGAGAAAACTTGACCTTCTGAACATGGAAGAAGATTGGGACTTTGCCACATGTAGCATAAAGTAGACTGAATTTCGCGAAACCCTACCAAAAGTTCAATAACGCCTAACATAGCCCCGTCCAATTCGGTTGTCTAGGAGTAGCTTCATTCACTAATTCGCCACACAGATCCAAAAAGCCTTGCTCGTATTTCCAACATTTAATGCTTCATTTCTGTGATGCGGGCTGTAAGTGAAGATTTGAACCAGGCACTTTTGCAAGGTTTTGGCTTCGTGATTATCGGCTCAATTCAGGCCAGCAAACTCATAGTATCTGAAGTTATTTCTTTAATTGACTAATTTTCGGTGCTTAATCCTTTTGATTCTTCTCCGTCCGCTTGTATTTCAAAAACCGTCCTAGATTCAGAGCAGCTTCATCGGCCCTAGCTCGTAGCTCTCCAAACTTCCGTTTATCGATACCTTTGGCCATTTTCTTCACCTTTGGTAGTATGCTCTCCAAATGATCATAAAACCCATTTGCCCAAAAGACTGCCCCGTCAAATGCATAACTCTTATCAGCATATATGTCAAAAACTTGATCCAATGCTTCAATTGCATCTGCAGCAGGTGTATCTGGGATACCGGCAAGAACAGTTATCAAAAAGACACCGATTTCTTTATTTAATTCGATAGGTGCAGGGTGAAGAGCAAGTCTACCCAAAACGCCAATGCTTTTAACACCTAACCCTTGGAATACATCCATGTTTTCTTCGGTTCCATTTTTAGGCACTTCTGCATCCAGGCTAGGGAGGTTCTTTGATGCTTGATACAGCGCCATGAACTTTCTTTGCTCGTTAGATTTTGGTTGGATAACTCCTGGCACGCTACGACAAACCGCCCAGGCTAAGCTAGTAATAGATGACGCCAGTTCAATATCAGCGGTATTAGAAGCCAGTATAGGGCAGACAACTTCGTTCCATATTTTCTCTGCCAATGATGACCAAATGGCTTTAAGCCCTTTCAGCTGTCCTGCAGAGAAATCAATACTAGACACAGTCCAAGAGATGTTATTGAGAGTCGCCAAAGCCTGAAGTTGAATAGAATCCTGCTCTGGAGAGCTATTTGTTGGAGGCAACGCAACGGCGAGTACCCTGGGAGCTGCATCTCGAACCAACCGATTAAGTGTCTCTTCTTCAAGATGGCTGTCGTCATCGTCAGGCCCATCACCTAGTACTAATGCCATATCTTCCTGAATTTCATCGTCGTTCATTTCAGCATCCTCATCTTCCAGCTCCTGCTCATCCTCGAGGTCATTGTCATCCTCCATTTTGTCATCTTCCCCAATTTCAACTTCGTTGTCGTCTTCAAAACCCTCGAAAGTTTTCTCAAATCTGCTACCATGCTCAATGGCCTCTTGAAGGCTGGTTGCAATAGAAGCCGTAATTTCCAACGCGAGCTGTAGTATCTCATCGGGTGAAGATTCCTCATGACCATTCATACCGTGGACTTGAGTCGCCTGCTCTATCGACGAAACAAGAACAGGAATGAGCATACTGTCCGAGGCACCATCTTTGGGTGTATTGTGATCGAACCATTGCAAAGATGTGAAAAGATTGTGAAGAACCCCACAGGCGGCAACAGCGAGAAAGCCGTGGGAATCCTTAATAAGAACAAGATCGTTCAGCCATGAGTCAGAAGCTACAATTTTCTCACACAAGCCTTTATTGTTTTCGCTCAAAACCGTAAGGCAAGAAAGTGATTCGCGCCGAACACGTGCTGGGGTACTTCTTTGCGTCAGCTCATATTAGTCGTATGAATTGCAGATTATTAAACCATACCTGAGGGTTGATGAGATTACAGTAAACATGAATTCCACGACTTCAGCTATATTGGAAACAGCTTCGGCGATCTCATCTTGAGCTTCGGACAGTGATGTCAGAAGTCCAAGGACAGAGCTGGACAGGGTCCATAAAAGATCTTGCTGGGGCTTTGGAAGCTTGGTAAGAGGAGTTTGTTCTGAGTTGAGGGTTTCTGTGATCTGTAATATGTTAGATTCTCGCAATAGTATACGTCATTCCTTCTGCCCCAAACACCACAATGTAGTCAAAGCCATAAAGAACCGAGTATAATCAGGAACTTTACTGCTTCACTATGCCTGATGGTGGCCAAAATAGCGCGTTGGCAGGCGTAGGAACTTGACATGAAAAACCTCAAAAGCACAACGAGCTTACACTTTTGACGATTGCCCCAACAGCAGTTAAGATATCTTGTCTATACAGATGGATGCAGAAATCATTCTCTTCCTCTTGGGCCAAATTATTTAAAATTCCCCAGCCAGCACTCCTGCTCTCCAAAGATGCGTCGGTTAAAGTCTGCTCTAACAGAATCTTGACGACTTGCTCTCGCAACAACAGCTTTCGGCATTTGGTATCCTCGATGATATTGGCGATTGCCACTGCAGCTGCAGATCGAGTTTTCAGTTCCGGACTTTGGAGGTCTCTAACCAATGTATTAGTAATCAAAAATTCCGTCCTTTAAATATATAAGAGTAGATAGATAAGAAGCATCGCGTTGAAGAAACGGACATACTTGAGAACGGGGAGGATTCGAGTCTCTCTGATCGAGGCAAGTTCAGGATCTGTCAGAGGCTTGACAGGTTTCGCTTTCGGATCAGCTCGATTCTTGTTTCGGTTTCTGGGCTTTGATTTCCCCATGTTTAGAATCTGGGTATGGATATAAACACAACTTTTCTTCAATTCTCAGTTCTCAAATAATTTTATTTTAGTTCTGCCGGTCGGTGTTTGTCCCCGACCCCTCATTATGTTAGGCGCACCCACCGCCTCAACCCCGCCACTCAACCTTCTGGATCGGGCGATTGTCTTGGCCGTTGATATGTTTTCTATCGTCATTTCATCTTCGACATACAAACTCTTTAGCAATGTCTACCACTACCACCATCACCAACGAGCCCATTACGGCGCAGAGTATCTTGCGTCTTTTCCCAGACATTGACACTAGTTCAGCAGAGCTGGATGGTCACGATGCTGAACAGATCCGGTTGATGGATGAAGTCTGTATTGTTCTCGACGAGAATGACAAGCCCATCGGCAACTTTAGCAAGAAAATATGTGAGTGCCCTCGAAATTACAATAGCCGCAATTCATTAACAAAGTGTTGGAGGCCATCTTATGACCAATATCGACAAGGGCTTGCTACACCGCGCATTCTCTGTCTTCCTATTTAACTCTAAGAATGAGTTGCTCCTACAACAACGCGCCACAGAAAAGATCACCTTTCCGGATATGTGGACCAATACTTGCTGTTCGCATCCTCTAGGTATACCAGGCGAAGGTGGTGACTATTTGGCTGAATCAGTGAGTGGAGTGAAGAACGCGGCCCGACGAAAGCTGGACCATGAACTCGGCATCAAGGAGCACCAAGTCCCCTTCAATGACTTCAAGTTCTTAACCAGGATTCACTACAAAGCACCAAGTGATGGAAAATGGGGAGAGCATGAAAGTAAGACCTGTGTTAAATACCCTCATATGAACACCTATTGATATCGCATCCCCAAATAGTCGATTACATCCTTTTTATTAAGGCGGACGTTGATCTCGAGCCGAATCTGAACGAAGTCAAGGATACCACATACGTTACTGCCGATGGCTTGAAAGCCATGTTCCAGGACCCGAAGCTTAAGTTTACGCCCTGGTTCAAGCTCATTTGCAATTCTCTGCTTTTTGAGTGGTGGGAGCATCTAGATGAGGGGCTCGAGCCATATTTGAACGAACAAGAAATTCGCAGAATGTAAATAGGAGGATGATCACGCATAAAGGCAGCCGCGAGCTGCGGTAAACTTGGTCTACAACAGCAGGAAGGAGGGTTTATTAAGAATACCACCAACTATCATGGCGAGGAGTTATACCCCACAAGCAAACGTAAAAATGGAATTGCTTTCCTGTGCATTGTCTTCTCGCTTTGGCGCCTGTCAGATCTTCGGACATGGGAAGCTGTGAGCTCGCTATCGGCCACAGCTGCACCATTCATTGGATTATCAAGGTGGGGTGTTTGTGAGGTAGTCTTTTTCGCACTTCCACATACCTCATTTGCTTTTCTGGTTGAAGTCTTGGTTCCTATCCCTATTTTCTATGCCGCTTCCGTCTTTCGTTGTGCTGTTCAATTTCTCTTCTTTACATGGTCTGTACGCATGTTTCGTCGCACAACGCGTAACCTTCCCAGACCAAAGAGGCTTGAACTTCCTAGCTACTGATACAAGTCAAACTAGCTGGGTGCTTCCCGCCGGAGAATAAAATAGGCGCTAGATCCAACATAGCAAGTCCACGCAGCGTTCACCCCACGCGTATATGCAGATTGCAGTCTGTACTATGTATGGCGAGGAGTGGATGGTCGCCGTCATATTGGCTGTTTTCTCCCTATCTCATCCACAATTCAAGGGGTAACTGGACCATAGTGTTGTGCACGGGAGCTCACGAGGCGAAATGTCAGATTTGGAGGAAACGACTCGCGGGATTGCTGAAGGATAGTTGTCATTGGATGATAGGCTTAGGTCTTATGGCTTCGCAGGCGGGGTTGCTGGTCTTCTTAATAGCGGCTCACCACCCACCTGCTGCCTCTTGTCCTGATCCTATCTACCCTTTGCTCTCCAACCTCAATCTTCATCGTTTTACTTGGTTATAGCCGTACTTCCAACTAACCTACTCGTCACCACCTTTATATATCTATACCATCAGATCTACACAACTGTCAGCATTCTACAACAGGAACCCACTCAGACTTGACTACCCTCATTCTCACATATAACTGCATTTGAACTATCTATTTTGTTCATCTCGTTCAGAGGAGCATTCATTCGACGGGATCCGTCTTCTACAACTAACCACAGAAAGCTCTCACTTCAACAACATTGATGTCGGTTGACATACGCAACAGTCTCAACTGTCTACGCTTCCCATCTCGATACGAAACAGTTTCGAGATCCCAGCTATCAAAGCAGCATACTGGTGATATTACTAGACCATCCAAAAAACCATATTGTTCGTGATAGCTATCTGGCCTTGTTCACCATGCCCAACTTGCTGATAATCAGCAGAAACTGTAGATAGGAATCGCAAGTAAGCTCGCAATTATGGAGCATATCAATGGTAATGGCACATTGACCGTCAAGGAGAAGTTCAGTCGATCTGCCGAAGATCTAGAGGAGGTGCGAGTCGTCGGTATTGATGAATATGAGAAAGTAGCTCAGAGTCTTGCAGATGCATTTGCAGTCGATGAGATTGCGAGGTATTTCATTGATACGGATGACATGGCATCTTATTCTGATGATCACAAGTGGAGACTCCATTGCAACATCATGAAGTACATCACTGCAGCTCATTGCTACACGGGCATTGTGACCACTATCGGACCAGACTACGATGCTGTTGCCCTTTGGTAAATTATATACCCTGTTGCTCATGTATGGAAGTAGCTCATACGTGTTCAGGATGCCTCCTGGAGCTAACATGGATGACTCATTCACTGTATTCCGGAGCGGTATGGTAAGTTCAGTTTCATATCGAGTTCAGAGGTAAATTTGCCATCGCCACTTTTATGCGATATCCAAGCAATGCACTTTAAGAATGGATGCAATATAAGCACAGGGAATCTCTAGTTTGGGAACACTGTCATAGTATTAAAACACATTGAGTTTTAAAAAGCCTTTCTCATACAGATCATATAGTTGGATAACTGAAAGCTCCTTCTGTCGTTGTGGCGAGTTTTGGGATTACATCGGGTATGATAGTGACAAATATTGGAGGGATGGGATTTCAAAAAATGTCAATTACGCATGGCAACACCTTGCGTGCTATCTATATCTATAGTTGTCATGAGTTAAAGTTGCTTTACTGATTAGAACACATACAGTGGCGACTATACTACCAGCTCTCTCGAGAGGGCCGCTCTAGATTCTTCAATGAATTCATGCCACTCCTCCATAACACCAAACACGAAATCATGGGTTCCAGAGATGATGACTCCTACTATCTTGTGTATCTCGGGACAAAGCCAAGTGCTCGTGGAAAGGGTTATGCCAAGAAATTGATAAAGCAGATGACTACCATTGTAAGCATGGCATAACAAAACCATTTAAAACCCCAAGCCTTCTTCAAATTGAGAAATCAAGTGCTAAATCTAGAGAAGGCCGATCTTGAAGGCCGTGCCACCTATCTCGAGTCTAGTGCAGCATCCAACGTTTCCTACTACGAGAAACACGGCTTCATCGAGAAGAAGATCGTTGAATGCAAACGTGGACCGAAGCCACTTCCATTGCATATAATGGTCCGAGAGCCGCACGGGAAGCTCGTGGGAAACATGATTGAAGGGAACAGTCTTCCGATCAAAGCTATCTAACTATTGGTGCTATGAGGCTGATTAACGGGCCAGCAGAGTCTGAGCGGGGAGACGAACTTGCTTTTTACAATCTTCCAGAGCTTTCTATTAAGCCGATAGCCTATTCATATCTTGTCTTTAATTGCTATGCTTTTGTATTTGTTTTATTTATGTTGCAAGGAAGTCTTAGTCTCTAAATAGATATTGAATTTAAACGAAACAAGAGTGATTATCAAAACGTACACTGTACCTGCGAGTCAATAAACAGTACGATGTCCTATGAGCCACTATTTGCATCCCTGGTCCAGGGCACGCAGACATTGAGCGTATCATCTAAACCAAGCACCAACATGGCAAGCAAGTGAAGTTCAATTGTATATTTGACAAACTACTGTGGATTTAGATAGTGGAGTAAGAGTTATATGCCCTCTTGCATTCATTTGTCTAAAGCCCGACAGGGCCTGCTTCACATTTCTTAGGACACTTAGGAGGTATGTCTACCAAGTACGTGATCAGGACGGGAGATCGTAGCCGTTATCCGCGGGCACTGCCATCCTCAATGTGCGACTTAATCACCTCTTTTATCATGATCTGCATGCCCAAAATTATTCTAACAAAGGCCGGCCCATAACGCCTCATAGGTTCCTCTTATCAGTCGTACTAATACTCCAACACCGCCCAGGTTTCATCATCAATCGTAGTGTAAATCATACCCTCTGCCAACAACTCATCTCCAGCCTTGAACACCTCCGCCTGCGAGATTCCCAGCGTAGATGCTATGTTAGCAACATGTAACCCCTCGTTGCCTTGCGGTGCGTCTTGAAGAAACTTGAAGACAGCCATTCCGTTCTTGCTCATATTTCTAGGCAGAGGCTTGCCTCCAGCAGCAGTGTTAGCAGCTGCCCCGCCTTCATTAGCTCCACCTGCGACGAATAGTCCACCATTCGCAGCGTTACTGGGAGGTCCCCTTGTAAAGTGAAGATGTATGGCAGTAGCTTCAAGGAGATGATAGGTGATTTCGTTGAAGTCTGTGGTGATGGCTCGGATGGTACGTGCACCTATGTTTCGTCTTCCACCAAAATCTTTAAGCGTTCCCCATACGTGGATATAGTCTCCTTCCTTCGGCATTGTCTTTGCATACTCAGGAGCTGCATCACTGTCTACCCATTGTTTAACGTCAATGGTCCCAGTGCCATCATCAAGCTGGAAGGTGGTGTTGGTTGTTTGGGATTGAACTTTGAGGATTTGACCAACAAGGGAGAGCTGTCTTGTGTCAGGCAGAGCAAGGGGAGGGGAAGAATGCAGCCCTTACTGAAGATACATCAGCACCATCAATCTTGGCATCTGCACTGGGATGGGCAAATGTTCTGTTCTTGTTAGTTAAACAACAGATTTGACAAGCTTGGGTCTTACTTACGCCTCTAAGACTTGTTTAATAGTCACGGGTCGAACTGTATCTTTGCCATGTGTCTGTCACATTCTTAGAATGAACGGATTCTAAGAGCAGGGTACATACCTTTCCTCCACTTGGACTATCTTGACTTCCTGCCTGTGAACCACCCGCAAACCCTCCACCTTCTGCCCCTCCTTGGGCACCGCCATATGTATTTGTTGTTGTGGTATAACCACCTCCATATCCATAGTTTGCTATTATGAAATGTTAGATTATGCTAAAGTTCTAAAGAAAGAGAGGCTCTACCCATATTTGCGGAGTTTGTGTTGAAGAATTTGTGCAATGTTGTCGGGCAACGCGTTGCTAGACGCGATCGCGTAAAGTGATCTTTTGTCGCCAAGACAATGGATTATCACATGATATACCATGATGCCTTCGCTCCTGTGAAATCCTAGCTCTGGATGTCTCCAAGGACTTATTAAACCTTATACTCAGATGTACGTAAAACTTGTGGGCTAGCCTTGACGAACAGCACTAGAATATACTGGTTCCCATTACGCTTGTGAAATTCATGACGGAGTTAGGATCTCACTGTTGCATATTGGGAGGGAACTATCTGTCAGAGCTTCCAAATTCGTCGAAAGTACTGAAAAAGATGATATCCTTAAACTCTGAACTTTGAGCATGAGTACAGTGAAATAGTGTTTTGACGTGAAATTCACTCCTGATGTGCAAAATGACTCCACGCAGGAATATGCTCTTGAAGCTTTTAAAACTGCCGTTATGCATCAATTTGCTATGAAATTAAACCATTTCCACCATATTGATAATAGAAAACTAGAAAACAATTTGGCTACCTTGCTCTAGATTTCTGTAGAGAGGACTGCTGGTGTGTTTTTTACTGTTTTAATTATATGTAGTTCTACAATAGCTGTCTACAAGTTATTGCAGCAATATTGAGTTTATTAGGTTGACAAAATATTCGGTCAGGATAACTCAAAATATATTCTGACCAGAAATCTTTGCTATGTTGTCTATACCCCCCCTAATTGGCTTTCCTGTAGCTGTTATTAATTTAAGCTGTCGAATATACAGCCATCCTAAGACACTATACTCTGGCGCAAAGTAAGAAAAACAGTCCTTGCTAATCTCAGAACATTATTAGAAGTGGCCACCCGTTAACGTCACTCAACCTCAGAAAACATTAGACCGAATACGCAGCGTGTCTACTATAAATATCAAGAATAGGATACATTTTGAGGTTCTCAGATATGGTAGACAACCCAATGCACAGATTACCAAATGATTCTCAAAGGCAACAAGGCGTTCACCTAATCAAACTGGGAAGAGGGTATAAGCAAACTTCATTATTAAACAAAATATTATTAACCTCTATTTAGAGTATTACCCGAGCCTTTAGGATTTGCTTCCGTGAACTCGTCCCATTCTCTGGCCTTGTACGTTTCCGCATCGCCTTTTTCATAATTATCTTCATCTGGCTCGGGGCTAAGTCCACTTGCTGCGCCACCTCCCTCAATGATTCCACCTCTCGCACGCTCCTCCTCTAAATATTCATCGACTGTCATGGTTGGAAGGTTGTGGCCTGGTCTGAAAACTCCATCTTTCAATGTCTGCCTACTGTCCAACAATGTAAAGGGTCGTAATGGTTTCCCTCCTGAGTCCAAGATAGGTCCTTTATTTGCAGCGGAGATTCTGGTATTGCTATCAAGGCGTTCTGAATATTCCTGGCCATTTCGCAAGCCTGCTCGTTCGCGGTAATCACGTTCTAACGAAGCGGGACTTGGACCATCTTCTGGGGGAGCCATTGCCAAGATCTCCACCTCGCGATTAAGAGATTCGAGAGATTGAAACGAATGATGGGTACACAGAGCAATATTAGCAAGGTGCAGCTGACGAACCGCATCATCGTCATTTTGTAGATACGCAGGATTCTGGGCCAAAAACTAGTGCATAGGTAGTGAGCTTTCCAGGCATGTGATATTGGGGATGGAGACTAACTTCTAACTTGCTTTTCAACTCTTTCTCTAGTTTGAAATTGGCTATTTTTGCCTCACGCCTTGCATTTGGATCCGTGGTTGATATGGTTGAGAAGGTGGAAGGAGATTCAATGTATGTCTGATATAGCCTTCTGTCTGCCGAGGACAGAATTTCATAATGGTCCAATAGGCTCAAGTATTTCTCGAATGCTTCCCTTCCTCTTTGTAGTATATTCTTACGGTCGATATGTGAAACCCGGACTATCAGCTCTGCAAGTCGGTAATTAATTAAAAGATATCTACAGTTCTTCGTCAGTATTTGATAGACTTCCTGATTTCGTACATGGGCACACACTGTAACTCTCCTGATGCCAAATCCTCAAGCGTTTCATTGGTACTGAACAAGGAAAGTCTGTCTGCTAGTCGGAGGCAGTCCTCATAATCAGCTATGGCAGATGCTAGATTCTGCTGGTAAATGGCAGTATTAGTGTCCCATGAAGATTCAATTAATTGTCTTTTGCTCTCAGCTGAGCTGAATAGCGACTTTATGTTTTGATCAGCCATGCTGTATTATCTAAGAGGTAAGGTTCTGCTAACAGGTAGGTGCGAAGCTTTGGAGATATTGAAGTTGAAGTCAATTGTGGGGCCAAAACTGGAGCCAGAACACGTGCCCGCGCGACAAACACATCTTTTGATAACACAAATTAAAAACTACAGGAAAGAGTGTAGTAGGCTAATCTAAGACTCCTCTAGTCAGATTTGAGACTGTGCCGATCCTAGAAAACACATCTCTTTTTTTTTAAGTTTCTATTACATACTACCAATCTGCTGCCCCGTCTGGTTATCTGCAGGATATTCCATCAAAATTGGAAAAAGAAAGCCAGGAAGCCAATGGCTATGGCTGTTTGCTAACAAACACAGGGGAAAATGACACAGCAGCCTCGTTTTCCGATTTGATAGTAGGTGAAGTAGCCACAACATGCAACCTGGGTGAATATAGCCCCTAGCCTTAAGGGCGACTGAAAACATCATCAGACCCCCAAATGAATCTGAAGTTAAATAATCCTTCATGGTCACCAAAGATAAGGCCCTCAGTTTTCGACCCTTCCTCAAAGTCGAGCTACCAAGCATAAGAAAGACAGCCATCCACCACTACAGGCACTGATACCTGGCAGCCCCCTTACAGGATCTGTTACTTCTCCAACCTGATTGCTTCACAAGAGAATTAGTGAAACTAACTCCACTTATCTCACTTAAGTCTCTCGCAATGGCACCAGCCATGCCTCGATTGGAATTGGACGCCTGTTCTGATATGGACAAGTTGATGGTTACTCCCATGAGCAAATCTATCAGCTCAACAAATCAATCGACAGCACTTGCAACAAGAACAACACAGGATGTTATAGCAGACTTGAAAAGACCTTTAGAATTACTGCAAACTATCCCCGTTAAGCGTTGTCCAGTATTAATAGAAGATATCGCCCTCAAATCCCAGCTGCGTAAACAATGGGTATCAGACATTAGCAATACATCGTTAGAGGATGAGGATGAGGAGCAGGAACAAGATCAAGATATTGATGATGCTGATCTAGATGAACTCATCCCAATGACCAAACCTAGGAAGGTATCCGAGCGGAAGAGACGAGCTGCTGCTATCGCAGACAGCTACATAGAGGCCGTACTGCAGAAAACCCTCAAAGATGGAATTTCTGCAGTCAAGCCTGGAGAAGAGTCAACTCAATCCGCTCGATGGCTAGTCAGCCAAAGTGAGAGCCATCAAATTATCTCAACTCCGAGAACATACCAGATTGAACTGTTTGAACTAGCTAAAGAGAAGAACGTCATTGCTGTGCTGGATACTGGCTCAGGCAAGACCTTAATCGCGGTCCTCTTGTTACGACATACATTTGCTCAAGAACTGGAAGATCGAGCAGTTGGAAAGCCAAAGCGGGTTTCTTTCTTTCTTGTCGACTCTGTGACTTTATTGTTTCAGCAACATGCGGTCCTGAAGGCTAATCTCGATCAGCCGATGGATCTCTTCTGTGGTGATATGGGCTGCGATCTTTGGAGTCGTGATATCTGGGAGAAACACATGAACGAGAATATGGTCATAGTTTGTACTGCTGAGGTTCTTCGTCACTGCCTTGCTCACGCATTTATTCCTATGGAGAAGATCAACCTTCTCATATTTGATGAAGCCCATCATGCCAAAAAGAGCCACCCTTATGCTAGGATTATAATGGATCACTACGCACGACAACCGAAGCACGCTATTTTGCCTAGAATCTTTGGGATGACAGCCTCACCCGTGGACTCACGAACTGATGTCAAAAGAGCAGCGACAGAGCTGGAGACAATTCTACATTCTCAAATAATTACAGCGGCAGATGGAACTTTGGGTGGCCACAAGGTCACATCGAAGCAGGAACAACTTGCCAGATATAAAGCTTTACCTCCGCCATTCAAAACAGCTCTTTACGAGCAAATGCACAGCCGATTCAACTCAAACTCGATTCTACGGAAGCCACTACATTTTGCCTTCGAAGCTAGCCGTGATCTTGGGGCATGGTGTTCGGATCAAGTCTGGCCATCATGCCTAGATGATGAAGAATCAAAGAAGTTACTTTCGAGAACAGAAAAGCATTATCATGGTAGAAGAATTCCTGAGCCTTTGCATGTTCTTGAAAGCCGTAAGGCCCAGCTTAAAGAAGCGAACGAATTAGTCAAGGCTCATATATTTGAGAAGCCAGACTACAACAGCGATTCGCTTGTTTCGAGTAACTTGTCATCCAAGGTTGTTCTTCTTATCCAGTATTTAAGAGAGCGATTTGAACGTCCAACGGATGATAAAGCAATTGTTTTTGTTAGACAAAGATACACTGCACGTTTACTTGCTCAACTCTTTCAGCACAGTCACATTTGCACAGAGCATCTCAGAGTTGGAACCTTAGTTGGAACTCGATCTGGAGATGCTGGAGACTTAAAAGTTTCATTTCGAGACCAAGTTATTACGATGATGAAATTTCGCAAAGGAGACATAAATTGTCTATTCGCTACATCTGTGGCCGAAGAAGGCCTTGATATACCGGATTGCAATTTGGTCATCCGATTCGATCTCTATACTACCCTGATTCAGTACATTCAATCCAAAGGTCGCGCACGACAAAACAACTCGAGGTTCATCCACATGCACGAGGATGGTAATAACGAGCATGCATCCATCATACGAGAAGTTCGTATCAATGAAGGCATTTTGGAGAAGTTCTGTCGGGCACTACCAGAAGACAGAAAGTTGTTAGGCAAGGAAGGTGATATAGATCACTTTCTGGCAAAGGAAAAATCACACCGAGTTTACGTAGTTCCAGAGACAGGAGCCAGACTCACCTACAAGATGAGCCTGATGGTGCTCGCGAACTTTGTCGATTCCTTGTTAGTTAGCCCAGACATTCTCGCAAATCCAGAGTATATTGTAACAGTCCAAAACAAAGAGTTTATCTGCGAGGTTATTTTACCTGAATCATCGCCCATTCGAGGAGCCATCGGCCGGCCGCATTCGACAAAAGCTGTCGCTAGATGCTCAGCAGCTTTTGAAACTTGCGTGCTACTTCGAGAGGGAAAATATCTAGATGAAAATTTACTTCCAATTTTTACAAAACAGCTTCCAGCAATGCGCAACGCTTTATTGGCTGTGGATTCCAAGAAGCGAGAGGCATTTAATATGCGGACAAAGCCTGATCTGTGGTCTGTTAAAAGTGTTCCCAATGAGCTATACTTGACTATCTTGAGCTTAGAAGATTGTCAGTATCTGGAACGTCCCTCACAGCCATTAGCCATGCTAACAAGAACCATGCTTCCACCGCTGCCCTCCTTTCTCTTACACTTTGGAGCTGGCAAGAATTCTCCAGTTCAGTTGACTCCACTTGTGAGATCATTGAAGGTCACAGAGCTATTGCTTGGTAAGATCAATATGTTTACTCTTTGCATATTTGATGATGTGTTCAGTAAGGAGTATGTTTCAGACATAGAAAAGACAGCATACTTTCTTGTCCCCATCAAGGCAGACGCAAGCTATGATGGAGATTCAGACCCGGTCTCGATCGTTGCTTGGGATATCATAAGTCACGTTACCCTGCAGCAAGAGGAATGGATTCAGCGACAAGAAAGCCAGAGACGAGAGAACAAGACACTCGAGAAAATGGCACAACAAAGCCACAAGTGGGAAAACCAAGTGTGGAAGGGTGTACCAGATGAGTTTTTTGAGGACAAATTTATAGTCGATCCATATGACGGATCACGAAAATTATGGAGTGTGAAAGTTACTCAAAAATACAAACCACTTGATCCAGTGCCACCAGGATCTGCTATTCGTAAGGGAACACGACGGAATAACAACAATATTCTGGAGTATAGTTGCAGTCTCTGGACGAAAGCTAGAGAGCGAGTAACTTTCGATGAGAAGCAACCCGTTATTGAAGCAAAGGTCATCTCACTACGGCGGAACCTGCTTGACCCCTTTGATGCTTCTAGCTACGAGTCGCAGAGATGTTATATTGTCATAGAGCCTCTCAAGATATCGCCACTTCCTACAACCGTAGTGTCTATGGCATATCTTTTTCCTGCGATAGTACATCGTCTCGAATCGTACCTTATAGCTCTTGATGGCTGTGCCTTGCTACATCTTAACATTCGGCCAGACTTAGCTTTAGAAGCGTTCACCAAGGATTCCGACAACTCGGGAGAGCATGGGGATGAGCAAATAAACTTTCAGCGTGGAATGGGAAACAACTACGAACGCTTGTAAGTATAACTTTGTTTTCGTGCTATCCGCCACTTCTACTGATGAGGAGCTCCTCCTTCCGGTTGTATCAGACTTCAAGTATTTCAATTTGGGCAGTCGAGGTAGCCACATCCAAGACAAACACAAACTAAACATATTTCTATTTTTATACAATCGAGATTGACAAAATTTGAATCTACTTGTGAAGTATGGAATGTTAATTTTGCGACAGAGAATTTTTAGGAGACTGCTTCCTCAAGATGGCTACCTCCATTTCGCTTTACGGTATCCATCCTGATAACGACGAGTACGCTTACCATGTGGATCGCATGCTCCTAATTTGCAACAAGAACCTGCGAAACAACGCTGTCAAGCTGAAGCTTTACGAATATATTCGATCTCAAGGGTTTAATCGAAGAGCCTGGTACCCAGAAAATTTGATCTTGAAGAAAGGGAAGAGTTCGGCGGCACCAAATTCTCACAAACTTGGTGACAAGACAATCGCTGACGTATGCGAGGCTTTGATTGGCGCTTCTCTCCTTTCCACTGATAATATGGATAACGCAGTAAGGGCGGTGACAGAATTGGTGTCGAGTGAGAATCATCAGGTCACTTCCTACCTCGAATACTACAAGCTCTACAAAAAGCCATCTTATCAAACAGCAATGGCCACAGAAGCCCACAAAGATCTCGCACGACAGGTCGAGAGAAAACACGCTTACCATTTCAATTATCCTCGTCTGCTAAGATCAGCTTTTATTCATCCTTCTGTTACATTCATGACCGAGAAAGTTCCTAGCTATCAACGACTTGAGTTTCTAGGGGATGCCCTTCTTGATATGACCTGTATCAGGTTTTTATTTCACACCTTTCCGAACAAAGATCCCCAATGGTTGACCGAGCATAAAATGGCAATGGTTTCCAATCAATTCTTGGGCGCGTTATGCGTTCATCTAGACTTCCATACCCATCTCCTGACTTTCAACGCAAAGCTCCAAGGTCAAATTACTGACTATGTCACCGATGTTCAGGAAGCTCGACTCCAGGCCGAGGAAGATGCCATCTGTGCTGGGAAAACCAAGGACGATTGTATGCCAGACTATTGGAGGTCTGTTCGTCATCCTCCAAAATGCCTTCCTGATATAATAGAAGCTTACGTCGGAAGCATTTTTGTTGATTCGGAATACGACTACTCTCAGGTCGAGCGATTCTTTGATGAACACATCAAGTGGTTCTTTAAAGACATGTCTATCTATGACTCGTATGCTAATAAACAACCTACTACTTTCCTGACGAATTTCCTCCAGGTATCTATGGGCTGTGTGGACTGGATTCTGCAAGCTCGGGAAATTCCGAATATTGACGGCAGTAAACCCCGAGTCATGTGTGTAGTTTTGGTACACGAACAGATTGTATCAGACCATACTTCTGAAAGTACCAGATATGCGAAGGTAAATGCTGCGAAGAAGGCGGTAGAAGTCTTGCAAGGTTTACCATTGCCAGAGTTTCGAGAGAAATATGGTTGCGAATGTCGGATCGAGGACGAGGATGTTGGTGGTGAAGTTGTCAAATAACACAACGGAAAATCTTGCTTCTCCTAACGATCGGTCTACACTTGGTAGCTTCGTGAGGCTTCAAGGCTTCAAGAACAGTGCTGATGTCTTTAAAGTCAACTAAGCAGATTTGCAGACGAACGTTGTAGAAACTGGCAAGAGATCGATCTTCAGATTTTGAAAATTTGATCAGCGCTTATAATGTGAAGCACAAGACTTCTCTTTTTTGTGCCATATCATGTATGTCATCCCAATTATGACGGTCAATCAATATCTAGCGACTGATGTTTCTTACTGATCAAAAGAGTATTCTTCTGTGATCGCCCGTTAATACCAAATTCAATTATGTAGTCCTAGGTTATACCACTAAGCTCAATCTTACAAGCCGAAAAATGCTTTCTAGTGAAGTAAAAGAACCAGGTCGCGATTACCACTAGACCCCAGGTTTTCCCTTACGCGTAGACCCTGGACGGGATCCCAAAATAGAATTGACACGTGATTACGAATTGACAGTTGGAGTTGTACTTTGGTCAAGTTGGCATTCCAAGCTACTACTGGGTAAAAACTCGCGACAGTGAAGAACTTTTATATCTTTGCAATAGGAAGCTTGATTTCCCTCTTACAAAATAAACATTTGCCTTGTTAGTAACTTTGCAGGTGGTACTTCTGTGCCGATTACACTCGTTTGAGTTCCTTGTTCTCGAAATTTGTTCTATATCCAGCACGTAACCACAGCATACTCGCAGAAAGAGACAGCTTGGAAAATACAACAGCGTGTTACTTTCGGCAGCTACTTAGCTGGGGTGATCTCTAGTCCTTGTTGTAGCTGAAGCTGAGCGCCAAAGGAAGGCATCAAATTGCGTAGGAAGCGCGATGGCTCCGTGTTATCGACTAGGACTTCTAAAAACACTATGTCTCATCGCTAGCTTCAACTATGGGGAGGCTTTCTACATACCTGGTATAGTTTTCATTTGTGGTATCAAAATATCTTTACTAATAGCCAACAGGATGGTCGATAAGAAGCTATAAAGAAAATGAAGCTATTCCATTACTTGTGAACAAAGTATATTCCGATAACACACAACTGCAATATGCCTACTACGATCTTCCTTACGTCTGTCCTCCAACAGGTACTCAGCATTCTGGGTCAAGCTTGCTTTCTGGACAGACCATTCCATTGAACTTAGGAGAAGTCCTCCGAGGGGATAGAATCACACAATCTGATATCGAGTTAGTTATGGGGCAAGACCACGAATGCAATTTTCTCTGCAGCCGAAATGTTAGCAGGCAGGATTTAAAGCGAGCAAAAGAGATGGTAAAGGATGGATATGTTGCGGAGTGGATCGTGGACAATTTGCCGGGGGCTACTTCCTTTGTGACAGTGGATAAGTCACGGAAATATTATGCGGCAGGTTTCAAAATGGGCTATAAAGATATCGAATTGAGCTCTGGGAAGGGGAGATATTACATCAACAACCATATTACGATTGTGATTAGGTATCGAAAAGCCCCCGGGAAGGATGGAGATAAGGGTGGAAGAGTTATTGTTGGGTTTGAGGTTTATACCAAGAGTATAGGCAACACAAAGAGATCAGAAAATGGGTGTCCGGCGGATGTCAACGATGCCGACTCACCAATGGAACTATATCTTCCCCCCAATTCAACGGACTTTGCATTACAGTATCCTCACTCTTCTTATCACCCACCAGAAAGCGAGCAAGATGTTGATGATGGGGCGACTCTTGAAATTCCCTACTCTTATTCAGTATATTTCCGCGAGGATGAAAGAGTCGAATGGTCGCATCGGTGGGATTTATATTTTGTGAACCAAGAGGAAGGTTCTAGAATTCATTGGTTGGCAATCGTCAATTCATTGATAATATCCGGCTTGCTGAGCGCAATTGTTGCCATGATCCTTGCACGAACAATCAGAACGGATATCAAGACATATAAAGATGCTTCAGAAGAGGGCAAAGCTCGACTGAAGCGACGGTCCCGTGCGGCTGGTGGATCACGAACTCCGAAGCCAAATGAAAAGCCAGCAGGCGGTTTGCTAGAACAAATTGGCGATACCGAGAATGATGCAGATGTCTCTTCGGATGATGAGCCACTAGAAGATGTTACTGGCTGGAAGCTTCTTCACGGTGATGTATTCCGAGCACCAGCGTTTGGGTATCTACTGGCACCTCTTATCGGATCAGGGATGCAATTGGTTTTCATGGCAGTGGGACTATTATTCCTCTCTTCGCTTGGAATACTAAACCCATCATGGAGAGGTGGATTTGTTTCCGTGGGAGTGGGTCTTTTCATCTTCGCAGGTGTGTTTTCAGGTTACTTTTCTGGCAGAGTGTACAAAACCTTTGGTGGTTTAAACTGGCGGAAGAACACGCTCATCACGGCTCTTCTATTCCCTGGCCTTATTTTCTCCCTGGTCTTCATTCTCAACCTCTTCGTCTGGGCACAAGCATCGTCGACTGCACTTCCATTCGGTACTTTGATAGCGATAATAATGCTCTGGCTTTGCATTCAACTTCCACTTGTTTATTTTGGCTCCTGGTACGGTTTCATGAAAGTTGGACCCTGGGACCATCCTACTAAAACGACTACTTTACCACGCCAAATGCCAGCTCGAGCATGGTATATTCGCTCTCTACAATCCGTTCTTCTAGCTGGCCTAATTCCCTTTGCTGTCATCTTCATCGAGCTCATATTTGTCTTCCAATCCCTGTGGCAAGACAAATCTGGCTATTATTACGTCTTCGGCTTCCTGTCTGTCGTGTCAATCATTCTCATATTGACCATTGCTGAAGTCACGATCGTATCAATCTATATCAAGCTATGTTCCGAGGATTATAATTGGTGGTGGTATTCGTTTGCCGTGGGAGGTGGAAGTTCGATCTGGGTATTTCTTTATTGCGTGTGGTATTATCTCACAAAGTTGCATATCGAAGGCTTCGTGAGCGGTCTCCTATTTTTTGCGTATAGTGCGATGGGATGTATGATTTATGGGTTACTGACAGGTACGGTGGGATTTTTGACCGCCTATGCATTTGTGAGGCGTATTTATAGGTAAGTGGCCTCTCGAAAAGATCACTTCTTCTAGAATGCTGCTGACACAAGAGTAGTGCAATAAAAGCCGACTGAGTTTAATGATGCATTCTCTGTAGAACCGTACATAAAGCGGGCGCATATCATAGAGTCTCATTTTGAGATGAAGCCATTATCGGAGTTGGAGCTTTGGAAACAAGATAGATCACAATTGAGATATTTGAATGAAACTCATATACATATATCTACCCTTGTGAAACGCTTTAGTCATGAATTGTGAGGAAATTTGGTCCATCATTCTCACACTGATATCTACGTGTTAAGAAGACTGATATCTAGAAAGTTATGATATCTTGATTAGAAAAAATTATAGCAACGCAGACGTTCGAATCAACAAATGAATATCTTTCGAATATCGGAATTTTACACCCGTTGATCTCCATTTTATTCAAGGAGTCATGCCGATGATAGTGCCGTCACGCTGAATCTCATATCGTTTCCACCTGCTGCTCTGTCCAAGCCGATTACGCGGCCTATTCCAAGTTCGATAGCCCTCGGTGAGAGAACATCCTCTTCTGGGTCTAGTAAACCTCGGTCAAGGGGCCCTTTCTAAGCAAGAGTATCAGCTTTCTCTATATTCCCAAATATTCCTAAGAAAACTTACTCGTGAGCCTTCAAGCTCATACAAATGGCCATCCGAACCCTTGACAAACGCAACAAAATGCTGGCCTAGTCGGTCCCCCTCCTCAGCTGACGGAGGAACGGTATCGCCCATCGCTGCCACAGACTGATGAAGGGTCTCAAACTGCTTATTACTATATAGGTGTTGGGCGCGGTCATCCAAAATTCAATCAGCTCAAAGCCTAAAAGTTTGATTAAGGTAGTGCTCACCCATCCCTAAAGGGGCAACATCCTCCTTTAATCTCTCCAGAAAGCTTCCTTTCTCTATAAACCTCGCCGCCTCTCCATTCAAAGCACAATGAAGCAATCCAATGCTCCCACAAGCATGTCCAATTGTTTGTTTGAACCAAGTAACAGGTTCTTCAGGTCCTTTGCCTATGTAGTCGGGCTTGTCTCTGTCCTCTGACAGACGATTAGACTCCCATGCGGGAGTTAGTGGGAGGATAACTAGGAGAGCATAGACAGGACGAGGGATTAGATTGAGCATTTCCGGTTCAGTTAGGGAGTAAACATCGTGGAAAGCGACTGATTTGGATAGGCCTGAGTGTAGGTTAGTAAATTGATTTGGCATTTTGGAACGGTGTTGGGTGCCCGTGATCTTACCAAGTCTGTGAGCGAGAGTGGTCATTACTTCGGGGTTGTTCTCTAATACTGTAAATGTTTTCGTACCATTTCTTACAACAACGGGAATGCTTTGGGTTGACATCTTGTGTGGATTCGATTACAAGAACGTTCAAAGTTGCAAGATACAATATATCAACTGATGTCTGTCAAGCGATGCTTATCAACAACGGGGGATTACCAGAACGAGATCCTAACTAGCGGGACGAGTTTAATGGCAAAATATATGTAGGACCGACTGCAAAGTACTTTCTGTTGAGTTCAAGTTTGTATATCATGAAAACACTCGTCTTGGTGTGTTAGATTAACTTTCTTGTATTCTGTGTTGACATGGGCAGTGTACAGTTGTAGTGATTAACTCGGCTTGGCTTTTAGCGAGCAGGCAGGAACGACGCGACTCCTCCTACCCCGCAAACGATAGATCAACTATATACAAGAATCGCCTCAACTCCTCTCCCTTACGTTCTTGATTCATTCTATTCTGTCATCTGCCTGCCAATTTCATACCGTTACCTCTGGTTAAAGCGCGAGTCCCAAGTCACGAGTTGATCCTAAATCAAGGGGGTATTAGCTTCGAAATAGTAACCCAGCTAAATTCTACATATGAGATTGTCAAGCGACTCAGAAAAGTTCAGTGAGTTAATTCTATGGCCATCATCCTTAAGCATTGATGGATGGTAGAGATCGGCGAGTGAAGATTTTCATCATTGCTACTAAGAGCTGTTGGAATTATAGAAGGGGTTTCTAACCAAATCTATAACCTACCATCTCAATTTTCTCGAATGACTGGGAACGAAGAGGGGAATGTAGAATTTGTAGAATTAATGAGAATGAGGGGGTTTTGGTTTCTATATATGTTCCTTCGCCTAAGTGTTACACAAAGAACTTGGAACTCTACCGCTGCAGCTGCAATGTTGACTCATTTTGGAGAGGCGGCGTTGCATATAGTACAACCCGAGTGGACGGCTGCTTGTAGTATTGGGCTCTTGCACGTTAGCGGTCCTAGCTCGCTATCTATCGCAGAAATTTGTATACATTAGGATCCGTTTGCTCATTCTGCTTACTTCCTAGTCCACTCACTAATGATGATATTTAATACAGTAGGAATTGGATTGAAACGAGACTCAACTACCGAAATCTATGTAAGAGCTATTGCTGACACAGAGGAACGAAGAAGACAACATGGATATGAAATTTCGGCTAATGAACAGTAAGATTGCTTGGTGTAAGCGATTTGCTCGGCAATTCAAGCTATTGCTCTTGTAGGTAATCTGTGCAGTTTGCCTTGATGATCTGCTTTCGGCGACTGCATTGCTCCTACAGAATTTTTGATACCGTACTCTGAATCCCTAGTGACGCTGAAAACACACATCAACTTCACATGCATCACTTACTTTACCTGGATTCGCAATCACAAAAACATTAGTCTTTCTTTGCACAACAAGCGGTTCCACACTTGTCTTGTCATTTTCTATTACTGATATTCATACCCAGTAGTTATTCTAGTAGATTTGACAAGGGTTTCGCTCGACTGATTAAAACTGCAATGTACTTTTGAAGTTGATGGACAACCATTCTCCAGCGACCTATTGATCATCTCCAAACACCTTTTGACGCCTTCAGATACTTTTTTGCAAATGGCAAGGATACTCCATTCAAAAGAGATTGATATTAGTACCAATTGTGACCAGCTTCGCCTTTCTTTTCTCTCTTTGGATTCACCGACATTATATTCTGTCCTGGTATCGTCACTCCGTTTTGGCTTTCGAATACTCCCGCAATAGCTCTCCTTCCCATGTGTCCAAAAGAGTCATATTCTGTTTCTCCATTACAAGCAGCCCACTCTCCCAATGCCGGGTTTTTACCATCGCCTAGATCACTCCAGCGCGTAACGACCATACATTGCTTAAATTTTCTCACGGGATCAGTCTCTAATCTGTCCTCCTCAAGCTTAATATCAATCAGATACTCTGTTGGACAATCAGGACATCGACGCATTGGACGACAATTCGAGCAAAGCGTGACGAATATATGATCCCTCTTCAGACGTGAATAGTCAATTTTTGGGCCATTTCGAAGTTGTTCTGCTAGACTTGCGGCTGGCGCTGGCACATGCGACAGAGCGCATTTGCAGAGGTTCATCAATTCACCATCCCGCCAGTGTGAACAAACCGAAAAGAATGGCGTATAGTCTTCTCGAGAATAGAGAAAATTGCGTAACCCTGCCGGTGGTAGTCCGCCAACGGCAAAGGATTTACTAACAACTCTCAACAGTAAATGTCCTTTGTGGAAGAAATATCGCGTCTGATGAAACCATTCGCTGTCTCGTGATTTGTACCTACGAGAAAGTGTTTCCAGGGATATACCATATGCGGATCCATAACTTTGAGCTCGGAATGCTAATTGCACAAAGGTAAAAGGAAGATCGTACTCAACAGTTAAACGATGACGAGACTGGAGTTTGGGGTTGGGGCAGTTGTATATGAGGTTCAAAACATTCTTTGCTTTGAGACGTTCTTTTCCCACTTGAAGTCGACGGTGATATATTGCACAAGGAAAGCACAACAGCTGGATTTGGTTTAGTTTCCGTTTTTTAGTATTAGATATTGCTATCTTTAACAACTTACATGATTTGGTAGAAATTTATCCATACCAAGCAGAAAATCAATCTTGTGTTGATGAGTCTCGGCCTCGTTCTGGGTAAAATTGAGAGCCAAAAAGGGCTTCGTTCCAAGAATAGACAGAAGCGTCTTACTTGACATAGCAAGGTTTGCAGCGTCTGTTGGTGTTACATAATGCGATATTTGTTCCCAAATTGGAGCTGATAGACTAGAAATCATGAGCTCGCCTGGTCTGCGTGTAGAATCCGGTATTCTGTTTCTCAATCGTTCCATTTTGTTTATGGATTCTAGAGAATCATGTGAATCACGCCGTAGTAAGCTGTGTAACATCTCTGCTTCGTCCCACAACTCTCCAGTCTGTGCATTGACTGCTGAAGGGCCCTTGTTGAAGAAGTTGACAGGAGACGGCTCGCCTGGAGTTTTGCAAATTGAAACATCGTGCTGATTAGCTATAGATGGATGTGAAACAGGAGGTAAGCGTTCTATTGAGACGTGAGAGTTAGGTGCCGTCTTCGTTAGTCTACTGCTACTTTTCTTGGGCCGCAAAGCTGTAGCTATCCTTGAAGTTAGACTTTTCTTGGATTTATCAGGCTTATCCATTTGGGATTTTGTCTTCTCGACCTGAATTCAGCCGAGCAATAGCTAAAATTCGTAAACTTTAACATTGCCAGAAGATTTGACAAGCGTCATCATCTCAGCTCCCGACAACTCCGATATTGAGTAGTGGCTTGGCATATTAAGCGACGGTGACAATCGCTTCCCCTTTCTGCAAGCCTTGGCTTCTAATATCTAAGTATTTGTATAATTTAGCTTCTCTCGTCATTATGTCCAGGTCAAGTGAGGTACTTCAGTAACCTGGCAGCTTTCGCGTATAAGTAATCAGACATAACTGTCCCCTAAAGACTCTTTTGTTATAGAGTAAATCACCTATGCTTGGCATTGTTACACCAGGCGGTGCTTACACTTTTAAATTGTATTAGAGAAAGTAGTAGATAGTACATGCATCTTGCGATATGCATATAGAAATTAAATCTCGTTAAGAAGTGAACAAAAGTTCGGTGTGTGAAAGTTGCATGACCTCTCTCTAAGGGTCCAAAACCTGACAAGCGGACTGTAAGAAGCAGGTCCCTGAGAGTTGCCTTCAGTACGGGTGCGACTATTACACGCAGGTTTAGGTACAGACTCTATATCAGTGGAGCAAGCTTCTATTAGCAAGCCTCGAAAAATGTCTTGTGAGAGTTTTCATATCAATAAAGCTATCGAGAGAGTAAGTCAGAATATAGGAAAGTTACTCTAACCGAGTGTGAACCTCCAAGGCTGCGGCTCGCTAATCTAACTAGACCTTTATTTAAGTTCCTGAAATCTATTTCTAAAATTTAGGAGGAAACACTTATCTTGGGAGAAACTGATTATGTATGATTGCAAGGAAAAATATTTGAGATGCATACTTCAAAACTAGGAAATAAGTTTAGGTGGGAACGAGATAGACATGGGCTTTAGCTAACTTTAAGGATCTTACTTGGTGATGCTGATGAAACATTGAGCCTTGACTTGCAATGTCTTAACTTCTTGTGTTACCTGGAACTTACTTACAGCAATAAACGTCCAGCTTCTCATGTCTTAAAGCAGCAGTGATGGATAGAAGACCTTCCAAAAAAATTCTTTTTGGCTATATCCTTAACAAAGCGCCTTTGGTGTTTCGGGACAGTTGTACTCTCCATAAATTCTGCTCAGCACAAATAAAAATCTCCCCATCTTTGCCAAAGCAGAAGTTCGCGACCCCGCCTGGCACAAGGATAGCTCCGATAAGTGTTCCAGCGGTATTCCAAACCTCTATCCCATCCCCACAACCAGCATATACATTGCCGTATACGTCACACTTGATGCCGTCGGGCGCCCCAACTGTCGCAAATGCAAAGACTCTTCTATTCGCAAGGAATGGCGCTCCTGCTTTCATAATCACATCAAAAGCGTAAATTGTTGCTGGTCTGAGAAGTGGACATAATTAGCTGATGGTTTGTGACTTAGAGCGATGAATAAGAAACTCACTTCACCAAATTCGTTTGGAGCCCGTTCCCATTAGTGTGTACCATATCTGTATCAGTAATGTAAATGACTTCTTCATCGGGATCAAAGCAGATTCCGTTCGGCATTCCAAATCCATCTGCCATGACTCTCAGATCACCATTCGCAGGGTTGAATCTATAAACCTGATTTGGTAATGTAGGTCCACGGCGAAAGTCTTGCTCACTCCCATAGCTCGGGTCTGTGAACCAAATACAACCATCTTTAGCCACCACCACATCGTTTACACTGTTAAAATCCCTTCCATAAAAATTTGTCACAAGAGGCACTGGCGGTGATTTTCGAGACATGTAAACTATTCCTCCGGTATTTAACTTTTCGGAGCCTTGGGAACAAAAGAGAATGCCATCTTTGTAGTTCACTCCTCCGTTCGGCATGTCCTAAATACACGTGATATTAGTCATCCTTTTAGAGAATAGACTATAGAAGGCAGTAGATGATAGCTAATATTACTTACAATTCCAGGGGGAGGTCTTAGTTTTGCCCATTCAACAGTATGCACATCGTTCTCGCCGCTTAGCCTATCTTCACGTTGCAGCTTGATACGGGATATCAAGATCGTTGGATACCGAGCACTTGATGTAGATTGTAGAAGGTTCGATGTAATATAAAGCTCATCGTGGTCAGGGAGAAATACACAGGCCTCGTGAAAGAATGGATTTTTGGACGCTTCTAAGGAGGAGAGAAGTAGTGAATGGGTCGGGGAGGTACCAATTAAGGGAGCAAACGATTCATCATATTGAGAGATGCTTATCTGGTCCTTAAAAGACGCGACAGGTCTGGAATTGTTTAGTTCATGTTTCTAATTTCAGAACGTTGGATGTAAAGCTAACTTGGTTTTGCCGTTGCTCACGGACACGCGATCAATGACCTATGGAAGACGCCTTCAGTAAATGCTCGCGTTTGTACCGGGTGCTACTTACGTGTATTTCAGTCTTAGAAGAGCGAATGTCAGTGTTCGTTATTGCTGCCATGGCTGATTGAGGCCGAGGCTATGGATGAATTCAGGTCTGAGGAGAGTGTCCTGATATATGTCAGGTACGTGCAAGATTGGTACCACGCTAGTTGTAAGTTACTCCAAGAGCCATAAGATAATTATAGTTCAAAGGCTTCAGGGTCATTCACCATTCACGAGGCAACTGTCTAATGTTTGTGGTCAAAATACGAAACCGAATAAATATGGTCGAGCAGGAATCACGTGGTGGTTGGGGGAATATTCAAAGAATCTTGTTTCTGTTGTATCATCTTCAAGATTACTTTAGATATACTGATTTTGTTTTGCGACCGTATGAATGATTTGCCCTTATGATTTGTTCTTAATGTTTACTTATGCAAAGCGATTGTTTTAGTTTACCTTCTAATTCTTTATTGAATCCTGAGTCGAAACAGATAATCCTCACAAGGGCCAATAAGGTACCTTATATCCTTATGTTTCATCTAAAGACGCGTGGACGTAAAGGTGCGTAATTAATCACAACATACTTGAAGCATCTTGGCGATTGAGTTTCAGTCTGCAATGGGCATTCTTGTCAACCCATCCGTTCTATTCCACTCTATATGTACACGTTTATAGGCAGTTCGAGTATGACCTCTCCACTAATTTCCAATTCAATTATGCACTCGTTCAATGCTTCACAGCTGCCTTAGCCTGCTCTGCGATACTCTTCTCTCCACCTTCCGCGTTCTTCAGGAAATCCCTACAAAGTGTTAGAAATGATTGCACTTCATAAAAGAATGAGGCATTTGCCAACATGGCATCTGTGAAAACGTACTTGATGAAACTCTCCTCATCTGGGCTTTGTGCATTGATAGGTGGTCCCTTAGCTTTCTCAACTTTCGAACCTCCTGTCGAGATAGCTGTGAGTCCGGTCAACAATCCCAGAACACCCATTGCGAGCTGTAGGCCAGTAATACGGTAGCATGTTCGTTTTTATAGCACGGAAGATAGCCTAAACAGGAATTGAGGTTGTGGAAGTTGCAAAGCTTTCTTGCGCATGGTAGTGCAACATACGTAGTGTGAGCCAATCTGGCGACCAAGGATTGTGTACTGTTGGACCATCGTGGCGGTTCAATTGATAGAGTATGTAGAGTTAGGTAGAGTAGAGTCTTTTCGGGGAAGGAAGGTAGATTCTCAGGTTTTTGATGTGTAGGACGCCAACGAGGATTGAACTCCGTATGAGAAAGGCACTGGCCTTGGCACTTTTGTGATTATCCGCGATAAACGCGCGGCTAGACGGATCTTCCGGGTAACTGGTGGCCTAGCCGAGTTACCGAGTGTACAGGTGCGAAAGATGACGAAACGCGTTGTCCGATAAATTCCTATAGAGCCTCTTTAGCCACTACACTCTTTGCTTAACTCAAGAACAACGCACATAGGCGAGCTACTCCAAACACCACCTATCCTGCACATCTCACAAATCCATAAGCACGAGATTAGAGACGTGAGTGAATGTCACTACTTTATACGGTGTGCAATAACCACGATCTCTAACCACGTCTTGAAACCGCCTCAACCTTTATTGTTCACGCTTCTCCAGAATGTCAGACAAACCAGAGAAGCCTCGAAGCCCAGCACCTACGGGGCTACCGAAGAATGAGAAATTACCTGCCAACCTTCAGGCCATTGTAGACAAAGCAGAGCAAGAGGATAACTTCTATGACGAGATTTACGACGGAAAGTAAGCATTTATGTTCCTAGACTATCATGTCCAATGGTAATATCCATTAAATCAACACGGGATTTCTCTCTACCTATTGCTACCTCGAACTTACTAACAACTCTGTCCTCTAGCGCCCCTGCTTCTACCGAGAGCAACATTCGCTATGCAGCATATGCTAGTCGAATAAGAACTGCTCTCCTCTCTGCCCAACGATATGTCGCTTATACATCAGATATTGGAGAGTCATTTCGACCAGTTGCCCATCCAAACTGGGTAAGGGCAGCATATGGAGTGTCCTGGGCATACCTCGTTGGAGACGTCTCACATGAAGGATACAAGGCATATTGCAGTAATCAGAGAATCCTACACCCTGAACTTCCTCGAGAAGCTGCCCAGGCACATTACAACGATGCAAAAACAGATATCACCACTACCCCCAGTGGTTCGGATGCATCCCTAAAGCCAGGGGTGGTCGCTCCAATTGACGATTATCGGACGGTAATGGCGCAACGAGCTATATTCCAAGGAATTGCATCAATGGGTCTGCCTGCGTTTACTATTCATTCTATTGTTAGATATTCTGGAAGAGCTTTAAAAGGCGCGAAAAATGTCAGAATAAGAACCTATGGACCTATTGGGTTGGGTTTGGCTGCTGTTCCAGCTCTCCCGTTTCTCTTTGATAAGCCTGTGGAAGAGGCAGTTGAGTGGGTATTTCACACCGGTTTCAAAACTTTAGGAGGCAAAGAGCTTGTTGGAAATGCACCAAGCACTGGACGGGAAGAGATTCTAGGGAAGGAAACGCGCCGCCCTCAGGCAAACGCAAAGAACGAAAAGGAACTGTAAGATATGATTAATGCCTATATAATTGGAAGCATGGAGTTACTGGGGTCTCCGCTTTTCGTGGCTATGTTCCTCGCATTAGTTTTGTTATTGAATATTATGCCGTCCACTTCTCCAACGTCCGGTCAGATGGTCCAGCATTTTATTTGCTGTATCGGTGTTGATTTGTCTATCAGCTGCACGGGGCTTAAAGTAGAATTGTGCTGGGACTCGTGGGAATCCCCACGAAAAATAAACTCCAATCGGCTTCGAGCAGGTCTCTTCCGTGTTAAATCGATCTATCCCTGATTGTCAATTCTCTGCAGGGAGGCTGTAATGCTTGGTGTGTAAAAAAGCACAACCAAGAGTAAGATCGATACCTGATCTCATAAGTCTTATTTTCTTATTTGGATCCCTATATCCCTTCTATTATTACCTCGCTACCAAATTCCGCCGTAGTCGCTTCTGAGTAACAAGTTGGCTGCTAACGTATGGCTTATAGCTAAATACGCTTTCAATGCCTTTCACATTTCCTAATCTTCACCTTAACCTCAATATACTGTCCTTTACAAAGGGCAACTTTCCGTCAAAATGCCATCAGGCCCAGCATTTGAAAAGAATTATTGTGCTATACAACAAATGAAGCAATGTGTTGTTGATGTACCTTGGAGTGATGAGTACGAACGGATGATATCGGGCATGAAGTATGCGGCCAATCCAAACATGATTCCTCGCGGCCTTGTCACTGCATGTGCTAACTTGTTGGCAAGCTTCAAAGCAGCCAAATCCCCCGCAATGCAAGATCATAAAGTCAGAATCCGCAAGCGCCTCAAAGAATTCAACGACGACTTCATCGCAGAGGACGATACTTTGGATACTTTGAAAGAACGTCGCATGGCAGTCGCAGAGCAGATACTGGGAAAGCTTGGTAAAGCCACGAATATCGAAGCACCACTATTTTGCACATGGGGATGTCAGATTTTCCTGGGCAGCCATTGCTACATAAATCGAGAGTAAGTATATGACAATTCTTCACTTCACAACCAGCCGGCTCCGACCACTATCTAACAGGAATAATTCGTCGGCGAGAATTGAGGTCTGTCATCGACAGGTTCTCACGTTCTAGCTACGATGGAGCCTATTTGGATTCTTCCGGAAATCGGTGCACAAGTACTTGAAGTTCACCGCAATTTTATTTCCGGACAAGCGCTTACCAGCCGCAGAGTCTCTATTTTTGATAGTGCGCAGGTCACAATCGGCGATCGAGTACTCATCGGCCCAGGAGTCTGCATTTGCACAGACACTCATGGTAAGTTATGAAGATCAATGTTATAGCATCCCAGCCCAAAATCTGAGGTCCTGGTCGCACATGCACGGATCTTTGCCAACACACAAGTTATGAGACATATTTAACCTCTTACTAGATGAGCAATTACTGATTCGACTTGGTACAGATGTGGAGGCTGCTGACCGTCTGAAAAACGGTGGTTCTTTCGCAAAGCCAGTCAAGATCGGAGATGATGTTTGGATAGGCTTGAAAGCCAATATCCTGCCCGGCAGTAAGTCTAGAAGTCAATTTGACGGTCCAGTATTGATGGGTGATAAAAGATCATGCATTACATGTTCACTATCGTCTTCGGTAATTTGGCCCAATACAATTGCTTATGTTAACTTATGAATAGTAAGCATTGGGTATGGGAGTACAGTCGCAGCCGGCGCGACAGTATGCAAAGATGTCGCGCCATTATGTCTGGTAGGAGGAGTGCCAGCCAGACTCATACGCAGGCTGAAATGCGCCGCAGAAGGTCACAAAATGGTGAATGGAAATTACGACGAAACGCAGTAATGATGACATTTTGATTACGGACAACTTTGAGTAAATGAATAGTAATTGGGCATTGGCATGGCGTTTTTTTCTCAGGGCGTTGGTCCTTGATACGAATGGTGACGTTATTGATAGCATTCGAGCGGGGAAGTGTAAGAAAATATTAATGCATGGCGTTCCAGAAAAATATGATATATCGTATTCACACATTCATACCCGAATTATGTTTGTGTAACTAGAGGTCCGTTCCGCTGCTGTTGATGTTGTACTACGAGTTTTCGTGTTGGGCATGACTCGACGCAATGCGTGGAGTGGTGATGAAGTCGAGGTCAGCCGGCGTACCAGTGTACCAGTATCCCCACGTCCCAGCGAAACACCTGCGATCTGTGTGGCATCCCTGAGCCTCCGCAAACTTCTGCATGATGCTCTAGCCAGGTAGTTCATGCAGCTCACATAAACCCGGGTCCCATGTACTGAGCGCTGGTATTCTTGGTTACTCAATGTTGACGAATTGTGATTCGCTAACTTATCTTATCTTCGCGTAAGGGTCTATAAAATACTGCTTTTGGAATCATTGTACAACATGGCAAGCGCAAGTTGTATATCCCAATCTATAGTGGGCTTTCCTAAGTTTCATAAATCATCTACACTCGCCACAGATATACATTTCGTTCAGTGAAGAGGGGCAATTCATCAGCAAAGCTACATGACCAAGGCGTGGTGAAGTATTAAATTCTCGTGTAAATATTTATCAATTGAAACTTACAAGACATTCCTGGCCATTATCAAGCTTCCAATATAACTTACCCTAGTCGTATTAATTGGTCTCAAGGCGTTGCTGGTGCTGCCGGTAATGCTTGTATGTTCAATGCTTTGGACTTTTTGTGATATACGTTTCCACCAAAACATGGGTAGTTCGGCATTTACTTGACCTTGAACAGTTTTCCCTTCTAGGATTAACAAAACTTCCGAGGACCTTGTTTGAGAACAACAGAAGATCGGAGTTGAAACTAGTCTCATGTTACTACTGACAAGGGAGTAATCAAATGATATCAGGTACAATAGAATAGATCCAAGTCTAACCGGAGGAGCAAACCAGTATAGGAGAGATGTCACCAGCGGAGATTCGACGAATCAGCTTGCAAACTCATATCTCAAGGTACCTGCATGCTACAACATGAATATTTCCGTTAGTAGAAAAGCCACGAATTTTCTCCTGACGCGCCCTTACATCCACAGTACATTATAGGACGATATGATGCAGAAGGCTTGTCTCACCTTTCACTGACAAATTAATATGGTACCTTGTTCAGAAAGTTTCATTGACATGGCATTGTCGAATGTCTTTGCAGACCATTCTACTTGATCGCCTTTGCTTCTTAACGAGACTTTTATACCGGACAGCTGATAGTCGGTATTAGTGGCACAGCAGATGGTAGCACCGCGTGAATAGATCAAGGGGAAGGAGATATCACCCACAGGCTGTCATGTCCAGAAGAAAACGTCTCACAGTAGCTTGCAGGGTATGCTTGTTTCTACAAGAATTTGCCTCTTTGAGTGCGTTCTCAAGAGCCACAAGCTGTTACGCAAACGGAGAAACTTTTGATTTCCACAAAATATTCTGCTGTTCCTCCAATTTATGTTGGTAGCATAATTAGCTTCAGGATACCGAGGCTCGGTTTTGGGTCATAACCACTCATTGCATTATCTTGTCGGAAGCAGCAGAAATCGAACCATCTGCTTGCCCGAACCCCCGCTCGGAGGAAAGATTGGAATTGGCAAGCCGCACTGCATGCGAAATGATGGATCGTGTGCAGCGGATATATCTACGTGATGGTTTAGGCTCATGTTCGACAGTTATGTCTTTGAGTAACGTCTTCGCTAGCGATTTGAAAAGTGATTCAATCGCCTCCCTCGGCCAGGTCTCAAACATGATGATGAATCAAAGGGAGCCAATAATGGTTTTGGTACTACGGTAAGCGGCCATGTACCATGTTCTTAATCGTCTGCTTATCTATCTATGCAGAGCATAAGGCCGACGTTCGCTTGCAATCGTTGAATACCTTGTTGTGACTCATCTAACGCACACCCTGCTGAATGAGTTTGTGTTCTAGCTTTAGCCTGTGCATTCAAGTCTATGATGGGGGATCATAAAACCGGGCTCAACAATGCTAGTATTATGTTATATGATGCAATGCTGCCCAGCAGGGTAGCCCGCGTCGCGACGCTCATCCATGCTGTACAGGTAGTCAGTGAGGGGAATGTCTAGACCTTGCACAGGTACTAGACAACCTTCCATGAAGTTGAAAATGGGGGAAACCGAGTCTATTTGGCATTGAAATTCATTGGATAGTGGGCATTCAGCTCCCAAGGTCCGTAGTTCAGATCTCGGCACCAGCCTGGGGTTGGAAGTCAAAACACGTAATTTGGCTAGGATTTGTCGGGGATCAGCAATCGATAGATCTAAGCGATGTAGTCTGAATCTACGACTGACTTCGCATATCCAATATATGATGTTGATCTTATTCAAGTAGCAGGAGTTTTTGACCAACTAGTATTTACTGTAAGAACTTTGAAAGTGGCCAAGTCCCACGCACTAAAAGCCTTCTGCCTGCTACTTTGAACATGCATTTCTGTCAAGCAAGATAACCATGTGACTAAACAAGCCTGTAAATTACCATATCCAGAAACCGAGCGCCTGAGGTCATTAAGAAGATGATACCAATTTTACGATCTGTATTTATATCTTTAAGACAGACCATTATGGTCTATTTCCGCCTTGCACTTGTTCATGATTCGTTTACTTCACCTGAAGCTCGACTTCACGTCCGTCAATTTAACACCTGTAATATCCAAGCCCTTTACGTGATCCTTCGCCTCCAACAAAAAGACCTCCACCACCCCTAGGCTCTCTAAGAATTCCACTGCTCTTCCAAAATTAGTACCAACCTGATCAATTCCATGACTATCATCGCTCAACGTCAGCTTGCCACCCATAGCCAGAAAAGTTTCTGTGATGGCTCTTGCGGGGTATGGTTCCTTGAGACCTTTTCTCAAAGCGCTGCTGTTGATCTCAAGCAAGCCTCCTTGTTCCACAACGACCTTCAGATTCCTAAGTACCTTTTCCCACACTCCTTTCCAAGCCCGTAGATCTTGATCGGGCTCATCGGCCAGCAGCCGAATAAGATCAAAGTGGCCGACGACCCTTGGCTTCAGCGCTTGCAGCATTTCAAGCTGGGAGTCAAAGTAGTCGCCGAACAGCAGCTCGTCAGTGCCACCTGACACATCACGGGCTTTCCTGTAGAAGGCAGCGTCATAGTCGATGGGTATCTCATGAACATGGTGGACGGAGCCAATAAAGTAGTCTACTGCCGGGGCGGAAGCAAGAGACAGGATATACGGCCCATACGAGGGACGAATCCACTCGCCCTCAAAGCCAATCAGGATTTTGATCTGATCTTGATATTTGGCCCGAAGCCGGACGGCTTCGACAAGGAAGTCCTCGTGCATTGACGGTAAGTGATCGATGGATGTCTAGCATTTCTTAGAAAAGTGTGTAGGAGAGAGAGGGTCTTACTTCTTCGGGGTATAAATCGGCAGGCGAGTTTCGCGGCATGTGTTCCGTAAGCGAGAAGGATTGGAATCCTTTGGCAATCGCGGTTTGTATGATCACTTCGAGCTGATCTTTTGCGTGGCCAGGACAAAACTGTCCAGAATGGCTGTGCATGGAGAACGCCATGTTGAATACAGATTAGGTAAGGGGAGTTGCTTTTGATGATATAGGACACCGATGAGCGATTGACGAGGCGTGGATAGACTAGTCAGTTAGCCCCGTTCGTCCGTATTATAGAGTAATTAGTATTGCGGAAAAGGTCCAAAAGAAAAAGCAAGTAGCTGAACAAACGACCTGATGTAGTACAGACAGCCGTCAAAGCTGCAAGGTTAGTGTGACAGTGGGGGCGGGGGGATACGACGCCCACTTGTCGGCTATATCTATTCCAGGAACCAAAACCAAAAAAGAAAACAAGGAAAGCAAAAAACAAATTTCTTGCGAGCACCAAGCTGGGAAGAATTAGTTTGTTGATTCTCATGATGTGTGATGCGTGTAACTTACGGACTCGAACCCTCAACCTCAGTCTTACAGCGTAAAAACGCAGTAGGAGGACCGCGCGCTACCATTGCGCCAAGCACCCTTTGTTGGCACAAGTTTTGCTGAAAGGAATTCCAGTATTGATTTATATTTATCACAAATATTGTGATTAAACTTCCATCGTCTGTGGGGAGACTGACTCGCTTAACAGGAGTACTCACTACCTACCATTCACTTGCTAGACTCGTAGAAACAACGCAGATAACTGTGCTAATATCGTAATCTCGCTATTAAAGCATGTGTTTATTAAATGATGATAATATTTCCATTACTTTCAGCAACATGATCAAAGAACATAACGCTTTCTTACCTACATAACCTTTGTTATAATGACTGGATTAAGTAGTCTATGTCAAAGCCACATAGGATCACTTAACAAGAAGTTCCGTTACATGTGCTTTCCATTTATTTCCAACTTGCTTCCGTACTAAGCAAGTATAATTCAAGCTTTCTTTTCCAAGAGTGAAGCGAAGTTCCGAGAACAATAAATGAAGTGCTGCTGCGGCCGCCGCGCGAAGCGTTCCACTTCCCCCGTTCAACGTCAAATACAAAAACCAACATATATCAAGACTATAACTTTAGTTGACACATGGAAAAACTGTGAATTACGTAACATATGATGAAAGGCTTTTTCTGCGAAGTACACAACAACAAAGTGCAGCTGACGATTAGCACACAGAGAGAGAGAGAGAGAGAATTTCATATTGCCCTTCCAGACTTACGTCCATGGACATACTCGCGGAGGTGGGTCTAAACTAAATACACTGTGCTTGCTTGCTCAACTTCTTCTTTTTATTCCTTCCTTCGATCTCATTCCCGTCGTACCGTGATCAAATCAGAATCAAATCAATTAGCTGACGATCAGCAGCACTGGCCACGCAAAAAGGACGGACCATATTTCAGAGCTGGAAACGGAAGGATTTCTTCAACAACCAGATGCCCACCACGAATTTGTCTTCCCATCATCCCATAATGTCTTGATACTTTGCAAACGTCGTCTATTCAGAAAGATGATTAAACAATGACGGCTCGCCCCACGATGCTTTCAAAACAAACAGGTGCCGTGGAACGAGATTCAAAAAGTGCGAATGGAGCTGCCTACATTATATCTTGCAAGCGCGCGCAACTTTCATGAATATATGAGCGAGTCCCAGATCAGATAGCTCAAACTGCCGAGCGAGGTATTTCACGTCACGTAGATCTATCTAGGGAACTATCTTGTTCAGTTAAAATGATCGATAGAGGTAGGTTTTCAGATATCTGACCGCCATCAGCATGCATGTGAACAACACGACCGTATCTTTAAACCCGGAAGGACAACCTCAAATTAACTCTGCGTACCACTGCCTCCTGACCTCCCCCCCTTGCGAATCCATCATTAGCTGCATATGCCCATCGTCGCCCGGTCACCGCAATCCCTATTTCTCCAGATATCTTTTTCGCAACGTGTAACACCAACAGCTGCGTATTTTCTTCCTTTTTGCAACAATCCTATGCGAAGAGGCTATCCTTCTTCTTCTTCTTCTTCCTAAGATCATGTTTTCTATCTGCCAACACCACTGCATCATGATGACCAGACACTTTCAACAGAGGAAGATATCTTGATTCTGGGCCATTGATATGCATAATGGCTTCGTCTAGACGGGACATATAGAAGAGGGATGATACAGGATGAAAGAGGGAGCATGGAGGATGGAAATGCACATGTGGAGTAAGTCACTCAACCAGAGAGAAACTCACCAACCAACGACCGACGACGGCGTTAGAATAGAAGGCTATGGGCTTTGGGGCATTTTTCTTATGCCGTATGCGGCTCCTGTGGGTTCTAATCGTGGGGATAGGATGTTGAGTCTTAGTTGAGAATTGTGACTGCGGTGAATGGCAGCACCTAGACAGAGGATGGGATCGATGTGAAAGTAATGGGGATAGTTAGATTGTGTTAATAATTCGAGGTGGCAAGTATGATTGTAGGGGTTATGTTATATTAACCATGTCTAGAGATGTGGAGATACGGTGACTAGGAAATATCTCGGTGGAAGCAGCTTCGATTAGTGTTTACGATATAGATAGGCTTGTCATCTTTGTTGATGTACTGCAAGGCAGAAAGCGTGATGTTCACTGGAGGTTGAGCTCCGGAGCTTAAATTCATTCAATCAAAATTTATATAGTGATCCATGCTCTGGCCGCGCCCCCTCCAGCTCTCCCGTCGCGTTCAACAGCTTGACATTGCTCTTCTTCTCCACGCTCCACCTCTCGAGAAACTTCTCGATGCTCTTCAGCGTGTCTGCATCGTCCTTTACCAGCAGTGAGACGGCATCGTATCCGCCAGCGCCTGGGACAACTCCGCCAGCTACCCCCTCAACACCTTCAGTCAAAGCATCCAAGAGCTCCGTCTGCTCACGCGGCTCGATCGGCACACCAGATCTCTCGCCCATGTCTCTGACTTTCTCTCGAATCGACGCAAACGCGGCCTCTAGCTGCGCTGGTGTCCCGGAAGACAAAGTGGACGCCAAGGTGTCGTTGTTCAGCTGGAGCTTATCCCATAGGTCTTTGGATTCCTGCGGGTCCTTCTTCCGCCATTCTAAAACCTGCTTCACCATGCTGACGGTTTGGGAACCACAATCCACATCGCACATCACCAAAGACATGCCTTTGGGAATCGTCACGCCTCCCTTTGATATCTCCGTGTCCCATTTCTGATCAGGGTCTGTGTCTTCGACAATGTGCTTTACTCTTTTGGAAAACCCGGACGAGCCGGGCTCGCCGAGATTAGAGAGAATCGAAGGTGAGAATCGACGGTAGACACAGGTGCCGTAGACTGCAGCAGCAACATCGAATCCAGATCCCACTTTGCCCTGAGCTGCGCAATGAGCAGCCTGTGCGAGATTATGTAGCTTTGCACGGCCGGCTTCAGAGTCAAGCGAGAACAGAGATGCAGGTAAGTAATGTGAAAGTAGTGCCCCGACGAAAGCCGTCACCAGGGCAGCTGAGGAGCCCAGGCCTGTCTTGTGGGCATCTTGCAGCCGAACTCCAAAATCCGAGAAGTGGAATTTGGTTTTGGTCGTAGCTGCACTGCCGGATGGTTGGGAATAGTAGTCGTTATCCGCTAGGATGGTGACCGTGGTGGGCTTGATCCGGGGAGATGAGTGGACTGATGAGATGTATGTCAGAGCGTAACCTAACGCTGTTTCTACAAAAGGGTTCCGAGAAAGATTTGCTATAGATGCACTGATGAAGTAAGCACTGACTAGTATTGAAGAAGCAACACAAGACAAAACAGAACCGTAAACATTCAAGCCTTGCAGCTGAAGAAAAGCCTTCTCATTTTGACAAAATAGAAAGAAAGAAAAAGAAGAACCTTATGTGTAGTTTTGCTATTGACTCGATTAAATCAAGTCAATGGTCGAAAACTGAATCTTTCACAGCATCATGGTGGATGTTTCCATGAGGCTTGTCAAGCGAAACTTTCGCTACCACAAGCATTTATGAGTATGAATAAGAAGAAATAAAGCCCAAAAGTCCTTGTCACTGATCGAAGAGAAGCTACCGCCCCAGAGGCAAAGAGATGTATTCATACCCTTGTAGCTGGGTAACACTCACCCCCCCGTGGTTGTCAGTCAGGTGATATCCATAATTCCACGAAGCATCACGGAACTGCGGACTTTTGACAGCAATCTCGCTGAGCTCCACGCCCGAGCTGGTATCTAGATCGTCAACCAGGACGTGAATGCGAGCACTCAAACCAAAGACTAGCCCGGTATACGTTCTATCCAACACCAGATATCCACCCGTCAGTAGCACTTTGCCCGGCGCAGAGACGGCGGTCGGCATCCTTAGCGAACTTCGGCGTGCTTTTTTCCAGATGGGCACCAAAAATGCGAAATGTGGCCTTCGGAACACGGTGCAGACCGAGTAGGGTATGATGGACAATGGGTGGTCGTCTCGATCCAGCGTAGGAACGATAACTGGATTACGTCGATTGCTCCCGCTTCGTCAGCACATGCACACACGACCAGCACGGTTTCCTGGGGTGTTTTCTCTCAAAATTCACGCATCAAGTTTCCAGAGGATCCGCTTTTGAGTGGACGGATATAGGAGCGAGAGATCAACGCGGATTGATTGGTGGCTGGCTGGGGGGGGAGGGGTGTCGAGGAATCGGTCCCGAAAAGGGGGATGTTCGTTGTCAAAGGAAGAAGCAATATGATCAAAGGCTCCTATTTCCAACTTGGAGATTGGACTTGACAGGACAATTGGCAATTGGGGCATCTCATTGGCGTCGATGACCACCGTAGTGGGGCGCAGGTTGCGGTAGCTGAAGGTGCACATCCTCGTTCCCCGTTGCTGGAGCTATATATGTATATATATACACTATATACTATAGCATAACTCAGCTCATCTCATCTCCATATAAGTCACTTTTACTTGATTGAGAAAGGTAGATCTATAGCAGCAGACAGGGCAAGGGACACCACTACTAGCATCACCGCCAGCATCACGGTGGATTGCACTTGATGGATCCAAATGCATTCAACCAGGAGTCATGATGGAAGATGAATTGCTTGACCATGTGCTACTGTAATTTACCGGGAATAAAACGTAGATGTCTTTTACCATAAACAGGCGGCCATTACAGATCTAGTTGTGAGTTGAGTTGTGCTACAATACTGCAGGAAGTACTACAATACAATACAATACTATACAATACTATACTATATTCCTGTCGTCGGTACCGAACAGAGGCTGTTCCCCCCTGTAGATCAAAGATCAACCCTGGAGTCATGTGTTTTCAGGGTCCACTCGGCCATCCCAACCCCCTGAAGGAACCCCACTGAATGCGACGGTAAAGCCAGTAACGTGGAAGGCTGGTCCCGTGGCGGGAGACCAACACACTCTACAGTACAGTATGCTGTCTGGGCTGTCACTTCAGTCATAACAGTAATACAAGTCAGTACGGTACAGTTATAGCACAGTATAGTACTGTATCGTATAGTACTGTTATAGTACAGTATAGCATAGTATATCCAGTGCAATACTAGACTAGACTAGACGGTCCTTAGTCGGTACAGTACAGAACAGTACAGTAAAAGTACGGTGCTGGGATGCTGTACCGGGTCTTTCTCTTGATGATGGCGATGACTCCGCGCAACCCGGTCCACCCGTAAAATCTTCTCGTGCTTTCTAGGCGCGAAAACACACACGCACGCACGCACGCACGCATGCACTCACTCACTCACTCACTCACTCACTCTCCTCCTCCTCCTCTTCCGCTCCTACTTCTGCCTCAAAACTATATCCACCACCACTACATACCATCCCTTCCCTTCTTTTGTATCCGGTTCATCTTCGCCACCCAGCAGCTGACCCTCTCTCCATTGCATTTCCCGTCTTACCTTCACAACTAATAGTACGCCGCGCCCGAAGAGCACTTTACTGTCACCTCTTACCTGCATCTTTGCGCCAATCCGCACTCGACCTTGATTCGACTCGTCATCTAGTCCAAGATAGCTCCGAACCGAACTCTGAACACCTGAAAAGACACGGCGCATCTCGTCCGCAAGCACCTCAGGCACTTGACATTCAATTCATTGCCAGCTTTTACTACTGAGGCCTCAACCTCACTCCATACCTTCACCATTATACACCAGACCCAGTCAGCGCGTTCTTTGACGGCATTGCTGTCAATGAACCTGCAACCGCTATTTCTGCGAGATTAATAGTAAGTGTGTTACCGGCGCAAGTCCATTTGGTCTTTGGCGGAGCAACCTCCTTACATCTGTCTGGGACTCGCCAAGCTGACTCGAGCTCCATAGTCTCCTCTCAAAATATCCTGAGAGGTCAAACCATCACTAAATGCCCATCTACTCCAACCTCTACTCGAATCTTGCCCGCCAAGGATTCACAAAGACCTTCACCCACGGCTACGCACAGTCCGTTGTCGCGGCCACCCATCCTCAAGTCTATGCCTCAACTAACCGTCCGGGCTTTGGCATAAATCGCCGCTCTAGCCGAGTTGGAGGGAGCTATCATTTTCAGAATGCCTTCCACAGCAGTTCACAGCAGTCTTCGAGCACAACTGTGCGCGAGATCCGCCCCGAGAGAAGTGAAGGAGGGCTAGATGCGTACTTTGATGCGTGGAAGAAGGAACATGTCGCTGGAGAACCCGAGAAGGAGTGGACTCAATTTCAGTTTGCAAAGCGTATTGAATGGGAACCCTCTACGCTCCAGGCAACGGAAGTAGAGCTTGCGGCCAACTTCGACCCGGAAACGCTCGAGGAATCCAAAACTCCACCGGTATTCCACGATGGCATAAACTCCCACGCCGATAAGGCTCAATTCGATGTCGCGGAGGAAGCTGCGCTTGCAGCTGTTGACGCTGCAATCGAAAAGGAGATCAAGCTACGAAACGACAAGGCCATTTTTGATGCAGAATTAGCCATTGTAGCTTCACGGGCTCCGTCGCCCCAGATCACCGTCCCGTCACGAGCTCCATCAGTTGAGTCAGGCTTCCGCCAGTCTCCTTCTACCTCCGCTTCTTCTTTGAATAGCGCTACGGAGCAACAATCTCGAAGCTATGCGGAACATCTCACCAAGCTCTCCGCCGCCGGAAGACACGCCGAGGTGCCTGCTGTCTTTGAGGCGATGCTGGTGGCTAACATCCAGCCCACGGCCGAAGCATACAATGCTCTATTGAACGCTACTATCAACCTTCCAGCAGAGAAGATTCGAATTTCGAGTAATGCCGTGGGTGTCTACACCCATATGATGAAGCGTCAGGTATCACCAAATACCGCCTTCTACAACACGCTCATCAACTTACTCGCATCACGATCTCTTGAGGTATCTTCAATGAAGAAATTTCTAGAAGAGAAGCGTGAGAGGTACGGAGGTATGGAAGAAGCTGGCAAGTTCATGCTTGCATCGAATGAGCTCGAGCTAGATCTTATTGCCGAAGACGATAGACTGGACCTAGCTATCACCCTCTTCGCAGCATCTCTAGCTAAGCCAGATCGTTCATATCATGCGGAGACTTACCATCACTTAATATCTGCCTGTTCCGAAGCTGGTCGCGTGACCGAAATGGATCTATTCTACCAGCACATGAAGGCTAGTGACGTTGTACCCTTAGCTGCAACTTTCCCTCCTATGATCAAGGCATTCAACCAAGTTGGATCATTAGATCGTGCAGTGGGTCGTTACAACGCATACAAGGAACTTGCAATTGCAGATGACAAGAACGAGCTTACCATCAATGACCGACAAGATGCTATGGTCTACGCCGCTGTAGTTAGAGCATATATTGCCTCTGACAAAGTCAATGGCGCTGTGAAGTTCTTCCACCGCATCATGGACGCTGGAATTAGCTCGGCTGGCGCAAAAGATACAGTCCTCATCTCTGGATTCGTGCAAGGCATGTTAGATCGTGGAATGCTCTCGGAAGCCCTTAGATGGGCCGAAGGTGTTGAGACCTCCGCCAAAGGCTTTGCAATGAGCAAAGTAGCTACCGCTGCTGCTGACAAGAACGACAAGATGACCGCCTTATCTGCATTTGCAAACATTCCTTCATCATTTTATGATATTGCAACCCCAGCAATGGCCATCCTGGCCCTCAATGTTCGCTTAGGTGACGTTGCAGGTGCTTCGTTGTCGTGGCAAGTTCTATCAAACCCAGAGGTTCCTGTAACGTCGTCATTCATTGAGCCAACTGCAATGTATGCCGTAGCCATGATAGGTTCAGGTCAGGTGTTGGAGGGGCTAACTCAATCGGAGCAAATGTTCTCTCGCATCAAGGCTTCAGTCGTCGATACCAATGGTCAAATTGCGGATGAGATTGAGGAGGCTGTGGAATTCATTACTCATTATATGAAGAAACACGGCATTGTGGATCCACGTCACGCTATGAACGAAGCAGCCATTTACCAACAGAACCTCGCACCAGTGTCGTTTCAACCAGCCCCAGCATACGAAGACACATTTGATCCGTACGCTGCATCTACTGACTTCAAAGGCTCTGCATTGATCGCCGATGAGCTTGAACGTGGCAGTGGTGCCCGTGTCAAGGTTTCCCGTTTGAATGATGCTTTGGGTAGATTCAAGAATATCCGTCGCGCTGGTCGTCATCCTCGTTATATCACTTATGCTAAATTGATCTCTGCGGCTGCAAGAGATGAGAGAATGAACCTGGTACATGATATTCTTGGTATGGCTCGTTCCGATGTTCCATTGCTTCCACAATATTCGGTCGTTCGTTATGGTTGGGTTTCAATTCTTGACGCCATGGTTGGTGCTTGTCTTACCCTAGGAAACCGCACCATGGCGGCTCAATATCACCAGGAGCTTCTCGACATGGGAGCTGCGCCTACCGCTAACACTTTTGGTCTCTACATCACAACGCTGAAGGAGTCGACCAAGACGTTCGATGAAGCTTCGGAAGCTGTCAAGATTTTCCATCGTGCTAAGACTGAGGGGGTGGAACCCTCCTCCTTCCTTTATAATGCTCTTATCGGGAAGCTTGGGAAGGCTCGTCGTATCGACGACTGCCTTTTCTACTTTGCTGAGATGCGCGCTCTTGGAATCCGACCGACAAGTGTTACATACGGCACTATCGTCAATGCTCTTTGTCGAGTCAGCGATGAGAAATTTGCAGAGGAATTGTTTGAGGAAATGGAGTCGATGCCCAACTACAAGGCTCGCCCTGCACCATATAACAGCTTAATGCAATTTTTCCTTACCACCAAGCGTGACAAGGCCAAGGTACTCGCCTACTACGAGCGAATGAAAAACAAGGGCATCCAGCCAACCAACCACACATACAAGCTCCTTGTTGATACCCACGCTACCCTTGAGCCTATCAATATGGTCGCCGCCGAAGCTGTTCTAGATGTCATTCGCAGTACTGGTCAGACGCCAGAAGCTGTCCACTACTCCTCATTGATTCACGCCAAGGGCTGTGTCATGCACGATATGGAAGGGGCCAGAGCTGTGTTTGATTCCGTCATGTCTGACTCCTCCATCCGACCTCAAGCATGTCTCTATCAAGCACTTTTCGAGTCTATGGTAGCCAACCATCAAGTCGCAGACACCGAGCCCATTCTTCAGAACATGGCTTCCCGTCGTGTCGACATGACTCCTTATATCGCTAACACTTTGATCCATGGATGGGCCAATGAGCTAAATATTGAGAAAAGCAAGGCTATCTTTGCATCTGTCGGTCGTGAAAAGAGAGAGCCAAGTACTTACGAAGCTATGACACGTGCTTATCTCGCCGTCGAAAACCGGGCTGGTGCAACAACTGTGGTACAAGAGATGCTCAGCCGTGGCTATCCTGGAGCTGTTTCAAACAAAATTGTCGAGCTTCTTGGTGGCGGAAACGACAACACCGCTTAGTTTGCTCATGGTTTTTTGCTCACTCCGTCTGTTCATTTCTTGACTACCCAAGTCTATCGCAGGTCGAGCATCCTTGAGCATTTCACATCCACACTTTTCCTTTGTCATAATGATACCCGTGCCATTGCACATTTCGAGAGTAACAGCAGGGTATCGCAGGTTTTCGGTCGGTGCTGTTCCCTGGGTTCAGCATGCTGGCCAGCTGATTTTCTTTTGTTTTGAATTTGCAAGATACACAAAATGTTTGCTCTGTTGCGCATGTAACAACATTGAGCCAAGGCGTTCGGGTATAAATGATTAGCCGGCGGTGCTTTGGAATGGAATGGAATGGTATTTTCACGGCCGGCTATTAAAGATAAATCTCACCTCCCATCTGCAGTGGCTTAATATATTCAGAAAGACTGAGTTATTTGTCATGTTGCATTGATGAATATGTAATAATACCAATATAAATAAGCATATAAGCTTTACTAGCTTAACTTAGCATATCCATTTTGGATAAAAAGTGACCAGTTCCTATATCTGTGTTCAAACAAAACTTTTCAAGCTACTGATCAGCGTGATTCACTCATAAGCAACCAAGTTCAAACGCACTGAAGCCAAGCTCAAGACGGTTTATTAACTCTATCTATTCCATCTACATCTTTTCCATTTAATTCCAGATCGCGCTCTAGAATCTAGAATATAGGGTATCATAAAAACACAAACTACAAAAATCTCCTCCCCGTCTCCGCCTCCGTTCCTGTCTTCACTCTATTCTAGTCTAGCCTAGCTTCCCCCTTCCTATCTATCCTCATCCTTATCTTACACAAAGATCCCAACTCCCATCTCTAACCACGCCCATAGATAGACATAGACACAGCATTACAATTCCACTCTTCCCAAATCCTTCCACTCAAAAAACAAAAGACAACCCCAAAAAAGTCTCTATCTCTCTCTATCTCTTCCCCCTAAAAAGACAGCGCAGACGACGAAACGACCTCTACTTCTAGGCCAGCGAGCGCAAGCTCGAGATGCTACCGCGCAGCTTGCGTCTCCGCCGGCCCTTCTCGGGCGTCGTCATGTGCAGCGTGAGTTCTTCATAGTAAGGGTAGCCGATGCGCAGCGGGATAGGGGCCGCCGCGGGACGATCCGCGGCACCGACGACGGGGGAGCCGGCGCGTGAGGGCTGCTGCGAGGTGGTGCGTGATGAGGAGTCGAAGGCGGGAAAGGGGGCCGTCGGGCTGGAGGAGGTGCTGGTGGTGTTGGACTGGTTGAGCGCTGGGGAGGCGTAGGTGGATGGGAAGGAGGACGACGTGTGTAGGCTGGGTCGGTGGGGGGTGCGGTAGACGTAGGGTTTTTGGGCGGAGGACTGAGAAGAGCCCATGGTTTGGATTGCGAGGAGGGTGGTGTTGAGAGAGAGAGTGTGTGTGTGTGGTGAGTCCCTTTTTTGGTTTTTTTGACTCAGCTTGAAGCTTGTTTGGTATGATCCGGTGGTTAGATGGAGTATAGATGAGCCGCTGGATTCCAGTATGTGGTTGGGGAGTCGCTTGGATGGTTTTCAAAGTTGAACATCAGAGCTGTCTGTAGGAGTTTTTACTCTTAGGAAGGTTTCATGTCACATCTTGGTAGCGAATGTAGCTGTATATATATATCTAATGCATGGTGATCATTTACATAAAATATGTATTATTTGTAGATCGGTAGTACTTGGGCCCTTAGATCCGGCCTGCCGTATGAGAGAGGGTAGGCAGTGGTTTCGAGGCTGTGCCGTAGGATTCCAGGGCGTGGGGTGAAGCTGGGTAACGATCCTCCCGCCCACATCACGTTTTACGAGCTGACCCAACGAAGCGTCGCAAATCTCGGAAAGCACATGGCAGGTCGATGTGATCCCCCGTGGTTCGAAGAAGCGTTATGGGTACTTATGGGCCGGGGTAGTGCGGGTTCAAGAACATGGGACGAACCGGAGATGGTTGTTTCGAACTTGTCCTAGCTCGCCGGTTCGTGTCTCTCCTGAGTGTTTCGCTTTCTTGTGCCTTGAGAATGGCGCTGCATGTCACTTCAAATGCTTCATGTCACGATGGCAACTTTCTCTCAACCTGTGTTGTATCTTGGCTGTGTCTCGGGAGAATACCCACGTTCGATATGTCGAGGAGGTTGGGAAGTTTGGGTTTTTAAATAGGCATGACCAGGTTCTCGAGGCTGTACCTAGTATTTTCATGTCCTGTTGCTAGGGTCGGATTATTGGGTGAGCATAACGATCCGATTTATGGTACTGTAAGATGCTGGAAATTTACGAAATGTTGGTCTGAGGCTTGGCGTGAACCACGCCTCTTCAAGGTGTGAGGCTTGTCTTGTTGGTTCTGAAAAGAGCTGCACTACTTTCTCAAAAATTTCAGTAAGATAAATTCAATTGGACACGGAGGAACGTTATCTGCTCAAGCAATTTAGGCTTGTTGAACTATTTTCACGTCACACAAAATCTAATCTACTAATCCACTCGACGTATCAAACCTTTTCCACACGCTAAATTTATCGTTCTTAGAAAAAAGTATACTTAAAGACAGTGATTGATTGCATCCAATATATAGTGGCTTAACGAAACATCAGTCTACATACACATTGAGTGTATCATGCACCATAACACTAACAGAACAAGGGCCAGTACGTCAAATATCAAAACAACATCACGTTAAAAGCACTCGAGCTGCTCCAACTTCTCAAGACTGAAGTTTCACACAATGGCAAGTTTGCGACTTTGCATCCCATACTGGAACCGATCCTATGATGCAAGTCGTGGCAGCATGGCAAATGAACTCGGGACCCGTAGGATTCGGCTCACATGTGCATATCTTTTTGATGTCATTCCAGACAGGCTGTGAGCCAACAATGCAGCTAGTTGCTAGCAGACATATTTCTTCCTTCTTTTTGCTTTCATCCACGCATGTACAAGTTTCTGTTGTACTGTTCCATATCGACGGTCCTTCCAAAAACTGTGTATTTTCAATACAGTTTTGTTTCTTCCCAACACAGCTGCATACCCCCGTCTGGGGATTGAAGAAAAGTACAGAAGCGCTTGTACAGCGAATGGGACACGGTACCGGAGCTGCATTTCTAACACAACGTCCAGCCCTTTCGTTAGGAGCATCCTCCCAGTGGTAACCGTCATTACATTTTGGATTGCATGGTGTATAATCAGGACCTGGTTCGCATCTGCATTTTCCGGTATCTAGGTCTGTGACGAGATTGTATAAAGGTAAGCATTTGATACCACAGGGTTGAGGCTCAGCATCTTTCACACATCCACAACCACCGTTTGGATACTGGACAGTATGGTAGCCTACGGTACATTTGGCCAGGCATATTGGTCTTGGGTCAGGAATTTGAATTAGCTCGGTTATGTGATCGCGTTCTGAGACCAAGGGGCGGAAATCTGGCAGCCATTCACATTCACATGTAGAAGTTTTGTGATTGAACACCGGTTGCTTCTCTGAAATGCAAATAAGTTTTGTTGCGCAAATGTTTGGGACGCATTTGCAGGTGTTGTCCGTGGTGTTAGCTACTGGAACGAATCCGACCTTGCATCTTATTGTGGCACAAGGAGAAATTGGTGGAATAGCTATAGACGATGGCCGGTATATTTTTGCAACTACTGTCGGGTCTGATCTTGCTTCCGAGGCTGGATCGAGGATATTTGGCAAGTCGTCAGTCTTATAAGGAGGTTTCAGTCCAGGAATCCAATAGCAACCGCATGTTTGAGTCACTGGATCATACACTAGCTCCATCTCAGGATAGCAGGCGAAGTCATTACAAATGGTTTGTTCGGATTTCACTTATTGTGGTAAGTAATAGTGATATTTTGCACGGCAGGTATTATCTCGTACTTACAGGGAGCTGCCACGTCTGACACCGGAAGAGCGAGAGCCTCTCTGATCTCTAAAGACAACAGAAGAAGTACAGGTAAAGTCCACATGTTTGTCAATTTTGCTAGATTGATCCAATTAGAAATTTAAAGCTAGTTATAAACAGTCAAAATATGGCTCAATTGTCCTCTATATATACATCTCTTCATTCCTCACTACTGCTAACTTTCATTCCCCCGCCAACACAGGCTGGATCCCGAGATTTGACTTCTGTGTTCATCTTGGCGGCATACTTCACCAAATTAGCATATACTTCTCTCAGTTTTGCAACTATCATCAAGCCAACGGGCTTATACTGGCTGATGAGTGTGGAGGAGATACGACGGTTATGCTGTGCTTAGCCTTGGCAACAGACTTGTCCCGAGCTGGAGAATACGAGGATCGTTTATAGTTTCGGTATGTCACCTGTGTGACACAGCAGACGCGCCTGCTCAAGTTCTCTGAAATATCCGGCGACAAGGAAAATCGATCATTTTGGCTAATTTGCGCCTCATAGCAAGACGAGCTCAGCTGCTCCTCGGCGCTCTTCTTGGAACTTCGTCTGATCATGTGGTTAGAATAGAGACGTCCGAGGTGGAGAGCAGTGCTTCAACCATTTTTCTTAAGGTAAAATTAGACAGATTGTGGCGCTGATATATTGTACAGGCAATCAGGGACTGAAGATGGATAGGTAGGTAGGTACATGCGTAGGGAAAACTGCAATTTTGCTTTCCTAAAAAGCTATTCCCTCAGCTTCATAGTGGATGTAGTCACAAGCACTGAATGACTCGAGCTGTATAGTTCGAGGTCCAGAAATTAACTTTTGACAATCTGAGGCTCAATGGACTGTTGTTGATGCGAGAATGTGATCCGGGAATAACCCATTCGGGTGTTATCGCCGTCCTAACAACCCCACAAACCCCGGCGGATCCGTGATCTGAGGCCTTTATTTGTCTTTATCAGCTTGACGAACTTCTGCTGCCTGTTTGGGATTGATACTAATGACAGTCTACAATTGTTCCTACGAATTCGGTACATAGAGTTAGAAGCTAGCCCTTCTGACTCTTGTCCTCTCTAGTTCTCTATGATGGATTCATACGACGATCCTATTGACGATGAAAATTTATACTCCCCGTCACAAGATGCCGACTCGCCCGCCCCGTCTCACTCCAAAAAACCATACCCGTCATGTGATTTCTGCAGAAAGCTGAAAATAAAATGCGAAAGACCGAGAAATGCTGAGCAGTGGTACGTACCGTTTCGATGTTTCGTTTCGTGTTCTTTGTTGGTGATATGCGGGTATAATACTAGTGAAAACACTGTGACCCGTGTCGGCATGTGTGACCATAATAGATCTAGGTCACAATTACAAGCTATTGTGTTCAACATCCATTTTTGTTCTCGGCGAATTTGGTTCCCAAAATGTCTGCCTTTTTAATACATTGGAAGCTGTTGTAGTCCAATTTGTTCATGGGACCTATTTCTCGGTCATGATACTCAAAACCTTGCGCGCGGTCAAATATGTTTTAGAGATACTAATTCTTTCCCCTTTCCAAAAACGGTACTAACTGTTACGCAGCAATCAGGTAAGCAAAATATGGTGGAGAAAGTTGATTCTCTGGTAATAGCCAACGAGCATGCAGCCCGCTGTATTGGCAGATCATGAGCAAATTTCCGAAACAACTTTTCAAAATCCTATCTTTCTCTCTTGAACTATGCATCATACTAATTGATTGGTACAGTGCATTGCACGGGATGCTGTATGCACAAGCACAATCAAGCCCAAGAAGCCAAGAGTAAAACGGTGAGGAGAATTCAACTTTCTTTTATATGCATCGCTGAAACTTTCCAGACAAGACCATCTATTCTCAATTGAGAGTCGGATAAGGCAGATGGAATCAGTAATAGCTCAAAAGCTCGAGGGCCCTGCCGATGATAGTGCAGTGCCGGGAGATATATCTAAACAAGTAGGAATCTCTGACGACCTATCTATGGTTGTTGTCAATGATAAAGGGGCATCCCAGTTTGTCGGTATGTGTCTAAGTCAAGTTATGTCTATAATCAATCTAAAAAGTGACCAAAGGATCATCTTCTGGGTTCTCTTTGTTCTCACCACGAGGACTGCAATGGATCTCGCAGAAAACAGAAAGCCAGAACTTGGAGAAACTCATCACACAAGTTAAAAAGCTTGATCCAGGTAGGTTCATTCGATCGCGATGTTCACTCGTTGACAAGTACCCCAAACCCCAAAGCTATCTCAGAAGTCGAGATACATCGACAAGTGAATTGTCATTTGGAAGATATATCTCGCCTCTTGCAATTTCTTTACGCTCGCAAGCTTCCTACTCCCACAGAAACTATTTTCAGTCTAACTTGAGGGATTAGCTACATGGGATTTGGGAAGTTGGGGCAGATATTTAAATGTCGCCTGGCACCCAATTCCAGAAGCGCTGCGCGAGCCGTTTCCAAGTCGTGATGTTGCGTTAACTTACGTAGAAGGTATGCACTACAGCTTTACTGTCTCAGAACAACTTATTTATCTAAATAGAGTATTTTACAACATTTAATTCGATGTTTCCGCTTTTCAACCGGGAAATCTTCGAGGCGAGATTTGAGAGGCAGTATTCCGATCAACCTCCAACAGAAGTGGCATGGTACGCGTGTTTCAACATGGTTCTCGCTCTAGGAAGCGCCGTCTTAGCAACTTCAAATCTCCCAGCAGATTCTAAGTCATCCTGCAGAACGATCGAATCTGAAACATATTCATCGAAATACTTAGCAAATGCAACGAGTGTCTTCGTCGATCTGCAATTCGGACTTCCAGATTTAATGTCAGTTCAAGCTATTCTAACGATGGTAAGTATAGCTTCACCTGACGATCGCCCAGATTACTAAATGCATACGCTAATTTGGGGAACAGACTATTATGCTCCAAGGAACACCAAATCCACTTGCTCCGTACACTTTAGTGGCCACTGCAGCTCGGTTAGGCCATGCAGTTGGTTTTCATCGATGGTTGGGTGACTTTGGGCTTACTGAAGAGCAAGCAGATGAGCGGCGGAATGTGTTCTGGCTACTATTCATTATGGACAAAAGCATGTCGCTTCAATCTGGACGTCCGCCCATCATCCAGGACCAAGACATTGGAGTTTCTCTACCCAAAGAAAAGACCGATCAATTCTTCCCTAATGGGAAGAAGATTTTTAATACCTTTCTTGTGTCTTCACAGCTAGCACTGATAGAAGGCCGTGTTTATAACGAGCTATACTGTGCAAGAGCTCGTACAAGGACCGTCCTTCAACGGCTTGTGGCGATTGGCAAATTAGATAATGAACTTCAGAAGCTTCGACTGTCAATTCCTATAGAGATACGGCCAGAACACGAGATCGTCTGCGATGAGCGACAACTTCTTCCTGTCATAATGCTTCATCACTCGTACCATAACTGCCTGACGGCAGTTCATCGAGTTTCGATTTACCATGGCCCGTGGACTAGCGACCCAGGTGATCAACAGTTGCCACATCATGGTGTAAACCTGAATCCACGTGTTTACGAAAGTGAAAGCATTTGCGTCAAATCTGCTCGCCACGCTATAAACACACTTCAATATTTTAAGGGTGACAGACCACCTCCAATGATTTGGTAGGTTGCAATATTCAAGTTCCCGGAATAAAATTGACTCAATTCTACAGGCTCGCCGTATCACAACCCATGTGCGGAGCGTTAACCCTGTTCGCCAATATTTTGCATCACCCAGATGATCCAGACGCGTTGTCTGATCTAGACCTAATATCGCACGTCATATCAACATTAGGACTACTGGTTGAAAGTGGACGTATACATATGGGCGCGGCGGCTCTATGGATCTTTCAAGAACTCCACAGAATAGGCCAGCAATTCTTGCTCAAAGATACGCAAGCGCGAGTCGAGAAAGAAGAAATGGCTGCGGTTACACCGAATAAAGTTCGTGATATGGTCCAGTCAATTGAGAACTTTTCTTCGCCTTCAGATTTCAGGTACCCGAATCAATACTCTCAAGACGGAATTTTTAATGACGACATGTTGATGCTCATGGGTCCGAACCTGGCCTACGATATGGAAGACCAATATCCTACGCCGGAAAGTTATTGGTATAATTCAATGGATATTCAATAGATTCGATCAATTAGAAGGGCTATTAGAAGGGGCCTGGCGCACTGTGGAGGAGAGATGCGGTGTTATGGGGCACATATAGTGCAATGTAAATTATTCTCAACTCAGTTTATTCTTTTAAAAAGCTCCTCATACTATTCTTGAGCAATTGTTCCTATACTAGCGATATACGACCAGGCACGGATAGCACAGAGATCGAAGAGCAACCTATTAAGGAAAAGATTATTGAGGTTCGAGATCTCACCTTAAGTAATGTAACATCAATCACCCGAAGGGATGGGGATTTTTAATGTTTTATCCTTCTAAGGTTTTTCGCTTGATCACAAAAAGGGTTTGGGATCCACTTTTCTTGGCATTGGAAGATATCTTGAGCTTGGATACTGTAACTATCTGCATGACGCTTGATTTACATTGGACTATCACAATCAACCTCAAAAACTTGCCCCAACTATACCACAATCCACATTGTCCACCGAGGCGTTTCCTACACTCAAGAATGCCAGAAGCTGGCTCCGCCGCCCATATACATGTCGAAGATGAACCTGACGATTGGGATAAACGAATTTACAGTACAGGTTGCGCAGACGAGAACACCAAATTGAACGATTGCTTTTTCGAGAAGAAAGATTGGAGGCTATGCAAAAAAGAAATGGAGGGATTCAAAAGTTGCTGGAAGAAACAGAACAACAATGAGAGGACGGGAACGAAGGATGCATAGTGCGCTGTGTCATCTGGGTGTTACTATGTAGGCTTTTGGATGGGGTGACTCTTTGCGCGAGTAGACCGAGGGCCTCCTTGAATGATTACGCCTTCTGAGACTTCCCGCAGCCCCAAAATACCGATAAAGACTGCCGCAAATGTATTGTCTGGAAATGAATTTTGCAGGCAGCCATACAGCAAGCTATCGTTTGCCGGCACAATCAGCATCCAATTATGAATATGAAGCCTACGATCTCGTACTTTCAATCAGTTAAGTGAGAGCTTTAATGATTTCCATACATTGTTTTCTTGAACCTGATAAGTATTCTCTGCTAGGTTAGAAGTACCATGGCAAGTTTGCACCTGCCTCAGACTTAGCATCTACTAGGCATTGATGGATACTTCCTGCTTTACCCACCCGAACCAGATATATTAGAGCGCCAATTTGTGATATTGTAGGTGACATATCGTTAAATGAAAACGTGCAAAACTATAGCATCACTTGGAGCAGTTCCATGCGTCTTGCCATCATAGTATTCTGACTACAGCATTACTCGCTTGTTCTACGATGTGCTCGCAGTGCAACTCGGAATCCATGAAAGGCCTGAAGTCGCTTAGTATCCAGGATTTGCTTGAACAAGAAGAAAAGCCAGTCTTTGTAATTGATATCCAGGCTTTGCCACATCCCCCTCTTTATTTCAACCCATATCTCCGGTCTATTGACTCGCTTGAACACGCCATTCTCGACCTTTGGGCGCAGGCAGATCTATCCCAAATTCTTGGAGAACGTATAGCACTCTCATCAGCCTTACTGTGGTGTACCGAGTCAGCAGGGACATTGGATGGCTTCGCGAATGCTTCAACCTTTGAGGGATTCAGATGGGTTGCCTATACCATTGGGAAGCGCTACCGAGTTATCACTGGTGATACCTTCATACTGGCTCCAGAAGCTAAGACATTCTCGACTTCAGAGAATGAAAATGTCCAAACATTGATCGAGCCAGCACGTGCGTCGACTGCAGAGTTTCCCACGCGTGCTGTGCCCTATATCCCAGGAAACTCGGTAAGATTATCAACTATAATTCTCTCGTAGTTAATCACGAAACGACTGACTCCTGTGGCTCATAGACTTCAGAGAAGGTCAATAATTCATCTTCTCGCTCTCAGTTCCTTAAAACCTTCCGGGAGCACGACTGGACGTCTACTAAATTGGGACCCTTCGATCATTGGAGTCCTGCCTTGAAACATGCATGCGAGTATCTGATGGCTGATCCTCAACCTTCAGCCTTGTTATGGGGACAAGATTACTTGCTATTGTACAACGAAGCTTACATTGTCTTTTTGGGTATGTCAGCTCCCCAGGCAGACCCTTCGACCAATAACCCTTACCAAGGAAAATCAAAACACCCAGATATTTTAGGCAAGTCCGTGGATGAAGCTTGGCCGGGAATCGCAGATGATTTGATATCATTATATGAGGAAGTTTCTATTGCACGCCAGGGAATGACCATTGCCAATGCTGCTTTTGATATGGATCGGAATGGCTTTCTGGAAGAAGTCTTTGTTACATATTCTATGATTCCAATTATAGGAGATGATGGCGCAATAGCTATGTATGCTACTCTTCGTCGTCATTTTGCTGTTTTGGACTGATTAGTCACTAGTTATAATGCTTGTCACGAAACAACTCGCCAGGTATATGCAGAGCAAAGATTGAATACTCTGCTCAACTTGGCACATCCAGTTTCTCATGTTTTTGGGCTGGAGAAATACTGGGGCCACCTTGTTAAAGCCCTACTTTCATGCACTGGGGATTTGCCGCTAACTGTAGTCTACCAAACCACTGCCGATCTCAGTCGAGGTGGTTCCTCCGCCTTTAGCTCTACCATTTCTACTCCGTCTTTGCCAAGCGATGGGTCCGGTCTCAATATATTCGACTCCGATCCTGTTGTTACAGACTGGTGAGATCAATCTGCCCTCCATCTTCAAATATCCTGAGATAGATCCAGGAGTATCGACTAGAAAGATGAAATTTGTTGCTAATGTGTGTTCAGGAAACTTGCTGGCGCACTTAATGAGACGCACAGTTTTCCAGATCACCTCTCTGAGGATGATGCTAAGGAATACCTTTCTCTCTTTCAGAAAATGCTCTTGAAAAGAGAACCTAGCCACCTGCAAATGGCAGATGGTACTCTTAGTGAAAAGTTGCTGAGTAAATTCAGAAGCTCTGGTAAGGGAAAATATTGTGTTTCAGCTGCTTTCGTACCACTTCGCGCTACTGGGATGCAACTTGTTGTTGGGTTTATGATAGTTGGCATCAATCCCAAGCGGCCTTTCGACGATGACTATTTTCAGTTCTTGCAGCTACTCCAGCGACAATGCTCACCGAACCTTGCCTCGGCAATCACTTGCGATATTGAAGCAAGGCGAGCAAAGCTGCTTGCGGAGCGGTCCACAAAGAAAGTACAGTTTCTAAACGAGAGCTTAGAAGATAATCTCTTCGAAAATGAAAAGATGAATAAACGAATCGAAAGATTTCAAAGGCTTACCGAAATGAGTATAGTTGGTATGTTTGATTTCGATATAGAAGGCAGGCTTATCCAGGCTAACGTAAGTAAAAATTCATTGTACTAACTTCACCATTCTAATTATTCAATCAAGGATGCTTGGTTTGGAATGAGCGGTCACCCAAGGTTGCCGAAGATTTCACCATCTGCTAGCTTTTCTTTCATGTAAGCGAAAACTCCGAAGTCTCCCGAATTTACGAGGCAGTACAACTTCATTCGATCTTGAACTACAGAATCTTCTTTATGAGTTGCAGATTATTCAATCAAGATGTAGACTAATCTCGGGCTGTTGAATGCAGGGACTGCGTATATACACCTGACGTCCAGCTGGTCCAACAGAATTGGGAGCGGTTGGCTAGTGGTCAAGTAGTGAATTTTGAGATGAGATGGAAACGTAGTGCAACAAACATGGATGCCGGTATTCCTGAGTACGATTTTGTATGGGTGTGAGTAGTTTTTTTCTGTGCAGACCTTCCTCGCCGTTTCCCCATGCGCGGTAAAATTTGCAGACCAAGTTCTAATACTGCATAGCCACTGTCTAACTTTTATATAGTCTAGCAGCATGTGTACCCGTAATTGATGAGTTTGGGGATATTGTTTCTATTTCTGGGTGCACTACTGATATATCTTCACAAAAGTCAGAAGCAATACAGAAGCAGAAAACGGAAGAAGTATTAGAGCTAAAAAGACAACAGGAAAACTTTATAGATATGACATCGTATAGTTCCCTCTAATTAGTGTAAAGTCTAGTATTGATTTTTTGTAGGCACGAGCTTCGGAACCCCCTCAGTGCCGTGGTACAATGCTCGGATTCTATCGTCGAGATATTCTCTGAACTCGTAGCTATCAATAAGATGTTGCAATACGTGGACCCAGGCATTCACAGTCGCATGGCCCGGCTACTTGATAGTGGACGTGATGCAACCCATACCATTCTTTCATGTTCAGATCATCAAAGTCGAATAATCGAGGACACACTCACATTATCAAAACTGGACTCTAAGCTATTGACCATATCTCCCATTATGTTATACCCCAGGAAATTACTCAAGGATGTGCAGAAGATGTTTGCTATCGAGGCAGAAAGAGCAAGAGTCGAGTTGGGAGTCATAGAACATGATTCCTTGCGGAAGTTAGATGTGAAGTGGTTGATGATGGATCCAAGCCGAACATTGCAGATCTTGATTAACCTTGTTACCAACGCCATAAAGTTCACCAAAGGAGAATCAGGGAAGCCCAAAAGAGTGTCAGTTACTTTGAGTGCCAGTAAAGAGCGACCAAGGGGCAATCGCGAGTTTCCAGACTCTGATGTTATTTACAATTCTTCACAATTTTTACGGGATGATATCACCTTGGAACCGGAATGGGGAAGAGGCGAACCGATCTATCTTAGCTTCACTGTAAAGGATACTGGTCGTGGCATCAATCCAGAGGAACAAGCTCGGCTCTTTTCAAAATTCTCGCAAGCCTCCAAAAAGACACATGTCGCCTACGGAGGGGCTGGACTTGGCTTGTTCATAAGTCAGGAGCTTACTGAGCTACAGGGTGGAGAGAGTAAGTAATTTCATTTTCAGTTCAAGCGGCTACTTTTCCCTTGAACATATAATTCCTTAGCAGTCCCAACATGCTATGGCAACAAACTGCTTTTGCAATTTCTTCTAGGAAGGTTAAATAGTTGTGAACACTGACTCAATGTTCAATATAGTTGGGATGACTTCCAATGAACACGAAGGGTCCATATTTTCATTCTACATCAAGTGTCGGAGGGGTGAGGGAGAGCATGCTTCCCAAGCTCCAATGCTACCATCCCCAATTGGTGATTTTCGTCCCAAACTCGCAGAACTAGGTCCTCTTTTGGTTTTAGTTGTCGAAGACAATATCACGAATCAAATGATACTTTGCAAACAGCTGACAAAGATTGGTTGCAGAGCAATTGGTGTTGGGGATGGGAAACAAGCTTTGGAATGGATGAAGACAACGATCCACTGGCAAGGAACAGAGCCTCTTTCTATCATTTTGATGGACGTAGAAATGCCAGTTATGGATGGAATTGCTTGTACACGAAGGATACGCGAGCTAGAAAGTACGGGGGAGATTGAAGGTCACATCCCAATAATTGGCACAAGTGCAAATGCACGGAGTGAGCAGGTTGCAGAAATCCTTGAAGCGGGTATGGATGCTTCCATATCGAAACCCTTTAGAATTTCAGAGCTGGTCCCGAAGATGGTTACGCTATTAAAGAATGGTTACTTCACCTTGTAGATGTTTAGATTGTTGAGTCGTTGGAGTGTGTTTGAGGAGTATGACTAGGATATTACAATATTAGATTGGACCATGCAAATCTACTGTAATCTCCATACAGATGACTCAGGACAAACATCATGAGATCCGAACATTAGATATCTTCTGATCGCAGATTTCCTATGAGGAATCTGATCTCTTCCTAGTTTCCAAAACATTACAGCACAGGGACATAGGTCGATGTGTTTGCCTTGTTTCGTTATACGAATGTGGCGATGAGAACACGGCATTCTGACGCATTTCTATCAAACCTAGTCAAGCAGAATGGCATGACCAATAACATCATGAGTACCCCTACATTTCCGCAGCATAGCTTGAGCATTTAATTGTGGCTTTGGAGAGTCACAGAGCTAGAGCGTCTCTTATGCAGCACTATATCCTAGCTGCCTCCCGAAGCCAACAACAAGTGAAGCCGCACCCAAATGCAAGAATGCGAACTCCATATGTTTGCCACAAAGGCTATACATCAATCTGTGTGCGGAAGCATCCTGGGAGCTCACAAGAGGCGGCGAGGTCAAGCCATTTTTACTGTGCCTCTGCTGTACTCGGTCTATGAATGCAAGCAATGCAGATGGAGATGGCCTGTATCTAACTACGTTGGAACCTATTTAAGGAATATATGGCCATGTTGGTAAGGAGGGTGTTCTGCCTAGTCCAGCCTAGCGAAATGCAAGTGGTAGCCTTGTTGCTAGTGGGTGAATACAATAAAATAACCGCGGCCTCCAGCCTTGTCTCCCCCCAATCATGTCACGATGAAAGCTCCCTACAACACAGTCTCTCGTACAGCTTAACAAGGTGAATAGGCTGCATAGTGAACCATAGGATTTCACGTCACACCGAGACTGTTCTCCTCTATTCGCGTATTTATACAAGCCCCCCATCCGTCTCACTGTCTTTCTCTCTGTCCGCTTTCCGATCCTCAGAAGCTTCTCCTTTGTGTCTCTAGCCAAACCAAATACTTCCAAATACCTTTTTAGGTAGGTTTCTGTTTCGGCTTTGTGCTGCCTATGAGCCTCGAGCCTACATAATCTCCTTTAGTATTGATTCTCGTCTGGTCTTATTGAATTACTAGCTCTGGCGAATAAGTCAGCTGTTATCCAAGGCTGTGGTGCTCACGGGTAATGTCATAAAAAGCATAGCTAACAACCACAATCTCAGGCCCAATACTGGCGCAAATACACATATTCAGGTCACAAAAAGCCCCTGATATAGCCCATATATCGCATACTACCCAGCAGGAAGTTGAAAGCTGTCTACAAAGGGGGTTGGTGGGGTTGGTGTCAGATCAAGGTCAACTTCGGTCCTAAATTCCCAGAAGAGGTTTAGAGATCCAGAGCTATAGCTACATTTCAAATCTGTTCCAAAAGAACCAAGGATACACTCTCTCGAAGAATACCTGCCGTTCTTCCACAGCTTAACATCTTCCTCCAGAAAGATTTGGGACCATGGACACTCCAAACACGAGCAAGAGCGAAGCAGCAGAGAGAGATGAAATAATCTCCAATGCTGGAGAGGGGCTCCAAGCCGAGTCGACACAGTCTACAGAGAAAGCTACCAAGGCTAAGTCCAAGAATTCGAAAGCCAGAAATCCAGCTTCAAAATCGAAGGACAAAGCCAAGAAGCCGAAGACCAAAACTAGCAAGGTGATACTTGAAAGCGATGACGACTCCTCTGGTTCCTCCGATTCAAGTTCCTCCGATGATAGTTCATCTACAAGTGATTCGGAGTCGGAAACCGAGAAGGAGAAGAAGAAGCGAAGGGCCAAGAAAGCCAAACAAAAAGCAAAGGACGCAAAGAAGGCTAAAGACAAGCGTAAGGCGAAAGATAAGCGCAAGGCCAAGCTAAAGAAGAAAGCCGGTAAAGAGGTAAATAGATTCTAAAACATTAAGAACTTTTGCTCATTTCATACAGGAATCTTCCGACAGCGATTCAGATTCAGATAGGGACTCAGATTCGGAGGATGATGTGGTTTCTGATGAGGTAGATACTTCTCTGGCTGATTATCAAATGCAGCAAATACTTCTACAGCAACAGCAGATGAAGCAGCTGCAAGGGCTACAAGGATGGGCTGGTGTTCCTCCAAGCAGCCCAGTACCACCACGACCGGGCAGAAAAGGGCTAAATCAGCTACGTTCGCATCCAGTAGAGCCTATCAAGGGCAAATCTAAGATAGCCACGAAGAAGGCGGCTGGAAAATTAGTGTATCGGAGAGTGGACCAGTTGTGGGATACCAAAACACATAGATTCGAGCTAAAGGACACAGCGGAGGAAGTCAAGACAGCTAACGACGAGGGCTTTCTGTTCAATGTGCGGAGAACCTTTACATGGGAAGGCGAGTACAGGGTAAGTTGATCTAGCTATTGTGACAGGCATCGTTGCTAACTTGAGAAGCGTACGTGGGTTGACATAAAGAGCCCCGAGCTTAAAGAGGCTTTGAGGGATGTGATGAATGGAATCAAGGGCCTTAGCCTTGTAGAAGAAAGTCCCGCAGTGGACCCAAAAATGCTATTCATGTATCTCGAAGATTTGCGACAGCACGCTAAGGCTCTAAAAAGCCAAAAAGTCGTCGTAGCTAAGAAGGATAAGAAAGAGACATCAGAAAAGAAAAGCAACAAGAAGATTAAGAAGAAATTGCTCAAACACAATCTACTGAAACGACAGCACCTTAAGGTTCTCCTGAAATATCTAGACAAGGACTTTGCCGAAACTAAAAAGATTCTAAATCCTATGCTTGAGGCTGGCATTATTACCTTCGATCTTTTATGGGCGATTTTCAAGCCCAATGAGCTGGTGCATACGACTACGTACGGGAGTTTGGACGAGCCACGAGCATACAGAATTGAACAGACTGAAAAGTATACAAGCACTAGAGGCGAGTTCTACGAGGTTGAAGGTAAATACCTCGAGTATGATGGCAAGTCTTGGGGCATGGGTATGATTTCCCCTTGTATTCATGGCTATACGTATGTACTGATAATTTTTAGGAGCCATAGGTACTGATGTAGTTGCGTTCAAGGGAGCGAAGAAGATCAACAGCTTAGCTTGCTATCCCTTGAAATATCATAAAGATGAAGCGAAGATTCGTGCCGAACTTATCGAACGAGGCAAAAAGTTCGTATCACTTCAAGGAGTCAACTATCGCAGTCATGTTGGTATGGCTTATTACAAGAAGAAGAAGCAGATAATAAAGGTTAACATCAACGGAAGAATAATGGTGAGCTCTTTCATATTCATGAATTTTGATTTTATACTAAGTCCTGTTCTCTTTAGGTTGATCCTGCTATTCATCGACGACTCAACCCAAACTACCCAATTTCTACCGTCAAGCCCAAGGATGACGACAGCGAATGTGAAGAAGACAATTCCGAATGTGAAGAGAGTGATAGGTAAGTGAAAAGCACTCCTTCTGCCGTGCAAGCTAACAAATACAGCTCGGCTGAGGCTAAGGATGATCACATCGAGGAACTGGAAAAGAGTGCGGACGAGGCTCCCATAGTTATCAACAAGCTTATACGAAGCGAGAACGGCAAAACCCGTACCGTCGAGATTGAAGTGGATCCCCGTGGCGAGGAGGTTACAGTTGAGAACCTGGATGAGTTGCCCAGCGAAAAGGCCAAAAAGGATGCAGATGCGGCTGCACTTGAGGAAAAGAAGCAGGCAATTCCTGTATTCACTGACGACGAGTACCTGATCGCGTCTTCCGTAGTCCTTGGCTTTAGTTTTGCAGAGAAGCTTTGGCTTGAATTCACGGTATCTGGAGTGAGGGATATTATATGGAACGATGGAGCCTATGAGTCTTTGGTACTTCCAGAAGATACTAAGGCTATTGTGAAGGCGCTTGTCGAATCCCACAAATACCACCCTGCTCAAAGCATTGATGATGTGATTCAGGGTAAAGGAAAAGGTCTAGTTGCTGTACTGCATGGTCCACCTGGTACCGGAAAGACACTCACAGCGGAGGGCATCAGCGAGTTCCTTAAATGTCCGCTCTACATGGTTAGTGCAGGTGAACTCGGTACGAATCCTTCAGTTTTGGAGCACGAGTTACAAAAGATTCTTGATGTTGCACATGCATGGGGAGCTGTCTTACTTCTCGACGAAGCCGATGTCTTCTTGGAGGCCCGTACCATTCATGACATTCACCGGAATGCACTTGTGTCGATCTTCCTACGTTTGCTAGAGTACTTCCAAGGAATTCTGTTCCTGACAACTAACCGCGTGGAGACCTTTGATGATGCTTTCCAATCTCGAATCCATGTAGCTATTCGGTATGGCGAACTGAGTCTTGAGGCTAGAAAGAAGGTCTTCAAAATGTTCATTGAGAAGGTCAGAGTCTTGGAAGGTGCCAAAATTATGCAGTTCAAGGAGGCAGATTATGATGCCTTAGCAAAGAACAACTTGAATGGTCGCCAGGTAAATTCTTGTCCTTGCCTAACGGTGGATGGCATTGCTAACATGATAATCAGATCAAGAACACAATCCGGACAGCCCAGGCCCTTGCTGTCAACAATGACGAGCCTCTTAGCATGGCACACATCAAGCGGGTTCTGGACGTTTCTCGAGCATTTGACCAACACTTAAAGGGGGGGCCGGGATTTGAAGAGTCCTTGCGACACTACTTTTGAGCTATATTTTTTCCCTTGTATCTAGGAAATTTCTTGCGAACAAATATCCTGAAAATTCTTTGGCCCCTGGCTAATAAGGCGTTAAATACGGTAATGATAAGTAGATATCGATGATTGCAAGGTGCGATTTAGGTTCTGATTGGGAGGCAAGCATTTGATTAGCAGCATTGAGCCACTGAGTTCGTCTTTAAATTCCTTACTCTTGTTAATTGAATGATTTTCCATGAATACTCATAAGAGTTCTTTCAATAATCGAAAGAAAAAAGCACGAAGTTACTGTGAGTTGCGAGACTAAGTAAACTTATAGTTTGAACGGGTGGAAACCCCCAAACTGCCCAATATCCTGTGCATCATATGAAATAGCAACGTGCATGATACAAGTTCTATCTGCGTGAGGAATTTATGGGCAAATACCATAGCTAGAAGTACGGCAACCCCAGAAAAAGTCATGTGACCCTGGCGAAGCTTTTTGCACTAGTAAATTAGTTCCGAAGGTTCGGCTCCGGTCGTGTTGAGATCCTGAAATTGTCTCCATCGAAATAACCTCCATATATCTGCACTCTCCTCTCTATCAATTCCTATAAACGTCGTCATCATCAGCAATATACGAAATGTTTGCCGCACGAAGAGCATTGACTGGCGCTATCCAGCAGCGCGCATTCTCCGCGTCTGCCAGAGACGTAAGCTCTCATACACAGTTCCATAACTATGATGAGCTCAATTGACATTTTTCTGCTATAGTTATCAAAGGTCACCGTTTTAGGAGCAGCTGGAGGAATTGGTATGCAATTTGAACATATGCGAAGGCGATAACTAACTGTACACCAGGACAACCTTTATCTCTTCTCCTCAAGTTGAACCCCAGAGTTACCGGTAAGCCGAATCACTGCATTCAACTTCTTCCAGCCAAGCTAACAATTCGGTTCAGATCTCGCTCTATATGATATCAGACTCGCCCCCGGTATGTCGAATGCTCCAACTGATCCAACAGCATAGCTGATTCCCTCCCTCCAGGTGTCGCCGCAGATATCAGCCACATCAACACCAAGAGCAAGGTAACTGGTTACGAAGCTGGTGATGCTGGTCTCGATGCCGCTCTGAAGGGAGCTGAGATCGTACTCATCCCCGCTGGTGTGCCCAGAAAGCCAGGCATGAGCCGTGACGATCTTTTCAACACCAACGCCTCGATCGTTCGCGACCTCGCCAAAGCCGCTGCCAAATCTGCACCCAACGCCAAGATCCTCGTCATCTCCAACCCAGTCAACAGCACTGTCCCTATTGTTGCTGAGATCTTCAAGAAGGCCGGTGTCTACAACCCAAAGCGTCTCTTCGGTGTTACCACCCTTGATGTTGTGCGCGCTTCCCGCTTCGTCAGCGAGATCAAGAACACCGACCCCGTTGACGAGAACATCGTTGTCGTTGGTGGTCACTCCGGTGTCACCATCGTTCCTCTCTTCTCCCAATCTTCCCACCCAGACCTCGTCGGCGAAGCCGCGCTCCTCAAGCGTGTGCAATTCGGTGGTGACGAGGTTGTGGCCGCTAAGGATGGAGCTGGTTCCGCCACTCTCTCCATGGCTATGGCAGGAGCTCGTTTCGCTGAGAGTCTGTTGAAGGCTGCTTCAGGAGAGAAGGGTGTTATCGAGCCAACTTTCGTCGACAGCCCATTGTACAAGGACCAAGGTGTCGAGTTCTTTGCCTCCAAGGTCGAGCTTGGCCCAGATGGTGTTGCTAAGATCCACGACGTCGGAAAGATCGATGCTACTGAGCAGACTCTTCTCGATGCCTGCTTGGCGGATCTCAAGAAGGTATGCCTTTCATCCCCCTAATTTGCACAACTGGAAGCCATTGCTAACTAGCCGCGATAGAACATCGAGAAGGGTGTTAAGTTCGTTGCCGAGAACCCAGGCAAATAAATTAATCAACACATACCGGGGATAGAAAGGGGCGTCATATAACATAGTAGCCTGTAGATTTCGATAGTGTACCAAAACCAATCTTCTCCCATCTCTACATTCGCGTTCTTCATCTTCATCGTGGTATTTGTAGTGTTTGTGGTAAGTGGGTCAGCATCTCTAGTGGATTTACGATTAGAATTTATGTCAAGTTTCTTTTAATTGAGCAGCCCTGGGATGTACGAAACAAAGAAACCGATTCTTTCTAACGAGCAGTATATAAAGTTATTACCAAGAGTACTAGTTACGGCAAGCAGTGGAGACCGTTCCCAGTGATCAAATCTCAACTATAACAAGGCTCATGGTGAATCATTAATCAACTTGATACTAGACATTCCAGGGTCTTTACAAGTGTTTACATTTGATACTGAGTTGCAGCACGACGTACAAATCACAAAGTTTTTGTATAGAATCTGTTGAACTTGAAGCGTCTCTTTAATTTGAGGTCTATACTTCTGAATGGTCTATCTGCTATTTTTGGTAAACGCACAAAACGCCAGGCCAACAACAAAAAGCATCGTGCCCTTCCCTTTTATTACGTCTATTCCTGAATGATGCTACGGCTAGTGATGAAGTCCTATCTCTTACACTGTGGCTTCATTTATTCGTCCTCGTCAGCTGCAACAAAGTTAGTAACCAATTGTAATGTGTAATAAAGAAGTGCAACTTACAGAAAACCTCCTCTCCGCGCTTTCTTCGTGCCATACGGTCCTTCTTCTTTTTCCGTAGCTCAGCAGAAGTCAGCTTCTTGGCCTTCTTGGTTGAGACGATCTTGTTGCCCATGGCATCGACTATTTTGTATCGTTAGCTGATTGTACTGATGGTAATCTATTCATGGAAATATAATAGGTCCATAAGACAGCAAAGAATAGAATACATACACTTCTCCTCTTCCTCATCGGCATCACCCTTCAGTCTTGGTCCAGCACCTTGACCGGAAACCCAGTTGTGTCCTAAATTTTAAAGTCAGTAGTGATTATTGAGAATGCAGAGATTTCACATACCTGATGGTGTCATTCTACCATCCATGACAGCCCAAACTTCCTCAGTCAAATCCTTGGTGAACTCAGCGGAGTGAGTGATGATGATAACACCACCCTCGAAAGCCTTGAGAGCGTTCGACAAAGCACCGAGGGAGTCACGATCGAGGTAGTTGGTAGGCTCATCAAGAACGATCAAATGAGGACGTTGCCATGAGCAGGCAGCGAGAACGACCTTGACACGTTGACCTCCGGAAAGACCAACCATACGGGAGTGAGAGATCAACTCAGCATCGAGACCGAAGTTGGCACCGTGCTGTTCAATTTCCTTTCGGACCAGAGGACGGAACTGTCCACTGGCAAGAGCCTCCTTCTGATCGACCTCGGCAACCATCTTCTGATGGGATGCCAAGATTTCAGTTCTAGGTATCCAGGTGTTGTCTGCAGTCATCATAGGAACCCATCGCTCGTTCTTCATGCCGACGTTCTCACCGAGAGCATAAGAACACTCGTACTCGTAAGAGTTCTTGAACTTACGACGGGAGTGGATGCCGATGACACGACGTTGTGTACCCTCAATCTTGTAGATCTTGTCCATGGCCTTCTCGTCCTCGTCGGTGACGATCTTGTTGGCACGATCCATAGTCTCACGATCCTCACCAGTCTGGAAACGCCATTGGATGTATTCCGAAGGTGTCTTCTCCAAGTGGTGATCGATATGTGCGAAAGCATGTTGCTTGATGTAAGCAATACGGATGTTCTCGTGGGTGTAGACATCACCGGAGGTTGGGATAAGTTCACCGGTGAGGACGTTGATGAGAGTAGATTTTCCGGCACCGTTAGGACCAATGACGGCAATACGAGAACCAAGCGAACACTGGAAGTTGATGTCTTGGATCTGGGGCTTAGGGGTACCTGGGTATTGGAAAGTGACTTTGCTGACACGGACGATAGCCTTGGCCTTGGTCTTAACACCCTCAAGAAATCCGGGCTCTGGGAACTTGAACTCGATCTCAGAGGCACCAAGCTCGTAGTAAGACTTAGCAGATGGGCACTTCTTGACGAACTCCTTCAAGTTACCGCGGTAACGCTTGAGCTTGTAACGCTCGTAGTGGATGATGTGTTGGCAGACGTTGTCAAGGAAGCTAGAGTCGTGGGAAACGATGATAGAAGTACATGGGGAGGCCTTCAGGTAATCCTCGAGCCATTTGACGTTCTTGACATCCAAGTGATTGGTGGGCTCATCGAGCAAGATGATATCAGGGTCTTCGAACACGGCACGTGCAAGAGCCAACTTCATCTTCCATCCTCCGGAGAGAGCGGTGATCAAGTTGCTGGTCATGTCAGGGGTGAAGCCAAACTCGCCGAGTTGCTTCTCGACATCAGCTTGAGAGGTTGTGACACCCACCTCAGCCAACTTCTTCATGGTCCAGGCAATAGTAGTCTGCTCAGTGTCGGCAGAATCAAGATCGTGCTCAACGAACACAGTCTTGACCTCGCTCTTCTTTGGGAAACCCTCAACTTGCTCGTTGTTGATGGCGCGCATGAGAGTGGACTTTCCGGAACCGTTAGGACCGCAAAGACCGTATCGTTGACCACGCTTAAGTCTGAGATGAGTTTGGTTGAGAAGAATCTTAGCACCGTATGCCAAATTGAACGTGCAGTTGCAAAGATCCTCACCCTCCTCATCATCAGCCTCACCTTCAGCCTCGGCCTCAGCGAGAGGAGAAGCGCGCTTTCGGAGAGCCTCAACAATGGCCTCGGCATCATTGTCACCAACAACAGCAGCAAGGTAGGTCTTCAGGTTTTGGTTCCATACGAAGTTATCAGACTCCTTCTCGTCAATCAATTGACCAGCGATTGCAGAGGCGTACTCAAGAACTGGCTCGAACTTGGAGATGGCGTCCTTGTGCTTAGCGGATAGAATATCCTTGAGGATAGCCAAAACGGTAGAAACATCACCAGCATGTGAAACTTCTGGGAGCTTGCCGTCGACAACACCACCAACACGGACAAGGGTGTCGAGACCTTGCTTGGTCTTCTCACGAGCCTCGGGATCAGCCAAGTTGTCGTAGTTCTTGGTGAGTTGAGGCATCAGCTTTGGCAAGAAAGCGGCAACAATCTGTGGGTCCTCGACCAACTTGCACATGTTGTCGACAATGACTGCGGCTTTACGCTTGATGGCAGTCTCACGCTCGGAAAGACCACGATCGAGTAGGGGAACCATAATGGCTAGGGTTGGCTCGTGGACATCGGTGACGAAAGTGGTAGCACCAAGGAGATGGACAGTCTCGGCGACGTTCTCTGGCTTAGCGATACACTTGATCAACTCAGGAATAAATCTCTCGATATCCTTGTTGACAATGAGACCGCAAACCTTCTCCATGGTTCCGTATGCGCGCTTCTTGATCTCAGGCTTTGTGTCCCACATGGCCTCGGAGACAACGGGGATAAGATCTGGTACACGGAGGGCGAGTTGGATTGGGGAGGAGACAACGAGGGCCTCAATGCAGTCGAGTCCAACATTCTTCTCTTGCCACTTTTGTGCGGTAAGAATGGAGTTGATGATGGGTGGGAGGACAGCCTTGACGGCGTTGGCGTTGACAGCCTTGACGATGGCCAAAGCAGCTTGGCTGGCGGCGTTCTTTACTGGGACCATCTTGTCACCGACGGCGGCAAGCACAGAGGGGAGGAGGACGACGAAGTATGGCTCAACGGCAGCAGAGGTGTCGGCATGTTCAGCGATGGCCTGGATGGCGTTCAGCGCACGTTCCCGGGCGTTGGCATCCTTCTTGTTGGCGAGTTGCTTCTGGAGAGCCTCGACAGTCCTGGAGGGGCAAATGTCAGTGAAAAAGTTCAGTAAAAATACAGTGGTGGCTCCTCGACACCCCGCGGCAGAGGGAGATGACCACAATCATGATCTTCATGTACAGATGAATGCCCAAAGAAGGGCGACTAGGTGGCTTACTTGGTGGGAGCGTCCTTGGTCTCGATATCGCCGTTGATGAAGGTGGCAAGATTGCGGGTGCTCTCGTTGACAGCATCCTGCTCCTTGGAGAGGTTCAACTTGGCTAATAATTCATCAAGAACCTTGACGGAGCCTTTGTTTTCTTTTGATGCCATGTTTGCGGATGTAGAAGTCGTCGCTGGCATTTGGGAAGAGAAGAAGGAGGTGAGATGAGGGGGGAAAAAGATAAGGAGGAAATCTTTTTTAGCGAGTGCGTGGCGCTAGGATTGATCGACCAGAGCCGGGGTGCGTATTACTGTGCTGTGTTCACTCGTCCGCGTGGATTTGGCACGTTTTCAGTGTGGGAATTTCGCCAGAGGAGAAACAATTGCATTGAGAGATTATTGATCAATCGCCTCTCCGACCTTACGTGGTAAACATTTGAAAATACCCCCAAAGCGACCGCTGGAGTAATGGTTGAAGGAGGGCCAAGACTGGTTCTGTTCTGGCTCAACCTGACTAAAGTTCGGACGCGGCGCTAAGCGAAAATTAGCAGCGGCGAGGCTGAAAATAAACTAGACTCCGAGTTGGTAATATAATAATACAAAGTCAAGGCAGGTGAAAAAGCAAGAAGTGCAAAGGTGGGAAAAAGGACAGCCGTGCGCAAACTGCAGAGGTGAATTCGAGGCCACTGTGCTATATATCTCTTCCCCGAGGCTATGGTTTCTATTAAGGCGGGAGTGAATATCTCACACATCCTCCTGTCCTGTCCACTCTTAATATCTTCACGTGGCGAACCTTGATACCACATAGTCCATATATAGCATAGTATTACCTAAGCTTAAGGAAGGTAGTTAACACATCAACGGACGACGGCTCCGTGTTTCATTTCATTCAGAGACCGCCCTAGCCATGCTGAAAACAATCGACCGCATGATTGTACATAGGCCATATCGTATTTACTAGCGGCGTGCTATCGTTACCTTATAGTCTACGCATGGCTGAACTTTCCAGCATGGTTTGTATGGCAGGAAGGGCGTTCAGTCACATGTGGAAGAGAAGCAGAACATAAGAGGAAGAAAACAGGCCCAGCCTTTTTTTTTCACATCGAATGTACCCGGCACCCAATCGTAATCCCCACGGCCACCATGCTTTCCCACGACCAGAGGAAATCCGCTTGCTTCGCATCTCACCGCTCTTTGCTTCCCAGATGTTGGTCCGCGGGAAGTGTCGTCGTGTGAATATCGTATATCTGGCTTCTTTCACCCCCATCTGTTTGTTTTCCACCTTCACCAGGCTGGTTTACCCCACAATGGCCGGTTTCCCCCTCCACAATCGATAAGGATTGCGAACATTGATCGATAAGATCTCTCAATCCACGCTTAGCTGCTTCCAGAAGGAAACAATGGAGCCTTGGGATGGTTCACTGGGGGGGATGCACCCGCATGGTTTCATAAAATGCTCGAATCATCGAGTGATGGTATGGTTGTAGATATATGGTGCTTTCAATTGGCCATCTCGCCGCCTTTATCATGTTCTTCAATGGCGACCCATCAAACAAACACAGATATATCAAGTTAAAACGATCTGCAATAGCTGAACGATGATTCAATTCCCTGAAGGCACAGAGTCTAGATTCTATCTGCAGATCTTTCACTCTTTGGCTTCCTGGTTTCTTGCCTCTACATAAGATCCTGACTCCGACTCAAGACAAAGTACCCTGCTCGATTCTCCACCCATCAGTGTTCACAGAAGTTAAAAGTATCCTAGTCTTCGTTAGCTAAGCCATTCATTCCATAGTCGCGACTACGTGGGAAGTTGAACTAATTCTCCCACGGGTCCAACTCTCCTAGCCGATTGACTAGTTCTACCAAATCATGATTTCACGCAAGCAAAAGGGACCTGAACTCACTCCCTCCATCAAGTCATTTAACATGTCATTCATAGAGCCTCGCTCACCCATCAAGCCATCACGAAACTCCAATGCACTATCTGGTATGGCTATTAGTAGTGCCAAATGGTGATCTGGTTGAGGTTACGGTATGACTTACCCCACGAGATGGGAAACTCTTCTACCTCCTCTATGATCCTCTCAAAGAGCTCAGGTGCCAGTGTTGTAAATGGTTTCACCTTTCTAACCTCCTCTGCCCACCAGGCCTTGTTTTGGGGTGGAACATTGGCCGTGGATATTACACGAACGTGCGGATCAACCAAAAACATCGCCAAAATCTTTCTATGTCCTGGCTTAGAAGGGTCGGCGAGTTTGAACGGCTGCACACTATGCTGAAGAACATTGGGGAAAGCTAACAGACGGTCTGCGCGGGTGACAACTTCTCCCAACTCCTGGATCGCTGCTTCTTCGTTTTGGATACCGTAGTATTCCTCTAGAGATTGGAATTCACTTTGTGGTGGCTTCATGGTCATGGCTTCAGAGTCTATGGACTGACGGAAGGCGAGATGACTTTCCGTTATATTTTCCTGAGAATAGTAATATAGTGCTGTGGCACAAATATGTTCGTTGAGTGCGCCTTCAACATGCCATGAGCCACCCTCGTATGTCGGTTCGTCTGGTGTCTATGTGACAAAATTTGAGTTCGGTGATCTCAGCTATGGGTAGAGCAACTTACGAGATGTATATTAGCCAATTTGAAAATAACCTGTAGTCCGGAAGACGCGAACTTCTCACGAAGATCAACTTGACACGCGCCATTCTCTGGTTTCTTCGGAGATTTTGAGAATTCTATGAAGTCTCTAGGCTCAGGCTGAATTAGAATTCTATTTCTGTCTCTCCACTCAATGAAATCTTCGTCCCATTCGAGATCATCATAGTTGCTTGCAGCATCATCGTCATCCTTACTGGTGCCATTATTTTCATTATTCTCGTCGTCGTCGTTTTGTGGTCTTGGATACTTCAGACCTTCTGGCAAATAGTAATCCTCGTTACCTTCAGGATGAATAGATATTCTGATTCGCTCATGAAACCAGGAAAGCGTCTCATTCCAGAGCGGGATGGAACAGTCTATGAATTGCTCAAGAACCCTGTAAAGCTCCGGAAATGTTTTGGGGTGCAAATTGTTGATGTAGCTAACAATCTCACATTTACCATTCTGGTTGAACATGATGTCTGATGGCAGCCACTGAAAACTAGCAGGTATAGAGTCAGTCAATAACAGCTTACTTATTAGCAGACAAACGTAAACTTGTCTGCAACCAAAGAGTAAGTGGCTCACCTTCCCCAGGCTTCCATATTCTCACTGTTTCCCCACGATTGTTCTCTCACATAAGTCTTGCTTTTCTCATCGGGAACAGGTATAACCTCCCCCACTCCTGTGAAAGCAGTACAGCCATGCAGCGGAACAGTACCTTGTGATAGGACTTTTGAGACTCCATAAACGAGTGGAAATAGTGAAGGATGCAAAAGATCTAGGACCTTGTTGCCCGAGTAGGGATGCCTGCATGTTTATCAGCTCACGATTGGGTTGAACCTAGCATATAGCGCTACAACAAATTCAGCTTCTACGAACCAGTCTTTCTGCTGTTCTGGGACATCTTCTAGAGTATAAGCATGTTTGAAGAGCGCGTCGCGTAACTCGCTAGGAACAGCGGTATCTGATTTAATCACAGTTGCCTCGAAATCCAAAACGGCAATCAATCCAGTCTTCTTGTACAAATCGGCCTTCTCCCGGAGTTCTGCAATGCACTACACCAAATAAATAAACTTTCATTGCACGAGCGCCCACATCATGTTACATAACTTACAAAATCAAACATTTTCTCTGATAACACCAAATCACCAAGCTCTTCACTACGCACAACACCCTCAGCACGCCACTTGCTCACGATCTCTTCATCGAAGACCTTTCGCTCCCATTCAGGTTTATCAGAGATTTTGTTGATGAAAGCTAGCATTCGACGCTCTCGAAGACTCACACCAGCACTAGCGAAGAAATCTGCAATTGCATGTGGAAATCGTTTGGACGTTGAAGAGTCCCGTGTCCATTTGGGCAGATGGTCAATGGGTAGCCCAAACCCAGGTAGCTGCGTCCGTATTTGAGCACCTCGGGCCGGGATAGAAACCTGTGAACCGCTCTCCATCGTGAATGTTGTGATACACTGTATGTCCCTAAAACAAGAATGAGTGATGAACTTAATTAATTGAAGCTGCCCACGGGGTTGTCGTGCTCTTTAAATTAGGGGTTTGAGCTAGTTTGGATAGCGGGAACTCACTCCAGGCAGGAACGCCCCGTGGCTGTTTAAGCGAGCCGAACTCCTGAATAGGTGGGAGAGATCACGATAAGGTCAGGTCACAAGTTCAGTATGTTCAGTACAAAATAATATGACCCATAGATTTCAGGCTGCACATCCGCTTTAGAAAAAATTGAACATGGAACCTAGGAAAATAGTTTTCCTGCCTGATTCCCACCGGAAGAGCTGTATGATGCCAATCCTAAACTCGAGCTTGTATGCACCCGGAACGATATCCTCCCGCCAATATGTTAACCTGAATAACCATACCTTCCACTCACGCAGCCATATGCACCACCATCTTTCCCGAACATGGCACGCAGATCATGGACAATTGCGTCTGGGCGTTCGTAGGCCGCGAAATGTCCACCATTGTCATAATCGCTTTGGTACACAATCGGTCCTAGTGTCTGATTCCATAGCTTGGGTAGCAAAACCAAATCCTTAGAAAATCTTGCAATACCCAGAGGAACATCTACATATGCTTGTGCAGCTAGAAATGCTCCTGGATTGCTATGTTCTACTTCATAGTAAATCCTGCTTGTTGCTGCTGGACCGGCTTCCGAGAAATAGTAAATACTGACCCAAGTGAGAATTTCGTCATCAGTCCAGGCATATCCATCACTCCAATCGTGTAACTTTTCATAGATCCATGCTAGTAATCCAATCGGACTGTCGTTCAGACTGTAACCAATAGTCTGCGGTTTCGTACTTTGCTCTTTGTAGTACCCATCGCCTTCTTTTGAAAAGTGCTGCATCCGCCCAAGGCCAGCCTTCTCTACTTCACTCAAGGGAGTGGCTATTTTTTTAACATATAATTCCGGATGAGCTGTGGCTGTCGGTTCGGCAGGTACAGCCTGGTTGATGTGACACGCTTTGCAATGCTTATCCCCGTACTTTTTAGCCATGAACCGAGCAATAAGATGGCCTAAATCTCCTCCTTGAACAACTAAAATTCAGTTAGTGAAATGTTTCTGATAATGAGTACCATCTTACCATATTCATCGTACCCAAGATTCAGCATCAGCTTATGATATACTTCAGCATGTCGCTCCATGTCAAATCCTATCTATGTAGACGTTAGATCAGCCAAGTATTGTATTTCGATTTTTACCACGCTCTTACCTTGCTACTAGCCGATGAAAACCCAAAGTCGATCAAACTCGGCGCAATGATACTGAATGCTGGGAAATTCTTTCTACCTTGAACAAGTTCAGGCAAAATCTTCGTGACCTCAACAAAGCTGCCGGGCCATCCGTGTAAGAAAAGAAGCGGAATAGCGTTTGTGACAGTGCTTGGCTGATAGATAAAGTGCACTTTTAGGGTATCAAAACCATCTATCTCAACTTGGACGGTAAATTGAGGGAATCTGTTCAAAGCTGCTTCTTCCTTTCGCCAATCAAAGCCATTTCCCCAATATTGTGCTAGCCGTTTAATATCTGACAAAGGTGCTCCACGAGACCATGGATCATTAGTATCAGCGACTTCGTTAGGATAGTCCGCCAGTGAAAGCTTCTGTCTCAAGCGCTGTATCTTTTCCTCCGAAACTGCGATCTTGAAGGGGACGGGGGAGTCCATTGCAAATAAGATATTCGAAACCGATTTTGAAGTTTAGCTTGAAACAAAAAGAACATATGGTTTGCAACGAATAGTGACCAGCAGTGCGGTCTTTTATACAATAACGTTGATACTTGAAGTTATGCAATGATAACCAGGATTGGGTGAGGTTGGTTCCCAATAGAGTTAAGAGTAGTTCACAACTACGCCTGATGCCAATCAAACAGGCCCATACGCGCGCCACTCGGACATAACATGTATCAACTGCATTCCATATTGTTGCTCTATTGTATTACCACCGTTACATGGATCTTTCTACGTCAATAGCGAGATAAGACTGATGAATTTCCGCCATACTAGTCCTAAGATTTAACATGGAACTCTTGGCCAAGACTTTGACATGCATTTGGTTTATCATTTGCTGTGCCGTCACCGGGTGAGGAGTCATGCTATACATTTCGGCCTGGCAGCGCAGTTTTGCGGGGATGAGATGGAGAGGGGAAGCCTTGTACATACGAGTAGCTCAATCACGTTGCTAAGGGAGGATGCCTATTGCCTTGGCATGCTTTTGTACAAGAAATAATGAGATTTCATCTTTCTTGAATTTGTACTTCCATCCGTATTACTGCATTTGGTACACAGCTCTTCATCTACATCTAAGAACAGAATAGCAACGTTGGTCTTTACCATATCTTCAATCATTCCGCAAGGAAACCAATTAGCAATGGCAACCCTAAGCAAACAAGAGTTTCGCATTCGAGACCTGTCTACTCGTAGCGTTCTCCTCTTTCCAACCCGAGCCCAGATCATCCGAGATATCAAAAACATCGCTATACAACCTGGTCCTAATCAAATCGTTATCGATGGCCTAGCGCCGACTGTAGATTCGGATAGCATTAAAGTTGAGGGTAGTGGCTTTGCAACTATCAGTGAAGTGACCATTGATTTAATTCCGACAAGAGATGCGTTTGATGAGATATACCCGTCTGATTCCGAGGATGACGACGAAGTTGAAGAAGAAAGTGAAGAAGAACATGAAGACGAATATACAGGGGCTATCACAGACCACCTCAAGAAGCTCAATTGTGATCTCCTAGATGAGAAAGAGAAGATTGACTCGGCAACACATCGACTGGCAATATTGAGCAACTTCGGGGATAGCATTACAGATAGTCGTATTTCTGCTGGTAGGTTAGCTTCACATTAACGTTGATAAAAAGTGCACTTATTGATTTGCATACCCCTATTGGAGTCTCACTAACTGAAATACCTTAGACGATTTGGAAAATGTTTTGAAGGCATATAATGAAGAGCGGGTCAAAGTCTTCAACGATTACAAAGCAGCTAGAGCAGATGAGGAGTCAATCGAGGAACAGATCAAGGTCCAGACAAAGGAGAAAGCTAAGCTTGCCAAATCGCGTCTGAAAGCACGGGATAAGTCTAGGAAGGAGAAAGCCAAGTTGCTCGAGAAGAGGCTTAGGCAGAAAGCAGAGATTCACAAGGAAAAGCAACGTATCAAAGCTGAGCGGCAGTCTTTCTGGCCAATTAATACTTACCGTGTAACAATTACCCTGGAGCAGTCCATTGCCACTCCAGGATCTTCGAGACGCACTTCCATTGACGGCGATACAATAGTCAATACCAATCTTGCTTCAACTACTTTCCATGAACCCTCAAAAGTAGCTACTGGCGAGATCTCATTGTCCATTTCATAGTAAGTACTTTGTACACCGCTTATCGATTTTTTATCTATTAAAAGTCATCTAACCTTTGTCTTACAGCGTCACTTATTCCGCATTTTGGTGTCCACGGTATGACATGAGCTTGGATTCTGTGAAGTGTACAGGGTTGCTTGAATATGGTGCTGAGCTATCCAATACCACTTCTGAAACTTGGCGGGACTGTAAGGTAGTTCTATCAACCTCTCAGACCACATTTTCTGGCCTCAATGAGACAATTCCAATTCTCCAACCATGGAGCGTGAAACTTCAGAAAGGTTCCTCAGTTGGCGATGGGGCGCTGCTCAGCATATCTGAGACTCAGGCTAAGAGGAAACAAAATACATCCGCAGCTCATGCCCAGAAACCTCGGCATTTGCTGTTCGGTGTTGATAACAGCATCCAGGATGCGTGGGTCCAGGCAAAAGCAAAGGAGTTGGAGATAAAGCACACGCAAATGAAATCAAATGTTGAGCAATTCATCGCAAGAACTGGGCCACATGCGCCTCCAGCGTTTGGGGTAGTACCTGCGAGAAAGGGGTTCTGGGGATCACCAGCTGCAGATGAAACCTCAAGGGAAGAAGCTTTAAAATCCGCAATGGACATGAAGCGCAAAAAGTCAGGAGCCAGATCGGCTAGGTATATCGACAATGAAGCTGAGGAGGAGGAGTGTAGCGACTCTGACGAAGATCGGGGTTATGGATTGTTTGAATATGATACTCCGAAAGCAGCGGCGAACTCGTTGGTGTTCGAAGAGGGAAAATGGTCAGAGGAGGGACTGACGACTACTTACGATGTCCCCGGAACGAGGACTCTTGTCCCCTCCTATAGCACGATCAAACACAAAATTGCCAAGATCTCTTTTGCCAAGATTGTCTTTTCACACATCATTATCGGCAAACTACGCCAGGTTGCCTTTCTGAAGGCACGTTTACGGAATAGTTCAAATATCACTCTCCTCAATGGTCCAGTGGGCTTGACGCTCGACTCCTCGTTTCTGGGCCAAACAACGTTTCCTCGTTGCTCTTCGGGAGAAGCATTCAGTCTGCCGCTAGGAGTTGACCCAGCGATTCAAATATCATACCCTAAGCCGACGGTTCGACGTTCTCAATCGGGAATCTTCTCCAAAGAAGACAGCAACATCTTCACCCGCAGCATCATCATCACGAACACTAAGCACAACTCCCCAGTTCAGGTTACTGTACTTGATCAAATTCCAGTCTCCGAGGACGAAAGGCTACGCATCGAAATAATTAGCCCTCAGGGGTTAAGATTGGGAGGAGACAAGGTCAAGACTGGTCTTAATGCTACAGAGAACAAGCAAGTACCCGCAAAGATATCAGCTGGCACGGGAACCGCAAAGGTTGCTCGCACAAGCGTCCAAGGCGTGGGAAGCAGTCAGGAGACCAGGAAGCCAGGAAGTTGGGGAAGTGCCGAAGCGACTGCTAGGGCTAAGGGAGGTGAGGTATCGTGGGCTGTTAAGCTCAATCCTGGCTGCGCAGTGAAGCTGTTACTGGAGTATGAGATGGCGTTCCCGGGTGGAGAATCTGTCATCAATAACTGATGTTAGCTGTAAAAAGAAAAAGTTGCCCAGGCAGATTAAAGCCAGTTGGACACTCAGAAAAGATATGCTTAGCGTCATTCTTTTTTCAAACATTGATCACTAAAATGTATCACTATTCCTGCTACCTTAGAATTGATTTGATGAAGTTTAATAATAGGAGTCTAAGCTGCGCTTTCTACACCCCGCCTATCGAGTACAGAGTAGTAATTATAGTAGCCTGGAACCGAACTATTTTAATCCCAATCAGTGATTCATGCAAGAGCGGATAGCCTAAATCGTCGAGGGTTTTGTCGAACTCTAGTTTCCAATATCAAACCTTTTTACTGAAGTCACTAGCCCTTTACACAAACCAGAAGAACTGGCTGCAGCGTCAGACTTATTACATGGTCAGGGTTATATGGGACCAACAAGCGCCTGTGGTACAACGAGGGGGTTAAGCAACGCCCCCAATGCAATGATTACCTACGGTACCTGTCAAGGTTAGCCCAAGGAATAGCTAAAATAAGAAGTTTATTGTTAATCTAAGCGAAGACAATATCCACGGTTATTATTTTGTATCCGTCACAAAACTCGTCGTATACCCTAAACTCTCATTATACTTCGATGTATCGATCTCGGTAGCCTCTGATAGACTTGATTTTTTGAAAGGATTGCAACAACACCCAAAAAATGTTTAATGTTCGATGCTTGGAGAAATGATTACCTATATCAATCCTCTACGATTGCTCACAATTTTTAAAGTGTCCTTAACACTGGTAGAGTATTTGTGAATACTTAAAGAGCATCTAAATTCGGACAAGATCTCCTTGCGGAGATCTTGTTCCACTGTAGATGATTTTTCAGGATAGCAATTTCCCAACTCCGAGTTGAGATAATTAGCCAAGTGGTGGTGGGCTTGCGAATTGCTTTTGCTAGCCCGGCTCCACAATATCAGGACGCTTCGACTTTTAACTTAAATATTCTTCGTATACAGGTCTGTTTTTGATTATGGGCTGAGAGCAAGACTGGACGCTATTATGGAGTATCTCTCCTCTAGGGAGACGATTTTCCACGTCCGCTGGAAAGCTTTCCAGGTGATATGCTTAGCGACATCTTTCTTATTTATTTATGGTGAAGGAGCTAGATATCACCAATCACCCGTCAGTGCGAACCGCTCTAGACCATTTTCGCATCAATACAATTGAAAATTTCGCTAGTGTCCGGCTCCCAACTCCGCTGGCTGAACATTCTCCCATCCTGTGGCCCTGGTCGAGGGAGTCGAGAGGTTTTCCACCTCTCCATCGTGGTGGGTGGGATGTAACAGCCGACATGAACCTAATGAGTCGCTCACCGCAAGATTGCCAACTGCAACATACGATGGGCACAAGCCTGTTAAAAAAGCACATTGTCCTTCCGCCCGGAGTTGAGAAATGATCGAAGCACGCTCGTTCCCCCGGATACCTCATACATCTTCCCCAGACTTTCAGTTCCCGGTTACCTTCCTGTTCGGTCGGTGCCTCGAGCCCATTTCCACCGTAACCTTTCCCTCGGGATTCAGCTAAGAACTGCCGCCAGGGTCAGCCCGAGATCCGCTTCTTGGATTCGGGCTTGCGTGGCTGAATAGCCGCCGGCGTTGTGTCAAGTCCACCAAACCACCAAACTCAAATACCATGTGGAGGAAAGGGAGAGCGCTTGTCAGGCCCGTGTCGTCGCAGGGGTCAAGACATACTCCTCCAAGCGTGGGCGTGCGTCGTCAGAAAAAAGTAAATAGAAAGGCAATATTTTAGAGACTAAGAATAAAGTATCGCAACGTCATCTGCTTACCGCGCTGTACAGGACAGAACACAGAAGTGCCGGGTGATTGCTATTTCGACGCGGTTTCCATCACATGCTGGCGGTTATCCGTGCAGAAGTTGCATCGATCTGAGTCAGGCTTTGCCAATGGAAGGATGAGGCGTAGTTGCGGGAATAGATGCTCGATGCACGGCGGGCTTGATCACGGACCAGCAAGCCCGAAGCGAGTACGTGCACCCTTGGGGACATAATGCACAGCATCACCGTTTTTATTCTACACGAGCTTCACTTTCACTCTCTCTCTCTCTCTCACTCTCCATTTCTCTTCCACGGTCACCCGCCCTTTCCCTTCCCCATCGCCTTCGCACATAAACCTAAGCTTCATCTGCCATCCAAAGCTACTGCGGCCATACACCCAACGTGCAAATATCGCGGAAAGATTGACCTCAGCTACCCCACAAGTAACACACCGCTGCAAGTCCAGCACACCCCTACCGAACGCCTCCAAATCGACCCAACTCACTCAGCTATTGTACACAAATCGAACAGCATCCGCATTTGCATCACACGCACAACAAATAGCCAGCCATGTTGGTCTCATGGAGGAGGATATAGTCTATTCACCAACCTCTCGTCATCTTCCGCTGCTGTATGCTGAGCGAATGCTCAAGCTCAACAGCAGTCCGTTATGGCACCCCTCGCACTCATTGCCCAGGCGGTGACCGAGATCATCATTGAGAGGAGAGGACTCGGAATACCGGACGCCGAAGACGCACAGCGCTTAAAGGATTCACAGGAAAATACCTTGCAATGTTTAGCCCTGGTGTTCTCGACCTTCAGTGTTGCTTCGGCAATATTGGCCTTCTACTGGTTCATGAAAATGAGACGGTCATTTCGGCATGAGTACGTCTCTATCCCAAGGTTCAAGGCGTATGGGCTAATAATGATAGTCTTGTAATGGTGCTCATTCAAAGCGACATGTTCAAAGCTCTTTGGCTTATGATTTATCCACTCGTCACCTTTGCACACGGACCCATAAGTAGCGATTCCATAGTCTGCCAGGTCAATGGATTTTTTCTGTCTGTAGGGATTGAGGCTTCTGGTAAGATAACAATTCTCTTCTACTAAAAAAAGAGTTCAAATCTGACGTGGATGCATAGATATTGCGGTTCTTATGATTGCAATTCATTCTGCTTTGTACATATTCAAACCTAGGGTCTCTTCCGGCGAGGGTGGGCTATACCCATATAGAAGGACTGCATATGCAATTTGGATCATTTACCCCCTCACAATGGTAAGTGGATCCTGCCTCTCTGTTGATTATTTCTCCGAGTCTAACTGTTCTACCCAGGCATCCTTGGCCTTCATCAATAAGGAGAATTCGTATGTGAACGATGGTACATATTGTTATCTTCCAGTTCGACCGTTTTGGTACCGCCTTGCTTTAGCCTGGGTTCCTCGCTATCTTATTTTTATGATCATTCTCGGCATCTATGCGTCAATATATTTATATGTGCGGGCAAAATTTCGAGGATTCACAGAGCTTGGACGAGCTCACTCAGATGATTCGACTGAAGGTTCTCAGCAGCAAGAAGGGCCATCCAACGGATCTTTGCCTCAAACCCCACCTCTTGCCCTTAACGGGCTTATTCCCGACTCTAGGCAGAACTCAGCTGCAAAGTCTACGTCTACATTGGAGACAATTCAAAACTCACCACTGAGTACCACGAGTGGCGCACATCGTTTTATCTGGGCCAATCTTATCTCCGTTAGCCCACCATCGCCGACCAACGATAGCGACACAACTTCAGATTTGATGGTTGCAAGAAGCCCCATTACAGGACCCTCAACACCCCAGCCCCTCTCTCCAGCAATTGCCATTACCTTGCCTTCTACGCCTCCGTCCGTGTTCTCATCTACAGTCAATACACCGTCTCGTACCCGAATCGCAACCTGGAACGACCCTTATATCACGCGTGTACACCCTACTCCGGGCTCAACCGCCACAGCTCGATCCGTGGTTGATATTTTCACCGTCCTCGAGAACAAACCCGGGCAATCCGAAGCACTTACGCCAATATCTCAGCTGCGACTCACTAACTCCCGCGGGCAAAATCTGGCAGTTGTCGAAATGCTAGGCACTCGAGACAAGATCCGGCGTCAGTTAAGATTTCTTTTTATCTATCCTTTAGTATATATTGGCATGTGGCTTCTCCCATTTGTTTCGCACATTCTACAGTACCGAGACAGGTTCACTAAAGATCCTCCTTTTGTTCTTATATGTCTGACCACCATTTGTGTGGCCTCTCAAGCAGCAGTCGATTGTTGGCTCTTCTCAACACGTGAAAAACCATGGAGGCATATTCCAGGGAACAACAAAAGCTTCTTCGGGAGTCTGAGGTTTTGGTCAGGATGGAAGGGAGTAAGCAAGAGGAGAGTGGTGCATGGCCCAGGAAAGACCAGGGATGAAATGTTTAGGGAGGCGCGAGCAGCTTACCGGAGGAGAGATGAAGAGATGGCACAGCAACGCACAGAGAATGTTAACATGGGAAATAATGGAGACTCGAAAAAAGAGAGAAGCTGGTGGGAAGCCAGTGGACTGGATCCCGTCATGTCTCCGCTTGCTGAGGATGATGCCAATCCAATTGATGATGCCATCCCAGCCGAAACAGGATCAACAGAAGATTTGAATGCGTTAAGGATCAACATAAAACCCAAAATAGCAGAGGATGAGAAGGAAGCTTCAGAAAAGAAGAGTGCCATATGAATAAGAGGACAGCAAAAGGGAGACAGCGTAGTTGTCAGGATGATTTATATGTGGGAGCATTGACCTTCAAGTTTAGCGGCATTAGGTAAAGGATTTTGCTTTGAGTAAGGCGTTTGGATAAAAAGGATACCAGGAGGCAATATCACTGGACGGCGCATATTCGGTTTGGGAGCCCACGGATCTCAATTGAAGCTTCGGATCTTGCATTTGCAATTGCATGGAAAGGCGTCACTATATATTAGAGCCTTTCAGAGCTGGGATGCGTAGTATATACATATAACTGAACATATTACTGAATGAATTAGTCACAATGACATCATTATTGAGCTCAAACCTTCGTTTCTCCTCTCCATAGGAGTTGAACCTCATTGAAGTGAGAAGTGAGAAGCTCAGAAGCGCGAAACTATGTAGGACATGATTATCAAACCTACTACTTAAAAGCTAAGTAGGGTTGGTTCATGCAAGTTACTAAATTGTCTGGTAAGGAATCATTTCATACAACGGCATTTATTGACAGCACTAGTACAAAACATTAGGGGGAAGAGGGTCAATCGACGCCAGGCCTACACAAGTGATACCGAGTCTACGAATCCCAATTCAAGGTTGCATGCACTTTATCACTTTACTATCTTATTAAGAAAAGAACAAAAAATCAAGTTCTCAATGCCCATTAATTCAACAACCAAACGCCGGTTATATATTCCTAGCTATGCATTTTTCAATCTGGTCTCTCCTCAATCTGCCGTCCCTTTTCAAGTATATGGGCCGAACCACCTGCTCCCCAGAGTCGTTCGGAGCAAGTTTCATACCTTCTTCTGTCCCAACCTGGGGACCTTGATGCGAGCAGTGATCACAATAGTCATCGATGCCAGCACCGCCGCCATCATAAACGTCGCCCGTAATGAGAGCGCGTATGCCTCTACAACCTGCTCTCGATACAGCGGAGGAAGCTCTACGATCGCCTGCACGGACTTGCGCACTTTCTGAATCACCTGTGCTGATGTTAGCTTTCAAGGTAAACTAGTACTAACTGCAAACGGGTGAGGGAGCGAGTACTCACATCGTCTTTCTCTGGTCCCGAGACTTTCGTATTGAGGAAATGTAGCAGCGCATTTTGCATCACGAGACTGCTAGAGGCAACACCCAATACCATACCGAGACTTCTCCACAGGATGAGCGTGCTCGTCACCACCGCCTGCTCTGCTTGATCGGACACGGCCAGGACGGCCATGAAGGTTCCGGGGAACATAAAGCCTAGCCCCATAGAAGTAGGTAGGAGGAACGGGAGGTATGCCCAGTCGGGTAGGTTACGACCCATCGACGACAACCCGACGGTGCCGATGAGCAAGAGGATCGTACCGGAAACCAGCGGCCATTTCAGGCGTCTCGTGTATGTGATGAGGAAGCCGGTGGCTGTTCCCACTGTGGACGAGGCGAAGGATGGAAGTATCAGACGTAGCCCGGAGCTGGTGGCGGATTCGAGGAGCACCGCTTGGAAAAAGAGAGGGATGTTAAAAGTCACTGCGTTGCTTATCATGGCTCCGATGAAGTTGCTGATGATAAGTCCTGCACGAGGGTTGTGCCCTATTGATGACAATGTCGGAGTCAGCTTTTCATATTGTATTTCTGAAGTGTTGAGACAAGGACCCCAGAATCAGACTCTGGAGGAAAACTTGCAGTTGCTTTCTCAGAACTTTCTCAGAGCTCAATAACTTCAAGAGCTTCCGCAGTTTGGATGACTGGTTTTCGAAGATGGTAGACTTACAAATGATGTCTAGAGGCATGATGGGAAGAGCAACTACAGATTCTACGTAGACGAACAGAGGAGCTGTTACACCGAACACGACGAGGGACGCGATCACGAAGGGGTGCGACCAGGCGTACACATTTCCACCTAGATTCTACACACAGAATTAGAATTGTAGCAGTAGAGAATAGGTCTGCTGCTCTTACAAGTCCGAGAATGAGGAATGTTATGCCGGTTGTGAGCAGGATTGAGCCTTTGAAGTCGAATATTTTCATCGCTTCCAATACTGTCTTTTGCTGAACATCATCCTTGAGACCGAGCCTCTTTGGGATTGTGATTATAGCGCCAACCAGACAGATTGAGATTAGTGGGACTTGGATCCCAAACTCCCATCTCCAGCCTAGGTGACTACGTGAAGTGTTACGTCAGCGATCATAGGCTGTATAAGCATGAAATATTTGCTTATATGCTGATTTCGGCGTATCCATTTATAATTTATGGACAAGTAGCTAAGTGATCTGTAGTAAAAGACTTTTTGGAGATACTGAAAGTCACTTACTCTGCAACTGCTCCTCCAAGGGCCGCTCCCAACATCGAACCGGCCCCAAAAATGATGTTAATATACGATTGGTATGCACCTCTGATTTCTATCGGGACAAGGTCCGAGGTGATGATGCTGCCTAGAGACATCATTCCACCAGCACCAAGCCCACAGAATGCTCTCGCAGCTATGAAGCTGGTCATACTTTGAGCCAGAGCACACCACACCGTAGCCAATAGGAAGACAGCTAAACAAAAAACATAGGGTGGTTTTCGCCCAATGGTATCTGACAGCCTTCCAAAAATAGGCTGGAAAGATGTCGAAGTGAGAAGGAAGGCAGTGGAGAGCCATGAAGCACTGTTTGCACTGTTGAAGTAGGACGTGATGACCGGGTGAGATGAGACCATTATCGTCGAGTCGATGCAAGCTACAAAGTAATTTGCCAGGATGCCACCGAATATTAGCCAGAATCTGGTGACTCCAACTCCACCTAAATATGGAGATTTCGATACGAACTCCTCATCTTGCTCAGTGTCTCGTCCGTCTATGGGCAGCTGGCTTCCTATCGTGCTTGCGTGAGATATTCTTCTCACGCGACTCGATCTTCGTGAACCTCCATTTATGTTGCTATATTTCCGAGGTCCTCTTAACATGGCAGTTTCTTGAGATTCAACTTCGATTCCCAAGCCTGTCGTTATTGACTCCGACCTAGAGAGCAGAACATCAAACTCATTGGGGTCAATATCTGACCCCTCGCTGTCATCCAAGACCGGATTTGTGTCTGAAGTTCCATTGCTCCCTGTTTGATCCCTCAGGAGAGAAGTCCGTTCGTTTGGCTCAGAAGTGGGGACGTCATTGACTTTTCCAGCTCTTGACATGATTTAGTTTTAGAACTCAAGTATCAGCTTGCGATGACCGTCTAGATTTTATGTTAAATATCTAAGGCTGAGTATTACAGAGCAAGTCGTTTGTTGGCATAAACGCTACGTTTTCTGGTCTTGATAGTTTTGAGTCATCCGGGGAAAAGCAACCAGCTAGTTTTTGATCATTTTTTGTCGGCACCAAGAAAGACCAGTCATCGGAGATTAAACAAGTCTACACTATTGTTTACAGTAGGGTTTTAAAAATTAAAAGTGACAAGCAAATTAGTGGTAAGGAGATTGCATCCGTGAAGAATCTTGAAGGAAACAGTGATTCTCAAAAATCAAACGCAATAAAAATAGGACCCGCAACATCAGCAAAGAAATGGATCTAAGCAGAAAACAGCATTAGAAGCTCGCTCCGTACACTGTGGATCACGAGAATTGGACAATCTACCCAATAGATGGCGCCATAGAACCCGCAACGCGGGGGTTAGTTAGTAGGACAACCTTTGCTCCAAAATCCCACCTTCGGAAGAATGTCGAAATGAAGCCCTCAACGGCCATCTCAAACCTTCAAGTGCATGGACCATTCAATACCTATATAGACTCATTTACTCTAAACCTCAACTTGCCTTTATTTCGGTATCATCCGTTTGATATTTGATAGACTTGTCCTGTTTTATCTTTTTACCTTTGTTGGTCCTTCACTCCCTATAATCATCATCATCACCATCATCACCGGGTTTGTTTTCAATGCCAGCCGCCAACCAAGCAGCAATAAAGCCCGTGAAGCCCCACGCCCTTATGGCCCAACCAACGATCTCACTGTTCTCCAATTCCCGCCGTCCCAATCCCCAAAAGATTCCACTGCTCCCTAATGCAGCCACGATTTGAGGCGCTGCAATTGCAATGTTGTATACCCCCATAACCGCCCCGGCCCGTAAGCCTCCCGTCTCTACTAATCCGCCTTCTTCTACATCTTCCTCTTCCTCATCCGCTTGGTAACTCCTTTGGTAATCTGTATCTGTTGCTCCTGGGCGCTCAATTAACGAGTGGTTTCTTTCGGGCATCATCCGATACGATTGTTGAGTAGTGATGGCGGCACTGATGAGCGCAAGCGGTACCCATTGGGTCACCGCCCAGGATACTCCCAAGAGAGAAACCAGGCACGTGCTGGCGACTGGGGATCGCGTCAAAGAAGTGCAGAAGAGAATTGTGGACGTAAGTATATGGGATACCATCCAGGCTCGGGGTAGTGTGACCCATGATGAAGGGAGGCGAACTTTTGTTCTTGCGAACAGGGAGAACCTAAGTGGTCCAGATGTATAATCTTTTAGACGTGCCTTTAGGACGTCTTTTCTTTCCTCGTTGACTGGTACCTTGTCAGATAAGTTTGAGAGCCCGAAGGCTGCCATACGGGCTTTACGCTTCTCAGAGACCACGATGAGTGGAAGTAGAATGTTGCTGAGAAGCGCTACTATGGCAACATAGACCATGGCTAAATTACCGTGCCGAACGGCATCGCTATGAGGGTGTGTCTTGACACTTGTCGATATACTATCCATGTCTGCAGAATGTGCGAGAATATCTCTTTCATCTAGAATAAAGTCAGGAAGTTTAGGGCACACTGGTAAAAGCTCGAAACCTACAGAGACCAGCAATATACCTGTTTGTAAAATTGTTGTCAGCACTTCGACTTTTCTCGTTCAGAAACTGAAAGCTTGCCAAGTTTGCTCTTTCTATCCTACTTACGATGTGATATAGAAGAGAAACGGAAACCATCCCATCCAGGCAAAAAATTGTACTTTGAATACCCTGGTCATGTCCTTGGGCATGAGTTTAATGCATCTTCGAATCTTTCTGTACACGCCCCAGATATTCGCCTTCGTTCTTATGCTCTCATTATCCAACACAATAGTTTGGTCCTTGATCGTATGTAGAGTGATTGCAACGGCCACGCTTAATGCCAAAGAAGCTAAAACGCAGAGGCACTTGAGCTGAGTATTTCCAAACCAAGGTAGCAGGTTAGGTAAATCGACAAATCCAGATCCGTACCCGAGAATACTTCCAATTCCGGTGATGCAGCTAGCATAAGCAGTAGCTTGAGCTTGTTGTTGTGGAGGACATGCCTCCACGATTAATGCTCTAAGGCCCATCTGCACAGGCTGGATTGCAACATTGAGTATCAATATTAGTGACCCAGCGATGATGCCCTTTAGAATGAGTGCTGCTGGGCTGTTGTTTTCATATCCAAAGCTACACAGGATGTGCGAACTCAGCTCCTCTGTCCATGGTAAAAAAAGCAGACAAAGTATAGTTATGATTGTCCCATAAAAAATGAACGGCTTTCGCTGCCCCCAAGGGTGGCTGCACTGATCGCTAAGGATACTGACGTAAGGCTGGACAATAAGACCTGATAGTGGACCACTGAGCCATATAAAAGATCCAGCAAGGGGAGGTAGGCCTAGGTATGATAGGTATGGCTAGATATTTGTATTGAGTTAGTCTAGATTGTGAATGGTAGAGCTTCGAAGCAAAGTCCGAGTTACTCACTGAACCCTGTCCCATAATGGTTGTCCAAACTACTTGGAGGCTAATGAAAACGAAAATTAGCTTCTGGTAGAGAAATGAAACAGGAGCTCCCGAAATCCTTACCCTCCTGTGCCTAAAGTGAGGCAGATGAGATATTTTGGGCCAACAGCTCCGTGTTGCCTTCTTCTTTGCTCTGCTCCATGTAATGGATGTGAGTCTATAGAGTCCCGATTGCGTTGCCCAAGCCAAACAGTCGAAGCTGAGTCTAGAGATCTTCTTTCACACAGGCTTTCCTCAACATCAATATTTGGCATCTTTAGATCGGGAATGGCTTCCCCTCCAGAGACTTTAGGAAACGGAAAACGACAGCGATAGTACAATCTTAGAAGAACATGTGAATATTTCAGTGGCGGCGCCTCAGTAAATATGTTAGCGTGTACATTTATTTGAGCTGTCAGTAATTAAAAGTGTATCTACCAAAAAGGTCAATACAACATCCAAAAGCAAAACAACAAAGTGTTCGCACGCCACAGATCAGATGAATCCTCAGGGAACATTACCGAGAGCCATCGGTGGCAATTGGCAAAATAAAAAGATGACTACCAGGGAAACTTGTCAAAGCGTATTTTGGAACTCAGATTCTTTAGTTTGCGCACTTTCAATCCTATTCTTCAATGTCAGACAGTTTGATTGGCCTTGACATATAGTATTGACCAGGGCAACGCGAGACGAGACCCATCTGTGAAGTATCTCCCCTGTGAATTCCTCGGCTTGGCAACATACATGCATGTTGCTTACTGTAGTGGAGTCCTTATCTTGACATTCATTCACTGCTTACAATACCATCTTCCCTAAGCCTGAAAGTCAGCTGCTCGTCATTATGGCAAGTCTCCAGAAAAGAACAGTAACCCTTGCATCAGGGTTTCCGATGCCAGTTATTGGCCTTGGAACGTACGTAAGTCACTCCCTCAACAGCCACCTTTCTGCTCTCTAATGAAAGGTCGTACTAGTTCAACACAGATGGAGCTCCAGACCCAAAAGAAGTAGAGGATGTAGTGAAGCTTGCACTTCAAATTGGATACCGTCATTTTGACTGTGCTCCGGTCTATCAGAACGAAGAAGCAGTTGGTCGAGGAATCAAAGCATCAGGCGTTCCACGTGAGGAATTGTTCGTAAGAGACATTTTCCCGTGAAGCTTTTGTTTCTCGGAAATGCATTGAAATAACACGTTTCGATAGATCACAACGAAGCTATGGAACACAGAGCACGATCCAAAGGATGTAGGCCCAGCTCTAGAGCAAAGTCTGAAGGATCTTGATACAGATTACGTAGATCTTTATTTGGTAAGAACCGTTGTTCCAACGGAGTCTCCTTATACAAAGATCATGATTGACTTTAGAGGATTAGATACATTGGCCCGATGCGTGGCGCAAGCAAATTCCCTATACATTCAGTCCAAAGGATGAAAATGGAGAGCCGGCCACGGTAGATGTACCAATCTCCTCAACATGGCAGGCAATGGAAGAACTTGTTACTGCGGGAAAGGCAAGAAGCATTGGCGTTAGTAACTTCAGTCAAGCCGAAATCGAAGAGCTGCTGGCAGCGTAAGCGATTGCCTGCAACTATTTCGGATACCTAAATTCAAGACTGACTATAAGTGCTAGGGCAAAAATTGCTCCAGCTGTTCTACAAATTCCAGCAACCCCATACCGCCCAAAGAAAGATAGGTTAGAGTGGTGTTTCAGCAAAGTAACATCTAATTCTTAGTTGTATTTCGTGCCTAAATCTCTAACATGATATTAGAATATCCATATCACAGCATGGGGTCCCTTAATCATCGATAGGCCTACACAATTCAACGTTGCTAGCGACCCTGTGGCTCAGAAAATCGCAAAGGCTAATAACCTTACGCCAGCACAACTCATCCTAAGCTGGGCTATCCAAAGAGGCACAAGCGTGATTCCCAAAAGCTCTAAGGAGGACAGGCTGAGATCTAACTTTCAAGGTTTGTAAAGCTACTTACTTGTCAAATTATCCGCCTTCGCTAACTACATAATGTCTCACATAGTTGTCGAACTTTCACCAGAGGTTTTGCAGCAGGTTGATCAGCTGGAACTAGTGGTGTAAGTGGCCAACAGTCTGCTACATAGTAATAACAATAGGATTTTGGCCAGAAGTCAAAAACGAATAGATGTAATTACTTCAACCTTTTCAGAGTAGGGCTTTGCCGTTATGGAATCAAATGTAATTTGGGAGAGATAATTGGAAACTGAGATGATAATTCGGGGTATACGTGAGCGTCAACTCCGCGAAGATTACTCCTAATTGCCCGGTTCTAGTCGTGGCCTTTCCAGATTTAACATTAGGTCGAAATGCTTGACATTAGTAGATTGTTGTACAAGCAGACTCATAGATACAGATACAAAAAGTGAATGCTAAATATGATAGTTTTAGATCTAAAACCCAAAGAGAGAAAAGTATTGAGTTCTAATGTATAAGTACTGACAGCAGTTTGCGTAACAGCTACAAAAGATCTCAACATGAATTAGAGTTGTGCGTAAGTTTCATGTTATCGATCACTTGAATTAATGGCCATTATTGCTATTTGCTACTCATTCTGCTAAGGTGTTGCCGGATCTACCTCAAGAAATAGACTCTGACAGCGTAATCCACAGAGATTCCTGATTTCTTCATCTCTTCCATGCGCAAGATACCTCAAAATCCTTAGCACAAGATATTGCTCGTTTAAGCTAAACATGATGTATAGTGATGCAAGAACGCGATGATAGGTCTGGTATCATTAGCATCACACTGTTCCACTAGTCCTTGCCCACAGTGACCCGTGTGTGAATAATTTCCAATATGATCATCGATCGGAGTTCCGAAAAGCCGTGACCTATGCAACTTTCTCCACGTATATGTGCAATGTATCCAATGATACTCAACTGAGACAAACATTGGCTCTGTGCCACCATTCAGCTTGATACTTTCGATAGAAAGCTCTTGCTGCCCGTCTCCATCTCCATAAAAGTGCCAGTCCTTCAACTTTAAAAATTCATCTTCAAGTTCGGCATCAAAACAAGCCTTGGGAACAAATGCACCAGCGATAAAGTCGTACACGCAATTGTTCTGTAAGGCCTCCACGGGCGAGCTTCCACAATGCTTCCAAGAAGCCGCAGTGGAATTTATTAGCCCAGTAGATGGGCGGGGAGATATAAACACCGAGCCAAAGATGCCAAATAAAGCCAAGAGTGCGACCATCACGTAGATTTTCCATCGGGAAATTTTGCTTAATTTCCCCTGTGGTTTTTCTCGTAACAAGTCTTCCAGGTGTGTTATGGTGCTGTCGGTTGAATTTGACCGGGATGTTTGACGGCTCTCTGTGTCTGAGGAATACTCAAGCAGGCTGGTGGTGGGTTTATCCATTTCCAAACAATCGAATTCATGTACAAGAGAAAATCCTAAGTATTGTCAAAAATTGTTTACACAGTAAAAGCAAGATCGACTAATGAAAGAAATGTACATACCAGGACGATAAGATGTTTGAACGAAGACCAGGCTTGAAAATGACTATCACAAAACGAGACATTAATGGAGTGGAATAAACTATACCATAAACTCATACAATGAACGGTGGCAGAGTACAGACCCGCTATGCATAGTTCATCCACGTAAGTCCTGCTAGAAAATGGTGCCAAGCTTAAGCATGTTCGTCTCGTGCTACCGCTTATGGGCAAATATATCGCCTCGCATTGCCACATCCAATGTCCAACCAGAATCTCGTCCACATGATTTCCTAAGGTTAAAAGCTCTCGGCGATAGAATGTATTGAAGAATGGGCAGTGAATGTCTCTATGAACCCGCGTACTCATGTTTCATGGTTGTGCTTCTACTGAACCTATGCATCTCCTGATTGGAATTAAAGCTGTGCCGACCAAGTAATAAAGTTTCTAGTATAGTCCCATTCATTTGCTAGTAGCGACATAGGCTTACGGTTACCTGGTCTAGCCCGCAAAGTCCTTAACAGCTAGGGATCGGGAATTTCAGATATGTACTTTAACTAATTTATGGCCTTCTTCTTAATTGAACGAATTACCCAGCTATACTGCCATACCTCTTTTGTTGATTGCCCCATTTCCTGTTTTCACATGCCCAGGTACTTTAAGTATTATGGCAGTGCTTTTATCTTATCACATATGCTCTTTACTTTGCTTCAATTCATGTGCACTAGAAAGGAGAGAAGAAAGAAAAGCAGTTTTAGATTGCACATATATTCTTCTTTGCAGAGATTGACGTGTCTCACATTTATGTAATTTAAAGTGAAAGTCATCAACATGTGGCTCTTTGAATCTGTTTCTGTAGTAGTCAGACCAACAATACAGTCTGACCTTGATGCTTCATCACGGAAGACCATTCACAATTTTGCAAACCTGCCTCCCTGTCCTTCCAACAAAGTTCTACGATTTCAATCGCGCGTGGTAGATTTCCGCCATTGTCTGGAACACCTTCTACAGTGACTAACCGTCGAAAGTTATCTTGCCGGTCTTTCGAAGCCATGCAACCCGTTATACACGCTGGCCATACTACTGTCTCCAAGTTGTCCTGGCGACTCAAATCTTCGAGGATATCCATACTCCTTGCAACACTATCACGAATTTCTGGAAGGTCTGGCTGAGCACCAGATACCACTACGTGAAGATACGTAAGTGCTGCAAGAGCAAAGACTTTAGTGATCTGCAAAGATCTATCTTCCGTTGTAGGAATACCAGGTAAGGTGTCTTCACAAGTTGTTTGAGCAAGAATACCAGCCAGTCCATGGTTCAAGGCAGCCTCGATCTGTAATCCCAGCTTTGCAAGCTCAGCAACACTCAGTCTTTGGTTCTCTTCGCATTCTTTCTTCCAAATATCCAGCTCAGAAATCTTGAGAATCAAAATCAAGACCCATGTTTTGCAGCCAAAGAGGTTTTCTAAGCGGACATTTCCTTTCTCAAGTACAAGGATATAGTCTACTTGCTGAGAAAACCTGGCTCTTGCGGAAATATGGGCATGAATATCTAGCCAGAGGAATGCACTGAGAAGGAACTCTAAGGCGAAACGCTCATCTGCTGAAAGGGAGATTTCATCAGGTGAAGCTTGTTTCTTATAATCCTGAGAGCCAGCATCTGGAAGTTTCATCCATGCCTGTATAAGTTCAGGTAGAAGAGCATTGGCTGCTTGTAAATGTACAGACCAATCCCCAGACGAATCGTAAGAGATCTAGAAAATGGTCAATCAGACTCTCTTACTCAAATATTGTTACTTTAGGATTCAAAGACGTACCTCCAAAAACAAGAGCTGAAGAATACACGCAAGAGTTTTTATGCTGCCCCGTATACCACCTGACTGACCTTGTGTTTGGATTTCTCTAAGTTTTAGCTGCAGCTGATTCAACGCAAAAACGTAATAGCTTACTCCTTCCGATGCGTAGAATCTCTCGATCAGAGACATTTTTCTAGCCGTAATACCTGAAGTGTGGTGGCAATGGCTGAACGCAAGTGTGGCATAATAAGTTGTCTGGTCCCCAGTGATAAGAGCTAATAACCAGCCACGCCCACTGCCTGTTGAGGAATCATGGAAAGGAAATTGTTTGTAGATGGCTCTATCTAAGTAATGCATCAGCAATGAACTTTCTTTTGATCGAAAACTAGGATGATCGTATGGCCGTTCCGGAGATATGGGCGAGGGTACAATGGTCGTTGCCTTGGAAGTTTTCTCCAAGATCATGGCGTCCTTGGATACATCGGTAACTGGATCCACGCTCAATCCTAATGCTGGAACACGCAAGTAAGCTTTAAGTCCAGCATCGCATAACGGCTCCGTATCCATACTTGCAGTGCCAGGTCCCTGGGGCAAAGTAGATTTACACACTGCTTCGACATTGACGGATGATATGTCTACTGTTGATTCCACATAAGGGCGTTGCAACTTATACTCATCAGCGGTGAGAGTATTTACTCTCTCCCAGTAGCTGAACAGGGCTTCATTTTCTGAAGCTGGGCATGCTGGGGAGAGATCAGCAGTTGATGTATCAGGAACACTGAATTCATTGTCAAACCCAAGTAAAATATTTTCACAAGAAGGATTCCAATAAGAAGTGAAGTCGGTTCCACCACTAGGACTATAATGGATATTTCGCAATCTAAATCCTCCTTCCGAAGATGACGAGGATGATGGAAGGGCCATGTCATCGGTAGAAACTTCTGGAAAAGACACTGGTTCTGCTATAATTCTAGAGCGCCTTTTCATCGACCGCCTCTTAATGGTCTGTTTCACGATGGTCTTGATTTTTGATGCTTGAGTTTTCTCCAATTGACCACCATCCAGCCATACCGGCCGCGTCATTCCATAGCCGTCACAGGTCAGGTTGAGGCTTACACAAGTAGAGCAGGAAGGGTGTTCTTCGTCACATTTCTTTCTTCTGAGCCTACAAGTCCAGCAGCCTTCTAGGCTACGGACTTCTTCAACAAATGTTAAGTTACTACATGTTACACAACAAGGTTACTTATAATAGAATGGCTTACTCATATCTAGAGCTTTTGCAAGTAATGCACAAAAGCTTGGTTGTATCTCTCCAAAAACCAACTTCAATGCTCTCAAATCCTCATATATACCGCGGCGAATGGAGATTCTAGTGAAGCCTGAATTGATAGGCTGGGATAGAAACACCGCGACGAAAGCTATATTCAAATATATACAAAGAATATAGACAGACAAGCGGATCTCGGCACAATGAGTTAACGTGATCAACAAATAAGATAGTTATCTTAATTACCACGAGCGAGCTCTTCTGCGAATGTCTTCAGCTGGTAAAGCGAGTCAGGAATATGCCCGGCTGGCTCGATGGGGCAGCTGGCCGCGCGCATAGCCGTGTGCATTGCCGCAGTACATAAACACACCTTAATCTTGTTTTAGTAGACTGTATCTATTGCACGCATGTCACTCCCACCAGTCCCCGTGACATCGTGTACTGTAAGCCGTTACGTATGCGGGGGGTAAACGTGAGGCCGTTCATATAACCTTATACTACTGGCGAGTTGGGACTGTTGCCGAACCCATGTCGGAGAACCCTTGGATCACCGTGATCTTCTTCTTTTGTATACAATTATTGCATAAGCCTCGTCGCTCACCACATCGAGCTTAGTACTTGACGATTTGACTTTGGTTTAAATGGCCGGGCGATAAGGTCGAGTGAGATTTAAGTTGCTGAGACTATAAAGCACATTCAGCTATATTTACGTTGACACAGTAGTTCTCGACATATAGCCTACTTAGCTTTTGCACTGCACTAGTATGAATCTTTGGTGTACCTTTGGATGATACCTTTCTCGCCACCATCTGAAGAAGCACGGACGTGTTATTATATATCGTCTTACCTGCAGTTTCCCCACTAAGGCCATGGGTTTCTGAGCTGATCTCGGGGATATTCAATTAGAGATATTAATCACCGAGCGATAACGGATATTGGTGTTTATTGGTGTTTATTGGTGATCGTTACCACAAGTATGCATATCTTCCAGGAACGAGATATGGCGGTGACAACTCCATCGTTCCTACCCTCAACTTCTATCCTCTGTCGAGCGCTAGCACTGACAAATCATTTCTCAAGAACTTTGTAACGCTGCTGCTCAGTGGACTAGCAGAGTGCTGCCAAATCATTTACAAAAAAGGTTCATCGTCGTTTGTTCCGCCAGGATTGCTTGATTTCCAAGGCTTTTCATCATGTGCTTGTTGTATAGTCTAATACTGCGGCAGGATTGAGTCTTTCCACACCTCGAGTAAGCACTGCAGGCACGGCAGGCACGGCAGGCACGAGTGATTAAATCCCACTTATGTAATAAAAAAACACGTCCATAGAGCACAAGTAATATTGCGTGAGAATACTGATAATACGGCGACATTGCAAAACAGAGATGGGAGGATATTCATGGTAACTATGGCCCGAGAATCCCCTCGAGTTTGTAGAAGCGAATTACTACATTTTAGTTCTATATTATCATCTGAGTGTAGGTTCACTTAAAGACAACCGGTGACAACAATCACTCAGAGACCTGAAAGTGGAAACCTAGACCAATATACCTCTAGGGAAACATCTTCGCTCAAAACCATCAAGAGATTGGTCATAGTCCCATTTTAGTCCGCCACGCTCACCCAGCGCAACGTACACCACATTATGGGGTTCAGAGACGTAATAAACTTCATAATCTTATGAGTATATTACTTTTGATTGCTGATACTGGACTTACATTGTAATCATGATGGGTAGGGACCACAGCTCAGAAAATCAACCTCACCATGATTCATATGGTACGGCGGTGAGGGTATGCTATTCACAAGAATGGTTGAGCAGTGTATTGTGTGATCCTATTTATCACAATCTTGGAATTAGCTAGCTACTTTCACAGATTTAAACATAGAGATAATGCTCTGGGGTTCGCTCTTCCTCAGAGTTCGTTTCATGCCGTGTGGTAAGGTGAATCATCTCTAACTAGCTTCGAAAAAGAAAGTTGGGTCAAGTAAAATCACTCACCAATGTGTACGACTCACTGTCAATTAGTTTTATTTTCCCTTGCGCTTGGGATTCAAGAGCAAGAGCTTGCAACTTCCAGACGTACACGCAGTGTGCACGGTGATGAAGATCGTTGGTGTACATATGAGTGTGTTCTCCAAGCCTTATAACATCTAAGGGGATCTCATCAGTTCCTTCTGCGTCACGAAAGAAACGAAACCCTCCCTCTAGCAAGATTTGGTCGGAGAGTGCTTTATTGTAACAGTCCTCCTTAACCCAACCAGTCATCATAACGTCGAAAACGCAGCCACGCTGACGAGCCTCTGTTGCATTGTTTCCGCAGTCTTTCCATACTTTGTAATCTTCAATATGAGGAGAAGAAGTGTGTCTCCCCACCGAAAATGCAAGTATCAAGATCTGAAGTAAAAACAGCGACCCGATAGATGAAGTCAAGAAGATGACGTGCCATCTTGTAAAGCGATAGACAGCAGCTTGAGGTCGTGGGATATTATCTTTTTCGTCTGTAAGAAGCTTTTCAGCATCTGTATCGAAGTCGTGGTTCATTGTAAAAATTGCAATAAGTTGCTAATGTTGCTGGCTACGACTTGGGAAGGAGTTTTGTTCATTGGACCTGTAGGAATGTTTAGTTGTGTAGGCTAGCATACGTCAACAATATTAGCCAATACAATCCTTAACGCTGCAAAGGATTTTTTTCGAGCTCAGAAGTGAAAGCTGACTCTTGGACCCCTGGTCTTCTTTTCTCGCCTCGCACTTCCATGTCGACGGTTGCCGAGACTTTACACAGTCACTGCTCCGCACCCAATGAACATAATCATTCTCTACTTGCTAGAATATTGTTAGAGTGAGAGGAGGTTGAGCCCTCATATGCACGCTATCAGTAGTGGAAACTGGAAATTTGGTGCAGGACGAGGCGGGGGACTTGGAAGGTTAATTGATTATGCAATTTGTATAGTAGCGGAAGTTACACGTCGACTAGACAGTGATTTTAGCAATTTTTGCTATGTGACCTTCAGCAACTCTCTATCAAGCCTGTATGCACACGCGTAATGTCGGGTTCGTTTCAGTTTGAAATATTGATCACACAAAATCCTCACCATTTTAACTCTGCTCAAGATGTTACCTTATCTCAACATGATTACACGTTCTACAAAAGGTGTAAAGTATACTCGTGTAGTTTCAAATGATGATGGGGCCAAGTCGGATTCAGAGTTACAGCTAGAGAAATTGTCGATTCGCACAGAAAGTTCCAGAGCTTGGATTCGGACAGCTATCGTGGTGGGTATCATAGTTATACTCTTTCTTGCTGGTGGAGCTACAAGCTATTTTCAGTTGTACAACTATAATGGGTTTCCAACAAAAAGATCTTGTCAAAGTCCAGCACTGCGCCAGGAATGGCGCAGCTTCAGCACAGATGAGCAGTACGACTACATCAACGCTGCTCAATGCCTTCGAAGTATCCCTTCTAGACTACATGATGGAATGTCTATTTACGATGATTTTCCATTTCTACATGACGTTGTTGGAGATTATGGTAGGTGAACAGAATCGAATTCATCAATTTCTCCAAAAAGGCACGAACTGATACCGCTTCTATAGCACATGGAACGGCCGCATTTCTTACCTGGCACCGGTATTTCATTCATCTTTACGAGTCTCTCTTAATAGATACATGCAATTATAAGGGTTCTCTACCGTAAGTTAGTTACTAGTTGTCGTGGCAATTTTTCTGACATTATACTGGTACAGATACTGGGATTGGAGTCTTGATTGGAAGGAGTTGGCAACATCTCCTGTTTTTTACGATGACCCCGGTTTTGGTGGAGATAGCCATCCTAATAGCACTGCCAGCGAGGAAGCTATTATTGGCGGGGATCGGTGCCTTCACGATGGAGCTTGGGCAGGTATGACAGTGCACTGGTGGACTCAAAGTGCACCGCCGCACTGTTTGTCTCGCGGTTTCAACGATATAACACCTATAAACGAGATGGGACATCACGTCAGCAATGAAGTAATAGAACAGCTCCTCCAGCAGCCAGATTACGAGTCGTTTTTCCTGATGATGGAACACGGGATTCATAACGCTGTTCAAATTGCAATTGGTGGTGATATTATGTTCAACACTGCTCCATATGGTAAGCTTACACTGTGTTTCCAGCATAGATACCTTTGCATTTGCTGACAAACAATTTTTATGTAGACCCTTTGTTTTATCTACATCACTCACAGCTAGATCGAATTTGGTGGCGTTGGCAGCAAATCCACCCTTCTCATCAAATGCAATATCTCGGCTTAGCCAATAACGTCTCGGATGCCCGAGCATCTCTCAACGATCTCATATCCATGGGTGACTTTGCGCCTCCAGTCACTGTGAAAGAACTTATGAACACCGAGGCTGGTATTCTTTGTTACCGTTATTAAAAGTGTACATAAGAAAGTAGTTTCTGAAATATTAACACAAGTGGAAATTTGGGTGACTTCTGTTCATATCAAGATCCTCAAAATTACCTCATGTATGTTGTAGTCTTAATTATAAGTCGGTCCATGGCTTTTACATAGTAATTCCCAGAATTGAGTTAGCTCACAGTACAGCATTGAGCACAAATTTAGACGAAGATGAGGCATAGGTTAGATCATACAGCATCAGATATCGGTTCTGTCAGATCCTAGGATAATACCGGCGCCAAACTCTAACGTAGATTGTCTGAAAATTCATCGGCCAGTTTCAAACAAAGTATTTGGCACGAACTGATCAGAGCCTCAGACTTCACGCCGAAGAAGGGAGTATCTAAGTTTTTCTGTGTTTGTCCGGGACTTTCCACAACTACACCTCATTTGCCAATTTACAGGAGATTTGATCACATTTTGACTTTAAACTTGATTCCCCATTCAAAACGTCTTCTACGCGGAAGCCAGGAGATTGCAAGTTGCGCTCAAAATTGCTCGTACTCTATAGAAGAACTCGAGAGATAACTTGTCTCGCACTCAATGATTCAGGTAAAACGTCTCATACATAAAGCTCTCTAAATAGGTCTTTTTGAGTCCAACATGATCATCCTTGTGTTTATGCAAAAAGTGACAGTCTATCCAAATATAAGGCTTTGGGATCAATGATAAGAATCCTTTGCAGGTGTCAAAAAGCCATCCCACTTGCTCTGGAGGCGCTTGTCCACTTTTTCGCAAGCAGGATATATTAGATCCGCAGAAGTTACTACTGTATCGTTCTGAAGATAACAATACCTCCCCTCGTCGCGACAGTCCATCAATAACATTTTCTGGCAATGCGTTGTATGGTGATAACTCCTCGAGTGATTATCGATCCAACCAGCTTCATATGCCCGGTGCATTTGTCTCCAGACAAAAGTACAATGTACTACATGAAATTGCCACGGAAGCCACAAGCTTAAATCACCCTTGCGCGCGATTTCGACTGAGACAGTTTCGTTGCCATGCTCGTTGGCCCAGAAAGTCCAAGGCTCCCATGCAGCAAATTCGTCGACTAATGGTGCATCATAGCAATTAGGTAGCTGCCAGGCAAAAGTTATGAGGTCGAATGAACAACCGCGTTCACGGGCCGTCGTGGGGCTATCGCCGCAAGAATCCCATTGGAGGTGCTGAGACGGATGAACGAAGACGGTTGGGATGAGTAGGAGGAAGAGGAGGACGATTAAGGAGATAAATAATCCGTAAAGTGAGTATCTGAAACGATTTGGATGCGAGTCCAGTGGTGGACTTTTAGTCGTTATCTGTTTATTGATCACTTCATCCTCTTTGGCTTGAGACACCTCTTGGTAGCTTCGAGTTGTCCACCTAGGAAGCATCTTTTGTCTGTTACCAAATTGAAAGATGAGATCTTTAAATTCAGTGAATTTCATCATCTCCTAATACTGAATGATTTTCTTCGTAAAGTGGAAGAAAGATGGAAGTCCATGGCACAACAGCAAGAATGGTTCAAACTACAGGAGAATACAATCATTCCAGCTGATGACGAGTCTTTTGGTTCCGATAAGCTGTTATCATGAAATTGACTATGATGTACAGGTAGTCCGATGCGGGAAAATGGAAGTTCGAGACGAAGTCGATACTGACCAATATTGAAGCTGCGTGCCAAGCCCGAGAGCTGCACCTTCTCCAGGCCCTGGCTCCATATTATAAGATGCTCTAAAAGCATTACATTGGAAATCTGGGGAAGGAAAGAAACATACAGATCATGAGTTGGGGCAATACGGTGCCAGCAAGTACCACTAGTACACAGTGCTTCATTGCGTAACTGTAGGAATAGAATTTCGGGACAAAATCTGGGAATGTCCTCCATAGAAGCACACTAAAGCCCGTCACTTTTGAGTGTTGGCCTAAAAGCAAATCAAGGTAGTAAATAGAGACAAAGTAACCTATGGTTGTGCTGAAGATAGGGACAAGCTTTTTTTTTTCCAAAAAAAA